>MDTG01104832.1_pt1 | contig 249474 bp, 226 predicted proteins | sample 811421 | NCBI WGS metagenome assembly MDTG01 (sample SAMN05326645, study PRJNA326480) | marine metagenome | isolation source: seawater | place: Pacific Ocean: South East | collected 2011
CATTCATCCCTCCCAAGCCAGCAACGTCGACAACGAGAGATTCAGACTTTTTCCGTCCTGTCACGCACAGTTTCACCCGATTGCCCTGGCACTGCGGGCCCCTCTTGTTGCGGTGCGGATCAACCCTGTGATTTAATCACCCATGCTGCGTCTCTTGTCGGTTTTGCCGTGCAGCAAGGCTCCGGTCGCCGATGCGCAGGGGGCGCCCATGGCGGATGCGGCGACATTGCCCGATACCCATACGGGCCGATAACGATGCGGGCCGATAACGATACGGGATGCATGAGGCGTGGGATCCGTGTCCCGCCGACATGGCCCGATGAATGCGCGGGGAGAGAATGACCGAGAAGTCTGAAGCGACCGCCGGGCGGACCGAAAAGGTAAAGGTCAAGATCAAAAAGTACGCCAATCGGCGGCTTTACAATACCGCGACCAGCAGCTACGTCACGCTCGATCATCTGTCGCAGATGGTGAAGGACGATATCGACTTCATCGTCAATGATGCGAAGACGGGGGAGGACATCACCCATCAGGTTCTGACCCAGATTATCGTCGAGGAAGAAGGCAAGGGGCGCAATCTGCTGCCGACCAGCTTCCTGCGTCAACTGATCTCCTTTTACGGCGACAGTCTGCAGGCCTTCGTGCCGCGCTATCTGGAAATGTCGATGGAGTCGCTTGCCCGGAATCAGGAGCAGGTGCGACGGACCTTCGGCAATCTGTTTCCCTTCCCCTCGATCGAGGAGATGAGCAAGCAGAACATGCAGATGATGGAGCAGGCCATGCGCATGTTCGCAGGTGGCCTGCGTATGCCCGAGGCGCCTCGCACCGAGGAGGCCGAGGAGCGGCCGGCGGCCCAGCCTGCGGCACCAGCGGCCGGCGAGGACATCCGGCAACTGGCCGACAGGCTGAACGATCTGCAGAAGCAGATCGAAGCCCTGACCCGTGATCGCGACAAATAGGCCGCCGGTCTTTTTCCGACACGGACCCGCTGCAATTGGGGCCACTGCAATGACTGCAACGCCGCCTCTCGGGTCAGCTCCGGGAGGCGGCGTTTATCGTGTCGGGGGGAGGGCGATGCCGGTGCGGTACCGGCGCCTCAATATCGGCCGAGACTGATCGTGGAGCGGGCGAGTACGTCGTCGCCGGCCATGGCGAGACGCACCCCCTGGGGCGGCAGGGGCGTACGCAGGGCGACGATCTCGGCGGAATAATGATTGCCGGTCCCGCCGGAACAGGGGCCGAGATAGGCGGTGCCGGGGGACAGCCGGCCGCGATGGGGCGCAAGCATCATGACGCCCTCGGGCAGAGCGGCCGTTTCCCCGGGGACGGAGGGGACCAGAACCCACCCCACGCCACCGTCTGCGGCAACTGCGATCGTGCCGTGGCCGCCATCCGTCGAGAGTGGACGGTAGCTGTCGTCATTAAAGGCGACGGCGACCATGCGGGTGCCTTCGGGCAGGCCCGCGACGATCAGTTCCGGCGATGCGCCGGCCGGACCATAGCGGCTGCAGCGGGCATGGACCGGAATGGAGACGCCGTCCCAGGACGGATCGGCAAAGCGAACGTTGAGTTTTTCCGGCGTGTCGGCCGATGGACCGTGGCCGACGCCCGCCAGCAGGCTGCCGGCGACCAGAAGACCGGCGGCGAAGGCACCGAAGGCGATCGCCAGAATGGTGAACGCCCACTTGTTGCCGCCATCGGGCAGATCGGCCTCTGCGGCCGTCCGCAGCGTGCCGCCGGACACGTCCCCGGCGACCGGGCCGGCGCCAGTGCCGGCCACGGCTCCGCTGGACGTGGCATCTGTGATACCATCGTCGATCTGGGCCATGGTTTGCCCCGTTCCCGTATGTGCCTGGTGGCGAGGGTCTTGAAGAGCGCCCCCGCTTCTGAATCATCCTACCAATACGCGCTATTGTTTCAAACAAATATTGCCTTATGCGTGCAATTGGAACAACCGCCAGGGTGATTTCCGATCAGGCGCCTTCTCCCCGTGCCTGATCGGGGGGCGTTGCGCCCTCGTCCTGTCCGTCGGGCCGTTCGGCACCTCCCGGCAGCCAGCGGCGCACGGCTGCAACCAGATCGTCGCGCCTGAAGGGTTTCGAGAGATGATCGTCCATGCCCGCGGCACGGCAGATCTCTGCTGCCTCTCGTCCGGCATTGGCGGTCAGGGCCAGGATCGGGGTGCGACCTCGCGGGCCCTCGATGGACCGGATGCGGCGGGTTGCCTCCAGCCCGCTCAGGCCCGGCATCTGGACGTCCATCAGGATCAGGTCGTAGTCGTGGGCCGTTGCGGCCTCGACCGCGGCATTGCCTTCACTCACGCTGTCGACCGTATAGCCGGCCCGCTGCAGGGCGCGGGCGGTCAGCATCTGGTTCATGGCGTTGTCCTCGGCAAGCAGGATGCGGATGGGTGTGCGGGGTGGTACCTCATCCGTGTCGGCGTGTCGGGGCATGGTCTCCGGTCCTGGATGTCGTCGGGTCGGGATCCTTGAAGGCTCGGGAGCCAGCAGGGAGTGGGCATTGGCCAGGCTTCGCGGGGAGGGCAGAACGGCCGGCAGCTCGAACCAGAAGCGGCTGCCCTCTCCGGCGACACTGTCGCAACCGATGCGCCCGCCCAGAAGATCGGTCAGGCGTCTGACGATCGCCAGACCAAGGCCGGTGCCGCGTGCCATGGCGGCGGCCTGATCGGCGCCGGCCTGGTAGTATTCTTCGAACAGCTGCCGGGTCTGCTCGGGCGGGATGCCGACACCGGTGTCGATCACCTCCATCCGCAGAACAGGCGGGCCGCCCGTCGTGGCCGGCACCAGATCGAGGCAGAGTGTGACCCGCCCGGCCTCGGTGAACTTCACGGCATTGCCGGTCAGGTTCACCAGAATCTGGCGCAGCCGCCTCTGGTCTCCCATCAGCCGAGGTGGCACCGAAGGCGCGGCCTCGACGACGATTTCCAGCCCCTTGCGGCGTGCCTGCGGGTCGTACATCGCCTTGACGTCGCGGGCGAGGGCGACGGGGTCGAACGGCTTGGGATCGATGGCGAGCTTGCCTGCCTCGATCCGGGACAGATCCAGCACGTCGTCGAGCAGGTCGAGCAGCAGTTCCGAGGCCCGGCGCATGATCTGGGCCAGGCCGGCCTGCTCCGGGTCGAGGTCGGTTTCGTCCAGAAAATGCAGGGCGTTCAGGATGGCGTTCAGCGGGTTACGGATCTCGTGGGACACCGTGGCCAGAAAGCGCGACCGCGCCTCTGCGGCGCCGAGGGCGCGTTCACGGGCGTCTTCCAGCGCATCCTGCATGCGACGCCGATCGGTGACATCGGTGTAGATGGTCAGGGTGCCGCCGTCGTCAACCGGAAGGCGAATCAGTTCCAGCCGGCGGCCATCGGGGCGGACATGTTCTACCGGTTGCCCAAGCAAGGCGGGGTCGCGCATCCGGGTGAGCCAGGCTTCCGCCAGTCGTTCCGGATCGCCGGGGCCGAATTCGCCGCGACGGGCGACGAAGCGGACCAGTTCGGTCATCGGATTGCCGGGGCGGGCGATGCCGCTCGGGATCTCCAGCAGTTCCTGGAAGCGCCGGTTGACCACCACGATGTCGAGCGTGCGGTCCACCAGCATCAGGCCCTGTTCCATCGCATCGATGGTCAGGCGCAGCACTTCGGTCTGGCGGGCCAGTTCGCGCTCGGCGGCGCGTCTGGTCGTGACGTCGGTGAAGGTCATCACCAGCCCGCCGCCGGGAAAGGGCGCGCTGGCCATTTCGAGCACCGTCCCGTCGGGCCGGCGGCGTTCCCAGCTTTGCGGCCAGGGCCTGCGCAATGCCGACAACCGGCGGGTGACTTCGGCGAAGGCCGGCCCGGTGCCGAATTCTCCGCGCCGGGCCATCAGGTGCATCAGCTGTTCGAAATCGGCCAGGGGTGGGCAGTCCTCGGCCATCAGGCCGTTCATCTCAAGGAAGCGCCGGTTGTGGAGCACAACACGGAACCCGGCATCAAGCAGGCACAGCCCCTGGCGCATGCTGTCCAGCGTGGTGGAGAGCAGGCGGGAATTCTCGGTGGCGGCCCGGTCGGCGGCCACCCGTTCGCCGACATCGCGCAGACTGGCGTGGAATTCGGCGGGCGTGCCGGTGCGCGGGTCGCGGATCATTCGGGCCCCGGCCTCGACCCAGACGGGGCGCCCGGTGGCGTGACGCATGCGCAGGGTCGCCCGATCGCGACCGTGCTCGACAAGCGCGGTCATGTGGGCGGCAAGCACGTCGGCATCCTCGGTCACGACCAGATCGGCCAGACGCCGGCCGATCAGACGGTCGGGCTCCAGCCCCAGAAGGGTCTGCGATGCCGGAGAGGCATAGAGGATGGTGCCTTCCGGATCCTGGCGCAGGATCAGGTCGCCGGCGTTTTCGGCCAGCAACCGGTAGCGCCATTCGCTGTCGCGCAGCGCCGCATCGATCTTGCGCGCCTCGGTGACGTCTTCATAGATCGCGACCGAGCCGCCGTCGGCCATGGGGTTGTGGGTGATGCGGATCACCCGCCCCTGGGCGGAGGTTTCGGTCAGCGTGGCGGTTTCGCGCATCCGGGCAAGGGCCAGCCGCTTCTCGATCCGCTCAGGGCGTGTCGTCTCCGCCACCTCGTAGAGCGCCTGCTCCGCAATTCTGGCAAGCGGTGTGCCCGGCTGTGTCAGGTCCTCGGGCACCCCCATCAGCCCGGCATAGCGCTGATTGCAGGCCACCAGCACCATATCCTGGTCGAAGATCGCAATCCCATGGCCAAGGGCCGCGAAGGCCCCGTCAAGCAGCCTGCCGCGATCTGCGGCTTCGGCGGTACGGGCGGCGACCTCCCCCTCAAGGTCGCGGGTATGGCGATCGAGAGCCGCGCGCATGCGCTCGATGCCGTCTGCCAGCTCGACGATCTCGCGCGCGCCGCCGACGGCGGGCACCGGCCGGATCGTGTCGCCTCCGCCCAGCTCCGCCACCGCGGCGTGCAGCCGGGCGATCGGAACCACGATGCGCCTGCGGATCAGAAGCAGCATGACGGAGAGCACGGCCGCCACGACCACGATCAGGACCAGATCGGCCACACGGGCTTCGGCCCAGGCCGCCCGGATGTCGACGAGCGACAGGCCGGCCGCCACGGCCAGCGGACGCCCGGGGACATCAGCAAGACCGTAGAGACGTGCCACACCGTCGTCGGGATCGACCAGGGCGCGATCCGCCGAGATGCGGGTCGGATCGCTCCAGGCACGGCCAAGACCCGCAGGATTGCGGGGGCTTGCAACGATACTCGCGGCGTTTCCGGCACCGTCGCCGCCGTCGGGGACGCTGCCGAGCTTGCGACCGTCGGTGTCCAGGAGCAGCAGGCGGCCACCCGGGCCCACATCCACCGAACGGTAGACCTGAATGAAATAGGCCGGGTCGACCGCCGCGGCCACCACGCCGAGAAACCTGTTGTCGATGGTCCGGATCGCCCGGGCGGCCGGAACATACCATTTGCCGGTCAGCACCCCTTCGACCGGCGGATCGATGATCAGCCCCTCGACACCGGCTGCGGCGCGGGCGAAATAGGTGTGATCGGTGGCCGTCAGCTGGGGGGCCGGCCAGTCATGGGTCACCTGCACGATCCGGCCGGCCGGATCGATCAGCCACAGCGCCCGGATCTGTGGCGTCTCGTCGGCGATCTGGCGCAGCCGGTCGAACCAGTGTTTGTCCTGACGATCAGGCAGCCGGTTCTCGTTGCGGATCTGATCGGCGATGCGGGCGACTTCGATGTCGACCGCATCCATGGCCCGGGCGGCATGCTCGGCCAGAAGCAGGGCCAGCCCGGTTGCGCGGCGGCCAGCCTCGGTCTTCGCCGCCTCGTAGGATCGCCAGGCCAGACCTGCCGCAACCACGGTCAGCAGCGCACCCAGGGCCAGGGCGGCGATGGTGAGCGATCGGGCAAGGGCGGCGGGTCGGTCCTGGCGCATGAACCCCCGGAAAGGTTGGGCTTGCAGGTGGGGACGTGGTCGGGCTGCGCGCAGAGGGCGCGCTGTCTTCAGGATCATCGCGCGCAGGGACGGCTTCCGTCAAACCGCATCCGATGAGCCATCGGACACCGGAGGCATCAGGGGTGCCGGAAGGCCTGTGCAAACAGGGGCTTGACCCGTGCGCGCTTCATCACGATATCTGTGTCGAGCACGGGTGATCGATGTCGCCCGTCCCGAGGTTACGGAGCACGGCCATGCAGATCCCACCCACCGCCGCTTTCCTGAACGCGCAGACCGTGGCGCCGACCCAGGTCGCAGGCTATGCCGACCCGCGCGGCACGCAGACCGTCGAGGCGGTGCCTGCCGCCGGCAAGGTGGAAAGCAATGCTGACCGGCAGCCTCCGCCGCCCCAGGCCAGCGGTCGCGGCAGCGTGCTCGACATCACCGTCTGAACGTCGTCCCGTCGAGATGTCCTTCTCACCGCCGGTTCCGCAGGGGCCGGCGGTGTTTTCGTGGCATGCATCCCTGTTTTCGTGTGGGTGACCATGCCGATGCCCGGTCTGCGTGCATCGGGCGCCGATGGATCGCCGGGTGCGCTTGACCCGCCGCACAGGCCATGGGCATCCTTGTGCCAGCGCGCATACGGCCGGTCAGCCGCCGTGGGAGACGGCGGTTGCCCCCGTGTCGGCCGCACGCGAAAAAGACGAGGGACCGCGGCGCGGGGACGCTGCCGCGCCACAACGACACCAGGGAAGGGCGTCTTTCCATGACCATGATCACCCGCCGCCGGACCACGCGGATCGCGGCATCGCTTGCCGGGCTCGCCATTGCGGGCCTCGCCGCCGGCACCAGCCTTGCGGCCGAGGAGAAGTCCGTGGCGATCACCCAGATCGTCGAGCATCCGGCGCTGGATGCCACCCGCCAGGGCGTGCAGGATGCGCTGAAGGCGGCCGGCTGGGAGGTCGGCAAGAATCTGACGTGGGACTATCAGAACGCGCAGGGCAATGTCGCGACCGCGGCCCAGATCGCCCGCAAGTTCGTAGGCGAGCAGCCGGATGCGATCGTCGCCATCGCGACGCCGTCGGCCCAGGCGGTCGCGGCGGCCACCCGCGACATTCCGATCGTGTTCTCGGCCGTGACCGATCCGGTCGGTGCCAAGCTGGTGAGCAGCATGGAGAAGCCGGGCGGCAACGTCACCGGCGTCTCGGACCTGTCGCCGATGGACGAACATCTGAAGCTGATCACCCGGATCACCCCCAACGTGAAGCGTTTGGGCGTGATCTACAATCCGGGTGAGGCGAATGCGGTGGCCCTGGTCGACCTGGTGGAGAAGACCGCCGGCCAGTTCGGCATGACGGTCGAGAAGGCCGCTTCGCCCAAGTCGAGCGACGTGCTCACCGCCGCCCGGTCGCTGGTCGGCAAGGTCGATGCGATCTATGTGCCGACCGACAACACCGTGGTCTCGGCGATCGAGAGCGTGGTGAAGGTCGGCCAGGATGCCGACATTCCGGTCTATGCAGGTGACACCAACTCGGTCGGCCGTGGCGCGATCGCGGCGGTCGGCTTCAACTACTACGACGTCGGCGTCCAGACCGGCGAGATGGTCGCCAGGATCCTGGCGGGCGCCAAGCCCGGCGACATTCCGGCCTCGACCGTCTCCAAGCTCGAGCTTTACCTGAATCCCGGCTCGGCCAAGGAGATGGGCGTCACCATCCCCGAGGCGGTGATCGCCGACGCCAAGGAAGTGGTGAAGTGATCTGACGGCCGGTTCGGGTCGCAGGCTGCAGGATGCCGCCCGGTCCGCCGGGCGGCATTTTTGCTGGAGCATCCGCATTGTCCCTGCCGGATCGGTCTTCGCGAAATAGTTTCATTCGTTCTACACTTCTGATATGGACTTGCGATCCGCTTGCGGCACGGGGGGTGATCCGCTACCACTGCCCCGTCACCCTGGCGGCACGACTGCCGAGCTGCCGGGGGAGACGGCGGCCGGCGGCATCAGAGGCCCGCGGCACGGCCGCAACGGGCCCTTCGGACCTGTGGGGATCACACGCGGCCCGGGCTTCGGAGACAGGCCCGGCGGACGCGGCAGACGGGAACGCAACCGACATGCTGCACGCATGCCTTCCGGCGCAGGGCTGCGCCGGGCGCCTCGGGGGAGGGGCGCGATGAGCCTGATCGCCTGGATGGGTGCGATCGAGACCGGCTTCGTCTACGCCCTGGTGGCGCTCGGGGTCTTTCTCTCCTTCCGCATCCTGGATTTTCCGGATCTGACCGTCGACGGCAGCTTCCCGCTGGGGGCCGCGGTCTCCGCCACTGCGATCGTCGGCGGCTGGGATCCCTTCCTGTCGACGGCCCTTGCCTTCGTCGCGGGCTGCATCGCGGGCAGCATCACGGCCTGGCTGAACGTCCGGCTCAAGATCCTGAACCTGCTCGCCTCGATCCTGATGATGATCGCGCTCTATTCGATCAATCTCCGGATCATGGGCCGGCCCAATGTGGCGCTGCTGGGCGAGCGGACCGTGCTGACCCCGTTCGAGGGGCTGGGTCTGCCGTTCTATCTGCTCACCCCCCTGGTTTTCGCCGTGGTGGTGATCGCGGCGATGATCCTGCTGATCCGTTTCCTGAACAGCGAGATGGGGCTCGCCATGCGGGCGACCGGCGCCAATGCGCGCATGGCCCGCGCCCAGGGCATCAACACCGCCGCGATGACGTTGCTCGGCATGGCCCTGTCCAACGGCCTGGTCGCCATCGGCGGCGCGCTCTTCGCCCAGTCCCAGGGCAGTGCCGACGTCACCATGGGTGTCGGCACCATCGTGGTGGGCCTGGCCTCGGTGATCGGCGGCGAGGCGGTGATGTCGACCCGCACCATCGCCCGGGCGATCATCGCCTGCCTGGTCGGCGCCATTCTCTATCGCGTTGCGGTGGCACTGGCGTTGAATGCCGGCTTCCTGGGCCTTACCGCCTCGGACCTCAACCTGGTGACCGCCGTGCTGGTCGCCGCCGCCATGGTGCTGCCGCGGGTGCTGGCCCAGCGGCGGCGCAAGGCCGCCTGAGCCGGGAGGGATGATCCGATGATCGAAGCCAAGGGCCTTCAGGTCACCTTCAATCCGGGCACGCCGCTCGAGACGCGGGCGCTGCGCGGGCTCGACCTCACCATCGGCGAGGGCGAATTCGTCTGTGTGATCGGCTCCAACGGTGCCGGCAAGTCGACTTTCCTGAATGCGCTGTCGGGCGAAATCGGGGTGGATGAGGGCCGGATCGTGATCGACGGCACCGACGTCACCCGCTGGCCGGCACGGCGTCGCGCCGGGCTGATGGCACGGGTGTTTCAGGATCCGATGGCCGGCACCTGCGAGAAGCTGTCGATCGAAGAGAACATGGCGCTCGCCTTCTCCCGCGGGGCCAATCGCGGGCTGGGGGCCGCCGTGCGCGCCGATCGCCGCGACCGCTTTCGTGCCGCGTTGAAGCGGCTCGACCTCGGCCTCGACAAGCGGCTGGGGGATCGCATGGGGCTGCTCTCGGGCGGTCAGCGTCAGGCCGTCAGCCTGCTGATGGCCACGCTTCAGCCGATGAAGATCCTGCTGCTGGACGAACACACCGCGGCGCTGGATCCGCGCACCGCGGATTTCGTGCTGCAGCTGACCCGCGATATCGTCGACGAAGGCCGGCTGACCACGCTGATGGTCACCCACAGCATGAAGCAGGCGCTGGATTTCGGCACCCGCACGGTGATGCTGCATGAGGGCCGGGTGGTGTTCGACGTCTCGGGGGAGCAGCGCAAGGGCCTTCAGGTCGAAGATCTGCTGGCCATGTTCAAGCGCGTGCGCGGCGAGGAACTGTCCGACGACGCACTGCTGCTCGGCTGATCGGCGGTCATATGATGATCGGCGGCGGGGCTTGCCCGGCCCCGCCCGGGCTGTCACTCTGATCGGACCCGATCGCACCCGCCATCCGCCCGGAGGTTCCCGGCCTTGGACTATTGCTCGTCCTGCGGCGGCCGCGTCACCCTGCGCATCCCCCAGGGCGACAGCCGGCCGCGCCACGTCTGCACCCAATGCGGCATGATCCACTACCAGAACCCCAATATGGTAGTGGGGGCGGTCTGTGTGTGGGAAGACCGCATCCTGCTCGCCCGGCGGGCGATCGCCCCCCGCGAAGGCTTCTGGACGATCCCGGCCGGGTTCCTCGAGAACGGCGAAAGCACGGCCGACGGCGCACTGCGCGAGGTGTTCGAGGAAGCCGGCGCCCGCGCCGAGATCGAGCGTCTGCTTGCGGTCTACGACATCCCCGAAATCCATCAGGTCCAGATCTTCTACCTGGCCCGGATGACGCGGGCCGAAATTTCGGCCGGCATCGAAAGCCTTGAGGTCGGCCTGTTCACCTGGGACGAGATCCCCTGGGGCGAGCTCGCCTTCCCCACGGTCAAGGCGATCCTGAAGGACTGGCAACGCCTGCATCAGGGCGATGCCGTTTCCCGCCGGGATTTCTGGCGTCCCAGACCGCCGGAACCCGAGCGGAAACCCGAGCTTGTGCCCGAGACGGAGTCACCGCCGGCGCAGGCCTGACCTCGCCCGACCTCCGGCGAGCCAACGCCGCTTCCGACATTGTCTGAAGCGAACGTCATATCAAATCGGGGGGCGGTACGCCCTCGGCTCTGGCAGGTGAGACAAATCCCGCGCATGATCCATATCGGAGAAGCGTCCGGCCAAGACCGGATGCCCCGGATCATCCGCAGAGGAAACGTCCCAATGTCTCTCAGCTTCAAGCGGTGGCTCGCCGCCGGGGTGGCCGCGGCCGCGCTGGTGCCGGGCCTGGCGGCAGCGCAGAGCGCGCCGGTCGCCGAATGGCAGCTCGACACCATCATTCAGCCCTCGCCGTTCCGCGGCGTGCACGGTCTGGCGGTCGCCCCCGACGGCGAAGTGCTCGGCGGCAGCGTGGTCGGCCAGCAGATCATCGGCGTCGACCCGGTCAGCGGCAAGGCCCGGGTGATCGTCGACCGGCCCGCCGGCCAGGCCGACGATCTGGTGATCGCGCCCGATGGCCGCATCGTCTGGACGGCTTTCCTGTCCGGCGAGGTCCGGGCCATCTCAGGCGATGCGCTTCAGGGCAAGGCGGCACCGGTGCAGGTGCTGGCGACAGGCCTTCCCGGCATCAACTCACTCGATTTCGATGACGGCGGGAGGCTCTATGCGACCCGGGTTTTCCTGGGCGATGCGCTTTACGAGATCGACCCGACCGGGGCGACGCCGGCGAAGCAGCTTCTGGAAGGCATGGGCGGGCTCAACGGCTTCGAGATCCGCGGTCGCACGCTCACCGGCCCGCTCTGGTTCAAGGGCAAGCTTGCCCGGGTGAACCTGGACGATCCGAAGGTCGAGACCTTTGCCGAAGGCTTCAAGGTGCCGGCTGCGGCCAATCTGGAAGCCGACGGCAAGGTGGTGGCACTCGATACCGTCACGGGCGAGGTGAAGCGCGTCGACCCGACGACCGGCGCAGCCACCGTGATCACGAAGCTCAATCCGGCGCTCGACAACCTCGCCATCGGCGAGGACGGCACGATCTATGTCTCGAACATGGCGGAGGGGGCGATCTTCCAGGTCGACCCCAAGACCGGCGGGACGCATACCATCATCAAGGGCGATCTGGCGGTGCCGGGCGGTCTGGTGGCGGTTCCCAAGGCCGGCGGCGGCTCGACACTGCACCTGGCCGATCTCTTCGCCTATCGCACCATCGACGGGGCGACGGGCAAGGTGACCGACGTCGCGCGGGCCTATGCGAGCAATCTCGAAAATCCGATGAACGCCAATTACGACGGTGGCCGGATCCTGCTGACCAGCTGGTTTGCGGGCGGGGTGCAGATGTTCGATCCCGCGACCGGTACCGAGCTTGGTCATGTCAACAAGCTGGCCGCGCCCATGGATGCGCTGATGGCGGATGACGGCCATCTGCTGGTCCTGACCGCAGGCGGCACCATCCATAAGGCGGCGCTGGACGGCAGTGCGGCGCCGGCCGATCAGAAGCCGGTTGTGGAGCATCTGGTCATGCCGACCCGGATGATCTGGTCGGGGCCCGATCACAGATCGGTCTATGTGGCCGAAACCGGTGCCGGCCGGATCGTCGAAGTCCCGGTCGACGGTCAGGCGCTTCGGGTCGTCGTGGGCGATCTGAAGGCCCCCGAGGGCCTTGCCCGCCTGCCCGATGGCCGGCTGGTGACGGTGGAAACCGGCACGGGGCAGGTGCTGGCCTTCGATCCCGAAACGGCGAAGGGCGAACTGATCTCGACCGGCCTCAAGGGCCGGGTCGGGCTGGAAGGGACCGCCGGCATGCCGCCGGCCTATATCCCGACCGGGATCGCGGTGGATGATGCCGGCCGCATCTGGGTGGCTGGCGACCGCGACGGCAGCCTGGTGCGCCTCAGCCCGCGCTGAACGGCATGAAACTCACCCCTGGTCGCCGGTGTCGCCACCGGTGGCCAGGGTGTGACGCTGGATCAGCGGCACCTGCGAGATGCTGAACAGCAGCGTCAGCGGCATGATGCCGAACAGCTTGAAGCCGACCCAGAAATCGGTGGAGAAATTCCGCCAGACCACCTCGTTGATCACCGCCAGCAGCAGGAAGAACAGGCCCCAGTTGCGGGTGATCTTCAGCCAGCCCTGATGGTCCAGAAGGAAGGCCCAGCCGACCAGCGGCTTGAGCAGCGGCCGCCCCAGGGCCAGCCCGCCCAGCAGGATGACGCCGAACAGCGTGTTGACCACGGTCGGCTTGATCTTGATGAACAGCTCGTCGTCGAAGATCAGCGCCAGCCCACCGAAGCCCAGCACGAACACGCCCGAGACCAGCGGCAGGATCGGCACCCGACGCTCGCGCACCCACGAGATGCTGAGTGCGATGGCGGTGGCGGCCATCCAGCCGGCGGTGCCTGTCATCAGGCCGAACTTCGCGTTCAGCACGAAGAACACCACCAGCGGCCCGGCCTCAAGCGCCAGACGCATCAAGCCGGTGCCGGCATCGGCCGGGCGTTGCTCCGTGGGACGGGCTTCGACACCGTCGTTCGGCTTGTCGGTCATCGGATCAGCTCTCCAGCCCGACCAGGGCGCGGGCGAAGGCTCGGGCCTCGAAGGGCTTCAGGTCGTCGATGCCTTCGCCGACGCCCACCGCATGGACCGGCAGGCCGAAGCGGTCGGCCAGCGCCACCAGCACGCCCCCCTTGGCGGTTCCGTCCAGCTTGGTCAGCACCAGGCCGGTCAGGGGCACCATCGACTTGAAGGTTTCCACCTGATTGATCGCGTTCTGGCCGGTGGTCGCATCCAGCGCCAGCACGATCTCGTGCGGTGCCTCGGGGTCGACCTTGCCGATCACGCGGACGATCTTCTGCAGCTCGGCCATCAGCCCGGCCTTGTTGTGCAGCCGGCCGGCGGTGTCGATGAACACCAGATCCATGCCGTCGCGGCGGCCGCGCTCCACCGCGTCGAAGGCGAGGCCCGCCGCATCTGCACCGGTTTCGCGCTTCAGCACCGGCACGCCGGCGCGCTGACCCCAGACTTCCAGCTGTTCCACGGCAGCCGCACGGAAGGTGTCGCCGGCGGCAAGCAGCACCCTGCGGCGCTGGGCAACGGCGGCGGATGAGAGCTTGCCGAGCGTGGTGGTCTTGCCCGTGCCGTTGACACCCACCATGACCACGACCCGCGGGCCGGAGCCGGCCGGGGCGAAGTTCAGCGGCTGCGCCACCGGCTCCAGGATCTTGGCGATCTCATCCGCCAGCAGAGCCTTGATCTCGTCCAGCCCCAGATCCTGGCCATAGCGGCCCTTGGCGAGGCCGGCGGTGACCTTCGCCGCCGTCGCCGGGCCCAGATCGGCCTGGATCAGCAGCTCTTCCAGCTCTTCCAGCGTCTCGGCGTCGAGCTTGCGCTTGGTGAAGATGCCGACCAGACCGTCGCCGATGCGGCTGCTGGTCTTTTTCAGCCCGGCCCGAAGACGGGACAGCCAGCCGCCTTTGCTCGTCTGCTCCTCGCTCAAGCGGTCGCCCTCCCTGCGGCGTCGAAATGGGTGTGGTCATGGGGGCGGCTGTGCTCGGCCGCATGATGCGGCAGGATCACGCCCGCCAGGGTTTCGTCGTCGGCTGCTGTGATCCGGGCGGTCACGATCCCGCCGACCAGCGCCGGATCGACCGGTGTCGCCAGACGCACGAGGGCGAAACCTTCGCTGCGGCCGGTATCCGCGGTCTCGAGCAGGACCGGCAGCTCGGTGCCGATCTGGGTCTTGAGCCAGCCGCGAAGCCCGGCCGCGCCGGCCTCGCGCAGGGCCCGTGCCCGTTCGCGCCGCACGGCCACCGGCACCTGGGGCATGCGCGCGGCCGGGGTGCCGGTGCGGGCGGAATAGGGGAAGACGTGCAGATGCACCAGCCCCATCTCCTCCACCAGCTTCAGGCTGTTGGCGAACATCTCGTCGGTTTCGGTCGGGAAGCCGGCGATCAGGTCGGCGCCGAAGACGACATCGGGCCGGATGCGCCGCACGGCCTCGGCGAAGGCGATCGCCTGGGCCCGATTGTGCCGGCGCTTCATCCGCTTCAGCACCATGTCGTCGCCGGCCTGGAGCGAGAGATGCAGATGTGGCATCAGCCGTGGCTCTTCCGCCAGCGCCTGCATCAGATCGGGGTCGATCTCGGCCGAATCGATCGAGGACAGCCGGAGCCGGGGCAGATCGGGCACCAGCTTCAGCACCCGGCGCACCAGATTGCCCAGGCTTGGGCGGCCGGGCAGATCGGCGCCGTAAGAGGTGATGTCCACCCCGGTCAGGACGACCTCGGCATAGCCGCGGGCCGCCAGTTCGCGCACCTGGGCCACCACCTCGCCCAGGGGCACCGAGCGGCTGTTGCCGCGGCCATAGGGGATGATGCAGAAGGTGCAGCGGTGGTCGCAGCCGTTCTGGACCTGCACGAAGGCCCGGGCACGGCCGTCCAGCCCCTCGACCAGATGGCCGGCGGTTTCGCGCACCGCCATGATGTCGTCGACGAAGATCCGGGCGGGTTCGGTCGCGCCCACGAAATCCGGACCCGCCGCCGCCGGAGCTGACGGGGCGAGGCGATTGGGCGTCGTGGCGAGGGCGGCGGCGAAGCGGTCGGCCTTCAGCTTGTCCTCGTTGCCGAGGACGGCGTCGACTTCCGGCATATCCGCCCAGGCTTCGGGCCGGATCTGGGCCGCGCAGCCGGTGACGACGATGCGGGCCTCGGGATCCTCGCGACGGGCCCGGCGGATCGCCTGGCGGGCCTGACGCTCCGCCTCTGCCGTGACCGCGCAGGTGTTGAACACGATCGTCCGCCCGTCCGACGCCCCGTCACGGGCATGGCCGCGCATCACCTCGCTCTCATAGGCATTGAGGCGACAGCCGAAGGTGATGATCCGCAGGGGATCGTCAGTCTGGTCGGACATGAGGGCGGAAAACCGGATGAGGAAGCGAAGGTCAGGCGAGCAGGGACGGGTGGAGCGTCCCCTCGAAACTGGTCGCGACCGGGCCCGACATCAAGACGCGATCGTCTTCGGTCCAGGTGATGACCAGCGGGCCGCCGTCGAGCAAGATCTCGACCGTACGGCCCGTGAGGCCGCGGCGGATGGCCGCAACGGCCGTGGCGCAGGCGCCGGTGCCGCAGGCGGCGGTGATGCCGGCACCGCGTTCCCAGACCCGCATGCGCAGCCTGTCGGGGCCCAGAAGATGGGCGACTTCGACATTGGTGCGCTCAGGGAAGGCGGGGTGACGCTCGATCATCGGGCCCCAGCGGGTGAGATCGATCGCCTCGGCATTGTCGACGAAGAAGACCGCATGCGGGTTGCCGACATTGACCGCCACCGGCAGCTTCAGCGGCCCGACTTCCACAGCCTCCACAGCCAGCGTGTCGGCGGGGGCAGCCAGCGGAATCTGTCGCCAGTCGAGCCGGGCGGGGCCCATGTCGACGGTGACCGTGCCGGCTTCGTGCTGCTCTGCATCGCGGCTTGCCCGGAGCAGGCCCGAGATCGTGGCGATGGTCGCGCGGCCGAGCCCGCTTTCGTCCATCAGCAGGGCGCCGACACAGCGGGTGGCGTTGCCGCAGGCACCGACCTCGCCACCATCGGCATTGTGGATGCGCATCACCGCATCGGCACCGCCGGCGGCGATCGGGTCGTCATCGGTCGGATCGATCAGAATGAACTGGTCACAGCCGACGCCGTGCCGCCGGTCCGAGATCCGGCGGATGGTTGCGTCGTCGAGGACGAGGCCCCGGGCCGGGCCGCTCCGTCGGTCGATGACGACGAAGTCGTTGCCGAGCCCGTGCATCTTGAGGAACGGGATCCTGATCATAGCTCCGATCTTATAGGCTTCGGCCCGGCCGCCGTCCAATCAATTCGCGGCCGTCAGGGCAGGGTTGCAGACGGCGATCATGCCGGAATTTCAGTCTGTTGACCGGTCGAAGGCATGGCTGCCGGCGGTGCCTGCACCGGCAGAAAGCAGGTGATCCGCGCGCCGCCGCCAGGGGCATCGTCGATCCGGATCCGGCCACCATGCAGTTCGATCAGGCTGCGGGCAAGCGGCAGGCCGAGGCCCACCCCGGCCTTGCGTTCGCCGCGGCGCCGGCGCCAGAAGCGCTCGAAGACCTGTTCGCGCTCGTCCTCGGGGATGCCGGGGCCCTGGTCCGAGATGGTGATCGCCACCACAGACGGAAGACCTGCTGCCGGATCTGCGGGCCGGGCCTCGGCTGCCATGAGGACGCGGGTGTCGACAGGGGTGAAGCGCAGCGCATTGCCGAGCAGGTTGTAGAGGGCCTGACGCAGGCGCAGGCCGTCGGCATCGATCGTGCCGCATTCGGGCGGACAGTCCAGATCGATCGACACCGAGGCGGCCTTGGCGCGCTGGCGGGCGAGATCCGCCACCGACCGCAAAAGCTGGCAGACATCCACCGGACGACGGTTGAGGGTGACGTCACCCGCATCGATGGAGGCAAGGTCGATCATGTCGTTGATCAGCACCAGCAGATGTTCCGAGGCATGCACGATATCTTCGGCATAGCCGCGCTGGCGCAGGTTCAGCGGCCCGGCCATTTCGCTGGCCAGAAGCTGGGCGAAGCCGATCACCGAATTCAGCGGGGTGCGCAACTCGTAGGAGACATGGGCCACGAATTCAGATTTGAGGCGATCGGCTTCGGCAAGGGCCGCGGCCTTGTCACGCAGGGCACGTTCCACCCGGATGGTATCGGTGACATCGGCGAGCGACACCAGGGCGGCGCCGTCCGGAAGCGGGGTGGCGGCGATGGAGAAGAAGCGGTCGCCGGCGAGTTCAAGCGTCATCTCGCCCCGGCGGCGTTCGACCAGGGCCTCGTCCACCACCTGCCGGACCAGCTCCAGATCGTCGGCGCGGGTGGCGAGTGGTCGGGCGGCATCCAGCAGCTGGCCGAGCGGTGTTTCGATCGAGACCTGATCGGGCCGGGCCTCCAGCAATCGGGCGAAGGTCTGGTTGGCGAGGCCGAGCCGGCCATCGGAGCGGAACACCGCCAGTCCCTCGGCCAGGGCATCGATGGTCGCGCGCTGCACGGCGATCAGGGTGTTGTAGGACCGCTCCAGCGCCAGCCGGTCGCTGACATCCTCGTAGATGTGGACCAGCCCGCCCTGGCGGTGGGGGGCGATGATGACGTGGAGCGTGCGGCCGTCGGGCAGATGGACCAGTTCCTCCATCGGCGCGAACAGACTGGTATAGAGCGCCAGCCGGTCGCGCTTCCAGGCCGGGAAGTTCACCACCTCGGGCAGGCGCCGGCTTTCGCGCAGGCGTTCAAGCAGCTCGCCTTCCCGCGGGCGCTGGTCCAGAAAGGCGGCATCCAGATGCCACAGCCGGGCGAAGGCCCCGTTCCAGAAGGTCAGGCGCATATCGGCGCCGAAGACCGCAATGCCGCTGGTGACGCTTTCGAAGGCTTCGATATAGCCGGCTTCCACCCGCTCCATCGCCGCTTCCGCTTCGGCGAGCGCCGTGGCGTCGAGAGCGAGACCCACGGCAGGTCGGTCGGTTCCGGGCGGAATCTCCAGGATCTCGTATACCCGGCGTACGCCGTCGGTCACCACGGCGCGGCGTTCGCGCATCGGCAGGCCGCGATCGCGGGCGGTGCGGGCAAGAGCCCGGGCCTGGGCGATCAGGGCGCGGTTGGCGAATTCCGGCCGTTCATGCCCGTCATCGCCCAGCTGAAAAGCATCGAAGGCGGCGTTGTGGCCATCGATCGCGCCGCTGATGTCGCGCCACCAGACCGGCAAAGGCAGGGCATCGAGCAGGGCCGTAGCGGCATCCGCCCGGGCCGAGGCGGTCTCGGCGGCGACGGCAGCCGCTTCATGGGCGCGGCGTTCGGCCGCGAGTTCACGCTCGGCCGATTGCAGGCGATCGGCAACGGCACGCCCACGCGCACGCAGCCTGACTGCGTACACGGCAAGGCCCGCCGAAAGGGCCGTCATGACTGCGGCGACGACGATCGGATCCATGGCCCGAGTTTAGCAGTCATGGCCGGGGCCGCAATCACGACACCACACGGATCGTGCCATTGGCCCTGAACGCGACGCCGCCGCCGGGCGGACCCGGCGGCGGCGCAACGATGGTGCGATCCCAAGAGGCGGGCGTCGCTCAGTAGCGGTAGTATTCCGGCTTGAACGGGCCTTCCGCCGGCACGCCGATATACTGCGCCTGCTTGTCGCTGAGCCTGGTCAGCTTCACGCCCAGCTTGTCGAGATGCAGCGCCGCCACCTTCTCGTCCAGATGCTTGGGCAGGGTGTAGACCTTGCGCTCATAGGCCTGGGCGTTGTTCCAGAGCTCGATCTGCGCCAGGACCTGGTTGGTGAACGACGCGCTCATCACGAAGCTCGGATGGCCCGTGGCGCAGCCCAGGTTCACCAGACGGCCCTTGGCGAGCAGGATCAGGCGCTTGCCGCCGGGCAGCGTGATCTCGTCGACCTGCGGCTTGATCTCGTTCCACTCGTAATTGTGCAGGGCCGAGACCTGAATCTCGCTGTCGAAGTGGCCGATATTGCAGACGATCGCCCGGTCCTTCATCTCACGCATATGGTCGAGCGTGATGATGTCGACATTGCCGGTGGCGGTGACGAAGATGTCGCCCTGCGGCGCCGCCTCGTCCATGGTCGTGACCTGATAGCCGTCCATGGCGGCCTGCAGGGCGCAGATCGGGTCGATCTCGGTGACCAGCACCCGGGCGCCCTGGCCGCGCAGCGCCTCGGCCGAGCCCTTGCCGACATCGCCATAGCCCGCAACCACGGCCACCTTGCCGGCCAGCATCACGTCGGTCGCGCGCTTGATGCCGTCGATCAGGCTTTCGCGGCAGCCATAGAGGTTGTCGAACTTCGACTTGGTGACGCTGTCGTTCACATTGATCGCCGGGCAGGCCAGCTTGCCGGTCTTGGCCATCTCGTAGAGGCGCAGCACGCCGGTCGTGGTCTCTTCCGAGATGCCGCGGACCTCGTTCATCAGCTCCGGATACTTCTGGTGCATGATGAGGGTCAGGTCGCCGCCATCGTCCAGGATCATGTTCGGGGTCCAGCCATCGGGCCCCTTGATGGTCTGCTCGACGCACCACTCGTATTCCTCTTCGGTCTCACCCTTCCAGGCGAAGACCGGGATGCCGGCGGCGGCGATGCCGGCTGCTGCCTGATCCTGGGTCGAGAAGATGTTGCACGACGACCAGCGGACCTCGGCGCCCAGCGCGGTCAGGGTCTCGATCAGCACGGCGGTCTGAATGGTCATGTGCAGGCAGCCGGCGATCCGCGCACCCGCCAGCGGCTTCGACGCGCCATATTCATCGCGCAGCGCCATCAGCCCCGGCATTTCGGTCTCGGCCAGCGAGATCTCCTTGCGGCCCCACTCGGCGAGGGCGATGTCCTTGACCTTGTAGTCCGTGAACGTGGTCATCGAGGGCGCTCCTGATGGGCATAGCGGCTTTGCCGGGAAACCGGCAGACGTCTCTCCCACTGGTTATAGCCCTGGCCGGCCTGATCGGGCAAGGGAATATAAAGCTATCTTTATATGGTAATATGCCGCCGCATGCGGGCCGGGCCATGAAAAAACCCGCCGGAACGGCGGGTCGGCAGGGCCGGATGCGCGGAAGACCGCCTATTCATCCTCGTCGAAGCGGTTGCCGATCAGCGTGACCAGGGCATCCATGGCCTGTGGGGCGTCCGCACCGGCGGCTTCGATATCGATGGTGCAGCCCGGGCTTGCAGCCAGCATCATCAGCCCCATGATCGACCGGCCCGACACGGTCTGGCCGCAGCGGGTGACCTCGATTTCAGCCGAGAAACTGTCGGCCGTCTTGACGAATTTCGCAGCCGCGCGTGCGTGCAGGCCGCGGCGGTTGATGATCTCGACGGTGCGCTTCAGGCGATCGCCCGAGGGGGCGGCGGACTGGCTCATCGGGCGGGGGCTCCCTCGGGTCAGCGGCCGTCGCCGGCGAGCAGGGTGCTCGCGACGTTGATGTATTTGCGCCCGGCGTCCTGGGCGCTGGCCACGGCCTTGGCGAGCGGCTCGGTCTCGCGCACGCTGGCGAGCTTGATCAGCATCGGCAGGTTCACGCCGGCGATCACCTCGACATGGGCCCGATCCAGGATCGAGATCGCGAGATTGGACGGGGTGCCACCGAACATGTCGGTCAGGACGATCACACCATCGCCGCCGTCGACGGCGGCCACCGCGTCGATGATGTCCTGGCGGCGCTTTTCCATGTCGTCGTCGGGGCCGATGCAGATCGCCTTCATGGCCTTCTGAGGGCCGACGACATGTTCGGTTGCTGCCACGAATTCGTCGGCGAGCCGGCCGTGCGTCACCAGTACCAGACCGATCATCGGTTCCGTCGTCACCTTGTTGTGGAGGCACCGGCACCGCCCGCCATCGTGGCCGCGCGCCGGGGCCCCTCAGTTCAGGGGCAGCCACCTGCCGGCGAAGGCGCGCAATGCCGCCTCAGACCGGTTTCGCAGCCGGGGATCCCGTTCGCGCCAGATCCGCGTCGGGCATGTCGCGATGGCGTACTGTAACCCGCCACCCGTCCTGCCTCAATTCCTCTGCGAGACGTTCGGTGACGAAGACCGAGCGGTGTTTGCCGCCGGTGCAGCCCACCGCCACCGTCAGATAGGATTTGCCCTCGCGGGCATAGGCCGGCAGCAGCAGGCGGATGAGGTCCAGCATCCGGTCGAAGAAGGGGGCGAACAGCGGATCGGCCGCGACATGGGCGCCCACCGACGGATCCAGACCGGTAAGCGGCCGGAGCAGCGGATCGTAATGCGGATTGGCCAGGAAGCGCACGTCGAAGACCAGATCGGCATCGCGCGGCAGGCCGTTGCGGAAACCGAAGGAGGTGACCGAGAGCTGCAGCCCCGGAGAGCCGCCGAAGGCGAACAGCTCCGACGCCTTGCGCCTGAGGTCGGTCAGACTGAACTCGCTGGTGTCGAGCACCACATCGGCGCGGTCGCGCAAGGGGGCGATCAGCGCCCGCTCGTCGCGGATGCCGTCTTCGACCGGGCGATCGGTTGCACTGGCGAGCGGATGCCGGCGCCTGGTCTCGGTGTAACGGCGGTAGAGCACCTCGTCGTCGCAGTCCAGAAAGACGACCGTGGCGGCAAGCCCGGGCAGGGCGGCGACCTGGCTCAGCGCCTGATCGACCGCGGCGGCATCGAAACCGCGGGTGCGCACGTCCACGCCGACCGCCAGCGCCTCGCCCGGCGCCATGGCTTCGACCGCAGGTGCCATCAGCCGGACGGGCATGTTGTCGATCGTCTCGTAGCCCAGATCCTCCAGCGCCTTCAGCAGCGAGGTCCGGCCGGCGCCGGACAGGCCGGTGATCACCAGCAGGCGGGCGGGGCCGTTCGCATCGGGTCGGGCTGCAGCGGGCCGGGCGATCGGGGTCATGTATGCCTCTGAAGCGGATCGAGCACGGCAGCCAGGGCTGCGCGCAACTTGGCCGGTGCCGAGGCCTCCACCGCCACCAGGTCGATCACCGGAACGGCGGCGCCGGCAAGCATGACGGCATCGGGCATGGGCAGGCGCTCAATCCTGTGCCCCGGCGGATGGAGCCGGACCGCCAGACGCACCGGGACGGGCGCCGACATCTCGCTGCGCAGGATGCCGACCCCGCGTACCTCGATCAAGCCGCAAAGCGCCGCGGGGGCAGAGGCGACAGGCCATGGTGCATCCGGCGTTCCTGCTGCCTGCAGCACCACGCGGTCGTCGGCGACCAGCCGGGCGCCGGCATCGATCAGCCGCAGGGCCAGATCGGATTTGCCCACGCCGCTCGGCCCGGTCAGCAGAACGCCGGCCGGGCCGATGCAGATGCAGGTGGCGTGAATGGTCTGCGGGTCCGTCGCCATGGCAAGGCTGCGCCCCTCGGTCCGGTCGCGCGCGCGGCCCGTGTTCAGGCGGCCTTGCTCGATGCGTCGTCGGTGAGCAGTGCGTAGAGCGCTTCGGCCGTGTCGGAGCCGCGAAGCTTGTCGCAGACCCGTTCATCCCGCAGCAGCCGCGACACCCGCGCCAGTGCCTTCAGATGGTCCGCCCCGGCCGATTCCGGAGCCAGCAGCAGGAAGATCAGATCGACCGGCTGGTCGTCCACGGCGTCGAAATCGATCGGGCGCTCCAGCCGGGCGAACAGGCCCTGGACCCGGTCCAACCCGCCCAGCCGGCCATGGGGAATGGCGACGCCGTTACCGACGCCGGTCGTCCCCAGGCGCTCGCGCTCGAGCAGCGTCTCGAAGATGGTGCGTTCGTCGATGCCTGTCAGATCGGCCGCCCGTTGCGACAGATCCTGAAGAACCTGCTTCTTGCTGCTGGACTTCAGGGATGCAAAGACCCCCTCCGGACGCAGCAGATCCGCGATCTCCATGACGATCGAAACCTCTTGTGGGAAAGCCGGGGCGCCCGTGCGGCCCCGGCTTACACGTCGGATGGCCCCTCCGGGACCGGGAGCGGCGATCCGGTGGCCGTCGGGGCCGGATGCCGCGACCGGCCCGGTACCGACGTTCCGGCGTCTCCGCCGTTCGACGTCGACCCTCAGGCCGGCTGGCGCGGATCGACCCAGCCGATATTCCCGTCCTCGCGACGGTAGACCAGATTGAGCCCGCCATGTGCCTTGTTGCGGAACAGCAGCGCGGCCTGATCCGCCAGGTCCATGCGCATCACCGCCTCTCCCACGGTCAGGGACAGGATGGCGGTGTCGGTTTCCGCAATCACCACCGGGTGGCCGTCGGCCACGTCCTCACGCTCGACCGTCTCGTCCTCCTCGGCGGCGAGAACGTAGGCGCGGGCCGGGATGGATGCAAATGAATTCTGTGCAGCATCGGCCCGCGCGTCAGTGCGGTGATGATCCCGCAGGCGCCGCTTGTAGCGCCGAAGCTGCTTTTCTGCACGGGAGAGTGCCTGATCGAAGGCGACGTAGATCTCGTCGGAGGCGCCGCTGGCCTTCATCATGACGCCGCGGCGGGCGTGGACCGAAATATCGCAGCGGAACAGATGAGCATCCCGGCCGAAGGCGACATGGGCGTCGATGGCATCGTCGAAATACTTGCTGACGCCGCGGTCCAGTTCCTCGGAGACGTGGTCGCGCAGGGCGTCGCCGACGTCGATCTGCTTGCCCGTAACGGTAAGCTGCATGTTCCCTCGCCTGTCGCTTGTCCGCATCCGGCGTCTGCGCCGGTGCGGGGCGCGACAGAGTGCCGCGCGCCCCGCACCGGCGCATTGCCGGGGGCGGATCGTTGACGGGGCCGTCGGGCCGGCCGGCCTCCCTTCCGGCAGGTCCGCAGTGGGGGCCGATCCCTGGTGTCAGCGCCTGGCCATCTTGGCCCGGCGGCGCTGGACCGAGGATCCGATCCCCATCCCCTCCCGATACTTTGCGACAGTTCGGCGCGCGATGTCGATGCCATCCGCAGCCAGCAGCTCGACCAGCTTGTCGTCGGACAGAATCGCATCGGCGCTCTCGCCGTCGATCAGTTCCTTGATCCGGTGCCTCACCGCCTCGGCCGAGACCGATCCGGAGCCGTCGGCGGTGGCGATCGCGGCGGTGAAGAAGAACTTGAGTTCGAACAGGCCGCGGGGCGTGGCCATGTACTTGTTGGCGGTGACCCGGCTGACGGTGCTTTCATGCATGCCGATCGCATCGGCGATGTCGCGCAGGGTCAGCGGCCGCAGATGGCGGATGCCATGGGCGAAGAAGCCGTCCTGCTGACGGACCAGTTCGCTGCCCACCTTCAGGATCGTGCGGGCGCGCTGGTCCAGCGCCTTCACCAGCCAGCTTGCGGTCTGCATCCGCTCGGAAATGTATTCGCGCTCCGCCTTGGACTTCGCCTGGGCCGTGATGGTGGTTGCATAGGCATGATCCACCAGAACCCGGGGCAGGGTCTCGGGGTTGAGCTCGATCTGCCAGCCACCATCGGGGCGGGGGCGGAGCAGGATGTCGGGCACCACGGTCTGCAGCGGGTCCGCGCTGTAGCGCAGGCCCGGGCGCGGGTCCAGGGCGCGCAACTCGCGGATCATGTCGTCGAGGTCTTCATCGTCGACCCCGGTCACCCGCTTCAGCCGCGTCCGGTCGCCCTGGGCCAGCAGGTCGAGATTGGCGAGCAAGGCCTGCATGGCCGGATCCAGGCGATCACGCTCAGCCAGCTGCAGGCCAAGACATTCGGCCAGATCCCGGGCGAAGACGCCGGTCGGGTCCAGCCCCTTCAGCCTGGTGAGCACCGCCTCCACACGCGTGGTGTCGATCCCGATCAGCTGGGCCGCCTCGGCCGGGGTCATGGTCAGATAGCCGTTTTCGTCCAGCAGGCCGGCGAGCACGGTCGCGGTCGCCCGTTCGATCCCTTCCGGGATCTCGACCGCGATCTGTTCCTCGAGATGGCGGGCAAGGGTGGTGGCCTCGCTGGTGCGGGCCTCGAAGCCCTCGTCGTCGCCATCGAAATTCATGTCGCCGCCGCGGCCGACCGGCCCGCCGGCATCGAAGCCGAGTCCCGGATCCAGGTCCATCTCGCGCTGGGCCGGGGTTTCCTGGGACGGCGCCGGGCCGTCGCTCTCGAACATGCCGGCGATATCGGCGTCGAGAGGGGCGTGTTCGGAATCCGGCATGACGCCGCTGCCGACCAGTTCGGTCAACTCGGTGCGGGCTCCCGGCTCGAAAGCGGGGTCCTGGCCCCGCGGATCGTCGCCGGCATCACCGGTCGCAAGCGCCGTCAACGGTTCGTCCCGCTCTTCGGCGCGGACCAGCAGCGGGTTCTGCAGCAGCTCTTCGTCCACGAAGGCGCCGAGTTCGATATTGTTCAGCTGCAGCAGCTTGATGGCCTGCTGCAGCTGGGGCGTCATGACCAGCGCCTGGGAGAGCTTGATGTCCAGTCTCTGGCTGAGCGCCATCCGCGGGCTCCTAGAGGCTGAACCGGTCGCCGAGATAGACGCGGCGCACGTCGTCGTTGGCGACGATGTCTTCGGGGGCGCCCTCCATCAGCACGGTGCCGTCGTGCAGGATGTAGGCGCGATCGATGATGTCGAGCGTTTCGCGGACATTGTGGTCGGTGATCAGCACGCCGATGCCGCGATGCTTCAGATGCGAGACCAGATCGCGGATATCGGCCACCGCGATCGGATCGATGCCCGCCAGCGGCTCGTCGAGCAGCACGAAAGCCGGGCTGGTCGCCAGCGCACGCGCAATCTCCACCCGCCGCCGCTCACCGCCCGAGAGTGCAATGGCGGGCGTCCGGCGCAGATGGCTGATCGAGAATTCGGCCAGCAGTTCGTCCAGCATGGTTTCGCGCTTGTCGCGTACCGGCTCGGCCACTTCCAGGGTCGCGCGGATGTTGTCTTCCACCGTCAGCCCCCGGAAAATCGAGGCTTCTTGCGGCAGATAGCCGATGCCCAGGCGGGCACGCCGGTACATCGGCAGGGTGGTCACGTCGTCGCCGTCGAGCAGGATCCGGCCGTAATCGGCCGAGATGAGCCCGGTGATGATGTAGAAGCAGGTGGTCTTGCCGGCACCGTTGGGGCCAAGCAGCCCCACCGCTTCCCCGCGGGCGACGTTGAGCGACACGTCGCGCAGCACGGGGCGCTTGCGGTAGTGCTTGCCCAGCGACTGGGCGACCAGCCCCGCCGGCACATCGCCGCCCGCATCCGCGCGCTCGGGCGCGTCGGCGGCAAGCCTGCCGGGTATGTCCTGATGGCCAGAGGTCAAGGGCTCGGTGTTCCTCGTCGATGATGCGGCCCTGTCGGCGGGCCGCCGCGTCACGTCTTGTCGGTCATCACTTCTTTTCAGGCACGAACAGGCCGCGCACCGGACCCTTGCGACCGCTTTCCAGCGTGCTGCGGCCCTTGTTCAGGTCGAGCACCAGCCGTTCGCCTTCAAGCTGGCTGCGGCCCTGGGTGAGCTTTACCGCGCCGGTCAGCGTGATCATGCCCTTGTTGACATCATAGACGCCGACATCGCCGCGGGCGCTCTCATTCGGGGTGATGATCTGCACATGGCCGTCGGCCTCGATCTTCGAGATCTCGCCGGCGGCATCGGCAAGACCGCCGCCCTGCTGCCCCTCACTCTGGCCCGCCTGCGGCGGGGCCTGCTTCGCCCCCTTCGCGCCGGGCTGGGCGACATGGACCTTCAGCGTGTCGGCATAAAGGGTCATGGTGCCCTGAACCGCCTTCACCTCGCCGCGAAACGTCGCCACCCGCTCGACATCCGCCCATTCGAGCGAGTCCTGGGCGGTGATTTCGATCGGCTGCGAGGTGTCGATGCTGGAGGTGCGGATGGCGCTCTGCGCCGCAGCCGGCACGGGGGCGAGCACCGGGATCACGGCGGCCGCCGATCCAAGGGCCGTCACCAGCAGGGCGAGGGCCGCACCGTGACGGCGGCCCGTGGAAAGGCTGAAGGGCATGCGCGCTCCTGACGTCATCTCTCAACACCCGGATAGCCCGTCACGCGGACAGGGCCATCGAAGGTGATGGTGTCATTTTCCCGCCGGGCGGTGAAGCCGGCGGCGTCGATGCTTCCCACCGGGCCATGCGCCACCACCGGGCTGTCGCTCCGGATGGTTCCGCTGCCCAGTTCGGCGTCCACCCGTTCGGTCGACATGGCGTAGCCTGTCTCGGCGATGACCTCGACATCGCCCTCGAGCTTCAGCCGTTCGGCGTCACGATCGAAGGCGCCCGTCTTGGCCCGGATGGCGAGCCAGGTTCCGTCCGAGGCGGTCATGTCGGCGCGGATGGTCTTGAGCGTGATCTGCGAACTGTCGACCGAGGGCTGGGTCGCCTCGTCGGCTTCCACCCGGAATGGCCGGCCGTCCGCATCCACACCCGTAAATCTGGGTTCCAGCATCCGGAGCGCATCCACATCGTCCCGGACGATCTCGGAATATCCTATACGGGCATCGCCGCCGATGCCCGACAATTGCGACCACACGAGCACCAGCACGATCAGCCCGGCGCCGACCGCGGGCAGCAGGATCCGCGCCAGCCGCACGAACCGGCTGTAGCGGCTGCGCCGGCGCGGGGCCCGGGGGCCCGTCGGCAAGGGGGGCATTCTGGGCGTCTCGGCCATGGTCGGCTCGTCTTGCTCCGGGCGGGACAGGCTGGGGAGAGGGGGGCGAGATAAGGGCTGGGCGCCGTTCAGTCCGTACAAGACCTTCAGGCCACACCGGCCCTCAGGCAGTCGTGGACGTGGAGGATACCCACGGGCCGGCCGTCGTCATCCACCGCAAACAGGGCGGTGATCTTGTAGGCATTCATGATCGCCAGCGCCTCGGCGGCCAGGGCGCGGGCGCGGATGGTCTTGGGCGCGGCCGTCATCACCTCCGACACCTTGCGGGCGGCGAGATCGGGGCCCATGTGCCGGCGCAGGTCGCCATCGGTCACGATGCCGGCAAGCCGGCCGGCATCGTCCGTCACGCCGACGCAGCCGAAGCTTCTGGCGCTGATTTCGATCAGCGCCTCGGCCATCGGGCGGTCCGGGGTGATCAGCGGCAGGTCCTGGGGGCCGTGCATGATGTCGGCCACCTTCACCAGTCGCGCACCCAGCTTGCCGCCCGGGTGAAAGACGCGGAAATCCTCGGCGGTGAAGCCGCGCCGGTCGAGCAGTGCCATCGCGATCGCATCCCCCAGCGCCAGCGTCATGGTGGTTGACGTGGTGGGGGCAAGCTGCAGCGGGCAGGCCTCCGGTGCCGGCGGCAGGATCAGCGCCACATCGGCGGCCTCGGCCAGCGGGCTGGCGCTGCGGGCGGTGATGCCCACCAGCGGGATGCCGAAGCGCCGGCTGTGGGCCAGAATATCCGACAGCTCCGGCGTCGCCCCGGAATTGGACAGGGCCAGAATGGCATCCTGGCGGGTGATCATGCCGAGATCGCCATGGCTCGCCTCGGCCGGGTGCACGAACTGGGCGGGTGTGCCGGTGGAGGCGAGCGTGGCGGCGATTTTGGCGCCGACATGGCCGCTCTTGCCCATGCCGGTGACGATCACCCGGCCCTTCGTGGCGTAGAGCAGGTTCACCGCGCGCGCGAAATCGGGCCCCAGCCCGGCGCGCAGGGCTTCGAGCCCGGCGATCTCGAGCGCGAGCGCCTGTTCGGCCGCGGCAAGGGCGCGGCCGTCATCGGCGGCGGTGCGGGGGGCGGTCTCGGCGGTCATCGGCACGGTGTCCCGTGGTCGTGTGCGGGGGGCATGTGCGGCAGAGGGCGGCACATGCGGATCAATATGGTTGGCCCGCCTGCCGCGTGAAAGGGCAGTTGCGGCCGCATGTTCCGCCGGGCGGAATGGGCGGCGGGCCTGGCCGGTCAATGGGCGAAGATGTCGGGTTCTTCCCAGCCCAGCAGATCCAGCCTGGCGCGGGCCGGCAGGAAATCGAAGCAGGCGCGGGCCAGATCGGTGCGGCCCTCGCGCGCGAGCATTTCATCGAGCACGCGCTTCACCGCATGCAGATGCAGCACATCGCCGGCGGCATAGCTCTGCTGTTCGGGGGTCAGCTGATCCGCACCCCAGTCGGACGATTGCTGCTGCTTGGAGATCTCGACGCCGATCGTCTCGCGCAGCAGGTCGCGCAGGCCGTGCCGGTCGGTATAGGTCCGGATCAGCTTGGATGCGATCTTGGTGCAGTAGACCGGCCGGCAGTCGATGCCGAGCCGTTCATGCAGCACCGCCAGATCGAACCGGGCGAAGTGAAAGATCTTAAGGACGTCCGGATCTTCCAGCAGGGCGGCCAGCCGCGGCGCCGTGGTCTGGCCGCGGGCGATGCGCACCAGATGAGCGTCGCCGTCGCCGGCTGAAATCTGCACCAGGCACAGCCGGTCCCGATGCGGCTTCAACCCCATGGTTTCGGTGTCGATGGCGATCGATGCCGGCCGGCCGAAATCCTCGGGCAGGTCGCCTTCGTACAGGTGAATGGTCATCCGGCCGCGCCTCCGCTGTCGTCACGGCAGACCCACTGCCTGCCGAGGCAAGGTTTTAGCGCAAGCCGATCCCCCCCGCCAAGTGGGGATGGCCGCTGCCGGACGTCATCCGATCGTCATCAAGCCGCGGCCGGATCATGACTTTCCGTCGCATCGGGCGGCTCCGGCGTTGCGTCGCGGCACCCGCCGGATTATGTGTAGCCCCAGGTTTGCGCGACCGGCGGTGCCGGACCAGGAGAGGGAGACTTTGATCGCCATGAAGGATCGGCTCGTCACGGTATTCGGCGGCTCGGGCTTCCTCGGCCGCTATGTCGTCGCGCGGCTTGCCCGCACCGGCGTGCGGATCAGGGTGGCGGTGCGTGATGCGGACCGGGCCCTGTTCCTGAAGCCTGCGGGTGATGTCGGCCAGATCGCGATCATGTCGTGCGACGTGACCGACGCAGCCCAGGTGCGGGCGGCGCTCACCGACGCTTCGGCGGCGATCAATCTGACCGGGATCCTGGCCGAAGGCTGGGGCGCCACCTTCGACGGCGTCCATGTCCAGGGCGCCGGCAACATCGCGAAGGCTGCGGCTGACGCCGGACTTAGGGCCCTGGTCCATGTCTCGGCGATCGGCGCCGATCCGGAAAGCAGCTCGGCCTATGGGCGGACCAAGGCCGCCGGCGAGGCGGCGGTGCGCGAGGCCTTCCCGACGGCGGTGATCCTGCGTCCCAGTATCCTGTTCGGCCCCGAGGACGACTTCTTCAACCGTTTCGCTGGGATGACCCGCATCTCCCCGGCCCTGCCGCTGATCGGTGGCGGCCAGACCCGCTTCCAGCCCGTCTGGGTGGTGGATGTCGCCGAGGCCGTGGTGCGCTCGCTTGAAGAGCCGGAATTTGCCGGTCGGACCTTCGAACTGGGCGGCCCCAGGGTCTACAGCTTCGCCCAGATCCTGGAATACATCCTGACCACCGTGCGCAAGCATCGCGGTCTGGTGCCGATGCCCTGGGCGCTTGCCGGGGTGGTGGCCCGTTTCGGCGATCTGCTGCCCGGCGGCATGGCGCCGCTGACCACGGACCAGCTGCGGATGCTGAAGCGCGACAATGTCGTGGCCGAGGGCGCCGAAGGGTTTGCCGCCTTCGGCATCCGCCCGACCCCGGTCGAGGCGGTGGTGCCGGATTATCTGGCCCGCTATCGCGCCTGGATCCATCGGCCGCGCGACGGCCGCGCCGGGAACTGAGCTGCTTTTCAGCGCCGAGGCCTGATATGCGGCCGGCCCCGACGGGGCCGGCCGCATGCTTTTCCGGGGGATGGCATGGCCGCGCGGCGCCGGGCGGTCGATCTGCGCTTGGCTTACCATCAATTCTTCTGAAACAGAGGCTTGTGATGACATAGGTCAGGAAATGCGACCATTATCCCGACAAGCATTGCGGATCTACCTGCGAATCGCTCGCAACCCGGGGGCACCGGAAGAAAAGTAGTCCAGTTTCGGACCTTTCATCACGTTTTTACTCGCCAGGCGGTCTGGAAAGGCGTATATGACCTTCGAAGGCCTCCGTGCGCGCAAGGGGCGGGGTCCGGCCGTGTCGATCTGTCGGTGGAATGACCGGGATCGGGCGGGATGGATCCCTGACCAGCCTCCCCGGCGTTCGCGTCGTCTTCCGCCCGCCCGAGGCGGACCCTGACGCGACCGCAGACGACATGCCCGCAGCCAGGAACAGCCCCGGACCCGCCCGACCTGGCGGGTTGCCGATGCAGAACCCTGCCGGCACGGACGCCACCCTGACAAAGACGTTGCCCGCGACCCGTCTGTGGATCCCGGGCGGCACCGAACCGATCCGCGGCGCGGCCCCGGCCGAAGCGCGCGGACACCCAACCCCCTGCCGGGCAGGACATGCCCGGCCCACGGTCGAAGGACGAGGACCATGGCGCGCAAGCTGATGCAGTTCACCCGTATCGAGCAGAAGATGCCCGAGAAGCGAACCGCTCAAACCCGCGCCAAAGATTTCGGCGAGATCTATGCGGGGTTTGCGCCGGAACAGGCGGCCACCCAGGCCTCGCGCTGCTCCCAGTGCGGCATTCCGTTCTGCCAGGTGCATTGCCCGCTGCAGAACAACATCCCCGACTGGCTGAAGCTGACCGCCGAAGGCCGGCTGGAAGAGGCCTATACCATCTCGTCGGCGACCAACACCTTCCCCGAGATCTGCGGCCGCATCTGCCCGCAGGATCGTCTGTGCGAGGGCAACTGCGTCATCGAGAAGGGCTTCAACTCGGTGACCATCGGGTCGGTGGAGAAGTACATCACCGAGACCGCCTTCGAGAACGGCTGGGTCAAGGCGCCGAAGCCGGAGCGCGAGCTGGGCCTGTCGATCGGCATCGTGGGCGCCGGGCCGGCCGGCCTTGCGGCGGCCGAAATGCTGCGCCGCCGGGGCTATGAAATTCATGTCTATGATCGCTACGACCGCGTCGGCGGGCTGCTGATCTATGGCATCCCCAATTTCAAGCTCGACAAGCAGGTCGTGCTGCGCCGCTGGAGGCTGCTTGAAGAGGGTGGGATCAAGTTCCACCTTGGCGTCGATATCGGTCGCGACGTGACGATCGAGGAGCTGCGCCAGCGTCACGAGGCGGTGCTGATCGCGACCGGCGTTTATCAGTCGCGTGAGATCAAGGTGCCGGGCGTGGGGCTTCAGGGTGTCGAGAAGGCGCTCGACTTCCTGACCGCGTCGGACCGGCTCAATCTGGGCGATGCGCTGTCCGACGAGATGCAGGCGCGGTTCTCGGCCAAGGGCAAGAACGTGGTCGTGGTCGGCGGCGGCGACACCGCCATGGACTGCGTGCGCACCTCGATCCGTCAGGGCGCCCAGTCGGTGACCTGCCTCTATCGCCGCAACCGGCAGAACATGCCCGGCTCGCAGCGCGAGGTGGCGAATGCGACGGAAGAGGGCGTCACCTTCGAGTGGCTGTCCAATCCCGAAGCCTTCCTCGGCAACGAGAAGGTCGAGGCGGTGCGGGCCGTGCGCATGCGCCTGGGCGCACCCGATCCGTCGGGTCGTCAGTCGCCGGTGGTGGTCGAGGGCAGCCAGTTCACCCTGAAGGCCGACCTGGTGATCAAGGCGCTGGGCTTCGACCCCGAAGATCTGCCGGTGCTGTTCCAGTGCCCCGATCTGGTGACCACCCGCTGGGGCACGCTCAAGACCGATATCCGCACCTTCATGACCAGCGTCGACGGCGTTTTCGCCGCCGGTGACATCGTTCGCGGTGCCTCGCTGGTCGTCTGGGCGATCCGCGACGGCCGCGACGCCGCCGAGCAGATCGACCGCTATGTCCGCAATCGCATCACCGCTGCCGAGCAGTCGGCGGCTGCCAGCTGAACGCCTGGACGGGAGACAGAGCCATGTCCGAGATCATCCGCGAGACGGCCGAGACCTTCGTTGCCGCCTGGGCTGCCAACAAGGCCAAGCTGGAAGCCGCCCATGCCTATAACCCGGCCGACGAGCACGACGCCTGCGGCGTCGGCCTCGTCGCCTCGATCGACGGCACGCCCCAGCGGCGGGTCGTCGAGGCCGGCATCACCGCGCTTTCCAACCTGATGCACCGCGGTGCGGTCGACGCCGACGGCAAGACCGGCGACGGCGCCGGCATCCATCTGCAGATCCCCAAGGACTTCTTCCGCGAGCATATCGAGCGCACCGGCCACCGCATGGCCGAGGGCAGCGAGCTGGCCGTGGGGCAGGTCTTCCTGCCGCGCAACGATTTCGGCGCCCAGGAGCTGTGCCGCACGATCGTCGAGAGCGAGATCCTTGAACTCGGCTACACGATCTATGGCTGGCGCCAGGTGCCGGTGAACACCCGGGCGATCGGCGAGAAGGCCGCGGCGACGCGGCCCGAGATCGAGCAGATCATGATCGCCAACGACAAGGGCAACGGCACCGTCGCCTTCGAGCGCGATCTCTATCTCATCCGTCGCCGGATCGAGAAGAAGGTCCGCGAGGCGAGCGTCGCCGACTTCTACATGTGCTCGCTGTCCAGCCGCTCGATCATCTACAAGGGCATGTTCCTGGGCGAGCAGCTGACGGTGTTCTATCCCGACCTGCTCGACGAGCGGTTCGTGTCGAACTTCGTCGTCTACCATCAGCGCTATTCGACCAACACCTTCCCGACCTGGTCGCTGGCCCAGCCCTTCCGGATGCTCGCCCATAACGGTGAGATCAACACCGTGCGCGGCAACAGCAACTGGATGAAGAGCCACGAGACCCTGATGGTCTCGGAGGTCTTCGGGCCGGCGGGCGAGGACATCAAGCCGCTGATCCCGCAGGGCAGCTCCGACTCGGGCGCACTCGATGCGGTGTTTGAGGCGCTGTGCCATGCCGGCCGTTCGGCGCCGCTGGTGAAGCTGATGCTGGTGCCGCCGGCGTGGTCGAAGGTGCCGGACGTGCCGGAGGCGCACCGTTCGCTTTACGCCTATCTGAACACGGTCATGGAGCCCTGGGACGGCCCGGCGGCGCTGGCGGTCTATGACGGTCGCTGGATCGCGGCGGGCATGGACCGCAACGGTCTGCGCCCGATGCGCTATGCCATCACCGCCGACGGCCTGCTGGTCGTGGGGTCGGAAGCCGGTATGGTGCCGCTGACCGATCAGGACGTGATCGAGAAGGGGCGGGTCGGCCCGGGCGAGATCCTGGGTGTCGACCTCCAGGAGGGTAAGCTCTACCACGACCGCGCGCTCAAGGACCTGCTCGCGGCGGAGCATGACTATGCCTCCTGGGCGGGCAAGACCACCCGGCTCGGCGCGCTGATCGATCAGGTGCCCGCACCCCAGCCGCGCTTCAACGCCGACGAGCTTCGCCGGCGTCAGCTGGCCGTCGGCCTGACCATCGAGGACCTGGAGCTCATCCTTCATCCCATGGTGGAAGAGGGCAAGGAAGCCGTGGGCTCGATGGGCGACGACGCGCCGATCGCGGTGCTCTCCAGCCATTATCGCGGCCTGCACAACTTCTTCCGGCAGGAATTCAGCCAGGTGACCAACCCGCCGATCGACCCGCTCCGCGAGGAGATGGTCATGACGCTGGATACCCGCCTCGGCAACCTGGGCAACGTCTTCGCCCAGGACGAGAGCCAGATGAAGATCCTGCTGCTCGACAGCCCGGTCGTGACCAACCGCGCCTATGCCGCCATGCGCCGCTACATGAAGGATCGTGCGGTCGAGATCGACTGCACCATGCCGGCCGGTGCGGGCGAGGGCGTGCTGAAGAAGGCGCTGGAGCGGATCCGTCGCGAGGCGGAGGATGCCGTGCGCGGCGGTGCCGAGCACATCATCCTGACCGACGAGCGGCTGGACGAGACCAATGTCGCCGTGCCGATGATCCTGGCGGCGGGCGGTGTGCACACCCATCTGGTGAAGCAGAAGCTGCGCACCTTCTGCTCGGTCAACGTCCGCTCGGCCGAATGCCTCGATGTGCAGTACATGGCGGTGCTGGTCGGTGTCGGCGCCACCACGATCAACGCCTATCTGGCCGAGGAGACGATCTATGATCGTCATCGCCGCGGCCTGTTCGGCGATCTGACGGTCGACGAGGCGGTGTCGAACTTCAAGCACGCCGCCGATCTGGGCCTGCTCAAGGTGCTCTCGAAGATGGGCATCTCGGTGATCAGCAGCTATCGCGGCGCCTACAACTTCGAGGCGGTGGGCCTGTCGCGGTCGCTGGTGGCCGAGTTCTTCCCCGGCATGTCGTCGCGTGTCTCGGGCATCGGCCTCGCCGGTATCGAGCGCAAGACCATCCGCCAGCACGAGCGCGGCTTCCAGGGTGGCGCCTCGATCCTGCCGATCGGCGGCTTCTACCGCTACCGGGCGAAGGGTGAGGCGCATGGCCATGACGGCCGGCTGATCCACATGCTTCAGACGGCCGTCGCCAGCGACAGCTACACCCTCTACAAGAAGTATGCCGAGGGTGTGCGGGCGCTGCCGCCGATCCATCTGCGCGACCTGCTGGACTTCAAGACCAACCGCAAGCCGGTGCCGGTCGACGAGGTCGAGAGCATCACCTCGATCCGCAAGCGGTTCGAGACCCCGGCCATGTCGCTGGGCGCGCTGAGTGCGGAAGCGCACGAGACGCTGACCATCGCGATGAACCGGATCGGTGCGCATTCGAACTCGGGCGAGGGCGGCGAGAGCCGCGATCGCTTCCAGCCGCGTCCGAACGGGGACAACGCCAACTCCGGCACCAAGCAGGTCGCCTCGGGCCGCTTCGGCGTGACAACCGAGTACCTGAACAACTGCCGCGAGATCCAGATCAAGGTGGCGCAGGGTGCCAAGCCCGGTGAAGGCGGGCAGCTGCCCGGCTTCAAGGTGACGGTCGAGATCGCGAAGCTCCGGCATTCGACGCCGGGCGTGATGCTGATCTCGCCCCCGCCGCACCACGACATCTATTCGATCGAAGATCTGGCGCAGCTGATCTACGACCTGAAGCAGGTCAACCCCGATGCCGAGGTCTCGGTGAAGCTGGTCGCCCGCTCGGGCATCGGCACCATCGCGGCCGGCGTCGCCAAGGCCAATGCCGACGTGATCGTGATCTCGGGCCATAACGGCGGCACCGGCGCCAGCCCGCAGACCTCGATCAAATATGCCGGCGTGCCCTGGGAGATGGGCCTGTCCGAAGCCAACCAGGTGCTGACGCTCAACCGTCTGCGCCACCGGGTGCGGCTGCGTACCGACGGCGGCCTGAAGACCGGCCGCGACGTCGTCATCGCCGCCATGCTCGGTGCCGAGGAATTCGGCATCGGCACCACCTCGCTGGTGGCGATGGGCTGCATCATGGTCCGTCAGTGCCACAGCAACACCTGCCCGGTGGGCGTGTGCACCCAGGATCCGGCGCTGCGTGCCAAGTTCGACGGCACGCCCGAGAAGGTGGTGAACCTGTTCACCTTCATCTCGGAAGAGGTGCGCGAGATCCTGGCCCAGCTCGGTGCCCGGTCGCTGAACGAGATCATCGGCCGGTCGGACCTGCTGTCGCAGGTCAGCCGCGGCAGCGCGCATCTGGACGATCTGGACCTGAACCCGATCCTGGCCCAGGCCGATCCGGGCGATCTGCCCCGCTACTTCTCGCTGTCGGGCCGCAATCCGGTCCCCGACACCCTCGACGCGCAGATGATCGTTGACGCGGCGCCGGCCCTCAACGAGGGCGAGAAGATGCAGCTGACCTACAATGTGCGCAACACGCACCGGTCGGTGGGCACGCGTCTGTCGTCCAAGATCGTCCGCCGCTTCGGCATGGACGGGCTGCAGCCGGGGCACATCACCGTGCGTCTGCGCGGCTCGGCCGGCCAGTCGCTCGGCGCCTTCGCGGTGCAGGGCCTGAAGCTGGAGGTGATCGGCGACTCGAACGACTATGTCGGCAAGGGCCTGTCGGGCGGCAGCATCGTGGTGCGTCCGCCCTTCGTGACCACGCGCAAGAGCAACGAGAACGTCATCATCGGCAACACCGTGCTCTATGGTGCGACCTCGGGCGAGCTGTTCGCGGCCGGCCAGGCGGGTGAGCGCTTCTGCGTCCGCAACTCCGGCGCCCAGGCGGTGGTCGAAGGCTGCGGGGCCAATGGCTGCGAGTACATGACCGGCGGCACCGTCGTGATCCTGGGCAAGGTCGGCCACAACTTCGGTGCCGGCATGACCGGCGGTATGGCCTTCATCCTGGACAGCGACGGCTCGTTCGAGCGCCGCGTGAACCCGGAAACGCTGGTCTGGCAGCGCATCGCCACCCCGCATTGGGAAGCGGTGCTGCGCGGCCTGATCGAGCGCCACGTGGACGAGACCAAGTCCGCCTTCGCCCAGAACCTGCTCGACGATTGGGATCGCACGCTCGATCGCATCTGGCAGGTGGTGCCGAAGGAGATGGTCTCGCGCCTCGAACACCCCCTGAACCCGGAAGAGGTCGCGGCGGTCACCGCCTGAGGCGGACCTTCGCGGGGGCGGCCCCGGGGCCTTCGGCCCCGAACTGAGGACGGGCCGGACGACGAAGACGGGAAGCGGCGGGCATCCGAAAGGGTGCCCGCCGTTTTTGTTCAGGCCCAGGCCTCGTCGCTATCCGACCACGGAATTCCGGAACGACATTTCCTTTCAGTCCGATCGCGGGGCGGTTAAACCGCGCAAGGATCGGTCCTGCGACAGGCGGGGCCGGTTCTCTCTCGTAACCCCCCGCAAAAGACTGGTGACATGACATGTTGGATGATGAACGCGGTCCGCTGCTTCGGCAGGCCCTCTCTCGTCTCGACGCGGCGGCCGCGTATCTCGACCTCGATCCGGACGTGGCGGAGAAGCTGGGTGCCCCCCGCGAGACCCTGAAGGCACGGCTGCTGATCCGGATGGACGACGGCAGCCGGCGGGCCTTCACCGCCTGGCGCTGCCGCTATGACGACACCCGCGGCCCCACCAAGGGCGGCATCCGCTATCACCCCGCCTCGACCATGGACGAGGTGGAGGCGCTGGCCTTCTGGATGACCTTCAAATGCGCGGTGATGAACCTGCCCTATGGCGGCGGCAAGGGCGCAATCCGGGTGGATCCGCACGGCCTGTCGCGGGCGGAGCTGGAGCGGCTGTCGCGTGCCTATGTCCAGGCCTTTGCCGGCGTGATCGGGCCGGAGCGCGACATTCCGGCGCCCGATGTCTATACCGATGCCATGGTCATGGGCTGGATGGCCGATGAATACGGCTCGCTGACCGGTGCACCGGCGCCGGCGGTGGTCACCGGCAAGCCGGTGGCGCTGGGCGGATCGCTCGGCCGCGGTGACGCCACGGCCCGCGGCGGCTGGTATCTGCTGCGCCATCTGGCTGCCCGGCTGGGTGTCGAGGACCAGCCCGGCCGCGTCCGGCGGGCGATCGTTCAGGGCTATGGCAATGCCGGCCGGCATATGGCCCGACTGCTGGCCTCCGACGGCTGGGCGATCGTCGGCGTTTCCGACAGCCGGGGTGCTGTGGCGGCACCCGGTGGTATCGATCTCGACGCGCTGGATGCCGCCAAGGCCCGGGGCGGGGTCGGTCTTCTGGAGGGGCCGGGCGTGCGCCGGGTCGATCCGGACGAGATCCTGGCCCTGGATGCCGAGCTGCTGGTGCCGGCGGCCCTGGAAGAGATGATCCATGCCGGCAATGTCCATCTGATCACGGCACCGGTGGTGCTGGAGCTGGCCAACGGCCCGGTGACGCCCGAGGCCGACGAGGTGCTGGCCGCCCGCGGCATCACCGTGCTGCCCGACATCCTGGCCAATGCCGGCGGTGTCACGGTCTCGTATTTCGAATGGGTCCAGAACCGGCAGGGCTGGTACTGGGGCGAGGCCGAGGTGCATGAGCGGCTGAAAGCGGCGATGGAGCGGGAAGGCGACGCGATCGGCGATCGCGTTGCGGCTCTCGGCATCGACTGGCGGACCGCGGCCTATGTTCATGGTCTGGCGCGGCTGGCGGACGCCATCGCCGCCCACGGCACCCAGACCGACTTCCGCGGCTGACGGCCGGCCGACTTCCGGGGGCTGATGCCGGGCCGAGGCCGAGCCCCGCTCGTGCAGGGGGTGCAGAGCTTTCGGCCCGCGCCCCCTGGCGGGAAGACGGGCGGGGGGATAGGATCGCCCAGGCGTTCCCGTCTCCCCCGCTTCCGGATCCGCATCGCTGATGTCTTCCACCCCGCAGAGCCCCTCGCCGGCGCTGCCTGCCGGCGCGCCCCCGGGGCTTGGCCGGCCGGCCGCCGCGGCGTTCGGCGCCTATGTCATCTGGGGCCTGTTCCCACTCTATTTCTCGGCCCTGGCCGCGGTACCGTCGCTGGAGGTTCTGGCCGACCGGATCCTGGGCTCGCTGGTCGTGCTGATCTTCATTGCCGCGGGCCATCGTCACCGGGCCGAGATCCGCGCCGTGATCGCCCGGCCCCGGGTGCTGGGCCTGCTCTGCCTCAGCGCCGTCGCCATCGCGGCCAATTGGGGGGTCTATATCTACGCGGTCCAGACCGGCCGCGCGGTCGACGCCAGCCTCGGCTATTACGTCAATCCGCTGGTCTCGGTGGTGCTGGGCGTGGTGTTCCTGCGCGAACGGCCGCGGGCGATGCAGATCCTGGCCTTCTTCCTGGCGATCGGCGGGGTTGCCTGGATTGCGGGGGAAGGCGGCGGCCTGCCCTGGATCGCGATCGCGCTGGCCATGAGCTTCGGTACCTATGGTCTGTTGCGCAAGCTGGCGGCCGTCGGTGCCGTCGCAGGGCTTGCGATCGAAACCGCGGTGCTGGCGCCGGTGGCGCTCGGCTGGACGATCTTCGCGGCAGCCGGTGGTGCTCTGGCCATCCCCTCGGCAGGGCCGCTGCAGGTGCTGCTGCTGCTGGCCGCCGGGGCCGTGACGGTGGTGCCGCTGCTGATGTTCGGCTTTGCGGCGCCGCGCCTGCCCCTCGGCCTGCTGGGCTTTCTGCAATACGTCAATCCGACCTGTCAGCTCGCCGTGGCCGTGTTTCTGCTGGGCGAAACCGTCTCCGAGGCGCAGGGTGTGGCCTTCGTTCTCATCTGGATCGCGCTCGCGCTCTATACCGGTGATGCGGTAGTGGCCCGACGCCGTTCTCTGCGCTAAAGTCCTCGGCCATGCGCACGCTTTATCATCACTGGCTGAACCCTGGTTGCCGCGTGGTCCGACTGGCCCTCGGCGAGAAGCAGCTCGATCACGATCTGCAGCTCGAAAAGGCGTGGGAACGCCGCACCGAGTTCCTGAGGCTCAATCCGGCAGCCGTGCTTCCGGTTCTGGTTGAAGCCGACGACACCGTGGTCGCCGGCCATCGCACCGTGCTCGAATATCTGGAAGAGGCCTATCCGGAACATCCCCTGCTGCCGCGCCGGCCGGGCGACCGGGCCGAGGTGCGCCGGCTGATCGACTGGTTCGACCACAAATTCTCCGACGAGGTCACCCGCAATCTCGTGGGGGAGAAGGTCGACAAGCGCCTGGCAGGCTTGGGACAGCCGACTTCGGCCGCGATCCGCGCGGGCCTTGCCAATATCAACTATCACCTGGAATACGTGGCCTTCCTGACCGAGCGGCGCAAATGGCTGGCCGGCGATCAGCTCTCGCTGGCCGATCTGGCCGCTGCCGCCCATCTTTCGGCGATCGATTATCTGGGCGATGTGCCCTGGGTCCGCCATCCGGTCGCCAAGGAATGGTATGTCCGGATCAAGTCCCGGCCGAGCTTCCGGCCCATGCTCAAGGACCGGATCATCGGCATTGCGCCCGCGGCGCATTATGGCGACCTCGATTTCTGACCGGCGCCCGCCCGCGCCGCCACCGCCCAGGCGCAAGGGGCCGCCGCTCGACCTTGATCCCGCCGGCTGGACGGCGGCGATCCGCGCCAGGGCCAGGGAGATCGGCTTCGATGCCGTGGGCTTCGCCCCGGCCCGCCTTCCCCCTGCGACAGGCGAGGCGCTCGACCGGTTCGTCGAACTCGGCCGCCATGGCGACATGCGCTGGATCGAGGACCGGATCGACTGGCGCCGCAGCCCCGATGCGCTCTGGCCCGAGGCACGGAGCGCGATTGTCCTTGCCCAGAATTACGGACCGGCCACCGACCCTCTGGCCAATCTCTCCTGCCCTGAAACCGGCAGCCTGTCGGTCTATGCCCGGGGCGACGATTATCACGAGGTGATCAAGGCAAAGCTGCGCCGTCTGGCCCGCTGGCTGTGGGACGAAAGCGCGGTCGAGCTGAAATTCTTCGTCGATACCGCGCCGGTGATGGAAAAGCCGCTGGCGGCGCTGGCCGGGCTGGGCTGGCAGGGGCGGCACACCAATCTGGTTTCGCGTGATTTCGGATCCTGGACCTTCCTGGCGGTGATGCTGACCGGGCTGGATCTTGTCCATGACCGCCCCCATGGCGATCGCTGCGGCAGCTGCCATGCCTGTCTGGATGCCTGTCCGACCGATGCCTTCCCGGCGCCTTATGAACTGGATGCCCGGCGCTGCATTTCCTATCTCACCATCGAACTCGACGGGCCGGTGCCGGCGGAGCTCCGGGCCGCCATGGGTAATCGGATCTATGGCTGCGACGACTGTCTGGCGGTCTGCCCCTGGAACAAGTTCGCGAGAGGGGCCGCCGAGATGAAGCTGGCGGGCCGCGAGGCGCTGACGGCACCGGCGCTTGCCGATCTGGCCGGACTGGACGATGGCGCATTCCGCACCATGTTCGCCAAGACCGCCGTCAAGCGCATCGGCCGCGACCGCTTCGTCCGCAATGTCGCGATCGCGATCGGCAATTCGGGGCGGCCCGATCTGGTGCCGGCACTTCGGCCACTGCTGGCGGATGGGGCGGCGCAGGTGCGGGCGATGGCGGTCTGGGCGGCATCGCGGCTGATGTCGCCGGCTGAATTTGCAGGCGCGGCGGCCGGGCGGTTGCCGGGCGAAACCGATCCGGTGGTGCTGAGCGAATGGCGGGCTGCCGGTGTCCTGTCCGAGGAGGGGCCATGACCGACCACCCCGCCGATCACGAGGCGACTGATCCCGTGGCCCTGCTTCGCCCTGTGGCGGGCGATGGCGGCCTGCTGTTCTGCTTCGGCCTCGGCTTTTCCGCCCGGGCTTTGGCCCGGGCCTGGATTGCGGCGGGCGGCCGGGTGGCCGGCACCTGCCGGAGCGCCGGTAAGCGCGATCAGCTGGCGGCCGAGGGGATCACCGCGCATCTGTTCGACGGCAGCGAAGCGATGGACGCCGCAGGTCTCGCGGATCTGGGACGGGCCGTAGCGATCCTGTCTTCGGTCGGCCCCGACGCCGGGGGCGATGCGGTGATCCGGGTTCACGGCGCGGATATTGCCACCGTGGCGGCAGCCGGTGCGGCACGCGGTGCCGCGCCCTGGATCGGCTATCTGTCGACTACCGGGGTCTATGGCGATCATGGCGGCGGCTGGGTCGACGAGACCACGCCGACCATCGCCGCCGGCGGCCGGGGTGGCCGCCGGGTGGCGGCGGAACAGGCCTGGTCGGCGCTGGCGCCCGAGGCCCCGGCCCATCTCTTCCGGCTGGCCGGCATCTATGGCCCCGGCCGTTCGGCGCTCGATACGGTCCGCGCCGGGCGGGCGCATCGGGTGGTGAAGCCGGGCCAGGTCTTCTCGCGCATCCATGTCGACGACATCGCCGCCGTGCTGGCAGCCTCGATCGCCCGCCCGGCGCCGGGCCGTGCATACAATCTCTGCGACGACGAGGCAGCCCCGCCCCAGGACGTGATCCTGCATGCCTGCGCGTTGCTGGGGGTGACGCCGCCGCCGGAAGTGCCGTTCGAAGAGGCCGATCTCAGCCCGATGGCGCGCAGCTTCTATGCCGACAACAAGCGGGTGCGCAACAACCGGATCCGCGAGGAGCTGGGCGTGCGGCTGAAATACCGCACCTACCGGGACGGGCTGGCCGCCCAGCTTGCGGCGGAAGCGGCCAGCCTGTAGCCGCGGTCAGGCGGGAAGCCGCAGATGCCGCCCGATGCCCACCCGGGCGAGCAACTCGCGATCATGGCTGACCAGGACCAGGGCGCCATCCCAGGCGGCAAGTGCGGTCTCCACCGTCTCGGTCGCCTCCAGGTCCAGGTGATTGGTGGGCTCGTCGAGCAGCAGCAGCTCCGGCGGCTCCGCCTGGCCGAGCAGGCAGGCGAGAGCGACCCGCACCCGCTCACCGCCGCTCAGCATGGCCGTCTGCCGCAATGCGGCGTCACCGCGGAACAGGAAGCGTGCAAGGATTGCGCGCAGGGCTTCCTCTCCGGCATCGGGCGCATGGCGTCGCAGATTGTCGAGCAGGCTGAGCGCCGGATCGAGCAGATCCGCATGCTGGTCGAGCAGGGCGATCCGGCCGGGGCGTCGGACCGAACCGCTGCGGGGCCGGTCCAGCCCGGCGGCGATCCTGAGCAGCGACGTCTTGCCGGCGCCGTTCGGCCCCGTGATCGCGATCCGCTCCGGCCCCGTGACGCTGAGATCGGGCAGGGAGATGCCAGCGGCCGTCACGACATCGCGCATGTCGAGCAGCTCCCGCCCACGGGCGAGATCTGTTGCGGGCAGTGAAAAAACCGGCCGGCCGGTGAGGTCGAGCGCGGCGCGGGCGGCCGTCAGGTCGCCTGCTGCCGTCTCCAGACGCCTTGCTGCCAGCCGGTTCCCGCGGCCCCGGCTGCGTTCCGCCCGATCCTGTCGGGCATCGAGCAGGATTTTCGGCATGTCGCCGCGGGCGCGATGCCGGCGGCCGGCGGCGTCGCGGCGATCCTGACGCGCGGCCGCCGCAGAGGCCTCGCGCTTTGTCCGGCTCATCTGATCCCGGGCGGCAGCCATGGCGGCATGGGCCGCGGCTTCCCGGGCCGTGCGCGCGGCAAGCCAGGCCTCGCCGCCGCCCGTGTGGTGGAAGACCCGGCCCGGCGCCAGTTCCAGAATGCGCGGCAGTCCACACAACAGGTCCCGGTCATGAGACGCGATGATCAGCCCGCCCGCCCAGTCTGCGATGAGAGAGGCGACGGCCTGCCGCCCGCTCTCGTCCAGATGGTTGGTCGGCTCGTCCAGCAGCAGCAGATCCGGTTCGGCCAGGATCGCGCCGGCAAGCCGCAACCGGGCGCGTTCGCCGCCACTGAGGGTTGCGACGGGGCGGCGGACATCCAGGTCCGCAAGGCCCATCCGGGTCAGTGCCGCGGCGATCCGGGTTTCAAGGCCCCAGTCGATGCGGGCCGCGTCACGGGCGTCGATGCGCCCCGCCAGCGCGCGGTCGATGAGGTCGAGCGCAGCCCTCTGGCCGATCAGATCGGCAACCGTCAGATCCGTCGGCGTGGCTGCCGTCTGGTCGAGCAGCAGGCAGTCGGCCGGCCGGACGATCCGACCGGCGGCGGGAGAGGCATCGCCGCTGATGATCCGGAGCAGGGTCGATTTGCCACTGCCGTTGCGACCGACGAGACCAAGGGACTCCTGGCCCAGATCGAGATCGAGCCCTGAAAAAAGCTCACGCCCCCGGGGATCGATCGCGGCAATGCCGCGGAGGCTGAGGCGCACGGTGGTGGATGACATGGAGAGCCTTCGGAACGGAACGACGACACGGGGTGAGGCGGTCGGTCGTCGTTCCGATCATCGGCAGGGCACTCCTGAAGGCTGCGGCGGCTGAAGGTTCCCGATATGTGGGGAGCCGTGGCCCCGGATCAATCCGCTTCGACCACCAGCCGGCACACCTCGTCGAGGGTGCGGGTCAGCATGGCGATGTCCGAAGGCGTCGAAAGCCGGTGATCGCCGCCCTTGACCAGTTCGATCCGGAGATCGGTGGTGGTCAGGGCCGCGGCGGTTTCCAGCGACAGCCGCCAGGGTACGTCGGGATCTTCCAGGCCATGGAGCAGGCGCACCGGCCCTTCGAAGGGGATGGGGCCGTCGAGCACCAGATTGTCGCGCCCCTCTTCGATCAGCCGACGGGTGATCACCGTGGGCTCCGGGTCGTATTCCGACGGGATCTCCAGGCGGCCGTCGCGAAGCAGCGTCGCCTGCTGGTCGGCGGTCATGTCGGGCCACATCAGCTTTTCGGTGAAATCGGGCGCCGCGGCGATGCCGATCATGCCCTTCACCCGATCAGGGCGGGCCAGGGCGACGCGCAGCATGATCCAGCCGCCCATGCTGGAGCCCACCAGGACCAGCGGGCCGTCGGTCAGGCGATCGATCATCACCAGCGCATCCTCGACCCAGCGGCCGATGCAGCCGTCCTCGAAGGCGCCGTCCGAGATGCCGTGACCGGAATAGTCGAAGCGCAGATAGGGCCGGCCGGTGCGGGCGCAGAACCCGTCGAGCGCCATGGCCTTGGTGCCGGTCATGTCCGAGCGGAACCCGCCCAGGAATACGACGCCCGGCCCAGGCGCCCAGAGCTTGGGCAGATGGCGATGATAGGCCAGATGCACGCCGTCGCCGCGATCGATACGGCCGGTATCGGAACCGGCGGGATGGGCGGGGTCGGCGGAAGAGGTGGGGGTGGACACGCGATCCTCCATTTGGGGGATGGGGTTGGATGTGGACGAGGGCGGGCGTGACGGGCCGGATGCATGACAGGTGGACCGGTGACCATTTCGGGGCGTGGGCAGCCCGGACTTCTGCCCGAAAGGTCGCTCGTGTAGTCTGTGGGCGGATCCGGCCGGGTGGCCGGGCCAGCCGTGCCCGCGCCCGCATGGAGCCCTGAACCCGGTGCAATCGGACGATATTAGCAGCAAGCCCGCCCATGACCCAAACGACGGTCCTGTGACGCCCCCCGCGTCGGCCCCCCGGCCGCGCACCGTTCTTCAGGTGCTTCCGGCGCTGGGACCGGGCGGTGTGGAGCGCGGCACCGTCGACATCGCCGCCGGCCTGATCGCCGCCGGCTGGCGTGCCGTCGTGGCCTCGGCGGGCGGACCGCTGGCCGTGGAACTGGAGCGGCTGGGCGGCCGGCATGTCACCCTGCCGCTGGCGACCAAGCGCCCCTGGGCGATCCGCGCCAATGCCGGGCGGCTTGCCGATCTGATCCGGGAAGAGGGGGTGGATCTGGTCCATGCCCGCTCTCGCGCACCGGCCTGGAGCGCCTTTATGGCGGCGGAGCGCACCGACACCCCCTTCGTGACCACCTTTCACGGCACCTATGGTCACGGCAGCTGGCTGAAGCGCCGCTATAACGCGGTGATGACCCGCGGCCGGCCGCTGATCGCGATCTCGGACTTCATCGCCGACCATCTGCAGACGGTCTATGGCGTCGATCCGGCCGTGATCCGGACCATCCCGCGTGGGGTGGATGTTTCGAAATTCCATCCGGCAGCGGTCTCGGCCGACCGGATCATCGCACTGGCCCGCCGCTGGCGGCTGGACGAAAGCCGGGCACTGATCCTGATGCCGGGCCGGCTCAGCCGGTGGAAGGGGCATATGGTTCTGCTCGACGCGCTGGCCGAGCTTGGGCGGCGCGATGTGCAATGCGTGATGGTGGGCGCGGCCCCCGGCACCGAGAGCTACCGCGCCGAGGTCGAGCAGGCGATCCGGGATCGCGGGCTGGAGGATGTGGTGGGCATTGCGGAGGCCGAACGCGACATGCCGGCGGCCTATATGCTCGCCGATGTGGTGGTGTCGCCGGCGACGGAGCCTGAGGCTTTCGGCCGGGTGCCGGTGGAGGCCCAGGCGATGGGCCGCTGGATCATCGCCACGGATCATGGCGGCGCGCGCGAGACCGTGGACACGAATATCGGCGGCATGCTTGTGCCGCCGGGGGATGCCGGGGCGCTGGCCCGGGCACTGGGGCTGGCCCTGACCATGGATCCGAAGGCGCGGGCCGCCGCGGCGCGCGCGATGATCGCCCATGTCGACGGCCGTTTCACCCTTGCCCGGATGCAGGCATCCACGCTGGCGGTCTACGAGGAGGCGCTGGCCCGGGGGCGACCGGTATGAAGAGGGCACAGAAGATCGTCGTGCCGCCAATGCCGGATCCGAAGGCCCGGGTGCTGGTGATCAAGCATTCCGCCTTCGGTGACGTGATCCTGGCGCTGGGGCCGATGAAGGCGATCCGCCTGGCCCATCCGGAGGGCCGCATCACCCTGCTGACCACGAAGCCCTATGCCGGGCTGCTGGAACAAAGCGGGCTGTTCGACGAGATCTGGATCGACGAGCGCCCCAAGGCCTGGCAGTTCGGCAAGGTCCGCGACATGCGCCGCCGGCTGAACGCCGAAGGCTTCGAGCGGGTCTACGACCTGCAGACCAGCGATCGCAGCAGCAGCTATTTCCGCCTGTTCGACCGGCCGCGGCCGCTCTGGTCCGGCATTGCGCCCGGATGCGCGCTGCCCCATGCCAACCCGCAACGCGACCACATGCACACGCTGGAGCGTCAGGCCGAACAGCTGGCCATGGCCGGGATCACCCGGGTGCCGGCGCCGGATCTCGGCTTCCTGAAGGCGGATCTGTCGGGCTTCGATCTGCCGGGGCGGTTCGGTCTGCTGGTGCCGGGTGGCGCCGCGCATCGCCCGGGCAAGCGCTGGCCGGCCGCGAAGTATGCCGAGACCGCGGGGCTGCTTGCCGATCAGGGGATCGTACCGATGCTGATCGGCACGACTGCCGAGGCCGGAGCGATCGATGCGGTGGTGGCTGCCGAGCCGCGGGCCGTATCGTTGCAGGGGCGCACCAGTTTTGCCGAGATCGCAAGTCTCGCCCGACGTGCGGCGATCGCGGTGGGCAACGACACCGGGCCGATGCATCTGATCGCTGCGGTCGGCTGCCCGTCGCTCAGCCTGTTCTCGAAGGAAAGCGACCCGCAGCTGACCCGCCCCCGGGGGCCGCGCGCCTCGTGGGTACGGTCCGATCGGCTTGCCGATCTGTCGGTCGGAGAGGTCGCCACCGCCATCCGTCGGCTGCTCGAGACGTGACCGGGGCTAAGTTGCCGTTCAAGAAAGACTTGCACGACACCGGACCGTGACTATCCTTCTGTCATATCGGCGACGCGCATGTGCGCGTCGACCCCGCCTCATGTCCTGTCGCCCGGTTCAAGAACCATCCCGTCGTCACCATATCCGGTTTTCGCCGACCGGTGCCGTGGCCGGGCATGGGTTCCCTGGCCCGGCCTGCAGGGTGCGGGTTTCCGGTCGGCAATCGAAAGGGGACTGACCATCGCTAGAAGACCAATGCCGGTGGCGCCGAACGCGAATCGCGACGCCCATCGCATCAATGAAGCCATCCGCGTGCCGCAGGTGCGTCTGATCGACGCCGACGGCAACATGATCGGTATCGTCTCCCGGGACGACGCTCTGAACCGCGCTGCCGATGCCGGGCTCGACCTGGTTGAGGTTGCGGCTCAGGCCGAACCGCCCGTGTGCAAGCTTCTCGACTACGGCAAGTTCAAGTACGAGTCGCAGAAGAAGGCCCAGGAGGCCCGGAAGAAGCACAAGACGATCGAGATCAAGGAACTCAAGTTCCGGCCGAACATCGACGACAACGACTACAACGTCAAGATGAAGCATGCCGTCAAGTTCCTGACCGAAGGCGACAAGGTGAAGATCACCATGCGCTTCCGCGGTCGTGAAGTGACGCACCAGGATCTGGGCATGCGCGTCCTGATGCGGGTTTCGGGTGATCTTGCCGAACTGGGCAAGGTCGAGCAGCGCCCGACCCTTGAAGGTCGTCAGATGACCATGGTGCTTGCACCGCTCGTCCAGCCGGGCGAGAAGGCCGAAGGTGCGGACAAGGCCGCCGAAAAGGCATGAGCTGACCGGTCTCGTGCCTGCTGGCTTGCGATGGGCGCCGGGACCCGTGGGATCCCGGCTGCCTTTTCGGCAGCGGCGTGCGTCCTGCACTTGCCAAGTGCCGGTGGCGTCGCTATAAAGCCGGCTTCGAAACGCCGGGACGGGCGACCGTTCCGCGCGACATGGTGGCCGTGGCTTCTGGCATGCCCGTCCGCCATGGATGCTCCGCATCGTCCCGTGCCGTTCCTGACGGCTCAGGGGGGGATGCGACCTGAACAGACGGAGAGCAAAATGCCAAAGCTGAAGAGCAAGAGCGGCGCCAAGAAGCGGTTCCGCCTGACTGCGAGCGGCAAGGTCCGCCGCGCCAGCGCCTTCCATCGTCACTGCATGTCGTCCAAGACGCAGAAGCAGAAGCGCAACAGCCGCAAGACCCAGATCCTGACGGCTGCCGACGCGAAGATCGTCAAGCAGTTCCTGCCCTACGCCTGACCGGCCCCTGGCGGACGACGACAGAAGATGCAGTGTCCGGCCGATTGAACGGCCGGCTCCAATGATTTCCATCGGGAGTACAGACGATGGCCCGTGTGAAGCGCGGCGTGACGTCCCATGCGCGCCACAAGAAGGTTCTGAAGCTGGCCGAGGGCGCCCGTGGCCGCTCGTCCAAGACGATCCGCGCAGCCAAGCAGCGCGTCGACAAGAACCTGCAGTACGCCTACCGCGACCGCCGCGTCCGCAAGCGCCAGTTCCGCGCGCTGTGGATCCAGCGCATCAACGCCGGTACGCGTGAGCTGGGCATGACCTACAGCCAGTTCATGGCCGGCCTGAAGGCCGCGGCCATCGAGATGGACCGCAAGGTCCTGTCGGATCTGGCCGTGCACGAGCCCGCAGCCTTTAAGAGCCTTGTCGAGCAGGCGCAGAGCGCTCTCGCCAAGGCCGGTGCCTGAGAGACGCGGATATCGGGCGGTGACGCCCGGTAACCCGGATCCGGCACAGAAGGACGCCGATCGAAGCGAGGGGGCCCGCGCCTGCGGGACCCCTCGTTTTGCGTTCTGAGCCAGGTTTATCCGGAAGGGCGCGGTGTCATCGAACCGTCACCGGTGAACGCGCATTCTGCCCCTCCGTCGGATCTCAGACGTCCGATACGCATAAGACCGTCGAGCCAAACTGATCCCGAGGCCTCCATGACCGACATCGACAGCCTGAAGGAGGAGATCGAGGGGCGCATCGCCGCTGCCGCCGATCTCGACGCGCTCGAAGAGGTGCGCGTTCAGGCCTTTGGCCGCAAGGGCCGCATCACCGAGATGCTGAAGGGCCTTGGCGCCCTGGACCCCGAGGCGCGCAAGGCGACCGGCCAGGCGCTGAACCAGGTGCGCGACCAGCTGCAGACGGCCCTGGAGGCCCGCCGCGAGGTGCTGAAGGCGGCGGCCCTGGATGCCCGTCTCGCGGCCGAGCGGATCGACGTCACCCTGCCGGTGCGACCCGAGCCCCAGGGCCGCATTCACCCGATCTCGCAGGTGATCGACGAACTGACGGCCATCTTCGCCGATATGGGCTTCCAGGTGGCCGAAGGTCCGCAGATCGAGACCGACTACTACAACTTCACCGCGCTCAACATCCCGCCGGAGCATCCCGCCCGGCAGATGCACGACACTTTCTACGTCCGCGGCAAGGCCGAAGACGGTGCCAACCTGGTGCTGCGCACCCACACCTCGCCGGTGCAGATCCGCACCATGGAGGCGGGCAAGCCGCCTTACCGGATCATCGCGCCGGGGCGGACCTATCGCAGCGACAGCGACATGACCCACACCCCGATGTTCCATCAGGTGGAGGGGCTGGTGATCGATCGCGACATCACCATGGCGCATCTGAAGGGCTGTCTGATCGAGTTCGCCAAGGCCTTCTTCGAGGTCGACGATCTGCCGGTGCGTTTCCGTCCGAGCTATTTCCCGTTCACGGAACCGTCGGCCGAGATGGATATCGGCTGCCAGCGCGGCGGCGGCGAACTCAAGATCGGCAATTACGGCGACTGGCTGGAGATCCTGGGCTGCGGCATGGTCCACCCCAAGGTGCTGGCCATGGCCGGCATCGATCCCAACGAGTATCAGGGCTTCGCCTTCGGCATGGGCATCGAACGCATCGCCATGCTGAAGTACGGCGTGCCGGATCTGCGCACCTTCTTCGAGGGCGATCCGCGCTGGCTGAAGCATTACGGCTTCGCGGCGGCCGATCTGCCGACGCTTGCCGGCGGACTGACGCGCTGAACGGAGATCACTCGCGATGAAGTTCACCCTGTCCTGGCTGAAGGACCATCTCGACACCGATGCCGATCTGGACCGGATCGCGCTGGCGCTGACCGCCGTCGGGCTCGAGGTCGAAGAGATCACCGACCGGCGCGCGGCCCTCGCCCCGTTCACCGTCGCCCATGTCATCTCGGCCGAGAAGCATCCGGATGCCGACAAGCTCCGGGTCTGCCGGGTCGATACCGGCGATGGCGAGGTTCAGGTCGTCTGCGGCGCCCCCAACGCCCGCACCGGCATGAAGGCGGTTTTCGCCCGTTCAGGCCTGACCGTGCCCGGCACCGGGCTGACGCTCAAGCCCTCGAAGATCCGCGGCGTCGAAAGCAACGGCATGCTGGTCTCGATGCGCGAGATGGGCCTGTCGGACGAGCATGACGGCATCATCGAGATGCCCGGGGATGCGCCGCTCGGCCAGCCCTTCGCGCCGGTGCTGGGCGTCGATGACCCGGTCATCGAGATTGCGATCACCCCCAACCGGGGCGATTGCCTGGGCGTGCGCGGCATTGCCCGGGATCTGGCCGCCGCCGGTCTCGGTACGCTGAAGCCGCTGGAGGCGACCCCGGTTGCCGGCCGTTTCCCGAACCCCGTGGCCATCCGGATCACCGATGACGCCAGGTCCGGCTGCCCGGTCTTTGCCGGGCGCACCATCCGCGGCGTGACCAATGGTACAGCACCCGACTGGATGCTGCGCCGGCTGACCGCGGTCGGGCTCAGGCCGATTTCGGTGCTGGTCGACATCACCAATTATGTGTCGCTGGATCTGGGCCGGCCGCTGCATGTCTTCGACGCGAAGAAGCTGACCGGCGATCTGACCATCCGCACCGCTGCCGAGGGCGAAAGCCTGAAGGCGCTGGACGAGCGGACCTATGCGCTGGGTGCCGGCCGCGACGTGGTGATCGCCGACGATGCCGGGGTGCAGAGCCTGGGCGGCATCATGGGTGGCGAGGCGACCGGCGTCGACGAGACCACCACCGAGGTGGTGCTGGAATGCGCCTGGTTCGATCCGAAGCGGATCGCCGAAAGCGGCCGGGCCCTCTCGATCCTGAGCGATGCCCGCTATCGGTTCGAGCGCACCGTCGACCCCGAGACGGTGCTGCCGGGCACCGAGATTGCGACCGCGCTGATCCTGACGCTTGCCGGTGGCGAGGCATCCGAGGTCACGGTCGCGGGCGAGGTGCCGGGCTTCGACCGGGTCATCGGCTTCCGCCCGGCGCGGGTGGAAAGCCTGGGCGGCATCGTCGTCGATCCGGCGGCGCAGGCCACCATCCTCACCCGCCTCGGCTTCGACGTGGTGCAGGAGAGCGACGCCCTCTGGCAGGTCCGGGTGCCGAGCTGGCGCCAGGATGTCGAGGGCGAGGCGGATCTGGTCGAGGAGGTGCTGCGCATCAACGGCTATGACGCCGTGCCGCCGGTGCCGTTGCCGCGGGTGGATGTGGTGACCCGCACCGCAGCCAACGACCGCCGTCGCCGGGCCGGCTGGGTCCGCCGCGATCTGGCCGCCCGCGGCCTGGTCGAGACGGTGAACTACTCCTTCCTGACCGCGGCCGCCGCCCGGCGCTTCGGCGGCGGGGCGGACGAGCTGCATCTGCTGAACCCGATCTCGGCGGATCTGGAAGTGATGCGGCCCACCCCGCTCGCCTCTCTGGTCATGGTGGCCGGTCGGGCTGCCGCCCGTGGCGAGCTGGACGGCCGGTGGTTCGAGGTCGGCCCCGGCTGGCGCGGCATCGCGCCTTCCGACCAGCGCAACCTGGCGACCGGTCTGCGCACCGGCCGCACCGGGCCGCGCAGCTGGACCGGGCAGCCGCGGACGGTCGATGTCTTCGATGCCAAGGCCGACATCCTGGCGGCGCTTGCGGCCGCGGGCATGGATGCCGACAAGGTGCAGATCGTCGCCGGCGAGGCGCCCGGCCATTACCATCCCGGCCGGTCGGCCGCGGTGAAGCTGGGGCCGAAGCTGACGCTCGGCTTCTTCGGCGAGCTGCATCCGCTGGTGGTCGAGGCCCATGACGTGAAGGGGCCGGCCGTCGGCTTCGAGCTGGATCTCGACGCCCTGCCGGAGCCCAAGCGCAAGGCCGACCGGACCCGTCCGGCGCTGGTGCTGCACGACCTGCAGCCGGTCGAGCGCGATTTCGCCTTCGTGGTCGATGCCGGGGTTGCGGCCGAGGCGCTGATCAAGGCGGTGCGCGGCGCCGAAAAGAAGCTGATCACCGACGTCTCGGTCTTCGACCGCTACGAGGGTGAGCGGCTGGGCGCCGGCAAGGTGTCGCTTGCGGTGTCGGTGACCCTGCAGCCGGTGGAGCGCACCCTGACCGATGCCGAAATCCAGGCGGTGTCGGATCGGATCGTCGCCGCGGTCACCAAGGCGACGGGGGCCGTGCTGCGGGGCTGACGGGGGCCGGCGGTTTCGGACGAAAACAGCCACGACGAAAAAAGCCGGGGGCGGCACGGGGTGTGACATGCGTCGCAGACCGTGCCGCCCCTGCGTTTTTGACACGATCCATTTTTGCTGCGCTGCCGTATGATTGTCATCCGGGTGTCATTCGGATCGGTTGCGGCATTGATGGCGCCCGGAAACACGCCCATATGCGGTCGGCCTGCATGCGGTGGGACGGCCGTGCCTTCCGCCAGATCGCCACATCTCGTGCCATACCTGTCCGTCAGAGGCTGCCGGCGCATGTCCGAAGTCGATCAACTGTTGCTTGCCCGGGAAAAGAAGGGCGTGCGCTTCGCGCTGGTCGCCCGGCTCGGCATGCTCGGCATCGTCTTCGGGTTGCATGTCTTCCTGTATCAGACCATTGGCGAACTGGCGCTGGTCGGTCTGCTCTGCGGCGGTGCTGCGATCGGGACCGCGGCCCTGCTGATGCATCTGGATCGCCAGGGCTGCCCCAAGCTGACCGGCTATCTGGCGACCCTGCTGGACGTGATGGTGCTGAGCGGACTGCCCGTGATCTGGTATATCGGCTCGGGCGCCGATCAGGTGGTCGGGCCGCAGTTTTTCCTGCAGACCCGCATGACCGTCGGCGTGCTGATGGTGATGGTGGTAAACGCGCTCGCCTTCCGTCCGGCCTATCCGCTGGTGATCGCCGTCGGCTTCGTGGCGATCTATGGCGGTTTCTCGGGCATGATCCTGAATGATCCGCGCACGGCGATCACCACCGACCCGCTGGCCGCCATGACCGGCATGGGGGTGGCGCCCAGGCTGGTGGTCGCCGATATGGTGATCGTGATGGTGGTGGGGCTGCTGCTCGCCGTCATGACCCGGGTCGCCCGCCGCATGGCGGTTCAGGCGGTGCGACAGCAGCATGCCTCGGACCAGCTTCGCCGTTATTTCTCGCCGGCCGTGGCCGCCCGGATCGCGGAAGGCGGTGACGATTTCTTCCGCCCCGGCGGGGTGGTGCGCGAGGTGGCGGTTCTGTTTGCCGATATCCGCGGTTTCACCCACCTCTCCGCCCAGATGCCGCCCGCCCATGTGCTGGACCTGCTGCGCAGCTACCATGCCGAGATGGTCGCCACCGTCTTTGCCCATGGCGGCACGCTCGACAAGTTCATCGGCGATGCGATCATGGTGACCTTCGGCTCGGCCGAACCCGACCCCAATCCGGCCCGCCGGGCGCTGGAGACGGCACTTGCCATGCGCGAGGCGCTGGAGCGGCTGAACCGGCGGCGGATCGCCGCGGGGGAACCGCCGCTCGCCCAGGATGTGGGTGTTCATGTCGGCCCGGCGCTCGTCGGCAATGTCGGCACGCCCGAGCGGCTGGAGCACACGGTGATCGGCGACACGGTCAACACCGCCAGCCGGATCGAGGCGGCGTGCAAACAGCATGGCCGTGACCTGTTGATCTCGGAGGCGGTCGTCGCCAAGGCCGGCGGGGGCTTCCTGCTCGAACGGCTGGCGCCGACCGTGCTCGCCGGCAAGACCGACCCGATCCAGCTCTATGCAGTGCTGGGGCATACCGCGGCAGATCAGGAGGATGACGTGATCCTGCCGGGGCTCCACGCCACACCCTGGGTGGTGGAGATGGACGAGGCCGAAGACGAAGCGCCGGCCGCGGCCAACGGGCTGGTGCGCGGCGCCGCCTGAACCCGGTCTGCCTGCGCCGGCCCGCCGACGCCGATCCCGGTTGCCAGCGCCCCTTGCGGGCCTTATGTTCCCCGGCAACTCAAACGCTTGTGCCTGCCCGGCCCCTTGTGCCCATCCGGCTGACGGGGCCCGGCCCTTCGGGGATGTCCATGACCGACCTCGCGAACATCCGCAACTTCTCGATCATCGCCCATATCGACCATGGCAAGTCGACCCTCGCCGACCGCCTGATCGAGCGGCTGGGCGGTCTTCAGGGCCGCGAGATGAAGGAGCAGATCCTCGATTCGATGGATATCGAGCGCGAGCGGGGCATCACGATCAAGGCGCAGACCGTCCGGCTGACCTATGACGCCAAGGACGGCAAGACCTACGAGCTGAACCTGATCGACACGCCCGGCCATGTCGATTTCTCCTACGAGGTCAGCCGCTCGCTGTCGGCCTGCGAAGGTTCTCTGTTGCTGGTCGATGCCAGCCAGGGCGTGGAGGCGCAGACGCTCGCCAATGCTTATCTCGCGATCGACAATGATCACGAGATCGTGCCGGTGCTGAACAAGGTCGATCTTCCTGCGGCGGAGCCCGAGCGCATCAAGCAGCAGATCGAGGACGTGATCGGGCTCGATGCCTCGCAGGCGATCCCGATTTCGGCCAAGACCGGTGTCGGCATCGACGACGTGCTTGAAGCCCTGATTACCCGTCTGCCGGCCCCTGCCGGCGATCCGGCGGCGCCACTGAAGGCGCTGGTCGTCGACAGCTGGTACGACCCCTATCTGGGCGTGGTCATCCTGGTGCGCGTGAAGGACGGGACGCTCAGGAAGGGTTCCAAGATCCGCTTCATGGCGACGAAGCGTGCGCATCCGGTGGACCGAGTGGGCGTGTTCACGCCCAAGCCGCTGATGATCGACACGTTGGGCTGCGGCTCGATCGGCTTCATCACCGCCGGCATCAAGGACATCGCCGATGCCCAGGTCGGCGACACCATCACCGAAGAGGACCGGCCGGCGGCGGCCCCTCTGCCCGGCTTCAAGCCGACGGTGCCGGTGGTGTTCTGCTCGCTCTTCCCGGTCGATGCCAGCGATTACGAGCATCTGCGCGACAGCCTGGGCAAGCTCCGGCTCAACGATGCGGCGCTGCATTTCGAGCCCGAGACCTCGACGGCGCTGGGCCTGGGCTTCCGTTGCGGCTTCCTGGGGCTGCTGCATCTTGAGATCATCCAGGAGCGGCTGGAGCGCGAGTTCAATCTCGACCTCATCACCACCGCGCCGAGCGTGGTCTATAAGGTCTATAAGATCGACGGCTCGATCATGGAGCTGCACAACCCGGCGGACATGCCCGACCCGGTGCAGATCGACCATATCGAAGAGCCGATGATCAATGCCACCATCATGGTTCCGGATGACCATCTGGGCGCCGTACTGAAGCTCTGCGAAGAGAAGCGCGGCCGGCAGAAGGAGCTGACCTATGTCGGCGGCCGGGCGATGGTCGTCTATGAACTGCCGCTGGCCGAGGTGGTGTTCGATTTCTACGACCGGCTGAAGTCGGTCAGCCGCGGCTATGCCAGCTTCGACTATCAGCTTCAGGGCTATGAGGAGAGCGATCTCGTCAAGCTGACGATCCTTGTCAACAAGGAGCCGGTCGACGCGCTGTCGATCATCGTCCACCGTGCCATGTCGGAGGGGCGTGGCCGGGTGATCTGTGAACGGCTGAAGGACCTGATCCCCCGCCAGATGTTCCAGATCGCGGTTCAGGCGGCGATCGGCGGCCGGGTGGTGGCACGTGAGACCGTGAAGGCCCTGCGCAAGGACGTGCTGGCCAAGTGCTATGGCGGCGACGTCAGCCGCAAGCGCAAGCTGCTGGAGAAGCAGAAGGAAGGCAAGAAGCGCATGCGGACCTACGGCAATGTCGAGATCCCGCAGTCGGCCTTCATCGCTGCGCTCAAGATCGACGGCTGATCGACCGATCGGCAATCATCCGGATAAAGTTGATGCCCGGGGTTGATGCACCCCGGGCATTTTTCGTCAGCGCCGCCGACTGAACCGCCGACGCCGGTCACCCTCGCCGCTTCTGCCGCCGGTTGCCAGCAGCAGCACGCCCAGCACGCCCGCCACCGCCCAGATCGGCAGTTCCAGAACCGTCCGCACCGGCGGCCACAGACCGGGCCACAGGGCGTTCTCGAGGCCGGCCTGCAGGCCGATCAGGCTGTTGCGGTCGATGGCTGCCCACAGGCTGGACAGGGGGATGATTTCCCATGTCCCCTGATACCAGGCCCCGACGGCTTCGAGACCGACGAGAACCAGGGCGGCGATGAGCAGCAGGAAGGCGAGGCTTCGGCGAACCGACATGCGGCAGACAATCTCCGTTCTGCGGGTGCAAGGACCAGCGACGACAAGCTTAGACCATCAACCCGTCTTGGCAACCGCCGCCGCACTTCGTCCGCCATGCGGTTCCGGCATATGCCCCGGCATGTCCCGGCTCCGACATGCCCTTGCCATTATCCCGGCCCGGACCCCAGATCGACGGTTGCGCCCCGCCGTCGTCCGGCTATAATGCGCGCCGCCGGTCGACCGGGATGCACGCACCGCACAGCATCCCAAGCAAGACAGTCGATCGGGCACAAGGCCGGAGGGATGGCCGAGCGGTCGAAGGCGCACGCCTGGAAAGTGTGTATACGGTAACACGTATCGTGGGTTCGAATCCCACTCCCTCCGCCATCTCAGCCGCAGCTCTGCATGCCAGGCGCGGCAGGCAGGGCGCGTATTCTGCGCCCCAGGCGCGCCACCTGTTGGGCGGCCGCCGTTTCGCCCCTGTCCCTTCTTCCCTGAGTGTGACGTAGGCCAGCACAGCGATCCGTTTCGGATGGCTGTGATCGTTTTTGCCTTCAGGGCCCCTGGCGGCACGCCGGGTGCGCGACGGGGATGTTCTCGCGTCTTGCGATCGATTTCGGCCATTGATCCCGCATATGGTTGGGAACATAATCGGAACAAAGCCACGTCGCGGAGGCGAGATGAAGGTTCAACGTATTCGGGATCCGTTGCACAACCTTATCGAATTCTCCGGGCAAGACTTCGAGCAGAAGATGTGGGACATCATCCAGACGTCCCCGTTTCAGCGCCTGAGACGTGTGAAGCAGCTGGGCTTCTCGGATCTGGTCTATCCCGGGGCGACGCATTCGCGTTTTGCCCACAGTATCGGCGTTTTCCATACGGCGCGGCGTCTGGCGGAGGTGGTCAAGCAAAAGGGAAGCGGCCGCGACGTGCATCGGATCTCGATTGCGTTGGCGGCAGCGTTGCTGCACGACGTCGGGCACGGACCGTTCAGTCATGCCTTCGAAGCGGTCGGGAAGCGCCTTGGCCTGCGGTTCGCAAACCACGAGGAGATGAGCGATATCCTCATCCGGAGGGGCGAAATCGGCGAGCTTTTGCGCGGGCTGGGCAGCGGGTTTGCTGATGATGTGGCGGATATGGTCAAAGGGCAGGGCACTCAGACAATCCACAACGCGATTGTCTCAAGCCAGTTCGACGCAGACCGGCTCGATTACCTGCAGCGGGACAGATTGATGACCGGGACGCATCACGGCGGCATCGATTTTGAGTGGCTCATCGCCAATCTCGAAGTCGGGCAGGTGGTAAGCGGTGTCGATGATACCGCGATCGGTAAGATCGAGACATTCGTCCTGGGGCCCAAGGCCGTAATGGCGGCAGAAGCCTTCATTGCCGGCCTGTTCCAACTCTACCCCACCGTCTACTTTCACAAGGCGACGCGTGGTGCTGAGAGACTTTTTACAGAACTGCTGGTCAGGGTGATCGAACGAGGCCGATCTTACGAGGCAGACGTGACCGGCCTGGGGAAGCGGCACCCGATCATCAGATTCGCGTCTGCTCCCGACGACCCGGAGCGTTTGCTGCAACTTGACGACACCGTTATCTGGGGCGCTTTGCCGGAACTATCCGGTGCAACGGACCCCATCATCCGCGAGGTGGCGACACGGCTTCGGGAGCGGCGGCTGTTCAAATGTCTGGATATCCGCCGTAAAATCGAGCACGACCTTGACCCGTCCGGTCGTGGCGCACGTGATGACGAGATCAGCAAATGCTGTGTCCGGGTGAAAGAGAGGCTGGCAGGGCGCCTTACGGAACAGTCGGAAGATCGCCTGCCGCCCATTCTGGTCGACCAGACGGTTCGCACCCCATATAAGTCGGGCGATCGGGCGAAGGGGGTATTGGATCGGATCAGCGTTCGCGACGACGCGGGGCTGATCGTCGATCTTCAGGAGCGATCCCGGATGGTGGCGGCGCTGCGTACGTTCGAGGTGTTCAGAGTGTATGTCGCCGATAATGCAGCCGCAGACGAGGTCTGGCGCATCGTGGCGGAGGAGACCGGACATGCAGAACAGTGAGGCCCTGAAAGTGGCTGGCATCGTGCGCGATGCCGGTGGGCGGATCGTCGGACGGACCCGGCTGCAGAAGACGGCCTATCTTCTTACCCTCGCCGGGCTCGAGGACGGGTTGTCGTTCAGCTACAAGCATTACGGCCCCTATAGCGAAGCGGTGGCAGAGGGCGCGCGTGTGGCCGGCCTGTTCAATCTGGTGACGGAAAGCGAGGGCAAGGCATCGTGGGGTGGATTTTATTCGACCTACGAGCTGGCGCCTGCCGGCGAGGAGGCGTTGCCGTCGACCGATCCCGCAACGGAGGCGTCGCGGCGTGCGCTTGCCGTCATAGCGGCCGATGCGAATGCCGTGGTGCTGGAGCTTGCTGCGACTGCCGCCTATCTGGCGGCTGAAGAAAATCACGCCACTCCCTGGGCCGAGACGGCTCGGCGAAAGCCCGAGAAGGCTGGAGAGGGGCGGATCGACGAGGCGCGGAGGCTGTACGACCGGCTGCGGAAAGTGTCCACGCCGCGCCCGCTGCCCGAGATCGTGGATTGACATCAGGCATCGGGCGCCGCGTCGGCGGAAACCGGCACCGGCGGGGGCTGTCCGGTGAGGGCGGTCAGACCAGCGTCACCTTGCCGGTTGCGATGTCGTAGACGCCGCCCACCGCCTTGACGCGGGTGTCGGCGATGGCCTGGGACAGAACCGGGGTTGCATCTGCAAGTGTGCTGAGGGTGTGGCGGACATTGCCGATGGTTGCATCGGCCAGCAGATCCGCGGCTGTGCGGTCGGCGCCGGAGGACAGGACCAACGGCTCGATCCCCGGGCGCATGGCATCGATCAGGCCGGGCAGATGGCCGGGCAGGATGGTGCCGTTGCGGATGACGTCGATGGTGGCGGAAACCGCGCCGCAGCCGGAATGGCCCAGCACCATCACCAGCGGAACGCCCAGCACGGCGACGGCGTATTCCAGACTGGCGATGCCGTCGTCATTGGCGAAATTGCCGGCCAGGCGCACGACGAACACCTCTCCCGGCCCCTGATCGAAAGCAAGCTCCGGGGCGATCCGGCTGTCGGCGCAGGAGATGATCGCCGCAATCGGATATTGCGCCCGGGCGCGGGCGTCGCGGCCGGCCATGTGGTCGCGCGCTTCCGGCTTGCCCTCGGCCCAGCGGGCATTGCCGGCCATCAGCCGGGCCAGCGCGGCATCGCCGGTGACCACCGGCCGGGGCAGGGGATCGGCGGCCCAGGATGGTGCGGCTCCGCCGACGGCGAGCGTGGTTGCCCCGGCGCTCAGCAGCCCCAGAAAGCTGCGGCGGCCGATCCGGGGATGTGAGGAGAGGTGGGGGGATGAGGGGTGCGGCATCAGCGTCGCTCCTTTGCCCTGTCGTGGTTGTGCGAGACCGAAGGCAGAGTGCGGCCGGGGTGCATCCGGCATTTTTCCGGCGGCCGATGCAGTTGATCATGGCGCTTTATCGCGTCGTGCTCGATATATTTCCCCATCAGAGGTCGCCGATCGTTCACCGGCCGACCCGCCGCCGCAGACGCACCAGAGGACCTGTCCGATGCCGATCACGCCCGAGACCACCGTCACCCGCAATGACGATCTGATGATCGCCGAAATCGACGGCGAGGTTGTGTTGATGCATGTCGACAAGGGCAATTATTACGGTCTGGACCAGATCGGCTCCGACATCTGGGAGCGGATGGCCGGGCCGGTGTCGGTGGCCGAGCTTCATGCCGCGCTGGTCGCCGATTACGAGGGCGATGCCGAAGAGATCCGCGCCGATCTGATGGAGCTTCTGGAACGGATGGCCGAGCACGATCTGGTGCGCCTCGCCGCCTGATCCGCCATCGCCCGGCCCGCCGCCGGCGCAACTTCGCCTGGACGCGGACGACCGCTGCGTGGGATGGTTTGGGGGTGCAGCCATGATCTGTGGCTTCCCCCTCACCCCGTCGCCAGGCAGTGCCTCATGTCCGAAACCACGCCCGCCCCCGATCTCAGTTTCGAGATGCCGCCGGAGCTTGCAACCCAAGGCTTCGCCGTCCGGCCGCGCACGCCCCAGGACACCGACTTCCTGCGTGAGCTGTACATCTCGTTCCGTTGGGCGGAACTCGAGGCCGCCGGCTGGCCCGAGGCCACGCGGCGCAGTTTCCTGGCCGACCAGTTCCGGCTGCAGGACAACCACTACACCACCCATTACACCACCACCGCCTTCCTGATCATCACGCAGAACGGCGCGCCGGTGGGGCGGCTGTATATCGACCGGGGCGGCGTGCACGAAATCCGGCTGGTGGATATCATCCTGGTGCCGATGCTCACCGGCCGGGGCATCGGATCGGCCATCATCCGGGTCCTGCTCGACGAAGCCGCGCGCACCGGCCGCTATGTCGGGCTGCATGTGGAAAGCTACAACCCGGCCCGGCGGCTGTATCAGCGGCTCGGCTTCGTCGATCGCCGACTTGAAGGCCCCTATTTCTATATGAGCTGGGGAGATTTTCCCGCCGATGCCGGCACGGTCGCCGGAGATGGGGTTCAGCTGAACACGATCTGATACCGCACCGTCCCGTCGGGATTGCGGCCGATCGGCACCATGAACAGGCGCATCTGGCCCATGGTTTCGTGCGAGAGCAGAACCTCCTGGCCGTCGATGGCGATGTCCGTCCGGCTGCCGTCCAGAAACAGGCTGAACCGTTCCCGATCGAAGCTCGGCAGTGGAGGCTTGCGGGTCACGCTTCTGAGCGTGAGCCGTTCGATCAGAACCCCCGCTTCGCCCGAGGGGATATCGAAGGGGTGGGTGGCGGCGGCTTCAAATTCGTCGGCGGTGAGGTCGAGGGGGGCGCGCATGATCATCCCTTATGCACCTAATTTTGGGCTATTTTCGCGACGATTTACAGGATATTATCGCTTGAGTGTAGGGTGACAGGACCATACGGATCAAGATACCATGCTTTGTGCACTTGTGGCGCATCGGGTCCTGAAAAGCGGTAACGTGACCAGATGGGGTGTATTATGAAAGAAGGCCGATACATCGGAAGCAGTATTGCCGAGAACGTGCTTTCGCATGCAGACAACGACGGAGCTGTTTGGAGTAAGCCTGTTATGGTTGTAGTGAAGTCCAAGGACTTCACATTGGGGTCTGTGTATGTAAGTTTCGCGGATGGTGGCTATAATGGATCTTGAGATGGTTTTGAAGATGAGGTGACGATTATTGACTGATCGAGACAGTCTTTGACGCATATGTTAAGGTTCAAAATATGCCTCTTTGCCTAAATTCTGCCGAAAAGATTCGATTTATTTTTCTGACATTTTTATTTTATTTGCATATTTCGATCGGAGGTTATTTAATCTAAGAGTTGTGGAGATGATTGCATATGCCTCACAGCGCGATGCGATAGCTGCCAAGGCACTTAAAATGTGGTCGGCCCACGGTCCCGATAGCTTTATCCCCGCGAGGATGACGGACGATGGATCCATTTATCGGAGAAATTCGCATTTTCCCGTTTGGTTTTGCGCCGACAGGGTGGATGCCTTGTGAAGGCCAGGAGCTGCAGGTGAGCCAGAATCAGGCGCTTGCTGCCCTGCTCGGGAACACCTATGGCGGGAACTGGCCGACCACTTTTAAGCTGCCGGACCTGCGTGGCCGGGCGCCCCTGGGCCAGGGCCAGCACAATGGCTTCAGCTACAGCATGGGCAATAATATCGGCAGCCAGACGGTGACTTTGACGGTCGGCCAGCTGCCGCAGCACACGCATACTTTGTCGGCCCTTTCCACCGAGGCCGCGGTGCCTATGCCGACGACCAGCTCAGGCGTCGGGATGATGCTCGCCAACACGCGCGAGAATCCTACCCAACCTGATGGGCCAGAGATTTATTTGACGCCGTCGCCAACTGCAACCCTGACGCCACTTCGCCCTGAGGCAGTGACATCGACGGGGGGTGGCCAGGCGCATCCGAACGAGCAGCCCAGCCTGGCGGTGTATTATTGCATCGCAACCACCGGGCTGTGGCCGCCGCGGTCCTGAACCCGACCATCATCTCTGCGGCCGGTCATGCCATCACCGGATCGGTGTGCACAACCGGTTGATAGATCTTCATCGACAGGATGAGACATCATGGACGGATTTCTGGGCGAAATCAGGATGTTCGCCGGCAATTACGCGCCGGAAGACTGGGCCATCTGCAACGGCGCGCTGCTGCCCATCGTGGGCAATGAGGCGCTTTACTCGCTGCTCGGCGTCAAATATGGCGGCGATGCGGTGACCAATTTTGCGTTGCCGGATCTGCGCGGCCGGATGGCGGTGCATGCCGGCCAGGGGCCGGGCATGCCGTTTCTGCATCCGCTGGCGCAGCAATTCGGCAGCGAGACGGTGACGCTGACCGAGGCGATGATGCCGGCGCACAGCCATAGCTGGCAGACCTATCCGCAGCCCTCAACCACCGAGGCGCCCCAGGCGCAGATGCTGGGCACCAATGTGCCGACCAGCACGACGCCGACTTTCTCCGGTATCTACAGGACCACGGCATCCACCCCGACCACGATCGGGCCGATGGCGTCTCAGATGATCGGGTCGACCGGGCTCGGCGGCGCGCATGCCAATATCATGCCCGGGCTGGTCATCAGCTTCATCATTGCCCTGAAGGGCAATTACCCGACCCGTCCGTGAGGAGAAGGCGATCATGGCAGATCCGTTCTACGGTGAAATCCGCGCATTCACGTTCGCCTTCGCGCCGGCCAACTGGGCCTACTGTGCCGGGCAGGAGATCCAGATCCAGCAGTATCAGGCCCTGGCGGCGGTGATCGGCACGATGTATGGCGGCAATCTCAGCCAGAACAAGTTCAACCTGCCCAATCTGCAGGGCCAGGTGGCGGTCGGGTCCGGAACCGGTGTCGGGCTGACGCCGCGTGTGGTTGCCCAGCAGATCGGGACCGAGACCGTGACACTGGCGATCTCGCAGATCCCGCCCCACACGCATACTGGTCAAGGGCTCAATGAAACGGTTCTCACCGACCCGACGCTGACGCCATCGAGCGCCGCTATACTGGGACGGACTGTGGGTGGTGCGGCCTACGCGCCCTACCCGAACCCGCTGCCGTCGCCGTCGCCGGTGGTGATGATGGATGTGCGCAGCCTGACCCAGATCGGCAGCTATCAGGCGCATGAAAACCGGCAGCCGGCGCTGACGCTGAATTTCTGCATCTGTGTGTATGGCGAGGTCTTCCCGGTCCGGCCGTCCTGACCGGGGACGCTTTCAACATCCTCAGGGGCCGGGGGCGGCAGGCCGTCTCCGGCCCCTGACGCGTTGCGGCCGTGACAATGGCCACGTCAGTCGGGCCCTGTGGATCTGCGGTCTTGCAGCGCGATGTCGTCCCGCGACATGTTGAAGAGGCTGCGGCCCCGGTGGCCGCACCTCCGGCGTGACCGAATGACGACAAAGAGGGCGAGATCATGTCCGACGCCACCTCCCGATCCGGCCCCGGCGGCGCGAAGCCGAAGGGGGCGCTGGTCTGGGACCTGCCGACCCGCCTGTTCCACTGGCTGCTGGCCGCAGCCGTGATCGGGGCCTGGGCGACGGGTGAAGGCCCGCGCCAGGTTCATGTCTGGTGTGGCTATGCGATCATCGTGCTGATCGTCTTCCGCCTGATCTGGGGGGTGATCGGCGGTCGCCACGCCCGGTTCACCGATTTCGTGCGCGGGCCGACGGCGGTGGCCCGGCATCTGCGCGAGCTGCGCGATGCGAAGGCGGCGCCGCCCGAGGCCGGGCACAATGCCGCCGGCGGCTGGATGGTGCTGCTGCTGCTGGGGCTGATCGGCCTGCAGGTGACGCTCGGCCTGTTCACCGACGACGACATCCTGTTCGTGGGCCCGCTGGGGGAACTGGTGTCGTATGACACCCGCCTGCAGATCACCGCGATCCACCATGTGCTGGGCAATATCCTGCCCTGGGTGATCGGCCTGCATGTGGCGGCGGTGCTGCTTTACTGGATCGCCCGCCGCCAGAACCTGATCCGGCCGATGATCACCGGCTACAAGCCCTGGGTGTCGCCGGTCGAGGTGAAGCCGCTGCCGCCGCGGGCGGGCTCTCTGCCCCGCGCCGTCCTGGCCCTTGCGGTCGGAATCGCCGTCGTGGTGGCGATCATGGTCTGGGGCGGCTAGGGGGCCGGCATCTTCTGCTGACAGAGACCCTTTTTCCGACAAAGAAACGGCGACACCGCGCGGTGTCGCCGTTTCTTTGTCGGGGAGATGCGGTTTACTTCCCGCGATAATCGTTGTGGCAGGCGCCGCAGGCCTTGCCGACATCACCGAAGGCGGCCGCAACGGCATCCATGTCGCCCGACCGGCCGGTATCGGCCAGCTCCTGCGCGGCCTGGCGGAAATTGCGGGCGGCCGCTTCGAAGCCCGCGCGGTCGGTCCAGACGGTGGCCAGCGCCTTGGTGTCGCCGCTGTCCGATCCGGCGGGGAACAGCGACGGGATGCGCTCGGCATAGGCGATCATCGCCTCGGCGGGGGCGACCACGGCGTCGGCCGGGCCGCCGCCCTCCACCGTCGCCTTCACGGCGCCCAGCTGCTTGCGGATGGCCTGGAAGCCGTCCTGGCGTTCCTTGATCACATCGGACTGGGCGTAGGCAACGCCGGCCGCGATGGTGACGGTCAGGGCGCAGGCCGCGCCGATCCTGGTCAACAAGGTCATCTGTCTCGTCCTCGTGGAGGCGTCATCGCCTTCGTGGGCCGGCCGGTTGTCGGGGTGGCCATGCCGTGAACTACGGTCGTAATCCCGCGACGGATCACGGAACGCACACAGTCTAGCCTGTTGCTGTGAATTTTCCCGTGCGGAAGACCACAAGATCGATCTTGTGCGGCAGCCTGCGGCATTCCGTCGCGGATCAGGCGCCCAGGTCCGCGCTTTGGCACAGATCAAGGCGGGTTCACGGTGCAAGACCTAGTCTTGCAACCGCCGGACGGGGTCCGGCAGCCGGGATGCCGTACCCAGGTCCGCAAAGGGGCAGGCATCGACCGGTTGTCTTCACAAAAAGAAGCACCGGCTCGTCCCCCGCAGCCGGTCATGAAGATCGGGAAGGCACATCCTATGTCGCTCTCGTTGCCGCGCCTCAGGAACGCCACCATCGGCCTCAGGCTTGCCGTGATGGTCGGGCTCTCCGCCATCGGCCTTCTGGCGCTTGCGATCATCGGCGCCTTCGACCAGCGTGCCCAGATGCTGGAAGATCGCGAAAGGCTGGTACGCTCCTCGGTGGATGCCGCGGCCGCCATCGTTGTGGCCGAAGTGAAGCGCGCCACCCCCGCCACCGCCGATCAGGCCAAGGCTGCGGCGCTGCGGGCGCTGGAGGCCATGCGCTTCAATGATGGTGAATATGTCTGGGTCAACGATCTGGACTATCGGATGGTGATGCATCCTATCCAGCCGCGGCTGAACGGCCAGGATATGAGCGACTTCAAGGATCCGACCGGCGACCTGATCTTCCACAAGATGGTCGACGCGGCCACCGGGCCGGAAAAGTCGGGGCTGCTGACCTATCACTGGCCGCGCCCGGGCGGAACCGAGCCGGTGGAGAAGCTGTCCTATGTGAAGCTGGTACCGGAATGGGGCTGGGTGATCGGCTCGGGCGTTTATATCGACGACCTGAATGCCGAACTTGAAGCGGCGATGCTGCGCAATGCCCTCTGGGCCGGCGGGCTGGCCCTGGTTCTGATCGGGCTTGCCACTCTCAACGCCCGTGGTCTGTCGCGTGAACTGCGTGGCCTTACCGACGGTATGCGCCGGCTGGCCGACGGCGATGTGACGGTCGAGATCAGCGGCGCCGACCGCAGGAATGAACTGGGCGAGATGGCGCGCGCGCTGGAGGTTTTCCGCGACAACGCCCGTGAGCGCCAGCGCCTGCAGGCAGAACATGATGCCGATCAGGCCGCCCGCAATGCCCGTGCCGCCCGGATCGAGGCGCTGGTGCGCGATTTCGATCTGGAGATCGCCGAACTGGTCGACCAGGTCGCCGGGGCCGCCAACGAGCTTGAATCGACCGCGGTCGAAATGACCCGCATCGCCGAACAGACCAATGCCCATGCCGGCTCGGCCTCGGCTGCAACCGAACAGACCTCGACCAATGTCCAGACCGTCGCGGCTGCGACCGACGAACTCACCAGCTCGATCCGCGAGATCGGCCGGCAGGTGACCGAAAGTGCGCGCATCACCGCCCTGGCGGTGCGCGAGGCCGATGCCACCGCCTCTACCGTCCACGGCCTGGCCGAAGCGGCCGACCGGATCGGCCGGGTGGTCGACCTGATCAACGGCATCGCCGCCCAGACCAATATGCTGGCGCTGAATGCCACGATCGAGGCAGCGCGCGCCGGCGATGCCGGCAAGGGCTTCGCCGTGGTTGCGGCCGAGGTGAAGAACCTCGCCCGCCAGACCAGCCAGGCGACCGAAGAAATCGCCGCCCAGATCCGCGCCGTCCAGGCCGAGACCGATGCGGCGGTGGATGCCATCGGCGGTATCGGCCGTCGGGTGTCGGAAGTCGATGCCATTGCGACCACCATCGCCTCGGCGGTGGAGCAGCAGGCAGCCGCCGCGACCGAGATCGCCCGCAGCATTTCCGAAGCGGCCAACGGTACCCGCGACGTGGCGGAAACCGTGGTCAAAGTCTCGGCCGAGGCCAGCCGCACCGGTGCCGCCGGCCGGCAGGTGCTCACCGCCGGTGGCAGCCTGGCCCAGCGTGCCGACGTGCTGCGCGGCGACGTTACCCGCTTCATCGAAGAGGTGAAGGTGGCCTGAGGAGGGCCACCCGCCGCCTGCAACGAAGAACGCCCCCGTCACCCGAAGGTGGCGGGGGCGTCTTCGCGCCGGACCGGAGCTTGGATCGGAACAGGACCGGCGAAGGAAAGCGAGACGGGCCGATCAGGCGGCGTAACGGTCGATGGCCAGATCGTGGGTGTCGATATCGGGCCGGTCGCCCGAGATCAGATCGGCCAGCACCCGGCCCGAGCCGCAGGACATCGTCCAGCCCAGCGTGCCATGGCCGGTGTTGAGCCAGAGGTTGCGATATTTCGTGCCGCCGATGATCGGCGTGCCGTCCGGCGTCATCGGGCGCAGACCGCACCAGAAGCTGGCCGCCGCCACGTCGCCGCCCTCGGGGAAAAGATCCGAGACCGAATGTTCCAGCGCCTTGCGACGACCGTCGCGGAGGGCCAGGTCGAAGCCGGCGAGTTCGGCGGTGCCGCCGACCCGGATCCGGTCGCCCAGCCGGGTGATGGCGATCTTGTAGGTCTCGTCCATCACGGTCGAGACCGGTGCCAGCTGGCTGTTGGTGATCGGTACCGTGATCGAATAGCCCTTCACCGGATAGATCGGCGCCTTGATGCCGATCTGCTTCAGCAGCAGCGGCGAATAGCTACCCAGCGCCACCACATAGCGATCGGCGGTCAGCACGCCGCGGCTGGTCGAGACGCCGGTGATCCGGTCGCCTTCGGCTGCAAGCGCCTGGATGCTGGTGTCGTAGAGGAAGGTGACGCCCAGGCGCTCGGCCTCGGCGGCCAGGTTCTGGGTGAAGATGTGGCAGTCGCCGGTCTCGTCGCCCGGCAGGCGCAGCCCGCCCACGAATTTGTCGCGCACGCGGGCGAGGCCCGGCTCGGCCCTGATGCAGCCGTCGCGATCCAGCACTTCGAAGGCGACGCCGCTGTCCTTCAGCACCTTCACGTCGCCATCGATGCCGTCCAGCTGCTCCTGCTTGCGGAACAGCTGCAGCGTGCCCATGGTGCGCTCGTCATAGGTGATGCCGATCTCGGCGCGCAGCTCCTTCAGGCAGTCGCGGCTGTATTCGGCGATGCGCACCATGCGGGCCTTGTTCACCGCATAGCGCTCGCTGGTGCAGTTGGCCAGCATCTGCGCCAGCCACGACCACTGATGCATCGACAGCTTGGGCCGGATCTTCAGCGGCCCATGCTCCATGGTCAGCCACTTGATCGCCTTCAGCGGCACGCCCGGCCCGGCCCAGGGGGCCGAATAGCCGGGAGAGACTTCCCCCGCATTGCCGAAGCTCGTCTCCATCGCCGCCGCCGGCTGGCGGTCGACGACGGTGACCTCATGCCCCTTGCGGGCCAGATAATAGGCCGACGCGACACCAAGGACGCCGCTACCGAGGATGATGATCTTCACAGGCTCTGCCCAGTCTTCGAAGGTGGCGGCGGGGCCGCCGGGGTGCGTGGGGTGTGGGGTGTGGGTGGCGGGACGGCTGGTGCGGTGCTCAGCCGTTCAGGTAGCGGCGGTGATAGCGGTTGCCCAGGCTGGTCAGCACCTCGTAGCCGATGGTGCCGGCCAGGGCCGCCACAGCATCCGGGGTCTGATCGGGGCCGATCAGCTCGACCAGGCTGCCGGGCTTCACGGCCTCGGAGGGCAGGTCGGTCACGTCGACGGTGATGCTGTCCATCGACACCCGGCCGGCGATCGGGGCCGCCCGGCCGTCGACCAGGACGGCGCCGCGGCCGCTCAGGCTGCGCAGCCAGCCATCGGCATAGCCGACCGAAACGGTGGCGATGCGGGTCGGCCGGTCGGCACGGAAGCGCCAGGAATAGCCGACATGGGCACCCGCCGGGATCTCGCGGGTCTGCACCACCTTGGCCATCAGCCGGACCACGTTCTTCATCGGGTTGGGCAGATGCGGCTGCGGGTTCAGGCCGTAGAGCGCCGCACCCGGCCGGGCCAGATCGAACTGATAATCCGGGCCCAGGAAGATGCCGCTCGAATTGGCGAAAGAGGCGGGGGCGTCGGGCAGCAGCGCCTTGCGGCGGCGGAAATTCGCCAGCTGCTCGGCATTGGCAGGATGGTCGGGCTCGTCGGCACAGGCCAGATGGCTCATCACCGCCTCGACGATGATGCCGTCCAGCAGGTCGGGCGCAGCGGCGATGCGGGTGACGTCGGCTTCGGGCAGGCCCATGCGCGACATGCCGCTGTCGATCTGCACGAAGGCCGGCAGCCGTCGGCCCAGCGCCCGGGCAAGACCACCCCAGGCCTCGATCTGCTTCATGGAATTCAGCACCGGTACAAGCCCGGCATGGGCGCAATCGGCTTCCGCACCCGGCATCGGCCCGTGCAGCACCATGATCGCGCAGTCGTCGGGCAGTGCCTGCCGCAGGGCCAGGCCTTCATCCAGATGGGCGACGAAGAAATGCCGGCAGCCGGCCTCATGGAAGACCGGCGCGATCCGTGCGGCCCCCAGACCATAGGCATCGGCCTTGACCACCGCCGCGCAGGCCCGCCCGCCAAGGCGGTTGCGCAGCGCCAGGTAATTCTCACGAAGGGCGGCAAGATCGATGGTGAGGAAGGCCCCGGCGCGGGCTGCTGCGGCATCTTCCGCGGTGCGGGGGCGTGTCGTCTCCCGGTCGGACAGGGCGGCGCTGACGCTCACATTCATGGCATGCGGCTTTCGATCGGCGGTCGGCTCGGGCGGGGATGGCACTCCACACAGCGTATGAACAAAGGTCGTCGATTGTCTTGCCGATCTGTCGCAGAATCATTGAAGATATCGGGCTATACACAATTTTCTGCGAAGGAAACCGCAGATCATGCCGCCGCATCTCGACCCGGTCGACGACCGCATCGTCCGCCTGCTCAGAAAGGATGGCCGCATGAGCAATGCGCGCCTCGCCGAGGCCGTCGGGCTGTCGCAATCGGCCTGCCTCAGGCGCCTGAGACTGCTGGAGAAATCCGGGGTGATCCGCGGCTATACCGCGCTCATCGATCTGCCCGCCGACGAGGAACCGACGGTGGTCATCGTCCAGATCACCCTGGAGCGCCAGACCGAGGAGGTGCTGAACCGGTTCGAGATGGCCGTCCGCCGCTGCCCCGAGGTGCGGGAGTGCTATCTGATGACCGGCCTGTCGGACTATCTGCTCCGCGTGGAAACCGAGGATGCGGCCGCCTATGAGCGCGTCCACAAGGAGGTGCTCTCACGCATGCCGGGCGTGGCACGCATCCAGTCGAGCTTTGCGATCCGGACGGTGATCCGCAACCGGCAGCCGGTGTGAGCGGCTGCCGGTGCGGCCCCCCCGGTCAGGCGGTGCGCATTTCTGCCAGGAAGCCCGTGACCTCGTGCCTGAGGCTCTCTGCCTGACGGGCAAGCTGGCCGGCGGCAGCGAGCACGTCTTCCGCAGCCTGTCCCGTCTGGGAGACCGCATCGCTGACGCCTGCGATATTGCCCGAGACCTCGGCAGTGCCCGCGGCGGTCTGCTGAACGCTGCGGGCGATATCGCGGGTTGCGGCCCCCTGTTCCTCGACGGCCGAGGCGATGGTGGTGGCGATGCCCCGAATCCGGCCGATCGTGCCGCCGATCGACCGGATGGCGGTGGCGGTGTCGCCAGTGGCCGACTGGATGGCCGCAATCTGGCTGCTGATCTCGTCCGTTGCCCGGGCGGTCTGGCCAGCCAGATTCTTCACCTCCGAGGCAACGACCGCAAAGCCCTTGCCGGCCTCGCCGGCACGCGCCGCCTCGATGGTGGCGTTCAGCGCCAGAAGGTTGGTCTGAGCCGCGATATCGCTGATCAGACCGGTGACGTCGCCGATCCTCCGGGCGGTATCGACCAGACTGGTCACCAGGGCGTCAGTCCTCTCTGACTCCGTCACGGCCTCACCCGATATGGTCGAGGACAGCGTCACCTGCCGGCCGATTTCGTCCACTGACCCTGACAGTTCCTCGGTCGCGCCGGCGACTGCCTGAACATTGCCCGAGACCTGCTCAGAGGCGGCGGCGACCACGCTCGCCTGGCGACCCGCCGTCTCTGCCGCCCGGGTCATCGCCACTGCCGTCGCTTCCATCTCGGTCGCTGCCGAGGCCAAGGCAGCGACGATGTCGCCGACCCGAGTTTCGAAGCTCTGCGCAAGCTGCAGCTGGGTGTGGCGACGTTCCTCGGCGAGGCGCTGCTCGCTCGCCTGACGCTCGGCGCGAAGGCGTTCCATCTCGATCGCATTGTCCTTGAAGACCTGCACGGTGGCGGCCATCTCGCCCACCTCGTCACGGCGACCGGTACCGTCGATCCGCGTGGAGAGGTTACCGGCTGCAAGCTCGGCCATGGCTGTGCGCAACCGGCCAAGCGGGCGGGTGATGTCGCGATCGATCAGCCCGGCGATCACCACCACCAGGATCAGGATGCCCCCGCCGACTCCGGCGGTCTCCACCAGCCTTTCGCGGACGTCGGCGCGGAGATCATCGGTGAAGGCCCCGGAGATGAATACCGCATCGAAGGGCGCGAAGTGGCGGACGAAGGAGACCTTGGGCTGCGGCGTATCGACACCCGGCCGCACGCCCTTGAAGGTGATGGTGCCGGTGTCGCCGGCCCGGAGCACGGCGGAGATGAGATCGGTGATCGAGTTGCCCTCGGCATCCCGCGCCGGTGCCGGCTTGCCCTCACGATCGGGCAGCGCGCCATGGGCGAGTACGACACCGCCGGACGTGAGCACGGTGATGAACCCGTCGCCGGCGTCGAAGCGCATGGTGTGAACGGCGGTGCGCAGCTGCTCCAGCGCGTCCTGGCGGCCAAGATTGCCCGCGGTCACCTGCCGGTCCAGCCCGGCAGCCAGGCTGACGGCCATATCCACCGCCGCTTCGAGCTTGGCGACCCGGTCGGCATACATCCGGCGCTCCAGCGCGCGGGCGTCGATCAAGGCAAGGGAGACCAGTCCGGCCACGAACAGCGCCAGGAGCAGCGCGAGTTTGGTCCGGATCCGCAGACGACCCAGAAGCTGCATGTCGATGGGTTCCCGATGAGTGCTGCGGCAGGGTGCATGGCCGGTGCCGCTGATTGATGCGTCAATCACATACAAACATGAAATATGCTAACGAATTGCATTCAGTCGGCCTGGCACCCTGGCTGATGCGGGATGCCCTGTCCGATGGCGGATGGCGGGCAACCGCCGGCCCGGGAACTCTGCGCGTCATCGATAACCCGTGAGAGAGGGCGACCGATGTCGCAGCTTGAGGGAAAGGTGGCGATCGTGACCGGGGCGAGTTCCGGGATCGGTTATGAGGCCGCGAAACTGTTTGCGGCCGAAGGCGCGCGACTGGTGGTGGTCGCCCGCCGGCGCGAGGAACTCGACCGGCTGGTGGAAGAGATCGCCGCCCGGGGTGGGGAAGCGGTGGCGGTCGCAGGGGATGTGCGCGACGACGCCGTGGCCCGGGCGGCGGTCGAGGCCGCCGAGGGGCAATTCGGCGGGCTCGACATTGCGTTCAACAATGCGGGTCTGACCGGACCGGCGGTGCCGGTGACCGGGCTCGACGAGGCGGACTGGCGGATGGTGCTGGACGTGAACCTGACCGCCGCCTTTCTGGGCGCGCGGCACCAGATTCCGGCGATGATCGCCCGCGGCGGCGGTTCGCTGATCTTCACCGCCAGCTTCGTGGGCGCCGTGGTCGGTTTTCCGATGATGGGCGCCTATGCGGCGGCCAAGGCCGGTGTGGTCGGCCTCACCCGGGCGATCGCGGCGGAATACGGGCAGCAGGGCATTCGGGCGAATGCGCTGCTGCCCGGCGGCACCGACACGCCGATGGGGCGTGCCGCCATGCCCGACCCCGCGATCCGCGCCCATGTCGAAGGGCTGCATGCGCTGAAGCGTCTGGCCGAGCCCGCCGAGATCGCCCGCTCGGCGCTCTATCTGGCCGGCAACATGTCGAGCTTCACCACCGGCACCGCGCTGGTGGTCGATGGCGGGGTCTCGGCGGTGCGCTGAGATCAGTCGTCCAGCGGGATCCAGATTTCGTAGCCGCCATCGCCGGTGGCACCGTCGAAGCTTTCGGGATAGCGCTCGAAATCCGGCGCCCGGGCCGGGGTCACGCAATGGGTCGGCAGCCAGTGGTTCCAGATGGTGTGGACCAGGTTGCGGATCTCGGAGATGTGCCCCGGCCAGGCGAAGACCAGATAGCTGCGCGCCGGCAGTTCCAGGCGGGTCAGCTCTGCCGGCAGGCCGTCGAAGCCGGAGACCTGGGCACCGGCCAGATAGTCGAAGCCGCCTTCGGCATCCCCGGCATAGCACACCCCCAGTGATACGCCGTCCAGCCGTCCGGGCAGGGGCTCGTATTCCATGACCAGTTTCTGCCAGAGGGCCGGAATGGTGCCGATGGTGCTGAGGTCGTAATGGCCGCTGAGGCCGGCGACGCGCAAGGGGCCGAGGCGTTCGGTGCGCGGGGGCGGCAGGTTCTGAAGGATGGTCGGTTGCATGATCGCGGTCTCCGGAAGCGGGAAGCGGGATGGGTCGGCGAGGGCTGCCGTGCGAAACCGGTCGGGCGGAAGCCCGAAGCGGCTGCGGAAGGCACGGGTAAAGGCGGCGTGAGAGCCGTAGCCGCAGGCCAGCGCCACGGTCAGGATGTCCGGTGCGCCGGCCGCCAGCTGACGGGCCGCGGCGAGCAGGCGCACCTCGCGCAGCCGGCCGGTCACCGTGCCGCCGTTGGCGGCGGCAAAGGCCCGGCAGAGGTGAAAACGCGACACGCCGGCAACCTCGGCCATGCGGTCCAGGTCCAGCGCCTCGCGATAATGGCCGTCGATGAACCAGAGCACCCTGTCCACCGGCGTATCGGCCATGCTTTGCCTCTCCTCGACATTCTCGACCACATGATGATGGCATGATCGGCCGGGGCCGGTTTGATCGCGCTTGCCGTCATCGCCACTCTTTCCGGAGAAGGCGACTCTTTCCGGAGAAAGCGACCGGGGCCATCACGAAGGACAGGTTCAATGACGCCGGCTGACGACCCTTATGATCTTGCGCGCTTCGTGACCGCCCAGGCGCCGGTCTTCGATCAGGCACTGGCGGAGCTGCGGGCAGGCGCGAAACGCAGCCACTGGATGTGGTTCATCTTCCCGCAGCTGCGCGCCCTTGGCCGCAGCCCCACGGCGCAGCGCTATGGCATCGGCGATGCCGACGAGGCCCGGGCCTATCTTGCCCATCCGGTGCTGGGCCCGCGACTGGTCAGTGCGGTGAAGACGGCGACCGCCGCCCCCGCCGCATCGCTGCACGCGCTTTTCGGCAGCCCGGACGACCTGAAATTCCGGTCCTGCGTCACCCTGTTCGGGACCGTCTCAGAGGTACCGGTCTTCCAGGCCGCCCTGGACCGCTGGTGTGGCGGGATGCCCGATCCCGCCACATGCGATCTGCTCGCCTGATCCGGTCCCCGGATCCTCAGGCTCTGATACCGGCCAGGAAGCGGTCGAGCTGGGTCTGCAGGGCCCCCGCCTGCCGCGACAGCTCTTCCGATGCACCGAGCAGCTGGGCGGCGGCGCTGCCGGTGCGCGAGGCCGCTTCGCCGACGCCCGCGATCGCCTCGCTGACTTCGCCGGTGCCGCGCGAGGCCTGATCGACATTGCGGCCGATTTCGCCGATGGCCGCATTCTGTTCCTCAACCGCGGCGGCGATGGTTGCGGCGATGCCGTCGACCTCGCGGATCGCCGCGGCGATCCCCTGGATGGCGCCGACGGCGTCGCGGGTGACCGCCTGGATGTCGGTGATCTGGGCGGCGATGTCGCCGGTGGCGGTCGCCGTCTGGGTGGCCAGCGACTTCACCTCGTTCGCGACCACGGCGAAGCCGCGGCCGGCATCGCCGGCGCGGGCCGCCTCGATGGTGGCGTTGAGCGCCAGCAGGTTGGTCTGTTCCGCGATATCGGAGATCAGCTTCACCACATTGCCGATCCGCTCGGCCTTCTCGCGCAGGCCCTGGACGACGGCATTGGTGCCCTCGGCCTGATCTGCTGCCGCGCGTGCCTTGACCGCGCTTTCCTCGATCCGCCGGCCGATCTCGTTGCTCGATGCCGAAAGCTGGCCAGTGGCGGCGGCGACGGTCTGAACATTGGTCGAGGCGGATTCGGCCGACCGCAGCACCTGATGTGCCCGGCGTTCGGTGTCTTCGGCGGTGCCCGAAAGGGCGCGGGCCGAGCTGCGGAGCTGGTCCGCCGAGCCCGAGAGCCCCGTCACAACGCCCTGAACCTGGTTTTCGAAGCTCTGGGCGAGGCTTGCCATCTCGGCCTTCTTGCGCGCCTGGGCGTCGCGCTCGGCGGATTCCTGCCGGGCCCGGAAGTCGGCCGCCTCGATCGCATTGGCCTTGAAGACCGCGACCGCGCCGGCGATGTCGCCGATCTCGTCGCGGCTGGCGACTTTCGGCACCTCGACGGTCAGGTCGCCGCGGGCGAGGGTGAGCATCACCCCGGTCAGCCGGCGCAACGGCCTGAGCGCCGCCACCGACCAGAGGCCGAAGAGCAGGCCCACCGCCAGCGCCGCCGCACAGGCGATGATCATCAGCTGGCGGAAGCCGCTCGCCTTCGCTGCCGCAATGGCGCCCGCCTCCTGGTTCTTGACCTCCTGCAGGTCGATGAAGGCATTGATCGCCGCCAGCCAGTCAGTGAAGGCGGGGCGTGCGCCGGTGATCAGAACCTGGGTTGCGCCGGCGGTGTCGCCGGCCTCGCTCAGCCGGATGATCTGTGCAGCCATTGGCATCGTTCGGGCTTCCACCGCCTTGATCCGGTCGAGCCGGGTGCGGTCTTCAGCCGTCATCTCCGCGCCGGCGGCGATCATGCCGTCCAGGGCGCGGGCCGCATCGGCATAGAAGCCTTCCAGCCGGCGGATGTCGGCCACGACCTTGCGCCGTTCGGCGACATCCTGGATCAGGACGAGATCGCGCAGGGCGATCGCGCGGTCATGGACGCTGCCCCGGAAATTGATGGCGTGGCGCTGCTTGACCGAATTGACGGTGTTGATCCGGGTGAGGGTGTCGTCGATCGTATCGACCTGAGAGATACCCACGGCCGTAAGCGCCGCCAGCATCATGAGCAGGACGGCGAAGCCCAGGATCTGCCTGACGCGCAGGCTGGTAGCGGTAAGGAACTGCATCGGGCGCCTTGCAACGGAGGTGGACGCGGCAGAAGACGAGACTTCAGGATCACCCGTCCGGTCAAGCCTTCATCGCTGCAACGCTGCGTTCCTCTCCCGGATCTTGTATCTGAGCGAGCGGTCACTTATGTCCTTGAGCTGTGAATGCGAGTGCCGCCAGCCCCGAGGCGCCGGTGAGCACCACGGCCATCGCCAGCGTCTGCGGCAGAGGCAGGGCCGTCACCAGCAATGTGGCGAGCGCCGCCATGGCCATCTGCAGGAAGCCGAGCAGGGCGGAGCCGAGGCCGGCCCGGCTGCCGAAGGGCTGCAGGGTGATCGCGGTGCCGAGCGGGTTGACCAGCCCCATCCCGAACAGGAACACCGAAAGCGCCGCCGTAAAGATGGCGATCCCGGGCGTGCTGCCGCCTGCGGCCAGCGCCAGGCCGCCGGCGAGCGCGAGCAGGGTGCCGGCACGGGCGACACGGCCGGCGCCGAAGGCATGGGCCAGGCGCGGTGCGGCGAAGCCGGCGCCGAACACGACGAAGACGGTGGCGGCGAAGAACAGCCCCAGTTCCAGCGAGGTGAAACCCATGCCGGTCATCAGGATGGCCGGGGTGGCGCCGAAGAAGGCATAAAGCCCGCCGAGCACCAGCGAGACGGCGCTGGCCGGCAGGATGAAGCGGCGATCGCGGGCAAGTTCAACATAGGCCCGGGCGATGCCGCCGATGCCGGCAGGACGGCGGCGATCGGCCGGGTGGGTCTCCCCCACCACGGTCAGATGGGCGATGGCAAGCAGGATGCCCGCCACACCCACAAGCACGAAGGCCGCCCGCCAGCCGAAGGCCGTGTCGAGCGCGCTGCCCAGCAGCGGCGAGAAGCCTGGCGCCGCCGCCATGGCGACCATGGTCAAGGCCAGCGCCCGGGCCAGGGCCTCGCCGTCAAAAAGGTCACGGGCGATGGCGCGGGAAAGTACCGAGGCGGCACAGACGCCGGCCGCCTGGATGACGCGGCCGATGATCAGGATGTTGAAGTCCGGCGCCGCCCAGCAGATGGCCGAGCCGATCACGAACAGGATCAGCCCGCCCAGCACCAGCGGCCGCCGGCCGAAGCGGTCCGAGGCCGGCCCGACCGCCAGCTGGCCGAGGGCGAAGGCCAGGAAGAAACTGGTGAGGGTGAGGCCCAGATCCCGCGCCGGCACATTGAGCGCTGCCGCCATCGAGGGGAAGGCCGGCAGGATGATGTTGGTCGAGAGCGTGCCCAGTGCGGCCAGCCCGGCGAGCAGGGCCAGCATGCCCCCGCTGAGGCGGCGGGGCGCCGCCGTGGCTGCGGCGGGTGTGGCGGTTTCGGCAGCCGACATGGCCGGGCCTCCTGAAGATCAAAACGGCGTTTATATGCTGATTATCATGATTAAGGTCCTGGCTCAGGCCGGGCTCGGGGCCAGATAGCGGGCCGCCGGCCGATCGTGCGACAGGTTGGGAGCAAGCGTCGCCCGGGCGGCGTCATAGGCCGCCCAGTCGGCCGCATCGGGCAGGGACGGAATGGTGACCAGCTCACCCGCGTCCAGCCCGGCCAGGGCCGCATCGACCATGTCGCCGGCCTCCATCACCATATGGGCGGGGAAGTGGTCCAGGCTGCCGCCGGCACGCTCGAAGATCTCGGTGCGGGTGAGGCCGGGCAGTACCGCCTGAAACCGGACGCCGCTGCCGGCGAGTTCGGCTGCAAGTGCCCGGGTCAGCTCCAGCACGAAAGCCTTGCCGGCGACATAGGGGGCGTTCATCCGCTCCGGGATCAGGGCGACCACCGAGGCGAGATTGATGATCGTGCCCCGTCCACGCCCGGCAAAGACTTGTGCCGCGGTCAGCGTCAGCCGCTGCAGGGCCGCTACGTTCAATGCCAGCATCGCATCATAGCCCTGTGGCGGCGTCGCCAGCGCCGGCCCGGCGGGTCCGAGCCCGGCTGCATTGACCAGCAGCGACAGAGCGGTATCCGTCTCGATCCGCGCGGCCACGGCGTTCAGCTCCCCGGGCGCCGCCAGATCGGCGGCCAGAACCTCGACTGCAACTCCGTGGGCTGCGGCAATCCGTTCCGCAGCCGCTTCCAGGCGCGCCCGATCGCGCGCAACCAGGATCAGGTCATATCCGCGTTGCGCCAGCCTCTGGGCGTAAACCGCCCCGATCCCCGAAGAGGCACCCGTGACCAGTGCCGTGCCCGTGCTCGCCGTCATCACTACCTTCCCTCTGCACCGACCGGGCAGCCCGGCCTGGAAATTTACATGATGACTATCATCTAAAAGGGCCGGATCGTCCAGGCTGAAAATCCGTGAGCTGCCACGCTCATCCCAGCCAGAGGGTGAAATTGTAGCGATACCATTCGGCTGGCACGTTGAGGAGCGGATCGACGCCGTGAGACTGGTCGGCATTGACGTCGAACAGGATCGCGCGATTGGGCAGCGGGTCGATGATCCGGACGCCGTCCGGCGTGAAGACGCGGAATTGACCGCCCATATCGGGACGCCAGTCGTCGTTGAAATAGAGCAGCAGGCACAGCCGCCGCTCGTCCGCCCGATCGTCATGGCGGGTGGAAAAATCGTCCAGGCCCATGCGTCGGACCAGCAGATCGGCGATGGAGGTGGTGGTGATCCCGGTCAGGGCCTGCAGCCAGTTCATAAAGTCCGGGCGCCCCGCCAGGATCTTGAAGCTCACGATGGCGAGCATGCCGGGCGCCAGCTCCCGGCCCTTCTTGGGTGCCCGATAGTTTCCGTGGCGGAACAGGCGCCGATCCGCCGGGGCGGCATCGAACCGTTCGGCCGAGGTCAGTTCGCCGCTGGCGTCGACCCCGTAATGGGTCGTCCAGTCGCAATCCGTCCGCAGGCCTTGGGAGATCCGCGCATATCGCTCTGGCAGCAGGACATCGTCCAGTATCAGCATACGGACCGGGTCCGTTTCGAAATCGGCGCGCAGCTGCGATGTCCGCGTGTCGTCGAGGTAGATGGGATTGATCCACTTTTCCAACATCGCTCGGTAAAATTCTCCTGTGAGATGATTTTGTCAGGGGCTGTCGAGCAAGTGCTGCAAGACTGTGATGTGATGCCTGCCCTGTCGGGAAAATATGACGCCTCCGGAGTCCATCGATACTCGTCCATAGGCTATGCTCTGCTGAAGGGAGGCGTAAGGGGCGTCTTTCAGTGCCGAGAATTGGGAGCAGAACATGAGCACGAGCATCGAACGGATTGGCATGCAGGGCGAGGCGACGGCCGATGTGACGAGGGCTTCCGTGAAGCGGGTGTGGTCCGCACCACAGGTGCAGTGCGTGGACCTCGACGTGGTCACCCGGGCGCAGGCCGGTTCCAACTTCGACGGGATCACCGTCTCCTGATTTCTGACGAGGCAGGTGCGGCGATTGCCACCGCCGCACCTGCTGATTTGACGGGAGCGGCCGAGCGCTCCGAAGCAGGTACAGCTGTTCAGGGCCTGACCGGCAGCGTCTGCATCCATCAAATTCCACCATGCGGCCACACATTCCGCTGATTTGACCCATGCCCGCGCGCCCCTCTATCGTTTCGGGCGATGAGGACGGTGGCCTGTTGCGATACCCCTCCGCCATCCGGCGACGTGGCGGCCGCCGTTCTCGTCTGCAGCCGTGCTGCGATCCCCGCCGCATCCGCTTCCGCCCGCGTTGAGGAATTCCCCGAATCATGGCCCTCGATCCCGAAACTCTGGAACAGCTGGTCGGCACCGTCCGGCGCTTCGTGCGTGAGCGGCTGGTGCCGCTGGAGCAGCAGGTCGCCGAGACCGACGAGATCCCGCATGAGGTGGTGGCCGAGATGCGTGAACTCGGCCTGTTCGGCCTGTCGATCCCGGAGGAGTTCGGCGGGCTCGGGCTGTCGATGACCGAAGAGGTGAAGGTCGCCTTCGAGCTGGGCTGGACATCGCCCGCCTTCCGGTCACTGCTCGGCACCAATAACGGCATCGGCGCCCAGGGCATCGTGATGGACGGCACCGCCGAACAGAAGGCGCAGTGGCTGCCCAAGCTCGCTTCGGGTGAGGTGATCGGATCCTTCTGCCTGACGGAACCCGAAAGCGGCTCGGATGCGGCGAGCCTCAGGACCAGTGCCCGGCGCGATGGTGACAGCTATGTGCTGAACGGCACCAAGCGCTACATCACCAATGCGCCCGAGGCCGGCATCTATACGGTGATGGCGCGGACCGACCCCGAGAAGCGCGGGGCCTCGGGCATCTCGGCCTTCATCGTCGAGCGCGGCACACCGGGTCTCACGGTGGCGAAACCCGATCGCAAGATGGGCCAGCGCGGTGCCCATACCGCCGATGTGATCTTCGAGGATTGCCGCGTGCCGGCCTCGGCGGTGATCGGCGGCGTTGAAGGCGTGGGCTTCAAGACGGCGATGAAGGTGCTGGATCGCGGCCGGCTGCACATCGCCTCGGTCTGTGTCGGCGTGGCCGAGCGCCTGATCCATGACGCGCTCAGCTATGCCATGGACCGCCGCCAGTTCGGCCAGCCGATCGCCGAGTTCCAGCTGATCCAGGCCATGCTCGCCGACAGCCGCACCGAGGCCTATGCCGGGCGCTGCATGGTGGAGGACGCCGCCCGCCGCCGTGATGCCGGCGAAGACGTCAACATGCTCGCTTCGTGCTGCAAGCTCTTCGCGTCCGAGATGGTCGGCCGGGTGGCGGATCGGGCGGTGCAGATCCTGGGCGGTGCCGGCTATATCGCCGATTACGGCGTCGAGCGCTTCTATCGCGATGTCCGCCTGTTCCGGCTCTATGAAGGCACCAGCCAGATCCAGCAGATCGTGATCGCCCGCAACATGATCCGCGAGGCCCGTTCATGACCGCCGCTGCCCCTGCTGCGACATCGCGTTTCGAGGATCATGTCGGGGACCCGCATCGCTATCGCCGCCTGCACGAGGTGATGGAGGCGGCCGCCCGCGCCCATCCGGACAAGCCTGCGATCATCCATGACGACGGCCGGATCAGCTTCACCGAACTGATGGCCGAGAGCGAGGCTCTGGCCAGCCGGCTCGACGGCTGGGGCGTGCGGCCGGGGGACCGGCTGCTGGTGGTGTCGGAGAATGCCCCCGCCCTGGTCGGCGCGATCCTGGCCGCCAGCCGCCGCGATGTCTGGGTCATCCCGCTCAATGCCCGGCTGACCGGGGCCGAGGTGGACCGGATCGCGGCCCATTCGGGGGCCCGGCGCATCCTTTATACCAGCGGCGTATCGCCCGAGGCGGCGGCCCATGGCGCACGTGCCGGGGCGGAGGAGATCGATCTGGGCGCGCTCGGCCGGGTGATGCTGTCGCCCGAAAACCCTGAGGCGACGCCCGAGCCGGTGGAAGAGGGCCCGGGGCAGGTGGCGGCGCTGGTCTACACCACCGGCACCACCGGCAATCCCAAGGGTGTGATGATCACCCATGCCAATCTGATTCTGGTGGCGGATGAATCCGGCCGCGGCCGCCAGATCACCCATCGCGACGTGGTCTATGCCGTGCTGCCGATGTCGCACATCTTCGGCCTGTCGTCGGTGCTGACCGGATCGATGATGCGCGGGGCGACGCTGCGCCTGGCGCCGCGCTTCGACCCCGATGCCGTCTTCCGCGCCCTGGCGGACGAGGGCGTCACCATGTTCCAGGGTGTGCCTGCGATGTATCAGCGCCTGCTGGCGGTGCTGAAATCTCGCGGCCAGACGACGATCGCGCGGCCGCATCTGCGCTATTGCTCGGCGGGCGGCTCGCCGCTGGATCCGGCGGTGAAGGCAGCGGCCGAGGCGCTGGTGGGGACGTCGCTCCACAACGGTTATGGCCTGACCGAGACGACCTCTGCCGTGTCGCAGACTACCCCCGCCGAACCGGCCATCGACGACAGCGTCGGCCGGCCACTGCCGAACATGGCGGTGAAGGTGGTCGATGCCGAAGACCGCGACCTGCCCGACGGCCAGGTCGGCCGGCTCTGGATCCACAGCCCCGGGGTGATGAAGGGCTATTACAAGGCGCCGGAGTTGACGGCGGAGGTGATGAAGCCAGGCGGCTGGTTCGACACCGGTGATCTGGCACGCCTGGAGGGGGGGCGGATCTTCATCGCCGGCCGGGCCAAGGAGCTGATCATCCGTTCGGGCTTCAACGTTTACCCGCCCGAGGTGGAGGGGGTGCTGAACGCCCATCCCGACGTGGCGCAGTCGGCCGTGGTCGGCCGCACGGTTCCGGGCAATGAAGAGGTGGTGGCCTTCGTCCAGCCGGTGCCCGGGCGGGTGCTGACCCGTGAGGCGCTTGTCGCCTGGGTCTCGGAGCGGCTGGCGCCCTATAAGCGCCCGGCCGAATTCGTGATCATGGATGCCTTCCCCGCGACCGCCACCGGCAAGGTGCTGAAGGCGCAGCTGAAGGATATGGCCGCGCAGGGTTGATGGTCGGGTTGATGGCGGGGATCAACCCCGATCATCAACCCCGCCTCTGCGCCCGGCATCACCCCGCCGCCCGCCTTTGCCCGGCGGCGCGGCGGGTTTCCAGCCACAGGCAGGCACTGACGATGATCGCCGCCCCCAGGATCGATGCCAGACCCGGCGTCGTCCGCCAGATCGCCCAGTCATAGAGCACGGCCCAGGCGAAGGCGGTGTATTCCAGCGGGGCAACCCGCTGCACCTCGACCCGGGCCAGGGCCCAGGAAATCAGCGCGATTCCGCTGACGCTCAGCCCGGCCACGACCAGATAGCCGGCAAGCTGGGTGGTCGAGACCGGCGTCCAGTCGATCAGCGCCACCGGGATCGCAACCGTGCCCGCCACCAGGTTGGCGCTCAGCGCCAGCGCCCCGATCCCCTCCGACGGCGCCAGCTTGCGGGTGGTCACGATGACGCCGGCATAGCCCACCGTCCCGATCAGGGCCGCCACATAGCCCGTCAGCGGGCCATGGCCCTGACCGTCCTGGACCATCAACCCCGGTGACGCCACCACCAGCACGCCCAGGAAGCCGGCCGAGAGGGCGATGCCCGCCCCCTTGCCCGGCCGTTCGCCCATCAGCGCCCAGGCGAGCAGCACGGTGACGATCGGGGCGGTGAACAGGATGGCATAGGCCTCTGCCAGCGGCAGCAGGGTGAAGGCGGTGAAGAAGCCGAAGCCTGCGATCGCGAGCAGCACGCCGCGCAGCAGATGGGCCCCGGGCCGTGCCAGCCGCCAGGTACTCCGCTCGGGCCTGAGCAGCCACCAGAGCCCGACCCAGGGCAGAGAGGCCGCGGATTTGAGCAGCACGATCTGACCGATGCCATGGTCGCCGCCCAGCAGCTTCACCACGACATCCATGGTCGAGAGCAGGCAGACCGCCAGCAGCATCGCGCCGACCGGCCGGGCCCCGGCGGTTTCCGTCCGGTCAGACGCGCTCATGCGCCGGATCCGAGCGGCAGATCGTAGCGGTATTCGACCGAACGGCTCAGATCGTGAAGCGCGCGGGTGAGGGGGCCGCGTGTGAAGCCCTGCGCCTCGTAGAAGGCATGGCCTTCGGTGAAGCGGGTGTCGGTCCACAGCATCAGATGGCGACCGCCGGCATCGCGGGCGTGTTCGATCGCCCGCACCAGCATCCGGCGGGCAAGGCCGGACCGCCGGGCCCGTGGCGAGACATAGAGCTTGAACAGCTCGAAATGGCCCGCGGGTTCCCCCTCTGCCGCCATCACGGCACAACTGGCCAGGATCGTGTCCGCCGTCGCCGGGGCTGCGGGATCGCCGCCTGCAACCGCCACCCAGGCGGCGCCGCCACGGGCGCCGACATGGCTGGCATAGTGGCGCAGCTCCGGCAGTTCGGCGTCGACATCCAGGATGCAGCCCGGATAGGCGGACCAGCAGAGATCGATCAGCGCGATCAGCCCCTCCCCATCGGCGTCGACGAGTGGCCGGATGACCGGCACCGGCAGCGGGGTGACGAGCGGTGTATGAGCGGGGGCGGCGTCGGGCATGGGGGCGCGTATCCGGCGATGGCGGGGGACGTCTGAAGCCTCGCCCATCTGCGGTCGCGGGTCCATCCAGGATTTCTGGGGGTGAGGGGCAGTGCCGCTGAACCACAGCCGGACCGTCATCCGCGCGTCATGGTTGGTGTGATAGATCGGGCACACGACATCGATGGAGGGCGACATGGCCGGACGCGGCATCTTCAGATCCCTGCGCCTGCGCATCCTGGTGCTGGGCGGCGGTATCCTGATCGTCGGCTTCGGGCTGGCGACCGCCTATGTGCTGCACACCCAGGAAGAGGCGGCCAGGCTTGCGGCCGACCGGATTCTGGCGGAAACCGCAGCCGGTCAGGCGGCGGTGGTGGCCGAAGAGATCGGACGTGCGGTTGCGCTGGCCGAGACCATGGCGGCCGGGCAGACCGGTATGCTGGCGGCCGGCACCACCGATCGTGCGGTCCTGGCGGCGGCACTGCACGGGGTGGTCGCGGCCGAAGCGGGGGTGGTCGGCGGCGGCCTGGGCTGGCAGCCCGGCCTGCCCGACGGCCGGGATGCCGATTTCCGCAACACCGGGCTCGGCGACGCCGACGGCCGGTTCGTGCCCTACATGTCGCGCACTGCCGATGGCGGCGTGGTGACCGAGCCGCTGATCATGGATGCGGCGGCCGATGCCTGGTATGGGGCGCCGATGCGCGCCGGCCGCAGCCTGGTGACCGAACCCTATCTCTACCCCGTCGCCGGCCGGGATGTGCTGATGACCACCGCTGCCGCCCCGATCCTGCGGGCGGGCAAGCCGGTGGGTGTCGCCACCGTCGATCTGGGCCTGGACGACCTCCAGCGCCGGATCGGATCGGCCCGTCCCTTCGGCAGCGGCCAGGTGGCGGTGTTGTCCGCCGACGGGCTCTGGGTGGTGCATCCCGATGACGCGCGGCGCGGCAGGCCGGCGACGGCCCCGGCGATCGCCGGCATCCTGAAGGCCGCGGCCCGCGGCCCCGTGGAGCAGGCAGTCGACGGTGCGGATGTGGCCGGCCCCGCCGGTCCGGTCCTGGTTCGGGCGCTGCCGGTGGATCTGGGCCATGGCGCCGCGAAATGGACGGTGCTGGTCACGGTGCCCGAAGCGGCGGTGTTCGCCGAAGCCCGCGCCGTCGAGCGGCGGCTGTCGATCGGGCTGGTGGTGATCGCCCTCGGCGCCGGCATGGCCCTGTTCTGGATGGGCCATGCCATCGCCGCACCGATCCGCCGGCTGACCGGCACCATGCATCAGCTGGCCGAGGGCGATCGCGCGGTCGAGGTACCGGCAACCGCCCGAGCCGACGAGATCGGCGCCATGGCCCGCACTGTGGTCGTGTTCCGCGACGGTCTGGCCCGGGCCGACCAACTGGCCCACGAAGCCGAACGTCGGCGCGCGGCCCATGAGGCGGAGCTTGCGGCCGAGCGCCGGCGCATCGCCGACGCCTTCGAGCAGGAAGCCGGGCGGATGCTGCAGGAGCTGATCGCGGCGGCGGCACGGATGCGCGACACCTCGGCCGAGATGGGCCAGATGTCGGCGACCTCGATCGATGGCGCGCGGGCGGTGGATACCGAATCCCGAGCCGCCGCCGCCAATGTCCAGACCGTCTCTGCCGCGGCGGAAGAATTGTCGGCCTCGATCGGCGAGATCGGCTCTCAGGTCGGCCGTGCCCGCGGTGCCGCGGATCGGGCGGTCGAAGAGGCGGGCAGTGCCGACAGCCAGGCGAAGCGGCTGGCCGAAACCGGGCGGGTGATCGGCCAGGTGGTGTCGCTGATCGGCGACATCGCCGGCCAGACCAATCTTCTGGCCCTGAACGCCACCATCGAGGCGGCGCGGGCCGGCGAGGCCGGCAAGGGCTTCGCGGTGGTGGCGGCCGAGGTGAAGGCGTTGGCCGACCAGACCGCGCGGGCGACCGCCGACATCTCGGGCCGCCTGGGAGAGATCCAGGGCGCTGCCGCCGATATGGGCACCGCGATCGACCGGGTGACGGTCAGCATCCGCGAGATGCACGAGATCGCGCTCACCATCGCCTCGGCGATCGACGAGCAGGGGGCCGCCACTGCGGAAATCGCCCGCAATGTTCAGGAAGCGGCCACCGCCACCGATCGGGTGTCGGTGCGCGCGGCCGAGGTGGGGCAGGCCTCGGACCGGACCGGAGATGCCGCCGATGCGGTGCTGGCCGGCACCGAAGAGCTGACGGCCACCATCACCCGGCTCGACCAGGTGGTGCGCGAGATCCTGGCGCGGATCCGCGCCGGCTGATCGGCAACCCCCGGCAGATCGTTCTTGACGGGAAGGTGCGCCATCGCGCAGGCTTCCCCGCATCGGTTCATCACGCGCAGGAGAGGAGGGCAGTCATGATCACCGGCATCTGCACGCATGCCCGCCGCTCCCCGGCCGCCCGTGTCCGCTGCCTGGTATCGGTATCGATTGCGCGAATTTCCCGCCCGGTCTCTGCGGAGGCCGGGACCGGCGTCGTCATAGGGCGCCGGAGCGACGATACAGGCACCGCCTGACCGTTCGGAGACGAGGTCCCGGTTTCACACCGGAGGGACCGCCCGGCGGGGCGGTACGACCGACGGGACCCGATCATGACCGAGCTGCTTCTTCAGGCCACCGCCGCGCCCTTCTCTGCCGACCTCACGGCCAACGATCCGACCTTTTCTCCCGAAGCTGATCCCGCACGCGAAGCCCGGCTCGTCGATGCCTGGGCGGAGATGCGTCTGGACCGCCGGGCCCGTAGCGCCTGCGCCGGGCGCCCGCGTGCGGCCCTTCCCGAGATGTCCGCGCTTCTGCCGGCGGGGGCTGGCGTGGTCGAGGCGGCGCTCTGCCGGGACATGCTGGCGCGGGCCCGGCGCATGGCCGGTTTCGACCCCCCGCCACCGGCCGGGGCGGCGCATGCGGCCGGACGGCGCCTCGGCCTGCTGGCGGATGCCGATGCCGCGGCGGGTGATGCCGGTGCCGACTGGCGGCGCTGGGCCGCGCGTGCGGACCAGGACGGCGCAGACCTGCTCCGTGCCCGATTTGCAGCCGGTGACACTGTCGATGCGTCCGGGGCGGTCCGCGGCATCCGCGCGGCCCTTGGGCGCCTGCTCGATCATCTGGCGGTGGCACCAGCCGGGCTGCTGCCGCCGGCCGACCGGCTCGACATGCCCGAGATCCTGCTGCTCGCCCGGCTGGTCGAAATCGATGCCGAGTTGCGCGACGATCTGGAGGCGGCCGATCTGCCGGCGATGCTGGCCCGGCTGGCCCGGTTCTGCGCCGACGAGTTGACCGCCGGTTGGGCCGGGCTCCGGGCCGGTCTGCTGGCGGGGGATGCAGATGCCCCCGGGCGGCGGGCGGTTGCGGCGGTCGCGGCGCGCAGCTTCAACCATCTGGTCGCCTGGATCGCGCCGCTTCTGCCCTTCATGGCCGAAGAGGCCTGGCTGGCGCGCTGGGGTGCCGGTGCCGGCAGTGTTCATGAACGTCTGTGGCCGTCGGTGGATCCGCTCTGGGCGACGCCGGGAACCATCCTCGCCAACCGACGCCTGGATCGGCTGCGGGCCCTGGTGCGCGATGTGGCGGGCGGGCGCGAGATCACGGCGGATGCCACCGTCGAGCTGGATCTGCCTGCCGACCGGCGGCCGCCATTCCGTGAGGCCGAGCTTGGCCCCCTGCTGGGGGTTGGCCGGTTGCGTCTGCGCAGCCTGCCCGCCGGTGCAGCACCCGCAGCCCGGTTCGCCGCTGCTGGACCGGTGCTTGCCGCCACGGCATGATCGGGGCATGGCTGATGCTCCGCTCCGCGATCCCAATCCCGAACCGGGGGGCGCCCATGCCGATCCGGCGCTTCGGCCCGAGATCGCGCGGGCGCGTACCATTGCGCGCCTGCCGCTGAACGCGATCCGGGCCTTTACCGCCGCGGCGCGGCTGGGCGGCATGGCGGCGGCAGCAGGAGAGCTTGGCCTCACCCCCGGGGCCGTCAGCCAGCAGGTGAAGACGCTGGAGGACCGCCTGGGGCTGAAGCTGTTCGAACGCGAAGCCCGCGGGGTCCGCCTGACCGCCGTCGGTGCCGACCTTGCCGATGCCGCCCATCAGGCGCTGGACGGGATGGCCCATGCCTATGAACGGGCGCTGGCCCGCACGGCGCCCGGCATCCTGACCGTCGGCGTGGCGCCGAGTTTTGCAAGCCTCTGGCTGGCCCCCCGCATCGGCGGGTTCCTGAAGGCGCAGCCCGATCTGGCCGTGCGCCTCGACAGCCAGCGTCACCATGTCGACCTCGCCCGCGGCGAGGCCGATATCGCCCTGCGCTGGGGGCGCGGGGACTGGCGCGGTCTGGTGGTGCTGCCGCTCGGTCCCGAACCCCTCACCCCGGTGGCGGCGCCTGCTTTGGCCGCCGCGCTGCGCACCCGCACCGATTTTGCGCCCGCCCGCCTGCTGGATCAGGTGCGGCTGCACTTCGCCGAACTCGATGATTGGGGCTGCTGGTTCCGGGCGGCGGGGGTGGCGATGCCGGAGGTGATCGCCGCCGGGCCGGGCGGACCGGTCTTCAGCGAATCGACCGCCGTGATCGAGGCGGCGGAGGCCGGCCAGGGCATCGCCATCGGCCGGCCGTCGCTGACCGCCGATGCGATCGCAGCCGGCAGGCTGGTGCAGCTTTTCCCAGACATCCGAGCCGATGACGGCTGGGGCTATTACCTGGTGGCGACCGAGGTGGGGCTGCGCCGGCCGGCGGTGGCGGCCTTTCGTGACTGGCTGATGGCGGAAATTGCGAAGATGCCGCGTTGAACCGGTCAACGCTCCATCAGGCGCCGCCGGTCCAGCCCTGCCAGGCCGGCCAGCCTTCGATCAGGGCGGCGAGGCGTTCATAGCCCGCAGCATCCGGATGTGCGCCATCTCCCGCCCGGACCTCTGCCATCCACACCGGATCTGCGGCCAGGGCATCGAAAACTGGCAGCCAGGGCACGCCCAGGCGCCGGCAGATCGGACCGAGGGCGTCGCTCAATGCCTGAATGCGCAGATTGGCGTCGTCTTCCGCGATCGGCGGCGGGCCGATCATCAGCACCGGCCGACGGGCGCCGGCAACCCGCAGAATGCCCTCGGCATTGGCGAGGCTTTCGGCCATCGGCAGCCTGGTGCCGAAGGGTGTGGTCGCCTCCATGCGGTCATTGACCCCGAAGGCGAAGATCAGCCGGCCGTCGACGCCCTCCGGCAGCCGGGCGCGGCTTTCGCTCAGCCAGCGTTCGGCGATGTCGCGGCTGGTGTCGCGGCGGATGCCCAGATTGTAGAGGGTGAGATCGGCACCGCGGGCGATGGCCTTTGCCGCCACCCGGCCTGCCCAGCCCAGGCAGGTGCTGTCGCCCGCACCCGCGACGAAGCTGTCGCCGATGACGCAGATCCGCAGGGGCAGACGCTCCTCGCCGCCCGCCGTCATCCGCGGGCGATCCGGTCGAGGGCGGCGCGGTCGGTGATCGTCACCCGGCCATAGGCGCGGGCGATCAGCCCGTCGCGGGCCCAGGCGCCGAGCAGGCGATTGACGGTCTGGCGTGACGTGCCGAGCATGTGACCCAATTCCTCCTGCGGCAGATGCAGGGCGATCCGTGTGGCGGTGCCTTCGACCTCTCCATAGGCATCGGCCAGCGCCAGCAGGCGCTTGGCGAGCCGGCGATCGAGCGGCAGGAAGGCCTCGTCTTCAAGGGCCGAGAAGGTCATGCGCAGCCGGCGGCAGAGCAGGACCAGAAGATGAGCCGACAGCGGCGGATGCTCCGCCAGCAGGCGCACGAAAGCGGTTTTCGGCACCACGATCAGCTCGCTTTCGCCCAGCGCCACCGCATCATGGGTGCGCCGGCCGCCGTCGATGAGGGCGATTTCGCCGAACCAGGCGCCGGGCTCCAGCACGGCCAGCACCAGTTCACGACCGTCATCGCCGGCGGAGGCGATGCGCACCGCACCTGAGATCACGCCGAACAGGGCATCGGCCTCGTCGCCCTTGGCATGGATCAGCCCGCCATCCGGCACCCGGCGCCGGCTGCCTGCCTCGGTCAGGCGCCGCACCGTGTCCTCGGGCAGGGACGAGGAAAGAAAGCCGCTCTGGTCGGCGAAGGGGATGGTCATCGGGCGGTGCGGGGTCTCGGGGAAGAGGGGGGTGCAAAGATGCGGCGGGATGGTTGCGTGGACTGTCGCAGGGCCGACAGACGACAGGCATTACATGATCCTAGCATGTTTGTCCCGGAACCACCGTCCGGGCAAGGGGCGACAACCGCTCCGTCGAAGGATCCAAGGGAGGACGAGCCGTCACATGAACGCCATCACGCCGCCCGATGCCGAGGCCCGCGCCGGCTTTCGCCGCATGCAGGAGGGCACCGCCGAGGATTGGGCGAAGATCGCCGGCAGTTTCCGCGGCTATGCCCGGGCGCTGCCCGACCGGATTCTGGATCACCTGAAACTGCTCGACGGTGATTTCGGCGGATTCCCGATCGACCGGCTGCATCATTCGCTGCTGACCGCGACGCTGGCCCACCAGGCCGGCGAGAGCGAGGAATACGTGGTCTGCGCCCTGCTCCACGACATCGGTGACACGCTCGGCAGCTATAATCATCCGGATATCGCGGCCGCGATCGTGAAGCCCTTCGTCGAGCCGGAGCATCACTGGATGGTGGAGAAGCACGGCCTGTTCCAGGGCTATTATTTCTTCCACCATATCGGGCTGGACCGCGACATCCGGGAACAGTTCCGGGGGCATCCGAATTTCGACCGCACGGCGGCCTTCTGCGAGAAATACGATGCGCCGGCCTTCGATGCCGATGCCGCATGCATGCCGCTCGAGGCCTTCGAGCCGATGCTGCGACGGGTGTTCGCCGCCCCGAAGCAGTCGGTCTACAAGAAGGCGATGGAGGACTGACGCCATGACCGCCCAGCATCCCACCCCGGCCGCCGATCCCGCGGCCAGGCGCCCTGCGACCGATCCGGGGCCGATGAGCGCCGCCGCGGCCCGCTACGGCAACCTGCCCCGCCCGCCCCGCTTCGAGCGGGTGGAAGAGGCCAGGCTCCACGCCAAGCAGCGCCTTGCCGCGGGTTTCCGCATCTTCTCGCGCTTCGGCCTGGATGAAGGCGTCGCCGGACATATCACCGTGCGCGATCCCGAACATCCGACCACTTTCTGGACCAACCCCTTCGGCGTGCATTTCAGCCAGATCAAGGTCTCCAACCTGATCCGGGTCGATGAAGAGGGGCAGGTGGTCGACGGCGATGCGATCTGCAATGCCGCCGCCTTCGCCATCCATTCCCGCATCCACAAGGCCCGCCCGGATGTGATGGCCGCGGCCCACAGCCACGGGGTCTATGGCCGCGCCTGGTCGACGCTGGGACGGCCGCTTCAGCCGATCACCCAGGATTCTTGTGCCTTCTGGAACGACCATGCCGTCTATGACGATTTCGGCGGCGTGGTGGTCGAACTGGACGAGGGCGACCGGATCGCGCGGGCCTTGGGCAACAACAAGGCCGCGATTCTGCAGAACCACGGCCTGCTGACGGTCGGCGCCTCAGTTGACGAGGCGGTCTGGTGGTATGTGGCGATGGAGCGCTGCTGCCAGGTCCAGCTGATGGCAGAGGCGGCAGGCACGCCCAAGGTCATCTCCGATGCGTCGGCCGCCCAGGCCTATTCAGTCACCGGCACCGCCCAGGCCGGCTGGTTCCAGTTCCAGCCGCTCTATGCCCGGATCGTCAAGGAACAGCCGGATCTGCTCGACTAGGTCGTCAATGCGGATTGGTGCATTCCCGTGGATGCAGCGTTTCGCGTAAGACGCTGGTCGACGAGGGGATATCAGGCCATCTGGCGAAGGAAGCGGTGGTGACGTCCACCGCGCCCCTTGCCGGAGATCCAGAAAAATGACCAATCATTCATCTGACCTGGCGAGCCTCGTGCCGCCTGTGGACGTCACCCGCCGCGGCTTTACCCTCGGCTCGCTGGCGGTGGGGTTTGCGCTGGCCGCCAGGCCCGTGCGGGCGGAGACGCGGATCACGACCGATGCCGCGGGGCTGGAGGCGGGCGCCTTCACCCTGCCGGTCTCGGGCTTCGACGTGCCCTGCTATTTCGCTCGGCCGGCAGGGGGCGAAAGGCTTGCCACCATCCTGGTCGCGCCCGAAATCTTCGGCCTGCACGAGCACATCGCCGATGTCTGCCGGCGTTTCGCGCATGAGGGCTTTCTGGCAATCGCCTTCGATCCCTTCGTGCGTCAGGGGGACGTCACCACGCTGCCCGACGTGCAGACCATCATCTCGACCGTGGTCTCGAAAACGCCGGATGCCCAGGTGATGGCCGATCTGGACGCCATCGCCGCTCATGCCGCAGCCGAACGCGGCGGCGATCCGGAGCGGCTGGGCATCACCGGCTTCTGCTGGGGCGGGCGCACGACCTGGCTTTATACCGCCCATAATCCGAAGGTGAAGGCAGGCGTCGCCTGGTATGGGCGGCTGGTCGGGCCGTCGAACGAGATCACGCCGCGCCAGCCCGTTGAAGTGGCCGCCGATCTGGCGGGGCCGGTGCTGGGCCTCTATGGCGGGGCCGACAGCGGCATTCCGGTTGCGACGGTGGAGCAGATGCGCGCGGCACTCGCCGCGGCTGGCACACCGGCGGCGCAGGCGTCGGAGATCGTCGTCTATCCCGACACGCCCCATGCCTTCCATGCCGATTATCGGCCGAGCTATCGGCCCGAAGCCGCCAGGGACGGCTGGGCGCGCTGCCTCGCCTGGTTCCGCGACCACGGCCTCGGCTGAGCCCCCCGGAGCCGCTCAGGCCGGCGGTGCCGCACAGGCCGTCGCCGGCCCCAGCTGTCCCACACGGCGGGTGATGACCCCCGCCCGGCGCTGGATGTAACGCGTGGGCTCCGAGGCGCTCCAGCGGCGCGGATTGGGCAGAACCGCGGCGAGCAGGGCCGCTTCCCGTGCGGTCAGCGCCGCGGCGGGCTTGCCGAAATGGGCTTGGGCGGCGGCTTCGGCGCCATAGATGCCCGGCCCCATTTCAGCGACGTTCACGTAAAGCTCGATGATCCGCCATTTCGGCCAGAGGATCTCGATCGCGAAGGCGAGCGGCACCTCCAGCGCCTTGCGCAGGAAGCCGCCGCCCGGCCAGAGGAACAGGTTGCGCGCGGTCTGCATGGTGATGGTGCTGGCGCCGCGCAGCGGCCGGCCGTCGCGCCATTCGTCGATCGCCTCGCCGACCGCGTTCCAGTCGACGGCGAAATGGCTGCAGAAATTATTGTCTTCGGCGGCGATCGCCGAATTCGGCAGGGCGCGGGCGATCTGATCCAGGTCGCGCGGCCGATAGTCCAGCCGCCCCTCGTCCACCAGACGGATCAGCATCAGCGGTGTCGCCGGCGGATCGATCCAGCGATAGGCCACCAGCATTGCCGCCCAGATCGCCAGTATTGTCAGCACCACGGCCCGAACCGCCCGCAAAACCCGGCGCAGCAGGCCAGGCGCTGGCCGGGCGGATCGGCCCGGACGCGGCTTCGGGGGTTGGTCGGTGGTCATGCGCAGGCCAATCCTCGGTGCATGGCCGTCAGCATGCCTGAGCGGGGCTGATGTCGCTACGGGAAAACCTGTGTCAGCTTCGGGGCGCGGCTTTAGGTTAAGGCGATGTAAACCCGGGTTGACCTGTCGATCTGTGGGCCTTCCGACACCGATGCGGCTCCGACATGTTGGAGGCTCGGTCGGAGCGCCCGGCTCCGGCGTCGGATCGCTTTGCCCGAAGGATGCGCGCATCATGGCTGGCCACCCCCGCTCTCTCTGCCACGAGGTCGACCTGTCCCGCCGTCTCAGCCATCTGAGGCGGCGTCTGATGGCCGGTGCCGCCATGACCGTAATGGTCTGGGGGGCGGGCAGCCGCGACGAGGTTCTGGCCGAGACCATTACGGTCGGCTCGGGGGATACCCCGCTCAGGCTTGAAGAGCTGTCGGATCTGCCGACGACGGTGGAGATCACCGCGGGGGCCAGCCGGACGGTGACCGGCGATGCACCGGCAGTCTCGTCCGAGACGGCGGGCTGGACGCTTGAGAATGGCGGCGAGATTACCGCGGAGGGGCTGGCCGTGGGGCTGGTCGGCAGCACCCTGGTCAACGGCAGCGATGGCCGGATCACCGGTGCTGCCGGCGTGCAGATGGCCGACCCGGACGGTACCGCGGGCCTTGGGGTCGAGAATGCCGGCGTGATCACCGGCCAGGCAGGTGCCGGCCTGGTGGCCGGGGGACGGGGCCTCTTTGCCCTCGACAATCAGACGTCGGGTGCGATCTTCGCCGCTGGGCCGGCTCTGGCTGTTCAGGCCGCCGAGGCGGTGGTGGGCAATGACGGCACGATCCAGAGCAGCGGGACCGATGGCGCCCTGATCGATGCCGGCAACGTGGTCCTCGCCAATGGTGCAAACGGGGCGATCATCGGCGACGCCATCGGCCTCGGCATCACCGGCGGTGCGGTCGAGGTGACGAATGCGGGCACCATTGCCGGCGGTGCCAACAGCGCCCAGCCCGTGGCGGGCGGCATTGCCATTCAGGCCGACACCGCAACCGTGCGGAACGAGGCCGGCGGCATGGTATTGGGGCGCGAGGCCGGGGTCACGGTCGAGGCGGCCGATACGGCAGAGGTCGTCAATGGCGGCGTGCTGAACGGCGTGATGATCGACGGTGAGGCGCAGGCCCTGCTGCGTAATCTCGCTGGCGGCTCGATCACTGCCGAAACCGACAATCTCGTCACGGGCCGCGGCATCGTGCGGGTGGAAAATGCCGGCACGATCGAGGCTGGCAGGCCAGGGCGGAGCAGCGAAATCGGCCTGATTGCGGGCACCCGCGAAGGCGCGGACCGGCCGGCCGAGACCATCCTGATCAATGAAACGGGCGGCCGGATCACCGGCTTCAACGGTGCGGCCGTGCTTTCCGGTGACGTGATCCGGATCGAAAACCGGGGCACGATCGACGGTATCCTGGCTCCGGCCGTCAGCGCCACGGCCGATGTCACCCATGTCGTCAACGAGGGCCTGGTCGCCGGTGGCACCGGCTTCCTGATCGATGGCGATGCCACTCTGACCAATGCTGCCGCGGGCGAGATTCTGACCTGGGGGACGGCGGTTTTCACCACCGGCGCCGCCGATGTGGTCAATGCCGGGCAGATCGTTACCGTCCACGGTGTCGTGCCCGCCGATGTCCCGGACGGTGCGGTGGCCGTGGGCAGTGGCAGCCATGTCGACAATCTTGCGGGCGGCGTGATCCTCAACCGACGCTGGTCCGGCATTGCCGTGTCGGATGGTCTGGGGGATGAGGATCCGGCCGACCGTGAGACGGTCATCGAGAACGCCGGCCTGATTCGCTCCGAAGGCTCCGGTCGAGGGGTGATTGTCGATGTGGCGGGACGGGTGACGGTCTCCAATCGTCAGGGCGGGAACATTCTGTCGGCTGGCGCCGAAGGTATCCTGCTTCAGGCCGGCACGACCATCATCGACAATGCAGGGGCCATCATTGGCGGCAGTGCCGATGAGGATGTGCAGATGATCGCGGGCGTTGCCGCCCTCGGAGACAGGACCGTGGTGACCAACCGGGTGGGCGCCATCATCGCCGGCGACGGGATGGGAGTCTCCCTCACCGCCGCGGACGAAGCGGCGATCGAGAATGCCGGCTTCATCAACGGCATGATCGTCGACGGCGGCATGTCCACCTGGCTGGACAACGCCGCGACAGGTGTTGTGGCTGCCTATGAACAGAATGGGCTGCTCGGCAAGGCGATCACGGTCGACAATGCCGGTGTCATTCAGGGTGGGGTCTCTGCCCTGGTTCTTGGGGGCGATGCGGGTCGGGTCGTCAATACCGGAACCATCGAAGGGGGTAGCGGCGCCGGGATCGCGAGCGTCACGACGGCCGGCACCAGTGTCGTCAACAGCGGGGCGATCACCGGCGGCGTGGTCGGCATCGGCACCGAGGGTGGGCTCGCGCTCGAAAATACCGGCCGGATTTCAGGCGGCTTCGTTGCCGTCAAGGCGGTGGGCGGTTCAACCATCGACAACCGGGCCGGCGGGGAGATCGTCTCCGAAGGCTCTGCGATCGAGATCGTGGGCGAAGCGCTGATCGCCAATGCCGGCCTCATCCGGTCCGAACAGGGCATTGCGATCACGGTCGAAGGCGATGCGGTGGTCGACAATGCTGCGGGCGGTGTCATCGAGGCCGCCGGACCGGCCCTTCTGCTGGCGGGCACGGCATCGCTCACCAATGCCGGGCGTATCTCGTCCACCGATCCGACCTTCGGCGGCGGCGATGCGGAAGGGGTCGCCATTCTGGTCGGCAGCGGCGGGTTGATCGCCAATACCGGCGTGATCGAAAGCGGTGCCGGCGCGGTGATGATCGGTGACGTCGCCGACGATGCCGGGGAGCTGACGACCGCCATTGCCAATGACGGCCTGATCCAGGCGCGCGGTGCCGGCGTGGCGCTGGCGGCCGATATCGTCGGCGGGCTGGAAATCGCCAATACGAACACCATCGTTGCGGCCGACGGACCCGCCATGCAGGTCACTGCCGGCGAGGTGCTGCTGGGCAATGGCGGGGTGATCGTCAGCGAGGGCGGCACCGGGGTCCGGTTGCAGGCGAATACGGTGTCGGTTTCCAACGGCGCCGGCGCGCTGATCCGCGGCGGCGGCGGTGGCGACGAGGACGGCGGCATGTCCGTCCTCGGCGGGACGATCGATATCGGCAATGCCGGTGTCATCACCGGCGTGTTGACCGGCCTCGGGGCCGCCGGCGAAGACGTGACCGTCACCAACGATGTCGACGGGGTGATCGCCGGCAGCTTCCAGGGGATCGGCCTCGCCGCTGCACATAATGCGACGATCGACAATGCCGGCTATATCTCCGGCCTCATGGCGGCCGCCGACGACGGCGTGCTCAGCCTGCAGAACGGCGAAACCGGCGTCATCGCCGGCAACGCGCCGAACAGGCTCGCCGGGGTGGAGGTCGTCGTCGACAATGCGGGGCTGATCAGCGGCAACACGGGGCTGTTGATCGAGGCCGGATCGGTCGTGATCTCCAATAGCGGCCGGATTACGGGGGTGGATGAGCCGACCGACGGTCTCGACGATATCGGCGATCTGGACAGCAGCATCGGCATCGTGGCTCTGGTCGATGGGGCCGCCGAGATCGGGAACAGTGGCACGATCAGTGGCAGTGTCGCGGGCATTCTTGTCGATGGTGATCTGTTCCTGGAGAACACCGGCACGATTTCCGGGGGCGAAGCCGGCGTCTCGCTTCTGGGGGGCGCGATCCATAATGCCGAGGGCGGCGTCATCTCGGGTGGCGGTGGCATCGAGCTTCTTGATCCGGAAGCTTCGGCCGAACTGATCAATGATGGCGCGATTCGGGCGACGGAAGACGTGGCCGTCAACTTCGGTAACGGAGCGATCTACAATTCGGGCAGCATCGTTTCGCTCGGCCGCTACGATGAGGATGATCCTCTGGCCGACCCGGACGAGATCTATGCCGCCATTCTGCTGGAGGGCGGCAGTCTGGTGAACGCGGCCGGCGGCCTGGTTCTGGGCGCGGAAGCCGGGGTGGTGGATCAGGGCGATGCCGATGGTGATGGCGCCACCGTCCGCAATGAGGGACAGATCCTGGCCGGTGTGGCCGTGACCAGTATGGGCGACGACTTCGTCCTCGAGAATATCGGCGGCCGGATTGCCGGCGGCATCCGCGCCGTCGACCTCTCGGGCGAAGACGCGATGATCGTCAATCAGGCCGGGCTGATCGATGGCGGTCTCTGGCTCAACGGCAATGGTGCTGTGGTCGACAATCGTGCCGGCGGCGTGATGATCCGGACCGGTGCGCGCGGTGAAGACGGAAAGCCCGACTCCGCCGTGATCGATCTGCTCGATGTCGATGGGGCGGTCGTGACCAATGCCGGATTGATCGCGGGCAATGATGCCGACGGCATCGATGCCGGCCTCTCGGACGAGTCCGCTTGGGCGTCGCTCGAGGTGGCCAACCTGTCGGGCGCACGCATCGCCGGCGTCACGGCCATTGATGCCGAGGTCGATACGCTCGACGTCGACAATGCCGGCTTCCTGACCGGCGAGGATTATGGCGTTTACGCCACGGCCGATGATGTGTCGATCGTCAACCGGGCGGGCGGCGAGATCACCGGTGGGATCAGTGCCATCGATGTCGAAGGCGGTTTCGACATCCAGAATGCGGGCGCCATCTCGGGCGGGAATGACGAGCGGCATGCGCCCGCCATGTTCCTTATCGGCGACGGCACCCTGACCAATGCGGCCGGCGGCCGGATCACCGGTGGCGTCGCCATTTCTTCCGATGCCGACGGTCTGGTCGATGTGGTCAATGCCGGCGTGATCGAGGCAGAGCGTCTGGCGATCCAGGTCGGTGGTGAGGCTTCCGTCGAGAATCAGGCAGGCGGTCTGATCTCCGCGGCCCTCGGCATCGTCTTCACCAGTTCGATCGACCCGGACGCCCTGCCGATCGACACCCCGACACTGGTCAACCGTGGTGAGATCCGGGGCGGTGTGATCTATGACGCGGGTATGGTCAATATCGCCGATATCGGCGGACGGCTTGGCGCCAATGAAGAAGGTTGGGCCCTGACCTTCTCGGAAGATGCCGACGAGCGCTGGCTGACGGTGCGCGACGGCGCCGTTATCGATGGCGACGTTCTGGCGGGAGAGACCAACGACCTTAACGCCGCCCGCGACCGGGAGGACAGCGTCGCCACCTTCGAAGGCGGCGGCAGCTTCACCCATGACCTCAGCGGTTTCGGCCTGATCGAGAAGGAGGGGGCCGGCACCTGGCGCTTCTCGGGCAATCTGCTCGCTGCCGCCTTCGATGTGAACGAGGGGGGGGTCCGCCTCGACGGCCGCTTCACCGGCGATGAGATGACGGTCGGGACCGGGGGGACGCTTTCCGGTAATGGCACGATCGAGGGCGATCTGGTCAGTGAGGGCCGGGTGGCGCCGGGCAATTCGATCGGCACCATCACCGTCACCGGCGATTTCACCCAGACCGCAACCGGTACGCTCGCCATGGAATATGCCGCCGACGGTGCCGGTGGCACCGTCACCGACCGGCTGGTGGTGGGTGGGGCTGCCACGATCGAGGGCGGTACGCTGTCGCTGACCTCGTTCGACGGCAGCACGCCCCGCTATGCCAGCACCGAACTGATCACGGCGACGGACGGCATCACCGGCACCTTCGATACGGTCGAAACCGATCGGGCCGGTCTGGTCGGCCGTCTGTTGGCCGATGGCGACGTGATCTCGCTCAGGCTGGTCGATACCGAGAACGGTTTCCGGGCGCTCGCCACCACCCGCAATGCCCGCAATGTCGCAACCGTGCTGGAGACCCAGGGGCTGACGGCGACCGGGGATCGCGACCAGCTGTTGAGCGAGCTGGCGGCCCTGGGCGATGCCGATGCGGCCGCGGCCCTCGGCGATCTGGCCGGATCCGAATATGCCGGCCACTGGCGCTATCTGCGTGGGGCAGGCCGTGCCTTTATCGATGGCGCGGCAAATGCCGGCCATGCCGGTCATCGCGGCGCCTGGATCACCGGTTTCGGCAATACCGGCCGGACCAGCGGCGAGGATGACGCGGGCGATCTGCGCTGGCGGAGCGCCGGCACGGCGGTGGGCATCGACTTCGCGGTGGGGGAGACGGCGCGCCTCGGCATCGCAGCCGGCGTGACCGACGGCCGGACCACCGCCCGCAGCCGGGATGCCGGCATCGATACCACCGGCTGGCATATCGGCGCCTATGGTGCGGTGCCGGCCGGGCCGGTGACGCTGGATGCGGTGGTCGCCTATACCCGGTCGTCTTCGGATGCCGACCGGTCGATCACCGGTACCGGCCGCACGGCCCGGGGCAGCTTCGATACCGATCAGGTGACTGCCGCCATCGGCGTTTCGACCGATCTTGTGGTGCCGGGGGCGAAGCCCGGCACGCCCGAGGCGGCGGCGGGGGCCCCAAGCTGGACCGTCACCCCGATGCTGCGCCTGATCTATGACCGGCAGAAGAGCGACGACGTCACCGAAACCGGTGCCGGCGCCGCGGCGCTGGTCGTCCAGGGCGGCACGGTCGAAGGCCTGGAGGCCTTTGCCGGGGTGCGTTTCTCCACGGCCTATGGCGATGCGGCGAAGGGTGAGACCGTGATCCGGCCGAGCTTCACCCTGGGTATCGGCCAGGAACTGCTTGATCGGGATCAGACGCTGACCGCGCATTTCGCCGGGGATCCGGCGAACCCCTTCCAGGTGGACGGCGTCTCGCAGGGCCGGACCACGGGCCGGATCGGTGCCGCGGTCGAGGCCGATGTCGCACCTGGCGTGACGCTGGGCGTCGGCTATGCCGGTGCGATCGACGAGACCGGCGGCGACCATCGGCTGACCGCCGGGTTGCGCTTCTCGTGGTGATCCGCGCTGCAGATCCTGCTGATCATGTCCGGGCGGGAATCAGCCCCCCCGGCGTGACAGGGGGAAGATGGCACAGGTGGTCGTGCCGTGTGCATACAGCTTGCCGGCCTCGTCGGTGAGCGTCGCCTCGGCGGTCGCAAAGCTGCGGCCGACATGGATGACCTTGCCCTCGGCTCGCATCCGGCCGGTCGCCGTGGTCACCGGGCGCAGATAGTTCACCTTGATCTCGACCGTGGTATAGGCCGATCCGGCGGCGAGGGTACTGTGCACGGCGCAGCCGAGCGCGCTGTCGAGCATCGCCGCGATCCAGCCGCCATGGACGGTGCCGATCGGGTTGTAATGGTCGAAGAGCGGGGTGCCGGCAAAGATCACCCGGCCGTGCTCCACCGTTTCGGGATCGAAGTTGAGCGTGGCGCCGATCGGCGGGCGGGGCAGGTCACCCGCGGCGAGGCGCTGCAGCATTTCGAGCCCCGAAATATCGGCGATTTCTTCGAGGCTGGCGACGCCGATGCCCCGCCCCTCGGTCGCTTCGGTTGCCGCGGCGTTGATCTCGCTCGTCATGGACGGAACTCCCGGTGCGGCTTGTGCCCATAAATACGTGTATATACACTCTTATGCTGCAGACTAATGCGGTGCAGCATAGACGGCAAGGGGAGAGATGATGACGGGCGGGACGGATCTTCCCTGCACCTGTCTGCGGCTGCGGCAGGCGGCGCGGCAGGTCACGCGGCTTTACGACCGGCGGCTGGAGCCGGCGGGGCTCCGCATCACCCAGTTTCCGGTTCTGGCCCTGCTCAGGGCCGACGGGCCGGCGCCGCTCGGCCAGCTGGCCGAGCGTCTGGTGACGGACCGGACCACGCTCACCCGCAATCTGAGGCCGATGGAACAGGCCGGGCTGATCGAAACCCGGGCAGACCCGGAAGATCGCCGTCGTCGCCTGCTGGTCATCACGGAACAGGGTAGGGCGGTGCTGCGCCGGGCGGCACCGCTGTGGCGGGCCGCCCAGGACGAGCTTGCGACGTTGCTGGGGCCGGAGCTGCGCGGCCGGCTGATGGGCGATCTGGACGAGGTGATCACCCGGATCGATTGAGGCGGCTCAGCGCTCTTCGATCTCGATCCATTTGTGCTCGACCTTCGGGCGATAGGCCGCGAAGCGTTCGATCAGCCGGGCCGGGTCGGTGTCGACCAGCAGGATGTCCAGATGCTGCGGCTTCATGAAGCCGCGCTGGGCGACATGGTGCAGAAAGCCGAGCAGCGGCTGATAGAAGCCGTCGACATCCAGCAGCCCCACCGGCTTGGCATGGCTGCCGAGCTGGGCCCAGGTCCAGACCTCGAACAGTTCTTCGAAGGTGCCGATGCCGCCGGGCAGGGCGATGAAGCCGTCGGCGAGATCGGCCATCATCGCCTTGCGTTCATGCATCGAGCCCACCACGCGGAGGTCGGTGATGTTGCGATGCCCGACTTCGCGGTCCTCCAGCGATTTGGGGATCACGCCGATCACCTCGCCGCCTGCCGCCATGGTGGCGTCGGCCACCTGGCCCATCAGGCCGACCCGGCCGCCACCATAGACAAGGCCCAGCTGCCGCCGGGCCAGCTCGCGGCCCAGCTGTCGTGCTGCCTCGGTAAAGGCGGGGGTATCGCCGGGGTTGGAGCCGCAGAAGACGCAGAGCCGGTTCATTCTCTCTCCTCGGTATCAGGCCTGCGGCGGGGCGCGGGCCGTCTTCCATTCATCGGGCCTGTCCCGATATGCGAAACAAATCGCCCGAAATCGCGTTTCGACGAGAGGTTGACCGATTTTCCATTCCGGCCGATCGCTCAGGTCGTGCTACATCGGGCATGTGGGGATGATAACATCCCGTCATCAAGGCGTCGTGACGGTCCGGGAAAAACAACGGCCATGCCTGGGGATCGATCCCCGGCCAGAGCCTCCGGGGGACGAGGGTCCGGACCGCATGCCAGCGCCTGAGGAGCCGTTGATCAGGTCCAGGGGAGGAACCGATCCATGCGCATTTTCGCGTCGCTCGCCGTCGTGGCGGGCCTGCTGGCCGGTGGCAGTGCCATGGCCGCCGATCCGATCGTCATCAAGTTCAGCCATGTCGTGGCCGACTCCACGCCCAAGGGCCAGGGCGCCCTGATGTTCCAGAAGCTCGTCGCCGAGCGGCTGGGCGACAAGGTGAAGGTCGAGGTCTATCCCAATTCGCAGCTCTTCGGCGACGGCAAGGAGATGGAGGCCCTGGCGCTGGGCGATGTCCAGCTGATCGCGCCGTCGCTGTCGAAATTCGATCGCTATACCAAGAAGCTTCAGGTCTTCGCCCTTCCCTTCCTGTTCGACGACATCGCCGCCGTGGACCGCTTCCAGGCGAGCGATATCGGCCACAGCCTGCTGCGCTCGATGGAGAAGAAGGGCTTCATCGGCCTCGGCTACTGGCATAACGGCATGAAGCAGTTGTCGGCCAACAAGCCGCTGCGCATGCCTGAAGATGCCAAGGGCCTGAAGTTCCGCATCCAGGCCTCAGACGTGCTGCTGGCGCAGTTCGAAGCGCTGGGTGCCAACCCGCAGAAGATGGCCTTCTCGGAGGTCTATCAGGCGCTGCAGACCGGCGCGATCGATGGCGCCGAGAACCCGTACTCGAACCTCTACAGCCAGAAGTTCTTCGAGGTACAGAAGTACATCACCGAGAGCAATCACGGCGTGCTCGACTATATGGTGGTGACCAACACCGAATTCTGGAACGGCCTGCCCGACGATGTCCGTGCCGAGCTTGAGAAGATCATGGGCGAGGTGACGACGGCCGTGAATAAGATGGCCAACGACATCAACGAGCGCGACAAGAAGCGGATCGCCGAAAGCGGCTCGTCCGAGATCCTGACCCTGACCAAGGATCAGGTGTCGGCATGGCGCAAGGCCATGGCGCCGGTCTGGACCAAGTTCGAAGGTGAGATCGGCAAGGACGTGATCGACGCGGCCCAGGCGTCGAACGGCGCCAGCTGAGCGGCCGCGACCCCGTTCACGGGATCAGCAAGATGATCGCCCGCATCTGGGGACGGCTGGAGGAAGGCGCGATCGCCTTCCTCCTGGCTGCCATGACGCTGCTCACCTTCGTCCAGGTGGTGCTGCGCTACGTGTTCAACAGCGGCCTGGTCTGGGCGCTTGAGGCGACGTTCTATCTCTTCGCCTGGCTGATCATGATCGGCATCTCGTACTGCGTGCGGGTTCATGCCCATATCGGCATCGATCTGGTGGTGAAGATGATGCCGGCCGCCCCCCGCAAGGTGGTGGGGCTGGTGGCGGTCGCCCTGGCGCTGCTCTATGCCGGGCTGATGTTCTGGGGATCCTGGAACTACACCGACCGCATGATGATGCTCGGCATCGAGGCAGAGGACATCCCCGTCGAACGCTGGATGCTGTCGATCATCCTGCCGGTGGGGTTTGCCCTGCTGGGCCTCAGGCTGATCGAACAGGGCTGGGCGATCCTGACCGGGCGGGCCGACGGCTTTCAGCTGGCCGACGAGGCGGCCGAGGCGATGGCGCTTGACCAGCGGGGCAAGGACGACCCGACCGACGACGCATCTGCACGGGGAGGGCGGGGCCGGTGACCACACTCTTTCTGTTCGTGGCGCTTTTCGTCTTCCTGATCATCGGCATGCCGATCGCGATCTCGCTCGGCCTGTCCAGCCTGCTCACCATCCTGCTGTTCGCCAATGACAGCATGGCCTCGCTGGCGCTGAAGTTTTTCCAGACCGCCGAACTCTACACCCTGCTCGCCATCCCGTTCTTCGTGCTGGCCGGCGCCTTCATGACGACCGGCGGCGTGGCGCGGCGGATGATCGCCTTCGCCAATGCCTGCGTCGGGCACATGTATGGCGGCCTTGCCATCGCTTCGGTGGTGGCCTGCATGCTGTTCGCAGCGGTCTCAGGCTCGTCCCCCGCGACCGTGGTGGCGGTGGGCTCGATCGTGATCGCGGGCATGGTCCGCGCGGGCTATACCCAGACCTTTGCGGCCGGTGTGGTCTGCAATGCCGGCACGCTCGGCATCCTGATCCCGCCCTCGCTGGTGATGGTGGTCTATGCGGCGGCGACCGAAAGCTCGGTCGGCCGGCTGTTCATGGCGGGTGTGATCCCCGGGGCCCTGCTCGGGCTGATGCTCGCCACCGCGATCTACATCTCTGCACGCGTGAACAGGATTCCGCGCCAGCCCAGAGCGCCGCTGGCCGAGGTGATCCGAACCGGCCGTAACGCGCTCTGGGGCCTGCTGCTGATCGTGATCATCATGGGCGGCATCTATGGCGGCATCTTCACCCCCACCGAAGCCGCTGCGGTGTCGGCGGTCTATGCGGCGGTGGTGGCGCTGTTCGTCTATCGCGACCTGAAGTTCACCGATGTGCCGCATGTGCTGGTCGATGCGGCGAAGGTCACGGTGATGCTGCTGTTCATCATCGCCAATGCCTTCCTCTTCGCCCATGTGCTGACCACCGAGCAGATCCCGCAGTCGATCGCCCGCGGCATCACCGAAGCCGGGCTGGCGCCCTGGCAGTTCCTGCTGGTGGTCAACATCATCCTGCTGGTCGCCGGCAACTTCATGGAGCCCTCGGCGATCATCCTGATCCTGGCGCCTATCCTGTTCCCGATCGCCACCGGTCTCGGGATCGACCCGATCCATTTCGGCATCATCATGGTGGTGAACATGGAGATCGGCATGGTCACGCCACCGGTCGGGCTCAACCTGTTCGTGACATCGGGTATCACCGGCATGCCGGTGTTGAGCGTGGTGAAGGCCGCATGGCCCTGGCTGATGATCCTGATCACCTTCCTGATCATCATCACCTATGTGCCGGAAATCTCGCTCTGGCTGCCCAACACCCTGTTCGGCAACGCCATGGTCGGCTGATGGCGTGCAGGGCCTGAAACGGGAATGGCCGCTGCTCCGGTCGGGAGCCGCGGCCATTTTTCGCGGGGGCGGATGTGGGGGTCAGGCGCGCCAGAAGGGCTTGTTCGCCTCACGCGATGCATCGATCGGGTCGATGTCCAGATCGCGCAGCAGATGTGCATCGAGTGTCGCCAGGCAGCGGCGTTGCCGGTGGCGCTCGGCCCAGAGGCCGAGGGTTGCGATCATCCGCTCGAGCACGCCGTGAACCGGCTTCACGGCAGCCTGGGCGCGAACGGGGGGCAGTCCGGCTCCCGCGCAGGCGTCGGCGCGGTGCCGCAGGGTCACGACGGTCATCTTCGTCATCTCCGGCTGGAAGGGAGCCGCCGGAAGGGGGGGAGGGGGATGAGGGACGGCTCCGGCGGTGACTGCATCTTCCGCCCTTGGCCGATTGCGGGCAAACGAGGCTTTCTCGTACACTCCCTTAGGAAAACTATTCGTGGGTCACGAAGGGCGGCGACGGGCACGATGAAGGCCTGCCCGTCCTCCACCCCCGCCGGGCCGCTCCGCCGTGCCGACGGGATGCCCGGTCCGGACATGTCATGCCGCGCAAATTGCCGCCCCTGAACGGTCTGCGTGCCTTCGAAGCCGCCGCCCGTCATTCCAGTTTTGCCCGTGCGGCGGAAGAGCTGCACGTCACGCCGGCCGCCGTCAGCCATCAGATCAAGGGGCTGGAGGCCTGGCTCGGCGTCACCCTGTTCCGCCGCCTGCCCAATGGTCTGCTGCTGACCGCGGCGGGGCGCGCCTATCTGCCGGGGCTGACCGACGGCTTCGACCGCATCGCCAGGTCCACCGCCGAACTGCGCGGCCGGGATCTGGGCGGGCGGCTGACCGTGAGTGTGCTCTCGTCCTTCGCCGGTCTCTGGCTCGCCCCCCGGCTCGGCCGGTTCCGCGAGGCCTATCCGGATATCGAGCTGTTCCTGCGCGCCGAGACCCGGCTGGTGGATTTCGATCGCGACACGGTCGACCTCGCCATCCGCTATGTCACGGCGATCGACGGCGGGCTGGTTTCCGAGCGGCTGATGGAGGAAACGCTCGGGCCGGTGATGAGCCCGGCGCTGCTGGAACGGCTGGGGCCGGTGACGGAACCCGCGGCCCTGCTCGATCTGCCGCTGATCCACGATGCCGATGTGACGGGCGGCGAGGTCGCCGTCTCCTGGCGGAGCTTCTTCGCAACCGCGGGGATTGATCCGCCTCAGGATCTGGACCGGCAGATGCGGATCAACGATACCGGCGTGGCGGTGGCTGCGGCCGTCGCCGGGCAGGGCGTGATCATGGGGCGCAGCGCGCTCATCGCCGATCACCTGGCCGCGGGGCGGCTGGTGCGGCCACTTTCGATTCAGATCCAGGCCGCACAGGCCTATCATCTGGTGTCGACCGAGACCGGCTGGAACGATCCGCGGGTCCTGGCCTTCACCGACTGGCTGCGGCAGGAAGCGCTGACGGGCCAGCCATCCAGGCGGGAGTGAGTGGTCCTCCCGCGATCCAGGAGTATCCGACGCCATGGGCATCCGCAGCACACTCGCCGCCGGTCTGATCGCCGGTCTGGCGTGGTCGGTTCCCGCCTCTGCGTCGTCCGGGACGGCATCGGCGCCTTTCGACCCGGCCATGGTCCATCCTGCCTGTTTCGACAGCCTGGTCTCGCAGGCCTATACCGGAGAGACGGCGCTTGAACGCCTGCCGCTGGCCGGCTGCCCCGGGAGCGAGATCGCGCCGGAGCCGCGCCAGGACATGATGGTGATGGTCCGCCCGCCGGCCGAGCCCGAGGGCAACAATCCCGGCGGCTGGTCGCGGGGCTGGGTGGGCAGCCGCCTGGTCGGCCGTTTCGATGGCGATCGGCTGGTCTACGAGCTGGTCGAGAATGGTGGCGGTACGGGGGTGTTCTCGATGCTGCTGTCCGGGCGGCTTGCCGCGGCGGAAGGCGTGCCGGTGCTGGAGGATCTGGTTCTGGCACCGGCGGGGGACCGCTGCAACGGGGGCATCCATACCGCAACCCGCGTCGACGGCAGGGCGCTGGACGTGGCCCAGTGGGCGACCCCTTACGATCTGGTCTCGCTGATCCTGGGCCTGGCGCCGGATGATGCGCCCGACGGCGTGCCCGCGGCCCTGGGCAAGGCCGCCGAAGACCTGCCTTTTTGCGCCGCCTGCTGTGCCGGTACCGTGCTGCTTCGCCTCGACGCCGCCACGCTCGCCCCCCATGGCGGTGCCGCCGATGCGCCGCCGCTGCCGGGAGAGGTGGTGACGGTCACCGCCGACGGGCTTGGGGAATACGACGACCCGGCCAGCACCTGTCTTGCCCGAACCCTGATCCCTGATGGGACGAGCGACCCGCAGGCGGAGCTGTCCCTGCCCCTGGAGCGCCTGCCGGGCCTGAAAGCGGCGCTGCTGTCCTGCACGGCGGGGAAATCACACAAAAAATGACGTATATAAAAGATCGCATCGCCGATATGCGACGTATGCGACTGTAAAATAATTTGACTCTCGCCCTTTCCCCACGGACAATTCGGTTCGTGGTGGAAAAGGACACGCACGATGATCGAGATCAAGGGCCTCTCCAAGCGGTTCAGCGGCTATGACGCGCTGGTCGATGTCGACCTGAACATCCGCGATGGTGAACTTGTGGCACTGCTCGGGCCGTCGGGGTCGGGCAAGACCACCCTTCTGCGCATCATTGCCGGGCTGGAGACCGCCGACCGTGGCGCGATCCGCTTCGGCGGCGAGGATGCGGGCCGCCTGGGCGCGCGCGAGCGCCGGGTGGGCTTCGTTTTCCAGCACTACGCGCTGTTCCGGCATATGACCGTCTTCGACAACGTCGCCTTCGGCCTGACGGTGCGGCCGCGTGCCAGCCGCCCGGGGCGGGCGGAGATTGCCGAGCGGGTCTCGTCGCTGCTGCGGATGGTGCAGCTGGAAAGCCTGGCGGACCGTTTCCCCAACCAGCTGTCGGGCGGCCAGCGGCAGCGCGTGGCGCTGGCGCGTGCGCTCGCCATCGAACCCCGGGTCCTGCTGCTCGACGAGCCCTTCGGCGCGCTCGACGCCAAGGTCCGCAAGGAACTGCGCCGCTGGCTGCGCCGTCTGCACGACGATCTGGGCCTGACCGGTGTTTTCGTGACCCACGACCAGGAAGAGGCGCTGGAAGTCGCCGACCGGGTGGTGGTGATGTCCCAGGGCCGGATCGAACAGATCGGCACCCCGGCCGAGGTCTATGACCGGCCGGCGACGGCCTTCGTCTATCAGTTCTTCGGTAACGTCAACAAGCTGCCGGTGACGGTTGATGCAGGGCGTCTGAAGGTCGCAGGCGTCAGCGGAGCCGGCACGGCGGGGCTGCCGCTGCCGGCGGGGCTGGAGGCGACCCGCGCCGAACAGGGTACGCTTTATGTCCGGCCGCATGATCTGGCGGTGCTGCCGGCGGGCGCCACCGATGCGCTGCCGGCGACCGTGCGCCATCTGGTGGCTTTCGGCGCTTCGGTGCGCATCGAACTCGATGTGCCCGGGCTGGATCTGGTCGAGGCCGAACTGCCGCGCGAGGAAGCCGACGCGCTCGGCCTCGCCAATGGCCGGACGGTCGCGCTCCGGGTCAAGCGGGGGCGGTTGTTTTTCGACGACGATACCGGCTGGGATGTCGGTCTGACCGAGCCGGTTGCCGCCTGACCCGCGTCACACCCTCACTCGCGTCACGGCCTGGCCCCCGTCACGCCCGGATCGAGCGCAGCCCCCGCCGGCAGATCCTGGCCGTGGCAGGGCAGGGGCTTTCAGTCTGCCAGCGGCCGGTGAGCGCCAGCACTGTCTCGGGCCGGTCCTTGGCGGCATCGTTCAGCCAGTTGCCGACCGAGTCCTGCACATAGGTTTCAGGGTCCGCCTTCAGCGGCTCTAGCAGGGCGAAGCCCGGGGTCGGGTCCGCCTTCAGCGGCTTCAGATGGGCACACCAGACCCCGCGTGGCCGGGTTGCCTCGCTCGCGAAGCGGCGCAGGCGCGGTGAGGCTTCTGCCGTCCAGGGCATCAGCGCCGCGATGGCGCCCGGAATATCGGCGGTGATGCGGTCGCGGATCGCAAGCCAGGCCCATTCTCTCACACCGAAATGACCGTCATCCGCGAAGGGGCGGATGGCGTCGCGCCAGAGGTCGTGATCTGCGGGGGCAGTCCGGCCCACGGCGAAACAGGCCCAGCCGCGCACGGTATCCGATGGGTGATCGGCCAGGTGCCGGATCACCTCGGGGCCATAGCGGCCGATGATCAGCTCCGCCGCCAGCGCCATGCGCCGCGAGATGCCGAGTGCCGCCGCCGCATCCATCGCCTGCAGCACCTGACCACCGGCATCGGGGAAGACCGACCGCATCAGGATCGCGAAATCGACCGCAAGGCATTCGGCAAGGGTCGTGGCGGCAACCTCTCCGGCATTCAGCGCGGCATGGCGGTCGGGGGAAAGGGCCGTCGGCTTCATGATCCGTCCTCGCTGGCAAGACCTGCTCTCAACTTGCCGAGCAGCCTGACGAGGTCTGCCTGCTCTTCCGCCGAAAGCCCCGCCGTCAGTCCGGCGATCCAGCCGGCATGCTCCTGGAACGCCCTGGCCGTCACCGCTTCGCCGGATGTCGTCAGCATCACCCTGACCCGTCTGCGGTCCTCGGGATCGGCCGTGCGCCGGACAAGACCGTCGCGTTCCAGCCCGTCGAGCAGACCGGTGATCGTGCCACGGGTCACGCCGGCCCGATCGGCCAGGACATGCGGTGCCAGCCCGTCCGTCCGGTCGCGGAGCAGGAAGAGCAGCACGAACCTGCCTTCCGAGAGGCCATGACTGCCGAGCCGGATGGCGCAATCGCGATCGATGGCCCGAGCCGTCGACAGCAGCTCCATGCAGGTCCGGAGCCCGTTGAGCCCGGTGAGGCCCCGCCGTTGAGCCTCGTCGAGCAAAGCCTGATATTTGATGTCCATTTTTTCCATAAGGCGCCATATAGTATGGTGACTTATGGAGAGTCAAGTCCGCAGTGTCGCGTTGCGGATCAGGGCCTCGACTGCATCCGGCGCCGTCACCGGCAGCATGTGTCCGCCGTCGATCAGTGTCAGCTGCAGCGCCGGCAGCTTTGTCTGCAGGGCCTGGCCGTGGGCGCGCCAGTCCAGGATCCGGTCGCCGCGGGCGAAGATCATGTGGACGGGCAGGGCGATGTCGGGATAGCGGGCAGCCATGACGGGCAGGTCGTCATTGGCCGCCACCATGTCGATCGAGGCCGAGCGGAAGGCCTTGGGCCTGAGGCCGAGCAGGCCGCCGCCGGCGATCGCGAAATCCGCGGGAACCGGATCGGGGCCGAACACCTCGTCCAGCACCTTGCGGCCGCGGAGGAAGGACATCGGCGTCGCCATCGTCCAGGCGACCAGCCGACGGGCGATATCCGAGCGGATCGCCAGCCCCTTGAAGATGTCGGGGGGCGTCTCCTGCGGGTGGGTGAGAGCGGCGATCAGCGCCACACCCGAAATCGTCTCCGGATGATCCAGCGCCACGCCCAGCGCGATCGCGCCGCCGAGCGAATGGCCGACCAGCAGCGGCGGGTGCGGCAGCTTCAGCGCCCGGATGAAATCCGCGATCACGCCGGCCTGGGCCAGCACATTGGCGGGCGCGTCGTCGGGGCGGGTGGAATGGCCGGAGCCTGGCCGGTCGACCAGGATCACCCGGTGATCGGTCCGGAGCCGGCCGAGCAGGCTGTGGGTGAAGTGATGCATCTGGCCGCCGAGGCCATGGACCATCACCACCGCCGGCCGGTCGTCGTCCGGGCCGGTGCCGTCGTCCAGATAGTGCAGGCGATTGCCCCGGACGTCCATGAACCGGCCGCGCGGCGGCAGCGCCTTCTCCACCCGGCTGGCCGTCCAGCCGGTGAACAGGGCGAGCCCGCCGCCGGTGGCACCCAGCGCGATGATCGCTTCCAGAAGCATCAGCCTGCACCTCCCGCATCTCTGCGCCGCCCGAAGGCAAGGTTGTCGTCGACCACCGAACCGTAGCGCAGTGCGGCCATATCGAGGAGATAGTTCTGATTGAGCCGCCAGGGCTTGCGGTCGCCCTGACGGGGGAGGTCGGCTGCGGCCCGGCGGACATAGCCCGAGGCAAGGTCGATCGCCGGCCGGGTGGCGAGGTCGGGCTCGGGCGGGCGGGGCATGAACCAGTCCGCCCCCTTGGCGTCCATGCGGCGGATCAGACGGCAGAGGTGCTGCGCGGTCAGCTCGCATTTCAGCGTCCAGGAGGCGTTGGTGTAGCCGAGGGCCAGAGCGAAATTGGGCACGCCGCTCAGCATCATGCCCTTGTACGACGTCGTCTCGCCCACCCGCACCGGCCGGCCGTCGACCGAGAGGGTGATATGGGCGAGCAGCTTCATCCGAAGGCCGGTGGCTGCGACCACGATGTCGGCCGCCAGCTCTTCCCCCGAAGTAAGGCGAAGGCCGGTTTCGGTGAAGCGCTCGATGCTGTCGGTGACGACCGAGGCGGTGCCGGCCCGGATCGCCCGGAACAGATCGCCGTCCGGTACCAGGCAGAGCCGCTGATCCCAGGGGTCATAGGCCGGTGTGAAGTGGCGATCCTGGTCGGGGCCAAGCTGATGGCGCACGCCGGCGAGGATCTTCGACTTCACCAGCGCCGGCTTCTTGCGGGCAAGGTTGTAGAAATAGATCGACAGCAGCACGTTCTTCCATCGGGCCGCCCGGAAGGCGAGGCGTTCCGGAAGATGTCGGCGGAGCCAGCCTGCGGCGGCATCCCGGGATGGCCGGGCGACGATATAGGTGGGGGAGCGCTGGAGCATGGTCACATGCGCAGCACTTTCTGCGAGCGCCGGTACCAGGGTGACGGCGGTGGCGCCGCTGCCGATCACCACCACCCGTTTGTCCCGATGGTCCAGATCCGCCGGCCAGTCCTGGGGATGGATGATGCGGCCGCGAAAATCCGCCATGCCCGGCCAGTCGGGCATATGGCCCGCCGCATAGTCGTAATAGCCGCTGCAGGCATAGAGCACCCGGCAGGTGAAACGGCGCGGGCGCCGCTCGGGTCCGGCCTCCACAAGCACCTGCCAGCGGGCGGTGGCACTGTCCCAGTCGGCGGAGACGACCCGGTGACCGAACAGAATCCGCCGGTCGATGCCGAATTCGGCGGCCGTGTCGCGCACATAATCGCGGATCGAGGGACCGTCGGCGAAAACCTTGTCGCCGATCCAGGGGCGAAAGCCGAAGCCCAGCGTGTACATGTCGCTGTCGGAGCGGATGCCGGGATAGCGGAACAGATCCCAGGTGCCGCCGATCGCATCGCGGGCCTCGAGGATGGCATAGTCGAGGCCGGGGCAGCGGGTCTGAAGATGGTAGCCGGCGGCGATGCCCGACAGGCCGGCGCCGATCACCAGGACGTCGACGGCGCGCAGGTCAGGGCTTGCGGTCCCGGCACTGCCGGAGCCGATCGTGGTGGTGTCCATGAACGGGTATCCTCCCTGGCGTCGCGGGCCGGGCCGGGTGTTTTCGGGCGAGGGCCCTGCCGGTCTCTCTGATCCGCGGCGATGTGCGTGTTACGCTTGCACGGAGGTCAGCCTAAGGTGTTTACCTTAGATAAGTCAACACGTGCCGCAGGAGGATCCGGATGGCGACGACGGCAGGGCGCAGGTCGGGAACGCGACAGCGGATCCTGGAGACCTGTCGGGAGCTGTTCAACCGGCGGGGGACTGCCGACATCACCACCGCCGAGATCGCGGCGGCGGTCGGCATCAACGAGGGCAACCTCTATTACCACTTCAAGCGCAAGGAGCAGATCCTCGAGACCCTGTTCGCGGCTTTCGCGGCCGAACTGCGCGAGGTGGCGGCGGCTGATCTGGCGGAGGGGGAGGCAGAGACCCGGGCCGCGCGGTATTTCCGTGGCTGGTTCGGCCTGATGTGGGAATGGCGGTTCTTCTACCGGGATGCCATGGTCGTCCGCAGGCTGGCCCCGGGCCTGCAGGCCGAACTGGAAAGGCTGGCCGATGAGGGCCAGGCGGATCTGCGCCGGGCGCTGCGGTCGATGGCGGCAAACGGGTTGATCGTGGCCGATGACGACGAACTGGAGCGGATGATGGTCAACGCCTGGATCGTCGCGACCTATTGGATCGACTATCTGCGCATGCGCCATGGCGTCGGCGACATCACCCGCCGGCATCTCGACTGGGGCGCCTGGCAGCTGATGGGCATCTTCGAGCCCTATCTCACGGCCGAGGGCCGCCGGCTGCTGGCGGCGGCAGGCGGTGTGCGTCCCGGGCCGGTTCCGGAGGTGCAGGCCTAGTCTTCCGGGCGCAGCACCAGCCAGGTGGCGACGGGGATAAGGATGGCCGCGGTTCCGGCCAGCACCATGGTCGGTGCGCCGAGCGCCCAGGAAAGGGTCAGTCCGGCCGTCATCGCGACCACGGCCGCGATCTTCGCCTTGCGCGACACGATCCCCCGCTCGCGCCAGGCGCGGATCGAGGGGCCGTAGCGGGGATGTTCCAGCAGCCGGCGGGCGAGTTCCGGATCAGCGCGCATGAAGCAGGCGACGGCCAGGATCAGGAAGATCGTGGTCGGCATCAGCGGCAAGACCGCGCCGATCGCCCCCAGCCCGACGCAGATCCAGCCGGCGATGCGCAGCAGCCGGGCGCGGGGATGCGGCGGCGCGGCTTCCCCATCGGGCGCGGCCGCCTCTGGCCCGCGCTCGTCGGCCGTGTCGCGCAACATCGGGTCCGGCTCCGTCGTCATGGGTGGAGAGTAGGCCGCACGGCCGGTCGCGGCAACAACCGGCCGTGCGACGATCTCCCGCAGGGACCGGGAGGCAGACGATCCCTGCGGGCGGCGGCGGACATCCGGGCGGGCACACGGAGGAAACCGCCGCCACCACCCCCCCCGGGGCGCAATCGGGGGGCGGGAAGGCAGGTCAGGCAGAGGTCATTCGGCTGCGTCACTGAGGCTCAGACCCAGCCGTGCGGCGACCCCGGCGCCATAGGCGGGATCGGCCTTGGCGAAATGGCCGATCTGGCGGCGCTGGATGTCTTCAGGCACCGGGGCCATGGCACCGGCGATCGCGGTCATCAGGCGGTCTTGTTCGGCCTCGCTCATCAGCCGGAACAGATCGCCGGCCTGGGTGTAATCGTCATTGCCCTCGCGATGGCTGTAGCGGTCGGCCGGGCCGTCGAGCGGCAGGGGCGGTTCGCCGGCCGCCGGATCCTCGACCGGCCCGCCGAAGCCGTTCGGCTCGTAATTGGGCTGCCGGCCACCATTGTCGTCGAAGCGCATGGCGCCGTCGCGATGGGCGGGATGCGCCTGGACGACCGGCCGGTTCACCGGCAGCTGGTCGGCATTCACCCCCACCCGATACCGATGCGCATCGCCATAGGCGAAGAGCCGGGCCTGGAGCATGCGATCGGGCGAGGCGGTGATGCCGGGCACGAGATTGCCGGGGCTGAAGATCGACTGCTCGATCTCGGCGAAATAGTTCTCAGGGTTCCGGTTCAACTCGACGACGCCGACCTCGATCAGCGGGAAATCCGCATGCGGCCAGACCTTGGTCAGGTCGAAGGGGTCATAGGGCGTCTGCCGTGCTTCGGCCTCGGTCATCACCTGGATCATCATCCGCCAGCGCGGATAGTCGCCGCGCTCGATCGCCTCGTAGAGATCCGCCTGATGGCTCTCGCGGTCGCGGCCGATGATGTCGGCCGCGACCGCATCGGTGATGTTGCGGATGCCCTGCATGGATTTCAGGTGGAACTTCACCCACACCCGCTCACCGGCGGCATTGACCAGACCGAAGGTGTGGCTGCCGAAGCCGTGCTGGTGACGATAGGTGGCCGGCAGGCCGCGATCCGAGAACAGGATCGTCACCTGGTGCAGGCTCTCCGGGCTGCGCGACCAGAAATCCCACATGGCGGTGGGGTTGCGCAGATTGGTCCGCGGGTCGCGCTTCTGGGTGTGGATGAAATCGGGGAATTTCAGCGGGTCGCGGATGAAGAAGATCGGCGTGTTGTTGCCGACCAGATCCCAGTTGCCCTCGTCGGTATAGAACTTGACCGCGAAGCCGCGCACATCGCGCTCGGCATCGGCGGCGCCGCGCTCGCCGGCCACGGTCGAGAACCGGATCAGCAGCGGGGTCTCTTTGCCCACCTCTGCGAAGATCTTCGCCTTGCTGTAGCGGGTGACGTCGTTGGTGATGGTCAGCCTGCCGAAGGCACCGGAGCCCTTGGCATGCACCACGCGCTCGGGGATACGCTCGCGGTTGAAATGCGCCAGCTTCTCGATCAGGTGGACGTCGTCGAGCGTGACCGGGCCGCGGCGGCCGGCGGTGCGGCTGTACTGGTTGCTGGCAACCGGCGCACCGGCGGCGGTGGTCAGGGTCGGTCGGGTGGTCTGATCAGCCCGGGTATTTTGGGCCGCGTCGTTCTTAGGCGTGCTCATGGGGTCTGCCTCCTCACATGCATCCGGCATCGGCTTGTCGCCATCTGCCCTCGCCTGTGATCCTGAGGTCTGCACGCCTATAGTGGAAATCGATTGTAGAAATCTATGTGATAGTTATTGACTATCTATCCATGTTCCGGACCGTCGCCCAGACAGCGATTGACCTCGATGATCGGATGATGCAGGTCGGGGCGCCCGGGCAGTCGTGCCCGATAGTCGTCGGGGCCGGCATCCCCATGCGTGACGACCGCCGCGACCAGCGTCCAGGCCTGGTGGCCGACCGACCAGAGATGCAGGTCGACCACCCTGGAATCTCCATCCGATTCGAGAGCGGCCGTGATCTCGCGCCGCATCGCTTCGGGGGCCTGCCGATCGAGCAGCACACCGGCCGATTGCCGTCCCAGATCCACCGACCATTTCAGGATCACCGCTGCGGCCAGCAATGCCGCGAGCGGGTCGGCCCAGAGCCAGCCCGTCATCCAGGCGAGACCGACGGCTGCAATGGCGGCAAGACTGGTGAGGGCATCGGCCAGCACATGCAGAAGTGCGGCCCGGGCATTGGTGTCGAGGCCGTGCCCGTGCCCGTGCCCGTGATGATGATCGTGATGATGATCATGTCCGTCATCGTGGCCATGATGATGATCAAGCCCGAGCAGCGCTGCGGAGGCGAGGTTCACGATCAGCCCGATCACCGCGACCATGATCGCGTCGCCATAGGCGATCGGTCGTGGATCGAACAGCCGCGCCACCGCTTCGCCGGCGATGACCAGGGCGGAGACGCCAAGCAGTAATGCACTGGCAAAGCCTGCAAGTTCCCCGATCTTGCCGCTGCCGAAGCTGTAGCGCCGGTCCAGGGCGCGGGCGCGGGTGAGGATGTAAGCGAGCGCGGCAAGGCCGAGTGCAAAGGCATGGGTGCCCATATGCAGCCCATCGGCCAGCAGGGCCATGGAGCCGGTCAGCCAGCCGGCCACCACTTCGGCAATCATGGTGACGATGGTCAATGCAATGACGGCATGAACCCGGCGCTCGACCGGGCGTCGCACGGTCTGTCCGAAGCCGTGGGCCGGCTGCCATTCATCGGTCGGGCGACTATGCATGGGACCTGCCCTCCGCTGATTGTCTGAAGAAGACCTCGTCCAGACCATCGGTGTTCCGCCGGCAGGGATCAAGGCCGTTCAGTCACGGCGCCACCACCTGTGTCCCGGGCGGAGCCGCCTGACGACAGACACGCGCCAGGGCGGTTGCATCGGCATCACCTGTTCCGCGCCGCCAGACAAGGCCGATCCGGCGATGGCCGGCCTCACCCTCGACCGGGCGGAAGATCATCCGCCGCTCCCCGCCCCGCTGCCAGGCATGGGCGGCGAGGGCGGGCACCAGGGTGGTGCCGAAGCCGGCGGCAACCAGCTCGCGCAGGGTCTCCAGACTGGCTGCGCGGAAGTCGTCACCGCCGGGGCTGGGGCGGGCACAGGCGGCCAATACCTGGTCGCGCAGGCAGTGACCGTCGGAAAGGACCAGCAGCCGGGCCACGGCCAGCTCGGCTTCGCTGATTGCGGGCGCCTCGTCGGGCAGGGGGCGGTCGGTGTCTGCGGGCTCGACGGCGAAGAAGCCTTCGTCGAACAGCGGCGCCGCCTGCCGGCCGCGCAGTTCGACCGGCAGGGCGACCAGGGCGGCATCCAGCCGGCCGTCGTCGAGCAGCCCCAGCAGATTGTCGGTCAGATCCTCGATCACCACCAGGTCGAGCTCGGGATGTGCCTGCTTCAGTGCCGGCAGCAGGCTCGGCAGCAGATAGGGGCCGAGGGTGGGGATCGCCCCCAGCCGGTAGGGTCCCTCCAGCGGCTTCGCCCGATGCCGGGTCAGCCGCAGGATCGCCTGCTGTTCCGCAAGCGCCCGGCGGGCATGGGTCACGATGCGCTCGCCGGCCGCCGTCAGCCGCACGCCCTTGCGGCTGCGCTCGACCAGTTCCACGCCCAGATAGTCCTCAAGCTTGCGCAGCTGGGCGCTCAGGGTGGGCTGGGCGACGCCTGCGGCCGCGGCAGCCCGACCGAAATGGCCGTGATCGGCGATGGCGACCAGATATCTGAGTTCGGTCAGGGTCATGGGGGTGGGCTGGCTCCGTGACGATCGGGACTGCCTATCGTGTCCATCCGCATTCGCCTCTACAAGTCCGGGGCGTGCTCCTGTATATAAGAGTGAAACTTAGATTCATTCCAGTAGATGGAGTGTCCCGCCCATGTCCGCCGATCGTGATCCCCGCATCGCCTCCGATCCGCGAAAACCCGCCACGGCCCGTGCTGGCCGTATCGCTGCTGGCCTGGCTGCGGCACGATCCGGCCTGCCCGCCACCATCGCGGCACTCGCGGTTGTCGTGCTGGCGGCCGTCGCCGTCACGGCCGTGCTCGACGGCGCCGAGGCAGCGGTGACGCTTGGTCTTGCCGGCTGGCTGCCGGTCGCCATTGCAGCGATTGTCGTCGGTGGTGGTGGCTCGGGACTGAAGCGGCGCATGATCCGCGGTTATGGGTTCACGGCGGTCCTGCCGCTGCTGCCGCTTGCGGTGGGCGTGGCGCTTGCCTCGCACGGCAGCTTCTGAGCCTGGAAGCTCTTGTTCTCGGCCCTGAAACGTGGATGATGCCGGCGAGTATGGGACCATGCGCTTTGTGGCGCGGTCCCCGCCGTTCAACAGCCGTCGTCCAACACACAGGGACCTCCGTCCGATGTCCAGCGCCCAGCGGAAGACCGCCATCCGTATCAGCCGTGCCGAGGATTTTCCGGCCTGGTTCCAGGAAGTGGTCAAGGAAGCCGAGATGGCCGAGCCCTCGGGCGTGCGTGGCTGCATGGTCATCCGCCCCTGGGGCTATGGCGTCTGGGAGCAGATCCAGAAGCGCTTCGATCAGCGCATCCGCGAGACCGGCCATCAGAACTGCTATTTCCCGATCTTCATCCCGCTCGACCTGATCGAGAAAGAGGCGGCCCATGTCGAGGGCTTCGCCAAGGAGATGGCGGTCGTCACCCATCACCGCCTGGTCCAGAAGGACGGCAAGCTGGTCCCCGATGGACAGCTGGAAGTGCCGCTGGTCGTCCGCCCGACCTCGGAGACCGTGATCGGCGAGGCCTTTGCCCGCTGGATCCGCAGCTATCGCGACCTGCCGCTGAAGATCAACCAGTGGGCCAATGTGGTCCGCTGGGAGATGCGGCCCCGGGTCTTTCTGCGCACCAGCGAATTCCTCTGGCAGGAAGGGCATACCGCCCATGCCACCCGCGAGGAGGCGATGGACGAGACCGCGACCATGCTCGAAGTCTATCGCGAGGTGGTCGAGGACTGGCTGGCGGTGCCGGTGATCCCGGGTGAAAAGCCCGAGAGCGAGCGCTTCCCCGGCGCGGTGGAAACCCATTGCATCGAGGCGATGATGCAGGACGGCAAGGCGCTGCAGGCTGGCACCTCGCATTTCCTGGGCCAGAACTTCTCCAAGGCCGCCAATATCCAGTTCCAGACCAAGGATGGCGGGCTCGAATTCGTTTACACCACCTCGTGGGGCGTCTCGACCCGGCTGATCGGCGCGCTGATCATGACCCATTCCGACGATGACGGCCTGCGGCTGCCCCCGGCCGTGGCGCCGGCGCAGATCGTGATCCTGCCGATCATCCGCGACGAGGCGAGCGAAGCCCAGGTGATGCCGGCGGTCGAGGCGCTGGCGAAGCGGCTGTCGGGCGAACGCTATCTGGACCTCCCGGTGCGGGTCGAGGTCGACCGTCGCGACATGAATGCCGGCGAAAAGCGCTGGTCGTGGATCAAGCGCGGCGTGCCGGTGATCCTGGAAGTGGGCCCCCGCGACGTCGCCTCGGGCTCGGTCGCGGTCACCGAGCGTACCGCCCTCGACCAGAAGAAGGCGATCCTGCCGCAGGACGAACTGGTCTCGGGCATTTCGGACCGGCTGGCTGCGATCCAGAAGCGGCTCTATGACGAGGCGGCCGCCTTCCGCGAGACCCGGATCCGCACCGACATCACCGATTACGAGGCCTTCCGCGCCTTCTTCTCGAAGGAGGGCAGCGACTTCACCGGCGGCCTCGGCTTCGTGCGGGCCCCCTGGTGCGGCACGCGGGAAAGCGAGGCGAAGCTCGACGATCTGGGTGTCACCATCCGCTGCCTGCCCTATGACCAGGGCGATGTGGCGGGCAAGGCCTGTGTGCTGACCGGCGCGCCTGCGACCGTGGAGGCCATCTTCGCCAAGTCCTACTGATCGGCGTCCTGTTCATCGGCATGGGCCTGCGGTGATCCTGCATTGCCGTAGCAATATTGCGCTGCACCAAAGCCACCCCTTCGGAAATTCCGCGAGGGGTGGCTTTTTCTTTGCGATTCGGGAAAATCCTCCGGACGGGCAGGGCGGGGGCTGCTATCGTTGCAGAAGGCCATGACCGGCCGTGCGACCGCCAGGCAGGCATCCGCAATATGGACGATTTCGCGCGTCAGTTCGAAACCGACATCCTTCGCTCGGCCTACGCCTATTGGCGTGGGCTCTGCGGCGACACCGGCATGCCCCTGCGGCGCCAGATCGATCCGCTCGATCTGCGCCGGCTGCTGCCGAACCTGTTCATCTATGACGTCGTCCGGGCGGAGGATGGCAGCTGGGACTACCGCTTCCGTCTGGTCGGGACGCGGATCTCAGAAGCCCATGGCGGCGATCATCGCGGGCGGCTGCTGCGCGACGTCCATGGCGATCAGTGGTCGCGGATCGAGGAGGATTATCACGGCGTGGTCCGCACCGGGCGGCCGAATTTCGCCCGCCGCTCTGGTTTTGCCATCAACAAGGACTACGTGACCTATGAACGCATCCTGCTGCCGGTGAGCGATGCCGGCGATCGTGTCGATGCCCTGTTCGGTGCCGCCCATTACTGGATGGGGTGATGTGGAGGCCGCGACGTCGTGTCGCGTGTCACGCGACGAAGCGTGCGCCCATATTGAGGATTGCGCATCCGTCCCGCCAGTTTCCGGGATCCCTTCCGCAGTCCCGTTCCCATCAGCGATGCGCCCCAGCCCCGAGGAGAAGAGCCCATGCCGGGCCAGAACATGTCGGGCCAGGAAGAAATGGTCTGGACCAATACAATGACAGAAGAGGCAGCCGCCGAGCCGGCGTCGCCGGGCTTCTGGCGCGCGCTTCGCCGCGGCTTCGCCCGCCGCTGCCCCCGTTGCGGCGAGGCGCCGGCTTTCGACGGCTATCTGAAGGTGCGCGATCACTGCGATCACTGCGGCGAAGCGCTGGGCAGCTACCGCGCCGACGACGCGCCGCCCTATTTCACCATCTTCCTGGTCGGCCACATCGTGGTGCCGCTGATGCTGTGGGTTGAAAAGGACTGGATGCCCGATCTCTGGGTGCATGTCCTGCTCTGGATTCCGCTCAGCCTGATCCTGACCTTCCTGTTCCTGCCCCGCATCAAGGGGGCGGTGCTGGGGGCGATGGTCCATCTGGGCATCCACTAGAACCCTCTGCCCGCGCACGTCCCAGGTTCCCGGAACGCCCGTGTCCTTTTTGAGGGGCATGGGCGTTTTTTCGTGGTCTGACCGACACTTCCGCATTCGGCGGCTTGGTAATCGGTGACGCAGGACCTATGTCTAGGTCATGGGGATGCGGTTTCCGATCAGGGATCTCCCGACAAGATCATGATCGGCCGCGGCATCCCGTCCGAATGACGTACCCATCCTCGAATTCGTCCTCGAACCAGAGGGAGGCAGGATGCAGCCCGTCGAAGAGCTTCGCTATCTGATCCTGGCGGCACAGCGCGAAGCCTACCGTCAGCTCGCCGACCGGCTGCGGCCGCTCGGCCTTACGCCCTCCCAGGCGGAGGTGCTGACGGTTTTGGCCCAGCGTGAGCCCCTGTCGCTGGTCGATCTGGGCGAGTTGCTGGTCTGCGAGACCGGCAGCCCCAGCCGGCTGGTCAATGGTCTGGTCGAACACGGCCTGGTGCGCCGGGACCGTTCCGACACCGACCGCCGGATGATCACTCTCACCCTCACCGACCGCGGCCGATCCCAGGTCCAGCGGCTGACCGATATCGATCGTCAATATCACGCCGACATGTCGCGCCGACTGAACGGCGACGACCTCGACCATGTCACCCGCGCCCTCTGGCAGCTGGTCGGTGACCGGCCGGCCGGCCGGGCCCTGCAGAAGCGGCGTTGAGCCGCCGGTCTCAACCGGGACCGAACATCGCGACGACCCTCTGCCGGGCCGTGCCGATATGATAGTCGCTCGCCTCCGCGAAACTCGTCGCGTCGCCTGACCGGAGCGCGTCGAGCAAAGGCTCGTGGGTGCGGGCGATTTCGTGCGGGTCGTCGTAAAGCCGGCCGATCATGGCAATGCCATAGCGGGTCTCGGCGGTCAGCTCGTCGAAGACCTTGAGCAGGCGGCGATTGCCGGCGAAGACGCAGATCATGCGGTGGAACTTCAGATCCTCCTCGATCTGACGGTCGCCATCACCTGCCTCGGCCAGACGATGGAGCAGCTGCACCTGGGCCGACAGGGCGGTATCCATCTCGGGCGTCAACCGGCCGGCCAGCAATCCGCCTGCATGGCGTTCCAGGCACATGCGCAGATCATAGATCTGGTCGAGATCCGCCGCATCGAAGCTGCGGACGAAAAAGCCGCGGCGCGGCACCGCGACCACCAGCCCCCGGTTCTCCAGCAGGCGGGCCGCCTCGCGCACGGGGGCGCGGCTCACCCCCAGATCGCGCGCGATGGTCGCCTCGGTCAACCGGGCGCCGGGGGCAAACCCCCCCTTCATGATCGCCTCGGTCAAGACCTGGGCGATGCGGTTGACCAGGTCGTCCTGCGCCAGCGCCGCAAGCTGCGGCGTGGCCTGGGTACCTGCGGCACTATGCGGGGGGCGTGTCGGTCCGGTTGCGGTCATATGTCACCTCTCCCTTGCGACTATGCCCGAAACATGGTCGAATGTCGATTGTCGACAATTTGCAACGCGACATTCCGCCGCCCCCGCGCCGCGTTTGCAGCCCCCACCCGTCGACCGCCCGGCTTCGTCGACTGCCCCGTCCGTCGACCGCCCCAGTCTATCGACGACTCTTTCCGCGCCCGCCGTTGCGGGGCACCGCATCCGTCATCTCCGCGCGAGGTCCGCCTGATGCAGACCGCATCCCAGCTCCACCCCACCACCGATCCCGTCGACAAGATCCGGGTCGATCTGGCCGCGGCCTATCGGCTGGTCGCCCATTTCGGCTTGGACGACAGCATCTTCACCCATATCTCGGCGCGCGTGGCCGATGCCGAGGACGGGACCGGCCGGTTCCTGATCAATCCCTACGGCCTGCGCTTCGACGAGGTGACGGCGTCGAACCTGGTGACGGTGGATCTGAACGGCCGGATCATCGACGACCCGTATGGCGCCGGCATCAATGCCGCGGGCTTCACCATCCACAGCGCCGTTCATGCCGCACGTCACGACGTGCAGTGCGTGCTGCACACCCACACCGTCGCCGGCGTCGCCGTGTCGTGCCAGGCAGAGGGGTTGCTGCCGCTGAACCAGTGGTCGCTGCAGTTCCACGACCGCATCGCCTTCCATGAATACGAAGGCATTGCGCTGGATCTGGACGAGCGCGAGCGGCTGGTGAACGATCTGGGCGACCGCAAGGTGATGATCCTGCGCAATCACGGCCTGCTGACCTGTGGCAGCACGGTCGCGGAGGCGTTCAAGCTGATGTACAATCTGGAGCGCAGCTGCAAGGCGCAGCTTGCCCTGCAGGCCTCGGGCGCGCCTGTCCATCGCCCGAGCGACGAGGTGGCGCGCAAGACCGCCGCCCAGTATTCGGGCTGGAGCGACAAGCACGGCCACAACCGGCCCGACCCGGAGTGGGAGGCCTATCTGCGCCTCCTCCGTCGGACCCAGCCCGATTTCGAGAACTGACCGACCAGAACAGGATTTCGTGCCCGGCAGGGAGGCCGGGCGCGGATTTCGTGGCCGTTCGACGACAGATCGAAACCAACGACACCAGAACGGGATGAGCCACGTCCGAAGACCGACGTAAAACCGAGACGTCAGGGGGAACAGGAATGATCAGGGGAATTCTGCTCGGCGGCGTGGCAGCGCTGTCGTGGATCTTCGCGGCCACCGCGGCACCCGTCGAGGGAGGACGGGCCAATGTGGTGATCCAGCCCGAGCCGCCGGGACTGATGCTGGGCATGATCCAGAACGGCCCGACGCAGATGGTGGCCGGCAACATCTATGAAGGCCTGCTGCGCTACGACAAATCGCTGAAGCCGATGCCGCAGCTCGCCGAGAGCTGGACCGTGTCCGGCGACGGCACGATCTACACTTTCAAGCTCCGCCAGGGTGTCACCTGGCATGACGGCAAGCCCGTCACCTCGGCCGACGTCGTCTTCTCGGTCGACAAGTTCCTGCGCGAGACCCATGCGCGCCTGCGCGCCTCGCTCGCCTATGTCGACAACATCTCGGCGCCGGACGACCACACCGTCGTCTTCAAGCTGAAGGAGCCCTTCGGCCCCTTCCTCGGCATCTTCGAGGTCGGCACCATGCCGATGGTGCCGAAGCACATCTATGAAGGCACCGACTACAAGACCAATCCCGCGAACAACACGCCCATCGGCACCGGCCCCTTCAAGTTCAAGGAATGGGTCAAGGGTTCGCATATCCTGCTGGTCAAGAACGAGAACTATTACGAGAAGGGCAAGCCCCATCTCGACGAGATCTACTGGCATGTGATCCCCGATGCGGCCTCGCGCGCCGTCGCCTTCGAAAACGGCACGGTCGACATCCTGCCGGGCGGCTCGGTCGAGAATTTCGACGTGCCGCGGCTGACCGCGATGGACAATGTCTGCGTCACCGACGAGGGCTGGGAGTTCTTCTCGCCCCTCTCATGGCTGTGGCTGAACAACCGCGAAGGCCCCACCAAGGACGTGCGCTTCCGCAAGGCGATCATGTACGCGATGGATCGCGAATTCGCCAAGGACGTGCTCTGGAACGGTCTGGGTGACGTGGCCACGGGTCCGTTCTCGTCCAAGATCCGCTTCTACTCCGACGACGTCACGCCCTATCCGCACGACCCCGAGAAGGCCAAGGCGCTGCTGAAGGAGATGGGCTATGACGGCACGCCCGTCCGCCTGCTGCCGCTGCCCTATGGCGAGACCTGGCAGCGCTGGGCGGAAGCGGTGAAGCAGAATCTGGAAGAGGTGGGCATCAAGGTCGAACTGGTCGCGACCGACGTCGCCGGCTGGAACCAGAAGGTGGCCGACTGGGATTACGACCTCGCCTTCACCTATCTCTACCAGTATGGCGACCCGGCGCTCGGCGTGTCGCGGACCTATGTCTCGACCAACATCGCCAAGGGCTCGCCCTGGAACAATGTCGAGGGCTATGTCTCGCCCGAGATCGACAAGCTGTTCCACGAGGGGGCCAGCGCCTTCTCCGACAAGAAGCGTGAGGGCGTCTACAAGGTCGTCCAGAAGAAGCTGGTCGAAGACGTGCCGGTGGCCTGGCTGCTGGAACTCGGCTTCCCGACCATCACCCGCTGCAACGTGAAGAACCTGATCACCACGGGCATCGGCGTGAACGACGGCTTCAAGGACGCCTGGATCGAGTGACCGGCGGGATGTGACGGCCGGTCGGGACCGCTCTGTCCGGGAGCGGTCCCGCCGGGCCGGCCGTCGCATCCGTCGCGTTCCTGCCATTCCCTTCCGGGCGCCCCGTCGAGGAGACCTGTCGATGGCGCTTGCACGCTTCCTGTTCGGCCGGCTGGTCAAGGCCGCCCTGGTGCTGCTTGCGGTTCTGGTGCTGAACTTCTTTCTGATCCACGCGGCGCCGGGTGATCCGGCGGCGGTCATGGCCGGCGAGGCCGGTGCCGCCGACGAGATCTTCATCCAGCAGCTGCGCGAGCGCTTCGGCCTCGATCAGCCGCTGCATGTGCAGCTGTGGATCTACCTCTCGGGCGTGGTCACGCTCGACTTCGGCTATTCCTATCGTCAGCAGATGCCGGTCCTGGATCTGATCATGGACCGCCTGCCGGCGACATTGCTGCTGACCGGCACCGCCTTCGTGATCTCGCTGATCATGGGCGTCGCGGCCGGAGCGGTTGCGGCCATGCGCCGCGGCAAGTGGTCGGACACGGCCATCACGACGGCCGCCCTGATCTTTTATGCGACACCGCTTTACTGGGTGGCGCTGATGGCCGTGCTGCTCTTTTCGGTGGAACTCGGCTGGCTGCCGGGCTTCGGCATGGAAACTGTCGGCGGCGATGCCACCGGCTTCGGCCATGTGCTCGATGTCGCCGAACACCTGATCCTGCCAGCCTTCACCCTGGGCCTGTTCTTCATGGCGGTCTACACCCGCATGACCCGTGCGTCGATGCTGGAGGTCTCGCGGCTGGATTTCGTGAAAACCGCACGTGCCAAGGGGCTGAAACCCGCCGTCATCCAGCGCCGCCACGTGCTGCGTAACGCCATTCTGCCGATCGTCACCCTGGCCGGCCTCCAGGCCGGGCAGATGGTCGGCGGTGCCATCCTCACCGAGACCGTTTTCGCCTGGCCGGGCATCGGCCGGCTGATGTTCGAGGCCCTGCTGCAGCGTGACTACAACCTGCTGCTCGGCATCTTCTTCGTCTCGGCGGCGATGGTGATCCTGTTCAACCTGGTGACCGACCTGATCTACCGGGTCGCCGATCCCAGGATCGAGGTGGGGGCATGAAGAAGTTCCTCGTGCGCTTCGCGCAGAACCGCGGTGCGGTCGTCGGCATGATCATCCTGCTGGCGGTGATCGTGCTTGCGATCATCGCGCCGCTGATCTACCCGGTCTCGCCCTGGAAGATGGTGCAGCGGCCCTTCCTGCCGCCGCTCGACGTGGCGGGCCTGCCCTTCGGAACCGACACGCTGGGCCGCAATGTCGCAGCCGGCCTTGCCCATGGGGCGCGGGTCTCGCTGCTGATCGGCCTGGTCTCCACCGTGGTGGCACTGGCGATCGGCGTGCCGCTCGGGGCCGTGGCCGGCTATTACGGCGGCATCGTCGACGACGCGCTGATGCGCTTCACCGAGTTCTTCCAGACGGTGCCGAGCTTCGCGCTCGCCATCGTGCTGGTCGCGATCTTCCAGCCCAGCATCACCTCGATCGTGATCGCGATTGCGGTGGTCAGCTGGCCGCCCGTGGCACGGCTGGTGCGCGGCGAGGTGCTGTCGCTGCGCACCCGCGAATATGTCGAGGCGGCAATGCTCGCCGGCCAGTCGAACACCACGATCATCCTGAAGCAGATCCTGCCCAACACGCTGTCGCCGATCATCGTGCTGGCCTCGCTGATGGTGGCGACCGCGATCCTGCTCGAAAGCTCGCTCTCCTTCCTGGGGCTGGGTGATCCCAATGTGATGAGCTGGGGCTATATGATCGGCGCCGCCCGGACCGTGATCCGTCAGGCCTGGTGGCTGAGCTTCTTCCCCGGCGTCGCCATTCTGCTGACGGTGCTGGCGCTCAACCTGGTCGGCGAAGGCCTGAACGATGCGCTCAACCCGCGCCTTGCGCGGCAGGACGGGTGAGGGAGGCCCAGATGACCGAGGCCCAGATGACCGAGGATGTCCTCCTTTCGATCCGCGATCTGAAGCTGGCCCTGCCCAAGGGGGCCGACCGGCCCTTCGCCGTCGACGGGGTCAGCTACGACCTGAAGGCCGGCGAGATCCTGTGCGTGGTGGGTGAAAGCGGCTCCGGCAAGTCGATGGCCGCCAATGCGGTGATGGGGCTGCTGCCGCCGGGTGTGAAACCGGCGGGCGGGCAGATCCTGTTCGAAGGACGCGATCTGCTGGCCCTCGACGAGGCCGGCTTCCGCGAACTGCGTGCCGCCCGTGTGGCGATGATCTTTCAGGAACCGATGACGGCACTGAACCCGCTGATGCGGGTGGGCGAGCAGATCGCCGAGGTTTTCGAGGGCCATAACCGGCTGAAGCCCAGGGAGCGGCGTACCCGGGCCCTGGAGCTGCTGACCGAGGTCGGCATCCCGGATCCCGCACGCGCGATCGACGCCTATCCCTTTCAGCTGTCGGGCGGTCAGCGCCAGCGGGTGATGATCGCCATGGCGCTGGCGCTGGAGCCCCGGCTGCTGATTGCCGACGAGCCGACCACGGCGCTCGACGTCACCACCCAGGCCCAGATCCTGGAACTGATCCGCGACCTGCAGCGCCGCCACGGCATGGGGGTGATGTTTATCACCCACGACTTCGGCGTGGTGGCCGAGATCGCCGACCGGGTCTGCGTGATGCGCTATGGCCAGGTGGTGGAGATCGGCACGGCCGCAAAGGTTCTGGGCGCGCCGGAACATGAATATACCCGCGGGCTGATCGATGCGATCCCGGGCATGGGTGTGCCTGATCGCAAGCCGGTCGAGGGCGAGGTCCTGCTCAAGGTGCGGGGGCTGACCAAGACCTATCACGGCAAGGGCGGGCTGACCCGCAAGGCACGGGTGGTCAAGGCGGTGGACGACATCTCCTTCGATCTTGCCCGTGGCGAGACGCTGGGCATCGTCGGCGAAAGCGGATCGGGCAAGTCGACCCTCGGGCGCTGCATCGTGCGGTTGATCGACCCCGAGACCGGCTCGGCCGAGATCGGCGGGGTCGATCTCGCAACCCTGAACGGGGCGGCGCTCCGCCGCGAACGCCGGCGGGTGCAGATGGTGTTCCAGGACCCCTACGGCTCGCTCAATCCCCGCACGCGGGTGGGGCAGATCATCGCCGAAGGCCCGATCGCGGCCGGTGTGCCGGCCGCCGAGGCGCGCAAACGCGCGCGGGAACTGCTGGAAGTGGTGGGGCTGGATGCCTCTGCCGCCGACCGTTTCCCGCATGAATTCTCGGGCGGCCAGCGCCAGCGTATCGGCATCGCCCGGGCGCTCGCGCTCGATCCTGAGCTGATCATCGCCGACGAGGCGGTCTCGGCCCTCGACGTCTCCATCCAGGCCCAGGTGCTCGACCTCTTGGCCGAACTCAAGACCCGTCTCAGGCTGTCCATGCTGTTCGTGACCCATGACCTGCGCGTCGCGGCGCAGATCTGCGACCGCATCGCCGTGATGCAGCGCGGCCGCATCGTTGAACTCGGTCCGGTGGCCGAGGTGTTCGGCGCGCCGAAGAGCGACTACACCCGCGACCTGCTGGCGGCCATTCCGGGCCGTGGCCCGGGCACGCCGCTCAAGCGCTTCGCCGCAGGTGCCGGCGCATGACCACCATGCTGCGGGCGCGCCGTTGCGTCTGGTTGAGTGCCACCCTGGATCTCGGCGCCATCTTCGGCGCCGATTTCCGGGCCCATGCCCCGCATATCGAACTGGTCGACGCCGTGACCGCGGCAGAGGACCCGGCCTCGGTCGATTTCGCCCTGGCCTGGAAGCCGGCGGCCGATGCCTTCATCCCCTTCCCGAAGCTTGCCTTCGTCTCGTCGATCGCAGCCGGGGTCGACAATATTCTGGCCTGCCCCAGCCTGCCCCAGGGGCTGCCGGTGCTGAGGGTGCGGGATGACGATCAGGCGCGGATGATGGCTGGCTTCGCGGCCTGGCATGTGCTCTGGCATCACCGCGGCATGGGGGATTATCTGGCCCAGCAGCGGGACGGCGTCTGGCAGCGCAAGCTGCGCAAGCAGCCGGCACGCGAGGTGCGGATCCTGATCCTGGGCTTCGGCCATATGGGCCGGGTGGCGGCCGGCGTGCTCTCGGGGCTCGGCTATGACGTGCGGGCGGTGGCCCGGCGGGCGCCGGATCCCGCTCTGGTACCCGATGGCGTGACCGTGCTTGCCGGTCCCGATGCGCTCGATCGCCTGCTGCCCCAGGCGGATATGGTGATCAACCTGCTGCCGCTGACCGAGGACACCCGCGGCCTGCTGGCGGCGGACCTCTTCGCGAAGCTGCCGGCCGGCGCCGTGCTGATCCAGCTTGGTCGCGGCGAACAGCTGATCGAGGCCGATCTGCTGGCGGCGCTGGATGCCGGGCAGCTGTCGGCGGCCTCGCTCGATGTCTTCCAGGTCGAGCCGCTGCCGGCCGACCACCCCTTCTGGCGCGATCCGCGCATCCTGATCACGCCGCATGAAGCGAGTGAACCGGATGCCGGTGCGCTTGCCCGTCACATCGCCGCGGTGGCGGAGCGTCTCGACCGGGGACTGCCGGTCGAGACCTCGGTCGATCGCGGCGCCGGATACTGACCGCTCCGGCTCCTGCACTTCTCTTTCGGGACGTGTGCCTCATGAAAGTCGTCTTCGACCCCCGCCAGACCGCCCATGCGCCGGAGCAGTATTTCCGCCGTGGTGCCTTCATCCCCCATCCCGAGCAGCCGCTGCGCGCGATCCTGCTCCGCGACGCGCTGGCCGGTGCCGGCCACGAGATCGTGACGCCTGCGGATCACGGCCTGGACTCGCTCTATGCCGTTCATGATCAGGGCTATGTCGATTTCTTCCGCACCGCCTGGGCGCGGTGGGTGGAGGCGACCGGGAGCACCAACCCCGCCGTGCCCAATTATCACACCACCCGGCGCGATGCCCGCCGGCCCGAGGGTGTGATCGGCCAGCTCGGCTACTATTCCACCGACACGGCCTGCCCCGTGACCGAGGGCACCTGGGAGGCGATCTACTGGTCGGCCCAGTCGGCGCTGGATGCCGCCGAGCGGGTGATGGCGGGTGAGCGCATGGTTTATGGCCTGTCGCGTCCGCCCGGCCATCATGCCTCGTGGGATGCCAGCAACGGCTTCTGCTTCTTCAACAATGCCGCCGCGGCCGCCCATCATCTCCGGCGCCGGTTCGGCAAGGTGGCGATCATCGATGTCGACACCCATGCCGGCAACGGCACCCAGGACATCTTTTATGAGCGCGGCGACGTGTTCTTCACCTCGATCCATGTCGATCCCACCGATTACGTGCCCTATTACGTCGGTTATCCCGACGAGACCGGCCGCGGCGAGGGGGCGGGTGCCAATCTGAACCTGACCCTGGCGCCGGGATCGGGCGATGCCGAGATCGGGGCGGCGGTCGATCGGGCGCTGGACGCGATCCGGGATTACGGGGCCGAGGCGCTGGTGGTCTCCCTCGGCTTCGACATGGCCCATGACGACCCGCTTTCGGTGGTCCGCTGCACGGCCGAGGGCTTTGCCGCGACGGCAACCAAGATCACCCGGATGGGCCTGCCCACCGTGCTGGTGCAGGAAGGCGGCTATCTGGGCCCCTCGCTTTCGAACAATGCCGTCGTCTTCCTCAACGCCTGTGATGCGGCGCTGGGCTGACCGGCGTATCGTTTCATCGACAGTTCCCCCCCGATCCCACCCCAGGAGCCGGATCATGGCCTACAGTCCGAACTCGCCGGAAGCCCGCGACATCGCCTACCACCTCCATTCCTATACCGATGCCCGCCGGCATGAAGAGACCGGCTCGGTGGTCCTGGAGAAGGGTGACGGGGTCTTCGTCGAGGACATCCACGGCAACCGCTACATCGAAGCGATGGCGGGGCTGTGGAGCGTGGCGCTGGGCTTCAGCGAGAAGCGGCTGGCCGATGCCGCCGCGCGCCAGATGGCGAAGCTCCCCTTCGCCCACACCTTCAGCTACAAGTCCAACGGCCCGGTGATCGATCTGGCCGAAAAGCTGATCTCGCTCGCCCCCGTGCCGATGAGCAAGGTGTTCTTCACCAATTCGGGCTCCGAGGCGAACGACACCATCCTGAAGCTGCTCTGGTACCGCTCGAATTCCATGGGCCAGCCGCAGCGCAAGAAGATCATCAGCCGGGTCCGCGGCTATCACGGCGTCACCATCGCCTCGGCGAGCCTGACCGGTCTGCCCAACAATCACCGCTCCTTCGATCTGCCGATCGCGAACGTGCTGCATACCGGCTCGCCGCATCACTGGAAGGACGCGAACCCGGGCGAGAGCGAAGAGGATTTCGCCACCCGTCGCGCCGAAGAGCTGGAGGCGATGATCCTGGCCGAGGGGCCGGAGACCATCATGGCCTTCATCGGTGAGCCGGTGATGGGTGCCGGCGGCGTGGTCGTGCCGCCCGCGACCTATTGGGAGAAGATCCAGGCGGTTCTGGCGAAATACGACATCCTGCTGATCGCCGACGAGGTGATCTGCGGCTTCGGCCGGACGGGCAACATGTTCGGCAGCCAGACCTACGACATGCGCCCCGACATCATGACCATGTCGAAGCAGCTGTCCTCGTCCTACCTGCCCATCTCGGCCTTCATGATCAACGAGAAGGTCTACGGGCCGATCGCCGACGAGAGCCACCGCATCGGCGTGCTCGGCCACGGCTTCACGGCCGGCGGCCATCCGGTCGCCTCGGCCGTGGCGCTCGAGAACCTGAAGATCATCGAAGAGCGCGATCTGGTCGCCAATGCCCGCGAGATGGGTGAGCGCCTGCGCGGCCGCTTCCATGCCCTCGAAGGTCATCCGCTGGTCGGCGAGGTCCGCGGTGTCGGCCTGATCGCGGCGGTCGAACTCGTCACCAGCAAGGAAGCCAAGACGGCGCTGGAGGCCCCTGGCGCGCTCGGCGGCAAGGTTGCGGCCGCCCTGCAGGCGCGCGGCGTGATCGTGCGCAACATGCTCGACGCCATCGCCTTCTGCCCGCCGCTGATCATCAAGGCCGACGAGGTCGACATGATCGCCGACCGCTTCGAGGCGGTGCTGAACGACGTGGCGGCCGAGGTGCTCTGACCCCGCAGCTCCCGGCGACGCAGGTCGCCGGGATCCTTTTTTGTCGGGGGCCGTTTCAGATCAGGGCATCGACCCTGATCGGCAGGTCGCGGATGCGACGGCCGGTAGCGTGGAAGACCGCGTTGGCGATGGCCGCCGGCATGCCCACCGAGGCGACCTCGCCCAGTCCTTTCATGCCCGGCCCGCCCGGCATCGGGTCCGGCAGGTCGATGAACTCTGCCGAAAGCCGGCCGATATCGGCATGGCTTGCGACCACATATTCGGCGAGGTCGGCATTCAGGAAGCTGCCATCGCGGGGATCGACCTCGCTTGCCTCGAACAGGGCGCCGCCGATCCCCCAGATCATGCCGCCCAGCGCCTGGCTTCGGGCGGTTCTCGCCGAGATCACCCGCCCGCAGTCGATCACGGAATGGGCGCGGACCACCCGCAGGATCCGGGTGCGTGGATCGACGGCTACCTCCACGAAATGGGCGATGAAGGACATCGCCACCGCCTCGGGATAGTCGGGCCCGGCCGCAGCCGGCAGACCCTGGCGCAGCCGGTCCAGGGCCGGCTGGCCCTGGCCGGGGGCCAGGCTTTCGACCGTCACCTCCAGCGGCCGGCCGCCACTATCGGCAAGGAGGCGTGAGAGGCCGGCAGCGAGACCGCCCTGGCCCGCCCGTTCCGCGATCAGGCTCCGCATCTTCTCCGCCGCCGCCGCGACCGACGGTACCACGGTGGCCGTCCCCCACGAGCCGGCGGTGAGATGCTGTGGCACACTTGCCGTGTCGCCTGCGATCACGCGGATGGCGGCGGGATCGATACCCAGCCGGTCGGACAGGGTCAGGGCGACGACCGTGCGCAACCCCTGGCCCATTTCGTGGCCGCCGACGGCGATCTCGGCCGATCCGTCGGCGCGGAGGGTCAGCCGGGTGATGGCGGGCGCCCGGGCGGCTTTGTAGGCGCCCACGGCGACGCCCATGCCGGTCATGCGGCCATGGGCATCCTGCATCCGTCCGGGTCGCGGGTCGCGGTCGTGCCAGCCGAAGGCCCGGGCCCCGCGCTCCAGGCAGGCGGCCAGATGCCGTGACGAGAACGGTTTGCCGCTGACGGGATCGCGGTCGGTATCATGGGCGAGGCGGAAGGCGACCGGATCGGCACCCAGTTCCCAGGCGAGTTCATCGACCGCACTCTCGAAGGCGAAAGCGGCCCCGAACTCGTAAGGCGCGCGCATGAAGCCGGGGGTCTGGGTGTCCAGCCGCGTCAGCCGTTCGATGCCCTGAACCGCCGGGATCGCATGCAGCTTGAGGCTGACCTCGGTGCCGAGCCCGGGCATCAGGTCGTGGCGCGATGTCTGCTGGGTGATCTCGTGGATGGCGGCCGTCATCCGGCCGTCGGCTCCGGCACCCAGCCGGATGCGATGGCGGGCGGCGGGGCGGAAGGCGGCAATGCGGGCGACCTGGGCGCGCGGCATCACCAGCTTCACCGGCCGGCCCGTGGCACGTGCCGCGACGGCCGCGAGCACGGTGTGGGCGCCCAGGGCATTCTTCTGGCCGAAGCCGCCGCCCACCGATGGAGAGATCACCCGGATGGCGGCAGGATCGATGCCGAAGACCCGGGCGAGGCCGGCCCGGACTGCGCCACTGTTCTGGCTGGGCTCGTGGATCGTGAGACGGTCGCCCTGCCAGACCGCCACGGTCGCCAGAAGCTCGATCGGGTTCTGGTGCTGTGCCGGCGTGGCATAGGCGACGTCGATCACCGTGGTCGAGCCGGCAAGTGCGGCTTCGGCATCGCCATTGCGACGGTCGCGCATCATCGGCAGCGGGATGGCCTGTTCCTGAAGCAGGGTTTCAGCCCGGGGGTCGTCCAGGGTGGTGACCGGCGGCTCTGCTTCATATCGCACGCTCACCAGCCGCGCGGCGCCCCGGGCCGTTTCCAGCCTGTGTGCCACCACCAGGGCGATCGTCTGGCCGTGATGGTGCACCTCGGCCGAGGTCATGGGCAGGATCGACTGCGCGGCATGGCCACCCGCCATGATGAACTGCACGCTGCCGAGGGCCGGCATGGTGTCGTGGGTCAGCACCAGCACCACCCCCGGCACTGCCGCGGCGGCGGTGGTATCGATGGCGAGGATCCGGCCGCGGGCGATGGTGGCCGGCACGGTCACGGCATGCAGCAGGCCGTCGGGGCGCCGGTCGGCCGCATAGCGTTGCAGGCCGGTGACCTTCTCGACGGCATCGATGCGGGGCGCGTCGGCGCCGATGCGGGGTTCTGACACGGACATTGGGTCAGCTCCTCGTCCCTGCGGTGATCAGTGCCTCGGCGACCGCTGCGGCGGCGAGGTCGATCCGGAAGCGGTTCTGGCGGCCCGGCCGGGCGTTCTGCAGTGCGATGCGTCCGGCTGCCGCTGCCGTTTCGGAGGTGAGCGGCCGGCCGATGAGAGACGCCTCTGCGTCAGGCGCCCGCCAGGGGATGGTCGCGACCCCACCGAGCGCGAGGCGCGCCTCGGTGACGATCCCGCCTTCCACGACGACCGCTGCGGCGGCCGAGGCGAGTGCGAATGCGTAGGAGGCCCGATCCCGCAGCTTCACATAGGCCGAGTGGCGGGCCGCCCGGGCCGATGGGATGGTGATGCCGAGGATCATCTCCGCCGGGTCGAGCGAGGTTTCCCGTGCGGGGCTGTCACCGGGCAGCCTCAGCAGCTCCGCCACCGGCACATGGCGGTTGCCGGCGGGGCCGATCACCTCGACCCGGGCATCGAATGCGGTGAGCGCCACGGCGAAATCGCCGGGATGGACCGCCACGCACTGCGTGCCGCCGCCCAGAAGGGCCGCATGCCGGTCGGGCCCGCCGGTCGCGGCACAACCGCTGCCGGGCATGCGCCTGTCGCAGGCCGCCGCCACGTCCCGGAACCATGGGCAGCGGGTTCGCTGCATCAGATTGCCGCCGAGAGTCGCCATGTTGCGCAGCTGGGCCGAGGCGCCTTTCCAGAGAGCCTCCGAGACCGCCGGCCAGTCGCGCCGGATGTCGGGATGGTCGGCCGCATCCGACATGCGGACCAGCGCGCCGAGGGTGAGACCCGTCTCCGACACCGAAATCGTCGACAGTCCGGGAATGCCGTTGATGTCGACCAGCCGGGTGGGGGCCTCGACACCCAGCCGCATGAGATCGACCAGATTGGTGCCGCCGGCGAGCAGGCGGACATCTCCCGGCCGGCCGCGGGCGAGTTCGTCGACCGCCTGCTGAACGGAGCGGGCGCGGATATGGCTGAAGGGCTGCATCCGGTCATGCCTCCGATCCAGGGGCCGGCAGGCCGGCCACCGCGGCGATCGCGGCGGTGATGCCGTCATAGGCGGCGCAGCGGCAGAGATTGCCGCTCATATATTCGCGGATCTCGTCCACCGACCCGGCATGGCCTTCGCTCAGGCAGGCGACCGCCGACAGGATCTGCCCCGGGGTGCAGTAGCCGCATTGCAGCGCGTCGTGGTCGATGAAGGCCTGCTGCATCGGATGCAACCCGCCATCGGGGCCGCGGAGCCCTTCGATGGTGGTGACGGGGCGAGCATCGACCTGAACCGCCAGGGTCAGACAGGCCAGTACCCGCCGGCCGTCGATCAGCACGGTGCAGGCGCCGCACTGGCCGTGATCGCAGCCCTTCTTGGTGCCGGTCAGATCCAGATGTTCGCGCAGGGCATCGAGCAGGCTGGTCCGCGGATCCAGATCGAGCTGGTATCGTTCGCCATTGATCCGGAGCACCACAGGGCTGGCTCCATCCATCGCCGGTGGCGTAGCGGTCCGGGCGGCGGAGATGTGAAGGCCGATGCTGCCGGCTGCGGTGGCGGCCGCACCGGTCTTGAGAACGGTGCGGCGAGAGACGCCGTCGGACATGGTCATGATCGTCGCCTCCTTCAGATTTCCAGGCCGAGACGGCGGTCGAGGGAAAGGCGGCCACCGCCCGTGAAGGCGAAGAGAAGGGCGGTGAAGCCCAGCATCACCGGGTATTCGATGCCGCGATCGATCCAGGGCCAGGTCGGGCCGAGCGCCACGGAGATTGCGATCATCTCGATCGTGAACATGACGGCGATGAGCCGTGTGGCGAGGCCTGCGGCAAGGGCAAGGCCGCCAAAGGTCTCGAGCAGGGTGACCAGCATGGCCAGCTCTTCGGCGAATGGCAGGCCCAGTACGTTGCGGATCAGCCCCGTGGATCCGGCCATGGGGTCGGCCATGGATCCGTGCGAGGAGCCGAGCAGTTTGGGCAGCCCGTGGGTGACCATGGTGAGGCCGAAGGCGATCCTGAGCGCCGCCCCGGCGAGCGGTGTGCCCGTGGCATAGACCGGGCCGAGAGCCGGCAGGATGAGGCGGGGCGCCGGCTGACGGCCCTGATGATCCGTGTGGGTCATGACGTCGTCTCCGGAAAGGGGAAGATGCCGGCCTTGCGCGACCCGGCTCCCTATAGCCTAATTGTTTCAGGCGAGACGTCTGGACCCGGGATTTCGACAGAACCATTCCGCCAGTCCGAACAATATCGTGCGCGAGCTGTAGGAAACCCCACATGGACCGCATCGACGTGATGAGGCTGTTCACCCGGATCGTGGAGCGGGGGAGCTTTGCGCAGGCGGCGCGCGACCTGCAGATTCCGCGGCCGACCGTGACCCATGCCATTCAGCAGCTGGAGGCGCGGCTGGGCACGCGGCTTCTGGAGCGGACCACACGACAAGTGGCGCCGACATTGGACGGTGTCGCCTATTTCGAGCAGTGCACCCGGCTGCTTGCGGATCTGGACGAGGTGGAAGGCGCCTTTCGCCATGCCCGGCCGGCGGGGCCGCTCAGGGTCGATGTCCAGGGCACGCTCGCGCGCTTCTTCGTCATGCCCGCGCTTCCGGAATTCCTGGCCCGCTATCCCGATATCAGCCTGCGCCTGGGCGAAGGGGAGCGGATGGTGGATCTTATCCAGGAGGGGGTCGACTGCGTGCTGCGCGCCTGGGATCTGGCCGACAGTTCACTGACCGGCCGGCGCGTGGCCAGCCTGGAGGTGGTGACCGTCGCGAGCCCGGATTATCTGGCCCGCTTCGGCGAGCCGCGAAAGCTCGAGGATCTGGCGGGGCATCGCATGGTCGGCTACCTCGCCTCGGCGACGGGCACCGCCTATCCGCTGGAGTTCATGGTGGATGGCGTGCTTCGGACGGTCGACCTGCCCGCCGAGCTGACCCTGACCGGGGCCGAACTCTACAATGCCGCGGCGCTGGCGGGTCTTGGTCTGGTCCAGCTGCCGCGCTACCGGTTCGAGCGCGACCTGGCCGAGGGCCGGTTGCGGATCGTCCTGCCGGATCTGCCGCCGCCGCCGATGCCGGTCTGGGTGCTGTACCCGCAGAACCGCCACATGCCGCTGCGGGTGCGGGTCTTCGTCGACTGGCTGACCGAGGTCTTTGCCCGGGTGATGCGCGATGGCGGCGATGCCGCGGCGGCGGTCACACCCGCTTCTGCAGCCAGGCCTCTGCCCCGCGCCCCAGATTGAGGGCGGCCAGATCCCCCTTCACCTCGACCACCATCAGCCGGTCGAGTTCGTCGTCCATATACTGGGCAAGCCAGCCGCGGACCATTTCGGCCGAGGCCTCGAGGTCGATCAGCCAGGCATCTTCCAGCGCATGGGCATGGGCCACCGAGGCGAGCGCCTTGTGCAGGCGGTCGTAGCTCTGCCCTTCGGCGCGGAGTTCATAGGTCACCAGATAGACGGCCATCCGCGGATCGATCCCCTGTGGTGACGGCATCCATGCCGGGACGCGGTTCGTCCGGCGGTGCCGTTCCCCTTTCAGGTGATGTTCGCGGGCGATATGTCAAAGGGCAAGCCCTCGTCGACATGTCGGCCGGTCTGTCGATGTTCCGCCTCTCAACGTTCTTCGATGCGATCCTCGATCGCGCGCCCTGAGAGCAGCCAGCCGCGGCGCAGATCCTCGATATGACGGGCCATCCAGGTCGAGGCCTCGTCGGCATCCCTGAGTTTCAGGGCGGCCACGATCGCCCGGTGGGCCTCGAGATTGCGGCGGGGGGCCTGCTTCACCTGTTTGCCGAGTTCGACATAGGGTCGGAACAGCAGCTGGCCGATCGGCTCACGCGACAGCATCAGCGCGCGGTTGCCCGAGAATTCGGCCAGCATGGTATGGAACTCGGTGTCGACACCGTCGGTCGGCTCCCCCGCCGCCACCAGATGGGTGGTGGCATCCAGGTTCACCTCCAGCGCGTCGATCTGTGCATCGGTGATCCGGGCGGCGGCGAGCGAGGCGGCGAGCGGTTCCAGAACCCGGGCGACCTCCCAGAGTTCCTTGAACTTCACGTCATGCATCAGCAGCGCGCGTTCCATCCGGGGCGAGATGTCCTCCTGCCCGGGGATGGCGATCACCAGCCGCTTGCGGCCCTCCCGCCGGAGCAGCCCTTCGCTTTCCAGCTGCCGGATCCCCTCGCGGATGGTGGAGCGGTTGACGCCGAAACGGGTGGCGAGTTCGGTCTCGCTGGGCAATTGCTCGCCCGGCTTCAGCCGGCCGTCGACGATGAGGCGCTGGAGCTCCTTCGAGACGACCTGATAGGCCGGCGGGATCTTCAGTTTCGCGATCTCGAGCATGACGACCGTCCAGCATCCGGGGTGAAAACGCGCCGCATCGGTGTAACCGAACCGCCGGGCGGGGGAAAGCCGTTCCGGTTCCGCAATTTACCCATAAACCGCCCGGCGGGGCTATTGCCCGCCGGCGGTGGGGTCGGCCTCTGCCGCAGGCAGCGGCGTGCCGGTTGCGAAATGGCGGACATGCAGGGCGATCTGCCAGACCATCTCGATCGCCATCAGCCCGAGCGCCAGCGGCACCATCATGATGAACGGCCAGACCGGAAAGAAATCCGATCCCAGCTGCATGGTCCGCCCGGTCCTGAGGCCGGTGGCCGCATACTGGGCGAGGTACCAGAACAGGAACAGGAAAATCGCAAGCTCCACCGCCAGCATCAGGATGGCGACTGCCGATCCGGCCCGCCGGGGCAGGGCGGTCGCGATCACCTCCAGCCGGGGAAAGATCCCGTCACGATGGGCGAGCGGCAGGGCCCAGAACACCATCAGCGGAAACAGCATCCGCTCGATGATGTTGTAGGCGCCGGGCACGAGGTCGGTGTGCAGCGCGTAGCGGCCGAAAACGCTGAGCACGGTCAGGATCATCACCGCGAACAGGCAGAGACCGGCGCCGATCGAGGCCAGCCCCCATTCGAAGCGGCCGAGCAGTCCGTGAAGTCTGGTCATGGGGCTCACCTGAGGTTGCCGGGCAGCCAGGTGACGATCCCGGGGAAGAGGATCGTGGCGCCGATGACGATCACGGCCGAGGCGAGCGCGAATTTGCCGGCCGGGCGGAAGACTTCGGCCACCGGATGACGTTGGGCCGCTGCGGCGGCATAGGCCGAAAGGCCGACCGGGGGCGTCAGCAGGCCGAGGGCGATCATGAAGCTGGCCAGCACGCCGAACCAGAGCAGGTCGATACCGGCGGCCTCCAGCATCGGCAGCACGATCGGCACGATCAGCAGGATCACCGCGGCGCTCTCCAGGATCATGCCGGCGATGAATAGCACCGCCATCAATACCGCGACCAGCAGGCCGGGCGAGCCGACCAGCGGCTCGGCGAGCGCCAGCAGATCGCGGGGCAGGCGCGAGAAGGCCAGGAAGCGGGCGAAGATCTGGGCCCCGATCACGATCAGCATCAGCATGGCCGAGATCTTGACGCTGTCGGCCAATGCCGCCGCCAGATCGCGCCAGCCGATCCTGCGCATGAGGGTGAGGCCGACCAGCGCCGTGAAGGCGCCGACGGCACCGGCCTCGCCCACGGTGATGATGCCGGTATAGATCCCGCCGAACACCACCAGCATCAGGGCCATCATGAACAGTGAGGCCCCGAGTGCCCCCCGCTCCAGCTCGGAGGGCTGGTCGGGGCGGGCGCCGGGGGCGGCACCTTCCGGGCGCAGTTCCTCGAACAGAGCGAGGCAGCCGATATAGACCAGCATGCACAGCAGCCCGGGGCCGAGCAGACCGATGAACAGGGCGCCGATCGGCACCGAGGTGATGGCGCCGTAGATGATCACGATCAGGCTGGGCGGAATGACCGCCGAGAGCGAACCCGCCACCGCCGCAAGGCCGATCGCGAAACGGCGGCTGTAGCCGACACGTTCCAGTTCCGGGGCCGAGAGGGTCGCGAGCGAGGCGGCGGAGGCGGCCCCCGAACCCGAGACCGCGCCCAGCAACCCGCCGATCACCAGCGTGGCGACGCCGAGCGGAAAGCGCCGGTAGCCGGCCATGCGATGGCCGACGCGGAACAGGTCGAGCACCAGCCCGCCGCGGAGCAGCAGCTGTGCCATCAGCAGGTAGAGCGGGATGATCGACAGCGAATAGTTCGACGCCGTGTAGAACACGTCCTGGCCGAGCACGCCGTTCAGCACCCGCGGGCCGGTCCAGAGCAGGATGCCGACGATGCCGGTCCCCAGCAGGACCGTGGCGACATGCTGGCCGAGCAGCAGGAAAAAGACGAACCAGCCGGCGACGATCAGCAGGATGATGTCGTGGGACATGGGATCCGGGCCTTGCACGAGACCTTCAGGCCCGCCGGTGTCGCCGGCGGGAGAGGGGAGGGGGAGGGTCGGACCCGCTAACGGGCCCGGCCGGCCAGCGGATCAGGCCCCCTTTTCGAGATAGGCGGCCACGCCCTCGGGCAGCTTGCCGCCCTGGTCCTGAACCAGCTTCGCCCAGAGGCGGGCGGTGGCGAGGCCCGGATGGCCGGCGGCCTCGGTCTGCTCCACCCAGCGCCGCCAGGTCGCGGTCGAGGCGGTTTCGATGGCGGCCTTGAGATCGGGGGCGATGGTCGAGAGATCGGCGAAAGTCGACCCCTTGGCGGCGGCCGCCTCGCGCACTTCGGTGTCCTGCGCCTCGATCAGCTCGGCATTGCGCAGCGCGATCTCGCGCGCCGTATCGGCCCAGAGCTTCTGCTCGTCGGCGGAAAGCCCGGTCCAGCCGGTGTCCGAGATGGCGAGATAGCTGCCCCAATGGCCGACGGCGACGCCGGTGACCGTATAGGTCAGCACATCCTGCAGCGAATAGGACCGCCAGTCGCCGATCGACAGGATGGTGCCTTCGACCGTGCCGCGCGACAGCGCTTCATAGGAGGCCGAAGACGGCATGGTGACGGGCGTGGCGCCAAGCTCGCTCAGGAAGATGGTGTGCAGGGCGGAGCCGGCGCGGAGCGGCATGCCCTTCAGGTCTGCGGCCGATTTGGGCGTCTTGTTGGCGAAGCTGATCGCATAGGCCGCCGTGGTGCCGACCGGCCAGGCATGGATGCCTTTGGCGGCGATTTCGTAGTCGTAGAAGGTCTTGCCGTCGACCAGTTCGGTCTTGCTGTCCATCAGCGCCAGGAAGGCCTTGGTCTGGGTGATGGAGCTGGTGCCGACCGTCGGCAGCTGGGTGACGTCGGAGAGCGGGAAGGCGCCCTCGTGATAGGGGGCGAGCAGGGGGGCGGCCACGTCGATCGCGCCGCCTTGAAGCGCGTCGAGTTCACGGCCGACCGAGGTGAGTTCACCGGCATAGAAGCGGGTGAAGGAGATATCGCCGTGGCTGCGCTCTTCGATCGCGTCGGCAAAGAGATCCATGTGCTTGCCGACCCAGAAATGCACCTGGGGCAGCGACGATGCCATGATCAGATCGGCGCCGGCCTGGGCACCGGTGGCGGCGACGGAGAGACAGCCGGCGAGGGCGGTCACGGCGAAGCGGTTCATGGGCAGTCCTCCCTTGGCGTCCGGATCGTCAGGCGTCCGGATCTTCATCTGTCGGGTCGCCGGATGGCGGCGATGCGGCTGTCAGGCGGTGGCCTCTTCGATGAGGGCCACACCCCGGGCAGCCAGGGCCGGCGCCAGCCGGCCGACTTCGGCGGCGTCATCGGATGCCGCGTTGCCCTGGCGGGCGCGGGCGGCGATGCCTTCGAAGATCACCGCATTGCGGAACAGGGCGAGCACCAGATGGAAGCGGGTGAGCGGGCCGGCCTGGCCCGAGGCTTCGAAATAGGCCCGGCAGAAGGCATCCATCTCGGGCAGGCCCAGCGCTGCGCGGTCGAGCCCGGCGAGGCCCCGGCCGTATTCGTCCGGCCGCATCATCCAGGTGTAGATGCAGCTGTGGGCGAGATCCGCGAGCGGGTGGCCCAGGGTCGACAGCTCCCAGTCGAGCACCGCCACGATGCGGGGCTCGGTCGGGTGGAACATCACATTGCCCAGGCGGAAATCGCCATGGACCAGGGTGGTGTGGTCATCCTCGGGCAGGTTGCGGGGCAGCCAGTCGATCAGCCGCTCCATCGCCGGATCGGCGGCGGTGGCCGAGAGCTGCCATTGCTTTGTCCAGCGCGCGATCTGGCGGGCGGCGAAGCGGCCGCTGCGGCCGTAATCGCCAAGCCCGACCGCGGCGACATCGACCGCGTGGATGGCCGCGAGCATGCGGGCGAGGGCCTCGAAATAGGCCGCGCGGTCGCCGATCGGGATGTCGGGCAGGGCGTTGTCGTGCAGCACGCGGCCGTCGACCCGCTCCATCACATAGAACTGGGTGCCGATGACCGCCGGATCATCGCAGAAATGGACCATGCGCGGCACCGCGACACCGGTATCGGCCAGCGCCGCCTGCACCCGGTATTCCCGATCGACCGCATGGGCCGACGGCAGCAGCGTGCCTGCCGGCCGCTTGCGCAGCACCAGACGCCGGCTGCCGGTGTCGAGGAAATAGGTCGGGTTGGACTGGCCGCCGCCAAGGCGGGTGAGGCTGACGGCGGGGCCGGCGCCATCAACCCGTGCCGTCAGATAGGTGGCCAGGGCCTGTGTGTCGATGTCGGAAGGCGGGGTGATCATGGTCATGGGGGAAACGGGTCCGGACGTCGGCCGGACATGCCGGCGGTCATGCGGGAGCGGCTCCATCGCGGGCCCTGGGGCGTGAGCGAGGGACCATCTGGACGGAAGGTGTCGGAAGCGGCGTTGCGCCTGACCGGCGCGACATCCTCGTTGAACTATAGCTAGGAGGAGGGATATCCTTCTGTCAATCGGATTGTCCGACAAACAGACGAATCGAGGCCGCGCAGAATCCGGCCCGAAGGAGGAAGCTCATGGTCTTCGAGGACATCGCCTATGCGGTGGACGGCCCGGTCGCGACGATCAGCTTCGCGCGTCCGGAGGTGATGAACGCGGCGCGGAACGAGACCCACCTGGAGCTGCAGGCCGCGCTGGATGCAGCCGATCGGGACGATGCCGTGCGTGCGGTGATCGTGACCGGCACCGGCCGGGCCTTCTGCGCCGGCACCGACATCTCGGACGGCTTTCGCCTGCCGGCCGGCGGCGATCCGGCGACGGGGGAGGGGGTGCCTGCGGATGTGGGCGGCGTGACCGTGCTGCGGCTGTTCCGGATGCGCAAGCCGGTGATCGCGGCGATCAACGGGGCCGCGGCGGGTTTCGGAGCTACGTTCACCCTGGCGATGGACATCCGGCTGGCGGCGGAAACGGCGAAGTTTGCTTTCCCCTTCACCCGGCGGGGCATTTGTGCCGAGAGCTGTTCCAGCTGGTTTCTGCCCCGGCTGGTGGGCATGCAGACCGCCCAGGACTGGATGCTGACCGGGCGGACCTTCCCGGCCTCTGAAGCCCTGGCGCGCGGGCTGGTCCATGAGCTTCTGGCCGCGGAAGACCTGTTGCCGCGGGCACGGGCGCTGGCGCTGGACATCGCGGAGAACTGCGCCCCGGTCTCGGTGGCGCTGAACCGCCAGCTGCTGTGGCGGATGATGGGGGCGGATCATCCTGAGATCGCGCACGCGCTGGAGAGCCGGGCGGTCGCGGCCCGGATGGCGAGCGACGATGTGCGCGAGGGCGTCGACAGCTTCAAGGAGCGCCGGGCACCGCGCTTCGGCGACGGGCTGGCCGATGCGCCCTACATGACCGCCTGGTGGCCCGATCTCAAGGCGTAGGGCTGCGGCGCCACTGAAACTGAAGAACTGAAAGCCTGAAACTGAAGGCCGGAAACTGAAAAGGGGGCCGCCCCTTCCCGGGCAGCCCCCTTTTGCCTACCGAGCGTCGCTGAAGCGACGGTCAGACCTCGCTGGTGCGCCGGCGCCGCGTCCAGGACGAGGCAGTGGCTCCCAGGGTGGCGGGACCGAGCAGCCGGTTCACCGGCCGCATGTTGCGCGATCCCATGGCGTTGCCCCGCAGACGGCTCTCGACCGACTCGGACCGGGGAAGCGGCTGCGCCATCAGCGCGCGGCCTTCGAACCCGCCGGGCAGGGCAAACAGATGTGCAAGACGCACGAGACACCTTTTGGTGGTTGACGATGACAGGAAGATAGCGCACAAACGCCCGCTTGTGCAGAGGGGGGCGGCAAGATTCCGCCGGCCCCCCGCGCGCGGCTGCCCTGCGCGCCCCACAGCCCTCGATCGCCGTCTTCGCCCGTCCTGGTTCTGTGCCGCCTGGTTCTGTGCCGCCTAGTTCTGTGCCGATTGGGCAAGGCTGCCCGACTTGCGCATCATCCGCGCCGCCAGGACCACCGCGATCGTCACCAGCACCACCAGAATGGTGGCAAGGGCATTGATCTTGGGGCTGACGCCCAGACGCACGCTCGAGAAGATGACCATCGGCAGGGTGCTGGAGGCGGGGCCCGAGACGAAGCTTGCGATCACCAGATCGTCGAGCGACAGGGTGAAGGACAAAAGCCAGCCCGCCACCAGCGCCGGGGCGATGATCGGCAGGGTGATCACGAAGAACACCTTGGCCGGATGGGCGCCCAGATCCAGCGCCGCCTCTTCCAGGCTGATGTCGAAGCTCGCCAGCCGCGACTGGACGATGACCGCGACATAGGCGGTGGAGAAGGTGACATGGGCGATGATGATGGTCATCACCCCGCGGCCGGCCGGCCAGCCGATCATCTGTTCAAGCGTCACGAACAGCAGCAGCAGCGACAGGCCGGTGATGACCTCGGGCATCACCAGCGGCGCGCTGATCATGCCCGAGAACAGGGTCCGGCCCCGGAACCGGCCGAAGCGCACCAGTGCCACGGCGGCCATGGTCCCCAGGATCAGGGCCAGTGTGGCCGAGATCGCGGCGATCCGGAAGCTGACCCAGGCCGCGTTCAGGATGGCATCGTCCCGCAGCAGCTCACCATACCATTTGGGCGAGAACCCGGCCCAGACGGTGACCAGGCGCGACTCGTTGAAGGAATAGACGATCAGCAGCAGGATCGGCACATAGAGAAACAGGAAGCCGACCAGCAGCGAGCTGAGGCGGAACCAGGGAAAACGGGTAGCCATGATCTGTCGCTCCCCTTACCCGCGCCCGGCGCCGCGCGCCTGCACGTTCTGGAAGATCATGATCGGCACCACCAGCAGCAGCAGCATGGCGATGGCGACCGCGGATGCCACCGGCCAGTCGCGGTTCTGGAAGAATTCGTTCCATAGCACCCGGCCGATCATCACCGTGTCCGGCCCGCCCAGCAGGTCGGGGATGACGAACTCGCCCATTGCCGGGATGAAGACCAGCATGGCGCCGGCGATCACGCCCGGCATGGAAAGCGGCAGGGTGATGGCGAAAAACGCCTTCACGGGCCGGCATCCCAGATCCGCCGCCGCTTCCAGAAGGCTGAGATCCATCTTTTCGAGCGTGGCATAAAGCGGCAGCACCATGAAGGGCAGGTAGCTGTAGACGATGCCGATCACCACCGCGAAGTTGTTGTTGATCAGCGGCAGCGGCTCGCTGATCACGCCCGCCCACATCAGGGCATTGTTGATGAGGCCGTTGCTCTGCAGCAGCCCGATCCAGGCATAGACCCGGATCAGGAACGAGGTCCAGAACGGCAGCACGATCAGCAGCAGCAGCAGCGGCCGGATCTTCTGGTCGCTGCGGGCGATCGCATAGGCCAGCGGATAGCCGAGCAGCAGCGAGACGATGGTCGAGACCGCCGCCAGTTCCGCGCTGTTCAGATAGGCGTGGATATAGAGCGGATCGTCGAGCAGATAGGCGTAGTTGCCGAGATTGACCGTGATGGTCAGCGCCAGATCGTCGACCCATTCCAGCAGCGGCGTGTAGGGCGGCTGGCCGATGATCGCCTCGGCGAAGCTGATCTTCAGGATGATGACGAAGGGCAGCAGGAAGAAGGCGAGCAGCCAGACATAGGGCATCGCCACCACGATGCCCCTGCCGGGCATCGGCAGGCGCAGGCGACGGCCGGCATCGGGCGTTGCTGCGGGCGTTTCGAGATCGGCCATCCGGTCGGTCCCTTCGGCTCGGGAAGAAGCAAGGAGACGGGTGGTGCGCCCCGGGCAGGGGCGGCCGTCAGGCCATCAGCACCACGGCATTGCCGGGATGCCAGGAGATGTAGACCTCGTCATCCCACGAGATCTCGGGCTCGGCCAGGCGCAGCATGTTGTGGGTGGTGGCCAGCACCATCTTCCCGCTCGCCAGGCGCACGTGATAGGTCGACACATCGCCCAGATAGACGATGTCCTGCACCACGCCCTTGTACACATTGGGCGTGTCGGTGGGGGCTGTCAGGCTGAGCCGGACCTTCTCGGGGCGGATGGCCACCCAGAGCGTCTGGTTCTCGGTCGCAGACACCCCGTGTGCGACCTGAATCCGGCCGCCGGTCTCCTCGCTGTCGATCAGCGCGCCGTCGGAATGTTCTTCGGCGACATAGCCTTCGAACATCGTCACCGAGCCGATGAAGTCGGCGACGAAACGGCTGGTCGGGTACTCGTAGATCTCGTTGGGGGTGCCGATCTGGTCGATCCGGCCCGAGCGCATCACGCCGATCCGGCTCGACATCGTCATCGCTTCTTCCTGGTCGTGGGTGACCATGACGAAGGTGACGCCGACCGACTCCTGAATATTGACCAGCTCCAGCTGGGTGCGTTCCCTGAGCTTCTTGTCGAGCGCGCCCAGAGGCTCGTCGAGCAGCAGCAGCTTCGGCCGCTTGACCAGGCTGCGCGCCAGGGCCACGCGCTGGCGCTGGCCGCCCGACAGCTGGTCGGGCTTGCGGCGCATGAAGTCCTGCATCTGGACCAGCGTCAGGACGTCGGCCACCCGCTCGCGGATCTCCGCCTTGGGCAGCCCTTCCTGCTTCAGCCCGAACGCCACGTTCTGCTCCACGGTCATATGGGGGAACAGGGCGTAGGACTGGAACATCATGTTGACCGGCCGCTGATAGGGCGGCACCTGGGCGACGTCGACGCCGTCGATCAGGATCTGTCCCGCGGTCGGGGTTTCGAAGCCGGCCAGCATGCGCAGCAGCGTGGTCTTGCCGCAGCCGGAGCCGCCGAGCAGCGAGAAGAACTCGCCGCGATAGATGTCGAGCGACAGGTCGTCGACCGCGACGAAATCGCCGAAGCGTTTGGTGACGCCGACGATCCGCACATAGGGCACGGCATCGTCATCCGCCCAGGGCTGGGACGGGGCCGGCCGGGCGGGGCGCGTGGCCCGCTCGCGCTGTTCCATGGTCATCGGGAACATTCCCTCCGCAGGCTGCGGGATCTGCCCGACCCGGACCGACATCCCCATGTCCGGACCGGGCCGTCACTGCCGGAACGCGAACGGGGCGACCGCCTCGACCCTGTCGGACAAGACGACCGCCCCGATCAATCATGAAAGCTCAGCCTTCGCTGCCGCTGCGGATCCGGGTCCAGGCGCGGGTGCGGGCCCGCTCGTATTTCAGGTCGTGCGGGGTCACCACCCACAGGCGGTTCATCGTCTCTTCCGAGGGATAGATGCCGGGGTCGTTGCGCACGTCTTCCGAGACCAGCGGGGTCGCCTTGGCATTGGCGTTGGCATAGGCGACATAGTCCGAAATCGCCGCGGTCACCTTGGGCTCGAGGATGTAGTTGATGAAGGTGTGGGCGTTCTCGGGGTGCGGCGCATCGGCCGGGATCGCCAGCATGTCGAACCAGAGCTGGGCGCCCTCGGTCGGGATCACATAGACGATCTCGTTGCCGTTATCGGCTTCCTGGGCGCGGTCACGCGCCTGAAGGATGTCGCCCGAATAGCCCATGGCCACGCAGACCTCGCCATTGGCCAGGTCGTTGATGTACTGGCTGTTGTGGAACTTGCGGATATGAGGCCGGATCTTCATGTAGGCCTCGGCCACCTTGTCCACATCCTCGACCTTATGTCCGTCGGGATCGAGGCCAAGATAGTTGAGCATGGCCGGGAAGGTCTCGTCGGGGCTGTCCATCACCGAGACGCCGCAATCGGCCAGCTTCGAGACCACTTCCGGGTCGAAGATCAGCCGCCAGCTGTCGAGCGGGGCGTTCTCGCCCAGCCGTTCCTTGACCATCTTGACGTTGTAGCCGATGCCGGTGGTGCCCCACATATAGGGCACCAGATACTCGTTGCCCGGATCGTATTTGGCCACCCGCGCCATCAGCTTCGAATCGAGATTGCCGAAATTCGGAATCTTCGACTTGTCGAGCTTCTGATAGATGCCCGACTTCAGCTGGCGCGCCGCATAGGGCGCGAGCGTCGGACCGACGACGTCGTAACCGGAACGGCCGGCGAGCAGCTTCGACTCCAGCACGTCCTGGGTGTCATAGACGTCGTAATTGACCTTGATGCCGCTCTGCTGCTCGAAATTCGGGACCGTATCCTCGGCCACGTAGTCCGACCAGTTATAGACGTTCAGGACCTTCTCCTCGGCGGCCTGGGCACTGCCCAGGGCGAGAAGCGCGATACCGGCGGCAAGGCCGGTTACGGCCGCAGAGCCGGTGGTCGGGCGACGGGTGCGTCGGTTGGTCATCGGGCGGCGCCTCATCCTTATCATGCGCGGGCGTCTGTCCGCGCTCGGTTCCGCAACGGCAGACCGCGGGCAGTCGTGACCGACCGCTGCCGCCTGCACTTCGGGGCGAGCCGGAGCACGGCGGGACACCACGCTCCGACCGGCATTTTTCGACAAGGCGCCCGCCGCGGTCAACCGCGGCCGGGGGAAGAGGGACGCCGCTCGTCACGTTTTCCGAAAAAATTCGTCTTGCAATGACGAACGATCAGACGTTGAGCAGCAGACACTCCCGTTCCCACGAGGAGATCACGCTGGAATAGGCGTCGTATTCGGCCTCCTTGACCGCGATCAGCACCTTCACGAAGCGTTCGCCCAGAAGCTCGACCAGCGGATCGCAATCGGCCAGCTGCGACAGCGCATCGGGCAGGTGGCGGGGCAGGCCATGGGCACGGACATAGGCCGATCCGCGCAGCGGTTCGGTGGGCGTCAGCCCCTCCATCATGCCCAGATAGCCGCAGGCCAGGCTGGCGGCGATGGCGAGATAGGGATTGGCGTCCGCGCCCGGCACCCGGTTTTCGATCCGCCGCGCATCGGGCTCGGAATGCGGCACGCGCAGGCCGCAGGTCCGGTTCTCATAGCCCCAGTCGACATTGATCGGCGCATCGGAATGGCGGATCAGCCGACGGTAGCTGTTCACATTGGGCGCGATCAGCGGCATCACCGCCGGCAGGTATTTCTGCAGGCCGGCAATGAAGCCGTAGAGCAGTTCCGAACTGGCTCCGCCTTCACCGACGAACAGATTGCGGCCGGTTTCGACATCGGTCAGCGACTGATGGATGTGCATGGCGCTGCCCGGCTCGCGCTGCATGGGCTTGGCCATGAAGGTCGCATAGACCTTGTGCCGGATCGCCGCCTCGCGGACCGTGCGCTTGAACAGGAAGGTCTGGTCGGCCAGATCCAGCGGATTGCCGTGGTTGAAGTTGATCTCCATCTGTGCGGCACCCGCCTCGTGGGTCAGGGTGTCGATGTCGATCTCCTGCGCCTCGCAGAAGTCGTACATCTCTTCGAACAGCGGATCGAACTCGTTGACGGCATCGATGCCGAAGGCCTGGCGCCCGGTCTCGGGCCGGCCGCTGCGGCCGACCGGCGGCTCCAGCGGATAGTCGGGATCGTGGTTGATCTTGACCAGGAAGAATTCCAGCTCCGGCGCCACCACCGGGGCCCAGCCCTTGTCGGCGAAGCGCTGAAGCACCCGGCGCAGCACGTAGCGTGGGGCGATGTCGCAGGGGCGGCCGTCGAGATAATAGCAGTCGCACAGCACCTGGGCGGTGGCGTCGACATACCAGGGAACCTTGCGGATGGAATTCTCGTCGGGCTTCATCCAGACATCGGGCATCGCCTCGTCGGTGATGTCCTCGTCGGGGTATTCCCCGGTGACCGTCTGGGTGAAGACCGGTTCCGGCAGCCGGAGCCCGTGGCTCGTCAGGCTGCGGACGAATTTGTCGGCGGGCAGGATCTTGCCGCGGGCCACCCCGCTCAGATCCGGCACCAGGCATTCGATTTCGGTGATCGCGTTGGCTTTGAGCCAGTCCGCAAGGCTGTCCATGAACCACCCGAAGCTGAGAGAACCCCGCATCCGGTGCCATGCGTCCGGCGCCGCCCGCCTCCCCACGAAGGCGCCGTCATCCGGCCGCATGCCGTGCTCCCGCCGAAGGGCAGCCGGATCGGGCCGGCCGTCGGGGAGGACGTGGATGCGAGGGGCCTGTCCGCCGGGTGCGGTGGGCGCGTAAGGGGGCCGGGCGGCCGGAAAAACCTGAAGAAGAACTGGACCGGGCGTCCGGACGGTGGGCCTGGCGGACCGACACGTTACCTGTCAAGGATAAGCCGGCCGCGATCGGGCTGGCAAGGGGCCCGCAAACCCGGTGCCCCAAAAGAAACAGGGGACCAGCCTGCTCGGCTGGTCCCCTGAATGGCGCACCGGGGAAGATTCGAACTCCCGACCCCCAGATTCGTAGTCTGATGCTCTATCCAACTGAGCTACCGGTGCGTATCCGTCCTCATCTTCGGTGGTGTTCGGAGCGTCGTCCGGGCCACCTCGTCGGGACGGGCGGAACTTAAGGCGGGGCGGCGGGGAATGCAAGCGAAATGTGGCGATTTCTTGAACCCCCCGCCATGCCGGCGTCAGACGTGATGACAGGCGGCCAGACGCCCCCCGGCAACGGGCTTCAGCTCCGGGCGTTCCGTGCCGCAGCGGGCCGTGGCGCGGGCGCAGCGGGGCATGAAGGCGCAGGCCGGCTTCGACTGGCCGGCCGCCTGGGGCTGCAGAGCGGGACCCTGATCCGCCGTCTGGCGGGCACGCCGCCTGCGGCTGCGGGCGGGATCGGGCACCGGAACGGCCCCCAGCAGCATCTGGGTATAGGGATGGGCCGGCGCGCGGAAGATCTCGGCGGTCGCACCGGTCTCGACGATCCGGCCCAGATACATCACCGCGACCCGGTCGGTGACATGGCCGACCACGCCCAGATCATGGCTGATGAACAGATAGCCCATGCCGACGGCCGCCTGCAGGTCCATCATCAGGTTCAGCACCTGCGACTGTACCGAGACGTCGAGCGCCGAGACCGCCTCGTCGGCCACGATCAGCTTCGGCCGGGTGATCAGGGCCCGGGCGATGGCGATGCGCTGGCGCTGGCCGCCCGAGAACTCGTGCGGGTAGCGGTCGGCATCGGTCGGGCGCAGACCCACCTGGGCCAGGGCCTCGGCAACCCGGCCGGCGCGCTCGCCCCGGGTGCCGACATGCAGCCCCTCCATCGGCTCGGCGATGATCCGTTCCACCTTGTGGCGCGGATCCAGCGAGCCGTAGGGATCCTGGAATACCATCTGCAGGTCGCGGCGCCGCTTCAGCAGATCGCGGCCTTTCAGCGCGAACAGGTCGTCGCCGTCGAACCAGACCTTGCCGGCGCTGGGGGCTTCCAGCGCCACCACGGTGCGGGCCAGGGTCGACTTGCCGCAGCCCGACTCGCCCACGATGCCGACGCTTTCGCCCGGCGCCATCTCGAGATCGACACCGTCCAGCGCCCGCAGCACCGGCGGCGCCTGGGTCAGCCGCTCGCGCGGCAGGCGGTATTCGCGCACCAGCCCCTGAATGCGCAGCAGGGGCGTCCGGGCGGCATCGGCTGCGGGCCGGGAGGCAGTCTCTGCGGCGATCATGCGGCGAACTCCGGAATATGCTCACCCTTGGCCACCGGGTGGACGCAGGCGACGCCGTGATCGGGGGCAAGCGGCACCCAGGGGATGTCGCCGGCACAGGCGGCATCCGACCGCGGGCAGCGGCCGGCGAAGGCGCAGCCGGGCGGCAGGCGCCGCGGATCGGGCACCGTGCCGGGAATGGTCGCCAGCCGCGGCCGGGTATGGGCCGGACCGTCGCCGTCGGCCGCATGTTCCAGCCCGTGGGCATGGGGAATGGCGGCGAACAGGCCGTGGGTATAGGGATGGCCCATCTGCGCGAAGAGCGGCTCGGTCGGTGCGGCCTCGACGATCGATCCCGCATACATCACTGCGGTCTTGTCGACCGTCTCGGCGATGACGCCCAGGTCATGGGTGATCAGCACCAGCCCCATGCGCATCTCTTCGACCAGCTCCACCACCAGATCCAGAATCTGGGCCTGGATGGTGACGTCGAGCGCGGTGGTCGGCTCGTCGGCGATCAGCAGCTTGGGCTCGCAGGCAAGCGCTGCCGCGATCATGACGCGCTGGCGCTGCCCGCCCGAAAGCTGGTGAGGATAGAGGTCGAGCGGGAAGCGCTTCGCGTTCAGCCCCACCCGTTCCAGCAGCCGCCGGGCGCGGCCGTCGGCTTCGGCCCGGCCGATGCCCAGATGCAGGCGCATGCCCTCCGAGACCTGCTGGCCGATGGTCTTGACCGGGTTGAGCGCGGTCATCGGCTCCTGGAAGATCATGGCCATGTTGCGGCCGCGGCGCTTGCAGAGTTCGGGCTCGGACAGCCGGGTCAGCTCTTCGCCGGCCAGCCGGATCGATCCTTCGACCATCGCCTTGTCGGGCAGCAGGCCCATGATGGCGAGCGCGGTCATGGATTTGCCGGAGCCGCTTTCGCCCACCAGGCCTAGCATCTGGCCGGCGGCGACGTCGAAACTGACGCCGCGCAGGATCGGCGCCGGGCCGTCGGGCGTGGGCAGCGTCACCCGGAGATCTGCGATCGAGAGCAGAGGCTCGTCGGTTGCGGTCATGGGGCTGGCGGTCCTTCAGGCACGGGCAGGGTTGGAGGGATGGGCGGGGGTGGCGAACCGGAAGCCTGGCATCAGCGGGCCCGCCGGAGCTTGGGGTCGAGCACGTCGCGCAGACCGTCGCCCAGCAGGTTCAGGCCAAGTACGGTGAAGACGATGGCGAGACCCGGGATGATCGCCAGCTGCGGCGCCATGTAGATGAAGGTCTGCGCCTCGTTCAGCATCCGGCCCCAGCTGGGGGTGGGCGGCTGGGTGCCGAGGCCCAGATAGCTGAGGCCAGCTTCCGCCAGGATCGCGAGGGCGAACTGGATGGTGGCCTGCACGATGATGATCGACAGGATGTTGGGCAGCACATGGTGCAGCGTGATCCGCACCGGCCCCTTGCCGGCGAGCCGCGCGGCCATGACGTATTCGCGCGACCAGACGGCGAGGGCGGCACCACGGGTGATGCGGGCGAACACCGGCACGTTGAAGATGCCGATCGCCAGGATCGAGTTCACCGCGCCGGGGCCGAGCAGGGCGGTGATCATCACCGCCGAAAGCAGGGCCGGGAAGGCGAAGGCGAAGTCGCTGAAGCGCATCACCAGCTCTTCGATCCAGCCGCGCCGGGCGGCGGCGAGGCAGCCGAGCGCGGTGCCGATGGTCAGGCCGATGCCGACCGCGACCACGCCGACCAGAATCGAGTTCTGCGCCCCGGTCATGATCATCGACAGGATGTCGCGGCCGAACTGGTCGGTGCCGAAGAGATTGGCCGCCGACGGCGCCTGCAGACGGGCGCGGACATTCATCTTGGTCGGATCGAGCGGCGTCCAGAACAGCGAGGTCGCCGCGATGCCGAGGAAGAGCAGGGTGATCACGCCGCCCACGACGAAGTTCCGGCTGGCGAGGGCCCGGCGGAAGATCTCGGCGGCGGCCGAGGGGCGGCGGATGGTGACGGTGGTGGTCTGGCTCATGGGATCCTCCACCGGCTCAGAGCATGTCGCCGCCGCGCCGGAGACGCGGGTCGAGGGCGGCATAGGACAGGTCGACCAGGAAGTTCACGAACACCACCACGGCGGCGATGACCACCACCAGGCTCTTGACCGTGATCAGGTCGCGCTGGGCGATCGCCTGGAAGATCAGCCGGCCGACGCCCGGCAGGGCGAAGACGTTCTCGATGATGATCGTGCCGGCGAGCAGCGACGAAATCTGCAGGCCGAGAATGGTGACCACGGGGATGAGCGCATTGGGCACGGCATGGCGCCAGAGCGCCGCGCGCCGGTCCAGCCCCTTGGCGCGGGCGGTGCGCACATAATCCTCGCGCAGCACTTCCAGCACCGACGACCGGGTGATGCGCGCAAGGATGGCGGCCTGGGGCAGGGCGAGGGCGATGGCGGGCAGCAGCAGCGCGCCCAGCGCCGGGCCGATACCGGCATCCCAGCCGGGGAACCCGCCGGCGGGCGTCCAGCCCAGATTGACCGCGAACAGGATGATCAGCAGCAGGGCGAACCAGAAGTTCGGCACGGCCACGCCGATCTGCGAAAAGCCCATCACGCCCACATCGCCCAGCTTGTTGTGGTTGCGGGCGGCAAACACGCCGAGCGGGATGGCGATCAGGGTGGAGAGCGTGATCGCGAACAGGGCGAGCGGCACGGTGATCGCGACGCGATCGGCCAGCAGCTCGGTCACCGGCACGCTATAGGTATAGGAGCGGCCGAAATCGCCCACGATCATGCCGCCCAGCCAGCCGAAGAAGCGGTCGGTGAGCGGCTGGTCCAGCCCGAGCTGTGCGCGCAGCGCCGCCACCGTGTCGGGCTCGGCATTCAGGCCGAGCATGACCGAGGCCGGATCGCCCGGCAGGATTTCGAGCACGACGAACACGACCGTTGCCGCGACCAGCAGGGTCAGCATCAGTGTGATCAGCCGTCGGAACAGGAACAGGGCCATGGAGCCGGCGCGTCCTCGGGTGGAAGTGTCGGTCTGGAAGTGATGGTGCCGTCGGGCAGGCGGTGCGGGTCGCCCTGCGGCCGGAGCAGTCCGGCCGCAGGGCGGGGACCGGTCACTCGGTCCAGTGCACCTTGGTCAGGTCGTTGACCTGGAAGGGACGGTCGGTCCACAGGCCTTCAACCTTGGCGTTCCACACGCCGTACTGCGGCATCTGATACAGAAAGACGTTCACGGCATCTTCAGTGATCATTCTCTGTGCGTCGCCGTACAGCTGTTCGCGTTCTTTCGGATCGACAGTGACGTCAATCTTGGCAATCAGATCTTTGAACGCCGAGCTCTTGTAATTGAAATAGTAGTTATCTCTGGCATAGATGTTGATATCCATCGGCTCACTATGCGAAATGATTGTCATCGCATAGGCCTTGTTCTTGAATACCTGATCCAGCCACTGCGCCCATTCAATGGGGATGAGCTCAGCGGTAACGCCGACCTCGGCCAGCATGGCTGCAATGATCTCGCCACCACGGCGCGCATAGGGCTGAGGCGGAAGCGTAATTGCGGTCTTGAAGCCGTTCGGATAGCCGGCCTCGGCCAGCAGCGCTTTTGCCTTTGCCGGATCGTAGGGATAGCGACCGGTGAGGTCCACATAACCAGGCGCATGTGGGGCGAAGTGAGATCCGATCGGCGTACCGTAGCCGAACTGCCCGTCGATTACTGCCTGACGATCGATAGCATAAGACAGGGCTCGGCGTATGCGAATGTCGTTAAGTGGCTTTATCCCATTATTGAGTGCGAGGATGATCTCGCCTTCTGTGGTGCCGACCGATACCTTAAAGCGGGGATCGGCCTCCAGCTGAGGCAGATTTTCCGGTGACGGGAAGTTTGCGAAGGCGTCGATATCACCAGCCATGATGGCTGTAGTCGCTGCGGCCGGGTCCGGTATGAAGCGGAAGGTCGCTTCCCTTATGCCAGCCTTTTCACCCCAGTATTCGTCATTACGAACAAGCTCGACGCGATCGCCTTTGACCCATTCTTTGAATTTGAACGGGCCAGTACCGATCGGCTTGCTCTTCTCGGACTCACCCGCGCTTTCCGGTGCTACGATTACGGCGTCACCCCAGGCGAGATTCTGGAGCATCGCACCCACGACCTGCTTGAGCTTGAGGACGACCGTGAATGGATCCGGGGTCTCAATTGAAGCAATTGGCGCGAACAGGCCCTTCTGCGCGTTGACGCTGTTTGGCGCCATGGCCCGCTCAAAACTGAACTTCACGTCAGCTGAGTCGAAGGTGGTGCCATCGTGGAATTTGACGCCTTGCCTGAGCTTAAAAGTGTAGGTCAGGTTGTCATCTGAAATTGTCCAGCTTTCGGCGAGCAACGGCTGAATGGCACCGTGCTCATCCAGGCGAACCAGACCTTCAAAGATGTTGATGTGGACGACCTCGTCGATCGCCGCCGCGGCACCCGCGGTCGGGTCGAGATGCGGCGGTTCCAGCACCGCACCGATCGAGAAGGTGTCTTTCGCGGCGAAGGCCGCGGCCGGCCCGAAGGCGACCGCCGTGCCAAGAAGCGCCGCGGCGAGCCACGGCTTGATGGTGCCCATGTTTTTTCAGCCTCCCTGCGCGGCCCGATTGAGCCGATGCCCGTGAACGGACCGATAGCCGGGATACCGTCCCAGCGTCTCGGCCGCATAGACGCCGCGGGTCAGGGCACGGGCGACGCAGTCGGCCGCGTGCATGCCGAGCCGCGCGACGTCCACCACCGGATTTGCAAGCGGTCGCTTGCCGGTGGCGAGGACGAAGATCGTATCACCGTCGAACGGCGTGTGCATCGGGCGCACCGCGCGGGCATAGCCGTCCTGGGCCATGATCGCGATGCGCTCCGCCTCTCCGCGGGTCAGATCCGCATCGATGGCGACGATGCCGATCGTGGTGTTGCCGCCGGCCGCTGCCGCGGCGGGGTCGCCGCCGTCCAGATCCGCCGGCATCTTCGTCGCCCCGGCCGCCCTCTCCCCGGCAGCCGTGGTGTCCAGCACCTCTCCCGGCACGCCTGGGCGGCCCGGGGTGAAGGTGAAGTCGTGGGTGGAAGGCTTCGCCAGCTGATGCAGCGGCTGCCCGCCGAACTCGTCGTCAATCTCGTGGGGCCAGGCCCAGAAGCAGGGCGTGCCCGGGATGACGGGCGTGCCGAACGCATTGCAGGCGACCAGCGCCCCCACCGTGTGGCCTTCGGCCGTCACGATCGATGCGGTACCGAGGCCGCCCTTGTAGGCGCCCGCCTTGGCGCCGTAACCGGCACCGGCATTGCCCTCGGCGACGGTCGTGCCAAGCGCGTCCATCGCCTGGCCGGCCAGCGCCCGATAGGGCGGCTCCGCGCCCCAGTTCTTGTCGCCGCCATTGACCAGATCGAACAGGATGGCCGACGGCACGATCGGGATGATCGCCTCGCCGATCTGCACACCCCGGCCCTGGGCCGCCAGCCGCGACATCACCGCCGAGGCGGCATCCAGCCCGTAGGCCGACCCGCCCGACAGGACGACCGCATGCACCTTCTGCACCATCGATGCCGAATTGAGGGCATCGGTTTCGCGGGTGCCGGGGCCGCCGCCGCGCACATCCACCGCCGCCAGCATCGGCTCGTCCGGCACGATCACGGTGACGCCGCTCCACAGCCGGTCGTCATGCGCCTGTCCGACCTTGATGCCGGGGACGTCGGTGATCGCGTTCAGCGGACCGGGGCGGAACTGGGTCATGTTTCGGGAAGCGCTCCTGAAAATCGAGAGGGCGGAACGGTTTCGGGACCGACGGCGACGGCAAGTCCCGACATGTGAAGCCCGCCTGTCGGCAGGCTTCGTCCGATTGTTTCCCCCCTTCATCAAGTCGGGAAGCCTAGCGATACATTTTTTCCCGGTCAACTCTTTGGAAAGATTTGATCTTGTTTCTTCTCGTGGATGTTTCGTTTCTGATATTGTCTTGAGGATTTCTGGTGGCCTATCGTGCCGCGACATCATCGTCAGAGGCGCGGAACGTAGCGGTGAGCAGCAGGTGCAGCGCACTGTGATCGAGCTCGCCGCGGCCCTGTTCGACCAGCCGGGCGAAGGCATCGCGGACCAGGGTCGACGCCGGCATGGCCAGACCATTGGCATCGCCCAGCCGGGTGGCCTGCACCATGTCCTTCAGATGGATGCGGCACTTGCCGCCCGGGACGAGATTGCCCGCGACCATGCGTTCGCCGTGCTGACGCAGAATGGTGCCGTCGGCGAAGCCGCCGATCATCGCCTCGCGCACCCGGGCCGGATCGACGCCGGCCGCCTCGGCCAGCGCCAGGGCTTCGGCCACGGCCTGGATCACCACGCCGACCACCACCTGGTTCGCCGCCTTGGCGACCTGGCCTGCGCCGGGTCCGCCGATCCGGGTGATGCGGCTGCCCAGCACCTGCAGCACCGGCAGGGCCGCGTCGAAGGCCGCGTCTTCCCCGCCGGCCATGATAGAAAGCGTCGCCGCCTCGGCGCCGCGGGTGCCGCCGGAAACCGGGGCGTCGATCAGGCTGGCGCCGCAGCCCTCAGTCAGGCGGCGGCCGATATCGGGCGTCGCCAGCGGGTCGGTGGTGCCCATGTCGATCACCACCCGCGGTGCGGGATGGGCCGCCGTGATGCCGCCGGCGCCGAACAGCACGGCTTCGACCGCCGCGGTGTCGGTGACGCAGATGATGGCGATGTCGGCGCCGGCGGCCGCTTCGGCCGGGCTTGCGGCGGCGCGGGCACCGGTCGCCGCCGAGACCTCTTCCGCTGCGGCCGGGCTGCGGTTCCAGACGGTCAGCTCCGCCCCGGCACGGGCAAGGTTAACTGCCATCGGCCGGCCCATCAGCCCCAGGCCCAGCATGGCGATCCGCCGGCCGTCGAGGCGGGGACGGTCGGCCGCGCCCTCGGCCGCGGGCGAGGGCGGGGCGAAGCGATCGGTGGCGCTGGTCATCTGTGGGCTCCGGCAGGGTGGGGGCAGGACAAGGGGCGGAACATGTCGCGGGGCGACGGATCACCGCATGATGGTATAAGCTCGGCCCCGGGCTCAACGACGGCTTCATCCGCTGGTCCGGATGGCGGCCGTCCCTGACAGAAACCGAGGATGCGATGACCGGGCATGTCGTGACCACCGAAGCCGAACTCGATGCACTTTACGGCACCCCGGTGGAGGCGTCGCTGATCAAGGAAGTCCCAGGCCTGACTGCGCCCTATCGCGCCTTCGTCGAGGCGGCCCCGTTCTTCGCCCTCGCCACCGTCGCGGCCGAGGGGCTCGACTGTTCGCCGCGCGGCGACCCGGCCGGCTTCGTGCGGGTGCTGGACGACCGGACGCTGGCCATCCCGGACCGGCGCGGCAACAACCGGATCGACAGCCTGCGCAACATCGTCCGCGACCCCCGTGTCGCCCTGATGTTCCTGATCCCCGGCAAGGGCGAGGCGCTGCGGATCAATGGCCGGGCCCGCATCTCGACCGATCCGGCACTGTGCGAGAGTTTTACGGTCGACGGGCACCTGCCCCGCACCGTGATCCTGGTCGCCATCGACACGGTCTATTTCCAGTGCGCGCGGGCGCTGATCAGGTCCGGGTTGTGGACCCCCGAAACATGGCCGGTCACCGAGACCCTGCCCACCGCCGGGCAGATGCTGAAGGCGGCCCGTCAGGATTTCGACGCCGCCGGCTATGATGCCGAGGCCGTCACTCGCCTGCCGCGCACCCTCTATTGATCCGGCCGGGGCAGACGGGCAGGGGGCAGGATCGATTTTTCCGGCAGATTTTTCGCGTCCCTCAGCCGATGCCCCGTCATCGGCCAGGGTATTGAGCCCACGGGATTTTCCGGTCGTGGCGGGTGCATTGCGGAAAGACGTTGCATCCGCCCCGCCATTATGGCTAAACAACGGGCCTTGCGGCTGACCGGGGCTTCGTGCACGCTGCCGACGTAGTCGGTTTGCGCCGTCTGCGCCACAAGATGTGGTAGCCGCCTCGAACCCGACGGCAGGCCGCCGCACCGCGGGAGTGACGATGAACTCGTGCTCCTGCGGAGGTCCGGCAGGTCGTCGTGTTCTCGCCCCCACCTTCGCGCCAGCGGCGGTGTCCATCGAGACCGCCGCCGGGATCCGCGGCCCGCAGCCGCCCGCCCAAGGAGGCGATCGAGCATGTCTTTCATCATCGCGGAAGCCGAAGAAGTCGTGGCCAACCCTCTCGATCTCGTCGAACAGATCGTCATCGCCAACGAATGGCCGTTCGACCGCCAGACCGAAGACGAGATGGCTGTCGAGATCACCGGCAAGTTCTGCGACTTCCGCCTCTGGTTCGCCTGGCGCCCGGAAACCGCCGCCCTGCATCTGTCCTGTGCCCTGGACATGAAGGTGCCAGCCGGCCGCCGCGCGAACATCTACCCGCTGCTGGCGCAGCTGAACGAGCGCCTGTGGCTGGGCCATTTCGATCTCTGGACCGAGGAATCGGTGCCGCTGTTCCGCCACACCCTGCTGGTCCGCGGCGGTCCGCTGACCCCTGAGCATGTGGAAGAGGTGGTGGACATCGCGGTCTCGGAATGCGAGCGCGCCTATCCCGCCTTCCAGTTCGTGATCTGGGGCGGCAAGACGGCCGACGAGGCCATCACCGCCGCCATGTTCGAAACCGTCGGCGAGGCCTGATTCCCGATGACCAGCGCATCCGAAGCCGGGACGGCCGGTCAGCTTCTCGTGATCGGCGCCGGCCGGATGGGCGGGGCGATGATCGAGGGCTGGATCGCCCGTGGCCGCGATCCGCGCAGCATCACCGTGATCGACCCCTCTGCCGACGGCCGGGCCCGGCTGCAGGCCCGCGGCGTGCGCGTCGCCGCCGATGCCGATGCGGTGGCCATGCCCGATGGCGGTTTCGACGTGCTGGTGGTGGCGGTGAAGCCGCAGAGCTTCGAGGCGGCCCTGCCGCCCGCAGCCCCTCTGGTCGGGGCTGAGACCCTGGTGGTCTCGGTCGCCGCCGGCAAGACGGTGCAGACCCTGCGCGACCTGCTCGGCCATCCGCGGAAGGTGATCAGGGCGATGCCGAACACCCCTGCGGCAATTGGTCGCGGCATCACCGGCTGCTATGCGGTCCCCGAGACCGAGGGCGCTGATCGTGCCCTGGCCGAGGCACTGCTCTCGGCCGTGGGCGAGGTGGTCTGGATCGAGGATGAAGGGCTGATCGATGCGGTGACCGCCGTTTCGGGTAGCGGACCGGCCTATGTCTTCCACATGATCGAGGCGATGACCCTGGCCGGCGAAGAGGTGGGGCTGCCCCACGAAACCGCCCGGCGGCTGGCGCGGGCGACCGTGATCGGCGCCGCAGCGCTGGCCGATGCCTCGCCCGAGACCGAGACCGCATTGCGGGAAGCCGTCACCAGCCCGGCCGGCACCACCGCCGCGGCCCTGTCGGTGCTGATGGACCGGCAGGCGGGGCTGCCGCCGCTGATGGCGCGCGCGGTCACCGCCGCACGCGACCGCGGCCGGGAACTGGCCGGCTGACGATCCGGGATCGGGAACCTCGGGTTGAGAGACGAGGGGCGGCTGCGGCCGCCCTTTTTCGTGCGCCCGACCGGGGAAAATCAGGGCCGCATGACGGACCGGCCCATGCATGGGTCTTGCCCCGCAGCGCGGTTCGGGTCACTAATCGGCAAAGCCCCACAAAAGCGGAGCGCCGGAGAGATGACCCACGCGATCAACGGCATCGATCATGCCATCATCGGTGTCGCCGACCTGGAAGCGGCACGGGAGCGGTTTCGGCGGCTTGGCTTTGCCGTCACCGACCGCGGACGCCATGTCGGCTGGGGCACGGCGAATTACTGCGTCATGTTCGACGACGACTATCTGGAACTGCTGGGGTTGATCGACCCCGCCGCCTTCACCAACGGCCTGGATCGTTTCCTTGAAAAGGGCGAGGGTGGGCTTGGCGTGGTGTTCTCCACCCCGGATGCCGAGGCCTCGCACGCCCTGCTGGGCGCGGCCGGGCTGGTTGCACCCGAAAATGCGCTGCGCAATCTGGGCCGGGTGATCGAGAACGGTCCGGATGGCGGCCCGGTGGAACTCGCCTTCCGCAACGTCCATCTGGCGGACGGGGCCACGCCGGGCATTCCGGCCTTCCTCTGCCAGCATCTGACGCCCGAGAAGATGCGCCGCCCGGACTGGCTGGCCCATCCCAACACCGCCCGCTGCATTCTGTCGGCCACCATCGTGGTCGACGATGTGAACGCGGCCACCGAGGCCTATTCCCGGTTGTTCGGCAGCGGTGCGGTCACCCCCACCGATACCGTGATCGCGGTGCATACCGGCCGGGGGGTGTTGATGTTCGCCACGCCCTACGACCTGCCCAATCTGCATCCCGATCTCGACGACGAGCCCCGCGCCCATGATCACGGCCTGGTGGCGCTGCAGATCGGCGTCGCCGATCGCGACCGTACGGCGGCCGTGCTCGAGGAGAACGGGGTGGCCTTCGATCGCGAGCAGAATGGCGATCTTATCGTCGGCCCCGAAGAGGCCTGCGGCGTGCTGATCGAATTTACCTCCGTCTGACCGACGGATCTGCGCCGGGACATGACAAAGGGCGGCCCCGTCGAGGCCGCCCTTTGTCGGTTCAGGCGCGGGATCTTCAGATCGGCGGCCGGCGCGGCCCCGACAGGCGGCGGTCCAGGAAGCGCAGGGTCACCTCCATGGCATAGCGGGCCTCTTCCGGTCGATAGTCCGGGCGGGCCTCGCAATTGAAGCCGTGGCCGGCCTGCGGGTGGACGTAGATCTCGGCACCGGGTGCCGCCACGCGCAGCTTATCGGCGGTGGGGCCCGCCGGAATATGACCGTCGCGCCCGCCCAGATGGACCAGAAGCGGCGCCACCGGCTTGATGCCCTCGTCCAGATATTTCGGCACCTGGCCGCCGTAATAGCTGACGGCGGCGTCGATCGACAGCTTTGCGGCGGCCAGATAGGCGAGGCTGCCGCCCCAGCAGAAGCCGACCACGCCCACGGGGAAGGCGGCGCCGTGGCGGGCACGCAGCCGATCCACCGCGGCGGCGACATAGGTCAGGGCCTCGTCGTCGGGCACCTGGCCCTTCAGCTCGATGCCGCGCTTCAGGTCTTCGGGGCCATAGCCGAGTTCGGTATCCGGCGCGACCCGGTCGAACAGAGCCGGTGCCACCACCTCATAGCCCGGCAGGGCAAGGCGATCGGCCACGCCCCGGATATGGGCATTCACCCCGAAGATCTCCTGCAGGACCACCAGGCCGGCCCGCGCGGGCTGGCGGGGCGTGGCATGCCAGGCCGAGATCGACGTGCCGGTAGCGGCATCCAGACGGATGAACTCACCCATGTGCGAAACCTCGTGACGATGTTGCGGCGGGGCTCCGGGACGCTCCGGAGCCTCCTCTCAGATACGACATGATGTTGGGGAACGGAAGAGACGGGTATGCCGCAACCAGGATTGACACCGTCTGGTCGCATGACCGGCTGCCCCTCTGCCGTCATGATGCCTTGAGAGATCTTCGGAAGAAGACCACCGCCTGCCGCAGAAGATCTGCACGGCCGGCGGTCGACGATTATGGATCGGACGGCACCCGTGGAGACCGGACCCTTTGAGAGGGGATCTCTTGGTCGGAGCACGGGACTTATGGGGAGTCAGACGATGACGGCGGCCGCGCAATCGGGCGGACGCCACGAACGGAGCATCGCCGAGGTCGCGGCCGAACTGCTGGGCTTCGCGCGGGCGATGGATGACGGCCGGCTGGACTACGACCGACGGGCGGTCAGGCTGACCTTCGGCAGCGCCAATGGCGACGGGATGCTCGCCGTGATCGTGATCCTGGCGGCGGTGTCCCTGGTGGCTGGCGTCGTCTCGCTGTTTCTGATCAACGATCTGGCGCTCCTTGGTCTTCCTCTGCCGGATTGGAGCTTTTTTGCCCTGGCGCTTGTCCTGCTCTGCCTCGCCCTCTGGGCAGCGCCGCGCTCGGGCACGCATTTCGATCTGCGGCAGCGGGCCGTGATCCATGGCGGGGCAAGCCTGCCTTTCGACCGGATCCTGCCCGCTCAGCTGGAGCTGACGCCCGATGACGACGGGGTGGCGCTCAGCCTGGAGCATCCGGATCTGAACCGACGCCTGGCGCATTTCCCGGCAGCGAAGATGGAGGCGGCGCAGGCCGTCCGGGCGCGGCTGGTCGAGCTGCTGGAACGGCGGCTACCTTTCACGCGGCCTGCAGGCCCAGCCTCTCCACCCCGACAGATCACCGGCGCCGGGACCGGCCTTTCCGCTGATCTTCCGAAAGCGCCGGGACGTCTGACCCCGGTCCAGGGCTGGATCATCGGCGCCGGCGCGATCTTCGCCCGCGCCAACGGCCATCCGGTCGACCGGCTGGGAGAGGTGTCGGGGCCGCTCGGGGCGCTTGGCCGGCGCAAGGCCGTGGCGTTGCTGCGCGAGGGCTGGGGCATTCCGGGCGGCGAGGATGTCGACCGCGAAGTCATGTCCCTGATCACCCGGGGGCATCGCGAGGATTTCGGCTTCACCGCCCGTGTCGCAGAGCTGTCTGAGGGCGAGCGGGTGCGCTATGGCCGGGCCCTCCACGCCCTCACAGACAGTGGGCTGGCGAATGATCCCGCCGCCCGGCAGCGGGCGCTCGCCGACCTGATCGCCCTGCGCTACGGCCCCCAGGGCCTGCAGGTGATGGGCGGCGTGCTGCGCCGTGCTCCCGAGACCGACCCTTCCGTGGTTGATCTGGTGGAGACCGCCATGCTGGGCCCGCTGTGGGATCCCGAGGTCGATGCGGACGAGCTCGAACCCCATTGGGCGCGGGCCCGCGAGATGGTCGGGACGGAATTCGGCGACGAGGGGGTGGGCGCCTTCGACGCCTGGCGCGCGGCCTTCACGCGCGAAGTGATCGAGGTTCCGGGGGCGCTCGAGCTCTATGTCCAGCTCCGGATCTTCCTGCACCAGCTGGCCGATCCCGACTTTCCGGCCGAAGAGCTGGGGCGGCTGCGGCTCCTGGAGGCAGCCGGTCCCGGCGCCGTCACCCATGACCGGCATATGGCCTGGGATTTCGGCCGGGCATTGATGCTGATCCGCTGGGGCCACATGGCCGGCTGGATCGATGCCGATGATGCCTGGATGCGGATGCTGCCGATCGCGCGCGAGATCCAGAGCGCCTATGGCTCGTGGACCGATATGGCGGCGGCCTATCTGGAGGGGCGGGCCTTGTGGTCGGGTGGTGCGGACGCCGATCAACCGGTCTTCGAGAAGGCGGCAGCCGGCCTCAGCGCCGATGCCGACAGCCCCTGGAACCGACTGCCCTGGGATCTGCCGCTCGAGAAGGACTGGTGACCGAGCATTCCGTGCTTATGCGAAACGCCCGGCATGACAGCATGCCGGGCGTTCCGTGTCGGGCGCGGTGGCCGGGAGGACGGGCCGTCAGACGTTGAACAGGAAGTGGAAGACGTCGCCGTCGCGGACCACGTATTCCTTGCCTTCCATGCGCAGCTTGCCGGCGGCTCGGGCCTCGCTTTCGCCACCGCAGGTGATGTAGTCGTCGAAGGCGATGGTCTCGGCGCGGATAAAGCCGCGCTCGAAATCGGTGTGGATCACGCCGGCGGCCTGCGGGGCGGTGGCGCCCTTGCGGACGGTCCAGGCGCGGGCCTCCTTGGGGCCGACCGTGAAGAAGGTCAGCAGATCAAGCAGGCTGTATCCGGCGCGGATGACCCGGGTGAGGCCGGTTTCCTCAAGCCCCAGCGCCTCGAGGAAATCGCGCTTCTCTGCCTCGTCGGAGAGCATGGCGACCTCGCTCTCGATCTTGGCGGAGACCACCACGGCCGCGGCGCCCTCGGCCTCGGCGCGAGCAAAGACCCGGGCCGACAGCTCATTGCCCTCGGCGGCGGCGCTCTCGTCGACATTGCAGACATAGAGCACCGGCTTGGCGGTCAGCAGCTGAAGCAGCTGGAAGGCACGGCGCTCCTCGGCGTCGATCTTCACGGTCCGGGCGGGGCGGCCATCCTGAAGAGCGGTCAGCACCCGGCCCATCAGCTCGATCTGGGCCTTGGCGTCCTTGTCGCCACCCTTGGCGCGCTTCTCGATGCCGGCCATGCGCTTCTCAAGGCTTTCGAGATCGGCCAGCATCAGCTCGGTCTCGATGGTCTCGGCATCGCGCAAGGGATCGACGCCACCCTCGACATGGGTGATGTCGTCATCCTCGAAGCAGCGCAGCACATGGGCGATGGCATCGACCTCGCGGATATGTGCCAGGAACTGGTTGCCCAGACCTTCCCCCCGGCTGGCGCCGCGCACCAGGCCCGCGATGTCGACGAAGTCGAGCTGGGTCGGGATGATCTGCTTCGAACCGGCGATGGCCGCAAGCTTGTCGAGGCGCGGATCCGGCACCATCACCCGGCCGGAATTCGGCTCGATGGTGCAGAACGGATAGTTCGCCGCTTCTGCCGCCGCGGTGCTGGTCAGCGCGTTGAACAGGGTCGACTTGCCGATATTCGGCATGCCGACGATGCCGCATTTGAAGCCCATGGGATTACTCCTCGCCGCCGGTCGCACCCGCGGGCGGGGCACCCGCGGCATCCGGCTTCGCCGGCTTTGCCGGCTTCAGCGGTTTCGGCGGCCGGACGGCACCCGCAACCTTGCTCATATAATCGCTCTCGCGGCCGGCCAGCAGCAGCGGCAGATGCACCGCCACCGCATCGGTCAGATCGCGGAGCCAATCCTGTTCGGCCCTGGCGAAATCGCCCAGCACCCAGCCATGGACCCGGGCCTTGTCGCCCGGATGGCCGATGCCCAGCCGCACGCGCACGAAATCGGCCCCCATATGGCGGGTGATGTCGCGCAGGCCGTTATGGCCGGCATGGCCGCCGCCGGTCTTCACCCGCATTTTCGAGGGGGCGAGGTCAAGCTCGTCGTGGAACACGACGATGCGGCCCGGCTCGATCTTGTGGAAGCGGGCGGCCTCGGCGACCGAACGGCCGCTCTCGTTCATGTAGGTGAGGGGCTTGAGCGCGATCGCGCGCTCGGGGCCGATGCGGCCTTCGGAAATCTCGCCCTGGAACTTGCGGCGCCAGGGGGAGAAGCCATGGCGGCGGACGATTTCGTCCACCGCCATGAAGCCGATATTGTGGCGATTGCCGGCGTATTCGGGGCCGGGATTGCCCAGACCGACCAGCAGCCACATGATCGTCAGGCCTCTTCGTCGCCTTCGGCCTCACCGGCGTCCTCGGAGAGGCCGGCCGGCGCCGCGATCGTCGCGATGGTGAAGTCGCGATCGGTGATCGCCGGACGGGTGCCCTTCGGCAGCTCGACGGCGCTGATGTGGATGCTGTCACCGATCTGGGCGTTCGCCAGGTCGACGGTGATCGACTGCGGGATCGCGTCGGGGGCGCAGATCAGCTCGACCTCGTGACGGACGACGTTCAGCACGCCACCCTTCTTGATGCCGGGGCAGGTCGCCTCGTTGACGAAGTGCACGGCGACTTCGACGCGGATCTCGTGATCGCCGGTCAGGCGCAGCAGGTCGACATGCAGCGGCACGTCGGTGACCGGATGGAGCTGCACGTCGCGGGCCAGCACGCGGATGCTCTCACCGTCCAGCTTCACCTCGATCACGGTCGAGGCCAGGTCCGGGGTACGGTTGAAGAACAGGCCGAACTCGCGGGCGTTGAACGACACCATCTGGGCGGGCTGCTTGCCGCCGTAGATCACGCCGGGGACGAGGCCGTCACGGCGGGCCTGACGCGCGGCCCCCTTACCGCCGCGGTCACGCGCCGTCGCATTCAGCACGGGCTGAGTGGTCATGAGGATGGTCTCCTGCTGGCCGGCGGTGCCTGTCTGTACGGCCCGCCGGGGGGTTATGCCGGTTCGCTGATGCCTTGGTCCGGAAATACGGCAGGGCGGGCCTCCAGGGGTGCCCGCCCTCGATACCGTCAGGTGTCCGGGACGTCAGTCGAACAGGCTGGACACGGAACTTTCGTCGGCAATCCGGCGCATCGCCTCGCCGATCAGCGGCGCGATGCTCAGGCTGCGAATGTTGCGGGACACGCGCATCGCCTCGGTGGCGGCGATCGAGTCGGTCACGATCAGCTCTTCGAGTGCCGAGGAGGTGACGCGGGCGACGGCGCCGCCCGAGAGCACGCCATGGCTGACATAGGCCTTCACCGAGCGGGCGCCGTTCGCCATCAGGGCGGCAGCGGCGTTGCACAGCGTGCCGGCGCTGTCGACGATGTCGTCGATCAGGATGCAGTCCCGATCCTCGACATCACCGATGATGTTCATCACCTCGGACACGCCGGCGCGCTCGCGCCGCTTGTCGACGATGGCGAGATCGGCATCGATGCGCTTGGCGACCGCGCGGGCGCGCACCACGCCGCCCACGTCGGGAGAGATCACCATCAGGTTGCGGCCGGCCGACTTCTCCTGGATGTCGCGCACGATCACCGGTGCTGCATAGAGATTGTCGACCGGGATGTCGAAGAAGCCCTGGATCTGGCCGGCATGCAGGTCCAGCGTCAGCACGCGGTCGGCGCCGGCGGTGGTGATCAGATTGGCGACCAGCTTGGCCGAGATCGGCGTGCGCGGACCGGGCTTACGATCCTGGCGGGCATAGCCGAAATAGGGGATGACGGCGGTGATCCGGCGGGCGGAGGCGCGCTTCAGCGCGTCCAGCGTCACCAGCAGCTCCATCAGATTGTCGTTCGCCGGGTGGCTGGTCGACTGGATGACGAACACGTCCTCGCCACGGACGTTCTCCAGGATCTCGACGAACACTTCCATGTCGGAGAACCGGCGGATATTCGCCTTGGTCAGGGGAAGGTTCAGGAACGTCGCGATGGCTTCGGCCAGCGGCCGGTTGCTGTTGCAAGCGATAACCTTCATCGACACTGCCCCGCGATGATCTGTCCGACTGTCCGGATGAGGAAGATGAGGACGCACGTCCCGCCCGTGGGATCATTCCCGTGGGCTTTGCATGCCGATGGTCGGTTCAACCTTTGGTCGCGCCGGCCGTCCGTGCGAACTGTGCGAGAAAAGGCAAGCGACCGCAAGACGTTGTTCGACGTCCTCCGGGCCTGCCTTTGCGCGGGCGCAAAATAGCAAGGCGTCTCGAAGCTGTAAACATGCAGGCGGCGGGGGGCGCGTGCCCGCCCGCTGCATGCATGGCCGGAATGACACGGTACCGCCGCCGGGTACGGTCAGTCCGGGTCGGGCTGGCCGACATAGATCACCACCGCCAGGATCGTGATGTAGAACCGGAAAGCCGGTGCCTGGCCGTTCCAGGTGGACGACTGCCACATGGCGAACCACTCGCCGCCGATCACCATGAAGCCCACGAACCAGACCAGAAAGCCCATGGCGGCGCCGAAATGGACCATCCGCTTGGCGCGGCCGAATTCTCCGGCCGTGCCGTTGACCCGGCGCAGCATGGCGATGCCGGCCACGGCGAACAGGGCCGCGGTGATGCCCTCGCCGGCGATGATCGCCCAGTAGCCGATATGCCAGAAGATCGGATCGGTGATCGCCCGCCACATCAGCGCATTGCCGGGGAAGGTGTCGTCCATCGCCAGAACGTGAGACACGAAGGCGAAATTCGATCCGTAGTCGGTCAGATTGTTGAAGGTGACGAGGAAGGCGAAGGCCGAGAGGCCAAGCACCATCACGATCTTGGCCACACGCGACGCAGCAGGCATGAACGCTCGCTCCCTGGGACCGGGCGGTTTGCCCCCGGTCCGGACACTCCTGACCGGAGGTCCCTGTCCCGGAACGGGGTCCGCCTCACATCATTATGCAACTGGCCATCATGCCCAGAAGCAGCACCAAGGTGAAGATGATCAGATGGGGCACGCGTGCAGCTTTCTTGTGAGGCGCCGGCCGGGCGGTTCGGGCGGCGAGCAGGTCAGGCGGCGAGCAGACGGAAGCGGTCGACGTCGACCAGCCCCATATCGGTGATCTTGAGATGCGGGATCACCGGCAGCGGCAGGAAGGCGAGCTGAAGGAAGGGTTCGGCCAGGCGGCAGCCGATGGCGCGGGCGGCCGCACGCAGCGCCACCAGCCGGTCGCGGACATGGTCGGCGCCGGCATCGCTCATCAGCCCGGCGACCGGCAGGGCCAGATCGGCCAGAACCCGGCCATCGCGCACCACCACGAAACCGCCGCCCATGGCGATCAGCCGGTTGACCGCCACCGCCATGTCGGCATCGCCCGCCCCCACCACACAGATATTATGGCTGTCATGGCCGACGGAGGATGCGATGGCGCCGTCGGGGAAGCCGAAGCCGGTGACGAAGCCGCGGCCGACATTGCGGTTGGTACCGTGGCGGGCGAGCACCGCGACCTTGAGCAGGTCACGCGACGGATCCGCCCGGCGCTCGCCGCCCGCATAGGGCAGCGCCATGGTCAGGTGATCGGTGATCAGGCTGCCCGGGCGGATGCCGATCACCGGCGCCCCCGGCCCCTGGGCAGGCACCCGGAAGATGTCGGGGGTGACTGGCGGCAGCCGGACCGAGCCGAAGCCCACCGGCGCCGGCATGGCGCCATGATCGAAGATCCCGTCTTCCACCACCCGGCCGTTGCGGATGACGGTTGCGACCGCGCAATGCTCCAGGTCGTCGAGCACGACGATATCGGCCCGCCTGCCCGGCGCGACCAGCCCCCGATCCTTCAGTCCGAAGCCCTGGGCGGCCGACCAGGTGGCGGCGCGATAGACGGCGCCCGCCGGCGCGCCTGCCTTGATTGCCGCCCGGATCAGATGATCGAGATGGCCTTCCTCGGCGATGTCGAGCGGGTTGCGGTCGTCGGTGCAGAAGGCGAAGAAGGGGGAGTTGCGCCAGTCGAGCAGCGGTGCCAGCGCGGCCACGTCCTTCGAGACGCTGCCGTCGCGGATCAGCACCTGCATACCCTTGCCGATCTTCTCCAGCGCCTCGGCACGGTTGGTGCATTCGTGGCAATTGCGGATGCCGCAGGCGAGATAGGCATCGAGGTCGCGCCCCGAGAGCAGAGGAGCATGACCGTCGATATGGGTGCCGTCGAAGGCGGCCAGCTTGTCCAGCACCTCGTCGTCCAGATGCAGAACGCCCGGCACATTCATGAACTCGGCAAGCCCGATCACCGAGGGGTGGTCGCGGAAGGCGACCAGATCATCGGCGCTCAGCCGGGCGCCCGAGGTCTCGAGCCCCGTCGCCGGGACGCAGGAGGAAAGCTGCACCCTGAGGTCCAGGGCCGTGTGCAGGCTGGCATCCAGGAAGTAGCGCAACCCCTCGGTGCCGAGCACATTGCAGATCTCGTGCGGGTCCGAGATGGCGGTGGTGGTGCCGCGGGCCAGCGCCAGCCGGTCGAATTCGGCCGGCGTGACCAGCGTGCTTTCGACATGGACATGGGTGTCGATGAAGCCCGGCACGATCACCCGGTTGCGGGCGTCGACCTCGCGCCGGCCGCGATAGCCCGGGCCCACGCCGACGATCATGTCGCCGGTGACGGCGACATCGGCCACCTCCAGCGCGCCGGTCGCGAGGTTCAGCACCCGGCCGCCACGGATCACCAGATCGGCGGCCTCGCGGCCGAGTGCCTGGTCGATGCGGCGCTTCAGCACGGCCTTGGTGTGATCGCGGGTTGCGTGGGGAACCCCGGTCTCGCGGGGGGCGGCGCTGGCCATCGGCTTTGCCTCCGGATGCATGCGGATATCCCTGCGACCGCATGGAAGAGCCGCGCGGGGTTCGGTGGAATCTGGTGTGGCGGGGCGTGGCCGGCAAGCGGTGGCCCACCTCCGGCACCCGCTTATGCCTCCGGCACCCGCTTACGCCTGGTCGAGAAGGACGATCGCCGAGACCTGGCGGCCGTAGTCCGCCTCTCCCCGGTGTGTGGTGCGACGATAGGAGAACAGGGTGTCGGTGGCGCCATAGGTGTCGGTACCGATGGCGTCCGCCGTGATCCGGTTCCGCCTCAACCGGGTGAGCAGATAGCCGGGCAGATCGAAATGCAGCCGGTCGTCGCATCCCGGACTGAAGAAGCCGGCCGCGGCCGGATCGGCGGCCGTGGCGGCGTCGCGCAGTTCCGGCCCCACCTCGTAGCTCGGGCCGGCGATGCAGGGGCCGATGACGGCGCGGATGCGGCTGCGGCTGGCGCCCAGCGCCTCCATGGCCTCGATGGTCGCGTCGGTGGCGCCGCCGACCGCGCCCTTCCAGCCGGCATGGGTGGCGCCGATCACCCGGGCTTCGGCATCGGCGAACAGAACCGGCGCACAATCGGCGGCCAGCGCGCCGAGGACGATGCCCGGCAGCCGGGTGACCATGCCGTCGGCATGGGGGCGGCCTTCGGCACCGCGACCGGCTTCGGGATAAAGCGCCAGCCCGTCTTCGTCGACCGTGATCACCCGGCGGCCATGGACCTGGTGGTTGGTCAGCAGGTGCCGGGGCGCGGGCGTCAGTGCTGCAGCCACGCGGCGGCGGTTCTCCGCGACCGCGGCCGGGTCGTCGGCGCTGCCCGGGCCGCAGTTCAGGCTGGTATAAAGGCCGGTCGAAACGCCGCCCTGCCGGCCGAAAAAGCCGTGGGCGATGCCGGGCAGGTGGAGCAGACCGTGGCGGTCATGGGGGGGCCGGTCATGCATGAGGGACTGGGGCATCAGGTTGCCTCCTCGCGGGGGGCTTAAAGATCGGCGTCGAAGCCGGGCACCGGTGCGAAGCCGGGCGGTGCCGGCCGGCCGGGTGGTGTCAGGGCCAGCACCTTGAACAGGCGCCCCATCTCTTCCGGGGCCGTCAGGCGCTTCAGGGCGGTGGCGATCTGGGCGCGCTCGCCGCCGTTACGGGCACCGCGGGCCAGGCGTTCGGCACGGGCACCGATGCCGAGCCGGCCCAGAAAGCTGCCCTGATCGACGGGGCCATGGGCCAGGGCGCCGCCTGCGGCCGCGGCTGCGGACAGACGCTCGAAATCGACATGAACGGTCAGGTCGGCGCGCCCCGGTTCTTCCAGCGGGTCGGCATGGGCATGCGCCTTCACCGCCTGGAAGGTGTCGCCGGGGGCACTGATGCCATGGCCGTAATCGACGATCAGCGCCGCACCGCCGAGCGCGGCAAGCCGGGTGCCGATGGTGCCGGCGATCGAAATCGATGCCGGCTGGACCTCGGCGATCGCTCCGGCCGGGATCTCGGCCAGCGAGGCCCGGGCGATGCGTGGGGTCAGCAGGGCTGCGGCCGGGCTCGGATCCGGCGACAGGCCATAGCGGAACCGTCCCGGGCGGTCGGGATCGAGGTCGATCATCCGTTCCGACCACAGGCCGTCGGGGCGCCGGACCAGCTGGCGGACCGGCAGGGCATCGAAGAACTCGTTGGCGATCAGCAGCAGCGGCCGGTCGTCGGGCAGGCCGTCGACCGTATCGTGCCAGACCGGCGGCCGGGAGAGGCCGGCATCGGCGACCGCCTGAGCCTGAGCCTCACGCAGGCGCGGGCTCTGCTCCACGAAATGCAGCGACACCCGATCCAGAAGCCCCGGCATCATCTTCATCGCCCGAAGCGCGTCGGCCATCAGCGTGCCGCGGCCGGGGCCGAGTTCGGCGAGCGTGACCGCCGGCGGCTGGCCGGCTTCATCCCAGGCGACCGCCAGCCAGAGCCCGACCAGTTCACCGAACATCTGGCTGATCTCGGGGGCCGTGACGAAGTCGCCATCTGCCCCGAAGGGCTCGCGGGTCGTGTAATAGCCATGCTGCGGATGGCCGAGCACCAGGCCCATATAGGTGCCCAGCGTCATCGGCCCGTCGACGGCGATGCGTCCGGCGATGATCCGGCCGAGTGGGGTATCCGCAGGGGGGAGGGGGGTGGCGTCGGTCATTCGCGGCCCGGTCCGGTCGCGGCGTCGGTCCGGCTGCGGGCGCGGAGCACCAGATAGACGCCGATCAGGAACATGGGCAGGGACAGCAGCTGCCCCATGGTGAGGCCCGCCGCCAGGAAGCCCAGGAAGGCATCGGGCATGCGGAACAGCTCGGCGATCGACCGGGTGATGGCATAGCCCATCAGGAAATAGCCGGCCAGCAGGCCCGGGCGGGCCCAGGTTTCCCGGCGGCGGGCAATGAACCACAGCACGACGAACAGCAGCAGGCCTTCAAGCAGCGCTTCGTAGATCTGGCTTGGATGGCGGGGTTCCGGACCGGCCATGGGGAAGATCATGCCCCAGGGGACGTCCGTCGGCCGTCCCCAGAGTTCGCCATTGATGAAGTTGGCGATCCGTCCGAAGAACAGGCCGATCGGGGCGGCGGCGGCCACCAGATCGCCCACGGTCAGCGGATTGACCCCCTTGGTGCGTGCGAAGAGAGCGAGCGAGACCGCCACACCCAGAAGCCCGCCATGGAAGGACATTCCGCCCTTCCACACCATGGGGATCTCCAGCAGATGCTGGGCGTAATAGTCCGGGCGATAGAACAGCACGTACCCGAACCGGCCGCCCAGGATGACGCCGAAGGCGACCCAGACCAGCAGGTCGTCGATCGACCGTTCGTCCAGGCCCAGGGCGTGGCGCCGGGTCAGGCCCACAACATAGCGCCAGCCGATCAGCAGACCCGCGATATAGGCCAGGGCGTACCAGCGAATGGCGATCGGGCCGATGGCAATCGCAACCGGATCGATGTCGGGGAAGGTCAGGCCGGTCATCGGCAGCGGGCCTCGCGGAGGTTCGGAATCGGGTGTCGGCGGCAGTCTAAGGGGGGCGCCCCTGCCGCTCAAGCAGTGCCGCCCGAGAGTGTGTCACGCGGGTGGTGACATCTTCGAGACCCGACGATAACTGCAGGCCGGGCATGTGAATGTGATACTGTTAACGAAGCGGTGACCATGTTATGGATCCGCAAGGTCCGAACCACGTGCGCCGCCCGTTCTGTCGGGTATCGCCGGAAGGCGCGGATCCTCAGTCCTGCAAGCCAATGTACACGTCCTCCAGGTCCGTGTCCGCCGGCCGGGCCGTCCGGGCGCAAGCCCGGTTTCCGGTCCTGTCTTCGGCCACCGGCCGTCCGGGAGATCGCCGATGCAGAGCAATAACCCCTTCTTCGACGACATGGCCCGTGTCGCCAGCGGTGCCATGAGCGGCTTTGCCGGTCTGCGCCAGGAAATGGACCAGCTGGTCCGCTCACGTGTTGAGCGGATGCTGGCCGAGATGGGCGCCGTGACCCGCGAAGAGGCGGATGCGTTGCGGGCACTCGCCGAAGGCCAGGCCGAGCGGATCGCGGCACTCGAGGCGCGGATTGCGGCGCTGGAAGCGGCGGCGGCCCCGGTCGCCGATGCTCCTGAGGCCGATGCCCCCCAGGCCGACGCCCCCCAGGCTGACGCCCCGGACGAACGGTCGGCCTCTTGACCGCGATGCCCGGTACCGGACTGGTGCCGGCCCGCTCCGGCATGGCCGCCGCCGCCCTCTGGGTGGGGGTGCTGGCGGTGTCGACCGGGGCGATTTTCGCGCGTCTGGCGGATGCGCCGGCCCTGGTGATCGCCACCGGCCGTCTCGCCATCGCCAGCCTGCTGATCCTGCCGCTGATGGGCATGCGTCATCGCAGTGCGATCCGCACGCTCGGCCGGCGCCATCTGCTGCTTGCGGTGGTGTCGGGCGCCTTTCTGGCGCTGCATTTCGCGACCTGGATCAGCTCGCTCTCCTATACCTCCATCGCCAACTCTGTGTTGCTGGTCAACACGGTGCCGATCTGGACCGCACTCGGTGGTCTCGTCCTCGGCATCGACCGTCTGGACCGGCGGGGCTGGCTGGCGGTGGGGCTTGCCGTCATCGGAACCGTCATCGTCTCGGCGCCGTCTGCCGATCTGACCGGCGACGGGCTTCTCGGCAACGTCCTGGCGCTGGTCGGCGGGGCGGCGATGGCGGCCTATCTGCTGTGCGGACGTGCCCTCAGGGCCAGGCTCGATCTCGTGCCTTATGTGATGCTGGCCTATGGTGTGGCGGCCGTGGTCCTCCTTTCGGTCACGCTCGCAGCCGGCCTGCCTCTTCTGGGACACGGGACGGCCACATATCTGGCCCTTGTGGGAATGGCGCTTATCCCCCAACTAATTGGTCACAGCACCTATAACTGGTCGCTGAAGGCCCTGCCGGCGACGGCGGTGTCGATCTCTCTCATGGGGGAGGCGGTGTTCGCCAGCCTGTGGGGATGGCTTCTCTTTCACGAGAGCCTGCCACCCGCGACGCTCGGCGGTGGAGTTCTGGTTCTGGCCGGCATCGTATTGGCCCAGACCAGCCTCGACCGAACACGGCGCGCGCAGGACGGTGGCGCCTGAGGGAAGGATCCGGTCACCGGATTTCTGCCCGAGGGATTTCCACCCAGCCTGCGCCTGTCATGCGCGACGGTCCGGATCCCGGATACCTCCGCAGCTCTGCCTCCTTATTGACACTTGTTCCCGCCGGGTCTCGGACCCACGATCGAGCACATGGACGACGATCTCATCTGGAAAGCGCTCTCGGACCCAAGCCGCAGGCGCATCATCGAACTTCTTCACGCGCAGCCCCGCCGCACCGGCGATCTGGCCGCCTGCTTCGACGTGACCCGTTTCGCGGTCATGAAGCACCTCGACCTTCTGGTCGAGGCAGGTCTGGTCACGGTGGAACGGCGCGGCCGCGAACGCTGGAACCGGCTGGCGCTCGAGCGCCTCACGCCGACCGTCGCCGGCTGGCTTGCCCAGTTCGCGGTGGGGGCCGAAGCCGAACAGGGCAATCTGCCCGGTGCGGTCGAGGCCATGGCGATCGAGGCGGCCGTCGAGATCGACCTGCCCCGTCGGCGCGCCTATCAGCTTTTCGTCGAACAGGCGGAAAACTGGTGGCCGCGTGAGGGCGAGGGGCGGGTCCGCCTGGAAGCCGCAACCGGCGGCTGGCTCTATCTCGACCGCGGTCCCGGCCGGCCCCAGATGATCTGGGCCGTGATCGGCGATGCCCGGGCGCCGGCGGCGATCGAACTGATCGGTGCCTGCGGCCAGAAGGGCGTCGAAAGCGCCCGGACCCGCCTCGTCTTCGAAAAGGCGGGCAAGGGGCGGACCGTGGTCCATCTGCGCACCGATGCCCTGGTGACGCTGGATCAGGCGGGGCGAGAGCGCTATCGCGCGTTCTGGCGCCGTCTGCTGACCGACGCCTATGCGAGCTATGCCGATACACAGGCAGGCCCGGCGGAAGCGGACCTCGATCTCGAGGACGACGACGCCCATGGCGAGCCGCAGAGCGCCTGGGTGGCCGGCGCCATCCGCTGACGCTTGAGCGTCGTCCGCACTTGGCTCTAACCCCCGGCGGGCCGGACCATCATCCGGCACCGTCGGGGGTTCGTGTGTCTGCACGGAAGGCCGCCGGCCCGGTCGCGGGATTCTCCGCGCCGACCCTAAATCGCTGATTTTTCCTTGACGATCGGGACCGGCTCGCCTAAAGACACGGTCTCCGAAAGGTGCCCGGCCCGGGTGCCGCCATCGACGACGCCGGCGCGGCGCATCGTCCGAAGGTTTCAACAAGCGTCCGCCCGCTGAAGGTTTCCAAACATGGCCCGTCGTTGCGAGCTTACCGGTAAGCGTTACATGGCAGGCAACAATGTCAGCCATGCCCACAACAAGTCCCGTCGCCGCTTCAATCCGAACGTCCAGGACACCGGCATCTATTCCGACGTGCTGGGCCGTCTGGTCCGCCTGAAGGTTGCCGTGTCGACCCTGCGTTCGATCGAGCGTCGTGGTGGCCTCGATGCCTTCCTCGCCGGTGCCCGTGAGGTCGAGCTCTCGCCCGACGCCCGCCGGCTGAAGAAGCTGATCGTCGAGAAGCGTGCCGCTCGCGCTGCGGAGTTCGCCGCCGCCGAGTGACGCCGGAGCCCCATGCGGGTTCCGCCGCTCCAGATCCAGAAGGACCCGCGCCGGAGACGGTTGCGGGTCCTTCTGCGTTCGAACAGACTATCCGGGACGGCGCAGTCACGTGCCGCCCCGTCACCCGACGGCCTGTATCGCCGTCCGGACGGCAGATGAACCGCCTGCCGTCCCTTTGGGAAAGAGAGACCATCTCCCATGGCTCATGCGCTGCACCGCCTCTGGCTGCCGATCCTGGCGATGACCCTTGCGGTCGTCGCCTCCAACATTCTGGTCCAGTATCCGATCAACGACTGGCTGACCTGGGGCGCCTTCACCTATCCGGCGGCCTTTCTGGTCACCGATCTGACCAATCGCCGCTACGGCACCGCATCCGCCCGCAGGGTGGTCTATGCCGGTTTCGCGATCGCGGTCGTCATGTCGCTGTGGTTCGCCGATCCGCGGATTGCGCTCGCTTCGGGCGCGGCCTTCCTGGTTGCGCAGCTGATGGACGTGACGGTGTTCGACCGGCTGCGCCGCCGGCCCTGGTGGCAGGCGCCGCTGATTTCGTCCTCGCTGGCTTCGGCTTTCGATACGGTGCTGTTCTTCACCATTGCCTTCGCCGGCACCGGCCTGCCCTGGATCAGCTGGGCGGCGGGCGATTGGGGGGTGAAGATGGCAATGGCTCTGGCCATGCTGGTGCCCTATCGCGCCCTGATGCAGATCCTGCTGCCGCTGCCGACGGATCCCGTGCACGAGCATGGCTGATCAGGCCTGGCCCGCCCGGTAGCGCCGCGGCTCCAGCCCCAGCGCGCGGATCCGCGAGGCGAGCGTGGTTGCCGGCAGGCCGAGCAGGGCGGCAGCCCCGTTCGGGCCATAGACCCGGCCGCCACACCGGCTGAGGGCGGCCTCGATCATCCGTCGGTCACGGTCGCGGCGGCCGGCTTCGGTCAGCAGCTCGTCCTCGTCCCCGGCCAGGGCGGGCGCTGCGGGCGCCGCTGCCGGGCCGGCATGCAGGGCGGCGGATGGCTCCAGATCGAAGCGCAGCCGCCCGCCCCGGGCCAGGATCGCCGCCCGTTCGATCACATTCTCCAACTCGCGGACATTGCCCGGCCAGTCATAGCCGGTCAGCCGCTCGACATCGCCGCGGGTCAGCCTGAGATCGGGGATATTCAGCCGCCGGCAGGTCTTGGCCAGGAAATGGGCGGCCAGCAGCGGCACGTCATCCAGCCGCTCGCGCAAAGGCACGCTCTCGATCGGGAAGACGTTGAGGCGGAAATAGAGATCTTCGCGGAACCGGCCGCGGCGTACCTGATCCTTCAGGTCGCGATTGGTGGCGGCCACGATCCGCACATCCACCGCCCGGGTCCGCTCTTCGCCGACCCGCTCGAAATGGCCCTCCTGCAGCACCCGCAGCAGCTTGCTCTGCAGTTCCAGCGGGATCTCGCCCACCTCGTCCAGGAACAGGGTACCGCCATCGGCCAGGTCGAACCGGCCGACCCGGTCGCGCACCGCGCCGGTGAAGGCGCCGCGGACATGGCCGAAGAACTCGCTTTCGAACAGCTCCCGCGGGATGGCTGCGCAGTTCACCCGGATCAGCGGCCGGTGCGACCGGCGGCCGGCTTCGTGGATCGCCCGCGCGATCAGCTCCTTGCCGGTGCCGCTTTCGCCGGTGATCAGCACATTGGCATCGGTGGGCGCAACCAGGTCGATCTGGCGGGCGATCGTCTGGATGGCGGCGCTGCGGCCGATGATGTGGTGGTGGTTGACCTCGGTGCGGATCTCTTCCAGCAGATAGGCGTTCTCGCGCTCCAGCCGCTCGCGCAGCGCGTCGACCTCGGCCAGGGCGGCATGCAGCCGTTCCTCCGCCTCCCGGCGGCTGGTGACATCGCGGAACACGATCACGGCGCCGACCACCACGCCGCGGTCGCGGATCGGCGTGCTGGTATATTCCACGCGGATCGGTCGGCCATCCTTTCGCCAGAACACCTCGTCGTCGATCTGCCGGACCTCGCCCTCGCGGAAGGCGGCGTAGATCGGGCATTCATGCTCGGGATAGTGGCTGCCATCGGCATGGGTGTGATGGACCATGCCATGCATGTCGCGGCCGACCAGTTCTTCCGCCCGCCAGCCCAGCAGACGTTCGGCGGCCGGGTTGACGAAGGTGGTGTGGCCCTCGGCATTGATGCCGTAGATCCCCTCGCCGGCGGCCCGCAGGATCAGCTGGTTCTGCCGCTCGACATCGCGGAAGAAGCGTTCCACCCGCCGCCATTCGGCGATACCGCCCTTCAGATAGGCGTCGGCCTCGGCATCGACCTCGCGGCGGTGGCGTTCCTCAAGATCCGTGATGGTCAGCAGGACCAGCCCGGCGCCTGGCCCGTCGAGCCGCGCGCCCTCGTACTCGACCGCCACCTCGCTGCCGTCGGCACGGCTGGGGGCGAGGCCCCGGGTCACCGCCTGGCCCTGGTCCAGAACCGCCTCGGTGAAGACCACCAGCGCCGGCATCTGGCCCTGATGCAGCGCGCTCATCCGGCGCGTGGCCAGCACCTCCGGCGCCAGACCGAACAGCCGGCCTGCCGCCGGATTGGCATGCAGGATAAGGTCGGCCACGGGATCGAAAACCAGCATCGGCCGCGGGCTGGCGGCGATGATCGCCGCCGCCAGGGCATCGGCCCGGTGGGCGTGGTCGGGTGGTGCTGCGGTATCGGGCATGGCGTCCTCCGGACAGGACCGGGAAGGGCGCGGGGGTATGTGGAAGCCTAGCACGAAACTTCGTGAAACCAACCACGATATCCCGTGGATCACGATATATCGTGGTCTCTCGCATCGGTCGGATCCCGGAAATTTATCGAATTATATCAGATAACTAGATGGATTTTGTCCGTCTGGCCCGGCGGTTGCAGAACAGAAGCCCGGGACGCGGCATCCCCCGCCTGCCGCCCGGCTGTTCAGACCGTTCATCCGTCAGGGAGTGACACATGACGATCAAGAGCCTCGGCGACGCCTTCGATCCGGATGTCGACCTCGGCCATGGCCGGCAGTGCGGCTGCGCCGCCTGCGCCACGACCTCTGCCCGGCCGACCTCCGCTCAATCTGACCCGGCGCTGCCCGTGGGTGAAGAGGCGCTGGTCGATCGGGTGGTCGAGAATGCGGTCGTCCGCTCCATGTTCGGCGGCAACGAGATTGCCCGGCGGTCGTTTCTGAAGACCGTGGGGGCGGGGGCCTTTGCGGCGGCGCTGGCCTCGGTTCTGCCGCTCGACCGGGTGAAGGCGGCGGTCAAGGACGGCATGACCGGCGGTGGTCCGCTCGAGAAGACGAAGCTCAACATCGGCTTCGTCCCGATCACCTGCGCCACCCCGATCATCATGGCCCATCCCATGGGCTTCTATGAACGCCGCGGCCTGGATGTGCAGGTGATCAAGACCGCCGGCTGGGCGGTGGCGCGCGACAAGTCGCTCAACAAGGAATACGACGCCTCGCACATGCTGACGCCGATGCCTCTGGCGATCACCATGGGGGCGGGCTCCACCGCCCAGCCCTTCCTGATGCCGGCGGTGGAGAACATCAACGGCCAGGCGATCGTGCTGCATGTCGATCACAAGGACAAGCGCGACCCCAGGGACTGGAAGGGCTTCCGCTTCGGGGTTCCCTTCGAATACTCGATGCACAATTTCCTGCTGCGTTATTACGTCGCCGAGCACGGGCTCGACCCCGACAAGGATATCCAGATCCGGGTCGTGCCGCCGCCGGAGATGGTCGCCAATCTGCGCGCCGGAAATCTGGACGGCTACCTGTCGCCGGATCCGTTCAACCAGCGTGCCGTCTGGGAAAAGGTCGGCTTCATCCATCTGCTGACCAAGGACATCTGGGAAGGCCATCCCTGCTGCGCCTTTGCCTGTTCCAAGGCCTTCGCCGAAGAGATGCCCAACACCTATGGCGCCCTGGTCATGGCGCTGCTGGAGGCGACCTCCTATGCCGCCGATCCGGCCAATCGCAAGGAGATCTCGGCCGCGATCGCGCCCGCCAATTATCTGAACCAGCCCGTGCCGGTGATCGAACAGGTCCTGACCGGCCGCTTCGCCGACGGGCTGGGCCAGGTGCAGGACGTGCCCGACCGGATCGATTTCGATCCCTTCCCCTGGCATTCCATGGGGGTGTGGATCCTGACCCAGATGAAGCGCTGGGGCTACATTTCGGGCGAGATCGACTATCGCGGCATCGCCGAACAGGTCTATCTCGCCGCCGAGACCGGTGCCCGGATGAAGGAGCTGGGTCTGACCCCGCCCGAGGTCACTTACGAGCCCCACACCATCATGGGCAAGACCTTCGATCCGGCGGATCCCGAAGGCTATCTCGCCTCCTTCGCCATCCGGCGCAGTTGAGCCTGCCCTCTGGGAGACCCGGAATGATGCCGTCGCTCCGCATCCGTGCCGCGATCCTGTCGGTGGCAGTGCTGGCCCTGCTGCTGGGGGTCTGGGAACTCTCCGGCACGGCGCCCGCCGCCTCGGCGGCGCAGGACGAATATGCCCGGCTGATGGGCGGTGCCGACACCCAGGCCCGCCTGCCGGCCCCCTCCGACATCCTGACGCGCGCCTGGGAAGAGATATCGGATCCCTTCTACGATGCCGGGCCCAACGACAAGGGCATCGGCATCCAGATCGGCTATTCGCTCTACCGGGTGGCGGCGGGCTATCTGGCCGCGGCCGCCATCGCCCTGCCGCTCGGCTTCCTGATCGGCATGTCGCCGCTGGCCTATCGGGCGCTCGACCCGTTCATCCAGGTGCTGCGGCCGATCTCGCCGCTCGCCTGGATGCCGCTCGCGCTGTTCGTGATCAAGGACAGCCAGATGTCGGCGATCTTCGTGATCTTCATCTGCTCGATCTGGCCGATGCTGCTCAACACCGCCTTCGGTGTCGCCAATGTCCGGCGGGACTGGGTGAATGTGGCCCGTACCCACGAACTCGGGCCGGTCTCGACCGCCCTCAGGGTCATCCTGCCGGCCGCTGCGCCGACCATCGTGACGGGGATGCGGATCTCGATCGGCATCGCCTGGCTGGTCATCGTGGCGGCAGAGATGCTCGTGGGTGGCACCGGCATCGGCTACTACGTCTGGAACGAGTGGAACAATCTCGATCTCACCAGCGTGGTGTTCTCCATCCTGATGATCGGTCTGGTCGGCATGGCGCTGGATGCGCTGCTCGGCGCGCTCGCCCGCGCCGTGGCCTATGCCGATTGAGGCGGAGAGAGAGGTATCCCATGACGAGCGAACGCCCCTTTCTCGACGTCTCGGGCCTGGCAAAACGCTTCCCCGCCCGGGGCGGCGGCGAGACCACGGTTTTCGAGCAGGTCGACTTCACCATGGATCGTGGCGAATTCGTCTGCGTGATCGGCCATTCCGGCTGCGGCAAATCCACCATCCTCAACATCCTGGCCGGGCTCGACAGCGCCTCCTCGGGGGCGGTGGTCATGGACGGCCGGGAAATCTCGGGCCCTGGTCTCGACCGCGGCGTGGTGTTCCAGAATTACAGCCTGTTGCCCTGGGCGACGGCGCTCGAAAACGTGGTCTTCGCCATCCGCGCCCGACATCGCGACTGGTCGCGGCAGCAGATCCGCGCGCATGCGCTCAGCCATCTGGCCAAGGTCGGGCTGTCCGGCGGGGCGGAGCACCGCAAGCCGGCCGAACTCTCGGGCGGCATGCGGCAGCGGGTCAGCATCGCCCGGGCCTTTGCGATCGAGCCCCGGCTGCTGCTGCTCGACGAGCCCTTCGGTGCGCTGGATGCGCTCACCCGCGGCACCATCCAGGACGAGTTGATCCGCATCTGGTCCGATACCGACCAGAGCGTGTTCATGATCACCCATGACGTCGACGAGGCGATCCTGCTTGCCGACCGGATCCTGCTGATGACCAACGGCCCGCGGGCCCGGATCGCGGAAAGCGTGGTCATCGATATCCCGCGGCCGCGGGCCCGGGACACCATCCTGCACGACCCGGCCTTCTATGCCATCCGCAACCACCTGGTCGAATTCCTGACCCGGCGCTCGCGGGAGCTGGCCGCCGGGGCCGGTGGTGCTGGCACCGGTGCCCCGCGCACCGTGCGCTTCGGCCGCGACGGCAGTGCCCAGGGTGTCGATGTCGTGCCCTTCCAGCGTGCCGCCCGTTGATCGGCTTCCCGATCCGTTTCGTCGCACCCTGTTTCGTCGCACCCGTTCATCACGACCCGCAGCGAGGACACCTCATGAACATGACCAAGACCTCCACCGATGCGCCGCTGTCGAAGGCCGATGCCACGGCGCTGATCCTGGCCGCCAAGGCGGCGCATGGCCTGACCTGGGAGGCGATCGCCGAGGGCATCGGCATGTCCCTGGTCTGGACCACCTCGGCGGCGCTGGGCATGAACAGCATGCCGGCCGAAAAGGCGCAGGCGCTGGTGGCCCTGCTCGACCTGCCGGCCGCCGTCGAGCCGGCACTGGTCGCATTCCCGACCAAGGTCTGGGATCAGGCGGTGCCCACCGACCCCGCGATCTATCGCCTCTACGAGATCGTGGGCGTCTATGGCGAGACGCTGAAGGAGATCATCCAGGAGAAGTTCGGCGACGGCATCATGAGCGCGATCGACTTCACCATGCATGTCGACAAGGTCGAGGATCCGAAGGGCGACCGGGTGAAGATCACCATGAACGGCAAGTTCCTGCCCTATAAGGCCTGGTGACCCGGGGTCTCGACGACATTTAATCGCATGAGGTCTGAGGCGGGTGTCGCGAGAGATCGCGGCACCCGTCAACCTTGTGGATAAAAACAAACAGTCTTGACTGTTTTTTTGTAGAGTCGCAGTCTTGAAACATGACGCGACCGGCCGGGGAGAGGGAGATGACCGGTGCGAAGGTGCGGCGCACGCAGGAGGAGCGGAGCGCCGAAACCCGCGACAAGCTGCTCTATGCGACGCTCGACGTGCTGATGGAGGCCGGCCATGCCCGGCTGGCCACCCAGGCGGTATGCGAACGCGCCGGCGTGTCTCGCGGCGCGATGCTGCACCACTATCCCACCCGCAGCGATCTGCTGGTTGCGGCGATCGAGCGGCTGCTCGACGACGAGATCATCGAGATGCGCGGCATGGCCGCCTCGGTGCGTTCGGGCGCGATCGGCCTGGACGCTTTCGTGGACGATCTGTGGCGGCGCTTCTCGGGCCGGCTGTTCTACATCACGCTGGAACACATCACCGCCGCCCGGACCGATGACGATCTGCGCGATGCGCTGCTGCCGGTGGTGAAGCGTTTCCATGTCGCGCTCGACGACATGTGGACCGAGTTTTTCGAGGCCCGCGGCACGGCCGACCGGGCCACGACCACCGTGCTCAATCTGACGCTCTGCCTGCTGCGCGGCATGGGCGCCCAGACGGTGCTGAAACCGGATCCGGACTATTACCAGGACCTGCTCAGGGCCTGGAAGACGATCCTCGCAACCCTCGTGGAGGGGCGGGGCTCAGGCGGCACGCTGGCGGGGAGCGTCGGCGTGTGAAATCCACCCGCAAAACCGATCGGCCTCTCAAGAAGGGCCGGCGGCAGCTCCCCGGCGGGGCGGCGGGTTCTCGGGATGGCAAGGAGAAGACAGGGATGGCAGGACGGATTGAGGCCCGCATGCGCCGGGCCGTGACGGCAGGCGTTTCGCTCGCGGTGATGTCCCTCGCGCTCGGCGGCGCGGCGCAGGCAGAGACCGCGCCCTTCAGGATCGGGGCGCTGAACCCGGTCACCGGCGCCGGCAGCCCCTATGGCCCCGGCATGCAGAAGGCGATCATCCTGGCGGCGGACGAGGTGAACGCCGCGGGTGGCGCCTGCGGCCGCAAGCTGGAAGTCTCGGCCGAAGATACCCAGACCTCGCCCGAAGCCGCCGTGCTGGCGGTGAAGAAGCTGATCGAGGTGAACAAGGTCGATGCGGTGATGGGCACCTGGTCCTCGGGCATCACGCTTGCGGTCATGCCGATCACCACTCAGGCCGGGTTGCCGCTGCTGAACACGTCGGGCGCGCCGGCGATCTCGACCGAGGACAAGGCCGATCTGGTCTGGCGCTTCCAGGCGACCAATGACCGCTTCGGCCAGGCCTTCGCCAAGATCGCGACCGAGCGCGGCTTCAAGCGTCCGGCGACCATGGCCTATAACAACGCCTCCGGCATCGGCAATACCGAGGGCTTCACCAAGGCCTGGACGGCCGCCGGCGGCGAGGTCGTCTCCAGCGTGGTCTACGAGCCCAAGCGGCCGAGCTACCGGTCCGAACTGCAGCAGATCCTGGCGGCGAACCCCGACGTGATTGTCATGGGGTCCTATCTTCAGGACACCACCGTCATCCTGCGCGAATGGTATCAGAGCGGCCAGAGCCCGGATGTGAAGTGGATCATCCCCGGCTGGGCCGCCAATCAGCAGCTGATCGATGCGCTGGGCCCCGACGTGCTCGCCAATGTGATCGCGGTCGACAGCATCAGCAATGAGAGCGCGCCGTCTTACGCCCATTTCGAGGCGGCCTATAAGAAGGCGATGGGGGCGGAGGCACCGGCCAATGTCTATGCGGCGATGACCTATGACATGGTGATCGCCTGGGGCCTGGCCATGCAGCAGGCCTGCCCCGACACGACCATTGCGGCGGTGAACGGCAGCATCCGGGCGATCGATGCCGCAGATGGCGCGCCGGTCTATACCTTCGCCGAGGGCAAGGCCGCGATCGAGGCCGGCCGCAAGGTGAACTATGAAGGCGCCTCCAGCCGCCTCTCCTTCGACCAGTATGGCGACGTGACGCCCGATTTCAGCCTGTCGGAGATCGATGGCGGCGCCTTCGTCCGCAAGGGCGTGGTCTCGTTCTGATCCGGACCGGCCGTGCCCGCCCGGGCCACGCTTCGGCGTGCCGGGCGGGTCGGTCGTCTCGTTCCGGCCTCCCGTTCCGGGGTCCCCATGGATACCGCCTATTATCTCAACCTAGCCTTCAACGGCCTGGTCGAGGGCTCGATCTATGCCCTCGGCGCGCTGGCGATCACGCTGGTTTTCGGCATCGCCCGCTTTCCCAACGCCTCCACCGGCGACCTGATGACGGTCGGCGCCTTCGGCGGCCTTGCCGGCACGCTGGCCGGGGGCGGGCTTCTGGGGGCGGCGATCGCCGGGGTGGGCGTCTCGGCCGCGGTGGCGCTCGCCTTCCATTTCCTGCTGTTCCGCAATCTGGCCCGGCGCTCGGCGGTGGCCTCGATGATCGCGTCGATCGGTCTCGCCTTCTTCCTGCGGTCGGCGCTCTCCTTCATCTTCGGCCATGATCAGCGGGTCTACGACCTGCCGCTGACCCGTGCGGTCCTGTTCGGGCCGATCCGGGTGCAGCCGACCGATCTGCAGGTGATGGGGGCGGCAGCTGCCGCACTGGCGGTGACTTTCGCCGTGCTGCACCTGACCCCGATCGGCCGCAGGATGCGGGCGGTCGCCGACAATCCCGATCTCGCCCGGGCCTCGGGCATCAATGCCGGGCGGGTGATGGCGGTGATGTGGCTGATGGCGGGCGGGCTGGCCGGGCTCGGCGGCGTTCTGCTGGGTGCCAAGACCGTGGTGACCCCCGAAATGGGCTGGGACCTGCTGCTGCCGGCCTTTGCCGCCACCATCCTCGGCACCATCGGCAACCCGATCGGCGCCGTTCTGGGCGGGCTGCTCATCGGCCTGGTGCAGGAGCTGTCCACCCCCTTCGTCGGCTTCACCTACAAGATCGGCATGGGGTTCGCGGTGCTGCTGCTGATGCTGATGATCCGGCCGCAGGGGCTGTTCGCCCGCAACGCGCTGGTTCGCTGAGAGAGGCCGCCCATGGAAAGCTATCTGGTCGCGGTCGCGGTGGTCACGGCGATCTACATGCTGATGACCTTCGGCCTGAACCTGCAATACGGCTTCACCGGCCTGATCAATTTCGGCCTGGTCGGCTTCTTCGCCATCGGCGCCTATACCAGCGCCCTGCTGGTGATGGCGGGCTGGCCCCTGCTGCTGGGCTTCGCCGCGGCGGCCCTGCTGGCGGCCCTTGCCGCCTGGCCGGTGGCGCTTTTGTCGCTGCGGCTCAGGATCGAGTATTTCGCCATCGTCATGCTCGGTTTTTCCGAGACGGTGCGCCTGGTGATCACCAACGAGCGCGCGCTGACTGGCGGCGTTCAGGGGATCCCCGGCATTCCATCGGCCGCCCAGGCACTGGGCGTGGAGGGCGTGGACGGCAATCTGCTGACCTTGATCCTGCTGGTCGTGGCGGTGATCCTGGTGCTGGCGGTCAACTGGCGCCTGGTCCACAGCCCCTTCGGCCGGATGATCCAGGCGATCCGCGACGACGAAGAGGCGGTGCGGTCGCTGGGCAAGCATCCGGGCCGGTTCAAGGTCACCGTGTTCATGGTCGGCAGCGCCTTCACCGGCCTCGCCGGCGCCTTCTACGCCCATTACGTCACCTTCGTGACCCCGGAACAGTTCGTCCCCCTGCTCACCTTCTATGTCTGGGTGGCGATGATCTTCGGCGGCGCGGGCCGGGTGGGCGGGGCCGCCATCGGCACGGTGGTGCTGATCGGTTTCCTTGAAGGCTCGCGCTTCCTGCGCGATGCCCTGCCGGGCGTTTCCGAAGTCGAGATGGCGAGCCTCAGGCTGGGGGTGGTCGGCGTTGCGCTGATGCTGCTGATGCGCTTCCGCCCGGACGGCATCCTGGGTGCGCCGTCGGCCGGCACGAAGAAGGGGGGCTGAACCGATGAGCCATCCTGACACCATCGCCGCCGCCGATCGTCAGTTGACGGTCGAGGGTGTTTCCAAAAGCTTCGGCGGCGTGCAGGTGCTGACCGATATCGGCTTCTCGGTGCCGGTTTCGGGGCTTTCGGGGCTGATCGGCCCCAACGGCGCCGGCAAGAGCACGCTGTTCTCGGTCGTCAGCGGGTTCCAGCCCGGCGATGCCGGCCAGGTCAGCTTTGCCGGCCGCGATCTCAGCCGGATGGGGCCGGTGGAACGGGTGCGCGCCGGGCTTGGCCGCACCTTCCAGGTGCCGCGGGTCTTCGCCAGCCTGAGCGTGCGCCAGAATCTGGCGGCGGCGGCCCCGGGGCAGACGGGCGAGACCCTGGCCGGCGTGTTCTTCCGCGGCGCCCGCATCCGTCGGCAGGAGGCGGAGATTGCCGGGCGGGCCGACGGCATTCTCTCCTTTCTGAACCTCACCCGCGTGGCCGACAAGCCGGCCGGCGGCCTGTCGGGCGGTCAGCGCAAGCTGCTGGAACTGGGCCGCGCCCTGATGGTCCGGCCGAAGATGATCCTGCTCGACGAGCCCTTCGCCGGCGTCAATCCGGTGCTGATCGAAGAGATCGCCGACCGGATCCGTGCGATCCGCGAGACCGGGGTCGACGGCAGCGGCGGCATCGGCTTCCTGATCGTCGAACACAACCTGCCCTCGCTTTCGGCCCTGGTCGAGCGGATGATCGTGATCGATCGTGGCCGGCTGCTGGCCCAGGGTACGCCCCAGGCGGTGCTGGCCGATGCCCGGGTGCGCGAGGCCTATATGGGGGGCGCGGTATGACCCGGCTGCTGACCGTTTCGGATCTTGCCGCGGGCTATGGCGAGGTCGACATCGTCTCCGGCATCTCGCTCCATGTCGATGCGCTGGAGATCGTGACCATCGCCGGCACCAACGGCTCGGGCAAATCGACCCTGGTCAAGGCGCTGATGGGGCTGCTCACCCGGGTGCGCGGCGAGATGCGCCTGGGCGATACCCCGCTGCTGGGCGTGCCGGCCGAAAAGCGTATCGGCATGGGCGTGGTCTATGTGCCCCAGGTCGAGAACGTCTTTCCGACCCTGACCGTCACCGAAAACCTGCAGGTGGTCGAGGGGGTGGCCGATCGCCGCCAGAGGATCGAGGCGATGTTCGACCGCTTCCCCGCCCTGGCCGAACGTCGCCGCACCCGTGCCGGCGCGCTGTCGGGCGGCGAGCGCCAGCAGCTGGCCTTCGCCCGGGCCCTGATGCCGGCACCGAAGCTGATGATCCTGGACGAGCCGACGGCGGCGCTGTCGCCTGCCCTGGTCCACGAGGTGCTGGAGCTGATCCGCGGCCTGCCGGCGCTGGGGGTCTCGGCGCTGCTGGTCGAACAGCGCGCCCGTCAGGCGCTGGCGATCAGCGATCGCGGCTACATCCTGGATACCGGGCGGGTGGTGATCCACGACACCGCCGAACGCCTGCTTGCCGATGAACGCATGGCCGATCTCTATCTCGGCACCCATTGAGGATGATCCATTCATGACCTCCGCTTCCAAGGCCGCGCCCCGGGGGGCCGGCACCGTCTTCCGCAATGCCCGGGTGCTGGATGTGGTCGCCGGCCGCTATCTCGACGGCCAGTCGGTCTGGGTCGAGGGCGGGGTGATCCGCGCCATAGCCCCCGATGCCGACCGCATGGCCGGCGCCGATGCCGAGGTGATCGATCTCGGCGGCAAGGTGCTGATGCCGGGCCTGTGCGACGCCCATGTCCATGTCACGGCGATCACGCCCAACTTCGCCGAACTCGGCCGGATGTCGCCCTTCTACGTCACGGTCCACACCGCCGACGTGCTGAAGGGCATGCTGGAGCGCGGCTTTACCACCGTGCGCGATGCCGGTGGCGCCGATTGGGGGCTGGCCAAGGCGGTCGCGGAAGGCGCGCTGCCCGGTCCGCGGCTGCTCTATTGCGGCAAGGCGCTTTCGCAGACCGGCGGTCATGCCGACATGCGCGGGCCCGGCCAGCAGGAACTGGGCGAGTGCTTCTGCTGTGCGGGGCTCGGCCGGGTCTGCGACGGCGTGCCCGAGATGCGCCGGGCCTGCCGTGATCTGATCCGCACCGGCGCCACCCATATCAAGCTGATGGTCTCGGGCGGTGTCGCCTCGCCGACCGACCGGATCGACAGCACCCAGTTCGCGATGGAAGAACTCTACGCGGCGGTGGAAGAGGCCGAGGCCGCCAACATTCCGGTCATGGGCCATGCCTATACCGCCCGCGCGATCAACCGGGCGCTGGAGGCGGGTATCACCTCGATCGAGCATGGCAATCTGCTCGACGAAAGCTCGGTGCGGCTGTTCGTCGAAAAGGGCCGCTGGCTGGTGCCGACGCTTGCGACCTATTCGGCCCTGGCCGAAGAGGGGCTGGCGGCGGGCATGCCGGCCGATCTGCACCGCAAGGTCTATGACGTGCTGGATGCCGGCCGCGAGGCGCTGCGCCTGGCCCATGCAGGTGGTGTGAAGATCGCTTTCGGCACCGACCTGCTCGGCATCATGCATCGCCGCCAGCTGACCGAATTCGCCCTGCGGGCCCAGGTCCAGGCGCCGATCGACGTGATCCGCTCGGCCACCACCGTCGCGGCCGATTTGTTCCGCATGGGCGACCGCATCGGCCGGGTCGAACCGGGCCTGCTCGCCGACCTGATCGTCGTCGACGGCGACGTCCTTCACGACGTCGCACCCTGGTCGCGGCCGGACGAGACCATCCGACTGGTGATGAAGGAAGGCCGGGTGCTGGTGGCGCGGTGACCGGCACACGTCCGGCGCATGAAAAGAAGAAGGGCGGGCCTCCGTGGAGGCCCGCCCTTCCGTCTTCGTGCCGGTGACGGTCGGTCAGTGTCTGAGGCGGGTGGGACGGCCGCCGCGGCCGCCCTGGTCTTCGTCGAAGAGTTCGGCCAGCTGGTTCATCACCGTGCCGCCCAGCTGTTCGGCATCGACGATGGTGACGGCACGCTTGTAGTAGCGGGTGACGTCGTGGCCGATACCGATCGCGACCAGATCGACCGGCGACCGGCTCTCGATCCACTCGATCACCTGGCGCAGATGGCGGTCCAGATAGTTCGAGCTGTTGACCGACAGCGTGCTGTCGTCCACCGGTGCGCCGTCGGAGATCACCATCAGGATCCGGCGGTTCTCAGGCCGCGCCAGCAGGCGGTTATGGGCCCAGAGGATCGCCTCGCCGTCGATATTCTCCTTCAGCAGGCCTTCGCGCAGCATCAGGCCCAGATTCTTCCGCGCCCGCCGCCACGGCCAGTCGGCCGATTTGTAGACGATGTGGCGCAGATCGTTGAGCCGGCCCGGCGTCTGCGGCTTGCCGCCGTCGAGCCACTTCTTGCGCGACTGGCCGCCCTTCCAGTCCCGGGTGGTGAAGCCCAGGATTTCGACCTTCACGCCGCAGCGCTCCAGCGTGCGGGCAAGAATATCGGCGCTCATCGCAGCCACCGAGATCGGCCGGCCACGCATGGAGCCGGAATTGTCGATCAGCAGCGTGACCACGGTGTCGCGGAAGTCGGTGTCGCGCTCGCGCTTATAGGTCTGGCTGTAGAGCGGCTGGACCACGACGCGGGCCAGTTTGGAGCTGTCGAGCAGGCCTTCGTCGAGGTCGAACTCCCAGCCGCGCGACTGCTTGGCCAGCAGTCGGCGCTGCAGGCGGTTGGCAAGCTTGGTGATCACGCCGTGCAGATGGGTCATCTGCTGGTCGAGCAGGCCGCGCAGGCGGTTCAGCTCATCTTCGGTCGCAAGCTCGCTGGCCTCCACCACCTCGTCGAATTCGGTGGTGTAGGGGTGGTAGACGTCGGTGGCGGGTTCGTTTTCGTTGGAGCCGGGCGGCATCCAGGGGCGTACCCGGGACGAGCTGTCCTCGCCGCCGGCGCCGCTTTCGGAATCGGGATCGCTGGCCGCCATGTCGGCATCGGCCTCGCCGTCGCCGGTCTCGGGCGCGCCTTCGCTCGACTGGCCGCTGTCGTCGCCATCCTGCGACTGCTCGCCGCCTTCGCCGTCGGGCTGTTCCTGGGCTTCCGCCTCGGCCTGATCATCGGCCTCGTCGGGCTCGCGATCCTCGTCGAGTTCGCCTTCGGTCTCGGCCTCGATGTCGAGGTCGGACAACAGGTCGCGCACGCCCTCGGAAAAGCGCTTCTGGTCGGCCAGGATCTCGGGCAGGCGGGCCATGTCTTCGCCGGCCTTGCGCTCGATCATCGGGCGCCAGTGTTCAACCAGTTCGCGGGCGATCTCGGGCGTCGGCACACCGGTCAGGCGCTCGCGCAGCAGCAGCAATGCCGCTTCGCAAAGCGATTCCGGGCTGCCGTCGACCGCCAGACGCTGCGGCTGCTCGCGAAGCTGATCTTCCTGCAGCCGGGCCAGATTGCCGCGCACGCCGGTCATGTTCCGCCCGCCCAGGGCTTCGATGCGCAGCTGCTCGCAGCTCTCGTAGAGCCGGCGGGACAGCTCGCCCTGGGGCTGGCGGGCCATGTGGATGCGGGCGTCATGATGGCGCACGCGCAGCGAGATCTGGTCCGCCTCGCCGCGGATGCGGGCCACCTGCTGTTCCGGCAGGTTGCGCATCGGCGCGCGCAGGTTCACCCGGTCGCCGCGCAGCCGCGGCGGTTCGAAGGTGAAGGCGACTTCGAGCTGAGGCGTGCCCGCCATCGCCTTCACGGTGCTGGTCAGGGCACGTTTGAACTGCTCGACGGATTGCGGATCGTTGCGCTTGCGCATGTCCCTCAACCCATGTGGCGGATGCCGGGGACGTGCAGCTCGGTGCCGAAGCAGCGCTGATAGTATTCGGCGATCAGCGGACGCTCCACCTCGTCGCACTTGTTGAGGAAGGTGAAGCGGAAGGCGAGCTGCAGATCCTTGAAGATCCGGTAGTTCTCGGCCCAGGTCAGCACCGTGCGCGGCGACATGACGGTCGAGATGTCGCCGTTGATGAAGGCGCTGCGGGTGAGGTCGGCCAGGGCGACCATCGACCGCACGGTCTTATGGCCGTCGGCATTGTCGAATTCCGGCAGCTTCGACAGAACGATCGCGCTCTCTTCGTCCGGCGCCAGATAGTTCAGCGTGACCACCACGTTCCAGCGGTCCATCTGGCCCTGGTTGATCTGCTGGGTGCCATGATAGAGGCCGGTCGTGTCGCCGAGGCCCACCGTATTGGCGGTGGCGAAGATCCGGAAATAGGGATGCGGGCGGATGACCTTGTTCTGTTCGACCAGGGTCAGCTTGCCCTCGTTCTCCAGAATGCGCTGGATCACGAACATCACGTCGGCACGGCCGGCATCATATTCGTCGAAGACGAGCGCGGTCGGGCGCTGCAGGCAGAAGGGCAGGATGCCTTCCTTGTATTCGGTCACCTGCTTGCCGTCGCGCAGCACGATGGCGTCCTTGCCGATCAGGTCGATACGGCTGATGTGGCTGTCCAGGTTGACGCGCACGCAGGGCCAGTTCAGCCGGGCCGCGACCTGCTCGATATGGGTCGACTTGCCGGTGCCGTGATAGCCCTGGATCATCACGCGGCGGTTAAAGGCGAAACCGGCGAGAATGGCGAGGGTGACATCCGGCTGAAAGCGGTAGGTCTGGTCCAGATCGGGCACATGCTCGCTGCGGTCGCTGAATGCCGGCACCTCCATGTCGCTGTCGATGCCGAAGACCTGTCGCACAGACACCTTGATATCCGGCGTGTTCGGGGTCGGGGCGGCCAGGGTCTCGGAAGCCATGATGAAGAAGATCTCCACTGGGGAAGGCGGGGACGAAACGGATGGACATCGCGGCCGGCCCCCGCACGGGGAGGTGCGGGTGAAGGCCGCGGCCGACTGGGCCGTCGGCGGGCAACTCCTGATCTCGGCACGCGCATCCCCATCCGGTCGGGGAACGGCACCGGTTCAGGTCCAGTCTGACGCGCGGTGCATCAAAAAGGAATAGGCCTGGTTCACCGATTTCATGCGTTCCTCCGACGCGGCGTCGCCGCCGGTGACGTCGGGGTGCAGCCGTTTGGCGAGTTTCTTGTAGTGGTCCTTGATCTGGGGCAGGTCGCGGGTCGGGTCTATGCCCAGGGTCTTGAACGCCTGGCGCTCGTCGGGGGTGAAGCGGGTCTCGGCGGCGGCGCGCACGCGCTCGGCCGCGCGGCCTGCGGCACCGAACATGCCGAAGGGGTCACTGGTCCGGCCTTCACGGAACATCTGGGCCGCGGCACGGGCAACCTCGTCGGCCTGGTCGCGATCGGCGCTGGCGAAGGGCCAGGAGGGGCGGTGCCAGGTCATGTCGTCATGCAGGTGACGGTCGATCTCGGCCGAACTCAGCCCCTTGAAGTAGTCCCAGCCCTTGTTGTAGGCGCGGACATGCTCCAGACAGAAAAAATAATAGTCCCTGAGCCGGTCGCGCGATTTGGGCGCGCGGAACGCACCTTCCTCTCCGCAGCCCTCGCAGTCGCAGAGCCGGGTTCCGTCGGGAGCGTAGGCGGCGGTGCGCCGGATGCTGAAGAGGTCGATCGCCATGACGGCAAAATATGCGTCACGGGGTGCGGTGCGGCAAGTGGTCGGACCATGCCGGCCGGGTTGAAAAATACGCAAGCGCCCCTTCTTGACGCCGAACGCCCGCGCGACCGGCCATTCGGGCGGTCACGCGGGCGTTCCGGATCCGCACCGGGCGCCGGGGGCGCCCGTGTCGGCCTTGGGCGGAATCAGGAGGCGTCGGCCAGGCTGCGGGCAAGAGTGCTCAGCGCTTCCTGGTGCTTGCCGTTCTGGATCATCGAGAAGTTGCGGGCCAGCTCCAGGCACATGCGCTGACGCGGGGTCATCTCAACCTGACCGCCCTGCTCGAGGCCCTCGAAGAAGTAGGAGATGGTGACGCCCAGGGCCTGCGCGATATCGTAGAGACGGCCGGCGGCGATGCGGTTGATACCGCGCTCGTACTTGTGGGCCTGCTGGTAGGTCACGCCGATCATGTCAGCCAGCTGCTGCTGGGTCAGGCCCAGCATGATGCGGCGCTCGCGGATCCGCGCACCGACGTAACGATCGACTTCCTGGGCCCGGCTCTTGGTGGTCTTCATGGGGAGGGATCCCTCTTTGATCAGGGTGTTGGTCAGAAGATTGACGGGGGGAGCGTTCCGCCTCGTCCGCAGTTCGTCCATGGTGTCGGCCTGGGTGCGGTTCCGTGTTCCCGGCTGGTCGCCCCTGCTCCGCCCGATTACAAGCAAGCGGTGTGCCAAGAACCGCTGCGCAAGACCCGCTTGCGTTCCAGTGGTATGATGTGCGACTGGAAACGCGCGGTCCGGGCCGGTTTTCCGGCGCGCGCGCCAGGATCATCAGGGATGCGGTTAATGTGCGCTTAACGTTTGCCGGTGGATCGGGTTCCCGAGGTGTCCACTCTGGGAGAAAAGGGTTTCCCATCCTATGCTTCGGCGGGGCATTCGCTGTGCGGCTGTGTTCCTGTCCCTGTTTGATCGTGAAACGCTTGTGCCAAAATGACACAGGTTGTCCCGGTATGATACTTATGCGTGAAGCGACGCGGCCCTGGTACGCGCATCAGTCTTGATGGATCGCCTGGACCGCGCGCGGTGACGGGAATTGCAGTATCATCGGGATATGACCTTGAGAATGCGGAGGCCTGTGCCGACATGACCATCAGAGATCGGATCGAGACCAAGCTGACGGCGGCCTTCGCGCCGGAGCGGCTGGTGATCACCGACGAAAGCGACCGGCATGCCGGCCATGCAGGCCATCAGCCCGGCGGCGAAACACATTTCCGCGTCGAGATCGTGGCCGCTGCCTTTGATGGTCTGACCCGCGTGACGCGTCAGCGCCGGGTCTATGACGTGCTGTCCGACGAGCTGGCGGAACGGGTTCACGCCTTGGCGCTCATCACCCGCACGCCGGCTGAGGTGGCGCAGAGCTGACGGGCAACCGCTGCCGGATGCGACCGGCATGCGATTGCCCTTTGAAACGCGCCGCGGTTGTGCTAATACAACCTTAAATAAAAAGATCGACCAATTTTCGCGTAAAGGTGTCGTCGGGGATATGTCCGGCCGGAGGGGCCGGGGACCTAAGGGGGGCGATAGGCACGATGTCCAGTTCACTTATCAACCGCAACGTCGTCGTCGAAGGGCGCCGCACCAGCATCCGTCTCGAGGCGGATATGTGGGACGCGCTGACCGAGATCTGCCAGCGTGAGGGCTGCCGGATCCACGAGCTGGCCACCATGGTCAACTCGACCCGGCGCGAATCGACGCTGACCGCCGCCATCCGGGTGTTCATCATGAACTACTACCGGGCGGCGTCGACCGAGCAGGGCCATGCCCGAGCCGGTCACGGCAAGGCGATGCGGCCGGGTCGTGCGGACCGGACGGCGGTGCAGCGGCGTCTGGAGCGTCTGGCGGCTGCGCGCGGTGGCGACGGTCGGCCGATGGCGCCGGTCAGCCGCCCGTATACCACTCAGGATAATGCTGCCTGACGACCTCTCCGTCCGCTGCCAGGGCGTGACAGGTATTCAGGTGTGCAGGCGGTTTCGGTGCCGGTCGCGGCGGCAGAGCGGCCGGCGCCGTATCGTTTGTTCCGGTGCGGGCCATCGGCTCGGTGTCGGCCATGGCGGCGACGCGATCATTGGCCTCGCGCCGGCGGCGTTCCAGGGCCGGGTAGAGCGTCTGGAAGGCAACGGTCCCCAGCGGGCGCATCATCTCGACCAGATGCGTGCAGCCATGCACGCCGCCGACCCGCTGGCGGATGGCCTTGGTCCAGCCCGGGGCAATCTTCAGCCCGACCAGGCGCTGGAAATTGATGGCGACGTCGCCGCAGATCGAATAGGGGGTGTGGTCCATCACCGCCTCGATCGTCTTGATCTCGAAGCCGATATCGATGGTCAGCCGGATCCACATGTCGTGGATCGGCGTGCCCGGGTCGATCTGGCCGCGCCACCGGTTTTCGATCGGGTAGGTCTTCACGTCGGTCAGATGTGCCTCGATGTCCCACAGCCCGTCTTCGCGCTCATAGCCGCGGAGGTCGATCTGGCGGGTGTGGATGTGGCGGCGGTTCACCGGCTGGGACAGGGGCATGGGGCAGGCTTCTCCTCGGTCCGGCCGCGGCGCAGGGCCGGGGCCGTGCCTCGCATCTGAGACGAACGTTCGATCCAATTTCGATCAGGATACTATACGCGGCGACCGCGCTGTCGTCATCTGCGGTGCAGCATGGACGACCAGACCTGGTCGTCAGCCGTCAATTCATGCCGGCCAGATGCAGCGCCACCCACAGCAGCCCGGGCAGCAGCAGGAAAATCAGCAGGGTGGACGTCACCACCAGCGAGGCCACCTCGGCCGGGGAACGGTCGTAGCGCTGGGCGAAGAGGTAGTTGAACACGGCCACCGGCATCGAGGCCTCGACCAGCAGGACACCCAGTTCCACGCCTTCGAAGCGGAAGACCACCAGGCCGAGGAACAGGGCGACCACGAAGCCGCCCAGGCTGCGCAGCAGGGCCAGCCCCAGCGTGCCCAGCGGCCGCACCGCCTTCATCCGGGCCAGGCTGACGCCCAGCGTGATCAGCATCAGCGGAATGGTGAAACCGCCGATGAGATGGGTGGTGTTGCTCAGGAATTTCGGGACCGGGATCCCGCCAAGCACGAAGATCAGTGCTGCAACCACCGACCAGGGGGCGGGCTGGCGCAGGATGAAGCGCCCGGCCGGTTCGCCCGACAGTACCCAGGCGCCGATCGTGAACTGGCTGACGGCCGAGACCGCGAAATAGCCGATGGCATAGCCCAGCCCCTCGGGCCCGAAGGCGAAGAGGCAGAGCGGCAGGCCCATATTGCCGGCATTGCCGTAGATGATCGGCGTCAGCCAGGTCCGCCAGGGCAGGCCGGCCGCCCGCAGGATCGGCCAGGCGATGAACCCCATCATGACCATGGTCGAGGCGGCGGCGAGCGCGAATTCGCCGAAGGCACCGGGTGCGACCTGGCCGTTGGTCAGGTTGGAAAAGATCAGGCAGGGGACACCGATATTGGTCACCAGATTGGTGATCATGCCGGTGTCATAGGGCTGCCGGAACACCCGGATCCAGGAAAAGCCGATGGCGGCACAAACCAGGATCGGGGCGATGATGGTGATCAACTCGCCGATCATGACCGACCGGCGTCGTGGAGGGCGCCCGCCTGGGCGCGATCTCCGATGGGCGAGAGGCGCAGCTTGGTCACCCGGTTGCGGTGACGGCGGAGCACTTCGGCCTCGATCCCGGCGATGCGGAAGCGCTGGCCGACCTCGGGGATCGCCTTGGCCTCGTGGATGACCAGGCCGGCGATGGTGGTCGCCTCGTCATCCGGCAGGCGCCAGCCGGTTTCGCGGTTGAGATCGCGGATCGTGACGGTGCCGTCGGCCAGAACCCCGCCATCGGCCTGATGCTCCAGACCTTCGACGGCAATGTCGTGCTCGTCGACGATCTCGCCGACGATTTCCTCGAGGATGTCCTCCAGCGTCACCAGCCCCTGGATCGTGCCGTATTCATCGATCACGAGGGCAAAATGGGCATGACGCTGACGGAAGGCATGGAGCTGATCGTGCAGCGTGGTGCTGTCGGGGATGAACCAGGGTGTGCGGGCAAGCCCCGGCACGTCGATCTTCTCCACATCGCCGCCCGCCTCGGTCAGTGCCCGCAGCATATCCTTGGCATGAAGCACGCCGATGACGTTGTCGGGATCGCCCTGCCACATCGGCAGCCGGGTGTGCGGGCTGGTGGTGACCTGGGCCAGGATCGCGGCGGGCGGCTGGTCAGCATCGATCATGGCCATCTGCCGGCGGTGGATCATGATCTCGCCCACCGTCAGATCGCCGAGATCCAGGATGCTCGCCAGCATCTCCTTCTCGTTGCGGGTTTCGGCCGCCGTGGCTTCCGGGTCGTCATAGAGGCGGATGGCGCCGCGCAGGTCGTCGGCCGAGACCATCAGCCGGTCGCCTTCGAGCTTGATGCCGATCACCCATGCCACACCGCGCACGATCAGGCCGATCACCTTCGAAAACGGCCCAAGGATCCGGACGACCAGGGCGAGCGGGCCCGAGAGAGCCAGTGCCACCCGGTCCGGCTGGTGCAGCGCAACCGTCTTGGGCAGGATCTCGGCAAAGATCAGCAGCAGCAGGGTCATGCCCAGGGTCGCCATTGCGACACCGGCATCGCCGAAGAGCCCGATCAGCACGCTGGTCGCGATCGAGGAGGAGAGGATGTTGACGGCGTTGTTGCCGAGCAGGATGGAGCCGATCAGCCGTTCCCGGTTGGCGGTCAGCTTTTCGACCCTCTGTGCCCGGACATCGCCGTCGGATGCACGCTGGTGCATGCGGGTACGGGAGGCGGCGGTCAGGGCCGTCTCGCTGCCGGAGAAGAAGGCAGACGCGGCGATCAGGACAAGGATGGCGAGCAGGGACAGCCAGAGTTCGGCAGGCATCGGCGGGCGGGTCTCTCTCCCGATCGGATTGGGCCGGTATCAGCCGGCGGGAACGGCCGGGCCCTCGGGGCGACCGGCCAGGATATCGTCGAGCAGGGCGGCCACTTCGGCAGGGGCGACATCATCGGCAATGAACGAGCGGCCGATGCCGCGGGCCAGGATGTAGCGGACCCGGCCTTCGCGGGCCTTCTTGTCCTGGGCGATGGGGGCCATCAGCCCGTCCACGGTCCAGTCGACGCCGGCCACATCCTGCGGGCGGGTCGGCAGGCCGACCGCCGCCAGATGGGCGGTCAGCCGCTCCAGATCGGCCATCGGGCACAGGCCGCGCCGCACCGACAGGCGGAAGGCGGCGACCATGCCGATGGCCACCCCTTCACCATGAAGCAGACGGCCGTCATAGCCGGCCATCGCTTCGAAGGCATGGCCGAAGGTATGACCCAGGTTCAGGAGCGCGCGCTGGCCGGTCTCGGTCTCGTCGGCGGCCACGATCCGGGCCTTGGCGGCGCAGGAGCGCGCCACGGCCTGGTCGCGCGCCGATCCGGCGCCTGCAATCACCTCGGCCCCGCGCCGTTCCAGCCAGTCGAAAAACGGGGCGTCGTCGATGGCACCGTATTTGACCACTTCGGCATAGCCGGCCAGCAGTTCCCGCCGCGGCAGGGTGGACAGAAGGCCGGTATCGGCGACCACCAGCCCGGGCTGGTGGAAGGCGCCGACCAGGTTCTTGCCATGGCTGGTGTTGATGCCGGTCTTGCCGCCGACCGAGCTGTCGACCTGGGCGAGCAGGGTGGTCGGCACCTGAACGAAGCGGGTGCCGCGCCGCAGCACCGCGGCCGCGAAACCGGCAAGATCGCCGACGACACCGCCGCCGAGGGCGATCACCGGCTGGCCGCGTTCGATGCCCGAGGCGAGCAGGCCGTCGAGCAGGGTCTCCAGCGACCCGAAGCGCTTGGTGCCCTCGCCCGGCGGCAGGATGATGGTGCCATGGGCGATCCCGGCATCATCGAGCGCGCGGGACAGCACGGCCAGATGATGGCCGGCTACGGTCTCGTCGGTCACCACAGCTGCCCGGCGCACGCCCATGGTCTCGCGGATCAGCCGGCCGGTCACCGGCAGCAGGCCGTCGCCGACCAGAATGTCGTAGGCGCGATCATCCAGCGGCACCCGGACCCGCCGCGCGGGAGCCGCGACGCCGGGCAGGGTCACCAGCTCCCCGTCATCGGACAGCCGGTTTCTGGTGTCGGGGAGGGGCGTGGCGGTCTGGGCGGTCATCGTCTGGCGGGCTCCGGAGCGGGCGCGGGAACGGGGCAGGGCGGGCGAGGAGAACCGGGGCGACGGGGCGTCATGCCGGCCGCCGCGGGCGGGTTGCGGAAAGAGCGGGCCATTCGGCGGCAAGGGCCGAGATGATCGCATCCACCGCTACTTCATGCGGGGCCTCGGTACTCTCCACCGTCAGATCGGCCTCGGCATAGACCGGGTGGCGTTCTCTGATCAGCCGTTCCAGTGTCGCCATGGCATCGCCTTCGGCGATCAGCGGCCGGGTGTGGCGGCGCTTGAGCACGCGGCGGGCAATCACCGGCAGTTCGGCCTTCAGCCAGACCGAGATGCCGTCGCGGGCGATGGCGGCACGGGTTTCAGGGTCCATGAAGGCGCCGCCGCCGGTTGCGATCACCCGCGGGCGCTCTTCCAGAAGGCGGGCGAGCACCCTGCGCTCTCCGCGCCGGAATTCGGCCTCGCCATACAGGCGGAAAATCTCGGGCACCGGCAGGCCGGCGGCTTTTTCGATCTCGGTGTCGGCGTCGACGAAATCGATGCCGAGACGCTGGGCGAGCCTGCGGCCGACACTGCTCTTGCCCACGCCCATCAACCCGACCAGGACGATGGAGCGGTCGATCATCCGGCGATCAAAGGCCGGGGCGGTTCCTGTCGCATCATCGCCGGCGGCGTCGTCTGCCGATATCGGGCTGTCGATGGCGGATGGCTGGTCGTCGTCGGTCAAAGCGGTGAACCGGACTCTGCTGTGGCGGGGCCGTCCCCCGGATGCGGGCCCGGTGCCGCAGCCCCTGGAACGGGAGCGACAGACCGGCGTGCGGCGAATGGTGCGGTGCGCAACCGTTGAAACCATCCGACCGAACCGATAGGCTTCGGGCGACGGCGCCCGACCCGGCCAGAAATAAAGCACAGGTCCGGCAGTCGCGGCAATCGTGCAGGCCGGAGGACCACCGATGTTTCCGGCAGTTGCGAACCCCCGATGCGAGGCGCAGGCGTGCTGATCCGCTTTATCCTGATCATTCTCCTCGTTGCCGTTCTGGGCGGCGGGGCCTTCCTCATGACCTTCGACATGCCGGCGCCGGTGCGCACGGTCGAGAAGGTCGTGCCCAATGACAAACTGCTCCGCTGACCGGAGCGATCCGACACGACGACGCCCGCCGGTGAGCGCATCGGCCGGGCGGCCGCTCGGTGTCGTGCTGGCGCTGGTGCTGGCGGCGGCCTCCGCCTCGGCCATGGCCCAGCCTCTCCGGCTTGTGCCTGACGAGCCGCAGGCGGAAGAGCCGCGGCCGCGCTCCGTCGTTCCGGCGCCGGGGGTTCAGGTCCGTCCGCCTGTCCAGCCGGCGCCGCGCCTGACGCCGCCGCCGCCGCCACCGACGGCACCGCGGATCCAGGTGACGCCCGATCAGCTGCGGCCGGCACCGCCGCCTCCTCCGCCGCCGCCGCCTCCTCCGCCGCCGCCGCCTCCTCCACCCCCGCCCCCGCCTCAGGTGACGGAGGACGAGGCGGCGGCATCGGATGCAGAGGATGTGCCGGCAGATCTCTGGCAGGGCAGTACGGCGGCACGGATCGATGCCGCCCTTGCGGCGCTTGGCGGTACCGCACCCTGGCCGACGGCGCGCGAGATGCTGCGCGATCTGCTCGCGACCGACGGTCCGGCGCCGGCCGGAGAGGATGCCGGCGCCTTTGCCGATCGTCGGGCGACGGCGCTGCTCATGCTGGGCGACCCTGCGGCCGCGGTCGACGTGGCCGACGAGGCCGGCCGTCGGCCATCCTCCGATGCTCTGTTCCTGTCGGGCGAAGAACAGCGTGCCTGTGCCGCGGCCCTTCCCGGGCCCTCGGGTACGGCCACGGGGACGGAGGCTGCACCCGCCGCAGCGGATGTTCTGGCCTGCCGTCTGTTTGCGGCTGCCGACGGCACGGCCACGGCCGAACTGGTGTCGACCGGACAGCCGGTTGCAGGTGTGATCGCCCGTGCGGCCGCCGCCCCCGGGCCGGTTGCGATCGACGGTCTGGATCCGGCGGTCCTGACGGCGGCCGATCTGGCGGTGCTTGCCCGGCGGGGTATCGAGCCGGAGGCGACGGCCGACGCCGTGACCGAGTTTGCCGCCGGCCTGAATGACGCCGGGCTGTCGCGGCTGGTGATGAGCGGCGCGATCACGCCGTTCCATCGCCTGGTGCTGGCCGAAGCGGCCGCCACGCGCGGCTTGCTCGCCGGTGAACGTCTGGCCGGTGCCTGGTTGGCGGCAGCGGCGGCCGAGCGCAGTGCCGCCCTGTCGGGCAACGGCCGGGCGGGCGAATCCCGGCCCGAGCGGCGCCGGGCACGGCTGTTCGCAACGGCGGCCGCCGAACGCAATCCGGGTGCGCGGCTCTATGGCGTCGCCACCCTGGTCAAGGCGGCGGCAGAGGCCGACCCGCTGCTGACGGCGACCGCTGCCGCGGCCGTGGCGCCGCTGCTGGACCCTGCGGCCATTCGCGGGCTCGACCCGGACAGCCGCATCATGGCCGCGCGGATCGCGATCGCCGGCGGGGCGGTCGATGCCGCTGCGGCGATGCTGGGGGTTCCGGAAAACCGCCCGGACGCGCTGAGCACGGCGATCGCGGCCGATCCGGAGCTGACGGCGCTGTCTCTCGTCGCCTTTCAGGAGCCATCGGCGGTGCTCGGCCGCGAGGCGCGCACGGTGGATATCGGCACCTGGCTCGCCGGGCTTGCCGGGCCGGCGCGGGAAGTGGCGACCGCCGCGATCGGCCTGTTCTCCCCCGAGGCCCTGCCATCTCCCGATCCGGCGGCGCCAGCCGTAGAGGATGCCGTGGCACCGGTGCCGGCCGTCTGGTTCGCCCTCCGGGCGGCGGCCGATGCCGGCCGGCTGGGGGAGACGGCGGCGCTGTCGCTGGTTCTGCTTGAAGCCCGGCCCGAGATCGGCGCGATCGGCCTTGCCACGGCACTGGAAGGTTTCCGCCTTGCGGGTTTCGACGACGAGTCCCGCCGGCTTGCGGTCGAGATGATGATCGCGGCCGGCGTGGTTTCGGGGCTGGCGCCGGGTGTCTGAGACATCGGAGGTGCCGCCACCCGAGCCGCTGCCTGCCGACCGGCGCGCGATCGAGGCCTTCCTTGAAATGCTGGGGGCAGAGGGTGGGCTTGCCGACAACACCCTCGTCGCCTATGCCACGGATCTGGACGACGCCGCCCGGGTCTTGAGTGCGGATGGCGGGCTGGTCGCCGCCGCGGCCGATGCGCTTGCCCGCTATCTGGCGGTGCTGGAGGCGCGCGGGCTGACGGCCGAGACCCAGGCACGGCGGCTGTCGGCCCTGCGCCGCTTTTTCCGTTTTCTGGCGAGCGAGGGCCGCCGTCCCGATCAGCCGACCGACCGGCTGGATGCGCCGCGCCGGCGCCGGCCGCTGCCCAAACTGCTGTCGGAAGACGAGGTCGACCGGCTGATCGCGGCGGCCCATGCCATGCCCGGCCCCGACGGTCGCCGGCTGGCGGCGATCGTGGAACTGCTTTATGCCTCGGGCCTGCGGGTCACGGAGCTGGTTACCCTGCCGGCGGCGGCGCTCGCCCGCGATCCGCAGGTGCTGATGGTGCGCGGCAAGGGCGGCCGCGACCGGCTGGTGCCGCTCGGCGCGCCGGCCAGGGCGGCGGCACGGGCCTATCTGGAGGTGCGGGGCAGCTTCCTGCCGCCGGACCGCACGGCCCAGGGTTTTCTGTTCCCGTCACGTGCCGCAGAAGGCCATCTCACCCGTCAGCGGGTGGGGCAGCTGCTGAAGCTTCTGGCGCTTGGGGCCGGGCTGGATCCGGCGCGGGTCTCCCCCCATGTGCTTCGCCATGCTTTCGCAAGCCATCTGCTGTCGGGCGGGGCCGACCTCCGGGTGGTGCAGCAGCTGCTCGGCCATGCCGACATCACCACCACCCAGATCTATACCCATGTGCTGGATGCCGATCTGCGCCGGGCGATCGAACGGGCGCATCCGCTGTCGACCGCCGACCTGGCCGGCTAGAGCGCCCGCCCGATTTCTGCGGCCGCGTCGCCGACCATGCGCCCCAGCAGGGCCAGCCGGTCGTCCGAGATGCGCGCCGTCGGCCCGCTGATCGAGATGGCGGCCCGGGGGCTTCCGCCGGCACGGCCGGCCGGGACGGCCGCGGCCACGCAGCGCAGGCCCACCGACTGTTCCTCGTCGTCGAGCGCCCAGCCCTGGCTTCGGATCCGGTCCAGCTCCGGCGCGATCGTCTCCGTCCCGGCGGGGGCGGGGAGGGAACCGGCCGCGAGCAGGGCCTTGCCGACGCCGGTCGAGACCATCGGCACCCGCGCGCCCGGCCGGGCGAAGGCGCGCATCATCTCGGCACATTCGACCTGGGCCAGATAGAGCATCCGGTCATCCGAACGGATCGCGAGGTTCACGGTCTCCCCCGACCGCTCCATCAGCCGCTGCATCACCGGCCGGGCGGTCTGGACCAGATGGCGGGCGGGATCGAAGGCCTGGCCGGTGACGAAGGCTTCGGGACCGACCTGCCAGAGGCCGGTGCCGCTGTCGAACCGCGCCCAGCCGCGATTGGCCAGCGTGTTCAGCAGCCGGTGGGCTGTGGAGGCGGCAAGACCCGCACGGCGTGCTGCATCCGACAGGCCGATGCCGTCGGGCATCGCGGTGAGCACCGCCATCAGGTCCAGCGCGCGCAACACGGCCTGCACGCCGCCGGCGGTACCGGCGCCGTCGGGGCCCGGTGCCGAAGGGGTGCCTGCGGCCGAGGTGGAAGAAGGGGGCGTGGTCATGGGCTAGCCATAACATGCTTCCGCGGCGTTTTCCATAGAATGGAAAGGTCTTCCATTTTCTTGCGAGTGGTCGGGGGCTTTGTTATGGTGCACCGCGACAACGGGCGCGGCGTTTCTCCCCTCTCAAAAGCCGGGCGCCCGGACATGAACATCCGGAGAGCGAGACCCATGAGCTTCACGATCGTCAAGGAGGCGACCCCGCGCCTCAACCGCAGCGAACTCGCCGTGCCGGGTTCGAGCCCGAAATTCTTCGAGAAGGCGGCCAAGGGCCCCTCGGACGTGATCTTCCTCGATCTGGAAGATGCCGTGGCGCCGGACGACAAGGAGCAGGCGCGCAAGAACGTCATCCAGGCCCTGAACGACATCGACTGGCGCGGCAACGGCAAGACGATGAGCGTGCGCATCAACGGCCTCGATACGCATTACATGTATCGTGACGTCGTCGATGTGGTGGAGCAGGCAGGCCACAACCTCGACCTGATCATGATCCCGAAGATCGGCACCGCCGGCGACGTCTATGCGCTGGACATGCTGGTTACCCAGATCGAGCAGGCCAAGGGCATCAAGCACCGCATCGGTTTCGAGCTGATCATCGAGACCGCGCTCGGCATGGCGAACATCAACGAGATCGCCAAGGCCAGCCCGCGCCTCGAGTCGCTGCATTTCGGCGTGGCCGACTACTCTGCCTCGACCCGTGCCCGCACCACCAATATCGGCGGCGCCAACGCCGAATATGGCGTGCTGACCGAGGCCGATGCTTCGGGCAAGCGCGATTATCACTGGGGCGATCAGTGGCATTACGCCCTGTCGCGCATGGTCGTCGCCGCCCGTGCCAATGGTCTGCGCCCGATCGACGGCCCCTTCGGCGACATCTCGGACCCGGACGGCTATCGTGCCCAGGCGCTGCGGTCGGCGGCGCTCGGCTGCGAGGGCAAGTGGGCGATCCATCCGTCGCAGGTCGACATCGCCAACGAGGTGATGTCGCCGTCGGAGAAGGACGTCACCAAGGCCCGCCGTATCCTGGAAGCGATGGAGCAGGCCCAGAAGGAAGGCCGCGGTGCGGTCACCCTCGACGGCAAGCTGATCGACATCGCCTCGATCCGCCAGGCCCAGGGCATCGTCGCCAAGGCCGACCAGATCGCCGGGCGCTGAGCCTCTGCCGGCCCCGGGGCCGGGCTTCTGCGGCGGTGCCGGATCTGGCACCGCCGTTTTTTTTGGGCTAAGGTGCGGCCCGACATCGGGAAAACCGTCATTTCCGGCCGTCTCAACCCTTGCCGCCCCGGTTTCGAGGGGGCATGTATGGCCGCGACGTCCCAGCCATCAGCCGAGAGCCCTCCATGAACCATTTCCTGGATTTCGAGAAGCCGATCGCGGAACTCGAGGGGAAGATCAAGGAACTTCGCCACCTGTCGGGCGAGACCGGGGTCAATATCGTCGAGGAGGTCGGCAAGCTCGAGACCAAGGTCGACCGGCTGCTGCGCCAGATCTATGCCAAGCTCTCGCCCTGGCAGAAGACCCAGGTTGCCCGCCATCCGGAGCGACCGCATTTCAGCCACTACCTCAAGGCGCTGGTGACCGATTTCACCCCGCTGGCGGGTGACCGGGTTTTCGGCGAGGATCAGGCGGTGATCGGCGGCCTCGGCCGGATCGGCGAGCGGGCGGTGATGGTCATCGGCCAGGAAAAGGGCCATGACGTCGAAAGCCGCGTGCGCCACAATTTCGGCATGGCCCGCCCCGAGGGCTATCGCAAGGCCCAGCGCCTGATGCGCATGGCCGACCGCTTCGGCCTGCCGGTGGTGACCTTCGTCGATACCGCCGGTGCCTATCCGGGTGTCGGTGCCGAAGAGCGCGGCCAGGCAGAGGCGATTGCCCGCTCGATCGAGGTCGGCCTGGATCTGCGGGTGCCGGCGATTGCTGTGGTGATCGGCGAGGGCGGCAGTGGCGGGGCGATCGCGCTTGCGGCCGCCAACAAGGTCATGATGCTGGAGCATTCGATCTATTCGGTGATCAGCCCCGAGGGCTGCGCCTCGATCCTCTGGCGCTCGGGCGAGAATGCCAAGGATGCCGCCGAGGCGCTGAAGCTCACCGCACAGGATCTGTTCCGCCTGAAGCTGATCGACCAGATCATCGACGAGCCGATGGGCGGTGCCCATCGCGACCCGGCCGCGGCCATGGCCACCGTCGGCCGTGCGATCGAGGCGGCGCTTGCCGATCTGGAGACGAAGAGCGGCGACGAGCTGCGCAATCTGCGCCGCGACAAGTTCATCGCCATGGGCCGCGATCTCGATTGAGCACGCGTCTGGTCCCCGGCGACTGGGTCGATCCCGCGACCGGCGCGCCGCTGGGCGAAGCCACCCTGCTCGACCGGATCGGGCGGGTGAGGGTGGTGCTTGCCGGGGAGCGTCATGACGATGCCGCCATCCATCACTGGCAGGCCTATGTCGCCCGCCTGCTCCACGATCGCCATGGCTGTGATCGCGCCGGCCGGATGGCGGTGGGATTCGAGATGTTTCCCACCCGCGTCCAGCCGGTACTTGATGCCTGGACTCGCGGCGCGATCTCCAGCCTGGAAGCGTTTCTTGATGCCGTAGACTGGAAGGCGGTCTGGGGGTTCGATCCGGAACTCTATCTGCCGCTGATCCGCTTCTGCCGCCGGCCGGGTGTCCGGATGCTGGCGCTCAACTGTCCCCGCGATCTGGTGCGGCAGGTGGGGCGCGAGGGATGGGATGCCGCGGCAGAGCGCGCCGCGGCCGAAGGCATTTCCCGTCCGGCACCGGCCTCCGACGCCTATCGGCGCCAGCTCGCCGCCATGACCGGTCGTGCCATGGCCGATCCGGCCGGGGATCCCGAAGCCGCCCGGCGCTTCGATCGCTTCGTCATGGCCCAGCAGGTCTGGGACCGGGCCTTCGCCTGCGGCATAACGCGGGCCCTGACGGATGCGGAACCGCCGGCGGTGGTGCTCGGCATCATCGGGCGTGGCCATATGGCCTTCGGCAACGGCACGCCCCATCAGCTGGCCGATCTCGGCATCCATGACACCGCGGTTCTGATGACCGGATCTGCAGAGGACCCGTTTGCCCTCGTGCCGGGCGCGGCGGACGCGGTCTGGCGCTTCGACGCCTGATCCGGCTCTGTCGGATGTGCCGTCCGCCCGCGGATGGCGGCGGTCGCGATTGCGGGTGACATCTTGCGGTGGTTTTAACCATCGCCGAGGTGTTCCCCATGCCCTCCGCTTCCTCCACACTCGATGGCAGGGCCTGGGTGCTGCTGCTCACCCTCGCCAGCCTCTGGGGCGGATCTTTTCTCTTTGTCGGCGTCGCGGTGCGCGAGGTCGGGCCGGTGACCGTTGCAGCGTTGCGGGTGGGCCTGGCGCTGCCGGTGCTTGTCCTGCTGGCCCTGCCCGCGCTCCGCAGGCTCCGTCGCCGTGACCTGCCGATCGGCGCGCTGATCGTGATGGGGCTGCTCAACAACGTTCTGCCCTTCGCCCTCACCGCCTGGGCCCAGACCCGAATGACCAGCGGCATGGCGGCGACGGTCAATGCCACCACCCCTTTCCTCACCATCCTGGTCGCCCCGCTGTTCGGTCTGATCGAGGCGCGGGGGCGTCAGCGGCTGGGCGGCATCCTGTGCGGCATTGCCGGCGTGGCGCTTGCGGTGCGGCCCTGGGACGGCGCTGCCGGCGCCGATCCGGCGGGGGTTGCTGCCGGCGTGCTGGCGGCACTCTCCTACGCACTGGCCGCCGCGCATGCGCGACGCAGCGGACTGGGGGCGCTGGCGCCGGCGGTTGCCGCCCTGGGTATGGTTGCCGCCGCCACTCTGGTGCTGGTGCCGGCAGCCATGATGATCGAAACGCCGGTCGCCGATCTCGCCGCTGCCGGTAGCGCCGCCCGGATTGCCATTCCCGCCGTCGCCCTGATCGGGACCGCTGCGGCCTATCCGGTCTATTTCCGCCTGCTGGCGCTGGCAGGGCCAGCCAATCTGCTGCTCGTCACCCTGCTGATGCCGATGATCGCCATTCTGGCGGGGGCCGTGGTGCTGGGAGAGGTCGTCGCCCCGGTCATGCCGGTCGGGCTGGCGCTGGTCGCGCTCGGCCTCGCCATGGTGGACGGGCGGCTCTTTCAACGCAAACGCCCGCGGCATCGCTGATGCTGCGGGCGTCCGGCGGGGCGTCGCAGGCGGGCTGGTCTCAGACCAGCCGGCCGTGGCAGTGCTTGAACTTCTTGCCGGAGCCGCAGGGGCAGTTGCTGTTGCGGGGCGTGCGCTCCCAGCCGGCGGGCAGGGCCTCCGGCGGCGCGTCCTCGCCCGGGGCATCGGTCACGGCGGCGGGGCCCGGCAGGCTCTCGGTGGTCGGCTGCATCGGCCGCTCGGCGTCCTGCGGCTGGGGGGTGCCGGCCATGCGGATCTCCAGATGCGACAGCACCTGGGTCACGGTCTCGCGCATGCGATCGAGCATCGCCTCGAACAGCGAGAAGGCCTCGCGCTTGTACTCGTTCAGCGGATCCTTCTGCGCATAGGCGCGCAGCACGATGCCCTGGCGGAGATAGTCCAGCTGGAGCAGATGCTCCTTCCAATGGTGGTCGATGATCTGGAGCAGCAGGCTCTTCTCGACCCGGTGCATGGTCTCGGCGCCATAGGCCTCGATCTTCTGCGCCATCACCGCGTCCGACGCCTCGGTGATCCGCTCGCGCAGAATGTCGGGGTCGATGCCTTCCTCGGCTGCCCAGTCCTTGATCGGCAGCTCGACCGCCAGCACCTTGCGGCAGCGTTCGGCCAACTCGTCCACATTCCACTGCTCGGGATACGACTTCTCGGGCGCGTATTCCGAGACGATCTCGCCGATGACCTCGTGGCGCATCGACAGCACGGTGTCGTCGACGCGCTCGGCATTCATCATCTCGCGACGCTGCTCGTAGACGACCTTGCGCTGGTCGTTCATCACGTCGTCATAGCGCAGCAGGTTCTTGCGGATGTCGAAATTGCGGGCTTCGACCTTCTGCTGGGCCTTTTCAAGCGCCTTGTTGATCCAGGGATGGGTGATCGCCTCACCCTCTTCCAGACCCAGGCGCTTCAGCATGCCGTCGATGCGCTCCGAGCCGAAGATGCGCATCAGGTCGTCTTCGAGCGAGACGAAGAATTTCGAGGCACCCGGATCGCCCTGACGTCCCGAGCGGCCGCGGAGCTGGTTGTCGATGCGCCGGCTTTCATGGCGCTCCGAGCCGATGACGTAGAGGCCACCGGCCGCCATCACCTTCGCCTTGGCCTCTTCAAGCTGGGCTGCGATCTCGGCGGTGCGGCGAGCACGCTCGGCCTCGTCGGTGACGTCGGCCAGTTCGACCTCCACCCGCATCTCCAGATTGCCGCCGAGCTGAATGTCCGTACCGCGACCGGCCATGTTGGTCGCGATGGTCACGGCACCCGGCCTGCCTGCCTGGGCGACGATCTGGGCTTCCTGCTCGTGATAGCGGGCATTCAGCACCTGGTGGGGCACGCCCGCCTCGGTGAACAGCCGCGAGATCAGCTCGGACTTCTCAATCGAGACCGTGCCGATCAGCACCGGCTGGCCCTTGGCCGAGGCCTGCTTCACCTCGGTGACGATCGCCTGGATCTTCTCGCGCTCGGTCCGGTAGACCTCGTCGTCGGCATCCTTGCGCTGCACCGGCCGGTTGGTCGGGATGGCGACGACTTCGAGCTTGTAGATCTCGCCGAACTCGCCCGCTTCGGTCAGCGCCGTGCCGGTCATGCCCGACAGCTTCGGGTAGAGGCGGAAATAGTTCTGGAAGGTGATCGAAGCGAGCGTCTGGTTCTCGTTCTGGATCGTCACCCGCTCCTTCGCCTCGAGGGCCTGATGCAGCCCTTCGGAATAGCGGCGTCCGTCCATCATGCGGCCGGTGAACTCGTCGATGATGATGACCTTGTCATCCTTGACGATGTAGTCCACGTCGCGGGTGAACAGCTTGTGGGCGCGCAGCGCCTGGTTCACGTGATGGACGATGGCGACGTTCTCGACGTCGTAGAGCCCGCCCTGGATCAGCCCGGCCTCGCGCAGCCCGTTCTCGATCCGCTCCTGGCCGGCTTCGGTCAGGATCACCGTGCGCTGCTTCTCGTCCTTCTCGAAATCTTCCTCGCCCAGGCCGGGGATGAAGGTGTCGACCAGGCGGTACAGGTCGGAATTGTCCTCGGTGGGGCCCGAGATGATCAGCGGCGTGCGCGCTTCGTCGATCAGGATGCTGTCGACCTCGTCCACGACCGCGAAGTTGAACGGCCGCTGGACCATCTGCTCCAGACCGTACTTCATGTTGTCGCGCAGATAGTCGAAGCCGAACTCGTTATTGGTACCGTAGGTGATGTCCGCGGCATAGGCGAGGCGGCGGGAATGATCGTCCATGCCGGGCAGGATCACGCCGACCGTCAGGCCGAGGAAACGATGGACCTGACCCATCCAGTGCGAGTCGCGCCGGGCCAGATAATCGTTCACCGTCACGACGTGGACGCCCTTGCCCTCGATCGCGTTCAGATAGGCGGCGAGCGTCGAGACCAGGGTCTTGCCTTCGCCGGTCTTCATCTCGGCGATCTTGCCCTGGTGCAGAACCATGCCGCCGATCAGCTGGACGTCGAAATGCCGCTGACCCAGAACCCGCCGCGCGGCCTCGCGCACGGTTGCAAAAGCGTCCACCAGAATGGAGTCGAGCGTCTCACCCTTGGCGAGACGCTCGCGGAACTGGTCGGTGCGTGCGCGCAGCGCCTCATCGTCGAGGGCCTGAACCTCGGGCTCCTTGGCGTTGATGGCCTGCACCGCCCGCTGGAGCGACTTCACCGTCCGATCGTTGGCGGTTCCGAAAACCCGCCGGGCAAGAGCGCCGAACATGTAATCCCCTGACCTGCTCCACGAAACACGCGAGACCGTCCGGACCGGAGCATGCGGGGTGCGGACGGCGACGTCATCATGCGCGCGACAGACCATGGATGCGAGCGGAACCCGCCTCCACGGACGTTCCTCAAATAAGGGGTCGTGGGTGCCCTGTCAATCACGCGGGGTTCCCGGCCCGCGCTTCGCCGCCGATGGCGCTGCACGCTTGCAAGGTCATGGGTTTTCGGCACTTGTGATCAGCGTGGGCCTGTGCATCATGAGCGTCCTGATCTGCTGGCGGCGAAGTCGTCGGCAGGCGTCCTGACGGGCCGGCGACCTCTGCCCGATCCCCGCGCCCCGACCGACCCTTAGGGAGACTGTCCGCATGCTCATCCGCAGCGCGCGCCGGCCGATCACCGCCGCCCTCGCCGCCCTGCTTCTCGCCTCGGTCACCCATGTTTCGGCGCTGCGCGCTGAAGAGGCGAAGCCCGCAGCCGACGATCCGGTGGTTGCCCTCGTCGACGGGGCCGAGATCCATCGCTCGGACGTGGTCGCGGCGTACGAAACCCTGCCGCCGCCCTACCGTTCGCTGCCCTTTGCGCAGCTTTACGATACGCTGCTCGACAATGTGATCAGCAGCCGGCTGATGGTCGAAGCCGCCCGCAAGCAGGGTCTGGAAGAGGATGCCGAGGTCAAGACCCGCATCCAGCGTGCCGCCGACCGGGTGCTGACCGAATCCTATCTGACCAAGCTGATCGACGACGCGGTCACCGAGGATGCGCTGAAGGCCGAGTATGAGGCCTTCAAGAAGGACTTCCAGCCCGAGGACGAGGTCCACGCCCGCCATATCCTGGTGGCGACCGAAGACGAAGCCAAGGCGATCAAGGCCGAGCTCGACAAGGGTGCGGATTTCGCCAAGCTCGCGTCCGAGAAGTCGACGGATCCCGGTGCCGCCAATGGTGGCGATCTGGGCTTCTTCACCGCCGACCGGATGGTGAAGCCCTTCGCCGATGCGGCCTTCGCGATGAAGCCCGGCGAGATTTCGGATCCGGTCCAGACCCAGTTCGGCTGGCACGTGATCAAGCTGGAAGAGCGCCGCAAGCAGCCGGTTCCCGCCTTCGACGAGAAGAAGCAGGAGCTGGAGATGGAGCTGCAGCGCAAGACCGTCGATCAGACGCTCGAGGCGCTGCGCAAGGATGCGAAGATCGAGCGCGTCGAGGAAGCGGCCCCCGCGGCTGCCGCCCCGGCCGCCGGAGCGCCCGCATCCGAGGCGCCCGCCTCCCAGACCCCGGCCGCGAAGCCCCAGGGCTGACGCGCGCCATCTTCAGTCTGCCGATCCACACGGCGGGGGATGACATCATCCTCCGCCGTCATACCGTCCGGAGAGATTGCCCATGAGCGCCAAGACGTCGCCGCTGGCCCCTGCCGCCTTCCCCGATCTGCCCCAGGTTGCGGGGGTCCGTCTCGCCACCGGCATGACCGGTCTGCGCTACAAGGGCCGCGACGACCTGCTCTGGGCGGAATTCGCCCCCGGCACGGTCGTGGCCGGGTGCTTCACCACCTCGGCCACCCGTGCAGCACCGGTGCGCTGGTGCGAAACGGCGCTGGCCGGCGGCCGTGCCCGGGCGCTGGTGGTGAATGCCGGCAATGCCAATGCCTTCACCGGCCCGACCGGCGCCCGTGCGGTTGCAGCCGAGGTCGACGGTGCCGCAGCCGTCCTGGGTTGTGCCCGCGAAGAGGTCTTCGTGGCCTCGACCGGTGTGATCGGCGTGCCGCTCGACCCGAAGCCGATCGTCGACATGATGGCCGATCTGTCGGGCCGGGCCAGCGATGCGGCCGATGCCTGGGCGCCGGCCGCGAAGTCGATCATGACCACCGACACCTTCCCGAAGGGGGCCTCGGCCACCGTCACCATCGGCGGCCGCAGCGTCACCGTGGTGGGCTTCGCCAAAGGCTCGGGCATGATCGCCCCCAACATGGCGACCATGCTGGGCTTCGTCTTCACCGATGCCGCGATCGGCGCGACGCTGGCGCAGCGCCTGCTTGCCCGCGGCGTCGATCGCTCGTTCAACGCCATCACGGTCGATGGCGACACCTCGACCAATGACTGCGTGATGCTGTTCGCGACCGGCGCTGCGGGCAACCCCTTGCTGGCCGAAGAGGATGCCGACGGTGCGGCCTTCGCCGAGGCGCTGGAAGCCGTGCTGTCGGATCTGGCCCGTCAGGTGGTGCGCGACGGCGAGGGGGCGACCAAGTTCGTCACCCTCAAGATCACCGGCGCCGAGGATGACGGCGCCGCCCGCCGCATCGGCCTGACCGTCGCCAACTCGCCCCTGGTCAAGACCGCCATTGCCGGTTCCGACGCCAATTGGGGTCGCATCGTGGCGGCGCTCGGCCGGTCGGGTGAACGGGTGGCCGAGGACCGGCTGCGCATTCATATCGGCGGCGTGCTGGTCGCCGAGAACGGCGCGGTTCATCCCGATTATGACGAGAAGGCCTATGTCGCCGGCTATATGAAGGGGCAGGAGATCGACATCGCGGTCGATGTCGGTGTGGGCGAGGGCGTGGCTACGGTCTGGACCTGCGACCTGACCCACGGCTATATCGACATCAATGCCGACTACCGGAGCTGAGCGGCATGGCGGCGACCGACACGGCCGGTGACGAGGAACTCTATGGCTGTGCCGCGGCACCGGCCTTGCCGGCCGGTCCGGCGAAGCTGCTCCTGGTTGTGGCGGTCGCACTTCTCGATGTCGACAACCGGGTGCTGATCGCCAAACGCCCCGAAGGCAAGGCGATGGCCGGGCTTTGGGAGTTTCCCGGCGGCAAGGTGGCCCCGGGAGAGCGGCCCGAGGCGGCGCTGGTGCGCGAGCTGCACGAGGAGCTGGGTATCGACACCAGCACCTCGTGTCTGGCGCCGGCCACGTTCGCGAGCCACGCCTATCCGGATTTCCACCTGCTGATGCCGGTCTATGTCTGCCGGCAATGGCGCGGTACCCCCACCCCGCGCGAAGGCCAGGAACTCGCCTGGGTGCGGATCTCGAAGCTGCGGGACTATCCGATGCCGCCGGCCGATCTGCCGCTGATCGCGATGCTCCGCGACATGATCGGCGGCTGACGCCTCAGCTCACGTCGCCTTTTTGGCCCGGCACCTCTGCCCTCAACCGCGCCAGCATGTCGCTCATTGCCGTATCGGCGGTGCCGCGGCGGCGCGGCTGCGGCTGGCCCGCTGCCTTCTTCCAGCCGGCGAGGTGGATCAGATCCAGTGTCGCCGGCACCCGCCCATCGGGGCGGGCGAAGCGCTCCACATAGATCTCCATCGCCCGCATCAGGGTCGCCCGCTTCAGCGGCGCGCGACGACGATCGTGGAGCACGTTGGTGGCGCCGATCATCCGCAGCTCGGCCAGAAGCTTCAGCGGATGGGCATAGGTCAGTGTGATGGTGTCGACATCGACCACCGGCAGCTGAAAGCCCGCCCGCTGCATCAGCCCGGCCGCATCGCGCAGCTCGGCAAAGGGCGAGACCCGGGGCGACAGCCCGCCGTCGATCTCGATCTCGGCCGCGGTCAGCGCCTCGCGCAGCTCCTTCAGGCTGGAACCGCCGGCGATCGCGCCCAGAAACAGCCCGTCGGGCTTCAGCGACCGCTCGATCTGGATCAGCGCGCCCGGCAGATCATTGGTCCAGTGCAGCGAGAACAGGCCCAGCACCAGATCCATCGAGCCGTCGGCAATCGGCAGCAGTTCTTCATCCGCCACCACCACGGGCCCCGCATCGGCAGCGGCCATGGCCGGGGACAGGTCCAGTCCGATCAGGGTTTCGATACCCCGCCGGCCCTGGAAGATGTCGCGGCTGGCACCATCGCGGGAGCCGATCATCAGCGCCCGCGGGAAATCCCGCAGCACGTCGTCCAGCCGTTCGGCCAGACGCTCGGCGACTTCACGAAGCAGGAAGCCGTGATCGCCGCCGGCGCGGGCGGCGCGATCGCGCCGGCGGCGCAGGAGCGCACGGTCGAACAGGCGGATGGGATCGGTCATGGCCGCTATATGGCACGGCCGGCCGCCTGCGGCAACAGCCCGTACCGGATGAGACTTGCACGCGCATGTCCCGGCCATCATGATCGCATGGCGACAGATTGTCAGGGGGAGGTGACGTCGTGGTCGAGGATGCGGTCGATGGCGGCATGCGGCCGGCTGCGGCCCTGGTCCGCCGGATGGCCGGTCTGCTGGCCGGTGTCGGGCGGGTGTTGCTGGATGCGGCCCTGCCGCCGCTCTGCGGGTTGTGCCGTGCACCGGTGGACCGCCCGGGGTTGTGCGGTGCCTGCTGGTCCGGGCTGGTCTTCGTCACCGGCCCGGTCTGTGACCGCTGCGGCGTGCCGCTGCCATCGGATCCGGGCGGCCCGGCCGTCTGCGGCGGCTGTGCGGCGAAGCCTCCGGCCTTTGCCATGGCCCGGGCGCCGCTGATCTACGAGGGAACCTCGAAACGTCTGGTGCTGGCGCTGAAGCACGGCGATGCCGGGCATCTGGCGCCGATGCTGGGCCGGCTGATGGCGCCGGTGGCGCGGGGGTTGGGCCCGGTCGATCTGGTGGTGCCGGTGCCACTGCACTGGCGTCGACGGCTGAAGCGTCGCGACAATCAGTCCGCCGTGCTGGCGCGGGCGCTGGCCGGCGAGCTGGGGCTGGCCCACGAGCCCAGGCTGCTGCGCCGGGCGCGGTTCACGGCATCCCAGGGCAGCAAGGGGCGCGAGGCACGGGCCCGCAACGTCGCCGGTGCCATGCGGGTACCGGCCGGAACAGCCTTGCGGTCGCGGCTGGCGGGGGCCCGGGTGCTGCTGGTCGATGACGTGCTGACCACCGGCGCCACCGCCGAGGCTTGCGGCCGTGCCCTGATCCGTGCCGGGGCCGCCGCTGTGGTGGTCATCGCGGCGGCCCGGGTGCCGGCCCCCGGCGACGGGATCCGACACATGGTGGATCCTGCAACGCTGCTGGCCGAGGGAGAGGCATCCGAGAGGCTTTGAGACGGCGCGATCCTCCCTATATCATTGGAACGTTTCCAATGGTCGCGGGCGCCGCTGCGCCCGGGGCTTCCCGTCCACCAGCCGAAGGGATCCGAGGTTCATCGTGGCCGAGGTCATCATCTATTCGACGCCGATCTGCCCCTATTGCGCGCGCGCCAAGGCGCTGCTGGAGCGGAAGGGCGTGAGCTACACCGATATCGACGTCTATGGCGACCGGTCGCTCCGTGCGGAAATGACCGAGAAGGCCGGCGGGCGGACCAGCGTGCCGCAGATCTTCATCGACGGCGCCCATGTCGGCGGCTGTGACGATCTTTATGCGCTGGAGCGTGCCGGCAAACTGGATCCGATGCTGGGGGCGGCGTGATCACCCGCGTCGCCTGCATCCAGACCACGGCAACGCCAGACATGGCGGCGGGGCTGGACCGGATCGCGGGTTTCGTCGCCGATGCGGCAGGCCAGGGCGCGCGGCTGGTGATGCTGCCCGAGATGTCGGCAATGCTGGCCCCCGGCCCCGAGCAACGCGCGGCCGCCCTGGCCGAAGCGGAGCATCCGGCGGTGGCGGCCTTTGCGCGCATGGCGCGGGAGGCGGGGATCTGGCTGCATTGCGGATCGATCGCGGTCGGCGCACCGGCCGCAGGCGACGACCGGCTCGCCAACCGGACGCTGGTCTTCGACCAGAACGGGGTGATCGTTGCCCGTTATGACAAGATCCACCTCTTCGACGTCGGCGATCTGGCCGACGGCCAGAGCTATCGCGAAAGCGACCGCTACCGTCCGGGCGATCAGGCCAGGGTGATCGACACCCCCGCCGGCCGGATGGGGCTCAGCATCTGCTACGACCTGCGCTTTCCCCATCTCTATCAGGCGCTGGCCGATGCCGGGGCAAGCGTGCTCGCCATTCCTGCGGCCTTCACGGTGCCGACCGGCCGGGCCCATTGGCATGCGCTGATGCGGGCACGGGCGATCGAGACCGGCTGCTGGGTGATGGCCCCTGCCCAGGCGGGCGAGCATTATCCCGGCCGCCGTACCTATGGTCACAGCCTGATCGTCTCGCCCTGGGGCGAGGTGGTGGCAGAGGCCGATGGGGAGAGCGAAGGCGTGATCCTGGCCGATCTGGATACCGATGCGGTGACGGCGGCGCGGAGCAAAGTGCCCTCGCTTGCCAACCGGCGCAGCTTCACCGGCCCCTGACCCGGGGCCGGCGTCAGCGAGTGGTCAGGCGGCGAGCATCGCCGCCAGCACCGGTGCCATCAGCACGTTGAACAATCCTGCCAGCACCATCACCAGGCCGGCGATCGAGCCTTCCTCGGTGCCGATCTGATGTGCCTTGGCGACGCCGGCGCCATGGGCGCCCATGCCGAACAGCGCACCGCGGGCAAGGCTGGAGCGGAGCGGCAGCCAGGTCAGCATGATCTCGCCGATGGCGGCACCACAGACGCCGGTCAGGATCACGAAGACTGCCGTCAGATCGGGCAGGCCGCCGATATCGTCGGACACCGCCATGGCGAAGGGCATGGTCACCGAGCGCGGCATCAGGCTGCGCGCCAGCTGGTCCGACAGGCCCAGCAGATGGGCCATGCCCCAGGCGCTGGCCATGGCGATCCCACTGCCGATGACCACGCCCAGCGTCAGGATCGGCCAGTAGCGGCGGATCACGGCCCGCCGTTCCCAGATCGGCAGGGCGAAGGCCACGGTGGCAGGGCCGACCATGATCGTCAGCCAGTGGCTGCCGCGGTTGTAGTCGCCATATCCCGCCTGCATGATGGTGGCGAGCAGGATCAGCAGGGCGGGGGTGACCAGCAGTGGCGAACTCCACCAGCGCGGCCGGATGCGGTTCAGGGCGCGGGCGCCGATATAGAAGGCGATGGTGGCGGCCGGCCAGAAGAGCAGAGTCGCCGGATCCTCAGGCAGGGTCATGGCGCGTCCTCAGGCGAAAGAAGAGTTCGACGGTCAGCGCCGTCGACACCATCACCATCAGCGTGCCGGTCATGATCACGGCCAGCAGCTTCAGGCCCAGCGTGCCCAGGAATTCGTGATGGTCGAGCACGGCCATCACCGCGGGCACGAAGAACAGCAGCATCTCGGCCAGCAGCCATTTTGCGCCCCGGCCCAGGCTGTCGGGCCGGATGCGATGGGTGGCGAGCAGAACCAGCACCGCGGCCATGCCCAGAATGCCGCCCGGCACCGGCAGCGCCAGTTGGCGCACCGCAGTCTCGCCCACGGCCCAGAAACCGGCCAGCAGCGTGATCTGCACCAGGCGGTTGCGGTGGAGCGTATGACGGATGGCGGCGGCGAGACGCTGGCGGCGCATGGGACGGACCCTCCATGGGTTTACGAGGGACAGTCTATGCTGCATTGCGGCATGGCGAAAATGAATTGATTGCATCTTAAAGATGCGTATAAGGAATGCCCATGGAACTGCGCACGCTCAGAGCATTCGTCGAGGTGGTCCGCCAGGGAGGTTTCTCCCAGGCGGCCAAGGTCGTGAACACCACCCAGCCGACCATCAGCAAGGCGGTCAGGCAGCTGGAGGACGATCTGGGCACGCCGCTGCTCGACCGGGTCGGCCATCGCAGCGAGCTGACCGAGGCCGGGCGGATCGTCTATCGCCGCGCCCTGTCGATGCTGGCCGAACGCGACGACATGATCGCCGAACTGGACGAGCTGCGCGGGCTGAAGCGCGGCACGCTCCGTCTGGGGCTGCCGCCGCTCGGCTCCGCCACGCTGTTCGCGCCGCTCTTCGCAATCTTCCGCAGCCGTTATCCGGGCATCGACATCGGGCTTGTGGAGCATGGCAGCAAGCGGCTGGAAGAGGTGCTGCTGGCGGGTGAGGTCGACATGGCGGCGTCCCTGCTGCCGGTCTCGGAAGAATTCGACTGGCAGGCCATCCGCGCCGAGCCCCTGACGGCGCTGCTCGCCCTCGACCATCCACTGGCCGAGGCGCCCAGGATCGACCTGTCCATGCTGGCCGAGCACCCGCTGATCCTGTTCGAAAGCGGCTTTGCGCTGAACAAGATCATTCTGGATGCCTGCCGTCGCCATGGCTTCCGCCCCAACATCGCCGCGCGCAGTGGCCAGATCGATTTCATCGTCGAACTGGCGGCGGCTGGCCTCGGCATCGCCTTCCTGCCGCGGATGATCGCCGAGCAGCGCCGTCATGCGGCGGTGCGTCTGGTGCCGCTCGACGATCCGGAAGCGCAGTGGCACATGGCCCTGATCTGGCGCCGTGGCGGCTATCTCTCCCATGCGGCGCGGGCCTGGCTGGCGCTGACCCGCGAGGTCCACGGCCACGGCTGACAGCATGCCGGCCGGGCATGGGTCATATTCAAACAATTCATTTTAAACCGGCCTTGCTGCGGCGCACTGTGAACGGCCCGGGTGCAGGCGACAAGCCGCCCCAGACCCACAGGAAGACCAAAGCCTATGGCCCGCCGCCTGTCCCTGCCGCCGCCCCTGATCGCGCTGGCGATCGCGTCTTTCGGCATCGGCACCACCGAATTCGTCATCATGGGCCTGCTGCCCGATGTCGCCCGTGATCTGGGGGTCGACATTCCGGCTGCCGGGCTGCTGGTGACCGGCTATGCCCTGGGCGTGACTTTCGGAGCGCCGGTGCTGGCGATTTCGACCGCGCGGCTGGAGCGGCGCACGGCGCTGCTGCTGCTGATCGGCATCTTCATTCTGGGCAATCTGCTCTGCGCGATCGCGCCCGATTATGCGCTGCTGATGGCGGCGCGGGTGGTGACGGCCTTCTGCCATGGTGCCTTCTTCGGCCTGGGTGCCGTGGTCGCGGCCCAGGTGGTGGCACCCGAGAAGCGGGCGCAGGCGATCGCAATCATGTTCTCGGGCCTTACCCTCGCCAATGTCCTGGGGGTGCCTTTCGGTACGGCGCTGGGGCAGGCGTTGGGCTGGCGCGCGACCTTCTGGGCGGTGGTCGCGATCGGGGTCTTTGCGGCGGCCGGCCTTTGGGCCTGGCTGCCGCGGGGGCTGCGCATCGGCTCGGCCGGTTTCCTGGGGGAGTTGCGCAGCCTCGGCCGCGCGCAGGTGCTGCTGGCGATGGCGATCAGCGTGCTTGCCTCCGCCAGCCTGTTCAGCGTCTTCACCTATATCGTCCCCATGCTCCAGGACGTGACCGGCATCGCGCCGGGCCGGGTCACCATCGTCCTGCTGCTGCTGGGCGTGGGGCTGACGGTCGGTAATCTGATCGGCGGCCGGTTGGGCGACTGGCGGCTGATGCCGGCGGTGATCGGCCTCTTCGCCGCCGTGATGGCGGTGCTCGGTACGTTCACCATCGGCGTCCATGCTGTCGTGCCGGCCGTGATCTGCGTCATCCTGTGGGGGGCGGTGGCCTTCGCGCTGGTTTCGCCGCTGCAGATGCGGGTGGTGAACGAGGCGCGCGGCGCCCCCAACCTGGCCTCCACCCTCAACCAGGGCGCCTTCAATCTGGGCAATGCCATCGGCGCCTGGGCCGGGGGCGTCGCCATCACTCATGGCCTGCCCTATGCCCAGATCCCCTGGATCGGGGTGGGGCTGGCTGCGGCCGGCATGGGGCTTGCGGCGGTGTCGCACCGCCTGGACCGTATGCCGCTCTTGCCTGAGGACCCCGCTCGTGCCATCTAAATCGCAACGGCCCTGCAATCTGCGGGGCCGGGAGAGCGGGAGAGCGGATCGGCGGCATGATCGTCTTCGACCTAAAATGCAGCGCGGGCCATCGTTTCGAGGCCTGGTTCAGGGACAGCGACACCTTCACGGCCCAGGCCGCGGCGGGTGAAGTCGCCTGCCCGGTCTGCGGTGATCAGAAGGTCGAGAAGGCATTGATGGCCCCCCGGCTCAATGTGCGCTCGCACGCCCGCGACGAGGCCGCGCCTGTGCCGGTGCCGACGGCTGCGGCAGAGGTGCCGCCGGCACAGCCGCCTGCCCCGGCCGATCCGGCCACCGAGCGGCTGATGGCCGTTCAGGGCGAGGTGATGAAGCGGCTGCGCGAGATCCGCCGAGAGGTGGAGGCGAATTGCGACTTCGTTGGCGACCGCTTCGCCGAAGAGGCTCGCAGCATGCATCTGGGCGAGACCCCTGCCCGCCCGATCTACGGCCAGACCACCGAGGCCGAGGCGGAAAGCCTGCGCGAGGATGGCGTTCCCTTTGCCGCCATCCCCTGGCTGCCGCGCGAGGACGGCTGACGACTTTTGTCGGCCAATATCATGCCGGCCGTCCGTCTGCGCCCGAGGCTTCCACGGTCGGCGCCGTCGCCCGCTTCAGCCGCCGGCCCAGCACCAGCGGTAGCACCGCGACCAGGGCGGCCGCGATCCAGAGCACGATCGAGATGGTGCTCTCGAACAGGATGCCGATATCGCCGCCGCTGATGGCGAGCGCATTGCGCAGGTTCACCTCCATCACCCGGCCGAGCACGAAGCCCAGGATGATCGGCGCCATGTCGAAGCCGGTCTTGCGCAGCAGCCAGCCGGCCATGCCGATGCCCAGCATCAGCAGCACCGAGAAGGCGGAGGCGTGGGTGGAGTAGACGCCCACGATCGACAGCACCAGAATGCCCGGCACCAGCACCCAGTTGGGCACCGTCAGCACCCGGGTGAAGATCCGGACCAGCGGCAGGTTCAGGGCCAGCAGCAGGATGTTGCCGATGAAGAGCGAGGCGATGAGCCCGCCGACGATTTCCGGCCGGTCGGTCATCAGCGTCGGGCCGGGCTGGATGTTGTAGAGCATCAGCGCCCCCAGCATCACCGCCGTCGTGCCGGATCCGGGCACGCCCAGTGTCAGCATGGGCACGAAGGCGCCGCAGGAGGTGGCGTTGTTGGCGGCTTCCGGTGCCACCAGTCCGCGCGGATCGCCCTTGCCGAAACTGCCCTCGCGGTCCGAGATCCGCTTTTCGGTCATATAGGCGATGGCGCTGGACACCGAGGCGCCGGTACCCGGCAGCACGCCGACCACGAAGCCGATGCCGCTGGAGCGCAGCGCCGTGCCGATGCCGCGACGGATGTCGGAAAGCCGCGCAGTCATCCGCCCCAGGCCGCGGATAATTTCCGCGCCGGCCGCCTGTTTCTCCAGCAGGATCAGCGCTTCCGAGATCGAGAACAGGCCGATCACGAGGACGACGAATTCGATGCCGTCGCCGAGTTCCGGCTCGCCGAAGGTGAAACGATAGGCGCCCGAGGTGGCATCCAGCCCGATGGTCGCCAGCATCAGGCCGAGCACGCAGCCGATCAGGGTCTTCACCGGCCGGGCGCCCATCATCGAGCCCAGGGTCGCGAAGGCGAAGACCATCAGCACGAAATACTCCGCCGGGCCGAAGCCGGTGGCGAGACCGGCCAGGACCGGTGCGAACAGGGCAAGGCCGGTCGCCCCGATGATGCCGCCGGTGAACGAGGCGAGGCCGCTCAACATCAGCGCCTCGCCGGCACGGCCCTGGCGGGCCATGGGATAGCCGTCGAGCGCCGTCATCACCGCGCCGGCATCCCCCGGCACGTTGAGCAGGATCGAGGAGATCCGTCCGCCATACTCGGCGCCGCAATAGATGGCGGCGAGCAGGATCATGGTGCTCTCGGGCGGCAGGCCCATGGTGTAGGCGATGGGCAGCAGCAGGGCGATGCCGTTGATCGGGCCGATCGCCGGCAGGGCGCCGATCATGGTGCCGAGAAAGCAGCCGATCAGGCCGATCAGCAGGTTCTGGAGGCTGAGCGCGACCGAGAACCCGTCCCAGAGATAATCGAAGGACATGGGTGATGAACTCCCCTCTCAGCCGAAGATGGCGCCGGTCGGCAGATAGACCTCGAGTGCGGCTACGAACACCGCCCACCAGAGGGCGGCATGCAGCACGCCACCGAAGGCCGCTCTGACCCATCCGGCGCCGAAGACGCGGGCGACGCCGGCGGTCAGGACGAAGATCGCGACCGGGAAGCCCAGCGGCTCCATCAGCAGGACGGATGCAACCGCCAGCGTCGGAATGGCCAGCGTGCGGCCGAGCAGGGCCCCTTTCGGCAGCTCCTCGGCACCTTCGGGCCGGCGCGCGAACAGCAGGGCAAGGACGGCAAGCGCGATGGCGAGGGCGACGGGGAAGACCCTGGGCCCCAGCGGATCGGAGGCGAAGGCATAGTCGATCCGCGCGCCGATCAGGCCATAGGCGACGGCGAGGAGAAAAAGGCAGGCCGCAGCGACCCTGCCGGTGGGCAGGTGGCCGCGGCCGGAACCGGTTGAGCCGCTCATGGCCTCACATCCCGGCTTCAGCGGCGATCTGCTTGAAGCGGGCGACGTCGGCCTGAACCTTCTTCTCGAAATCCGCGCCCAGCAGGGTAAAGGGGTAGAGCCCGCGGGCGGTGCGTTCCGCTTCGAATTCGGGGGTCTTCGACAGGGCCGCGAACTGGTCCACCCACCAGCGATAGTCGTCGTCCGACACGTCGTGGCCGATATAGTAGCCGCGCCAGACCGGCCATTCGATGTCGATGCCCTGTTCGCGCGCCGTCGGTACCCCGGCCAGGTCCCCCGGCAGGCGTTCCGGTGCCATCACCGCCAGGATGCGCACCTTGCCCGCCGCATGATGGCGGGCCATCTCGGCCGCATCGCCGGCACCGATGGCCACATGGCCGCCTTCAAGCGCCGTGAGCACCGCGCCGCCGCCCTCCAGCGCCACATAGCGCATGTCCCGGGCCGGATGGCCGGCTGCCTTGGCCAGCATCACGCCCTTCATCCAGTCCTGCGAGCCAACCGCGCCGCCACCGGCGACCGGGAACTTCGTCGGATCCTTGGCATAGGCGGCGATCAGTTCGGCCAGGGTCTGATAGGGCGAGTCGGCGGCCACCACGAGCACGCCGTAATCGGCGCCGAGCGCGCCCACCCACCGCACGGCGGTTTCGTCATAGCGGCCGAACTTACCCTGGGCCAGCAGCAGGGCCGAGCCCGAGGATGCGGCCGAGACCAGATTGGCGTCGGTGGCGCGCTTGCCGATCACATGGTTGTAGGCCACGGCGCCGACGCCGCCTTCCATATAGGTCACGATCATCGGCTGCGAGATCAGCTTCGTCTGCAGCATCGCATTGGCGATCAGCCGGCAGGTGAGATCGAACCCGCCACCCGGCTTGGCGCCGGCCAGACATTCCGGCCGGTCCGGTGCGGCCATGGCCGGCGGGGCCAGGGTCGTGGCGGTGATGGCGAGGCCGAGCCCAAGAAGGGGCAGCAGGGTGGTGATCTGGCGGCGCGGGGTGTTGCGGGGCATCTTCTGGTCTCCGATTGTCCGGATTTCTGGCAAGGAGGGCCCGTTACTCTCCACGGTCGTGAAGAGATCAAGACATGCAGGGGCAAATGCAGCTCCGATAATTGCGGGGCTGCAGATGCTTTGATTGATGTTTTTTGGGAAAACTAGGTCTTTGCCGCGTCGGGCAACATGATATCCTCCCCTTCATCTTCTGACGGATCCGTCTCTGCGGATTGTCCTGCATGATGGCGGGCGAAACTGTCAGGATCCTGTCTGACACCGGAGATCCTGAAACGGGTCGACAGTTCTCGCGGGAAGGGAATGCCCATGCGCATCCTGCTGGTGGAGGATACTCACGATGTCGGCGAGGCGATCTGCCGGCGGTTCGAGGCGATCGGCCACAGCGTCGACTGGGAGACGGACGGCACGGCGGCGGCCGAGATCCTGGACTTCACCGACTACGCGCTGGTGATCCTGGATGTGATGCTGCCCGGGCTCGACGGCTTCGAGATCCTGCGGCGGCTGCGGCGGGCCGGGAACACCACGCCGGTGCTGCTGCTGACCGCGCGATCCGAGGTGGAGGACCGGGTGGGCGGGCTCGACCTCGGCGCCGACGACTATCTGGTGAAGCCCTTCGACTTTCGGGAACTCGAGGCCCGGGCCCGGGTGCTGATGCGCCGCACGGCGGGCGAGGCGACCAATCTGCTCACCTGCGGTGATGTGATCATCGACCGGGCCGCCCGTCAGGTGCGGCTCGGCACCCGCGAAATCCCGCTCAAGCGCCGGGAGATGACCCTGCTCGAACTCTTCGCCGCCCGGCCCGGGCGGGTCTTCGGCAAGGACGAACTGCTCGACCAGCTGTTCGGCTTCGGCGAAGGGGCGAACCCGAACGCGATCGAGCTGTATGTCGGCCGGCTGCGCAAGAAGCTGGAGGGGGCGAAGGTGCGGATCGTAACCGTGCGGGGGGCCGGCTATCAGCTGGTGACCGATGACCTGGTCTGAGACGGGGGAGATGCGCCCCTCTCTCGCATCCAGACTGATGCTGCGCATCGGTGTTCTGGTTGCAGCCGGTGCGGTCATTCTGGTCACGGCCGCCTGGTATTATGCCCGGGCGGCGGCCGACGATGCCTATGACCGGCTGCTGGTCGGCGCCGTGCTGCAGATGACCGAGAGCCTGGCGGTGGAAGAGGGTGAGCTTACCGTCTCCCTGCCGGTTTCGGCCTTCGAATTGCTGGGGCTGGCGGGCCAGGACCGGATCTTCTATCGGGTGATCGACACCGCCGGCCGCACGCTGACCGGATATGACGATCTGGCGGTTCCGCCGGGGGCTGCCGGGGTGATGGGTGATCAGCCTCTGGTCACCGGCGGCTGCCATGGCGGGGAAGCGGTGCGGATGGCGGTGGCCGCGCGTCGCCTCACCGACCCCGCCATCAACGGCACGGCGCGGGTGGTCGTGGCACAGACCGAGCGGGCCCGCCGGGACCTCGCCCGTGAACTCACGCTCCGGGTGGTCGGGCTGGTGGTGGTGATGGCGGCGGTGGCGGTGGCCGGAACGATGCTTGCCATCCGCTACGCGCTCCGCCCCGTGCGGGGCATGGGCGAGGCGCTGGGCCGGCGCGACCCCCATGACCTGACGCCACTCTCGCCCGAGGTGCCGCGCGAACTCGCGCCCTTCGTCGGCTCGATCAACCATTTCATGGGACGGCTGGATCAGCGGGTGGGCGGGTTGCAGCGCTTCATCGCCGATGCCGCCCATCAGATCCGCACCCCCTTAACGGCGCTCTCGGCCCAGCTGGACCTGCTGGAGCCTGCGGTCGCGGGAGAGGACGGGCGCCGGCATCTCGCCCGGGTGCAGGACCGGCTGCGCGAGCTGTCGCGGCTGACCAATCAGCTGCTGAGCCATGCCATGGTCATTCATCGGGCCGATGTGGTGCAGCTGAAGGCGGTCGATCTGGTCGATGTCGCCCGGCGGGCCTTCCGCTCGGCGATCCCGATCACCATCGATCACGACACGCTCGTCTCCTTCGACGCGCCCCAGGGCCCGGTGATGGTGCTGGGCGATCCGGTCAGCCTGCGCGAGGCGATCGCCAATTGCATCGACAACGCCCTGACCCATGGTGTCGTCTCGCGGCTGGAGGTGCGGGTGGTGGTCCGCGACGGCCGGGCGATGATCGAGGTGGAGGATGACGGCCCGGGCATCCCGGCGGAGGACTGGCCGCATATGCTCCAGCGCTTCGCCACCACCCGCGCCGGCGATGGCGGTACCGGCCTCGGCTTCGCCATCGCCGCCGAGGTGATGGCGGCCCATGGCGGAGAGCTTGGTTTCCGCCGGCTTGAGGCGGGTGGTTTCGTGGTGGTTGCGGCCCTGCCGCAGCTGGCGGCCAGGGGAGGGCAGGCATGATCCGCCGGATGTCCGCGATCGTCGCGCTGGCATGGGCTCTGCTGGCGGCCGCACCGGCGGCGGCCCTTGAAGGCGAGACGGTGGTCTTCGCCGCCCCGACGGTCGAGACCGACCGGCTGGTCATTCATGCGGCGACGGATGTGGCGGCGATGGGGCCGCTGATCCGGGACTTTCAGGCCCGCAATCCCGGTGTGACGGTCGATTATATCGAATATGTCAGCAACAACCTTCAGGCTGCGGCGATCGCGGCCTGTACGGCCGGCGAACCGCTGGGAGATCTGCTGATCTCGCCCTCGGTCGACCAGTTGCTGAAGCTCGCCAATGACGGCTGCGCGCTGGCCCATCTCTCGTCCGAGACCGAGCGGGTGCCCGACTGGGCCAACTGGCGCAACGAGGTCTTCGGCTTCTCGATCGAGCCTGCGGTCTTCGTCTACAACGCCCGGCTGGTGCCGGAGGCAGAGGTGCCGCACACCCATGTCGAACTGGCCGATCTTCTGCGCCGCCGGATCGACCGTTATGCCGGCCGCGTCGGTACCTACGACATCCGGGTCTCTGGCATCGGCTATCTCTTCGCCTTCAACGACGCCCGCCAGACCACGACGATTTTCGGCCGGCTGCTGGAAAGCCTGGGCCGCGCCTCGGCGGTGGTGCGCTGCTGCACATCGGAAGTGGTGGCCGAGGTGGCGGCGGGCCGGCTGCTGATCGGCTACAACATGCTCGGCTCCTACGCCTATGCCGCAGCCCGAACCGACCCGGCGCTCCGGGTGGTGGTGCCGGCGGATTACGCGCTGGTGCTGGCGCGCGGCGCGCTCATCCCCGCCCATGGGGCGCGGCCGGATCTCGCCCGGCGCTTCCTCGACTACCTGCTGTCGGCGCGCGGCCAGGATGTGGTGCGGAACGAGGCCTTCTTTTTCTCGGAAACCGGCGCGATGCCCGCGGGCGTCGCCGGTCCGCGGGCGCTGGATGATGGCGGCATCGCCCGGCCGATCCGGATCGGCCCGGCCCTGCTTGCGGTTCAGGATGCGGCCCAACGCCGCCGCTTCATCCGCGACTGGAGCCGGTCGATGGTGGAGATGGGGGTGCCGCCCGCGCCATGATCCCGACCGCGATCGTGATTTCAGCCCGGCTTGCGGGCGGCGATGAAATAGTTGATGCCGAGCGAACCGCCGACCTGCCAGCCGGCGGCCGGATCCCGGTTCAGTCCTACCGCCTCGAACGGCCTGAGCCCGGCATTGCGCAGGCCGCGGGCGAGTTCAGATGGGCGCAGGAATTTGCGCCAGTCATGGGTGCCGCGCGGCACCCAGCGCAGCACGTATTCCGCCGCCACGATCGCGCCCAGGAAGCTCTTGGGCGTGCGGTTGAGCGTCGAGGCGATCAGCACGCCGCCGGGCTTGAGCAGCCGGGCGGCGCTGGTGAGGAAGAGGTCCGGATCGGCGACATGCTCGACGATTTCGAGCGTAAGCACCACGTCGAAGGCCTCGGTCTCGCCGGCGGCGACCAGATCCTCGACCGCGGCCGCACGGTAGGTGATGTCGAGCCCGGCATCGGCGGCATGGGCGGAGGCGACCGCGATGTTGCGTGCCCCGGCATCGAGACCGGTCACCGCCGCGCCCAGCCGTGCCAGCGGTTCCGAGACCAGGCCGCCGCCGCAGCCGATATCGATGATGGCAAGCCCGTCGAGCGGGCGCATGCCGTCGACCGGCCGGCCAAGCGTCTTGCACACCGTGTCCCGGATATAGCCGATCCGGGCCGGGTTGAGCGCGTGGAGCGGCGCGAAGGGCCCGGACGGATCCCACCATTCCTCCGCCATCCGGGTGAAGGTGTCGATCTCGCGGGCGTCGACGGTTCCGGTGGCGGGGGCAGGGGTCATGACCTGAATTTTCCTCGGGCTCGGCATCGGCTGGATCACCGGTGCGCATCCTTGCACGGCCCGGCAGGGGAGAGTATGAATATGCGCCCTGCAAGCGACAAGGGCTTGACGGCGGCGGCATTCGCGGAAACGGCCCGAAAAAACGGCCCTCACACCAGAAAACGGCCCTGGTCCCTTGCCTTGCCCGGCGGGATCGGCCGACACGACGGAGCGGACCCACATGGCGCGCATCGTGATGAAGTTCGGCGGCACTTCGGTCGGCGACATCGAGCGGATCAAGAATGTCGCCAGGCGCGTCAAATCCGAGGTGGATGCCGGCAACGAGGTGGCCGTGGTGGTCTCGGCGATGGCCGGGACGACCAACCAGCTGGTTGCCTGGTGCCGTGAGGCCGATCTGGTCCACGATGCCCGCGAATACGACACCGTGGTCGCCTCGGGCGAGCAGGTGACCGTGGGCCTGCTGTCGATCGCCCTTCAGGCGATCGGCGTCCATGCCCGGTCGTGGCTGGGCTGGCAGATCCCGATCCGCACCGACGATGCCCATGGCCGCGCCCGGATCGAGGCGATCGAGGGCGGCGAGCTGATCGCCCGCATGGGCCGTGGCGAAGTGCCGGTGGTTGCCGGTTTCCAGGGCGTTTCGCCCACCGGCCGTATCACCACGCTCGGCCGTGGCGGCTCCGACACCTCGGCCGTGGCGCTGGCTGCGGCCCTCAAGGCTGACCGCTGCGACATCTACACCGATGTCGACGGCGTCTACACAACTGATCCGCGCATCGTTGCGAAGGCGCGGAAGCTTGATAAGATCACGTTCGAGGAAATGCTGGAAATGGCCTCCCTCGGAGCGAAGGTCCTGCAGACCCGCTCGGTCGAGATGGCCATGAAGCATGGTGTACGCGTACAGGTTCGCTCCACCTTCTCGGACGCGCCCGGCACCCTGGTCGTTGACGAGGACGAGATCATGGAACAGAAGCTGGTGAGCGGCATCGCGTACAGCCGCGATGAGGCCAAGATCACCCTGGTGCGTGTGCCCGACCATCCGGGCATTGCGGCACATGTCTTTGGCCCGCTTGCCAAGGCCGGTGTCAATGTCGACATGATCGTCCAGAACGTGTCGGAAGACGGCCGGGCGACCGACCTGACCTTCACGGTCGGCAAGGCCGATATGGAGCGGGCGCTGAAGGTGCTGGACGAGGCCCGGGCCGAGATCGGTTGCGAGCGCGTCGACAGCGACCCCAATGTGGCCAAGGTTTCGGCGATCGGCGTCGGCATGCGCAGCCATGCCGGCATCGCCTCGCAGATGTTCGACGCGCTGGCGCGCAAGGGCATCAACATCATGGTGATCTCGACCTCCGAGATCAAAATCAGCGTGCTGGTGGCCGAGGAGTACACCGAGCTGGCGGTGCGCGCCCTGCATGCGGAGTACGGTCTGGATGCCGCTTGATCGGCCGGCTGTGCGGCCCGGGACGACGGGTCGCCCAAGGCTTGACCATATCTGGCACCGCGGCACCTCGCCCGCGGGAGTGCATGATGCCGGCCGGGACGATGGCGCATCACGGATCTCCGTGCGCCATCCGGCCCCGGCCCGGCGGCGCGCGACCCTCGGACGTCACCGCCTGACCCGCGCGGACGGAACATGAGCGCGCCGGCGTCGGCCATCCCGGGACCGCGCCGCCTGCTCAGGCGGCTGCGCGACGTCATGGCCGCGCCCGGGACCGCGCAGTCCCGTCTCAACCAGGTCGTGCTGGTCATTGCCGCCGACATGGTCGCCGAGGTGTGCTCGATCTACGTCCGCCGCGCCGGCGACGTGCTCGAACTCTTCGCGACCGAAGGTCTCAATCCCGAAGCCGTCCACAAGACCCGGCTGCGGGTGGGTGAGGGCCTGGTCGGCCATATCGCTGCCCAGGCGAGCGCACTCTCGCTCTCCGATGCGCAGTCGCATCCCGATTTCGCCTACCGGCCCGAGACCGGCGAAGAGATCTACCACTCCCTGATGGGCGTGCCGATCCTGCGCTCCGGCCGGGTGGTGGGCGTGCTGGTGGTGCAGAACCGCACCCGGCGCAATTATGCCGAGGAGGAGCTCGAAGCCCTCCAGACCGTCGCCATGGTCCTGGCCGAGCTGATCGGCGCCGGCGATCTGGTCAACCCGTCGGAATTCCTGGAAGCCGAGGGCAATGCCACGCTGCCGCAGCGCGCCGAAGGCGTGCGGCTGGCCGATGGCGTCGCCATGGGCATTGCGGTGCTGCATCGCCAGGCGATCGAGGTCCGCCAGCTGGTGGCCGAAGACCCCGAGGTCGAGGCCGAGCGGCTTGCCGAGGCGCTGGAGCGGCTCAGGGCCTCGGTCGACCGCATGCTGGCCCGGCCGGACATCGCCATCGGCGGCGAGCATCGCGAGGTGCTCGAGACCTATCGGATGTTTGCCCATGACCGGGGCTGGATCTCGAAAATCAACGACGCCATCCGCAACGGCCTGACGGCCGAGGCCGCGGTCAAGCGCACGCTCGACGACATGCGTGTCCGGCTGAATGCCTCGGGCGACCCGTATCTGCGCGAGCGGGTGCTGGACCTTGAAGACATCGCCGGCCGGCTGCTCGGCCTGCTGAACGGCGAGCCCGAGCCCCAGACCCGCGAGCTGCCCGACGACATGGTGGTCGTGGCCCGCGCCATGGGGCCGGCGGAGCTGCTCGACTACGACCGCACCCGCCTGCGCGGGCTCGTGCTGGAGGAAGGCTCGGCCACCGCGCATGTGGCGATCGTGGCCCGGGCGCTCGACATTCCGGTTCTGGGCCGGGTGGACGGGGCGTTGAGCCGCATCACACCCGGTGACCCGGTGATCGTCGATGCCGACAACAACCAGCTGATCATCCGGCCGGGCGAGGATGTGGTCGATGCGGTGCAGCTGACGCTGGCCGCCCGGGCAGAACGCAAGGCCGCATTCGCCGCCCTGCGCCACATGCCGTCGATCACCCGTGACGATGTGCGGGTCAACCTGCTGATGAATGCGGGTCTGCTGGCCGATATGGGCATGCTGGGGGAAAGCGGCGCCGAGGGAATCGGTCTCTACCGCACCGAATTGTTCTTCATGGTGCGCTCGCAGATCCCCGATGTCGCGGCGCAGGCGGATCTTTATGCCCGCGTGCTCGACCAGTCGGGAGAGAAGCCGGTCTATTTCCGGACCCTCGATGTCGGCTCGGACAAGCAGCTGCCCTATTTCAACCACCGCCCGGAAGAAAACCCGGCGATGGGCTGGCGTTCGCTGCGCCTGACGCTCGACCGGCCGGCGATGCTGCGCCGCCAGGTGCGGGCCCTGCTGATGGCGAGCGCCGGCCGGCAGCTGAACATCATGTTTCCGATGGTCGCCGAGGTGGCCGAATTCGATGCCGCCCGTCGGCTGGTGCAGATGGAAGTGGCGCGGGCCCGCCGCCAGCACCAGAGCCTGCCGTCGCAGGTGCGGGTGGGGACGATGCTGGAAGTGCCGGCGCTGGCCTGGCAGCTGAAACCGCTGCTGGAGCGGGTGGATTTCATTTCGGTCGGCTCCAACGACCTGCTGCAGTTCTTCTTCGCCTGCGACCGCGGCAATCCGGAGCTGGCCGACCGCTACGACCTGCTGTCGCCTGCGGTGCTGGGCTTCCTGCGCAATCTGGTCGATGCCTGCGCCCGGGCCGATGTGGAGCTGTCGCTGTGCGGCGAAATGGCCAGCCGGCCGCTGGAGGCGATGGCGCTGATCGGCCTGGGGTTCCGCCGGATGTCGATGCCGGCCGGCGCGATCGGGCCGGTGAAGGCGATGGTCCGCAGCCTCGATCGGGGCCATCTGGCGTCTTATATGGACACGCTGCTCGATCTGCCCGACCATTCGGTCCGCGATCGGCTGATGGCCTTTGCCCACGATCACGGTATCGCGATCTGAGCCCGGTTTTCACTGGTTTATCCCAGGCTTGCGCTTCGGGCCGGCGGGCCCGCCATCCCAGCCCTCCCCTTGCACTCGGGCGCGACGGGGAGTAGGGTCGGCGCAATTCGGCACCGCAAAAAAGACAGGGGGCGTCCGCTGCGCACCGCCATCCGGCCGGGCCGGCGGCGATGATGTCCGCATTGACGGCTGCCTGCCCCTGCCCCACCTTGAAACTCACGCGGGTGCCGCCCGCATCCTGACCCTGCGACCGGAGCGATCGAGACAGCCGATGGCGCGCCAAACGTCCAACAGCAGCCGCCTGCACCTCTACGACGTGAACGCCGGAGAGGCCGGAGGGTCCGGTGGCGGCCCTACCGGCGGGTCCGGCGACTATGCCGGTGTCGGCGCGCTGTTGAAACGCGAGCGCCTGCGCCAGGGGCACGACATCGCCCAGGTCGCCGACCAGCTGCGCATCCGCCGCCTCTATCTCGAGGCGCTGGAGGAAGGCCGCTATGCCGAGCTGCCGGCGCCTGCCTATGTGATGGGCTTCCTGCGCTCTTACGGGGCCTTCCTCGGCCTGGATGTGCCCGAGTTGCTGCGTCGCTACAAGGCCGAGGGGCAGCATGTGCCCCAGACCAACACGCTCGATTTTCCGACGCCGGCCGAAGAAGGCCAGATGCCGCGCTTCACGGTGATCGTGGTCGCCGTCGTGCTGGCCGTGATCGCCTATGGCGGCTGGCGGTATTTCGGCGAGACCCCGAACCAGATCGCCGACACCGTCGCCGAGGTGCCGGCCTATCTGCTCCAGTCGGGCGGCGAGGGGCGTGATGCCGCCCAGGTCGGCGCCGGCACGACGGCCGGGCAGACGGCCACCACGGCCGACGACCGCGCCGCTGCCGAGGTGACCGATCGCCAGACCGACGAAGCCGAGGCCGCCGATGCCGCATCCTCGGCGGCGGCACCGGTCACCTCGTCGCCGGCAGCCCCGTCATCAACGGCCCCGGCACCCACGACCTCGGCACCCACCGCTCAGGCACCAACGACATCGGCCCCCGCAGCGCCGGCCCCGGCGGCTGCGCCGACTGCGACTGCCCAGGCGCCTTCTGCATCGGCCCCGTCTGCGTCGTCTCCTGCGGCCCAGGCTCCGGCAGCTCAGGCTCCGGCAGCTCAGGCTCCGGCAGCTCAGGCGCCTGCCGCCCCGGCCGCGTCGACGCCGGCACCCGCGGCGCCGGCCTCGGGCAGTGGCATTCGTATCGTCGCCACCGCCGACAGCTGGCTGCAGATCCGTGCGCCCGGTGGTGGCACCGTGTTCAGCCGCATCCTGCGGGCCGGCGAGACCTACGACCTTCCGCCCGACGCGGTCGGCGCCAGCATGATCACCGGCAATGCCGGCGGCATCGAGATCCAGGTCGACGGCCGTACCCTGCCGCCGCTCGGGGCGGCGGGTGTCGTGAAGCGCAATATCGTCCTCGACCGGCAGGCGCTGCAGGCCGCGGCGGGCTGAGAGGGGCGGCTGTATCTCCGCCGCCGCCCTGGCCCGGCTCCATGAGGCTTGCCGGCCATGGCCGCGGCTGATAAGTCCTTCAACGTCCGGCATCCGCGGCCGATCTGCCGTCCGCGGGCCATGATCAGCGACGGAAGCCATCATGACCGTCAGAGCTTATCGCCATATCGAGCGGCGCCAGAGCCGCAAGATCCGGGTCGGTCCGGTCGAGGTCGGCGGTGACGCACCGATTTCGGTGCAGACCATGACCAACACCCAGACCCCGGATGTGGAAGGCACGCTCGATCAGATCCGTCGCGCGGCAGAGGCCGGTGCCGATATCGTGCGGGTGTCCTGCCCCGACGAAGACTCGACCGCGGCGCTGAAGCAGATCGTGGCCGGCAGCCCGGTGCCGATCGTTGCCGACATCCATTTCCACTATCGCCGCGCCATCGAGGCGGCCGAGGCGGGGGCGGCGTGCCTGCGCATCAACCCCGGCAATATCGGCTCGGCCACCCGCGTGCGCGAGGTGGTGAAGGCGGCGAAGGATCACGGCTGTTCGATCCGCATCGGCGTCAATGCCGGCAGCCTGGAGCGGGAACTGCTGGAGCGCTATGGCGAGCCCTGCCCCGAGGCGATGGTCGAAAGCGCGCTCAACCACATCCGCATCCTTGAAGAGAACGACTTTTTCGAAACCAAGATCAGCGTGAAGGCCTCCGACGTCTTCCTGGCGGTCGCGGCCTATCAGGGCCTGGCGGAGGCCTGCGACTACCCGCTGCATCTGGGCATCACCGAGGCGGGTGGTCTTCGCTCCGGTACGGTCAAATCCTCGATCGGCCTCGGCATGCTGCTCTGGTCGGGCATCGGCGACACCATCCGGGTCTCGCTCTCGGCCGATCCGGTCGAAGAGGTGAAGGTCGGCTACGACATCCTGAAGAGCCTGGGGCTGCGCCGGCGCGGGGTGACCATCGTGTCCTGCCCCTCCTGCGCCCGGCAGCGCTTCCAGGTGATCGACACGGTCGCAAAGCTGGAAGACCGGCTGGGCCACATCACCGTGCCGATCTCGCTGTCGGTGATCGGCTGTGTGGTCAATGGCCCGGGCGAGGCGCGCGAAACCGAGATAGGCGTCACCGGCGGCGGCGGCCATCATCTGGTCTATATCAACGGCGCACCCGACCATAAGGTCGGCGATGACCGGTTGATCGACCATATCGTCGAACTGGTCGAGGCCCGCGCCGCGGCGATCGCCGCCGGTGACACCGCCATGACCACGCTGAAGCGGAAGGTCGCGGCCGAGGGCTGACCCCGGCGACCCTGCACCTTTCCTTCCCGGACATCCCAGAACCTGCCTGACGGAGACCCCCAGCCTTGGCCAAGCTGCAGCCGGTGCGCGGCACCCACGACATCCTGCCCGACGAGATGCCGCGCTATCGCAATGTCTTCGATGCGGTGGCCCATGTCGGCGCCACCTATGGCTATGGCGAGATCGCGACTCCGATCTTCGAATTCACCGAGGTGTTCAAGCGCACCCTGGGCGACACGTCGGACGTGGTGACGAAGGAGATGTACACCTTCGCCGATCGCGGCGGGGAGGGGTTGACGCTCCGCCCCGAGGGCACGGCCGGCGTCGCCCGGGCGGTCATTTCCGGCGGGCTGCTGCAGCAGGTGCCGCTCAAATATTTCTATCGCGGCCCGATGTTCCGCTACGAACGCCCGCAGAAGGGCCGCATGCGGCAGTTCCACCAGATCGGTGTCGAGCTGCTGGGCGTGCCCGAACCCAGCGGCGATATCGAAGTCATCGCCCTCGGCGCCGATATTCTCGACCGGTTGGGCGTACTGGGCGACACCATGCTCGAGATCAACACGATCGGCGACATGGAGAGCCGCAACGCCTATCGCACGGCGCTGGTCGCCTATCTGGAGGGCCATATCGACCGCCTCTCCGATGACAGCCGCGAGCGGCTGCACCGCAATCCGCTGCGGGTGCTGGACAGCAAGGATGCCGGCGACCGCGAGGTGGTGGCGAACGCACCCCGCTTCGACGACTACCTGACGCCCCATGCCGCCGATTTCTTCGCGACGGTCCTGGCCGGGCTCGACCGGCTGGGCATCCCCTACCGCCGCAATGTCTATCTGGTGCGGGGGCTCGACTATTACTGCCACACCACCTTCGAATTCGTGACCGACCGGCTGGGCGCCCAGGGCACCGTGCTCGCCGGCGGCCGCTATGACGGGCTGATCGGCCAGATGGGCGGTGCCGAGACCCCGGGCGTCGGCTGGGCGGCCGGCGTCGAGCGGCTGTCGCTGCTGGCCGAGCCGCCGGCGGCCACCATCCGTCCGGTGGCGCTTGTGCCGCTGGGCCCGGCTGCCGAGGCCGAGGCGATGGTGCTGGCGCGCCGGCTGCGCAAGGCCGGTGTCGTGGTCGATCTCGGCTATGGCGGCAATCTGAAGAAGCGCATGAAGCGCGCCGACCGTGTGGGTGCCGCCCAGGCGGTGATCTTCGGTGATGACGAGCTTGCCCGCGGTGCCGCCCAGCTGAAGAGCCTGGACGACGGCGCCCAGACCGAGGTGGCGCTCGCCGATCTCGTCGACCGCCTGGCCGCGCGGGGCTGACCCTCAGGTCATGTCGCTTCAGGCCAAGCTCGATCAGGTCCTGCGTCGCCACGAAGAACTGGCGGCACGGCTCGCCGACCCGGCGATTGCCGGGTCGGGCGATTATGTGCGCCTGTCCCGCGAATTCGCCGGGCTCGACGAACTCGCCCAGGCCGTGCGCCGGCAGCGGGAGGCGGCGCGTGAACTGGCCGAAGCGCGTGTGATGGCCGGCGATCCGGCCGCCGATGCCGAGATGCGGGCGCTGGCCGAGGAAGAGTGCCGGAGCCTCGAGGCCGAGTGCCAGGCGCTGGACCGCTCCGTCCGGGTGATGCTGCTGCCGCGCGACGAGGCCGATGACCGCAGCGCCATCCTTGAAATCCGTGCCGGCACCGGTGGCGAAGAGGCGGCGCTGTTCGCAGCCGACCTCTTCCGCATGTATCAGCGCTACGCCCAGGAGGCCGGCTGGCGGGTCTCGCTGCTGCAGGCGACGGAGAGCGACCTCGGCGGCTTCCGCGAAGTCGTGGCCGAGATCGAAGGGGCGGGCGTCTATGGCCGGCTGAAATTCGAGAGCGGCGTCCATCGGGTGCAGCGTGTGCCCGAGACTGAGGCCCAGGGCCGCATCCACACCTCGGCGGCGACGGTCGCCATCCTGCCCGAGGCGGAAGAGGTCGACATCGCCATCGATCCGGCGGACCTGAAGATCGACGTCTTCCGGGCGAGCGGTGCCGGCGGCCAGCATGTGAACACCACCGACAGCGCGGTTCGCATCACCCATCTGCCGACCGGCCTCGTGGTGGTGCAGCAGGACGAGCGCTCGCAGCACAAGAACCGGGCCAAGGCGCTCAAGATCCTGCGCGCGCGGCTGTTCGAGCAGGCCCGTGATGCAGCGGCCGAGGCGCGCGCGGCAGAGCGGCGCGGCCTGGTCGGGTCCGGGGACCGGTCCGAGCGGATCCGGACCTACAACTTCCCCCAGAACCGGGTCACGGATCACCGCATCGGCCTCACCCTCTACAAGCTCGACAAGGTGGTGGCGGGCGAGGCGTTGGGTGAGCTGATCGAGGCGCTGGTGACCGAGGATCAGGCCGCCCGGCTGGCGGCTTTGGACGAGACCGGCGCATGAGCCCGGCCGGGGGCGGTGACGCAGACGCCCTGCGTCGGATGCTGACGGCCCGGCTGGCCGACGTCGCCGGCGCGGATGCGGGGCTTGAAGCGCGGATGATCGTGGAGCGGGTGACGGGGCTGGATGCGGCCGGCCTGCTGACCCGCGGCGACCAGCCGGTTTCGCCCGATGCGCGTGCCGCGGCGGAGGCCATGCTTGCCCGGCGGCTTGCGCGTGAGCCGCTGTCTCAGATCCTCGGCACCCGCGGCTTCTGGACCATCGATCTCGACGTCACCGCCGATGTTCTGACCCCCAGGCCCGATACCGAGACCCTGATCGAGGCCGTGCTGGATTTCGTCGATGCCGATGGCCGAGGCCGTGGCCAGCCCTGGCGGATCCTGGATCTGGGCACCGGTTCGGGCTGTCTGCCGGCGGCCCTGCTCAGCGAGCTGCCCGAAGCGCAGGCGGTTGCGGTCGACCGTTCCGAGGCCGCCGCGCGGGTGGCCCGGGGCAATCTGGCGCGAATTGCGCCCGACCGCGCGGTGGTGGTCGTCGGCGACTGGGCGACGGCGCTTTCGGCCGCACCCGGCCACGTATTCGACTTGATCGTGTCGAACCCGCCTTATATACCTACCAGTGAAATCCGGGCCCTGGATCCGGAGGTTGCGCGGCACGAGCCACATCTTGCCCTCGATGGCGGTGATGACGGTCTCGAGGCATATCGGGTGCTGGCACCCGTGATTGCACGCCTGCTGCACCCCGAAGGGCTCGCATGTGTGGAAGTCGGACGAGGACAGGCGCGGGATGTGGAGCGCCTCTTCGGCGACCTGGGATTGACGACATCCGTAAGGAATGATCTGGGCCGTATCGGACGCTGCGTGACCGCGCGGCATGCCGGAGCGGTGGCGCCCTGAGCCACACGGATCCCTTGGGCAGGCCGTCCGCAACCGGCGGACACCGTGATGCCCCGGATCCGACCGGCCGCCCTTGCGGAGCGGTCACACGAGTATTTGCCACCTGGCACATCGACGGCCCGTTCGGCCGTAACACAGAACAGATAGGACGGCTTGGACTGACATGAGGAACGGCCCGAATTCCAAGCGGACGCGCATGGGACGGCAGCAGGGTGGCGGTGGCGGCGGTGGTGGTCGCCCCCGGCCGCAGCAGCCGGTCAACCGCAACCGGATCTTTGAGAGCAACGGCCCTGCCGGCAAGATCAAGGGCAACCTGTCCCAGGTCATCGATCGTTATCTGGCTGCGGCCCGTGATGCGTCGAGTTCGGGCGACCGGGTGCTGGCCGAAAGCTGCCTGCAGCATGCCGAGCATTATCTGCGCCTGATGAACGGCACCCAGGACGAGAACCGCACCGACCGGAGCCCCGTTCAGGACCGGTTCTCGCGCCCGGGGACCGAAACGGACTCCGAGGAAGACGAGACCGAGACCGGCGATGCCGAGGGTGAGGACGAGGCCGCCGAGCCGGCGGAGCGCCCGAGCCGTGGCGACCGCTATGAGCGCGGCGATCGCGGCGACCGTTTCGAGCGTGGCAGCCGTTTCGATCGCGGGGACCGTGATCGGGGTGACCGCGCCGAGCGTGGCGATCGGCCCGAACGTGGTGACCGGTCTGAACGCGGAGATCGGCCCGAACGTGGCGATCGCTCCGATCGCGGCGACCGGCCCGAGCGTGGCGACCGGCCCGAGCGTGGCGAGCGACCCGACCGGGGTGATCGCGATGATGAGCGGGGTGGTCGCCGTCGTCGCGGCCGTCGCGGCAATCGTGGCGAGGGCCGTGATGAGCGCGACACCGAGCGCGGTGGCGAGAGCGATCTGTTCGGTGGCGAGCAGCCGCGTGAAAGGCGCCCGGCCGGCGATCTGACCCCGGCGCCGCAGCCGGTTGCCGAGCAGCCGGCCCCGGTGGCCGAAAAGCCTGCACCGGTTGAAAAGCCTGCGCCTGCTGCCGCGGCACCGGTTGCCCCGGCGCCCGCCGCTCCGGCCCCTGCACCTGCCGCTCCGGCACCTGCCACGCCGGCGCCCGTTGCTTCGGCACCCGTCGCTTCGGCACCGGCGGCCGAACAGCCGGCCGAGCCGGCACCTGCTCCGCGTCGCCGGACCGCCAAGGCCGCCGAGGCTGCGGCAGCCGAGGCCGGAGAGGCCGAGGCGCCCAAGCCGCGCCGCACCCGCCGGACCAAGGCCGAGATGGCCGCGGCCGCAGAAGCGGCTGCCGCCGAGGGGGCTGCACCGGTCGAGAAGCCGGTCCGCAAGCGTGCGACCACCACCCGCACCCGCCGCAAGGCGAGCGAGGGTGAGGGCGAGGCCGGCTGACGAGCCCGGCCGGCTGCCATTGCTGCCTGAACGAACGCCGCCGTCGGGATGACCGACGGCGGCGTTCGTGTATCCGGGGGCAGGCCTCCGTCGGGGGCGGTTCAGCGGATGGTGATCGGATCGCCGGCGCGGATCGTGCCGGGGCGGGTCACGACGGTGAAAACGCCGAATTCCTTGTGGCCCTGGGTCGAGGAGAGGGCCGGCAGGACCTCCAGATCCCGGATGGCGGTGCCCGGGCGGACATGGGTGGCGGCACAGCGAATGACCGGCGCCACGGCCTCGACGGCGACCTCGCCGATCTCGATGGTGCGGCCGATCAGGTCGCGCTCGATCCAGGGCTCGCCGAAATCGGCAACCAGATTATTGCGGAACCGCAGCGGATCCAGCGCCTCGGGCGCAAGCCCCATGGCGTGAGCCAGCGCCCGGCCGCTCGCCAGATTGGTGATCGAGAGCATCTGGCGTTCCTTGTCGGTGAACGAACCGGTCCCGGCCTTGACCAGCATCGGCGCCCTGGCCGGGGGCAGGTCCAGATGGCGCGCGACCAACTGGCCGGCGCGGACCGCGAAATCCGGATCGTCGCCCTGGCCGGCGATGGCCTCTCCGTCGGGCAGGGTCAGTACCAGCCGGTCGGTTTCCGTGTCGTAGCGGCAGGCGATGGCGGCCATGCGCGGTTCGGTCACCATCACGTGGAAGGCCGCCTTGGGGCGCCATTCGGGCTGGAACGGATTGGGCTGGGTGCCGATTTTCGCAAAGGCGAAGCGGCGGTCGGCGGGCAGGCCGGCACCGGTTTCCAGCCGGGCTTCCGTCAGCCGGTCCACGGACAGGCTCTTCACGGGGAAGCGGTTGATGTCGATCAAGGCGCCGTCGGCCATCCCTCGGTCTCCTGGAAGGGCAGGTCAGATCCGCATCATAGCGATGCATGAAGATGGTGCGAGGCGATCTTGCACGACTGTTGCCGGTTCACCACATGGGATGTGGGCCGGGGACAACCGGTCCGCCCGGTGGCCGGCCGCAGCAGCGGAGGATCGCCGGGGCAGGTCGGTCGGCGCCGTCGCCACGAAAGCCAGGGACGCGCGCCATTCCATCGGACGATCGTCGAGGGACGCCACGGCATGAATATCGAGAGCTATACCGATCGGGCAAAGGGTTTCCTCCAGGCCGCCCAGCAGCTGGCGCAGGGCCGGGGGCATCAGCAGTTCACGCCCGAACATCTTCTGAAGGTCCTGGTCGATGACGAGCAGGGCGTGGGGCTGGGTCTGGTGCAGGCCGCGGGCGGTGACCCCGCGAAGCTGCGCGAGGCGGCCGAGCGCGCGCTCACCCGTCTGCCCAAGGTCGAAGGCAGCGGTGCCGGCCAGCTTTATCTCGCGCCGGATACCGGCCGCGTGTTCACCGAGGCCGAGGCCCTGGCCAAGCGGCTTGAAGACGAGTATGTCGCGGCCGAGACCCTTCTGCTCGCGCTCGCCCTGGTCGACCGGACCGAGGCGCAGAAGGCGCTGGCATCGGCCGGTGTGAAGCCACAGGCGCTGGAGGCCGCGATCCGCGACATGCGCAAGGGCCGCAAGGTCGACAGCGCGCAGGCGGAGCAGGGCTATGACGCGCTCAAGAAATATGCCCGCGACCTCACCCAGGCGGCGCGGGACGGCAAGCTCGACCCGGTGATCGGCCGCGACGAAGAGATCCGCCGCACCATCCAGGTGCTCAGCCGCCGCACCAAGAACAACCCGGTGCTGATCGGCGAGCCCGGCGTCGGCAAGACCGCCATCGTCGAGGGGCTGGCGCTGCGCATCATTAATGGCGATGTGCCCGAGAGCCTGCGCAGCAAGAAGGTGCTGGCGCTGGATCTGGGGGCGCTGGTCGCCGGTGCCAAATATCGGGGTGAGTTCGAAGAGCGGCTGCGCGCCGTGCTGCAGGAGATCGACGCGGCGGCGGGCGAAGTGGTGCTGTTCATCGACGAGCTGCACACCCTGGTCGGGGCTGGTGCCGCCGAAGGCTCGATGGATGCCTCCAACCTTCTGAAGCCCAAACTGGCCCGCGGCGAACTGCGTTGCATCGGTGCCACCACGCTCGACGAGTATCGCAAGCATATCGAGAAGGATGCCGCACTCGCCCGGCGCTTCCAGCCGGTGATGGTCGAAGAGCCGACGGTGCCCGAGACCATCTCGATCCTGCGCGGCCTGAAGGAGCGCTACGAGCTTCATCACGGCGTGCGGATCACCGATGCCGCGGTGGTGGCGGCGGCGACGCTGTCGAACCGCTACATCACCGACCGCTTCCTGCCCGACAAGGCGATCGACCTGGTCGACGAGGCGGCGAGCCGGCTGCGCATCGAGATCGAGAGCAAGCCCGAGGCGATCGACGAACTCGACCGCCGGCTCATCCAGCTCAAGATCGAGCGTGAGGCGCTGAAGCGCGAAAGCGATCAGGCGTCGAAGGACCGGCTGGTCAAGCTGGAAGGCGAGATTGCCGGGCTGGAGAAGCAGACCGCCGACATGACCGCATCCTGGAAGGCCGAGAAGGGCCGCCTGGAAGGTGTGCAGAAGCTGAAGGAGGAGCTGGACCAGCTGCGGCTGGAGCTTGCCAACGCCCAGCGGCGCGGTGACCTGGCCAAGGCCGGTGAGCTGGCCTATGGCCGGATCCCCGAACTGGAGCGGAAGCTGAAGGCAGCCGAGGAGCAGGTGAAGAGCCGGCTGCTCGACGAGGCGGTGACCGACGGCCATATCGCGGCGATCGTCTCGCGCTGGACCGGCGTGCCGGTGGACAAGATGCTGGAAGGTGAGCGGGCCAAGCTGCTGCGCATGGAGCAGGTGCTGGGCGAGCGCGTCATCGGCCAAGCAGAGGCGGTCGCGGCGGTCTCCGAGGCCGTCCGGCGTGCCCGCGCCGGGCTGCAGGATCCCCGTCGTCCGATCGGCTCCTTCCTGTTCCTTGGCCCGACCGGCGTCGGCAAGACAGAGCTGTCGAAGGCGCTGGCGCAGTTCCTGTTCGACGACGACGCGGCGCTGCTGCGCATCGACATGTCGGAGTTCATGGAGAAGCACGCCGTCTCGCGGCTGATCGGCGCCCCTCCGGGCTATGTCGGCTATGACGAAGGTGGTGTGCTGACCGAGGCGGTGCGCCGGCGTCCCTATCAGGTGATCCTGTTCGACGAGGTGGAAAAGGCCCATCCGGACGTGTTCAACGTTCTGCTGCAGGTGCTGGACGACGGCCGGCTGACCGATGGTCAGGGACGGACGGTCGACTTCACCAACACGGTCATCATCCTGACCAGCAATCTGGGCGCCGAGGTTCTGGCGGGCCAGGAACCGGGTGCGCCGGCCGAAGACGTCCGGGCGCAGGTGATGGCGGTGGTCCGTGCGGCCTTCCGTCCGGAATTCCTCAACCGGCTGGACGAGATCATCCTGTTCCACCGGCTCGGCCGCGAGCATATGGGCGGGATCGTCGACATCCAGATCACCGATCTGGTCAAGCGGCTGGCCGAACGGCAGATCGGCTTCGATCTCAGCCCTGCCGCCCGCGACTGGCTGGCCGATGCCGGCTATGACCCGGTCTATGGCGCGCGGCCGCTGAAGCGGACCATCCAGCGCGAGGTGCAGAACCCGCTTGCGCGCATGGTGCTGGAAGGCCGCCTGCCCGAGGGCTCGACGGTTCGGGCGGATGTCCGGGACGGCGCGCTGGTCTTCGAGACCAGCACGCCTGAAGCGGCGGCGGCCTGATCGGCATCCCGGGGACCAGACGTCAAGAAACCCCCGCCCGAGCGATCGGGCGGGGGTTTTTCGTTGCGGTCCGGGCGGGCGCTTCCGGCTGATCTGCGCCGGCTGGCCGCGAAATCACTCGGTGGAGCGGCCCGGTGTCGCCGTGGTGGTGCTGGCCAGGGTGGCCGAGGCGCCGCGCAGGCTCGCCACCTGCTTCTCGACCTGGGCGACCGTCTGGCGGAACTTCTTCAGCTCGGCAGCGGCGAGGGTGCGGCCGACTGGCAGCTTGATGCTCTTCGGGTTGACCTGCTTGTTGTTCACCAGCACTTCGTAATGCAGATGCGGTCCGGTGGAGCGGCCGGTGGTGCCGACCGCGCCGATCACCTGACCCTGCTTCACCTTCTGGCCCGCCCGGACGTTGATCCGGCTCATATGGGCATAGGCGGTGGAGTAGGTGCCGTTGTGGCGGATGCGGACATATTTGCCATAGCTGCTGAACCAGTCGGCCTTCTCGACCACGCCGTCACCGGCAGCCATGATCGGGGTGCCGGTGGGGGCGCCGAAATCCACGCCCTTGTGCATCTTGGTGTAGCCGAGCAGCGGATGGCGGCGGGCACCGAAGCCCGAGGTCAGACGGGCGCCCTCGATCGGGGTCTGCAGCAGGGCCTTGCGCACGCTCTTGCCGTTCGGATCGAACCAGTCGTCATCGAAACGGTAGAGGGTCAGTGACCGACCGCCGACCACCAGGGTCGCCGCCAGCACGTCGCCATTGCGGATCGCGCGGCCCTGTTCGTCGACCATGCGCTCATAAAGCACCTCGAAGCGGTCACCCGGCTGAATGTCCCGCTGGAAGTCGACGTCGTAGGAGAAGGGCTTGATCAGCTCCGACACCATAGAGACCGGCAGGTCTGCCGCGGCGGCTGCTTCGTACAGGCTGGAGCGGATCTCGCCGGAGGCCAGGGCGAGCTGACGGTTCAGCTCCTTGCGCACCTCGACGGCGGTGAAACTGGTCTGCAGGCCGCTGCGTTCGATGCGGATCTGACGCTCGGCGTCGATCGCCATCTGGAAGCTGGTCACCGGGCCGCTGCCGCCACCCGCCCGCTGGCGCGGGAAGGTCAGGGTGACTTCCTGGCCGATCTTCAGGCTGCGCGGGTTGAACACCTTGCGCATCGAATCGACCAGCGCATAGGCGTCTTCCTGGGCGACGCCGTTGCGGACCAGAAGGTCGATGATCGTGTCGCCACGCTCGACGGTTGCCGTGCGGATGATGGGGCCCATCTCGGCGGCATTGGTCGAGGGCGTCAGGGTGCGCAGTTCAAGGCGTTCGTCGAGCAGGCGGCGGGTCAGGGTATCGGGCGCTGCAACCGGGGCCTGGTTGCGGAGCGTCATGTCGAAGGGATCGAAGCTGTTCACCAGCGGGTCGGCGAAGGCGACATATTCGGCGGCTGTGGAAGTTCCGGGTGTGGTGAGAAGCGTCACCCCCATGATTGCCGCGACGGCCGCAGCCATCGTCCTGCCCCACAGGTTTTGTCGCACACCAAGCCCGTCGGTGGTGAACCGCATGAAGTCGCCCCTTTGAGTTTGAACCCGCTCTTGTCGCGTGCTCCCGACCTGCCGGTACCGCCTGTCCGACATTCCGGTCGAGATGCGTCGCCCGATCACTTTGGACTTGCCTCTTTCTGGCCGATCTTCGTGATCCTGTGTCCGTTTCCAGCGGGCATCCGCATCATCCACGTCCCGGGGCCCGGCATCCGTTCACTGACCTTACAGATCATCCATCAAACGATGACATATCTTGCATGCGGTCAGTCAATTGACGTCAGACCGAGTCTCCGGAAGGAGAGCCGGGCGTGAAGCGATTCGATCGGATGCCTGCCGACTTGTCGAAACGACCCGGAGGTCGGTTCCAAGCTGTTGCCGATACCGGCGCCAGCGCGGAAAGCGAACAAAAGGCTCACGACTTTGTTTTCGATTTTTTGCCACTGTGCCGAAGCGCAGGCGGGGTGTCAACGGGATGTTGGGCGCGATGGCCGGGGCAGGACGTCGCAGCCGTGATGCAGAGCAAGATAGGAAAAAAGCCATGTATCGTTAACCACTTGGATACCTCACTTCATGTGGTGCTGCATGCTGCGATGCGGTGCGAAATATGAAGGGGGGACGCGCGCGGGCGCCCTCGCGCTCGTGCACGAGCATGGATTGGACCGTTGGGGGCTCCGCGGAACCGTGCTTCTACGGGTGCCGTATCCGGTGGTCCGGTCTCCGGATGGTCACGCGCCTGATCGGGCCCAGCGGGGCGGAAGACCGCCGGATGTGTCGCAGGCGGCCCCGAAAAATGCCGGCGCCGGAAAAAAAATCGCAGAGGCTTTGCCGGGTGGCCGGGAAACCGGCGGGAAGAGCGATGGATGATCTCTCATGATTTCAAGGGGATGTCCGACAGGCTCAGGGGCGTCGCGAAAACGTCATCGAAGTGTGTTGACAGGGGGGGCGTATCCCCATATAAACCGCCCCACACCGACGGGCACCGCGGACGACGCGGCGCCGGGCGGGGCTGAAAAGCCAGGAAATACAGCCCTTTAAGAGGGGCAGGCACCTGAGGGTGCCGCGAGGCGGGAACGCTTCGTCAGGATCTTTGACATTGTGAAACGGATCGGAAGGGATGCGAGGGCGGCGGTCGTCGATCTTAGGACTTTAAGAACGACTGACCGATGAGCGCCTTGGCATC
>MDTG01446143.1_pt1 | contig 240942 bp, 198 predicted proteins | sample 811421 | NCBI WGS metagenome assembly MDTG01 (sample SAMN05326645, study PRJNA326480) | marine metagenome | isolation source: seawater | place: Pacific Ocean: South East | collected 2011
GTTCAACGGCAACAACATGCCATCGAGCGACTACTGGTTTACAGTAGAATACGAAGAACCCCTTACCAACCAAATAAAGGAGTTTAAAGCCCATTTTACTTTGAAACGATAAAAGAAATTATGAGATTAAAAAAGTTTTGTTTAGTAGCATTTACAGTCTTAGTGGCAAATTTTAGTTTTGCTCAAGAAGGTGTTCCAATTTATTCAGATTATTTAACAGATAATTATTATTTAATACATCCTTCGATGGCAGGTGTTGCTAATTGTGCTAAGGTTAGATTAACAGCCAGGCAGCAATGGTTTGGTGTAGATGATGCTCCTAGTTTGCAAACATTAAGTATTAATGGTAGAGTTGGAGATACACCTGTTGGTGTTGGTGGAATTTTATTTAACGACTCTAATGGTTATCATTCTACTTTAGGTGGATATGCTACTTTTGCATATCATTTAATGTTTTCTAGAAATGAAATTGACCTGAATATGTTGTCATTTGGTATCAATGCTGGGTTTCTACAGTACAAAGTAGATGCAAGTACATGGTTGGGGCCTGGAGATGAATTTGATCCATTAGCAACAAGCGGTACAGCGACTAATTTTAATATTGATGCTGGTTTCTCTTACCACTTTTTAGATTTTTATGCGCATTTTACGGCAAAGAATATTTTAGAAAATGATGGTATCAACTGGAATCGTAATGGGGATCAGTGGGAGTTTAGAAATTTAAGAACTTATCTGTTTTCTACAGGTTATACATTTAGCAAGTTTGGAAGTGATTGGAGTTATGAGCCTTCTATTATGTATATGTATAGAGATGCGACAGAAGAGTCTTCAATAGATATTAATGCTAAAGTCTACCGTGAAATGGATTTTGGTAAAGTTTGGGGTGGATTATCTTATAGACGTAGCTTAGATGGTGCTGAGTTTGTAGACGGTTCTGGAGTAAGTAGTCAGAAGTTACAATATTTCACGCCTTTTATTGGTGTAGATTATAACAATTTTGTGTTTGCTTACACATATTCATACCAAGCAAATACAGTAAACTTTAATACAGGTGGTTTTCATCAAATAACTTTAGGTTACAACTTTAATTGTAAGCGAGAGAAGTTTGAGTGTAATTGTCCTGCAATTAACTAAAACAAAAAAGGCTCGATTAAAAAATCGAGCCTTTTTTGTTATTGCCTATTCCCAAACATAGTTTTTGTTTTTAGCTTGGGTTTTTATGGCATTTACCATTGCATTTTCTAATCCATTATTTTTGTCGTCAGAGTTTTTATCGATATATGTTTTACGCTTTATGTTAAGTTCGGCAATTTCCTTTTGAAGCTTTTCGCGCTCAACTCTTTTCTTTTCAACATAAGATTTAATTTCTTCTTTAGATTTTCCTTTTAATTCTTCAGGTAATTGTTTTTCATCTATATCTTCATAAGAAAAATCGGCTTCCTTTTCTGCATCAACTAAATCCCACGAGCTATTTTTATAAAGTCTAGAGCTTTTACTTACTGTTCTGCTAACAGCATTAGCTTTGTCATAACTCATGGCATTTAAGTCTTGTTGTGCTTGCATTTCCATCTTTTGTCTACCTAAATATCCATATGCAACATATGTTTTGTTTAGTTTGTCATTAAGTTCTAAAATCTTGTCGTCATAAGGTGACGCTATGTGAACGGTAGCTTTATTATGATTAATAGCCATATAATCTCCATGTGTAAGATCTGCACCATCCTTCCAAAAACCAGAAATACCTTGATTATAGTCTCCACAAAAAATAGTGTTTACCGTAACATCTTTTTGATGTGCAAGTTTAGAGGCTTCTTTGTAACTAACTGCACCTTGCGTATAAGGCTCATTTCCTGCAATAAAAATTAGTTTTAAGTCATCTTCTTTATCTTCCCAATTAAGCTGATCTAAAGCTGTTTTAATGACTTTACCACAGTACTCATTACCTCCTTTTGTGGTTAAAGAGAAAAGGGATTTAGAAATTTCATCTAAATCATCACTAAAGGCGAGTACTTGTCTTAAATACCCTTCATCTGCGTTAAGATTATCATTGCCATATTCATAGAGTGCAATTTTAAGATTAGGGTTTTGCTCCTCGCATTTAGCATAAGAGAGCTCGTTTACAATTTCCCATAATTGCGCCTTAGCTTGGTCAATCAGACCATCCATACTGTTACTAGTATCCAATAATAAAGCTACTTTAATTTCGGGTTTATCGGTTTTTAAATTTGTTTCAATCACTGTTTGATTGATGGCGAGATTTTGCTGATTTTGTTTTGTGTTTGCATTGCAAGCAGTAAGGGATAGTATACATATCGCAAATACATTTGTTTTAAATAAATTTTTCATAACTATTTCAGTTTTTATTGTTTGTCATTAATGGAATTTTGGTGTTCTCTTCTTTTAGATAACCATTTAGTTCGTAGATGTTTTTGTAACCATAGCCATATAGGTTGATGAAAGTAGGAATGTTTAGTGCTAGACGTATAGATTTATCATATAGTGAAGGAATTTTACTGTCAAAATTGTTGTTACAGTATATAAGAATTCGAGTCTTTTTACTCGGAATAATTTTTCTTAATTTTTTTTCGGTAAAGTCTGAAAAATTTAAATGAGTAGCACCTTCAATATGTATTTCATCATAAGCTTCTTTAGATCTGGTGTCTAATACAATAGTATTAGCGTCAGAGCGAAAATCATTAAAGGTAGTTTCATCAATTAGGCGCGTTTCTCTATACTTAGATAAACTGTCACTTAGTATAACAAAACCGTCATAATCAACTTTGTCTATAGGTTGATTTTTGTTATTTCTAGAGCATCCAAACCCAATAGGAATAAGAAAGATTATAAGAAGATATTTAGAGAATAAAGTTTTCATTTTAGTTTGTTTTTAATTCTTTTACATCTATAGTCCCATTTGGCGAAATCACATAGCATTTATGGTTAATTTCGGTTTTTGTAATAGTTTGTGGCTTTTGCTCTTTAGGCTTTGGTGTGTACAAAAGTTTTATATTCATTCCTATTTGAACAACAGGTTCTAATATTGATGGATTTACCACAATATCATACTGCTCATAGGTAAGTGGCTGGTAATAATAAGACGTTTGCTTTTTTGCGCTACTAACACCTTTTTTGGTTTTTAGGGCTTCAAAAGAGACACTGTTATAGGCCTGGTAACTTTGGTAAAAATCTTTTGGAAAATAACAGTACTTATCATCTGCAATTTTAACATCGTAGTTAGCCATGTCAAAGCCTAAGGTTGTATAGTATGCTTTTTTATCTGCAATGAGTTTCAATAATTGATCTTGAAGATTTTTATAAACTTCCCGAATGTTTTCAATAAAATAATCAACCTTAACTAAATTGTATACTTCGCTTTTTGCACACGCTTCTAAAATGCCTTCAAATAGACTGGTTTTAGTAAATTGAATATGAATGTTTTGTTGCAATTCAAAGCCTTTTGGTACTTCAGTGTACGTTTTGCTGAATAGCTTTTTTGTGACTTCTACTTCGTATACAGGCACGAAGGAAATAACATCAATGGCAAAATCTTTTTCAGTAATTCCGATAGTGTTTAATCTGGTTTTAATATTGTCTATTCGCTCTTTCATAAGAGCGTTAGTAGATTCTGCAGTTTCGCCAATTTGAGACAAGTTAAAAATAGCTGTGTAAGTCGTGGCGCTTACATTTTGTAATGCTTTTACATCTATTGTTAAAACATCACTTGGATGAAGCGTTTTGTTAATTTGACGTTGAACCGTTGGGTTGTAAATGTTAGCATTTCCTGAGGTTAAAATATTTTGTCTAGAAATTTCTTGTGTAATTTGGTTGTAATTTCCTTTGTGCTGGGCTGTGGTATAGTTAGCACATAAAAACAGGAGCAAAAATGCTAGATTGATTTTTTTCATTTTGAATTTATTTTTTGATTAATGAATTGTAAAACTCTGCTGAAAAAAGAGAAGAAAAAATCTACAATGAGTAAAAGCGACTACTTAATGAGTGAAGTAAAATCTTAAATGAGTTAACCCTTGCATTTTTATAGTTGAAAGACCATAAAATTGAAGTTGCCATTTTTTGATACCAAATAAAGTATGTAAGTTAGTCCTGTTAATACCTTATTTTGATAAAAATTAGTCACACATATAGCCTTATATTTTTCTTCCTGTTTACGCTTTTGAGTTTTGGACAAAGCAATAACGACAAAACCAATAAGGACGAAGCATTTTTTACTGTTAGAGGATCGGTTTATTTGAAAGACACAAGAGAGCCAATAGATAATGTGAGTATTCAAATAAATAACGGCAAATATACACGTACTGACATCTTTGGAAAATTTGTAGTTAAGGCAAGAGTAGGAGATGAGCTTACTATAATGCATGATGATTTTGATACAGTACACTATACGATCATAAGTGATGAACGCATTACTATATTAGTTGAAGAACCAAAGAACTCACGTTATATAAGTGGTCAAAAAAATGATGTTGTAAGACAATTTAACCAAATGATAGACTCAGCTGATGCGTACTTAAAGAAGGATGCCGCAAAGAGTATAAAATTTGTTGGCGATGCACTTAATTATGATGTGTCATCAAGGCAAAGTGCAGAAGCACATGAGCTTTTGGGTGATATTTATGTCTATTGGAAACAATATGACCTTGCTATATCCGCATATAAAGTAAGTCTCCAGAATTTAGAAATGGCTTCTTCAAAACTCAAATTGGCTAAGACATACATTGATAATGAAGAGTATCAAAAAAGTATAGATACTTATAAAAGCCTCAATGAAAAAGACTTGTCTAATTACGAAAAAACAGTTTTATATGAAGGACTTGGTGATGCATACTTAAAATTAAAAAATACGCAACAAGCAATAAACTCTTATGAAAAGGGATTGGAGATTGCGAAGAAACATTTAATAGCTCCAAAGGTTACGGATTTAAACTCTAAAATAGCACAAGCTTATAACGCAAGAGGTGAAGTTGAAAAAGCAAAGGGTTTTTATAGCAATTCACTTAAGTTAGCAAAAAAAGAAAACAAAAAACGTGCTGTTGAGGAGCAGATTAAAGTTGCTGAGTTTAATAGCTCTAATATGGAGTATGATAGTGAGATTGCACTTAGAAAAGATGTATTAGAAACACTTGAAGACATAGAGAAGGATTCTGTATTACCTAATGAAAGTCCTTTAACACCACAAAAGCAAAATTATAAACTAGGTAACGCCTATCTACTCAATAATGATTTAGAAAACGCCATTCCATCATTTAAAAAGAGTATTGAAGAAGCTGATAAAAAGGAAGACTTGGATGTAAAAAAAGATGCGACCAGAAAGCTGTCCGAAGCTTTAATTGATGCTGGTGATGCAGAAGAAGGACTTAAGTGGCTGAATGAATACAAAAATACTGTTGATGAATTGTATGCTAAGAAGGTCCAAGAAATATCTCAAGCAGCTCGTTTTAGTAGAAGCATAGCAGAGCAACAGAACAGAATTACAACCTTAGAAAGCGATAGAGCGCTGTCTAAAAGTAAATATGACCTTACCCAAGAGCGCAACAAACGTCAGCAACTTATTATTTATTCTCTGCTTGGAGGGTTATTACTGCTTTTAATTACAGGATTTTTAATGTACAAATACATTAAGCAACAGCGATTAGCCAACAATCTTTTGGCATTAAAGTCGCTTAGAAGCCAAATGAATCCGCACTTTATTTTTAATGCCTTAAACTCGGTGAATAGTTTTATTGCAACCAACGATGAGCGTACAGCAAATAAATATTTATCAGATTTTTCGCAGTTAATGCGTGCAGTATTAGAGAATAGTGAGGAAGATTTTATTCCGCTAAAAAAGGAAATCGAATTGCTTCAATTGTATACTAAACTCGAACATTTTAGATTTCAAGATAAGTTTGATTATTCTATAGATGTTGATGATACTATAAATGTTGATGAATTTCAAATTCCACCAATGTTACTGCAACCTTATATCGAAAATGCAGTATGGCATGGTCTGCGTTACAAAAAAGAAAAAGGACATCTAAACATTTCAATAAAGCCAAAATCGAAAGACGAAATTACCATTACCATTTCAGACGACGGAATAGGTAGAACGCGCTCTAAACAAATGAAGACCGAGAATCAGAAAAAGCAGAATTCTAAAGGGATGAACAACATCAAGAAGCGTGTGGCAATTTTAAACGAAATGTACAAAGATAAGGTTGATGTAACGATTGAAGATTATCAACAATCTGAAGATGCAGGTACCAAAGTTGTGGTGACTTTAAAGAAAGATTAGACATGAAAATAATAAAACCAATATTACTGTTTGTATTTAGTTTGATGTTGTGCTGTCAAAGTGATACTGATATTCACAAAGATGATTGGCAAAGAAAATTTATCAAACAAATTGACGAATACAATAAAAAGGGGGCAACAAGAAAATTAAAAACATTAAATGAGAATGATAATGAATATCTGATTAGTATTTATGCAAAAGATAAAACTACCAATATTCAAAAAATCAAAATTGAATTAAATTTAGAAAGCAATCTTAATGTAAGCCAAGAATTTTATTTGTTGAATGACAATATTATTATGGAAAAGTTTAAGGGTATTTCGCCATTGATTTATAAAGGAAAAAAGAAAGACTCAGATCCTTGTTGTGAGGTTTTTGAAAAAAACATTTATTATAAAAATTCTAAAATAGGGAACATTTACAAAAAAAGATTAAAGATTAATAGTGTAGAAGACTTTGATTATGAAAAAGATTTAGAGTCAATTTCTTTCGAAGAAAGCAAAGAAGTTGACATTACTAAGGAGTTAGTACTTGCACAGAGTTGGTTAGAAGAAATATTAGCAATATAATTATGAAACTAAACGCAATACTAGTAGAAGACGAAGAAACCAGTAGAGCTATTCTACGAAATTATCTCAGTAAATACTGCCCAAATATTTCAATTGTAGGCGAAGCTTCTAATGTTGAAGAAGCTTTGGTGCTGATTAGGAATAACGATTTAGACGTAGTCTTTTTAGATGTAGAAATGCCATATGGTAATGCGTTCGATTTATTAGATAAAGTTGGTCATATAGATTTTGAAACCATTTTTGTTACAGCTTATAATCATTATGCTATTGAAGCTTTAAATGCACATGCATCGTACTACTTAATGAAGCCAATTTCTATAGACGAACTTATAAAAGCGGTTGATTATGTCACAGAAATAAAATCTAAAGAAGAAGCACTACAAGACCAAGTGTTGGTGCCAAAAACAAATGCCGTAAATGGTAAAATAACCTTGCCACAACAAGATGGTTTTGAAGTTATAGAAACAGCAGATATTATGTATTGCAAAGCCGATGATAACTATACCGAAATCTACTTAAACAACAACAAGAAAAAGCTGGTAAGTAAGACTTTAAAATATATTGAAGAAAGTCTAAAAGATGGCAATTTTGCCAGAGTCCATAAAAGTTATTTAGTTAATGTAAATGAAGTGGTAAAGTATGTAAAAGGAAAAGGCGGAAGTGTCATTCTAAGTAACGGAAAAGAAATTATGGTATCTGCATCTAAGAAGGCTGAATTGTTGGCTTATTTTAAATAATGACCTCTAAAAAACATAAAACACCATGGCCAACTAAAGCGGTTATGGAGCAAATTTATGAGCAGCATTTTTGGGGAGGAAACGATTCAGATTTCTACTCAGGTGAAGGCTCTCACGATTCCAAAATTATTCAACCTTATATTGATAGTGTAACCAATTTTTTTAAATCACATAAAGGTCAACTAACGGTTTGTGATTTAGGTTGTGGAGATTTTAATGTTGGTAAAGCCCTCGTTCCGTATACAAAAGCATATGTTGCTATAGATATCGTAGAAGGTTTGATTGAAAGAAATAAACAATTATTTAAAGCGGACCATTTGACCTTCAAATGTCTGGATATTGCTCAAGATGATTTGCTAAAAGCAGACTGTGTAATTATTAGGCAAGTACTTCAGCATTTATCTAATCTAGAAATTCAACAAATTTTAGACAAACTAAGCGCTTATAAATATCTCGTACTAACAGAGCATATTCCTGTTGGAGAATTTATTCCGAACATTGATATTATCGCCAATAGCCAAAACCGACTAAAACATAGTAGTGGAGTAGATGTGTTAGCAGAACCTTTTAATTTTAAAGCTAAAGAATTTAAGGTTTTGAATGAGGCTGTTTTAGATGACAATAGTCAAATTGTAACAACTTTATTTACGCTTTAGATTACAGATATTATATGCTGAAATGATTTCAGAATGATGAAAAATTTAGGCATTTATTTCATTCAACAACCACAGATAATCTTCACGATTTTTTACAAAATCCTTATCAGAGATATCAATAATTTTTACGTTCAGCTCAGTTTGGTTTCTTAAGAAATTGAGATAACCAGAGTTGATTTTTTCAAGATAGTCGTCTTGTATATCGCTTTCGTATTTGCGACCACGCTTTTTTATGTTGGCTTGGAGGCGTTCGGTATTTTGGTAGAGGTAAACGTATAAGTCTGGTCTGGCAATATCTTTATAGACTTGGTAAAACAATTTTCTGTATAACCTAAACTCATCATCAGCCAATGTGACTTTAGAAAATATAAGCGATTTGTGTACATCATAATCGCTTACCATAAAATCCTTAAAGAGATCTAGTTGCGATAAATCATCACTAATTTGCTGGTAGCGATCTGCTAAAAACGACATTTCTAGCGTAAAGGCATAGCGCTCAGGCTCTTTATAAAACTTTGGTAAAAAGGGGTTGTCAGCAAAACGCTCCAGAATCAATTTAGCATTAAAATCTTGCGCTATTTTATGGGATAAGCTGGTTTTGCCAGCACCAATATTACCTTCAATGGCTATAAAATTATAGTTGCCAAAATCAAAGCGCTTCATTGGGTTTTTAAGCCAGATTTTTATAGATTCAATTTTGGACTCATCTTTACAATCATCTAGCAATTCACTAACTGTTTTCTGAAAAACAGAATGCCTTACGTCTTTAGCAATATTAGATAATGGTACTAAAACAAATTTACGCAAGTGTATGGCAGGATGTGGTATTATAAGTGACTTCTCATTGATGACTTCATCTTCGTAAAACAAGATGTCTAAATCAATCTCACGAGACTCATAAGTGTCAGATTTTTTAGTAGTTCTACCTAAATCAGCTTCAATTTGCTTAAGTACTCTTAGTAGTTTTTTAGGTTTTAATTCGGTTTCAATCTTAATGCAAGCATTGTAAAAATTATCACCTTCAAAACCTAAAGCAGGAGTTTCATAGACTTTAGAAATTTTACGGATTGTACCAACCTTTTCAAAAATAGCATCAATGGCCAGTTGCAAGTATTCTAACCTGTTACCTTTGTTACTTCCTAATGCTATGTAAACGGATTTGCCTGCTGTCATGGAATTAGCAAAATAACTAAAACAAAAATTAATAGTTTATCTTTACTACAACAATTTATTAACCATTTTAAATGTCATTAAAAGACAAACTTTTAGCCCAACGCATCTATCTTTTACTCGGAAGTCTTTTTATAACCTCTTTGGTGGTATCTAACCTTATTTTTCAGAAGTTTTTTTATTGGTATCCTGTAGATGTTGAAGTTTTTGGTAGCAAATTGTTCGAAATTTCAGTAGGTATTTTGCCATATCCAATTACATTTTTAATTACCGATTTAATCAGTGAGATTTATGGAAAAAAACGCGCTAACGATATTGTAGTCGCAGGTATTTTTGCATCCTTATTTTCGGTTGGTATTATTTTGGTTGCAGATAGCGTACCTGCATTAAATAATTCTCCATTAAATAACGAGACTTTCAAGCTTGTGTTTAGCAAGACCATAATAGCTGTTGGTTCTAGTATGTTTGCCTATTTATTTGCTCAGTTTATAGATATTAGGATTTATCACTTCTGGAAAAACCTGACAAAAGGAAAACATCTCTGGTTGCGTAATAATTTTTCTACATGGATATCGCAGTTTGTAGATACATTGTCTATAATAAGTCTGTTATGTTATTTTGAAGTTTTACCATGGTCTAGCTTTAAAGGATTATTGATTAGCGGATTTTTGTTTAAAGTCTTAGTGGCATTTTTTGATACTCCGTTTTTGTATTTGGGTGTGTACCTCTTTAGAAGAAGATTTAAACTCAAGGTTAACGAAGAAATTGATCTCACCTAACTGTTATTAAATCATTAAAGTCTTCCTAAAGTTTCTTAAAAGCACAACTTTTCTTACCAACTTTGCGTATAATAAGTAAAGCTATACACTACAACCATGAAGAAATTTTTAAAGATTGTCGGAATCATTTTACTAATATTTATTGCTATTCTTATTGCAGTGCCATTTGTTTTAGAGTCTAAGATAGATGCTATTGTTCAAAATTATGCCAATGAAAATTTAGATGCAGATTTAAGTTTTGATGATGTTAGTTTAAGCCTAATTTCTAGTTTTCCTCATGCAGAAGTTAGTGTAGAGAATCTTAAGATTGTAAATAGAGCACCTTTTAAGGATGAAACTTTAGCTACAGCAAAAGCCTTGTCTTTTGAAATGCCTATTGGCGAGTTATTTAAAGGCTCAGACGAACCATTGGTGGTTAACGAAATTATAGCAAATGAGCTGCTGTTAACGCTAAAAACCAATAAAAACGGAACTACAAATTACGATATCGTAAAACAAGATGAAGAGGCTTCAACAGCATCTGATTCTGAAGAGCAATCTTCTGGTTTTAGTTTCGATATTCAAAATTACGAACTTAATAATAGTGCATTTACCTATATAGACGAAGGGTCCAATACCAGTTTATACGCAACAGAAGTTAACCATAACGGTAAAGGCATTTTTTCAGGTGAAAAGTCAGAATTAGATACCAAAACCGAAGCGAAAATTAGCATGTCTGTGGATAGCACTCAGTATTTGAGTAATAATAGTATAAAACTAGACGCCTTAATCGGAATGGATTTGGAACAAAACAAATATACTTTTAAAGAAAATAAAGGCTTCATTAATGCTTTGCCTTTGGAGTTTGAGGGTTTTGTTCAATTAGTGGAAGAGGGTCAACAAATTGATATTACGTTTAAAAATCCAGAATCATCATTTAAAGACTTTTTAGCGGTAATACCAGAAGCTTATGCAAAAAATATTGAAAATGTAAATACCACAGGAAACTTTACAGTTAATGGTGTTATAAAAGGTTTAGTGTCTGAAGAAACTATACCAACATTAGACATTAATATGAAGTCTGATAACGCATCTTTTAAATATCCAGATTTACCAAAAAGCGTTAGTAATATTATGATAAATGCATCGGTAAAGAACACAACAGGAAATGCTGATGACACCTATGTAGATTTAAATCAGTTAGATTTTAAGATAGATGAAGATGTGTTTAAGTCCGAAGCTCACATAAAAAACTTAACAGGTAATATGTTGGTGAACGCTAATTTAGATGGGGTTTTAAATTTAGCTAATATTACCAAAGCATATCCTGTAGAATTAGAAAATCAGTTAAGCGGAATACTTAAAGGAAAACTCAATACGTCTTTTGATATGGATGCTATCGAAACTAATGCATACCAACGTATAAAAAACAATGGAAGCGTATCTGTTACTGACTTTGTTTTTTCGTCTGAAGATATTGTAAATCCAATTCAAATAAATAAAGCTAACCTTACTTTTAAACCTGGAACGGTAAGCCTTAACAGTTTTGATGCACAGACAGGTAAAAGTGATTTTTCGGCAACAGGTACTATTAATAATCTTTTAGGGTTTTTATTGAGCGATAAAAAGCTTCAAGGAAGTTTTAATGTAAATTCTAATACGTTTGCAATTTCAGATTTTATGGTTGAAGATGAGTCTGCCACAGAAACATCTAACAAGACTACATCAGACTCAGAGTCTCTCAAGATTCCGGACTTTTTAGATTGTACGATTACGGCAAATGCTAAAACTGTTATTTACGATAACCTGAATTTAAAAAACGTAAAAGGGCAGTTATCTATTAAAGACCAAAATGCCAATTTAAGCAATATGACTACAGATTTGTTCAATGGTCAGTTGGGTATTTCAGGTAATGTAAATACAAAAGAAGCTAAGCCAAAATTTGATATGAAATTAGCAATGCAGCAGTTTGACATCTCTCAATCTTTTAAGGATTTAGAGATGCTTCAGGCTTTGGCTCCAATAGCAAAAGTTGTACAAGGAAAATTAAATTCCACTATTGATGTAAGCGGTCTTTTAGATGAAAATTTCTCTCCAGATTTAGCCACGATTTCAGGTAATGCATTGGCTGAAATACTAACATCTAATTTAGATGTTAGTAAAAGTCCTTTACTGTCTGGTTTAGATAGTAAATTAGATTTTATAGACTTTAATCAGCTTCAAAAGGATATTAAAACTAAACTTAGTTTTGAGAATGGACAGGTCAGTGTAAAACCTTTCACATTAAAATATAAAGATATCCCAATAGAGGTTTCGGGTTCACATAGTTTTTCAAACACAATGAATTATAGTGCGGTATTGCAAGTTCCTGCTAAATATTTGGGTAGCGATGTTAACCGATTAATAGGGCAGATAAATGATTCAGAAGTGAATAAGATTTCAATTCCTGTTACGGCAAATATTGGAGGTACGTTTTCTAGCCCTTCAATTTCAACGGATTTAACAAGTGGTGTTTCTAGTCTTACCAGTCAGTTAATAGAAATTCAAAAACAGAAACTAGTAGGTAAGGGCAAGGATAAAATCAATGATTTGTTAGGTAATGTTTTAGGAGGAAATAGTAATGACACAAAAACAGATTCTACCTATGCTAATACAGATAGCACTAAGAAAGATCCTAAAGATGCAATTAAAGAAGGAGTTGGTAATGTTTTAGGTGGAATTCTAAATGGAAAAAAGAAGAAAAACGATAAAAAGGTGCAAGATTCTACAAAAAAGGACTGATTCTGATTAAAACGGTTCGTTTTCAGTGTGTAGTGTGTTAATAATTCCACAAAATTTTGGTTATCTGAAATATTTGATTATAATATAGGTTCACAAAATTTCAGAAAACTACATGAGGCAACTTAAGATTACCAAGCAGGTAACTAACAGAGAAGACAAATCACTAGACAAATACCTACAAGATATAAGTAAAATTCCTTTAATTACGGCAGATGAAGAGGTGGAGTTGGCACAGCGCATAAAAAAAGGAGATCAGGAAGCTTTAGATAAGTTAACTACGGCTAATCTAAGATTTGTGGTTTCGGTAGCAAAACAATATCAAAATCAAGGATTAAAACTTCCAGATTTAATAAATGAAGGTAACGCAGGATTGGTAAAAGCTGCAAAGCGTTTTGATGAAACTAGAGGTTTTAAATTTATTTCTTATGCGGTCTGGTGGATTAGACAAGCTATTCTACAAGCTTTGGCAGAGCAATCTCGTATTGTACGTTTACCGTTAAACAAGATTGGTACAATCAACAAAATCAACAAAACATTTTCTCATTTAGAACAAATTCATCAACGCCCACCTAATGCTGAAGAAATTGCTAGAGAGCTAGACATTAGTACAAGAGAGGTGAAGCAATCTATGAAAAATTCTGGTCGTCATCTATCTATGGATGCGCCACTTAAAGAAGGTGAAACGTTTAGTCTTTATGATGTTGTAAGTGAGAGTGAATCTCCAAGACCAGATAAAAATTTAATGCAAGCATCTTTAAATACTGAAATAGAGCGTGCGTTAGATACATTAACTCAAAAGGAAAGTGATGTTATTCGTCTTAACTTTGGTATAGGTAATCAGCCACCAATGACTTTAGAGGAAATAGGAAGTATTTATGATCTTACTAGAGAGCGTGTAAGACAAATTAGAGAAAAAGGAATTAGGAGATTACGACATGCAAGTAAGAGTAAAATCTTAAAGACATATTTAGGATAACATAATATCTTATTGTTGTGTGGTACTGGCGAAAAAGACAGATTTATAAAAATCTTAATTATTGAGGAAAATAATTTTTTATTTTCAAATAGTTAGCCTATATTTGCCGACCATTTGCAAGATATAGATAATAAAAAACTAGCGATAGATGATTAAAATCGAAATTAAAGAAGGAGAGAATATAGAAAGAGCTCTTAAGCGTTACAAGCGTAAGCACAGAAATGTACAGATTATGCAAAACTTAAGAGAGTCTCGTTATTTCACTAAACCATCTGTTAAGAGAAGAAGAGAGATTCAAAAAGCAGAATATATTCAGAGTTTAAGAGACGCAGAAAACATCTAGGTCTCTAGCTTTTTATTTTACAATATTAAAAGAGCAACAAATTGTTGCTCTTTTTTCGTTTTCTATATCCAAATAGAAACAGATTATCTAAAGTTTTCGTTTTCAGCTCTAACTTCTATAGGTTCAACTGGATGATCTTCATAAAAATGCTCAAAAGTTTTGTTGGTTGTGTACTTGTCCTTTAATACTTTATATACCATAATAACAACTAGAATCTGTCCAATAACTGTAAGGTAGAATATCCAATTAAACGGAAAATTCATAGAACACATAATAGTTATGGTTATTAATAGTAGTGTTGTAATTGCAACGTAGAGGAATGGTGACTGCTTCATCTTCTTTTTATTGAAATTTAATAATAAGAATCTGAACAAAATAATTTTTAACGCAACCCTAACATTCTGTTTTACAATATATTTAGGTCTACAACTAGTCCTTCATTTGCTCTAACATTGAATACAGTATCATCTTCAAAAATGAGATATTGGCCTTTAATACCAACTAATTTGCCTGAGTAGTTTACTTGTTTCTCAATATTCAAGCTTTTAGGTTTTTCAGGGTAGTGCTCTACCGGAAAATGAAGGTGAGTCTCGGTATTGTTTTCTATAAAGTAATCTTTAACCTCCTCAGGAATGTAAATCTTTAAACGTTGTCTCCACTCGGTTAAGTCTTCATCTACATTGTCATTTTTTAGCATTTTTCTCCAATTGGTTTTATCTGCAACATGATCTTTTAAGGCAACCTCAGTAATGCCTGCCAAATAACGGTTTGGTACTTCGACAATCTCAATAGCTTCATGTGCACCTTGGTCTATCCAACGTGTAGGAATTTGACTTTTTCTGGTAACACCAACTTTTACGTTACTAGAATTAGCCAAGTATACAATATGTGGTTGTAACTGTACCTTTTTTTCGTATTCTAAATCTCTATCTTCTTTGCCTAAATGTGCTGTACTCAATTCTGGTCGCATTATCCAATCGCCAGCAACAGGTTTGTCAAAAAAACAGCTTTTACAAAACCCTTGTCTGTAAATAGGTTTGTCTAATCCACAACTCAAACATTGATGCCCAACATGCTTAATTTCAATAGTTTTGTTGATGAGTTGATTCATGTGAATAAAATCGTTCTCAAAAACCAAGTAATATTGAATTGGTTCTAAAAATTCAGTCTGCATTTTAGTGAGGACACCTGTATAAATCATAAAAGAAATTTATTAAATTTAGCTTTTGGATTTTCAAGAAATTAAATCTGAAAATAAACTTATAATAGCCTAATACCGTTTAACGGTTAAAGATAACCAATCCATGCCAATTCCTATTGTAAATTCTATTGCTTCGTGGTTTTTAAAAAAGCGATTTCATCAAATAGATCTGTTTTTAAAGTATCCTAACGAGGTGCAAAACGAATTGCTGTTTAGTCTTTTGAAATTTGCTAAGGACACAGAGATAGGTAAGCAGTATGATTTTGCTTCAATAAAAACGTATAAAGAATTTAATGAGCGCTTGCCTATAGTAAGCTATGAAGATGTACAACCTTTAATTGAGCGCTCTCGTCAAGGCGAACAGAATATTTTTTGGCCTAGACCAATAAAATGGTTTGCCAAATCGAGTGGAACAACCAATTCTAAAAGCAAGTTTATTCCTGTAAGTACAGAATCGTTAGAAGATTGCCACTATGCAGCAAGTAAAGACTTGTTGTGCATGTATCTTAATAATAATGAGGATGCACAGTTGTTTACAGGAAAAAGTCTTCGCTTAGGTGGAAGCAAAGAATTGTATAAAGAAAACGGGACTGTTTTTGGAGACCTTAGTGCTATTCTTATTGATAATATGCCGTTTTGGGCAGAGTTTAGCAGCACTCCAAGTAGCAAGGTGTCCTTAATGAGCGAATGGGAAGCCAAGATGCAGGCCATTGTAGAGGAAACCATACAAGAAAATGTCACGAGTTTAGCAGGAGTGCCGTCGTGGATGTTAGTGTTGCTTAACAATGTATTAGAAAAAACAGGAAAAGATAACCTTTTTGATATTTGGCCAAATCTCGAAGTTTACTTTCATGGAGGTGTGAGTTTTAATCCCTATATAGAACAGTACAGGTCTATATTGCCTAAAAAAGATTTTAAATATTATGAAATCTATAATGCTTCTGAAGGATTCTTTGCGATACAAGACCAAAACTATTCTGGGGATTTATTATTGATGTTAGATTATGGTATTTTCTATGAGTTTATTCCTATGGATACCTATGGCACTAAAGATGAAAAAGTAATTCCGTTGAGTGAAGTAGAGTTAGGAAAAAACTATGCTGTTATTATTACGACAAATGCTGGTCTTTGGCGCTATAAAATTGGTGATACAATACGATTTGTGAGTTTAAAACCACATAGAATTAAAGTGTCTGGTAGAACAAAACACCATATTAACGCCTTTGGTGAAGAGCTCATCATTGAAAATGCAGAAGATGCTCTAAAGAAAGTTTGCAAAAGAACGGCTGCTGAGATTGTAGATTATACAGCTGCGCCAATATTTATGCAAGGCAAAGAAAAAGGTGCGCATGAGTGGATTATTGAGTTTAAAACACCACCTAAAAACATGTCTTATTTTGAAGAGTTGTTTGATAATGCGCTTAAGGCATTAAACTCTGATTATGAAGCCAAGCGCTACAATAACATGACTTTAAACAAGCCAAAAATTCATTGTGCACGTACCAACTTATTTTACGATTGGTTAAAGGAAAACGATAAACTTGGTGGTCAGCACAAAGTACCTCGTTTATCAAACTCTAGAGATTATATTGACGAGTTATTAAGGTTAAATAAATAAGCATTTTTAATATTGCCATTCGTCGTTAAAATCATCAAGTAATTTTCATACAACGAGATTTAAAATGACTTTAACCAAAAACTTGTCGAAATGGTTTTAACAATAAAAGATGGTTCTATATTAGCAGTAAATAAATGTGCTATTTATTAAAAACCCTAACTATTTTATATAACATATTGTCAGCAATATTTATTAATCAATCCTAAGAATAAAAAAACCACAATTTTTAAAATTGTGGTTTCTTTTATTGATTATTCTTATTCCAGTTAGGACACAGCCTTAAGCTTTTTTAAAGTAGATTTGTTTAATCGATCTTCAGCGTAAGCTTTGGTTACATTTAGTTTTGTTTCTCCAGAACCAGGTAAATCAAACATGGCTTCGGTTAATATTTCTTCGCAAAGCGAGCGCAAACCACGAGCACCAAGTTTGTATTCAATAGCTTTTTCTACAATATAGTCTAAAGCACCATCTGTGATTGTAAAATTAACATCATCCATAGCAAACAACTTTTTGTATTGTTTAATGATGGCATTTTTAGGTTCGGTTAAGATAGCTCTGAGTGTATTAGCATCTAATGGATCCATGTGTGTTAATACTGGTAGACGACCAATAATTTCAGGTATTAATCCAAAGTCTTTTAGGTCTTTTGGAATAATATATTGAAGGATGTTGTTATCATCTACATTATCATCTTTTATAGAACTGTAGCCAATGGCTTGCATGTTAAGTCGTTTGGTAATCACACGCTCAATACCATCAAAAGCTCCGCCAGCAATGAATAAAATGTGCTCTGTATTAACTTCTATAAACTTTTGATCTGGATGTTTACGACCACCTTTTGGTGGAACATTAACAACAGTGCCTTCTAATAATTTTAGAAGTGCTTGCTGTACACCTTCGCCAGACACATCTCTTGTTATTGATGGATTATCACTTTTACGAGCAATCTTATCAATTTCATCTATAAAAACAATGCCGCGTTCAGCTTTTTCTAGATTATAATCTGCTGCTTGCAACAAACGTGTTAATATACTTTCTACATCTTCACCAACATAACCTGCTTCGGTTAACACAGTAGCGTCAACAATGGCTAAAGGTACGTTAAGCATTCGTGCCACTGTCTTTGCCATTAAGGTTTTACCTGTACCTGTTTGCCCAACCATGATGATGTTACTCTTTTGGATTTCAATATCATCCTCAGAAGGTGGTTGTAATAAACGTTTATAGTGATTGTAAACAGCAACAGACATAACGCGTTTGGTGTACTCTTGTCCAATGATATATTCATCTAAGAAAGCCTTAATCTCTTTTGGTTTTCTCAGCATTAACTCTGCACTAAGCTCTGAGTTGCCCGATTGTTTGGATTCTTCAACAACAATACCATACGCTTGCTCAATACAACGGTCACAGATGTGTGCGTCTAGTCCAGCAATCAATAAATTGGTTTCTGACTTTTTCCTACCACAAAATGAGCATTCTAATTCTTCTTTCGCCATAATTTTCGTTCTTGTTTAGGGGTTTTTAGTCGCAAGATATTTGGTTTGTTTACTTGCGTTCTAAAACTTCGTCAATCATTCCGTATTCTAAAGCTTCGTTAGATCGCATCCAGTAATCTCTATCAGAATCTTTTTCAACTTGCTCATATGATTTACCAGAATGTGTAGAGATGATATTATAAAGTTCTTCTTTAACTTTTAAAGTCTCTCTAACAGCGATTTCCATATCAGATACTTGGCCTTGCGTACCACTCATTGGTTGGTGTATCATAACACGGGAGTGTTTTAATGCAGAACGCTTCCCTTTTTCACCAGCACATAATAATACAGCTGCCATTGATGCTGCTATACCTGTACAGATTGTAGCAACATCTGGTTTTACAAACTGCATAGTGTCGTATATACCAAGACCTGCATATACGGATCCACCAGGTGAATTAATATATATTTGAATATCTTTTGAAGCGTCTACACTTTGTAAAAACAGTAACTGGGCTTGTATGATATTTGCCACTTGATCGTTTACGCCAGTACCTAGAAATATAATACGATCCATCATAAGACGCGAAAACACATCCATTGCGACTGCGTTCATCTGGCGCTCTTCAATAATGTTAGGTGTAAGGTTTGTAGGATACATGCTTGTTATGATTTTGTCATAATGAGCACTATTGATACCTTGATCTTTTATTGCGAACTTTTCAAATTCTTTTCCGTAATTCATTATAGTTTCAATTTGTTTTTTTGTTTAAAAAAAAAGCGTAAAACTTTTCAGTTCTACGCCTTAAAGATACTAATTTATTCAATAACCTTAGCTGTAGAATTCTTTAACAAAATCATCATAAGTGATTTCTTTTGTTTTGATATTTGCTTCGGTTTTATAAAGATTTAATAGTTTTTGGCTCATCAATTGCTCTGATAGACGTTTTACTTCATCTTGGTTAGACATTATACGAGCCGCTATATCTTCTAATTCTTTTTCTGAAGGATTTAATTGACCAAATTGTGCCATTTGACCTTTAATCATTTCCATAGCATAAGACTTCAACTCTTCGAATTGAACTTGTAAGTTATGGTCTGTGATTAACTTACCTTCTATAAGTTGGTAGCGCATGCTTTTTTCAGACTTTTCATATTCTTCTTTAGCTTGCTCTTCAGTCATTGGTTCTTCACCAGCTGTTTGCATCCATTTTTGAAGGAATTCAACAGGTAAATCAAACGATGTGCTTTCTAATAAGTATTCAGTAACATCATTTAATAATTTCTGATCACCTTGTTGTGCAAATTGCTTTTCAGAATCTTCCTTAATCTTATCTTTTAGCTCAGTAACAGAAGTTACTGCTTTAGGGCCAAAAAGCTTATCGAATAATTCTTGGTCTAAATCTGCAAGTTCTCTTTCGTTAATTTCAGAAACTTCGAAGTTTACATTAATATCTAATCCATGAGCATCATCGTGAGATACTTTTAAGAACGTCATTAAGTCGTGGTCGTCGTTAAAAAGACCTTTAGTTTTTAATTCAATTACATCACCAACTTTAGCTCCGATAAATTTCTTAGGGTTTGTTTTTCCTTTTAATTTATCTAAAGTTATAGTTGCAACGTTCTCTATACCTTCTTCTTCGTTAGTGAATTTACCAGTAATTTCAGAGTCTTTAGTTGCTTCGGTTTGAGATACTAACTTACCGTATTGCTTTTGGATGTGCTCTACTTGGTTGTTGATCATTTTGTCATCAGCAACGATATTGTAGTGCGTAATGGCTTTTTTGCCTTTTAGCTTTACATCAAATTCTGGTGCTAAACCTAATTCGAATTCAAAAGAAAAAGCATCAGCATCCCAATCAAGGTCATCCTGTTGTTTTGGTAACGGGTTACCTAAAACGTCTAACTTTTCTTCAACCAAATACTTACCTATGGCATCTTGAAGTAATTTGTTCACCTCATCAACCAATACGGCTTTACCATACTGCTTTTTAACCAAGCTCATAGGAACGTGGCCTTTTCTAAATCCAGGAATGTTAGCAGACTTACGGTAATCTGATAAGATTTTTTCAACTTTATCGCTGTAATCTTCTTTAGCGATATCTACTTTTACAACTGCATTTAATGCGTCGATGTTTTCTCTTGTAATATTCATTATGCTATAGTAACTAAAATTGGGCTGCAAAAATACAACATTTTTCACAACCCTACAATAGTTTAAACGATTGGTTTTTAGTCGTTTTTTGGCTCTTTAAAGATGGTGTATAAAAAGGATTGCAGAATAGATAATAGAATGCTGAAAATTAAGGCAGTCCAAAAGCCATTTACGCCAAATCCGTCAATTAATTTATCTGCCAATAGGATGATTAATGCGTTTATAACCAAAAGAAATAATCCCAAGGTTAAAATGGTGACTGGCAGCGTAAAAATTATCAAAATAGGCTTAACAAATAGGTTGAGAATTGCTAAAACAAAAGCAACGATAATGGCGCCAAGGTATCCGTCTACTTTAACACCACCTAAAAGGTGTGCTAAAATAAAAACAGCAAGGGCATTGATTAAAAGTCTTATAAAGAGATTCATACAATTAAGTTTTTTTAGTCCACTTAATATAAGAAATTAATTACAGCTTGATAAAAATCTTCTGGATTTTCTGCATGCAACCAATGACCAGCATTAGAAATGGTAACAATTTCTGAATTTGGAAAATGACGATGAATTATTGCTTCATCTTGTTCTCCAATATATTCAGAGCGATCTCCACGTAGAAACAATGTGTCTTTTTCAAAAGTAGCGTGTATGGGCAATGCTTCGCCTACTTCTGCAACATTGTCTTTTAAAACAGGTAAATTGATTCTTAAACCGAGTTGTCCTTTTTCTACCCAATATAAATTCTTGAGTAAGAACATGCGAATGCCTTGGTCTTTAATGTAGTTACTTAACGCTTTATCAGCTTCGCCTCGACTTTTAATTTCAGAAAAATCTAAACTACTCAAACCTTCTAAAATTGTATCGTGATGTACTGGGTAATAACGCGGTGAAATATCTGCAACAATTAGCTTTTTTAACAGTTCAGGATATAATGCAGAAAACAACATTGCTGTTTTTCCACCCATGGAATGTCCTAACAGAATAATGTCGTTAAGGTTGTGTGCTTCGCAATAGGCTTTTAGGTCATCTGCCATTAATTCATAATCAAAGTCTTCTGAATGAAAACTACGACCATGGTTGCGTTGGTCTACCAAATGGACTTGGTAGTTAGATTCTGAAAATTGTTTGGCTAAGGTTTTCCAGTTATCTCCCATGCCTAAAAAACCATGAAGAATTACAAACGGTTTCCCTTCGCCTATAATGTTAGAATGTAAAATCATTTTAGTTTGTCTAAATACATTTTAATGACATTTTTAGCTCCTAAATATAAGCTTTCAGAGATTAAAGCATGTCCTATAGAAACTTCTAATAAGCCTGTGATATTCTCTTTAAAATATTTGATATTGTCAAGGGATAAATCATGGCCAGCATTAATACCTAGGCCAAGGGTGTTTGCCAAACCAGCACATTCCATATAAGGTTTTATACCATCTTTGTTTCCTATGCTAAATTGGTGTGCATAAGCTTCGGTATAAAGTTCAATTCTATCAGTGCCTGTTTCTTTGGCACCTTCAATTTGATGTAAATCTGGATCTACAAAAATTGAAGTTCTTATACCATTGTTTTTAAATTCTTTAATAACATCTATTAAAAAATCTTTGTGCTTTACAGTATCCCAACCCGCATTAGAGGTAATAGCATCTTCGGCATCTGGCACTAAGGTTACTTGAGTTGGCTTTACTTCTAAAACCATATCAATAAACTTTGGTATAGGGTTACCTTCTATATTGAATTCTGTAGTGACTTCAGGTTTTAGATCGTAAACATCTTGATAGCGAATATGTCTTTCGTCTGGTCTTGGATGAATTGTTATGCCTTCAGCACCAAATCTTTGAGCGTCTTTAGCAAATTGCACCACACTCGGCACATCTCCTCCACGACTATTTCTTAGTGTCGCAATCTTATTAATGTTTACACTTAATTTTGTCATTTTTTTTAGTTTTAAACAACAAAAATACAGAACTCATCTTGGGTTTTTGTAGTTATTTTTGATTAATTTGCAAGATATTCAAACTCTAAATATGCAGTTACAGGATTTTGTAATAAACGATATAAAACCACTTAAGATTACTGATAAAATAGGCGATTTACAAATGCTTTTTAATCAGCTAACATATTCGCATATACCAATACAGAATGAAGGTGTATATATGGGTTGTGTGTCAGAAACTGATGTGCATTGTTTTGATAGTGCTATAACTATAAGCGATTGTAGTCATACTATTGAAGGGTTCTTTGTTAGGTCTACAACAAATTGGCTTGATGTGCTTGAGGCTTTTGCTCAAAATGACTCTAATATAATGCCGGTTTTAGATGAGAAAAACTCATATTTAGGATATTACGAGCTGAACGATATTATACACCTATTTAATGAAACACCTTTTTTTGCTGAGCCTGGAGGTATTCTAATTGTAGAAAAAGGAATTCATGATTATTCATTTAGTGAAATTAGTCAGATTGTAGAGTCTAATGACGCAAAACTACTTGGGGCATTTATATCTAAGATGGGTTCAGACCTTGTTCAGATTACTTTAAAAATTGGAAATACAAGTCTTAACGAGATCATACAAACTTTTAGACGCTACAGTTATAATATTGTTTCGGGTCACGAAGAAGATTCTTATATAGAAAGCTTAAAAGACCGTTCGCAGTACTTAGATAAATACCTAAATATGTAATGATGAAAATTGCAATTTACGGTCAGAACTATGCTAAAGATTCAACCCAGAATGCACTAGAAATTTTAGTAGATGTGCTGTTGAAGTATGATGCTGAAATTTTTGTTGAGTCAGATTTTTTGAGCCAACAGCATGAAGTGGTTCTTAATAATACGGCTTTAAAGACGTTTTCAAAACTAGATAAAAGTTACGATTTGCTCATTAGTATTGGTGGCGACGGAACCATATTAAGAGCTATTACCTATGTAAGAGATTTGGGTATTCCTATAGTTGGTATAAATACTGGTCGATTAGGGTTCTTGGCAACTATACAAACCGAAGAGATAGAATCTGCTCTTGCCGAAATTTTTAATGGTGATTATAAAATATCTGAGCGTACATTGTTGAGCGTTACCACACAACCAAAGAGTGAAGCTATAGGTGAAACTAATTTTGCCCTTAATGAGATAGCCTTGAGCAGAAAGAATACCACTTCTATGATAACTGTTGAAACACATCTCGATGATGAATACTTAACATCGTATTGGGCAGACGGTCTTATTTTATCTACACCAACTGGTTCTACAGGCTATTCTTTAAGTTGTGGAGGACCTGTTATAACACCAGAGGCTAATAATTTTGCATTGACACCAATTGCACCTCATAATTTAAGTGCAAGACCTTTAATTATTCCAGATAAAACAAAAGTTACTTTTAAGGTTGATGGACGGGAAGATCAATTTTTAATGTCTTTAGACTCTAGAATAGTTACATTACCTAATACTACTACGGTAACAGTGAAAAAGGCAAATTTTGCAATCAAGATGGTTGAGCGTTTACAAGAAACATTTTTAGACACTTTAAGAAAAAAGCTTCTTTGGGGAGAGGATAGACGTAATTAAGTCGTGTTTTTTTACAATAAAAGCTTGTAAATGTTGTTTATCTCTAAGACAATTTGTGTCAAATTGTAATAGGCTAATCATAATTATTATATTTGCAAACTTTGAAAAATTTATGAGGTATTTATTCCTAATTTTTACAAGTGTATTTTTTATGCAAAATACTAATGCTCAAATCTATGAGGTTGGTGTGTTTGCAGGTGGGAGTAATTTTATTGGAGACGTAGGTGCTACTAATTATATATCTCCCAACCAGTTTGCTATTGGTGGTATTTTTAAGTGGAATAGAAGCCCGAGACATTCGTATAGGTTATCTGTCATATTTTCAGATTTAGAAGGTGTTGATGGTAAATCAGATGATCCTAGACGAATACAAAGAGGCTATAAGTTTAATACGAGTATTTTGGAAATATCTGCTGGAATGGAATTTACGTTTTGGGATTTCGATTTGCATACAAGTGGCATAAAAGGAACACCATATTTATATACTGGGATTTCTATGGCGAATCACGATAATTATTATTTTACTCAAAACGGTCAGTATACTTCAGAAGATACAAGTAGTTGGGCCTATGGTATTCCTATGGTTTTGGGTTATAAAACTAATATTAGTAATCATTTAGTGTTAGCAGCAGAAATAGGTGCTAGGTATACATTTTCTGATGAATTGGATGGAAGTATGCCTGATGCTGAGTACAGAGAACAGTTCAGTTTTGGTAACACAAATAGTAATGATTGGTATGTGTTTTCAGGAATTACCTTAACTTACACCTTTGGTAGAAGACCCTGTTATTGTAATTTTTAAGATGAGTCTAAAAGAAAAAGTAAATAAAGAAAAACTTCCTAACCATGTAGCAATTATCATGGATGGCAATGGTCGTTGGGCAAAACAGAAAGGCTTAATACGTGCAATAGGTCATGAAAATGGCACAAAAGCTGTAAGGCAGACTGTTGAGGCGAGTGCCGAGTTAGGTGTAAAAAATCTAACACTTTATGCCTTTTCTACAGAAAATTGGAACCGACCAAAACTAGAAGTGCAAACCCTTATGAAGCTTTTGGTTAAATCGCTAAAAAAAGAAATAAAGACACTGCAAGACAATAACATTAAGTTGTCTGCCATAGGATGTCTTCATGATTTGCCTAAAAAAGCGCATGAAGAGTTATTGGATGTTATAGAAAAGACAAAAAATAATACGAATATGACATTAACTTTGGCATTAAGCTATGGTTCTCGTGAAGAAATTGTTAATGTTATTAAAGAATTGTCAGTTAAAGTTAAAAATAATATAATTTCTACTGAAAGTATTGATGAATCCATTATAAATAAGCATCTTTACACGCAAAATTTACCAGATGTAGACTTGTTAATTCGCACTAGTGGAGAACAACGAATTAGCAATTTCTTACTTTGGCAAATTGCCTATGCTGAATTATATTTTACAGATATTTTATGGCCAGATTTTAACAAAGAACATTTGTACGAAGCGCTGATAAATTATCAAAATAGAGAACGAAGATTTGGAAAAACAAGCGAACAACTTACCTCATAAAAAAATACCAAAGTCCCTTGCTAAATTAATTGGTGTTGTATTATTTTTTACAATACCTTTTTTGGGTAATGCTCAAGTACAAGATGGTGCCAAGTATTTAATCAAAGACATTACGGTTACAGGAAATACTAATTTTAGTCCGCAAACCATTATAGCCTATTCCAAACTTAGAAAGGATGAGGAGATTCAAGTTGGTGGTGAAAAAATAGCAAATGCTGTTAAGACGTTATGGAAATCTAATCTCTTTAGCAGTATAGACATTTTTATCACTGATATTGATGGTAGAAACGCCAATTTAGAAATTCATCTAATGGATTTGCCAGAGCTTAAAGATCTTACTATTGAGGGTGTTAAGAAAGGTAAGAAAGATGAAATTATAACAGAGAATAAGCTTCAGTCTGGTGTAAAGGTTACCGAAAACCTCATTGCTACTACAAGAAATTACCTAACCAATAAATACAAAAAGAAAGGGTTTTTAAATACCAAAGTTAACATTCAAACTTCAGAGGTAATAGATTCTGTAGAGAAAGAGCGTGTTAACATGAAGATTAAGATAGACAGAGGTCAGAAAGTAAAAATAAAGCACATCAATTTTATAGGTAACGAAAAGCTGTCTGATAAAAAACTTCGTAAGGCCATGAAGAATACGAAGAAGAAAAGCCTAAGCCCACTGAGAATATTTAAACGATCAAAATACATTGAAGAAGATTTTAGAGAAGATTTAGTGAGTATTGTAGACCGATATAAAGAAAAAGGATATAGAGATGCTAGAATTGTTTCAGATTCAATAATCTATAACAATAACAAAACCATCAGTTTAAATATTGAAGTAGAAGAAGGTGAAAAATATACCTTTGGTAAAATCGATTTTATTGGTAACACGGTATATAGTGATAGACAATTGGCATTGTTGTTAGGTATCAAAGAAGGTGATGCGTACAATGGAGTAGAGCTTAGAGAGCGTATAGACGACCCTAACGATCCAGATGCACAAAGTTTGGTGAATGCTTATCAAAACTCAGGTTATATGTTTTCTACTATTAACCCGGTTGAAGTTAGTGCAGAAGGTAATGTTATTGATATGGAAATCCGTATTTCTGAAGGTAAGCCTGCTTATTTTAATAACGTTACTGTTAAAGGAAATGATGTTACCAATGATCATGTTATATACAGAGAAATAAGAACAAGACCAGGTGAGTTGTATAGTAAGTCTCAAATTATTAGAACCTTAAGAGAATTAGGGCAGTTAGGTTTCTTCGATGCTCAGCAGCTTGTTCCAAACATTAAAAATCCTAACCCAGTGGATGGTACCCTAGATATAGAGTATGAAGTAGCAGAACAAGGATCTAGTCAAATACAACTACAAGGTGGTTATGGTGGAGGTGGTTTTATAGGTACTCTAGGATTGTCTTTTAACAACTTTGCAATTAAAGATATTTTTAAGAAAGATGCCTACAAGCCTGTGCCAAGAGGTGACGGTCAGAGTTTAGCTTTGAGATTGCAGGCGAGTCAATTCTTTCAAACTTATAGTTTCTCATTTAGTGAACCTTGGTTGGGAGGTAAAAAACCATTTCAGTTATCAAGTTCTATATCTTATTCTAGACAATTTTTGTATAACTCAGCAACACGAAGAGCAGATAAGAGCAGAAGGTTTAATATTCTTGGTCTTACTCTAGGAGTTTCCACAAGGTTATCAGAGCCAGATGATTACTTTTTGTTATCACAAGCAATAAGCTACCAAAAGTATGATTTAAACAATTATAATACAGGATTATTTACATTTGGTGATGGTACCTCTAATAACCTGTCGTATACTATAGGCTTAAGTAGAAATAATTTATACACAGATCCAATTTTCCCAACAGGAGGTTCTAGTTTTACAGCTTCGGCAAAATTTTCTTTCCCATATTCTTTAGTTAACGGTGTAGATTATAAAGCTTTAAAGGATGAAAGAGATGCTTTAGATCCAACAGATGCAGATGATTATGCTCGTATAGGTGAAATTGACCAAGAGCGTTTCAAATGGTTAGAGTTCTATAAAATAAAGTTTAGAGCAGATTGGTATACAGCCTTAACAAAGAAGTTAGTTCTTAGACCAAGTGTAGAATTTGGATTCTTAGGTGCTTACAACAATGACAGAGGAGTTATTCCTTTTGAGCGTTTCTTTGTTGGTGGTGATGGTTTAGGAAACTTTGCGTTAGATGGAAGAGAGATTATTCAGTTACGTGGTTATCCTAATCAGTCCTTGTCAACTACAGATGGAGGCTCTATTTACAACAAATTCTCATTAGAATTGCGACATGCCATAACACTTGGAGCTCAAGCTAAGATTTATGCTTTAGGATTCTTAGAAGGAGGGCAGTCTATAAATAGTTTTAGAGATTTTAATCCTTTTAACGTAAGAAGATCTGCAGGTTTTGGTCTAAGAATCTTTATGCCAGCTTTTGGCTTATTGGGTATAGATTTTGGTCATGCATTTGATGATTTACCAGACGGAACATCGCCAAGAAAATGGGAAACACACTTCATTATTGGTCAACAATTTTAACTTTGGCACGATATTTTCTAACTGCTAAATAAGTATTTCATTATGGTGTTAAAATTTTTAAGGATATATTTCGTTAAATTTGAAGATTAGTAACACTAAAAACTGACGGAAAGATTGGTAAACAATTTAATAGGTCTCAAAACAAAAACAATCATGGTGAAATTTAAAGTTCTTTTTTTATTGGCAGTTATAGGTCTAGTGAGCTTTAGTAGTAATGCACAAAAAGGTGTTAGAATAGGATATATAGATACTGAATATATTTTACAAAATGTACCAGAGTATCAAGAAGCCTCAACGCAATTGGATAAAAAGGTGCTTCAGTGGAAAACAGAGATTGAAAAAAAGCTTAGTGGAATAGAACAAAAAAAGAAAGAGCTTGAAAACGAAAGTGTGCTTCTCACGAAGGAATTGTATGAAGAACGTATGGAAGATATTTCTTTTGAAGAGGCAGAAATCTTAGACTATCAACAAAAGCGTTTTGGTCCAAATGGTGATTTAATGATTCAGAAACGCCAGCTAATTGAGCCAATACAAGATCAAATATTTGCTGCAGTACAACAAATTGCAGAGACTAAAAAATTTGATTTCGTTTTCGATAAGTCAGCTGATGTAGTGATGCTTTATTCTGCAGAACGTTATGATATAAGTGAGCAAGTTTTAAGAACTATTACAAGAACATCAAAACGTAATCAGGCAAATAGCAAGAAGGAGCGTAAAGAATTAGAAGATGAAGAAGTCGTTCCTGAGGTAAGCGAAGAAAAAGATGAAAGACAAAAAGCTTTAGAAGAGCGTAAGGCAACAAGAGAAGCAGAATTAGCTGCAAAACGCGCAGAACGTGAAAAGGCATTAGAAGCTAGAAGAGCAAGACAAGACTCAATTAGAGCTGCTAAAAAGCGTGAAGCAGATGAACGTAGACAAAAAGTACTAGATGCTAGAAATAGCAATGAAGATGATGTTAAAACAGCTGAAAAAGACAGTACATCACAAGCAAAAAATGCTGTTAAATCTTCTGTAGATAAAAAGAAAGATTCTGCTAAAAAGACCGATTCTGTAAGTACTAAAAAACCACTTACAGCGGCAGAGATAAAGGCAAGAGATAGAGAAAACAGAAGAAAAGCGTTAGAAGAACGTAAACAAAAAATATTAGAACAAAGAAAAAAAGCACGTGAAGAACGTGAAAAACAACTTAAACGAAGGGATTCTATAGCCAAGGCTAAGAAAGAAGAAGGAGAAAATAATTAATAATTATAACACACAAATACAATTTAGGAAAAATGAAATCAAAGATTCACGAACTCACTAAAATAAATAGATTTAACGTGAGTAAACATTTAAAATCATTATTATTTGCAACTGCACTTTTTATTGGAGCATCAAGTTTTGTATCTGCTCAAAATAAAATTGCGCATATTAATAAAGAAGAATTAATTAAAGCCATGCCAGCTTATGCTACAGCACAAGCTGAGGTTGAAAAATTAGCTAAGACATACGAAGCGGAATTTCAAGATCAATTAAAGGAGATAGAAAATTTGGTTAAGCAATATAATGCTGAAGCAGCAGCGCAAACCGATGAAGAAAATATAAAGCGTAAGAAACAAGTTGATGGTATGAAGCAAGCGTTAGCTATGTACCAACAACAAAAGAATCAAGACTTAAGTAAGAAAGAGTACGATTTACTAAAGTCAATTGCTGATGATGCTGACGCAGCAATTCAGGCAGTAGCTAAAGCTCAAGGGTTTCAGTATGTATTAGACTCTGCTATGTTAATTGTAGCAGATGGTAAAGATTTAATGGCAGATGTAAAGGCTCACTTAAAACTATAAGTAAAAGCCTATAAATAAATACTTCTTAAAAAGTCGCTTTGTTAAGGCGACTTTTTATTTTTGTAATATAATTAAATCTCAATTATCGAGTGAGTAATAAACCTATTGGCATATTTGATTCTGGTGTAGGAGGCACTTCTATTTTTAAAGAAGTACATAAGCTATTACCAAATGAAAATATCATCTATTTAGCCGATAGTAAAAATGCACCTTATGGTAACAAGTCAGAGGAAGAGATTAGGAATCTTTCTGTAAAAAACACCGAATTTTTACTAGATAAAGGCTGTAAAATTGTTGTTGTAGCTTGTAACACAGCCACCACAAATGCCATTTCGTATTTAAGACAAACATATGATGTGCCATTTATAGGCATAGAACCTGCGATTAAACCTGCGGCTTTAAATACACGAACAAAAGCTATAGGAATACTCGCTACAAAAGGAACGCTTAGTAGTCAGCTCTTTCATAAAACATCAGATCTTTACGCTAATGGAATTAAGGTAATTGAGCAAGTTGGTGAAGGGATTGTACCTTTAATTGAGTCAGGTCAATTACATACAAATCAAATGAAAGATTTGCTTCAAGTGTATTTAGAACCTATGCTAAAAGCCAATATTGATTATCTGGTTTTAGGTTGTACTCATTATCCTTATCTAATACCAATGTTAGAAACCATGCTTCCTAAAGAAGTAAAAATAATAGATTCTGGATTGGCTGTAGCAAAGCAAACAAAGGCTATTTTACATTCTCAGAATTTACTTAATTCTGAAATGAATAAACCTTCAATAAAATTATACTCTAACAGGAATGTTGAGGTTTTAGATGCCTTACTTGAAGGTAAATTTGAAACAGCTTATTTAGATTTTTAAGCATTAATCTTCCTTAAACCAACTAGAATATTTTACATAGTTATTGGCAATTCTATCGATTTCTCCTGAAATTAATTCCTTACTAATGTCTTTTACTTTTTTAGCAGGAACACCTGCATAAATACTACCAGATTCAACAACTGTGTTTTGAGTAACTACAGCACCAGCAGCAATAATACTATTGCTTTCAATGACGCAGTTGTCCATCACAATACTTCCCATACCAATAAGTACATTGTCGTGTATAGTGCAACCATGTACAATGGCATTATGCCCAATAGAGACATTGTTACCAATAGTTGTTGGTGATTTTTGATAGGTAGCATGTATTACAGCACCATCTTGAACATTCACCTTGTTTCCCATTTTTATATAGTGAACATCACCTCTAATTACAGCATTAAACCAAACGCTGCATTGGTTTCCCATGCTAACTTCTCCCACTATGGTGGCATTTTCGGCAACAAAACAATCTTCAGGGATTTGCGGATGTATATCTCTAACAGGTTTTATTATTGGCATAATTATAATTTTATGAATGAATAATTTTAATTCTTCTTCAATTTGCTAAAAACATCCCAAATCACCACACCAGCACTAACAGAAATATTTAGAGAATGCTTTGTGCCATACTGTGGGATTTCAATTACTATATCACTAGCGTTCACAATATCTTGAGCTACTCCTTTAACTTCGTTACCAAATACAAAGGCATATTTTGTGTTCGGTTCTGGGTTAAAATTGTTCAGCATAGTTGCATTTTCAGCCTGTTCAATAGAACAGATTTTTACATCTTTATTTTTTAAATTATTTACAACATCAATTGTGTTTTCGGCATATTCCCAATCAACAGTTTCAGTACTGCCCAAAGCAGTTTTTCTAATATCATTATGTGGTGGTTGCGCTGTTATGCCACAGAGATAAATTTTTTCAATCAAAAAGGCATCACTTGTTCTAAAGACCGATCCAATATTATTAAGACTACGAATATTATCCAGAATTATAATTATTGGTGATTTTTTAGCGTCTTTAAATTCAGAAACATCGAGACGGTCTAATTCACTGTTTTTTAGTTTTCGCATGTTGAAATCTTATACTTTTTGTAAATAACTTATAAGCAAAAGGCTTTATAAAACAAGGCTATTTGGCTACATTAGCAATCTTACAATTGTAATTCCTGATAGCTTTCAGGATAAAACAAAAATACACAATTCTCTTGGCTAAAAAGGCAAAAAAAGAAACACCGTTAATGAAGCAGTACAATGCCATAAAGGCAAAGTATCCTGATGCTTTATTATTGTTTAGGGTTGGTGATTTTTATGAAACTTTTGGTAGTGATGCCGTAAAGGCTTCAAAGATTTTAGATATCATTTTAACCAAACGTGGTGCAGGTAGTGAGAGCGAAACAGAACTTGCGGGTTTTCCGCATCATTCGCTAAATACCTATCTTCCTAAGTTGGTAAGAGCAGGTGAGCGTGTTGCTATTTGCGATCAGCTAGAAGATCCTAAGCAAACCAAAACTATTGTAAAACGTGGTGTAACTGAATTGGTAACGCCAGGTGTGGCTCTAAATGATGATATTTTACACTCTAAGTCTAATAACTTTTTGTGTGCGGTTTATTTTGATAAGCGTTTTACTGGGATTTCATTTTTAGATATTTCTACGGGAGAGTTTTTAACTTCTCAAGGTAATGCTGAATATATAGATAAGTTACTTCAAAACTTTAACCCAAGTGAAGTTCTTATTTCAAAAAAATGCCGAAAAGAATTTAATGACACTTTTGGTAACGACTTTCATACCTTTTATCTAGAAGATTGGGTGTTTCAGGCAGATTATGCCAACGAGACACTTACCAAGCATTTTAATACAAAAACACTAAAAGGTTTTGGTGTCGAGGATTTGTATGAAGGTATTATTGCTTCTGGTGTTGTACTTCATTATTTGAGTGAAACACGACACAATAAATTAGAGCATATTGCCACGATTTCTAGAATTGCTACAGATGATTATGTGTGGATGGATAAATTCACCATTAGAAATTTAGAGTTGTACCATTCTACCAATGCCAATGCGGTGACTTTAATCAACGTTATCGACAAAACGATTTCTGCAATGGGAGGTCGTACCTTAAAGCGTTGGTTAGCATTACCATTAAAACAAGCTGATAAGATAAAGCAACGACACCAAGTGGTAAAGTATTTGTTGGAGCATGATGCTGCGCTTCAAAAAATGCAAGGGCAGATAAAGCATATAGGCGATATAGAACGTCTTATTTCTAAGATTGCAACGACTAAGGTTAGTCCTCGAGAAGTTATTCAGCTTAAGAATTCTTTAGAAGCTATTGTGCCAATAAAATCGGTAGCAGAAAGCTGCGACAATGAAGCTCTAAAAATTATTGGAAGTAGTTTGCATAATTGCGATTTGCTTCGCGAAAAAATAAAGCAAACCTTAAATGAAGAAGCACCTGTAAATGTTTTAAAAGGTAATACTATTGCCGAAGGGTTTTCAGAAGAGCTCGATGAACTTAGAGGATTGTCCAAATCAGGCAAAGACTACTTAGATAATATGCTAGAGCGTGAGAGTGAGCGTACAGGCATACCATCTCTTAAAATTGCTTCAAATAATGTATTTGGCTATTATATAGAAGTACGAAATACACATAAAGACAAAGTGCCGCGAGAATGGGTGCGAAAGCAAACATTGGTAAGTGCAGAGCGTTACATTACCGAAGAGTTAAAAGAATACGAGGCTAAAATATTAGGTGCTGAAGAGCGTATTCTGGCCATAGAGCAACAGTTATTTTCTGAGTTGGTAAGCTGGATGCATCAATTTATCGTTCAGGTGCAACAGAATGCACAATTAATAGGTCAGTTAGATTGTTTATGCGGTTTTGCGAGTTTGGCTAAGACCAATAATTATAGTTATCCTCAAATAGACGACAGTTTTGAATTAGACATTAAAGAAGGACGCCATCCTGTTATAGAAAAACAATTGCCTCTCGGCGAAGCTTATATCGCTAACGATGTTTATCTCGATAGAGAGTCGCAGCAAATAATTATGATTACTGGACCAAACATGTCTGGTAAATCAGCTATTTTAAGACAGACAGCTTTAATTGTTTTGTTGGCACAAATAGGAAGTTTTGTGCCTGCTGAGGAAGCTAGAATTGGACTTGTAGATAAGATTTTTACACGTGTTGGTGCCAGCGATAATATTTCTATGGGTGAATCTACATTTATGGTAGAGATGAATGAAACGGCATCTATCCTTAATAATATTTCTGAGCGTAGTTTGGTATTGTTAGATGAAATAGGACGAGGTACGAGTACTTACGATGGTATTTCAATAGCTTGGGCAATAAGCGAATATTTACACGAGCATCCTGCAAAGCCTAAAACGCTTTTTGCTACGCATTACCATGAGCTTAATGAGATGACAGAGACTTTTGGTAGAATAAAAAACTTTAATGTTGCTGTTAAAGAGTTAAAAGACAACGTTCTTTTTGTTAGAAAGCTTGTTGAGGGAGGAAGCGAGCATAGTTTTGGAATTCATGTAGCTAAAATGGCAGGAATGCCACAACAGGTTATAAGACGTGCAAATAAAATATTGTCTAAACTTGAAAAATCACATTCTAGTGAAGAATTAACCGATAAGGTAAAGTCTTTAAAAGACGATATGCAGTTGAGTTTCTTTAATTTAGATGATCCTTTACTAGAAGAAATCAAAGAAGAAATTCTACATACCGATATAGATACATTAACACCTGTTGAAGCATTAATGAAACTCAATGAAATAAAGCGAATGTTGGTGAAGAAAAAACAAGCTTAAAATAAATTGTATTTATTTTTAAAAAAGGCTTTGCATTTATAAGATTTATTTTAAATTTGCATCCGCTTTTACAGCGAAATAGTTCTTTAAAAACTGCGAAAGTAGCTCAGGGGTAGAGCATCACCTTGCCAAGGTGAGGGTCGCGGGTTCAAATCCCGTCTTTCGCTCTACAAAAATATATACCAATTAAAGTTACAGTCTGTAACTTGGATGCTGAAGTGGTGGAATTGGTAGACACGTTGGACTTAAAATCCAATGGCCATTATGGCCGTGCGGGTTCAAGTCCCGCCTTCAGTACTTCACGGGACAAATCAATTTTTTTTGATTTGTCCCTTTTTTTATTCTCTTCAAAACCCTTATTAATACTAGTAATTTTAAGCAAAATAGGATTAATATCAGCGGTTCGAACTTTGTCATCCTCAAATTGGAACTTTTTGGGAAATATCGAACCTATGAGCTGTCGTTTTTGGTCTAAGTTACTCGTAATAAATTGCTTGTCAAAAGATTCAAGTTTTTTAAGTCCATTTTTATAGATGTCCATTACCTCTTTAGATTTTTGAAAAGCAGTTTGGACATCCTTAAGTTCATTTAGTCTAGATTGGATACGGCTTTTGGCATTTTGATATTCTGTTGAGTTAAACTCGCCATCTAGATATAAATCCTGTAAGCGGATTAATTTTTGCTCAAGAGACTCAACCTCGGTATAATGCTTGGGACTTAACCTTTCATTTTTCGTTTGTGCATTAATACGTTGCTCGATCAGTTTTGTCAAAAGCTTCTGTGCGTTCTTGTTTAGTGAAATCCCGCTTAAAAACGAATTGAACCAGTTATCCACGTCCTCTGCTTTATAACGTGTGTTACAAGGTTTATAGCAATGGTAATACGAATAGTAATTTGACCTGCCTTTTGAGGTGCTCGCCTTGAGCGGTTTCAGACAGCTTGGACAAAGTACAAACCCTTTGAGAGGGAACTTATCATCCAATTTTTTGTGCGAGATTTTATACTGCTTGGATTTGCCGTTAATGATATCCTGCACCTTATCAAATAAACGCTCAGATACTAAAGGCTCATGTATGGCCTTGATAAGCTGTTGGGGTTCATCCTGAAAGGCTTTCAGGATGATGTATCCTTTGTAGATTGGATTTCTAACGATGCGTCCAAAAGCGGCTTTGCTGGTCTTAAAACCGCTTTTTTTGATCCTGTTCAATACTTCCTGCTGAGAATAAATTCCCTTACCAAGGAGTTCAAAAGCTTGCCTTATGAATTTGGCATCTTCATTCGGAATGAGAAGAGGCTTGTTCTGTGCATCCCGTCCCATATCATAACCCTTGGGTGGAGAAACAACATACCTACCTTCCTTAAATGCACGTCTCATTCCCGATATAACATTCAATGAGCGTCTGTGATTTTCTACCTCTGGCATGGATAGGTACACCGCAAGCATCAATCCCTGCTCTGGAATGGACAGATCCAATGGCTGCTCAATAGCATTGACGATCACACCGAGTTCACTGAAGAACTTAATCTTATTATAGGATTCGGTGGTATTCCTTGAAAAGCGATCCCACTTGGTAAAGAGTAATCCGTCGACTTGGGATTTCTTGTTTTTGATATGGGCAAAGAGCTTTTTAAATTCCGGTCGATTGAAAGACTTTGCCGAATGGTCCTCACGAAATATGCACAAGACGTTGAGGTTGTTTACAGAGCAGTAATTGATCAGTTTCTGTTCCTGATCCCTTAGGGAAAACCCCTTGTCAGCTTGTTCGTCGGTGGATACCCTTGTATAGAGAATAACATTTTTCATATCATTTTGGATTGTGGGGTAGGTTATGGTAAAATATATCAGCAAGATTGTCCAATAGAGAAATGATCTCTTTTATTTCCGAATCAGAATAGTGTAGTGCAGAATTTTCATTTAAAATTGATTTGGCCTGTTGAAACAGCTTTGAGTTCTGGTCCATCTCTGTTAGGGATAAAACCAGGCTGTGTTTTCAGGGACTGATTGTGTTCTACGATTTGTTTCATATTAATTTAAATAACTCATTTTTTTTGTTTTATAAGTGTTAGTACATAGTGGTCGTTGTTACGTAGTTTAACCATCAAGGTTGACCCTTTCTCAATCTTATTAAAAAGAATATATTTTGAGAGTTCTTCTTTGTTTTTGTGCTGCTCGGTAACAGTAACCAAGTTTATGTTCTGCTCACCAAGTGCTATATCTACAACTTTTGGACGCTTAAAAACAACCACGTCTCTTACCTTTTTTTCAATATCAGTGAGATAATCAAGTTTTTTAATTTTTCGATTAAAGTAATCTACTTCAAGGACCTTGGCAATAATAGGTATAATGGGTATACTTATCATAGGCTTTTGTACATAAGCACTACTCAGGTCTGTAATAAGACTTTTATTTCCATAGTAAAATTCAAAGTCATTAGTATCTGGAACATAGAGCATAGTGTAGGGTATTTTGCTTCTGTAAAGTGCATTCTTTACCATATCAGTAAAAGGATTAATAAAGGTTCTAAAATGATGTTCCATTAGGTCGTCATCTGCTAAATGATACTTTAGCATGTTTATATCTTCTTCCTTGAGACTATAAGGGTTACACTTGATGTGATAATTAAAAACTTTATCCGCATATTTTTCCTCTCTAGGAGTCTGCCAAACCTTCTTAGTTAAATCTTGAATAGTTACAAGAGGAACTTTAAACTGAAATAGTTGTTTAACTATGCAAGCCCATACTGCTTCGGCAAGGTTTAACCTAACCCATTTATGGTTTGGTTTACTAAAACTATTAAGCTGCTCTTCGGCTAATGGATTTTCCATAGTTGATTGAGCGCTTGCAAAGGGGAGAAGTGTATTTTCAATCCAATAGTTAACCTGTCTTGAACTAACACCAAGCTTGCTAGGACTTATTAGTTGCTGTTGAAAAACCTGAAATCCAGTTTTAACTATGTTATCTCTTATCAATTTTAAGGATTTAAGAATTATTATGTCAAATATAATAATTAAAAATACAACATATATGTATTATAATTGAAAAAATAGCTATAAGAAACGTTAATTGCCGACTATAAATTTCATATAATTAAAGCTAACTATTAAAGTAAGCATTTAGACTTAAACTATGAAGTAGTTCTTAACTAATGAAAACACAATAGGTGAGAAGAGGTTAAGAAATTATAGACTCAAGAATTCAACTAAGAATGGATAGATTTGAATAGTCCAAAAAAACTTTCGTAACTATACTTGCGAGTTTTTATGATCAAACAGGTATCTAATAAATTATAAACTAATTATCAATTATGGTCGAACCAAAACCCGTTCATTAGGCTTTGTATGCAAATCAGATAAATCCATAAAATGCTTGCAACTAGTATTTAATTATAGAGGATAGATAAATGATTAACCTGACTTAAGTCTATTCACTGACATACTAAAGGGGATAAGAATTAAAGTAATTATTAAAAAAGTAATAAGTCAAAAAAAGAGCTGATTGAAAACCAGCTCTAATAATTTTTATCTACCACTCATAACTAATTTCCAAATCTACCAATATCTCATCGGATTGACTGACCACGGTAATTACATCAGGGAAGTTGTTATCCGATGTATAAGCAAAAAAACCAAAACTGGTCATAAAGTCATCGTCACTGGTTGTATCATAATCCCAAATATTTATTAAAAAAGGATTGTCAAAAGATGTAAGTTCAAGATAAGGTGTTAAGGTAAACTCAAAGAAAGTACCTTCACCAGAAATTACGTTTTCATAAAAAGTAGGGCTATCATAAATGATATTCAAAATAGAGTCCTGAAAAGTGATATAAACATCAGGTAAGGCATCTTCTGTATTTGGAATGGCCGCATCCCAAAACTCACCGTTGTCCGTATTTGGAAATATCTTTACAATAGCTTTGTTAATGATTACTTTGCTTGGTGTTACTTGATCAGAGCAATTGTTGCCTGTGTAACCTTCAGGGCAATCACATTCACAATTCACAAAAGTACCTCCATTAAGGCAAGTAATCGTTTCACAACCATCCGAGTCTGAATCAGAGGAGCAACCTAAGTAGGTTGTAGTTAAAATTGATAAGAGTATCAATTTGAAAATTTGGTCTCTCATAATATATAATATTACAATCACCCAGTTCCAAAGTGAAGTTAATTAAAACAATAAGCGTGGAACTGTAGCCTATCGTATCTGAGGTACCGCCAAGCACCCATTCCACAAATAGACCAAGCCCACGCCATTACGTGAGCATTAGTACTATTAAACTTGTGGAATATCTTATTGAGAAAATTGGCGGTTTTCAGATACAAGTTAAATAGCTAACGCTATATTTTATATGTATAGCAAATATATGAATTTAGGATTTAGTTTTAAGTAAATTGAAATAGATAGATATTACATAAAGCTAAATTAAAGTGCATTAATCTAAATTAACTTAAGTAAAATTTCCTTGCATTTTAATTTGGGTTGCAAACTGGGTGCTGATTAATAGAAGGATAGATCAAATTAATGATAGAACTAAAAATTAAAAATTTGATATTCAATTATTAAAGTAATATTTGAGTGTCGTTTTAATCATTTTCTTCAAGTCATTGGACTCTTCAACTATCCAAGAGTTTGCTTTAATGAGCGATTTTATTTTCTCTTGATAGAGCAAGGGATAGAACGTTTTATTTAATCCTGAGAGAAGTTCAGGGTTTTCAGGATGCTTCCATAAGCTGCTATGGTCAGTATCTACTATGCTTTTACCTTCAGAGGTTGGATATAACAACTTTATTTTAGGAATAATCGCTTTCGCCAACTCAAAGATTTCTAAACCATCCTTATCCCAATCCCCTGAATAAAAAATACGGATGCCTCTAGTGTCTGCATATTTTAGCTTCTTTACATTTCTACCACCAGCGTACCACAATTCTATGTTGTTTGCTCTTGGCATTTTGTCTTTTCTCAAAAAGTCTAAATTCTCACATAGGACTATCGTTTGAGGGTTATCACATTGAAGGACGTACAAATACTGTTGGTCTTTATTTTCGACTAGTTTTATATTTAGAATAGTATTTATAGCATTAATAAGAGAATCTTTCTGGTCTAGATATTTATCATGTTTAAAGAACATTGTTGAGAAACCTCTTACTGTTTCTTGTGCTTCAATCAACTGTTCTCTTGAAGGAATAAGGGTTTGTGCATTATTCTTAGTTTCCAACTCAATCAACTTTTTAATGTCATCTTCCTCGAACCGTTTTTTTAAAAGATTGTACTTCTCTAGGAATTCATAGTAAAAACTAAAGTTTTTGAGATGGTGTTTTTCGTAATATTTATTGAACAGCTTATCATTAGGTACATAGAATTTATCATTATCATGAATCTCTTTTGTATCCAATAGAAGACTAAACTCAGAATCATTTTCTAGTGAAACCTTTTTTTTGACTTTCCTGTGGTGATAGAGCTCGTTGAGTGATTTAAGTACAGTCCAATTCATAATTAATTAAACTGTGCTTTTAAGTAGGTTTCTAAATCTTCTCTTCTCTCATTGGTTTTAAAGTAGCTGTTAGGTGTTGGGTAATTAATGTTTTTATCACCGGCACCTTCAATCAGGTGGTGAAGGTACCAACCTTGTTTCGTGTCTGAACCAAAAGGTCTTGGGGTCATTGTTAAAATCTGATACCCAAACTCTTCAGCAATATTAGGGAACGTGCTAAAGTTTAAACTATCCAAGTTGGACACTTCTTCTAAGATGAGGAACTTAAGCCCTGGGCGGTCTGCATCCAATACCACAGATAGCCTACCGATACCAAGCAGAACGATTGCCGTATAGTTTTCACCAGTACTTCCATCGGGTTTTTCTGCATCAAATTCATCCGTAAACTTTGTCTTTAACTCAAAATAAGTTTTAGGGTCGAGAAGGTTAGAGAACTTTATACGCTGGTTGAATTTTGGTGTAGCTTTCATAAAGAAGTCTTCAACGAATTTTTCTACTGAATCCCCAACAGGTAACTCGCCGCTTTTGTAAACTTGTTGCGAGGATACCTGTAACTCATTTATCCATTTAATATCAAAATCTTCAGGGGCATTAAACTCTATTTGGAAGTAGTATTTATCACTTATTTTTTTGCCTTTGAAGAATTTGTTTAGTGCCTTAACGGTCTCGTGGTATTCGTTATACTTGCCTTTGGTTTGTTTAAAAATACTCAACATTGTTTCGTGTATGGCCTCAAACATTCCATACCTACTACTGTTAAGTTGCTTCAGTTCTTCACTGATATTTTGGGTATGCTTAATTTTTGAGCCAAGTAATATGCTTTCAATGACCTCAAAGTTAAAAGTTTTCTGTTCTACCTGTTCGACAATTTCAGGATCGTTTTCAATGGTTGGAAACTTATTAATGACACCTTTATAATCCCCTATATAATTAGTTTTTTTATCATTGAATTCTGAAAAGACAAATGTTCTTTCAATATCTATGAATTGTTTTTCATCAATCTTTTTGAATTCAAAATTAGGGAAGAAGTCTAAGAAATTTTTGATTACTTCAGTCAGTTGGGTTTTGAGTTTTTCTATGGTGTCTTGATATTCTTTGGGTTGACTTTTCAAGGTTGTTATCAATTCCATTTTGTCACTAAGTCTACCTTTATCTGCTTTGTGTTGAGCACTAAGTTCAACTTCTTCTCTTTTTAGAATTTCAATCTTCTCTTTTAAGGATTTAATTTGAGTAGCGATGTCCTTTTTCTCGATTGGAATCTTAATCTTAGCTTCCAGTTTAGAAAGCGCTTTTTCTTCATTTGAAATCTCAAATTGATAGGCCTCTTTTTTAGACTCTATATTTTGCATCAAGCCCAAGGTCAATTTTAAATCATTAAACTGTGAAAAATCACGTATGCGCTGGTCGAGAGATGCATCAACATCAATCAACTTGTCATCGTAAGTTTCACCCCTACCAAAAGATTCTATTTCTGATAGCTCTTTGTCAATTCTAGTAATATCTTTATTTACCTTATCTTCCTGATTTTTAAGTGCTTGTTTCAGTGTTTTAATATCGCCGAACATTCGCTTTTCATCGGTTTCTGGAACAAATTCTCGTACACCACCTAAATTGTACCAATAGCCCTTGTGACCCTCGTCTTTTTCAATGTTCTTTTTATTAATAAACTCGAAATTGTTAACGTATCGAATTCCGGAAACCACATTTTCTGGTTTTTCCCATTTAACATTTTGAAGCACTTTGAAAAGGATAGTTTCCTGTGCTGGGGATAGTGTTTTTTGTTGTGATATCAGCTGTCCAAAAAAGGAACTTTTATCCTTTTTTGTAAGTAGTTTCAATAAGTCGTATAAACCAGTCTTTTTCGTAGCAAGTATATTCTTTCTATTCTCAAGCTGTTGCTGTTGCAATTCGGTTTGATCTTCGATGCCAGTTAGAGAGTCATACTTTTGGTATAAAACAGTAAATTCTTTGACCCTTCTTTTTATTTCAGGTGTTTGGTAATTCTCTATATTCGGAATATTAACAGAAATCTCATTTTCTATTGGCGGTAAGACGATGTTGTCCAGTTCCTTTATTTCCGTTTTCAAGGCTTCAATCCCATCGAATATGTCTTTATACGGGTTTAGGAACTCTAGAGATTGCTCTAATTCTTGATACCGCTTTTTAGTCTGAGTTATTTGGGTCTCCAGCCTTGGATTGCCAGTTCTTAAAATCCTAACTGTTTCGTCCGCTTTCAATAAGTCCTTTTCAATACCTTTTCGTTTTTTGTCCTTCTCAGCTATTTCCTTAATGAGTTGTACGTATTCAACACAAAGATGTTCCTTGAAGGCTTCAAGGTATAATTCATTGAGGATATTAAGTTTTTTAAGCGCAGCTTGTTTACTTTCAAGAGTATCTATGAGTGTGTCTAAATCCTTGTAATCTGTAATTAGTTTTTCTAAACTCTTTTTGTGTTTTTCATATTCCGATTGGATATAGTCCAGCTTGCCATCAAAAAGAAAGCTCTTTAGACTTTCATCACTATCGGTATCTAAAGTCTTCGCTTTGGAAAAAGACTGAATCACTTTGGCAAAAGCATCTAAATTAGAATCTAGCGCAAGGTTTATAGGTAGAATGCCTTTTTCAAATAAGAAACTGTAGAGTTCTTTTTTCTGTGGTTTGTCTGAAAAACTTCTGAGAAATAACCCTTTTTCTTCCCTAAGATGTATCATTAACTTATCTATTGATGGGATGGTATTACCAATTAGAAAATCTTTATGGAATGGTATATTATCCTTGTAGATTGAAAGGTCAATGAGCTCTTCGTTATCATCTTTTCCGTAGGCTTGATTCAAAATCCAAAAAGACCGTAACGGTCTACTTTTTTTATTGGGAATATTAACGCCCAAAGTTATAAAGTAGTCTTCTTCAATTTCTATGTTGATAAAGACATAAGCATCCGATGTTTCATACGGTAATGTCTCAATTTTTCTTGAATCTTTCTTGTTGCTTTCCGTACCGAAGGTAATCTTCTTTTTGTCGGAAACAAAAAGTATTTGTAGAAGATCTGCAATAAGTGATTTACCAATACCATTTTTACCAGTAAAGTCAGTCCGTATGGGATGCAATAAGTAATCTTGGTTGTAATGCATAACAACACCAACCGTTGAGATAGAATATATGCGTGGGTATTTAATCATTGGTTTGAAGCAAATAGTTTTCTATGAATTCATCAAAATTTGAAATCTCTTTTTCGTAAAGTTTTTGAAAACGATATATAGGCTCTTTAAGCCTAATGCGAATTTCTTCACCTTCATCTGGGGTCATTGATTCTACCCAGCCCAATTTGTCAAAATCTCTAACGGTGTTTTTGATATTGGTTATAACACGTTTCCACTCTGTGGGCGAATACTCTTCACGTATTTCTTCAAACCATAGTTTTTTATAACTCTGGCTATTTTCGCCCTCGGTGATTTCCTTTTTAATATCTAAAAAAGTGACTTCTTTTACATCATCAAAATATTTGTCATAGTACATATTAAGTAGCATTAAACCTGTGACAGTTTGTGATGGGGATAATTCTTTGTAGCGGTTGTTTGAACTTAACGCGCCTCTGGTTTCCTCATTGAAGTCTAGGTAATAAAATGTGACACTATCTTTAAATTCTCTTTCCAATCTAAGGCTGTAGAAATAGTCATAATAATATTTGAGTTTATCATAATATTTATTAAGTAGTTGATAGAGGTAATAATTGTCGCTTTTTTGAATATGTCTACCTCTTAAAAGCTCAATATTAAGGTCTGCGAATTTTTCTTTCACATCACTGTTTTCCATAAATTTAAAAGGCGGTTCTATGCTACCTGTTGTATTTTCATTTTCCATATTAAAATATCTTTCGTTGTAGAAACCTCGGATAATTCTCGTTGAATATCAATTTTATATCTAGGATTTCTATTGGCATATTGAAATAAGTCAAATCCTACGCTTAATGCAATCTCACTGTCGTTTTCTTCTTCTAAAATCTTATAAAAGTGTTCGGTAAAATCAAGTTCCTTTTCTTTTTCAAGAATTGCTTTGTATTCGCGGAAGAGTCTTGCTGCATTTTCTTGTCGTTGCAAATCCTTTTGGACTTTATTCTGTTCTTTTTGCGCATATTCCTTATCATATAAGGCAGGAATGATTTCATTCTTTTTAATCCCAAAAGAGTCGTGGTAGGGTACTTCAATAAATTTAAATTGCTCTGCTGGTAATGCCTTTTTTGGGAACAATACTGGCAGTTTTACAATATCGTTTTTAGAATACGAAGCCTGTTCTAAGGTAAACTTCAATAAGCGCTTTAGGTTTATCCGTACTCTCGACTGACTTCTAAAGTTATTTTGAAGGTTTCTTAATTGATTATTGGCATATAACGAACGATCCATCAACTGTTTTAAACGGTAATCCACATCATTGAAAAAGTCAATGACGTCGTCTTTAATTTTTTTCGCCTTTGAATATTCGGCATTAAGCTGTTCAAATTCTATTTGCTCTTCTTCATTTTCTGGATGTTTAAAAACCTCAATTTTATGGTAGAAAAAATCGGTTACATGTTCAATCTCTATACTTAGCGTGTTGCCCAATCTAAGGGTGTACTTTATTTCTTCTGATTTATTACTGATTTCTTCAAATACCAAGGCAAATTCCTTAGTAAGCGTTACAAGGTCTTCAGATTCGGCTTTTAATAGATTGTTGAGTCTGTTGATAGATGTTTTGACCACATCTTTTAAAGCCTCTAAATGGTCTATAATGGTTTGCTTGCCAGCAATACTAAATTCTAGTTTATGCCATATTTCAAAGTCTTCTAAACTTTTTATTTCTGAAGCTTTGAATTTTGTGAACCTTTTAAAGGTTTTCTTTAGAGGGAAATTTTTAAAAGGACTATGTAGCTTTTTATCAATTAATTCAATAAACTTTTTTGCGTAGTCTGTAATTGCAAATTTAAGTTCATCATTTGGCGGTCTTTCTATAAAGAAATGTAGAAGATTCTTAACGATTTTTTCGGTTTGTGGTGTAGCACCTACTTCAATCTTTGAACTTTCTACAATACACTTTTCAATATCACTGTAGGTAAAGTGCTTTGATAATTTTCCAGCCTTGATTTTTGAGTCCAATATATATATGACCATTCCTGCCTGTCTCGACGGAATGAGATGACTATATAATTGGTGTATATCTACTATGTTTGAGTCTATTGTTTTTTGGTATTTGAGCTCTAATATAATCATAAACAACAACTAATATTTTATAATATGAGGGTATAAATTATTTTTATTATTTTTATTATATCAAATTTAAGAAATATCCCTTCTGAGCTTTCGAGTAGTATTTCATTCATTACTTTAGGACTAATGGATTTTATTATTTTTTATAATTAGTAAATATGATGTATGAAAATTAAATTTTTAAAGGCAAATAATGGGGATGCCATTTATATAAGTTTTCTAGATAAATATGATCAACCAAGGAATATTCTCGTTGATGGTGGTCGTGAAGCTACTTACTTTGATAGGGTACGAAGAAATGGTCCTTTAAAAAGAGTGATAGACGACATTAAGCATAGGAAAGAAAATATTGATTTGCTCATTCTGTCCCATATAGATAATGACCATATTGAAGGATTTCTAAAATGGTTTGAGCAGGATAAAAAAGCACCTGATTTTATTATAGAAGTATGGTTCAATTCTGGTGAAGCAATTGCAAAATATTTGAAAAAACCAAAAAACGACGATTTAGACCTATTCCTTGCTGATGGATCTAATGTCCTTACTGGCGTAGATGAGGGAATAGAATTTCAAAAGTATTTAAAAAAGCATAATCTTGACCGTGATGGCATCATTAAGTCGGGATTAGAATGGGATGGTTTTGGTTTAAGATTCAATGTTCTTACACCTACACATAAACAATTAGAAGATTTGCTTGAACATTATCAAGAAAAAATAGGTGATATAAAATATACCGCAGCAGGAAACGATTGGCGCAAAAATCTGAGCGATATAATTTCTGAAGAAAAAAATCCATCTTTCCGATTTAGGCAAGACCGAAGTGAGAAAAATGGTAGTAGCATAACGACCTTAATAACCTATATGGACAAAAAGTTTTTGTTGCTTGCAGATTCACATCCAAAAGTAGTATGCAATGCTCTAAAAGATTTAGGCTATACAAAAGAAAATCCGGTAAAGGTTGAGTTTATGCAAGTGTCTCATCACGGTAGTAAAGCAAATAACAATAAAGAGTTGTTTGAGTTAGTAGATACCCAAAATTATATCATTAGTACTAATAGTTCCGGACACGGTCATCCACATAAAAGTGTTATTGCAAGAATTGCATCTAAGAACCAAAAGGCAACCATCTATTCGAATTATGAGATAGTAGCCAATAATCTTCTCACTAAACAGGATAAAGAGGACTTCCCACAATTACAAGTTAAACTAATTTCAGAGTTTCAAATTTAAAATGAGTATTAATGATTTAAAAAAACATACTGTAAAGGTAGGTTCTGGAAGTGGGTGCGTGTTTCAGCCTATGGATGAAGAATACACCTATATATTAACCGCAAAGCACCTTTTTCAAAATAAAAACGAAGAGACTAATGAATTAGAGTATTTAAGTGATGGTACAGAAATACCGTTAACTTTTTTGGATTTTGATGGCAATAAGTGGATTGTTCATTCGGAGACATTCACTATTTGCTTTGAAGAAAATTTCTTTCCTCATCAAAATGCTGATGCAGCAATTTTGAAAATAACTCATCGTACAGGTTTTGATAATATTCATATCAGAAAAAAGCGTCTACAAAACGAATACTACCTATGTGGGTTTCCAGGAAGACTTAGTCACCAAGATACAATAGGTAATAGCGTTGCAACATTTGCAGTTGCAAGATTTAAACAATCTGGTGATTTTTTTGATGTTGCTGAGTTAAGTAACCATAATTTAACAAGAGATGAAATCCAAGGTTGTTCAGGTGGTGGTATTATGGCTATTGATGGCAAATCAAATGTTTTTATAACCGGAATACAAAGTAGGATGGCCAATAATGTTAATTTATCTTTAGGTGAAATCGGATTTGTTCCTATAAGATACTATGAAGATATAGTTGAAATTTATAATACTGCTGGAAAACTGGTAGAGTTGCTGCCAGTTTTTCTCAAATCATTTGTTTCACTTATTGGCGACACTTTTCAAATGGGCTCAGCACCAATACACAAGGAAGAAGCCGCACTTTCAGACCTTCTCACTGCAAAAGCTGAACTAATCCGACAAAGTGATTTAACACCTTTGGGTCTTAAGAGCTTTATGGGTGACGAACGTCTTTTGGTTAATCGTAAAGATAATGTTGAGCTTCGTCGCAAAAAAGTATGGACTTTTTGGTTAGAGCTGTTGGTGATTTTGAATATCGCTAAAGATAAATTACATAATGCCGAAGACTTAAATGCACTTACTCAAAACATCCGGTTTTTTTATTCCAATACCGATAAGGATTTTTTGGATGAGCATTTACAAGACCTATGGAAAGTTGATTATACTGATTTAGCTGATGGTGGACTTGTGATTTTTGCTTCAAATCAAAAAAGGCAGAGTGCGGTTACCAAGGGTATACTCGATTTGTGTGATATAGTGCCAAACATATCATCTGCACGCAGAGAATTTGCGAAAGTACAAAACGAAGCTTTTGCTTCTGACGCTATAGATATTGCTGAAACACTTGATTTTCCATTTGACCGTTTTAAATATACCAACATAGCAACATTTAAGGAAGATGCAGCACTGGACCTTGATAAAAATTTTGTTGATATGAAACCAGCAGAGTGTTATCCTTTATTAAAAGAATTGTATGAAAGACTCTTATCGTGATATAAAGGAAATATTCAAGAATGATTTTCTTGAGACAGCAGTTGAAATTACTAGTGTGGAATTAGAAAAGGGTATAACCCATTGTATTTTTCTTAAAATACCCAATGAGAAATTCTTGTTAGAAAACTGGAAAAGTATAACCAATAGTATAGCATTGAATTATCAAAACCATCTTGAAACAAGTTTTGAAAAATGGAATATTTATCTGTTCTTTTTAACGTCTCGGACTATTGAAGATATTGATTTAAAATACACTATTGAAAACAACACCTTTTCGAGTCGTAAAATTGTTGAGGATGCCTCTGTGTCGCAAGAAGCTCTAATTAAAAAACACGTCAATAATGAGCTGACCTTAGAAGCTGATATAAGAAGTGAGTCCAATGATTTCTTATACGACCCTGTAATTTACGATGTCCTGAAAGATAAAAAGATAAAGAAAAAGAACATTTTGCCAGAACAATTAAATCTTGCCTATGATGAGTTAATCACTAAATTTAGAGAGGAAGAAGAATGAAGTTCAATTCAGTAGAAATATCAGGTTTTAGGATTTATGACCGTCCGGAAGATGCCAACTTCAGTTTTGTGACCGATGATGGTGAAACTGCGGATTTTGTCTCGCTTTACGCACCTAATGGATTTGGAAAAACATCATTTTATGATGCCGTTGAGTGGGCTGTGACAGATTATGTAGGGCGATTCTGGGTTACAAAAAATACCGAGAAATCGCTTAGGACAATGCGACGTCTGACGTCTGGGCAAATATCACTTTTTAAAAACAGAAATTCCACGAATGAGACTTGGGTGAAAATCTTTGACTCTGATAATAATCTTTACAAGGTAAATCGTCTTGAAGTAGCCAAGCAGCGTGCAAACGACGCCAATTTAAATAGTAAGGATGATAAGAATTTTGCAAGAGTAATTCTTTCACAAGAATGGATTGCAAGATTTTTAAAAGAGGCTGACGGACAGATTCGCTATAAAAAATTTATGGAAAGTAATCCTGGCCTTAGCGAAGTCGATTTGTACTACCAAAATGTTATTGCGCTTTCAGGTGCTAATGATAAAAAGATAGCTGTTCTTAAAAATAATATAAAAGATTTTAAGGACAGGATTACGGAAACCTCAGAGAAAGACCTATTGGCAACAGTAAATAACCAAATAGCTGTTGTCAACAAATTTGACTTCAATGAAAAACTTGACAATATTGAAATTACTACTACCAAAAAGCAAGTAACAGAATTTAGAGATGCTCTAACGGATAGAATTACAGATGATTCCGAGTTTAAAAAATTAAAAAAGTTGCTGTCGCACATACGACTGGCGCAGAATGGCAACAGCGATTTCCTTTCTCGTAAGCAGTACTTTAAAGCTATAGAGCATTTGGCAAATATGGTTAAGCAAAAAACTGTGATAAATGAAAATCTGCGGGATTTCAAAAAACTCGAAGCTACCACTAACGAAATAAAGCAAAGCGAAAAATCAAACGCTGAAATTTTGACACGGTTAAAAGCACTGGAAACTATACAGAATTTGATTCCCGCCTATAATTTTATACTTGTAAAAATTACATCAAAAAATAAGCTCAAAAACGAACATCAAGATAAATTAAAGAAACTTCAAACCGATATTGAAGAAAGCAATAGGAAACTCATAGAGATTGAAAGTGCTAATAAAAAGTGCGAAAGACAACGTTTGAAAATCAATGAGCAACTGTCCAAAATTCCTGAACTTAAGAACAACCTTGAGGCGCTTTTAAAATCAATCAAGTCTTTAAAAGAAAAAATTGAGTCTCAGCGCAACAAAGTTTCTAAATCGCAAACAGCATATTCTAAGCTTAAGGATGAAGTTGATGAACTTAAAAAGGTTATATATGAATTTGATTTGGGTCAATATTCAGAAACAAGTCTTGGCAAAAATCAAGAACAAATAAATAACCTCAAACAGATTGAAACTTTGGAAGCCCAACGGTTGGGGTTAAAGAAAGAGTTAGAGTCAATACAAGAGCTCATCGATTCGCAAGAATCGCTTAATAAATCCCTTAATGAGTTTATTGCCTCTGGTCTTAACATAGTAAACCAAAAGGAAACCGATACGTGCCCGCTCTGCGAACATACCTATGATAATTACCAAGCCCTGGCAGATAGAATATTAAATAATAATGCTCTTTCTACCTCTATAAAAACGTCACTGGATGAGCACTTAAAGAAACAATCCGAAATAAGTTATAATGAGCGCACAGCAGATAAACTTTCCGATAACATTAAGCAGTTTTACGCTAATAAGTTGGACGATTTACAAAACCGACTAAAAATTGCTGAAGAAACAAAGGAAAGTGAACAACGTGTTCTCGATGACTTAACCAAGCAATTGATTGAAGAAAATGAAAAGCTTCTCGATTTAAAATCAAATTTTCAAGATGAATCCATCGATGCCTATGAAAAAAAGCTTAGAGCAGAGATAGAGGTGATACAAACTTCTAAACAATCTGGTAAAGAACAAATCAAAAAAACAGAAGAAGCTCATCAAAAATTAGAGTCTGAGAAGATTGAACTTTCAGAGAAGATAGGATTATTGGATTCCGAAATCAATGATTTGGTAAATGATAAAGATTATAGTGATGTTGTTCAGTGGTTGGATATCAATAATCAAGGTGATGAACAAATAGTTGATTTTGTTAATGCCAAAATCCAAAAAATCAAAGATGAATCCAAAGAGTTAGACAAAGCTCTTTCAAACCTCAAAAGTGAATTAAAAGCGCTCAATGAAAAACTCAAAAAACATAATGAAAAACAACTCAAGGAAAATTTAAATGAAGTAGAGAAAAAACTTAAGGATTTAGAATCCAGCATAGCGACTTATAAAACCCATCTTGAAGATAATCTTCTAATAAAAGCAAGTAGTCTAACGAATGAAACGCTCAATAGTTCACTAAAAACAAAGGAAATTGAAACAAAAGAAAAGATAAACCGGCATGAGCAATACGTAATAGAGGTAAATAAACTTAAAGGCTACTCTGAAAACATTCTGCCTTATTTACAATCCGAGCAAGCTAAATTAGATTTGGTTAATACACAAAAAGAACTAAAATTTTTGTACGATAATGTTCGCAAATCTTTAGATGCTGAAATTGAGAAAACCAAAAATCATTTGGACCAAAGAATTAAGGACTTCTTTTACGAAGATTTAATCAATGAAATTTATGGGAAGATTGACCCTCACCCAACGTTTAAAAATGTTAAGTTTATCGCAACTTTTAGTGGTGATAGCCCAAGTCTTGACGTTTATGTAAAAGGCGGGACGGAAGAGAATGATGAAAACAGTCTTATCCCGAACTTATATTTCAGCACAGCCCAAATAAATATCCTGAGCTTAAGTATTTTTCTTGCCTCAGCTCTTAACTCAAGGACTTACGATTGTATATTTATTGATGACCCCATTCAGTCTATGGATAGCATAAATGTTCTTTCTACAATAGATTTATTAAGAAGTATTATTGTAAACAATAAAAAGCAAATTATTCTCTCTACACACGATGAGAATTTTCATAATCTTTTAAAGATGAAAATTCCTTCTAAGCTTTTTAAATCAAAGTTTTTGGAACTAGAAAGTTTTGGGAAGTTAAGTAAGGAAAAACTTCTTAATATTTAATTTATTTGCTAAAAGATATTTGAATGTAAGGTGATAAATTATTAAGTTTTATGTATTATTTATTTTTCTTCAGAAGTAAGGTCTAAAGTTTTTACTAAAATTTAAATGAATTAAACTTGTTCCGTATTTGTACCATTTTCATTAAAATGACTACAAATAGGAGTAAGATACTTTATGTGTCCATTTATCCAAAACTCTTCAACAAAACCCGAACTTGTAAATAATATCTCCCGGTCCTAAAATTTTTCTTTTTCTCAAAATGGAGATTAACTATTTCACCAAACTTGGTTTGCTGTTCTAATTGGTATATAAGTTTATTGATGTCATTATATAGGCCTTCTAGAGTAAAATCATAGGTTTTGATTGAAAGATCGTTTTGAGAAATTACATGAGGTTCTAAAAAGCTTACAACTTTTAAGTTATTAGCATCTGCATAAGAATTAATAACCTTTAATAAGTTGTTTTGGATGGAAGAACCATCCAACTGATATTTGGTCAAAAGAGAATCATAATATACCTCCTTTTGTTTGAGTAACGATAATTGCTTAGGTGCGTTTTTGGATAGTAGAACTTCTTTTGTTAAGGTATTGTATTGCTCTTCTTGCTCAAGTGTTTTACTAACAGCAAGAAGGTAGCAGATATAAAGAATTGCAATAAATCCAACTATCAATGCTATATTTTTCTGCTTACTGCTCATCTGCTAAAACAATTTCAATTTTAAAATCGGATACTTTTGAAGAGGCACTACCATAAACTAGAATGTCAACACGTGAAACCCAATCCTTTCGTTCCAGAATACTCACCCAATCTGAAAAAGCTTCACTGTCATTGGATTCACCTGATACTTCAATAACATTTTTTTTAAGTTCGATTACTTTGTTCGACTTAATGCGCTTTAAAAGAGGCTGATAATTAAACTCAGAGAGCAGGATGGATTTTGGTAAGCTATGAATAATCTTATCCGCATAGTACGAACTTCTTGAGCCATTACTTTTTAATAGGTCATCCACCATTTTTTGCTTTTTTGAAACAACTTCATCAAGCTTTAAAATCTGATTTTTTGTAGATTGGTTGACTTCAGAAAGCTGCCTCAATTCACTAACCTTGTTGAAATAATGATTAAAGAAGAAGAAATTAATCAATAGTAGTCCTAAAATAAACAGTCCACCTATTTTTAAAAACAAATTAAAGAATCGTGTTTGCTTAAAATCACCTATTAGATCCTCACTGCGAATTCCATAATTTGTTATGGATTCATTACTTGTTAAAACCATCTGTAGAGCGCCAGAAAAGGATAATAGATACGGACTAGAAACCTCTAAACCGTTGATATGATATATTTCTGGCTTAACATCTACCTTTTCTATCTTAACAATAGAACCGTTTTGAATATCTGCTCGTGCATTAGAGCTAAAAACATAATCTTTATTAATAAAACCTTTAAGATCACTTATCAGTGAATTTCCGAGAGAAAAATTAAAGACAGGAATTTTTAAATCCTTATACTTTTTAATTATGTTCTCAACATCATCCTTACGGCACAGTGCTATAAAATGGGTGTCAACTTGGGATAAAACCTCATAATAGAACTCATCTAAATTGATGTTAGGAAAGGCTTTATAAACCAATTTAAGAGCATCACTTTGATTGCTTTCAATGGTCTTTGTCAATACCTTGCTATTGTTTATAACAAGATAAATCGGTTTGTGTTTTGATAGCTTTGATACAGAATCATCCTCAAAGCACTCTTCAATCAATAGCTCTTTTTTGGATTGTTTAAGCACGGTAACATTAATACAATCTTGTCCATTTTTTGTTGTATGTTCTACACCACAAAAACGGTTTCCAAATTTAAGATATGTCAAGAGCCTATCGAGCATTAATCAGCGATTACGGTTGGCTTGATGAGAACTGTCAATTTAGCTTTACGACCTTCTCTTACACGTTTACTGAATAGCCATTTTATCAAGGGAATCCTTGCCAAAAAAGGGACACCCGACCCTGAATTGTTTTTTGACTGTTCTTCCAGTCCACCCAATACCACAATGTCCTGATCTTTTACCCTGATAATGGAACTGAACTCTCGTGAATTGATGTCTGGTGGAGCATCTTCCGAGATACGGTTACCAAAGTTGGATTGTACTACAAAAATATCAAGTGTAACCTGTCCGTCGCCTGAAACCAAAGGTTTAATGGTCAAGCCCAACTCAGCATCAATAGGTACATAGTTGATAGCTGTTTGTGTAACAGGATTATCAGAGCCTATAACAGCTTGGTCTGTAATGGTATAATATGAGGTCTGTCCATTTGAAAACGTCGCACGGTGCCCATTTAATGTTGAAAGTTTTGGGGTGGATCGAATTTTCAAATCTCCGTTGCTCTCCATAGCCTTTATTGTTGCAAAGAAGTTTGGTACAACCCGACCTATATTAAGAGAGCCGAAGCCGTCAAAACCACCAATTATTCTATTGACGGTATTGGCGCCCAATGTTAAATCGGTTTCTGGATAAATCCTACCACTTGTAGTGGTCGGTTCATCACTGATACCCCAACTCACGCCTGCTTCAAGAGTCGTGGTTCTATTGACCTCTAGGATCATGACCTCGATTAAAACGACGGGAACAGGTTTGTCTATTTTATTGATAAAAGACCTGAAACGTTCAATGCTTGCGCTTGGACCATTAACATAAAAGCTGTTAAGCTCAAAGTCGACTTTAATGTCCAGTCCTTTTTTAATCTCATCAGGCAAGATATTTACCAAGGCTTCAGCTTGGCTGGAGTAGGAATTAAAATTCCCACTTTGGTTCGTGTCTAACCTTCCTCCATTGGAATTGGAATTACTGCCAGTTTGATTGTAATCTCTATTGTTAATTGTAGAATTGTTTCCAAAGCCGGAGTTAAAACTACGACCAGCGCTTCTGCTACTATAACCACCCTGAGGATCTGCCAATAGTTCAACAGAGCGGTGCTGCAAATGGATAATGGCAATTTCACGTATACTTAATTGGTTTTCCGTACCAAAAAAGTAGATATTACCTTCTTTTTTAAAACTAAAACGTTTTACGGTTTGAGTACTAGGAAGATTTCTGTTTTGGTTGGAATTGGCATTATCGGTATTATCTGAAACAGGTTGCGACTCAAAAAGCTTGGTCAATAATTCATCAAACTTAATCGAGCGGGTCTTAAAGGTAGCTGTTCCTGCCTCATCCAAAGGGGTTGCGGTAAATATGTCGATATTGAGTTCATTGCCTATATCATTGATGATATCAGCAATAGGCGTGTTTACAAAATCGACTTCCAATAGTTGCTTTTCGGGATTTTTGACCTTAAAGAAAAAATTGGAACTACGTCGTCTTGACGGTCGTTGCCCAGAAGTGTTATTTGTGTTATTGGCAGATGAGGAAAGTGATGGGCTAGCATCCTCAAAAACATAAAAGCCATCTTTGGATTGTTCTACAAACAGATCATTAGCAAACGCGAGATTATCCATGGCGGCATCAAAAGGTGTTTGTTGTATGTAGGCCGTTATCAGTTTGTTTTCAAGACCAGGAGAAAACACCAAGTTCTTACCTGATTCATCCATAATGCGCTTAAAGACGTCATAAAGCTTATCTCCTTTGGCATCAATGGATATGTTGCTTTCATTTGGATCATATACAACCGGGACAACACGCTTTTCGGGTTTTTCAATTTCCTTTGTATAACGCTTTACGGACATAATAGTGCCCGTGAAATCAATCGTTAGACTATATTCCTTACACAGGAATACCAATAGGTCAGAGACAATCACATTTGGAAAACTTGGTGATATGGTTTGATTGTTCAATTCTTGCGATGGGTTTATATTAAGCTTATGGACATCGGCTACAGCTAAAAGAAGATTTGCCAATGTAAGATCAGTAGCATTGATTTCAGTTTTGAATACATCATTCAAACCCGAAACTTCGATAGCCAGAATCTCTAGTTGGTTCTTGATCTGACTGATGCGTTGTTTTTCATCGTCTTGAGCGTATGAAATGCTGACACTTAATAAAAGTATATAGAGTATTTTCTTCATATTTATTTTTTAGTCCGATAACAGCGCATAGACTTCATCGACTGATGTTACGCCCTGTCTTATGAGTTCAATGGCATTGCTTTTTAAGGTGCCTATTTTATTCTTTTTGATATGGGTGTCGATCTCAAGATCGTTTCGTCTGATATGGTCGATAAGTGTTTTTGTTATTGGGATAATTTCATAGATTGCCTTTCTGCCTTGATAACCTGTATGATAACAATTGTTGCATCCTACAGCTTTATAATGCTTTGTTAAATCCTTTGGAACCTCAAAACTGGACGGGAAGACATCTTTTGAAATGATGACCTCTTCTTTACAGTCATCGCACAACTTTCTGACCAAGCGTTGCGCTACACTAACGTTCAGGGTACTGGCAATTAAAAAAGAGGGTATTCCCATATCGACCAACCTTGATATTGTGGCCCAAGCTGAATTGGTGTGGATTGTAGACAGTACAAGGTGCCCAGTAAGTGCCGCCCTAATGGCCATATTAGCGGTTTTGGCATCCCTGATCTCACCGACCATGATAATGTCTGGATCTTGTCTTAAAAAAGTCCGCAAGGTACTGGCAAAATCCAGTCCGATATTTTCTTTAAGCTGAACTTGGTTGATGCCTTCCAATGTGTATTCTATTGGGTCTTCTATGGTCAGGATATTGGTCTTATCGTCATTCAACAACTTCAAGGTGGCATATAAAGTTGTGGTCTTACCTGAACCAGTTGGTCCCGATATCAAAATTATGCCATTTGGCTTTTTAACCGTCTCCTTGTAAGTCTTGAGTTCAATTTCTGTAAATCCTAGATCTTCTAAATTGATATGGTTGGCATCTTTACTCAGAATACGAAGCACAATCTTTTCACCATGTAAAGTCGGTAATGAGGATACTCTAATATCGAACTCGTCCGTAGTTGTTTTTACCGTGATTCTCCCATCTTGAGGCAATCGTTTTTCAGAAATATCCAACCCTGCCTTGATCTTAAGTTTATTAACGATGACAGGATATTCCTGCAAGGAAATGATAAATTGCTCTGTGAGCTTACCATCCAATCGAAAGCGTACACGACATTTGTGCTCATATGGCTCAAAATGGATGTCACTACTACCTATGTCCTTGGCGGTGAGCAGCAATTTTTCTAAAAAATCACTACTATAGTGCAGGTCTTCAGATTGGTTTTTATTCCGTTGCCTAAAATTTATTGATAAATACTGTTGGATGTTATCACTACTATCCTCGGTAAGTTGGATTTTCTTATTGAGTACGATTTCAAGTTCCTGTTGTAAAGCCTCTGAAACTTGATCGGACTTAAAATGTAATGTCCCGTTTTGAGCCTCTATAGGAATTATTCTATAGTGATAAGCTTGTTCACTGGACACAAGCTGTAATAAATCCGTTGGTATGTTAAAGTTATTCTTCAAACTTATAGGGTGTAAACGGATTTTATAACGCCAAACCAGTTTGCCATGTAGGTTATTGCAAAAAATATACTGAGATAACCTGCTAATGGAACGTTTTTATGTTCAGACTTGTTTTTTAAGAACAGGTGCATGATCAGGGAAAATATGAGTCCAAAGACAAACACGACTAAAAATGAAATACTTGAAAAAGTGAAAGCTAATGCAATAAATAATAAACCGTCGCCTAAACCGAATGTATCGGAAATGGATGTCTTTAACTTCAATTTTGAATACGCAGATACTATGAAAATCAAGAAGATTACAAAGCAGAGATTTATGACAAGAGAGGTTTTAAATAGTTCTGGCGTTACATTATTGTAAAATAATATACCTGAGCTCAGGGCTATTATTGGAAACAAAAACCAATATACCAATCGCTCTTTTATATCTTGATAAAACACCAAAAGCAAAGCCATAATTAAGATAATTTTTACAATGACCACTAATCCTTTATAATTTGTTTTGGTGCTCCGTTCTCGTCGATTTCCCAAACATTTAAGATGCCGTCCCCATCAAAATCAGTTACTGCTTCCGCTCGTGCTTTAAAGCTGTTATTAGTAGCGCTAAGGATTTCATATATGTAGTTTGCCCTTCCACCATCATTGACCGTTTTTGGTGCTTCAAAATCTAGTTCGCTCAAATCTGGCGAGTATTTAGAATACATATACCTGTAAGTTGTTTGTGAATTATAGATATGGCTCAACTGTAATTGTGCTTCTGTGCTTTTTGCCTTACTGATAAGGGGCATTAAATTGGGCAAGGCCAAAAGCAGCAATATACCTATGATTACCAATACTACGAGAATTTCCTGAAGGTTATAACCAGCTACTTTCATATTCAAAGAAATAAGTCACTAATATAATGATATGAGTTAATGACTCGGATAAAAAATCCTTACAAAAAATAAGATTAAACCTTACTTTTTGTAAGGTTTTGTTTTTTATAAGAATCCCTTTTTTATGGCAGAATTAATTAAAGCATCATCATCTTGTTTTTGGGTTTTAAAAACCTCTTTCAGATAGCGCTTACGTCTTTCGATCCCAGCTTGAGATAATGGTACAGTATTTTTAAGATCTTTTGTTTTAGTTCCTTTTGCTATTTCATAAAGCAATAACTTATCGACTTGGTCTAAATTTATATTGCTTGAATAGTGCTTCCGTAATAACTGCAATATTGTTGAACTGTAAAAAGGGATGTTGTTTAATGTATTGTAAACAACATCGCTAATGGTTTCCATACCAACATCACTTTTAAAAAGTAAACCGTCAGGGTTTATGTTTTGTAATATCTTATGAAATAAAAGGGCGTCATAATGCCCTGAGATTATAACGATCTTACTGGAAGGGTGCAGTTTTTTGAATTTAATTGCCAACTCTTCACCAGAAGTGATCTTCGAATTATGGGAAGGTAATCTAATATCTAAAAAAACTAGATCGTATGGGTTGGTTGGTATATTTTTTTCAAACTTTGATAGGGCAGTATCTCCGTTTTTTGCATAATCTATCTCGAATTGTAAATCTTTATTTACTTGACTAAGTTGTTCTAAAGAATTTTTATAGGCATCAAGTATGATTAAATGATCGTCTACAAGTAATACTTTGATTGTTTGTTTCATTAAATAGTGTAATAATTTAAACTTTCTTTAATGAGCTATTTAGTTTTACGGGTTTATAAATATATAAATATTTTTATTACCATAATCCTTATAAAAAATAAGGTTTTCCCTTATATATTATAAGGTTGTTTTCAGGGTGTTTTGGTAAAGTGTTGTATACTTTTATGGGCACACACTTACAATCAATCTTTATGAATAAATTATCCCTCCCATTAGCAATTATTGCTCTATTTATTTCAGTCTTTACTTTTTTTTACCTACAAACATCTTCTCAGCTCGTTTATGTAGATGTCAATAAGCTTATGGAAGGTTATGATAGGACTAAAGTTGTAAGAACGGAATTTGAGACAAAAGCGAAAACACTAAATGCTAATGTAGATAGTCTAATGGTAGATTGGCAAAACGAACTTAAACTATATGAAAAAGAACGTTCTGGGATGACCAAGAAAGAATTAGAACTTAAACAAGAATTGTTAGGTAGCAAACAACAACAGATTAACAATTATCAACAAGCTATACAGAAACAAATCCAAGAAGAAGATAAAAAAGCAACACAAACAGTTGTCAATGATATTAATGACTATGTAAAGGAATACGGTAAAAAACATGGTTATAAAATTATCTTCGGAGCAAGTGGAGGGGGTAATATAATGTATGCCGATGAGATAACAGATTTGACTGACAAAATTTTAGAAGGATTAAATGCAGAGTTTGGGGTCAAAGAGTAATTACTTGTGGATGATTTTAAGTATTTCATCAGTGTTTATGTTCTTCATAAGTTGTAGTCAAAAAAGCTTTGATAGTGAACAGCAACTTTTAGAATTTTTGCAGGATGAAGTTAATGACTATAAACAGCATAAAACTGTAAATGGTGTTGATTTTAGTCTTATGTATAGACCGACAGATTTACTTGTTAAGCAGGAAATAGGTAATAGCAGTATGCCACTTGATAGTATAAATATGCTCAGGGATAAATATAAACATTACATATACTTTAATTTAAGTATGAGTAAGAACGGACAAGAACTATTGAGTGCGGTACCTAAAAACAGAAATGAGTTTGGGTCAATGGTGAATCAATTAGTGTTTGGTATGCATGAGAAGATACATTTGTTAACTCAGCAAAATGATACAATTGAGTTAGTTGATTATGTATATCCTAGAATGTATGGTATGAGTAAAACTACATCTATGATGTTTGTATATCCAAGAGAAAAACAAAAATTAGATACAAAAAAGCTCCAATTTACTATAGAAGATCTAGGTCTTCAAACGGGTGAAGTAAAGTTTACAATAGATACAGATAAAATAATTAATGAACCAAATTTAAAATTCTAAGACAATAACAATGAAGAACTACATTTCAATATTATTCTTATTATTAGCTTCTTATTCTTTCTCACAAGATTTTTCTTATGGAATTGGTGGAGGTCCAACGGTATCAACTATAGCAAAAGTTCCCTTTAATAACTCGACGGCAACACAAGGTGAATTAGGTTTTTTTATATATGGTTATGGCGAGTATCATTTTTCAGAAAAAATGAGTATCCATGGGAGACTAGGTATAGATGACAGGGTTGTACGAGCTGTTTTTCCAGCTGAAAATTTCTTGAATTTAAATTACTTAAGCTTGATGCCATCATTAAAAATGGACATGGGAGGAGAAAAGCCAGATTTAGGCGCTTTTTTTAAGCCTGGTTTGCGGGTTTCGTATTTGTTGTCTGCTGAAAATATAGATGATAATATAGATTTAGAAGAAGGGTTTAGCCCTCTAAATCTTGGCTTTAATTTCGGAATAGGTGCTGATTTTGCAAAGCATTTTAGTTTTGAGATGCTCTTTGATTTTGGAATAACAAGTGAAGTAAAGGATTCTAATACTAAAAATAGATTGAATTCAGTAATGTTTTTAGCTGAAATTAATATAGAATCACTATTAAAAAAATAATTGCAAAAAATGAATAGAAGAGTCAAAACATCACACCGTGTAATAGCAATATTTTTTACACTAAACTTTTTAACAACCATAGTGCCAATAAATTCAGTTTTTGCAAGCAATAATGGTCCAAATGCACCAGAGGCTTCTGCTTTTGAGCCAGTTAATGCTACGGATATGGTTAATTTATCCAGTGGTGATATGTCCTATGTTTTACCCTTGTTAGAAATAGATGGATTTCCAGTAACATTATCGTATCATGCAGGAATACCAATGGATATGGAAGCCTCTTGGGTAGGGCTTGGATGGAATATTAATACTGGTGCTATTGCTAGAGGAGTGGTTGCTAATCCTGATGACTGGGGATTAGGGAGACGACTAAACCTTACTTATTTATATGGTGAAACAGAACAATTTAGTATTAATGTTGGCGTAGGTTTGGCTAAAGCTGCCGACGTTGGTGTAGGTTTGTCATGGGGTTCAAATAAATCCCTGTCAGGTTCAGTTTCTGCCTCTATTGGTCCAGCAAGTGCTAGTATTGATACCAATGGAAATTACAGTGTTGGTATAAGTACCAATGGTTGGGGAAAAGGAACTTTTAGTAAGATAGGTTCTGATCCAAATAATGGTGGTTTTGGGGGATCATTATCCATAAGTGGAAATGTAAAAAAAGGAGGGATTGCTGTCAATGTTGGTGTCGGTGGAGCTACATCTGAAGGGCTATCTGCATCTATGGGTGTATCAATATCAAGCCAAGGAGTAGGCTCTTCCTTCTCAGTTGGTAAGGGAAACAATACGTCTGGTTCAGCCGGGAGAAGTGGAGGCGCAGGTATAAGTATGAATAGTTTTTCTGCTGGTGATTTTAGTTATAATACAAAAGGATTTTTCATCCCTCTCCAAATAGGTATCTTCAGTTTTGGATTTGGTTACAGTAAAACTGAAATTGAATTAGCAAATGCATATAATAAATATGCTTACGGCATTTTATATCATGATTCACCTGACTTGTACGAGACCAATTTAGGTGAAGATGTTTTAACAGGCAGTAGTTCAAGTGGCGACTACCAAAGGAGAAATACTTTTGGAGATGTTTATGAACAAGAATTACCGCAAACCGAGGAAGATTTTGTAGGCGACTATCGCAATCAAGTTGAAAAACTAAACTTTACTTTTGGAGGTTATGATTCTTACGATATTAATGCCACTGGTATAGGTGGAGCATTAAAACCAATTATAGGTCAAAATACAGTGTTAATAGGTGAAGGTTATGATGGAACATCAATAAGGGACACTAACAAAAAAACCAAGGTTTTCTATCACAATGCAAATGGGGCAAACAGTGGTTTAATTCCAAATAAATCTATTTCTTTAAGTAACAATAATCCAAATAAGCTTAACTTCAGCTTTGATGGGCAGATTACTGAAAATGCGATTGTTTCGGGTTCTAATATTATTAATTATTCTGGCAGTACAATAGATCTAGATAATTTTGTCTCACCAAGTAACTCTTTGTCAAGTCGACCAAAATCTGGTTCGTATGTAGAAGTTTTCACTAATCAACAAATAAATACAGCTTCAGACGTTTACGCCAATAATGTTTTAATTCCATCTAGTCTTAAGACAGGTGGTGACTCATCTGTAGGTTCTATTCCTAGAACTAGTCAAGGTTATATTCCTGAAGGCATTGGTGGCTACAAGATAACGACACCAGATGGAAAAGCATATCATTTTATGCAACCTGTTTACCAATACGAACAAATTCAACATAGCTTTTTAAATTTTGATGATGTAATTAATGAAAGTGAGTATAATTCTAGTTCTAAACGTGATGCAACTCCTTATGCAACACATTGGTTATTAACTGCAATTACAGGTCCAGATTTTATAGATGCTAACGGAAATAACTATCCAGACGAAGCGGATTATGGTTATTGGTTAAGGCTTGATCATGGACAGTGGTCAAATGCTTATGTTTGGAGAAGTCCTCATGACAATACTAATTTCGGGTCAGGTAATACAGGTTCACTAAAGAAAAATTACTCAACCTATATAGATAACGAAGTAGAAAAATCAGATCCTGGATACTTTATGCAAGGTAGAAAGGATTTATACTATCTTGATAAGATAGTTTCTAAAAACCAAACAGCCTATTTTGTAAAAGATATAAGGCATGATGCCTATGGTACTTCAGCAGATTATATTTTTAATCCTACGGATGTAGATTGGACTTTAGCATCAGGTTATCAGATTGGACCTACAGAATTTAATGACCCGATAGAACCTATTTCTATCTATGGTCAAGAACACGCTAAATACGACAAAGAATATCAGTTAAAACTTGATAAGATTATTATTACAAATAACAAAAATCAATTCCAGAATATAGACCCAGCATATAGCTCAAATATACAAGGTATTTCACCTTACGAGAGAAGTATATCCGATAGATACCCTTTTGCTAATAGTTTTTTTAGGCAAAATATGGTAGCTAATAATCAGTTGCCACACAAATTACATATGATTGATAATATTATTGATGTTAATGATGTGGTTAATTTTGATTATGACCAAGCTTCTAAGGTTATTCAGTTTAATCATTCCTATGATTTAGCAAAAGAAACGCCAAGTTCTGGCTTCCCTAGTAATGCACATTCAAGTAATTCTGTAGCTGGTCGATTGACCTTAGAAAGTGTTAAGACCTATGGCAGAAATATGCTAGATTATATGCCTCCTTACGTTTTTGATTATATAAACAGAGACGCTACACATCAAGAAAATCATATTGATTTTAATACTAAAGAATATATAAGAGCGGAAAAGGATAATTGGGGCTTTAGACAAAACAATATTGAGGCATGGAGCTTAAAGTCAATTACCACACCTCAGGGTGCAGAAATTGAAGTAACTTATGAAGAAGACGATTTTTATGTTGAGGCGTTTAGTAGACGTTTTTGGAATAAAAACCTAGCATTTAAAGTAGTTAAAATTTCAAATGATGAGTATGAAGTAAGAATTCAAAATCATGTTGGAATTGACCCTAACGCACTAATAAATGACTTTAATGATTATTTTGAAATTGGCTCTAAAGTATACATGGATTTTTATTTGTGTATGGGTGATAAGGACAATGATACGAGTGACCATGCAAGAGGTGCCGTAGATATAAGGACAGATGATACGGTTTCTGTTAAATCAATCACTAACGATCCAGAGACTGGAAATCAAGTTTTAGTTCTTAAGGTTCTAGACACAGGCAATGCCCACTTAAACACACCTTCAACCCAAGGGGTTTATGGTGATACAGGATACAATGATAATGCTCCTAACTTACCTCTAAATAAGTGGTTGGATGACGTTGGAGATTACCCTTGTAATCTCCCGTTTGTTGGAAATGCATATTGCCCTTATGGTTCTGATTCATTTTGGGCTAAAAGAATTAATGGTTTAAACAGAGGGCAGTGCCCTGGGGATGGTGCTGTGAGAGATCATGGATATGCATATAATTTAAAGTATAAACTTTTAGCTAACAAGGTTCCACCTGGAAAAAGTGGTGGTGGACTAAAGGTCACTGAAATAAAAGTCAAAGATAATTTAGGTAGTGAGTATATTACTCGTTATAACTATAATGACCCTTTCAGGAGTAGAACTTCAGGTATTACTTCATTTAATCCAATTAGAGGAGAGGTTTTTGTACCATATCAAAATGAATTACCTGGTCCAGGTGTAATGTATGAATGGGTTACAATGACTGCTATCGAGAAGATAGGATCTCAGGAAAAAGAAGTAGGTAAAGTTCGTTATCATTATTATACTCTTAATCCATATTTTGCGATTTTCAATCCTAATATTGAGATGAAAGATATTGATGGAGATGTAATTTTTAAGGCTGAAGTAGAAGATATTAATATGAGTTTTAATAGTCTTACAGCTAAAGATATGAAGATTGAAAAAAATCTTTCTAAAATAGGACAATTAATCTCTATTGAAGAGTTTAATGAAGTAGGACAATTAATGAATAAAACTTTAAATACTTATCAACCACGTTTAGGTGAAATTAGTGAAACATTTACTTCTATGAAATCTGTTTTTGATTTTACCGAAAACGATGATTATGTTCAAACTAATTTTAATCTACAAAAACACTTACTTTCCCTATCTACCAAGTCGGAGAAGGTTTCTGTTCTTAAGAAAGTTGAAAATATAACACCTGTTGGAAAATCATCAGTTGAATATTTAAGTGCTGATCCTTGGTTAGGAACTTACACAAGTTCTAAAAGAACACTTTCTGATGGAAGTACAATTTATGAAAGAAAAGTTCCTGCTTATACCAAGTATCCATTAATGGGCTCTAAAATTGAGAACCCAATTAATAAAAACATGTTAACCCAAGAGACCATGTCCATTACAAGTCTTGGTAATAGTACGATAAATGCGAGTATAACAACATGGAAAAACAATTGGGATTATAGAAATGTTGATGGAAGTATTACAAATGAAAGTGGGATATGGAGAAAGCATAAAAATTACATTTGGAAAGATGATGTAGACCCAGATGATGGAACTTATCTGACTGCGATAGGCATAAATAGCAATTATTTTGATTGGGTGAATAATGAACCAGAAGACACAGATCTTGGTAATAAGTGGCAAAATGTAAGTACGATTACTGAATATACAAGATGGTCAAGTCCAATAGAGACCAAAGATATAAATGGAAATTTTGCATCTTCTAAAATGAGTGATAACTATTCAAAGGTTATAGCCAGTGGTAATGCTTCGTTAGATGAAATGCATTACTCTGGTATGGAATATTTAGAAGGAGGTAACTACCTTGATCCCGAAATTATTGGTGCATCTTACCGAAGCAATGAGATGGCACATACAGGAAAGTACTCGGCTAAATTGAATGTTAATAATGCTGTTGCTGTAGACTTAAACCATGGTCAAATGAGTAGTGGGAAATATAAGCTTTCTGTTTGGGCAAGTATTTCTAATTATGGATACCTTAAATTTAAAAAAGGTTCTAGTACAGAATCGTTTAACGGTGAAACGGTTTTTGCCTGTGATTGGGTGCAGTTAAACCATTATTTTGATATCCCAGAGAATAATACCAACCAAGAGTATGGTGTTGTCAATACTACAAGTAATACATCTGTTTATGTAGATGACTTTAGAATTCATCCAGTATATAGCTCTATGAATAGCTATGTATATGATCAAGATACTGATGAATTAACATATGTATTAGGTGCTAATAATATGGCGACGAAATTTGTCTATGATAAAGCTGGACGTCTTTACAAAACCTATCAAGAAATTGAAAATCCAAACTCAAAGGGAAGTGATTTAGTTAATGGTGGATTTAAGTTATTAAATAAGTATCGTTATAACTACAAAGACGGCTCTGATGTTATTGCAAATTGGCCAGACCAAGAAGACTGCAAGTGCTGTAATGATAATGGTCAAGATTTACCGCCAAATGGTAGTGATAACGAAACTATCACTGATGAGCCTTGTCCGTTTGATTATAGAACTATGCTTTCAGCAACAATTGAACAAGTTAAAGAAAGTAGTTTGATGCAAACATTTACCATTAATCACCCTTGTATTGACGAAAACCAAGATTTACAATCGATGGGGTTACCATCAATAAAATGGCGTTGGTTAATAGATTATGAATCTAAGACTTTTTCAGATTTTATAGATGGTGATATTCTACAACAAGTTCCATTTACTATTAAACCTTGTGAGTCAGAAAAAGGGGCGTATGATAAAGTTTGGCAAGTTGAAGCGATGATTCCAAATGTTGATGGGAAACCAATCATTGTTAAAGAAGAAATTGTTGAGGGAGGGTGTAAACTCCATCTTTCAACAGATAAGTGGGCAGATGTTGAAATATCTACAAATTATAATAGTTGTAGCGAAGAAAATATGTATAGTTTGAGACCTTATGTAATTAAGCCTATGCATGATAATTATAGTTATACCTATAGGACATTTAATCACGTAACAAATAGTTGGTCTTCTTATTTGCCTGTTACAGGAGATAAAAACACATTCTGTGGTGATTCCTATTATATAATTAATAATTACTGTAAATCTGGCTATAGTAATTACCAAACTATTCAATATCGAGTTTTAGACAATGAAACAGGTGATTTTTACCAGTCTAACCCAATGGATATTTATTTAGATTGTACTACTGTAAGTAATCCTTCAAAAATAATCTCAACTACTGAAGAGCATTATCAATATGCTGAAAGTGGAAATGTTGTAGAGAAGGATGCAAATGGGAAAATAATAAACACATATAATATAAACAAACGTTAATACTCAAGGTCATGAAAAATAGAATATTAGTTATATTAAGTGTTTTATTTGCTTTAGGACTGCAAACTATAAAAGCTCAGGAGCAACCACCAATACCACAAGACGATAAGAATTGGATAAGTTCTATAAATTATGATTACACTGGTAAAACAATTGGAAAGAGTGTTGGTTTTTATAATCAATTAGGTAAAGCAACACAGAATCAATCTTGGGATATTCTCACAAATAAAGTATGGAACTCCCAAATTCTGTATGATTCTCAAGGACGCCCAGTTTTTCAAACTTTAAGTGCGCCGCATGGAAATAATTTTGGTTATAATCCAAATTTTGTTTTTGCTAATTTCTCAGGCATAGATACACCTTACACCTCATTTCATTTCGAAGCAGATGAAGATGAACCAGCCCCTGTTTCTAGTCTTTATGAAAATACGCTAGGATATTATTACAGTACTAACAACGATAACGATTATCAAGATATTACCCAATATCCGTTTTCAAGAACTATTTTTAGTAGACTTAATCCTGGCGGAGTAAAAAAAGTACTAGGTGGTAATAAGGTAAATGGTGAGTGGCTTCAAAGTTATAGTTTTACAATGAAGGCTAGTGAAGAATTGAGTTATGTATCAGCATTTAATGATATTGCTTATAGAGATTGGAGAGTTGTTAAAACAGTAAATCGTGATGTGCATGGTATAGAAACGGTTGTCTTCTCTGATAGTGATGGTAAGGTACTTGCTGCTGCCAGAAGCGGTAATGAAGAAACAGGAACCATAACAAACGTAAAAAACAATGAAATCTCTATAGGGGAACAGGGATGGGTAGATATACATGTTTCAAAAGGATGTACAACATCCATTAGGCTATTTAGTGTAACGACAAATTCAGGAAGTACAACTGGAGGCAATAATGGTGGAAATAATTCTGATTGTGATGATCTCACTATCAGTGATGAAATTATAGCAATCCCTGATGAAGACACTCAAGATTGTTTCAACCAAAATCGTATGGCGGTTTATGAATCAAATCCTGAGAATTCTAGTAAAAGTGAACAGCAGAAAACACAAGAAGTAGGTGAATTATTATATGCAAGGGAGGTTTCTACAAATCCTAACTTACCTGAAGGTATTTATTATCGTATCTACGATTTGATTACCGAAGAGGTTGTTATGGAAGTAACTCCTGGTACACATAACTTGCCTTATGAAGGATTTTTTAGAGTTGAATTACGATACGGTATTTATGTCAATCTTGGTGCCTTACCAGTACACTATTCGTTTGGTATTAATGAAAGACCTGGATATTTTGATTTAGAAAACAAAGACTATTTTGTTGACCATTGTCAAAATTATTATGATTATAGTTTAAATTATTATGACAAAGCTGGTCGTCTATTGAAGTCCACGCAACCAAACGGGAAGGATTTTAATAGTGAGTTTAAATATAATTCGTTAGGTCAACTATTATCTACAAACAATATTGATGAAGGAGAGGCACGTTTTGCATATAGAAAAGATGGTCAAATACGTTTTTCTCAAAACACCAACCAACAGTTTAACGAAGAGTTCTCTTATACAAACTATGATCGATTAGGAAGACCAGTGGAAAGTGGTGTTTATAGAGGTGGTGATATTTTTATACCAAACATTATATTAGCAGAAGATGGTACTACTCCATACGATCCACAAGAAGTTGAAATTTCAGGTCCTATAACGCCTATTCATAACCAAAATATAGAGTTAGGTGGGTTTTGGGGAATATTTGGTTACGGGTACAAAAACAATGCATCAGAAAGCACTTCTTGGCAAAGTAGTTTAGCTTCCAATGAAGTGATTGTTGGTCAAGGTTTTTTAAGGTTTAGGCCAAACTATTCTGATTCTATGATACCCGATATAACTGATGATGGTAGTGGGCCAGGTGATGGAGGTGGTGTTATAATAACAAATCCAGATGATACAGGAATTAGTGGTGATGAGACCAGTACTAATGTTAGTACTGATGAAAACAGAACAGTCTCTAACGGTAGAGACTTACAAAGATCTTACGACTTTTATAATATAATTGTTGGTCTTGTGGAAAGTAATAAAGACTCTGATTTCGTTGTTGATGATATATTTCCAATGGCTTATGGTATTAATTTAGTTGCAAAGATTAATCAGACTACCGGAGCAGTGACTTACCATACATACATAATGGAAGATGGGCAGTTAGTTACAGAAACAGTAATTGATATAACAACTGGAAATCCTGTTGAGGTGACGAGAAATTTTGGAGCATTTGATCCTTCTGGGCAATATAGTGTTCATCGTACTTCTTCGGAAATACAATACAAACTAAATGGAAATATATTTTATTCTTCCGCAAATAACAATTCACAAACCTTAGTTGCAAAAGCACTTTTCAAGAATACCGAAGATGGTGTATCTTATATCTTACTAGATGAAGTTCTTGAAGCACCTCCTACTAATCCTTTTGAAGGAATCATAGATGAATTAGACGGGTTAAACGATAATAATTGCTACGAGCAACATTTTACGGAATATGATGTTCCTGATCAAGAACTGCAAGATAGACTTGCTGATTGTGGATTACCTCAAAAAGCTTACCAACAAACTTTTTTATCTGGTAATGTTTCTAAAACCTATACTTTGAAACCTAGTACCAATGCCACTTGGTATAGTTATGATGTGTATGGACGTGTAAAATGGCTTGTCCAAATGCCTAATGGTATGGATTGTTTAAAAACCATAGACTATGTTTATGATGATGTTACAGGACAAGTCATAGAAGTTGACTACCAAAGATATAATAGAACAGAACGCTTTATTCATCGCTACAATTATAATGATGCAGGTCAATTAATTTCTGTTGAGACATCTACTGATGATAGTAGTTTTATTCTTCATGCCACATACAAGTACAATGAAACAGGTCAGCTCATAAGAACAGAATTAGCTGAAAACCTTCAAGGGATAGACTACGTTTACAATTTAAGTGGTCAATTAAAAGCTATAAACCACCCTTCTTTAAGCTCAAATAACGATCCTGGGAATGACGGAGCTAATGGTTTTATAAGTGATGTTTTTGGGATGACTATACAGTACCATCAAGACGACTACACAAGGCCATCAACACCAACACCAATTTCAAACATAACAGCTTCTACTTCAAACCAGTTTAACGGAAATATTCAGGCCATACAATGGCAAAATCAAAATGGAGGATCAAGTACTTACAGTTATGGATACAATAAAAATAATTGGCTAAAAGAGGCACAGTACAGTAGTTCTTCAGCGTCTTCTGGGGATTATAATGTTAATAATATCAGTTATGATGCTAATGGAAATATTAAGACTCTAAATAGAAACGGTTATACAGATGCTAATGGTGATAATTCTATGGATGCATTTGCTTATCATTATAAAACCAACAGCAATCAATTAACTACAGTAGAGGATAGTAATGATAACTCAGACCCAACACGATATGATGATTTAAAAAACCAAGCTGAACTCGAAACAAGTCAAGATCCTTTTGGTAATCCTGAATTGATTGTAACCAATGAAAACTATACTTATAATTCCATAGGACAATTAGTTATAAATGCCCAAGAAGGTATTGGTTATGAGTATAATGCTTCTGGCTTAGTGACCAAAATAAAAGGATTTTCTAGCTCTGATACAGATAACTATTTAACTCTAGCAGAAGAAAATTATGAAGGTGTAACTTGCAATAACGGTTGGAATACCGCCGATATTTGGTTTAATAGTTTAGAAGGCGGACTACGTCAAAATGGACGTATAGCTTTTGTAGATCAATTAGACCAAGAGGAAAACTTTGAAGATGAAGAATGTATGAGAGCAAGATTAATGGATGATTTAGGTGATCCAAATGATTTGATTGCCCTGCCTTTGTATTGTTCAGATTTTGACTCTACTTCAGACGCATCTTATAACAACAGACATCAGATTAACTTCTATGAGCACTCACCAAATAATACGTATAGCACCTCTACAAGATTTAACACAGTTCCTAACGCCTATCATAAATTAAGCTTGGATGTAATATTATTAAAAGAGCAAACGCAACGTGTTACTAATGCGTCAGATCCAAGTATATGGGAAACACAAACACAGCCGATAAACATAACGAATGCTCTTGTCGAAGTTTTAGAATACTCTAGTTCGGGAACAGAAACTGTATTAGCCACTACAAATATTACAAATAGTAATGCTTTATTCTGTAATCGTATTGCTAATAATGTAGATATTGCCTTCACGCCAACTAAGCAAAAGATTAAATTAAGGATAACTGTTGTTAATGATGGCGAAAATCCTGGACTATTGCCATCTAATTTTAGTAAAATATTTCAAACAATAGAGGTAGATAATATCCTTTTTCAAATTGCTAATGAAGATAAACTTGCATTCTTTTATGACGATAGAGGCCATCGTATTCGTAAAGAAGTCTATAATGGTAGTAGTACACAAACCACATTTTATGTAAGAGACGCTTCTGGTAGCCCTATAGCTATTTATCAAAAAGGAAATGGTCAACCTTTAACTGCAAAAGAATACCCAATATATGGTGCAAGTCGTTTAGGCATTTTATATAATGAGCCTAAGTACAGAGAAAAAGGAACTTATGCTTATCAGTTAACAGATCATTTAGGAAATGTTCGTGCTGTAGTTATGAAAAGTGGACCTAATGCTATATCTTTAACAAGTAAAACAGATTACTATCCGTTCGGGATGCCAATGCCAAACCGTAACGTAGAAGGAAACTACCGCTATGGGTACCAAGGCGAATATGCCGAGAAAGAACCTGAGACTGGTTTAAATGCGTTTGAAGCTAGGTTATGGGACAGCCGTATCGGGAGGTGGTTGACTGTTGACCCAGCAAAGGAATTTGCAAGCCCTTACCTTGGTATGGGTAATAACCCGATGTCTAAAGTTGATCCTGATGGGCGTTGTACTGAATGTCCAGATAATGCAAAAGTCGGTGATACTTATATGCATTCAGAATATGGGGAAGTCACTTATACAGAAGCCGGTGGCTGGACTGGTGCAGATGGAGCATCAATTTTAGACGATGTCATTTTAGGCGCAAATGAAATGACCCCTTTTGATGTAGGGGTAGAATGGCTTACAGGGAATGGACCAAGGCATAGAGATTTTTTTGCAGGCGATACTTTTACCGAAATGTTAAAAGACCACGACCATGTAAAAGAAACTTTAAAACTTATTAGTTCAAGACTTGCAAATGAAGAAGATGTTGGAAAATCCAATCCTTATAGTCTGGAAGGTTTTCAAGGAGTTGGCAAATACGTTAAAGATTATTCCACATTGCTCACTGCAGGTCATACAGGGAATTTAGCCGTTACCTATTTAGGTTCTTATAATTTAAAGTATACAGTAACTGATATAGATGTGCAACGGGGTACTGCTCGAGTACATTTTACAGTTAATAATAGTTCTTCATTACAATCGGCAACTAGACCACCAGTTATAGGCTATACAGATGCTTGGAAAAACGGTCCAGGTAAGTGGATTAACGATGCTATAGAAACAGGACCTATGTCAACAACAACACAGAAATTTGAATGGTCAACAACCATAAGATTTTAAATAGAATAAATGAAGAGATTAATTAGTTATATTTTGATTTTTGCAGTACTCACTAACTGCAGTCATCCAAAACCTGATACCAAAGATATTATAGGTACTTGGGTTAGCTTTGATGGAGCTAAAATTATCCTAAAAGAAAATAATGAAGCTATAGTAAGCAAATTTCCATTAGATTTCGAGAACGAATCTCAAGGCGTAATCAATGGAAAAGGTAGGTGGGCTCTTGAAAAAAGAAGTGGAACTGCTTCATTTTGGGGTATTGATATTTTAATAACAGACATTGATTCAAAAAGTACTAAAAAAACAACAAGAGATTTTTTGTTAATTTCAAGAAGTGGATTAGGTGGAATAGGTTCAGAAATAACAAGCCTGTTTATTTGGAAAGGAGACCCAGATGTAGATGATAGGTACGAGTTTAAAAAACAATAATAGAAAGTCCACTTAAAGGCAGTCTATTTTGTTTTAAAGCGTTTTAATTTAACACCTTTGCGAGGTTATCTGTCAGATAAAAGACATTTTACTCATCTTAATTAGGTAAATGCTCAATATCTTAACAAGTTTTAAGATCTCTTTATCATAAGAAAGAGACCTTCTTATGGGAATACTGAATCGGTAAAAGCATTGATAAGTAATGGAGCAAATGTCAATTCGAAACTAAACGATTGAACAGCCCCATTACATATGTCGTCTGCTTTTGATAATAAAAATATCATAAAATTATTATTAGAATTTAATGCAGATACTTCTTGTGTAGATTCAGACGAAAACAAAATAACCTAAGACTATACAAAGGAGATGGAATAAAGAAATTAAAGAACTACTAAGTAATTGCGGTCACTAATCCTTAAAACCGCGATAAAAGTGTTTCAATACTTGTACTGAGAATAGTCGAAGTATTTGGACAAGCCCTTTAGATAAAGAAAAGATAGAGAAAAGAGCTAATGTAACAGGTAGCTTTTTGTTTCTCAAATAAAGCTGTATTTTCTGTTAAAAGTACATAAAACACAAAAACAGTTTTTGTACTATCTAAAGTAAACCTCTATATTTACATAAATACATTTTCAATGCCTAAAACTTTATTTCTAAGACTTTTGTTTATTGGTCTTTGTTGTATTAATTGTAAATCTATTAATGTGGCTAAAGAAATCCAAATTAAAACTTCTCAATCAGTAGAATTAGGAAGTATCGGTGAGGATAAACAGTTTCTTTTGGAAGAGGATTATAATAGTACAGCCATTCCTTTTATTGATAAGCCTGTAAAAGTAAGTGTAAGTGTATTGGAATTTAATAAGACGAGTTATAAAGTTTTTTCAATAGCCAATAATAAGAAAAGTCTGCCTTTAACTGTAAATTATGTAGATTCCTTAGAAAGGAAGCCTAGGTTTTTAAAATTAGAACTAGCGGATAGAGTTGCAATTTTAAATGCTCTCAATAACAAAGAGAATAGTGCTATAAAAGATTATATCCTAAATAAAAAAGACGCACACATTATTTCTGCTATTTCCATTGTATTGAATCAAGAAAAGATGAAATCTATTTTAGATTCAGACGCATTATTCTTGGAACAAGAACCTAACAAAACATTCGTTTTAAAAGCCTATAAGGATAATAATGTATTCGATAGTTTTAAATTTAATGAAGGTGTTGTATTTGCTTACCAGGCTTCAAATTTCTGTTGGCAAGAAAGCGACAAATATCAGCTAAACATTCTAGATATAGTTGAAAGCACGGATAAATGCCCAAATAGTACTTATAGAAGTGCAAAGAGAGCGGAAAAGAAAATCGATTATTTTAAATTTTAGTAATGAGATATTTAAAATTACTTTTAGCAGTAATCTTATTGGTTAGTTGTGAAGAGATCATAGAAGTCGTAGATATATCTAATGAAAATGTAGTGGTTTTGGCACCAACAGATACATCTACGTTAACAATTACAGATATTAACTTTTCATGGGAAGCTGTTGAGGATGCCGAGCAGTATAAACTGCAAATCGCCACACCCAACTTTGAATCGGCAAATCAAATCGTATTAGACACAACTATTACTACCACAAATTTTAACCAAGACTTAGAGCTAGGAAACTATGAGTGGCGAGTTAGAGCCGAGAATTCAGACTATCAAACAGCTTACAGTACTCAAAGTTTTACAATTGAAGAGTAAAGGCAAAACATATCTATTGCTTGTTGCCGTATTGGGCATTTGGGGAACTATAGCCTATAAAATTGTAAATGGACTAAATCCAGATGAGCCTCAGGTCTCTGAAAAGAATTTTGATATAGTATTTAATCCCAAACAACAAAAAGCTGTTGCCCCCTTTTTAATATCAGATATAGAAAGAGATCCTTTTTTGGGCACCTTAACTTCAAAAAAAACTGCTTCAAAAGCAACAAAAAGAGTTTCAGTAGTAAAAACAGATATTGCAATGCCCAGCATTACCTATGGTGGACTGATACAGAGGCAAGACTCTAATTCAAAAGTGTTTGTAGTGAACATCAACAACCAACAACACTTACTAAAGCTAGGGCAAACCATTAATGATGTTAAATTGATTAGTGGTAATAAGTCATCTATCACTATTCGCTTCAACGGAAAGAATCATATTGTAAAACTTTAGCATGCTTAGGTTAAAGTTAAAAGCTGGTGCACTTCAATTGACTACATTTATCATTGTAGTGATTGCCTTGTTACTGACCGCCTTTATTTTATTGGTACATGTGCATAAGCAGTTTCAAGTTCAATCTGATTTTATAGTAGAAACCACAAAGCAATCCAATGATGGTATGGATTATGCGCTTCAAAATTCGATTCTACTTAACGATACTACAACTATTAGGTTAGATAGTGAAGATTATAAAACCCTAAAGGTCTATCGTAGTTTTTGGGGTGTTTTTGAAATAGTAGTAAGCACAGCAACAATAAAAAACAATCGCTTTCAAAAAATAGCACTCATAGGTTCCAAACAACCTGAAAGCAATAGAAGTGCCTTGTACATCCAAGATAATAACAAACCCTTAGTTTTGGTTGGTAATACCAAAATAGAAGGACTTGCTTACTTGCCCAAGCAAGGTGTTAAACCCGGTTATATTGGTGGACAATCCTATTATGGATCACAACTGATTCATGGTTCAACGCGAGTGTCTTCGATACTTCCAAAACTTTCTACAGATATTGTTAATGCTATTTCTGAGTTAGAAAACATAAATTCTTCTCTAAAACAGGATCAGTTTTTAAACGATCAACAAGGAAGTCAGTATAGCAACTCGTTTTTAAATCCGTTACAAATTTTATATTCAAATAGGGACATTAATTTAATAGATGCAGAACTTAAAGGACATATCATTGTGCAATCAAAATCTAAAATTATCATTCACTCATCTTCAGATTTAAAAGATATCGTTCTTGTTGCACCTGAAATAGAAATACTACCCAATACGGTTGGAAGTTTTCAGGCTATTGCTTCAAAAGAAATTATAGTTGGTAAAGATGTTAGCTTAAATTATCCTTCAGTCTTAGTTTTGAAAGAAAACCCGAAAATTGAACAAAATGTTAATATGCTTAGTTCTATCGAGAAAACACCCAGAATCATTATTAATGAAAATACAAACGTAAAAGGTTTAATTCTTTATTTTGGTGAAGACAATCCTAATAACTATGAATCACAAGTTCTAGTAAAAGAGAGATCAACTATTTATGGTGAACTTTATAATAATCAGAATACAGAATTAAGAGGTACTATTTACGGAAGCGTGTTTACCAACAATTTTATTGTCAACCAATCTGGTTCAGTATACCAGAACCATGTCTATAACGGGACGATAAATGTCAATGAACTACCTCAAGAATATATAGGATTGTTATTGGAAGACTCAAAAAGAGATGTAGTGAAGTGGCTATACTAAACAAGATACATATAACATTTAATCGCAATTATCGCATAAAGGGATCTACCTTGATGGAAACTCTTGTAGCTACCGTTCTGATTGTTTTGATTTTTATGTTGGCAAGTATGATATTAAATAACTTGTTTTCAAATACTATTAAGAACAATACACAAGCCATAGACAATCATCTAAATGAATTGCAGTATTTGCATCAAAATGAGCAACTTCAGTTACCATACACTGAAGTATTTCAAAATTGGAATATTTCTATAGAGAACTTTAAAAAAAATGATAAAGTTTTCGTTGAATTTGAAGCTATAAATTCAAAAACCAATAAAACAATTACAATTGTTAGTATTGAAGACTAGAAAAAAAATAAAGGCATTTACACTCAGTGAAATCATTGTAGTACTCATACTCACTAGTATTGTGGTTGGGTTGGCGTTTTCAGTATTGGGATTGGTACAAAAGCAAATGCTCGCCATTCAGGCTAATTACAATAAGAATCAAGAATTACAGAAGCTAGAGACAAGCTTATGGATAGATTTTAATCGTTATCCAAATATCCGATATGATTCTAATGTAGATCAATTGGTGTTAAAGCACGAATTAGATTCGGTATCCTATTTCTTTTCAAAAGAATTTATTGTCAAAGCTCAAGACACTTTTGCAATTCCTTTGGAAATAAAACAATTCTATTTTGACGGCGTTCTGTCACAAACTGACAAGGTCGATGCTCTAAAGCTCAGAACAACTAAAGCTCATCAAAACAGAGAATTATTTATCTTTAAAAAAAATGATGCAACGCTTTATATGGATTAATGGGATTTCAACTGGACAACATACAAACGGCAAAAAAAAAACAGACCAATAATGCGGATAAAACCTCTTTCTTGCAAAAAGAGATTACACTTTTAGGCAATAGCTTTTCTAACAAGGTTAAGGAAGATTTTTATACTGAATTAAGTGTGTTGTTAAAGGCAGGTATTACACTAAAGGGTGCCTTAGAGCTCATAGAAGAGTCTTTAAAAAAGAAGCCTCAAAAAGAAATACTCAGTGCAATATCCAAAGCCATTGTATCAGGTGCAAGTCTTTCAGAAGCGATTGACCATCATAAGGAATTTTCAGAATACGAATATTATTCACTAAAGATAGGTGAAGAAACAGGAACACTAATAGGGGTTGCAAAACAATTAGGTGAATTCTTTGCCAGAAAGAACGAACAAAGACGAAACCTAATTAGCGCATTAACCTATCCAACCATTATATTGGCTACAGCTGTTTTGGTAGTTATTTTTATGCTGAACTACGTCGTACCAATGTTCCAAGATATATTTGAGCAACAGAAAGTAAAACTACCTGCAATCACTAAACTAATTATCAACTGTTCTGAGTTTCTAAAAAATTATGGATGGCTATTGTTATTAGGGTTTGCCATTCTCATTGGTTCTAGAGCTTTTTTTAATAAAAAGCCATGGTACAAAAAGATTAAGGACAAGTTTGTTCTAAGACTTCCTTTCATTGGCGAGTTTGTAAAAACCGTTTATCTCTCACAGTTTACCCAAGCAGTAAGTCTATTAACTGCTTCCAAAGTACCAGTAGTCAATAGCATTCAGCTAGTAAAGCAAATGATCAACTTCTATCCATTACAGAATGCCTTAGAATCTGTTGAACAGGATATCCTCAAAGGAAAATCGCTTAGTGATAGTTTAAAACAGCACAAGTTATTTGACAACAAGATGGTAGCACTTGTAAAGGTTGCGGAAGAGACCAACCAGAATGAGTTTATTTTTCAGCGTTTAAATATGCAATACAGTACACAGGTACAGCAAAAATCTAAATTGCTTTCCACATTGTTAGAACCAATAATTATTATGGTTGTTGGGCTATTGGTTGGTGTAATTTTAATAGCGATGTACCTACCAATGTTTAGACTGAGTAGTGTATTAGGATAAAAAACCTAATAATTTTCTAGCTTGCTATGCACTTTGTCTATTTCTCTATCCATATAAGCTTGAGCATAATGAATATAACGTGCAAAAGAATTACTCGATTGGCTGTGACCACTTATCTTTCGTACTAAATGTTCTGGCATACCCAAAATAAGTAAGGTGGTTATTGCTGTCCGTCTCATCATGTGCGAACTCATTTTTTCATAAAATAATACTTGCTTTTGTTTTGTCTTTTTTAAAGCTTTTCCTCTGACCTCACGAGATACATCAATGGGTGCATTAAATTCAGCCTTTTTACCTATTTTCTTAACATGTTTATTAAAGTTAAAAAGTGAAATAGGCTCAAATAGTGGCTTTTTATTGCTCTTAGATTTATATTTTTGATAAATCTCCACTGCATAACTAGGTAGCTTTATAAAGCTAAAAGTTTTTGTCTTTTTAGATTTTATTTTTAAATACCAGTCATCTTCCTGCTTCTCAAAATTTTTATTGGTCAACAGAAAAATATCTGAATAGCGTAGACCCGTGGTACAACCAAAAACAAAAATATCCTTAATACGTTGCAAACTCTTTGACAAACTGTTTTCAAAATCTTTATCATGAATTAAAAATTTTAATTGCTCAGGTGAGAGTACAAATATTTCTATGTTCTCAGAACGCACATAGAATAAACGTTGAAAGTCACCCGTATGAAAATCCCTATCGTTTTTAAGGTAATTAAAAAACGTACGGATAACTTTTATGTTTGTTCCTACATAATTATCATGGCAACCATTTGTGTATAGATACTCTGTGAATCTCTTGTAAAATTTCTTCCAGTAATTTTTCTCGCTAGTATATTCACGCTTACTAAGTTTAGAGGCCTCACAAATACGTAGTTCAAAATCTTTTTCTGTACTAAACTTTTTAAGGTTATTTAAAACATACTTATAGTTCTGTATAGATTGTGACTTAATTTTTTCACCATTCTTCTTTAAACGTTTACCGGTTTCTGTATCTCTTATAAACGTATAAAATAGGGGTAGTAATTCTGTCTGTTTTTTCATTTAAGCTATAAAACTTAAATGTAGTTAAATTTTATTTTACAGGCTTAGTACAACTAAGATTAAGGCTTAAACATTTATATTTACTTTTAACAAAAATGTGGCTTCGCTTTAGAGCATAAAAAAGCTACCTTTTACAATAGCTTTTAAACATTATCTTTTCTTACTCGTACTCGCCACTAGTTACAAACTAGCGGCAGATGGGGACCGTTGCGTGTTATTCTAGCGGCAGCGGGGTTTTATTCTTTATACCAGACTTTGATTTTAGATATTGTATCCTGTTTATACATATCTTTATTTACAATTAAAAAAAAGTCTAGTGTATCTTTAAACTTACAATTAACAGGTAAATTTTTATTTAACGCATAGTAATCATTTGAGGCTATTATTGTATCTCCGAATGCACTATCTTTATGTTTTATTCCATTGAATTTTCCAACAACTTGACAAATTTTTTCTTTTTCTTTTAATTCTCTAGTATCTTTATAAGATAAATAACCCCATCTATAACCTTCTTCTAAGAAAAATAATATTTTATTATCATATTTAGTATCACTAGTTTTAAAAGGAAGGTTTTTTACAAAAACTTCTCTATTCTTTGAATCTTCTATCGTATTGGAACTTCTTCTGCCTTCCCAACGTTTTCTCGAAAACCAGCCATCATCACAAGCAGAAAATATAAAAGTAGCTAACAAAATTATAATTTTATGATAAATTTTCATCGTCTCTTAATTATCCTTTGGATCAACAGGAAGTTGTATCAAATCCCCAACTTCAATATAACCTTTTTTCTTTTTCCCAAAAAAACCGAAAAAACCACTAGTAAATAAATTCCTATTCACTTGTTCAATACCAGATTGTAAATTATCAATAAAAGTATTTGGCACCAATAAATGCATTCCAACTAGACGTTTATTGTAATCATCCATACCTTTATTAAATAAACCAGCTCTATTAGCTATTCTTGCACGGTTATCTAAAACTGTATTTAACGCTGCCTGTGGGGGGTCAATACAAGAATTACCACTAGATCCGCATATTGCGTACCCAAATACAGAAGCAGATTCTTTAGCAGCTTTATAAGCTTCTTTATCTTCTGATTCGGATGTGGTTATTCTTATGTACTTATCATAACTATGCTTTTCTGTTTTATTAATATCATTTACTAAAGCTATTAATTCTGTTTCTGTTAAGCCCTTGCCTATAAGATTTTCGCCAAGATCAGGATTAATGTTTCTACCAATAGGACTTGCGCCTCCGCCAGTACCGTTGATAGATACATATCTCCATCCTTTTTCTTCATTTCCTATCAATACAGCTGCATGACCGTGACCTACGGCAGCCTCAGTGTCACCAATTATAATAATATCACCGCCATCTGGATCTACAGCAACCGTTGGTCTATTTCCCATACCAAGATATGGCGATACAAACTCTCGTTTTGGATCAGGACTTGTCCACCGCCCAATCCTACTATCCCACAAGCGAAGCTCAAAAGAGTTCTGCCCGTTGCCAAGCTCGGGTTCTTTCTCGGCATATTTGCCTTGGTACCCATAGCGGTAGTTTCCTTCTACGTTACGGTTTGGCATTGGCATCCCGAACGGATAGTAATCTGTTTTTTCCCTTATTACTATAAACAAAGAACTTTCAATACATTTTATATCTTTAAAAAAAGACACAAAAGCTTACTTTGAAGTAAAAATAGACATTAAATCTGTAACTTTAAAATGGTCACATCTTAATTTCAAGAAGAATTGTTTAAATCTTCTAGTAATTTGATATTTTGGTTCGAGAATAGGTCAATTTTGTGTACAAGTCGAACCTTCAACCTTTTTATAGGTTGGAGGTTTTTTGTTTTCAAAAAGAGCTATTTAAATTTTTGAATAGCTTGATGTGTTGGTTCGAGAATAGGTCAATCTTGTGTACATAGGAAAATCGTAATAGGCTATTTATTAGTTTATTGCGATTTTCTTTTTTTAATTCTTCCACACAATTTCTCCACGAAGGCGAAATAAGCATTAATTAGAGGTTTGATCTCCTTTTGGTTTTAATTCAATGTGAAGTCGTTTATCCATTTTAATTAGAATCTGTCTGCCAAAACAGTTTTCTAACTGAGCCCCCTCTCCATTAAATCTTCTTTCAACTATAAAGCTCTTATAAAAATCTATGTTCTCATTAACTACTTCCATCATTTCGTTAAGTATATAAGATTGATGTTTGTCAAAATACTCGTTACCTTCCTTCTCGGTTGTTGGATGTTGAGGTATTAAAACTGCAGTTACTAATTCCGTCACATTTGTTTTATCAATTTCTTGTGGGTTGGTCTCGGAATCATTATAATATAACATTAACTTGTTTTGGTCGATAGATATATCTTTAGAGAGTTTCATAATTTTTTGTGTTTATACGAATATAGGCTAATCAATTCTAAGATATGCTTACTAAGAATTCCGATGTCGGTATATTAAAAAGATAACTGGCTAAATTAACACGATATGTAAAGGGTTAATTTGGACAGTTTAATGCTTTCAATTTATATGAGTGACAATATAAATTGGTCTATTTATTACGATAAGTGCTTCAATGCCTTGTCTTTTTTTGGCTTATATGTCTTATGAGTTATATCAAGAGAATTTAAGTATTTGACCAGCTCATTTCGTCTTTTCTTGTAAACTGAACTTGTTGGGATACTAATTATCCACTCGAAAAAATCATTATGCCCTACAATACTATTTTTATGAGCAAACTGTAAATTCGCTATATAAACATCAAATACTTTCTTATTTAAAAACTTATGACTTGATCTCAACCATTTATAAACTTTATTTCCTGCGTCATCAATCAAATCTTGAATGAATTCAATTTGTTCGTCTTGAGTGAATATTTTAGATACCTCTCGAAGTCTCGATAAGAAATTAGGGTAAGTGCCTCTGACATCAATAGGATAACTTAAATAATTGAAAATTGAATTTCCGTAAAACCAATTATCTTCTAATAGTTTTACTGATTCAACATAATTTCCAGTGTAAACACCCGTATCCTCATTTAATACCTCCAAAAATAAATTGCCTTCTACCTTTTTTAGTTTTTTCATTAAGGTTATATAATTTTGATTCTTGACAATACTAAACTTATTTATTGTTCTTAAAATAATTTTCTTTTTTTGTTTGTCATTAAGACCTTTTCCCTTATTTGATTTTTCTAGCATTGTTATCAGTGTTTTTCCGAAAGCAAACCCAGCTCTTTTTGTGTCCTCATAGTAATTAATTAGAGTGTCTGCGAATGGGTAATCATAAACATCATAATTAATAACGTCTTGATGTAAGATTTCAGTTAAGCATAAGTTTATTTTCTTAGATATGTCCATATCCAAGTATCTACAGAAAAATTCTTCAGTATCAGATATGTTTTTAAAGTCTTTTGTATAAAACATTAAATTTTTCATAGCCTTGAAAAATGCTTCATAAAGACTGTAGTTTTCGTCAACAAATGACGATGTGAGGTTGTTGTATAGATGCTCATTCAATGCGGTTAGAGTTGATTTGAATTCAGAACTCAATTCGATATTGGTTTTGCCTTTGAATAATCTATATAAAGTTTTGAAGTAGTCTTCATAATCTCCGTAAACATTTTTTGAAATACTCTCTGTCTGGTAAAATTCTTGAATCTCATTAATATGATAGTTCAAAAGATGTTTCCTTGTAACATTGTCATCCTGATTATTTAATATATAATTATGGCATATATCAAACATGTAATATTTGTTTAGATTTTCAGTGTCCTTTTTGTCATTTAGTTTCTTTGCTATTGCTTTGTATGTGTTTTGAGTTATGACATTGGAGGCTATAGAATAGTCTTTAAGACTTTCTATTTTTGCAAGTTCAGGTTTAGAAGTTAGTTTAGCACTAAAGTTGCTTTTTATTTTATTTAAATGCTTTGTGCCTTTGAATATATTAAGAAAAGAATTAATTTTTTCCTTTTCGTCATCTGCGCTGTGGCCAGCCTTGAAAAGAGTTTTATTGAAGTGGTCTAAATAGGAAATCAATAAATCATCACTGATATTATCTGAAAACCATTTTGCAGTTCTTGTTAATCTTTCAAAATCAAACTTGACAAATAAGACTGAAATTTGAGGGTTTTTAAACAAACTTTTTAAGAAAGTATATTCTTTATTTCGCTTAATTATTGTTTTTCTAAACTTCTCTTGTTTATTATCTAGGGTAAAATTGATAATTAATTTGAGAATAGGAGTGGCAATAAAAGTGTACTCTCTATGCTTATACGTCAAATTTGAGTAAACTTCGTTAATCTTCTGAAGTAATTTGTGTTCTGTGAAATTTAATTCAATATCATTCAAATAATTAACTATATCAGTATAATTACCGTTCTTGATGAACTCAGAAATCTCATCTGGAATATCTTTGTCCAGGTCTATGTTTAAAATAAAAGGGTCAATCTTTGATGAATGAATCTCTTGTGTACTAAAAAAGAAATTCCTTTGCGAGTCAGTGAGTTTTACATTTGTTCGATTAATTTGATATAATCCATTTAAGTCAGGTTCTACATGTGTAATTACATTGTTAATTTTATTAAGTAAGGTTTTATCGTATAAGATTTCATTGTAAAGAGATCGCCATTCATATTTTACGATCAAAAGTTTTATAAAGAAACTCAAATTATCCTTTACGTATGATTGATTAACATAACCGACTGCCGATTGTTCCTCTATCAATTTCATCTCACTTTGATAATTATTAAGAAACTGAATTATTTTTCTAGGGTTACTTGTAAATTCAGAACAGATAATTCGCAAACTTGGTGCATCTAATCCAAGATTATATAACTCATTGATTTTTTTAGTAAACTCAAATAATTCCTTTTTTGAAAATTCTTTTAATCTAATGATTAAGTGAAAGATTTTTCTAAGGTATTCATCAGCGTTATCCGTTTTTTTAGATAAAAATGCCGAGATTCCCTTTTCATCAACAGGGAGAATAAAAATCACTTTTTTGTGTTCAAGGAAATTCTTGACTGTATTTAATGTCTCAAGTAGATTTTCATCGTCACACCTATCAAGATTGTCAATTACTATGACTACTTTTCTGAAATTAGGTTTATTTTTAAGTTTTTTAATCCACTTGGAAATAAAACTTGACTTAATTGGATTATGAGTAATCTCTGAAATTATATCGTCAAAAACTCTTTCAAACCTCTCAGGCTCGACTACTTTATTTTCTTTTACTACAACTTTATACTTGTTAATGGTATTTTTCAAAGCAGTTGAAAGAACAGAAACAACTAGAGCCAACATTGAAACAATAACTTTTACATCTTTATTTAATTCTAATACTGGCCAATAATAGAAAGTTAACCCAAAGATGATTAATATTAGAAGAATCCAATTAGGTAAACTCCATTTGTTAAATTTATGTGTTGATAATTCTGGATTCTCAAATGATGATTCATTGTAGAGAAGGCTATGAAGTTTTTTCTCATAACTAATATTAAATTTTTTAGTAAACTCTATTAAAAAGCTCCTTCTAAAATCATCCTGTGAATATTTCCATGCGTCAAATTCAAAATAAGCAACTCGATTGTTGATATTTTCTTTCTGGTTATTATGTTCACTAATTAAGTCCTCAAACGTAGTTAAAATGGTGGATTTTCCACTTCCCCAACTTCCGAATAATCCTATGTTTTTTTTACCCTCACACTTATCAACGATGTCAAATATTGTTTTTGAATATGGCTTAGTTCCTAATAGGTCATTCTTGTCTGTGAGGGTTAATACCTCATCGGGTATGAAGTTTATTTGCATAGAACAATTAAGTTTAGTTAGTTAAAACTAAAAAAGGATTAATAACAAAGGTGGGATTGTATAAAATTAAACTTTTTTATTATAATGTATATAATATTAATATTGGTGAAAAATATAAAGTCAATTATTCAATATATTTGGAGCAGGAATAAATGGATAGAAACTTGGTTCAACTGGAAAAGATTACATTCTGCTTTGGGGTTAAAATCCATTGAAGAATTTGAACAACAGATTAAGAATCAAAAATTAGCAGCATAATCTCTCTTCTTTTTGTCTTGTTTTTTGTTGCAAGTCCAGTCTCTTAAAAGTCTTCAAAGGTGGACCTCATGTGACAAATCAATTTTATTTGATTTGTCTCTTTTTTTATTTTCTGAATCAGAATACCAAACTAAAAACCGACCCTTCACCTTCAATACTTTTTACGATAATTCTGCCTTTGTGAAGTAACATAATTTGCTTACAAAGACTTAAACCAATACCACTCCCTGTCGCTTTACTGGTGAAAAAGGGGACGAAAATATTCTCTAAAATATCTTGAGGGATTCCGGAACCATTATCGTAAACTTTAATTACGATATCTCTATTTGGGTTTTGGGAAGCTAGAAGTTTAATTTCTGGATTTTCTTGGTACTTACAAGCATCAACCGCATTTAAAATAAGGTTTATGAGAACTTGTTCTATTAAATGGGGATCAATATTCAATTCTAATTTTGATACTGAAACGTTAAACTTTATCGCAATATTTTTTGCTTTTATAGAAGGTTCCATGAGTAGCTTAATATTATTGAATAAGTCCTCAATTTTTATGCGTTGCAAATTCAGATGAGTGACTTTACTTAGGCTACGATACGTTTTAGCAAATTTTAAAAGCCCTTCACTTCGGTTTTTAATGGTTTTAATACCGGCATTTAAGTCTTCTAACTCTAATCGGGTTTCGTTTGGATGTTCAATAGCGAGTTGTAAGTTTTTCTGAAGTGTATCTGCCAGAGATGAAATTGGTGTGATGGAATTCATAATCTCATGTGTCATCACACTTAATAATTTTTTCCAAGATTCAGATTCGTTTTTATTTAGTGTGTTATCAATATCTTGAATGACAATTAGTTTAAAAGCATCTTCATCAACCTGAAATACCGTATCAGAAATTAAAATTTTAATACTTTCATTTTGAAGCGCTATAGAAATAGAATTTGGTTCTCTGTGGTAGGTTTCAAAAACGGTATTGAACAATTCTGGTTTTCTATTTTCAACAAACCGGATATTCTTGAAAGATGGTACATCAAGAATTTCACTGAAAGAATCATTACTCCAAAGTACATCTCCGGATTCCAAATTATAAGCAATAATCCCAATATCTACCATTTCTAAAATCTTCTGGAGATAGACATATTGCGCTTCGTTTTGAGAATTGATTTCTTTTATCGTTCGGTTAATTTCATTAAAACCTGTATATAAAAACTGAATATCTTTTGGTCCTCTATCTTCAGGAAACCACCTAGAGAAATCACGATACTTTACAGCTTCAAAAAAGTCTTCCATAGCAACAAAACGACGTTTTACAAAATTGTATGTGCTACCTACTAAATAAAGTGTTACAATGGTTAGTATAATGGAATACGCTGTTTTGTCAACATAAATAGTGTAAATAAGACCTATGATAGCTCCAACAAGAAGTAGTATTCTAAAAAAAAGTTTAAAGATGTAACCTCTATAGTTCATACTTCTCTAATCGTCTATATAAAGCTGCTCTGGTGATGCCAAGCTCTTTGGCAGATTTAGAAACGTTACCTTTGTTTTTTTCTAAAACGGTTAGAATTGCATTTTTTTCTAAGTCGTCTAAATTTAAACTCTTAGTTTCAAGACGAGTTGTTGAAGTGGGGCGTTCAATGGATGAGAATACCAAATCATCAGGTTTTAAAACTGAACCATCCGTCATAATTACGGCACGTTCTAAAACATATTGAAGTTCTCTTACATTTCCAGGAAAGTCGTGTTTTTTTAATTTGGAGATAAAACCAGAATCAAACGTAAAAGGATTCTTGTTATATTTTTCGGCATATAAAGAAACAAAGTGTCTTGAAAGTTCCGTAATGTCAGTACCACGATCTCTTAAAGGAGGTACGGTGATATCAACAGTGTTAATTCTATAGATTAAATCTTTTCTGAATTTTTTCTCGTCTGCTAATGTTTTAGGACCAATATTAGTAGCACAAATCAATCTAATATCAATAGGAATAGCTTCGTTAGAACCCAAAGGTGTCACTTGCCTATTTTGAAGCACAGTCAATAATCTTACTTGTTGTCCCAAACTAATATTACCAATTTCATCTAAAAATAAAGTCCCGCCGTTTGCAGCTTCGAAACGTCCTTTTCTATCTTCTCTGGCATCTGTAAAAGCTCCTTTTCTGTAGCCAAATAATTCGCTTTCAAATAATGATGAAGTCAGTGCTCCAACATCTACTTTAATAAAAGGTTGATCTCGTCTATTTGAATTATCGTGAAGTGCTCTCGCAATTAAATCTTTACCTGTTCCATTTTCACCTAATATTAAGACATTTGCATCTGTTGGCGCTACTTTTTTGAGCTTCACAAAAACGTCATTCATAACATCACTGTCACCAATAATCTCAACACTATTAGAATTTAGATGTTCTTTTTTAGTACGGTTAGATTTTTTGCTCTCTAATATAGTCGTGATGGTTTCTATGATTTTCTCGTTCTTCCAAGGCTTCATTAAAAAGTCGGATGCACCTTCTTTGAGACCTTTTATCGCTAAATCAATATCAGCATAAGCGGTCATAAGAACTACAGCGGTTTCAGGCTTTTGTTTCCTAATTTTATTTAACCAAAAAATGCCTTCATTACCCGTATTTACCAAACCATTAAAGTTCATGTCCAAGATGATAATGTCGTAATTAACACGCTCTATTTGCGCAGAAATATTGCTAGGATTCTTTTCCGTTACGACTTCTTTGACGAGTGGCTTTAATAGCAATCGTAATGCTGTTAAGACATCAACATCGTCATCAATTACTAATATTGTAGCGTTTTTTAATACCATCTCTACAATATTACAATTTTATATTCAGCTTATAAAGATTGTAAAATCAAAAATATTGAATTGTACAAAAGTGTGCATTTCCGAACATAAAGTGTACCAAAACCGAACACTTTTAGATTTAATTAAAAATTTAAACATTTGATTTTTAGACTCTTGTTGTTTTGGCATCATCTTTATTGTATGAACAGTGTAAATCAAAAATTAAAAATGGACGTTCCAATTCAAAAGAAAAAATTTTCAAATAAAAAGATCGGACTTGCTTTAGGTGTATTAGCCATAATAGGTTTAATCGTATATGTTGTTCTCCAAACTTCAGGTGGTTCAAAACTGAATGTCGAAAAGGAGCGCATTTCCATCAACACGGTTTCCAAAGATGTATTTCAAGAGAATATCCCTGTAAATGGAATTGTATTGCCAATAACTACTATTTATTTAGACGCTTTAGAAGGTGGGCGAGTAGAGGAAAAGTTTGTAGAAGATGGAGCTATGTTGAAAAAAGGTGAGCCTATTTTAAGATTGTCGAATACAGATTTAGAATTGAGTCTAGTCAATCAAGAAACTTCAGTTTATAACCTATTGACTCAAATGCAAATCTCGCAAAATGCAGCACGCCAGAACACTATTAACAGGCAAAATCAATTTACGGATGTTGAAAATAATTTGATTGAAGCAGAACGTGTATATAATTTAAACAAGCGTCTATATGAAAAAGGAGCGATAGGAAGAATGGACTACGAATCTTCTAAAAATAATTATGAGTATCAAAAAGAACGCATGAAATTAGCCGAACAGGTATTGTCTGAAGATTCTATTTCATCAAAACTTGAAGTCAGCCAAGCAAAAAATTCTTATGCCAGAACACAAAGTGCTTTAGAGCTGATGCGGAAAAAGGTTGGGGATTTGGTAGTACGTGCACCAATTGACGGACAGTTAACGTCGCTAGACGCCGAAATAGGTCAATCTATAAACAAAGGCACACGTTTAGGGCAAGTTGATGTAACGAGTGGTTACAAAGTACGAGTCGATATTGATGAGCATTATATTTCTAGAATTTATAACGGTCAAAGAGGAACGTTTGAACTCAATAACAAAACCTACACTTTAGAAATCAAAAAAGTGTTTACGCAGGTGACGAATGGTCGTTTTCAAGTGGATATGAAATTTGTGGACGAAGTTCCAGAAGGTATTAGAAGAGGTCAAAACTTGCAAATTAGAGTGGCTTTAAGTGCAGAAAAAGAAGCCTTGTTAGTTGCAAAAGGTGGATTTTTTCAAAAAACAGGCGGTAACTGGATTTTTAAAGTGAGCGAAGACGGAAATACAGCATATAAGGTAAACATTAGGCTAGGAAGTCAAAACACAGAATTTTACGAAGTGTTAGAAGGATTAAATCCTGGTGATAAGGTGGTGACATCGAGTTATGATTCCTTTGGTGATACCGAAGAACTTATTTTAAAATAAAGAACAGACTATAAATTTTAGGCCTAAAGCCAAGAGCTAGATACAATCAATAAAAAACGAATACAATGATACAAATTACGGACTTAGAGAAATTTTACAAAACTGAAGAAGTGCAAACCATTGCTTTAAACAAGTTGTCATTTAATGTAAAGGAAGGTGAGTTTGTTGCTATTATGGGACCTTCAGGATGTGGGAAATCGACCTTGTTAAACATCTTAGGTTTATTAGATGATCCAGATGGAGGAAGTTTTATGTTCAACGGAACTGAAGTCGCTGGTTACAATGAAAGAAAGCGTTCAGAATTACGTAAACACAATATTGGTTTTGTGTTTCAGAGCTTTAATCTTATCGACGAACTTACGGTTTTTGAAAACGTAGAACTGCCATTAATCTACACAGGTGTAAAACCAGCAGAACGCAAAAAACGAGTGGAAGCCGTTTTAGAAAAAATGCAAATTATGCATCGTCGTAATCACTTTCCACAACAACTTTCTGGAGGTCAGCAACAACGTGTAGCTGTAGCAAGAGCAGTTGTAAATAACCCGAAATTAATCTTGGCAGATGAGCCAACCGGTAATTTGGATAGTACTAATGGTAATGAAGTGATGGACTTGTTAATTGATTTAAATGAAGCAGGAACAACAATCATAATGGTAACACACAGCGAACACGATGCTAAGTATAGCCATAGAATTATAAGAATGTTAGATGGGCAAAAAGTAACGGAGAATATTTTGGCATAAATCGACTTTCATCAATCAATCAGGTGGAAATACTTCAGTGTAGAATTAATCAAATAACCAATCAACTATACTGAAGTGTTGAAGCCAAATCAATCAAAATACGAATAGTCCACCTATACTAGAACTTTGGCGGATAAATAATCTTAGAACCATGCTTAAAAATTATTTCAAAATAGCGTTTAGAAACCTTCTTAAAAACAAAGTGTACTCATTTATCAATATTTCTGGTTTGGCTATTGGTATGGCTGCAACTATACTTATTGGATTATGGGTAGCGGATGAATTAGGATACAATGACTATTTTAAAAAGAAATCTAAAATAGCCCAGATTTTTCAGCACCAAACTAGTAATGGGGTTATAGAAACAGATGCAGCAGTACCGAGGCCATTGGAGTTTGAAATCCGTAAAGATTATGCAGATAATTTTGAATATGTAGTGATGTCTTCTTGGACACAACCAAGGTATCTTAAATATGGTGAAACAAATATTTATAGAGCGGGTAATGCCATGCAGGAAAATGGGCCAGAGATGCTTAATTTAAGAATAATTGAAGGTGTAAAAGATGGCTTAAAGGAAAAAAAGTCAATAATGTTATCGCAGTCTACCGCAAAAGCGCTTTTTGGTTCTGAACAAGCTGTAGGTAAAATAATTAAGGTTAATAGTGAAGATGACTTAGCTGTTACAGCAATTTATGAAGATATTCCTGAGAATAATTCATTTAGTGATATGGATTATATTTTTCCATGGAAGCACTATATCACCACACAACCATGGGTCGAACGCTCAGCAGAATACTGGGATAATAACTCTTTTCAGATGTTTGTTCAGATTAACGAGAACACTTCCATGGATGAGGTGACCTCAAAAATTACACACATTAAACAAAGAGTATATCCTGAAAGTATTGATAATAATCCTGAGTACTTTCTTTTCCCAATGAAAGATTGGTATTTAAGAGGAGATTTCGAAAACGGCGTACAAAATGGAGGCCGCATAGAAAACGTTTGGTTATTTGCTATAATAGGTGTTTTTGTACTGTTATTGGCATGCATAAACTTCATTAATTTGAGTACAGCACGCTCAGAGAAACGAGCAACCGAAGTAGGTATTAGAAAATCCATTGGCTCACAACGTGGGCAGTTAATTTTTCAATTTTTAACGGAGTCTTTTTTAATAGTCCTATTATCTTTTGTAGTTGCTTTAGGTATTGTTTTATTGTTTTTAAATGGTTTCAATAACTTGGCAAGTAAAGTTATAGTTTTCCCGTGGACTAATATTCAATTTTGGCTAATATCATTAGTGTTTATTATACTAACGTCCTTTTTGTCAGGAAGCTATCCGGCATTGTATTTATCGTCTTTTAATCCAGTTACGGTTTTAAAAGGGACATTTAAAGCAGGTCGTTTTTCGGCATTACCGCGAAAAATTTTAGTTGTTGCTCAATTTACAATTTCAGTGGCTTTGATAATTGGTACGCTGGTGGTGATGAATCAAATTCAGTTTTCTAAAGACAGACCAGTTGGCTATAATAAAGAAGGATTGATACAAATTCCTGTAATGAGTTCAGAATTTGTAGGAAAGCACGAAACGATGCGAACACAATTCTTAGCTTCTGGTGGAGCAATAAGTATGACAACTATGAGTAGTCCAACGACGGAGGTGTGGTCTAATCGTGGTGGTTACACTTGGGATGGCAAGCCAGAAGGTTTTCAAGAAGATTTGGCTTATACCGAAGTAAGTTACGATTTTGTTAAAACCTTAGGTTTAAAGATTAAGGAAGGACGAGGTTTTTCTAGAGAATTTGCTACAGATTCTAACGCAGTCATTCTTAATGAAACAGCTGTAAAATATATGCAGATTCAGAACCCTATAGGTAAATTTATAAGAGATCCTGATACCGAAGACCCTAATCCACCTATGAAGATTATTGGTGTGGTAGAAGATATGATTATGCAATCACCTTACAGTCCTGTAAAACAATCTATGTATGTTTTTGATTTTTATGGAAATATCGCTTATTACAACCTAAGGTTAAACCCCAATAAAAGCACTTCTGAAAACTTAGCGCTTATTGAAAGTGTATTTAAAAGTAATTTTCCAAGCACTCCATTTGATTATCAATTTATTGACGAACAATACGGAATGAAATTTAGGTCGGAAGAGCGTTTAGCAAGTTTAGCAAGAGTATTTACTGCTTTAGCAATTTTTATTAGCTGTTTAGGCTTATTTGGTTTAGCATCTTTTGTTGCCGAGCAACGTACTAAGGAAATTGGTGTTCGCAAAGTATTAGGAGCATCTATTAGTCAGCTATGGTTACTGCTATCAAAAGAATTTATTACTCTAGTAGTCATAGCTTTGTTAATTGCTTCACCAATTGCATATTACGTTATGGGAGAGTGGTTGCAGAAATTCAGTTACCGTACAACGGTAAGTTGGGACGTTTTTGCCATAGCTTGTATAGGAGCCTTAATTATTACGTTAATTACAGTGAGCTTTCAAGCGATAAAAGCGGCAACGTCCAATCCTGTAAAATCGCTTAGAACAGAATAAATCAATCAAACAATAAACAATGATGTTTCAGAATTATTTAAAAATAGCACTTAGGAACCTTTGGAAGAATAGAACATTTACTGCACTTAATATTTTGGGGCTTACGGCTGCATTTGGTGTGGCGATTTTATTGGGTATGTTTGCTGTTTTTCAATTATCATATGACCGTTTCCACGAACACGGCGACTCTATTTACCAAGTATATTCAGAAGATAGTTCCCCAAATGGAATAGAAGCTAATACTTCTAAATCTGAACCTTTTGCCGCAGCACTTAAAGAAGAGACTACGGGAGTCGAGAAAATAACACGATATAATGGATCGGGACTATTGTTGAATTATAAGGATAAACAGCTTGGTATGAGCTGCGCCTATGTTGACCCCGATTTTTTTGACATGTTCAGCTTTCCCATAATCGAAGGGGATACTCAAAACCCAATAACTTCTGAATCTTCAATTGCAATTACCAAGTTGGCTTCGAAGCGTATATTCGGAGATGAAAATGCCATTGGCGAAACGGTTTCTATTTTACGCGATGAGGAAATGGTACCATTTACGGTTTCAGCTATAATTGAAGACTTTCCAGAGACCAGTTCAATGGGGTTTGATGTGGTTTTAAATTTTAAAAGTCAAGGGGAACATGCTTATACTAGAGGCATTGGACGCTGGGATGTTGAGAATCACGAGGTATATATGCAACTTGCAGAAGGAGTAAATCCTCAACAATTTGAAAAAAGTACAAAAGATTTTACAGAACTACATTATAAAGATGAGATTGACAATGCCAAACGCGATGGTATTCAGCCAAACAGTAATGGTCATTACAGGCAAATAAAACTTTTGCCGTTGGCAGATATTCGATTTGCTAATTTTAATGTAGGTCCAGTGACTGTCAGTCGCACTATGCCTTATCTAGTTTTAGGCATTGCCATTTTAATTCTGTTTATCGCTTGTGTGAATTTTGTGAATATGAGCATTGCTAAAAGCGACCAAAGATTACGTGAAATAGGCATGCGTAAAACACTAGGAGCAAATAACAAACAATTGTTTTTTCAGTTTTGGGGTGAAAGTGTTTTGGTATTTTTAGTGTCTACAGGTTTGGGAGTTTTTACTGCGGCGTTGTTGCTGCCTTCTTTTCAAACGTTATTTAGAACCAAAGCCTCATTTACGACGTTGTCAAGCCCGACTTTATTAATTGTTATGGTGTTGACTGTTGTTCTTATTACTTTGATTGCAGGGGGGTATCCTGCCGTATTGATGAGTCGTCTTGGAACATTGCAAAGTTTAAAAGGTAAATTAGAAATCAACGGAAAGAATTATTTACGTAATGGTTTAATGGTTTTGCAATTTGGGATCGCCATATTACTTATTAGTGGCACACTTGTACTTTGGAATCAAGTAGAGTTTATGCGAACCAAAGATTTAGGATTCAACAAAGACCAGGTCATTGCTTTTCCATTAAATGGAACTCGAAACGATCAACAGGCGCTGAAATTACTTAGGAATTCTCTTCAAGAGAAAACCAATATTGTTAGCATAACAGCATCTAATAATATTTTGGGTCTTGGTAAAGACGGCTCGCGTTCTACAAGCATTCTGGGATTTGACTATAAAGGTCGAGGTGTAGACACCCATATGCTGGTTGTAGATGCTGATTATATTGAAACCTTGGATTTAAATTTGGTTGAAGGTCGCTCATTCAGAAAAAATCTTGCTAGTGATAGTTTATCGGTTATCATCAATGAATCCATGGCAAAACAACTTAATGAAGAAGACGTATTAAACTCTCAAATAGATCTAGATAATGCTGTATACTCAGTTGTAGGGGTAATAAAAGATTTTAATTTTAAAGAGCTAGACCAAGCTATTGAGCCTCTAACATTATTCGCGTCTTCTAACTCAAATTTGCGTAATGCCTATGTGAAAGTTGTGCCACAAAATTTGGAGCAGTCTTATAATGATGTTAAAGCAGCGTGGAATAAAATTGAACCCAATGCAGAATTTCAAGGCTCATTTTTAAATGAAAATATAGACCGCACACTGCGTAATGAACGTACGATGGCAACGATGATTGGAAGTGGGTCCATTTTAGCTATTATACTGAGTTGTATTGGTCTTTTTGGGATGTCATTACTTATTGTAGCACAAAGAAGAAAGGAAATAGGAGTGCGTAAAATTGTTGGTGCAAGTATATCTTCTATTACAGTGCTTTTAACTAAAGATTTTCTAAAATTGGTAGCTATAGCTTTTGCTGTTGCTACGCCAATAGCATGGTGGGCAATGCATCAATGGTTGCAAAATTACGCTTACCATATTGATCTCAATATTTGGATATTCCTTATGGCTGGTGGTATTGCGGTAGTGATAGCGATACTAACCATAGCTGGAAAAACGATTAAAGCAGCAACAGCAAATCCTATAAAATCACTTAGAACAGAATAAATCAGTTAATCAATCAAAAAACGAATAATCATGATTAAAAATTATTTCAAAATTGCTTGGAGAAATCTTATGAAGCACAAAGTGTTTTCTCTAATCAACATTATTGGTTTAACAATAGGATTAAGTGCCTCGTTTGTAATTGGTTTGATGATTTATTATGATTCAACTTTTGATACCTTCCATAAGGATGGTGATCGCATCTACAGAGTGGTTTCAGATTTTTACAGTCAGGAAGGCATGGGATATAACCCAGGAATCACACTAGCTTTGGAAGATGCTATTAAAGACAATTCAAATTTTGAAATTGTCAACGGATTTTATATGGAAAGACCAATGAAGGTCGAAAATAAAGCTAATGATTTAGAATTTAAGTGGCCTAATTTTGTCATTTTCACGACGCAAGACTACTTCAAAATGTTTAAGTATAATTTTTTGGCAGGTGATGCGTCTAATGTGTTATCGCGTCCAAATAACGTTGTATTAACAGAAAAGCGTGCTGCAGACTATTTTCCAGATATGCCTCCTGCCGATATTATAGGAAAAACGTTGGTTTATAATGATTCTCTCAATATCACTGTAACTGGTATTGTAGAAAACTTTAAAGAGCGAACCGATTTTGTTTTTGAGGAGTTTATTTCCCGTCCTACACTTTTACAGACTAGATTAAGGGACAATGTTTTAAACAAAGAGTGGGATAATATAACTTCAGATTCCCAGCTTTATGTAAAAGTAAGTAATTCAGCAAATTTGCTTGCAGTTCAAAAGCGATTTGACGATTTGGCTAAAGAGCATCGCAGTGAAGATTCAAAAAAATATGGCTATGAGCAGCGATTTAAATTACAACCACTTGACGATATTCATTTTAATGAAAACTATGGTATTTACGATTGGAGTAAAGGGCAAGCAAGTAAATCCTTATTAACAAGTTTAGCCTTAGTTGCCTTATTTCTTTTGGTTTTAGGATGTATCAACTTTATAAATCTAAATACGGCACAAGCATCTCAACGTGCAAAAGAAATTGGCATTCGTAAAACCTTAGGAAGCTCTAGAAAACAGCTTATAGGTCAATTTATGGGTGAAACATTTTTACTCGTCATTATGTCTGCGCTTTTATCGTTACTACTTTCTAAATGGCTTATTAATGTGTTTTCTGATTTCGTACCAGAAGGATTAGATTTTGAGCTGTTTAAATCACCAATTATAATAATAGGTGTTTTAGTACTATTACTTTTGGTCACGTTTTTATCAGGATTTTATCCAGCATTGATATTGTCCAAATTCAATACCGTTTCTGTATTAAAAAATCATTTGGCTATTGGTGATAAAAAAGTGAAACTGCGTAAATTTTTAACTGTATTTCAGTTTAGTATTGCTCAGGTATTTATCATCGCTACTTTATTGGTGAGTAAGCAGATTAATTATTTATTAAGCAAGGATATGGGTTTTGAAACAGATGCTATCGTATCTGTTTACAGCCCAAGAGGTGAGCGGGAAATTTCTAAAAAAGAAATCTATGCCGAAAAATTAAGAGCTATCCCCGAAATTAAGGATATAAGTATTGGTGGGAATGCACCTGCATCTTTTTCAACAAGCAGTAGTACGGCTATCTATTTAGATGGTGAAAAGGAAATTAACGCTGAATTGCAATTTATTTTTGGTGATACCAAATATTCAGAATTATTTGAATTAGATATTCTAGCAGGAAGAACGATTAGGAATGATACCGTTAAAGAGCTTGTCATCAATGAGACATTCAGAAAAAAACTAGGTTTTGCTACTCCTGAAGATGCCATTGGTAAAACTGTGGTATTAAGTGAAGAAAATATTCCTATTGTTGGAGTGATGTCAGATTTTCATCAGCGATCTTTAAAAAGTGATATTAAGCCAATGGCTTTCCGTGGAGATTGGTATCGACCAAATTGGAGTCAATTTCAGGCAGTTCATATTGCATTTCAAAACGAATCATCGGATAATTTTAAAGGAACACTTTCAAAAATTGAGAATGCTTATAAATCAGTTTATGCTGAAACAGATGATTATCGTGTTGAGTTCTTAGATGAAACTATTCAGCGTTTTTACAATCGAGAACAAAAAGTTTCCAAACTCTTAAATTGGTCAACGGGTTTATCTATTTTAATTAGTTGCTTAGGCTTATTTGGTCTTGTGATTTATACTACAAACCGTAGAGTAAAAGAAATTGGAGTACGCAAAGTTTTAGGCGCATCATTATTTCAAATTAACACCTTATTGTGTAAAGAGTTCTTAGTGTTGGTAGCCGTCACATTCATTATAGCTTCACCAATTGCATGGTACGGCATCAATAATTGGTTACAGGATTTTGCATATAAAACAAGTATCAGTTTCTGGGTGTTCTTATTAAGTGGTTGCGCGATGATTTTCTTTGCTTTATTAGTGATAAGTGCGAAAACACTACAGGCAGCAAATGCTAATCCTGTGGATTCGTTACGTTCAGAATAATAGCAATGCGTTATAAAACAGGTGTCCGATTACGAACAAAAACTGTATCGAAATCGAACAATTTTATTTTTAATATTAATTCAAGTTGTTGATATTGAGTGTGTTATTGTTTTGGCATCATCTTGACTATATATAACAGTATAAAAAATTAATGTATTCATTCTGAAAAACAACCATGATATTAAATTACATCAAAATAGCGTTTAGAACTTTATTGAAAAATAAAGGGTATAGTTTCCTTAATATTTTTGGATTAGCGATTGGTATTACTTGTGCTAGCCTCATCTTTCTTTGGGTTGCGGATGAACTTAGTTTTAATAAAAACTTTGATAAGCAAGATCAAATTTACTATGTGCCAACTAATCAGAACTATGAAGGAGAATGGCGAACATTTTATTCTACACCGGGACCATTAGCCCAAGATATGTTAGACGAAATTCCTGGTATAATTAGAGCTACGCGTTCTAGTTTTGAAGAGCGTTTATTCGTTGTTGGTGATAATTCTATTACAAGACTTGGGTGCTATGCAGATATAGACTTTTTAGAAATTTTTAGTCTAAAGTTTCTTGAGGGTAATAGAGAAGATGCTTTTGTTAACCCTGAAGCTATTGTATTAACACAAGAAACAGCAGAACAGCTTTTTGGTAAGGGGGAAAAAGCACTTGGAAAAGTTGTTAGGGTTAGTAATAAAGATAATTATTTAGTAACAGGTGTTATAGAAAACCTTCCAAATAATGTGTCATTTCCTTTTAGTTGGATAGCGCCTTTTGAACGTTATGCAGAAGGTGAAGAATGGATGAACTTTTATGGAAATAACTTTGCGGACACCTTTGTAGAACTTGCACCAGAAGCCAATTTTGAAACTGTGGATACTAAGGTAAGACAAATCATTTCTACTAAGGATGAAGATTTATCAGATTATGCTTTTCTACATTCCATTAAAAATTGGTATTTGCATTCTAAGTTCGAAGGTGGTAAAATAGTTGGTGGTCGTATAACTTATGTGCGTTTATTTACAATTATAGCATTTGTAATTCTATTAATTGCTTGCGTCAACTTTATGAATTTAAGTACTGCTCGAAGTGAACAACGCGCTAATGAGGTAGGCGTCCGTAAAGCGATGGGATCTGGACGTAGACGATTAATTGCACAATTTATTTCTGAAGCTTTAATACTATCAATTATAGCTACAATTTTTAGTGTGGTGATGCTCGCTATCATATTGCCACAGTTTAATCTCATCATAGATAAAAACTTAACATTAGGATTATCAAACCCAACGCATATTTTCAGTCTTATTGCCGTGGCAATTGTCTGTGGACTTCTAGCTGGATTTTATCCGGCATTTTACTTATCGTCTTTTAAATCTGTAGAAGTTTTAAAAGGTTTAAAAGTTACTGAAGGTTCAGCAACACTCATAAGAAAAGGATTGGTTGTTGGCCAGTTTACAATTTCAATAGTATTTATTATTGTCACAATTTTAGTGTATCAGCAAATTCAATATGCAAAAAACAGAGAGCTAGGATACAATAAAGATCAACTCTTGTCTATGCGAATTGACCGTGATTTTATACCAAAATTTAATGTAGTTCAACAAGAATTGATTAGAACAGGTTCTGTAGACAACGCCACATTATGTAACTCTGAACTTCTATCTGGCGGAAATAATGGGTCAGGATTTACATGGAAAGGAGGAACAGATACTGAAGATGTTTTAATTTCCTTTAGAAACGTCACGCAGAGCTTTTTTGATACTACAGGTATGGAAATCATTGAAGGTAGAGGATTTAGTAATACTGTGGAAACAGATAGCACATCTGTTTTAATCTCTGAATCCTTAGCTAAAATGATGGGTGACGAAAGTCCGATAGGAAATATTATTAACAGAGGAGATGATGTTATGGAGGTTGTTGGCGTTGTTAAAGATTATGTTTATGGTGATATGTTCGATACTAGTGATCCTGTACTATTTATGCACTTTCCTGATTATGCTAGGTATATGCTTATAAAAACAAAGGCAGGAGTGCCTATTAACAAAGTACTTTCAGATATTGAAGCGGTAATGAAAACCCATAATCCAGCATTTCCATTTGAATATACATTTGTAGATGATGCTTTTAATGAAAAGTTTAAAAACGAACAGTTAGTCGGAGAGTTATCTCAAATATTCGCCATATTGGCTATTCTTATTTCTTGTTTAGGGCTTTTTGGATTAGCAGCTTATACTGCACAGCAACGCAGAAAAGAAATTGGTGTACGTAAAGTTTTAGGAGCAAGTGTATCTGGTATAGTAAAGTTACTTTCTAAGGATTTTTTAAAACTTGTCATAATATCTATTGTCTTAGCAATTCCAATAGCTTGGTATTTTATTCAAGATTGGCTCCAAGATTATGCATATCGTATAGAAATTAATTGGTGGGTTTTTATAATCGCTGGAGTAATTGCAATTCTAATTGCGATGGTTACGGTTAGTTTTCAGGCGATTAAAGCGGCAATAGCAAATCCTGCAGATAGTTTAAAAACCGAATAATATTATAAAATCACAAATCAATCGCATAGACTAAAAATAAAGTAAAAATGGTAAATACATTATTAAGCTTAAACGAGGCAACACGTACTGTCAATTCAGGAAGTAATAAAGTAACGTTATTAGATAACATCAACTTACAAGTTAAGGAAGGAGAATTTATTTCGCTTATGGGACCTTCAGGTTCAGGCAAGTCTACATTACTGAATTGTATTGGCATGTTAGATAGCTTTACAGGTGGTGGTTATACATTTTTAGGTGAACCTGTGCATAGCATGAAAGAAAAAAATAGGTCTAAACTTTATAAAGAATATATAGGGTTTGTGTTTCAGGCTTATCATTTAATTGATGAGCTAAACGTTTGGGAAAACATCGAAACCCCCTTGTTATATAAAAATGTAAAATCTTCTGAGCGTAAGGCCATGGTAGCTGATATGTTAGACCGTTTCAATATCGTAGGTAAAAAGAATTTGTTTCCACAACAACTAAGTGGTGGACAGCAACAATTGGTTGGAATTGCAAGAGCACTCATCGGAAAACCAAAATTGATTTTGGCAGATGAACCAACAGGAAATCTAAACTCAAAGCAGAGTACAGAAATTATGGACTTGTTTTCTCAATTGAATAAAGAAGGAGTAACCATAATACAAGCCACACATTCAGAAAAGAATGCATCCTATGGGTCAAGAATCATTAATTTATTGGACGGAAAAATAGTCTCAGAATAAAACGATTTTAAACGTTTCGATTGTCCCTTTGAGGGAACTTTACGGGTGTTTAATTAAGATATAACCATGAAAAATAGATATAAAATATTAGCCATCACAATTTTGATGGGTTTAGTAGGATACACTCAAGATCTTAATCAGAAAACTTACTCTTTAGACGAATGTATATCAATTGCCTTGGAGAATAATCTCGATTTAAAATCATCTGAACTTAGCGTAAACTCAGCAAAAATAAACCATCAACAATCAAAAGCTAATTTGCTGCCTAGTATAAACGGAAATTTTAATCTAGGCGTTAATGATGGTAGGAGTATCGATCCATTTACAAATGATTTTATAAATCAGGAATTAACATTCTCTAATATGGGTTTAAGTTTAGATATGACCATTTTTAATGGATTTAGGTTATTAAATTCGGCTAAGCAAAATAGCTTGAATAGAAAGGCATCCGAGTTAGAAAATGAGGCAGCTCAACAAGATTTAGTTTTGAATGTGACTTTAGCTTATTTGCAAGTTTTAAACAGTAAAGCGGTTTTAGACTTAACAAAGCAACGTTATCAGACTACTAAGGAACAATTAAAAAATCAAAAAGAGTTTTATGAAAATGAATCCGGAAACCCTGCTGATTATGCTGATATTTTAGGACAAATTGCTAGTGATGAAACCAGTGTTTTAAATTCGGAGTCTAACTTAAATAATGCAAGATTAGCACTTGTAAGATTATTGAATCTTCCAGATACTATTGAAATTGATGCTGAATCAATTTTACTTGATTTTGAAAAATATGAGCTTTCGGCAGAAGAAGTTTATAATGAGGCACTTCAAAATTTAGCAACATTTAAAGCTAATGAATTAAGAATTGAAGCTGCAAAGAAAGGGGTTAGTGTGGCAAAATCTCAGTTTACACCAGAGATTTCTATTTTTGGTGGTATAAATACCAATTATTCTAGTGCAGCACAACTTTTCAATTCTACAGGAATTAGCGTCGTAGAGACAGGTGATTTTGTAACAGTAGATGGAGATGATTTGCCAATTATGACCGAACAAACAAATTTTGAAGCAGAAACCATTAGTTATAAAGATCAGCTAGATAATAATTTAAACACAGTAATTGGTGTTGCGGTAAATGTCCCACTTTTTAATGGCTTTAGAGCTAAAAACAATGTTGTTCTAGAAAAAATTAGAGTAGAAGAGTCTATTTTAGAATTAGAACGTACATACATAGATATTAAAAATGCTATTGCTCAAGTACATTTTGACATGGAAGCGGTTTATAATCGTTATCAAAGTTTACAAAAACAAGTTGAAGCCTACCAAGAGTCTTATCGTATTAATGAAATTAGATTTAAGAATGGTGTGTCTAATTTTCTCAATTATGTCACCAGCAAAAATAATTTGGACAATGCCAAAGTTAATTTAGCCAACACCAAATATGAATATTTACTTCGAGTTAAGGTATTAGATTATTACAGGGGCTTATTTTAAGAAGAATATTTTTCTAGATAGATTTTATATTTTTGATTAAAAAGTCCGATTAGAGTCTTTATGTACTAATTTCTTAAATAAATTAAGTGCTTGGTTCGAGAATAGGTCAATGTTGTGTACAGATTAAAAGCTTCAGTTAAACGCTGAGGCTTTTTTTATAGGTTGATATTTCTTTTTGTAATAAACTTTTTAAACGCTTAAAACTGGGTAAAAAAGTATCAATTGGGTAAAATATACCCAATTGGATGTCTGGGCGAAATACTTTAAAATCAACAAAATCAGTTATATATGGTGTTTTGTTAAAGATTGGAAGAATCTTTGTGCCTTTATAATGTTATTTGAAAATGAAACACTATGTCTGCAAAAACTTCACCTTCCAACCGTATTGATATTGGTCTTGCACTTTTTGTTGTTTTTTTATTAGTCTTTGCTACCAATAGACTGGATAAACGGCATTTTAATACAGTTCAGGATTCTTTAACTACCGTTTATAATGATAGAGTTGTAGCGCAAGATTACGTCTACAAAATGAGCAATGTAATGTCAAAAAAGCATCTTAAAATCCTAGACGCATCTTTATCATATAGTCAATCGAACTTAAATGAAGCGTTTATTGATTTAATGGACAAGTTCTCTACTACTAAATTTACCAGCAAAGAATCACTCACTTTTGAAGATTTAAAGAAAAATTTCAACGCTCTTATGCAACTAGAAAGCAAATCAATAGCCCTTATTGATAAAGATCGGCAAGTTCAGTTCATAGATGCTATAAAAACAGATTTAAATAACCTATCTTTAATACAGGTCTCAGAAAGTAAGTATAAAGTTGGTTTAGCACAACGTAGTCTAGACACTAAAGACCTTATGTCTACCTTAGAAATTGTATTTTTAGTAATAATAGGGTTTACAGTGCAGTTTGCTTTGTTTTATAGGGTGAAAAAATCTATGACAAGAGAAAATAATTAATAGATAGAAGACATTATTTAAATGAACAGTACGGAGTCTGCATTAAAAGAACGTATTAAGGAGTTGACATGCTTGCATGAAGTCTCTTCTATCATAGCTAATACTGATTTTGATTTAATTGAAGACACTATAAAAGCCATAACATTTAGTTTAAAAAAGGCATTTCAGTATCCTAAAAAGACCGAAGTTCTAATTCGGGTTGAAGAAATGGCTATAGGTACAAAAGAATTTGAAAAAGACAATTTCACATTAAGTTCCAATATAGAAATATTTAATGCACCTAAAGGAGAAATTTTGGTGCGTTTACATGTGTCGGAAAAAGAAACGTTAAGCTTTTTAAAGGAAGAGAAACTACTGTTAGATAATATAGCCTTAAAAATTGGAGCACTGTTTGAGCGTATTGAAATACAAAAAAATGAAGCCTCGCTTAAACGACAGATGGAACATGCAGATCGTTTAAGTATTTTGGGAGAGATAACAGCAGGTATTGCTCATGAGTTAAATACACCTTTAGCAAACATTTTAGGCTTTGGTGAGCTTTTGAAAGAAGATTTAAAAACAAATAAAAAGGCCACTTCAGATTTAGATAAAATTATTCAAAATGCCATATTCTCTAGAGAGGTGGTTAAAAAATTGATGTTTTTTGCTTGCGAAATGCCACAAGAAAAAGAGCTTGTCAATCTTATTCCTAATATAAAGAATGCCATTAAACTCTTAGATGCTTCATTTAAAAAAGAACATGTTAAGTACCAGTTAAATATTAAAGAAGACGAGTTGTGGTTAAGAGCGGATCCAATACAGCTTACACAAATTATATTTAACCTTCTCATTAATGCTATATATTTTTCACCAAAAAACAGTGTGGTAAGTATTGAAGCGTCTAGCACCAAAAAAGATGTTGTTTTAAAAATATCAGATGAAGGAGTTGGCTTTAAAACAGAGAATCTCGATAAGGTGTTTCAGCCCTTTTTTACCACTAAGCCACAAGGAGATGGCTCTGGTCTTGGGTTAAGTGTTGTTCATGGTATAGTGGCATCGCATAGAGGAACAATTGAAGCAAAAAATAATACCAAAAAAGGTGCTACCTTTATTGTGAGGCTGCCAAAAGATTAAAAAATATGCAATTACGACAAGAAAATATATTGGTTGTAGATGACGATATACATATTATAGAGTTACTACAACGTCATTTACAATCGTGGAAATTTCATGTGTACAAGGCTATTTCTGTAAAGGAAGCCGTAACAATCTTAAAAGACACAAGAATAGATCTGTTGATTACAGATTTAAAGATGCCAGAGGTTGATGGCTTTGAGCTTATCAAGTTTGTATCAGAGCACTACCCTAAATTACCAAAACTAACGATTACAGGCTATCCTTCTGTACAAGATTCTTTAGCAGCTATAAAATCTGGAGTTACAGACTATCTTACAAAACCATTTACAAAAGACGAATTAAAAAAAGCTATAGATAAGGCGTTACATAAAGGTAATTCGCATACACAAACAAAAAAAACTGAACTAGAAAAGACTAATAATGCCTATGGTGAAATTATAGGTGATTCTGAACAGATTAATGATGTTATTCAGATTATTGAACGTGTAAAAAACAATAAAGCTACAGTTTTTATTAAAGGTGAAAGTGGTACCGGAAAAGAGTTGGTGGCAAGGGCGATTCATTATCAAGGTAAATTTTCTAGAGCGCCATTTATTGCTGTAAATTGTGGTGCCATACCCGAAAATTTGCTTGAAGCAGAATTGTTTGGTTACGTTAAAGGTGCCTTTACAGGTGCAGAAACTAATAGAGATGGTTTTTTTCAGGCGGCAAATGGAGGAACTATTTTTTTAGACGAAATCGGTAATGCTTCGTTGGCTGTGCAATCACGATTATTGCGTGTGCTTCAAGAAAAAGAAGTTGTAAAAGTTGGTGCTACAAAAGCCGAACAAATTGATGTTAGAATCGTTGCTGCAACCAATAGCGACCTCAGAGAAATGATTAAAAAACAAACTTTTAGAGAAGATTTGTTTTACCGACTCACTGTGGTAGAAATAGAAATAGCACCTTTAAGAGACCGAAAAGATGATATACCGCTTTTGGTAGATAAGTTTTTGTTTAAATATGGCATAGAATATAAAGATCGTTTTATAAAAATTGCACCAGAAGCATTAAACATTTTAATGCGATACGATTGGCCAGGAAACATAAGGGAGCTTGAAAATATAGTACAGCGTGCTGTTATAATGAGCGATAAAGTAATTGAGGCAGAGTCGCTACCAAGTCATTTAAAGTATGTTATAGATATGCCTTCGGATGCGTTAGTGCCTCTTAAAGAAATTGAGCGTAGATATATAGAGAAAGTTTTAAGAGCAACAGGAAACAACAAAACTAAAGCTGCAGAAATACTTCAAATAGATCGAAAAACCATACGTCAAAAACTAGCCGATTAAAAGCTTAAATACACTGATACTTTTTTACGCAATTGCGTAAAAAAGTATCAGTACTATTTTTAATTAAATTATTATTGAAACTCTCAAAGTCCTTTTGAATAAAGGGTTTTGAGAGTTTTTTTGTTGTTGGTTAATTTGTTTTGGCATATGCATTGCCTTATACAATACAATAAAAATAACTTTTTAAATGAACCACATAAATATTTGCCCAAGTTGTGTGCATCTTAAAAATTGTGTGCTAACTGCCAAAAAAGACAAAGTATGGTCTTGCAGTGAGTACGAAGAGGAGGATTTGCATTCTAAAGTAATAATGAAAGTAAAAACACCTCAAAATAAAAAAAGACAAGAATTAGAACTGGTTTAAATTTTAAAATAGTAGCGTTATGATTTTTAATGTCCCAGTTGCAATATTGAATACTAAAAATTCGGTAAAGAAAAATAAGTCTTTAAGAAGTAAGTACTTAAATGAAAAGTATCAGGAAAGATCTATCTCTAACAGATACTTTAAGTAGTTGTATTTACTAACAGTAATAAAAAAAACAGTTAATATTAATTATAAAGAATGTCAACATTAACAGCAGAGCTTAAAGAAAAAGCTAAAAAGACACCTCAAAGAGGTATGATGGATAATGTAATGGAGCAGTTTGAGAATGCTGCAACCCAAATCAATTTACATCCAAATATTAAAAAAATATTAAGCATAACCAACAATGAAATCATTGTAAACTTTCCTGTAAAAATGGATAATGGTGATGTAGAAATATTTACAGGTTATAGAGTGCAACACAACAATGCATTAGGACCATATAAAGGAGGCTTGCGTTATCACCCAACAGTAGATATAGATGCAGCTAGAGCATTAGCTATGTGGATGACCTGGAAAACCTCCTTAGCAGGTTTGCCTTATGGAGGTGGAAAAGGAGGTATAAAAATAGATCCTTCTAAATACTCTAAAACCGAGTTAGAGCGTATAACAAGACGTTTTACGTTTGCTTTAGCAGATAATATTGGGCCAGAGCACGATATACCTGCGCCAGATGTTAATACCAATAGTCAAACTATGGCATGGATGGCAGATACTTACATGAGTACAAGACCACCAGCAGAGCGTACAGCAAATCAGCATGTCGTTACTGGGAAGCCAGCCGGAAGTGGAGGACTCGAAGGTCGTGATAGAGCTACTGGTTATGGTGTGTATTTGTCTATAAAGTTTTGGGCGGAAAAGAATAACGAAAGTTTAAAAGGCAAAAAATACATCGTACAAGGTTTTGGTAACGTTGGCTATTGGGCAGCACATTTCTTAGAAAAAGATGGAGCCATTTTAGTAGGTGTACAAGATGCTTTTGGAAGTATTCAAAATCAAGAAGGTATCAATGTTGAAGATTTGTTTAACTATATGCAAATTAACGACGGTAGCATTGCAGATTTTCCAAAAGCTAATGCGGTAGATAAAGACACGTTCTTTGCGCTAGAATGTGATATCTGTATTCCTGCAGCTCTAGGAAATCAAATCACAAAAGAAAATGCACCAAGCATTAAGGCAAAATTAATTGCAGAAGGTGCTAACGGACCAACAAATGTTGAAGGAGAAAAAATCTTAATAGAGAGCGGAGTAACCATCATACCAGATATTCTGTGTAACTCTGGTGGAGTTGTGGGTAGCTATTTTGAATGGTTGCAAAATCGTAACGGAGAGCTATGGCAGTTAGACGAGGTTATGGCAAAGCTAGATAAAAAGCTAAAAGAATCTTTCGATAAAGTTTACGATTATGCAACTGTAGAAGGGGTAGATATGAGAACTGCTGCATTTAGTATTGCTATTAAACGTATAGAAAAAGCATATATAGAAAGAGGTATTTTTCCTTAATAAATAAATAAAGTCTAGGTAAATGAAATACGGAAGTTTAATATTAGAGAAGAAAGAGTATGTGTATTTAAAGCGCATACTCAATATCTCTGGTTATGCTGAAGATCATGAAAGGCAAGAGTGTTTATTGAAGCTTTTTGAGGAGTTAAAATCAGCACATATTCTAAACAATGACCAAATGCCAGATGATGTTGTAAGATTTAATAGTACGGTTACGGTAGCATACGAAAACGGAGTTAAAAAGACGGTGCAGGTTGTGATACCTTCTGAGAGGGACTTTAGAAATAACAAAATATCAGTTTTAACTCCTTTAGGATCTGCTTTAATTGGCTATTCTAAAGACGATAGTGTTATATGGAGTTTTCCACAGGGAAATGAAGAGATTCTTATTTCTGAAGTTAAACAAGAAAGAGAACTAGATAAGACTAACTTTTCTATTTAAATATTATTATGAATTCAATAGAAGATAAAATATATAATCATGATACTGATCTAGATATCACTCATAAGATCAATTCTATGGAGTTAAACAATTGGATAAACCATCTTCAGTACATAAAGAAGGAGCTTAGCAATTTTATAAGTATTTGTACGAAGGAGCTAAACAGTAAGTTAGAAAGTCCTGTTGTAATCCAAAGATTTAAGAAAAAGCAAAAAGAAAACGATACATTACTTAATGCGCTTTTGCAATACAATGGTGCAAGAGCTAAGATTATAGAGTGTGAAGATACCGAGTGCGACATGGTGTACATATCAGAACACGAGAGTTATAGAAGAAGCTATATCTATCATTTAGATAAATATAGAAGACTTAAAGATGAGTTTTTTAACAGTATAAAAGGAAAATTTACACTATTAAAAATAAGCTAATATTAGCCGCTGTTTAATAAGTGTACTAAATGTATAAAGTAGATGAGCATAGAAGATTGTGCCTTTATAAAGATCTAAAAGAGATCGAATTATGGTTATACAATCTAGAAATTATAAACGAAGACTTAAATCATTTCAAAACCCTAGAAAAACAGTTGATTAAAAGCGATTCGTTAGCCTATAAAATAAAAGCAAACCAGAGATCAAATGTACTATTAATGGCAAGCTTATGTAAGTACGAAAACGAATTAAAAACCGAATTAGAATACAGTAAAACCAAGTATGATAACGTTAGAGCTAAGCACCATATGCAAAAACGTAAAAGTTATGTAGACTACATACAGAGTTATACCAAATTTAAAAATGAGGTATATCGGGTTTTATTAATTTTTAAGAGATAGGAAAAATAAACCTACTTAATCTTTATTTAGAATCACAAAGCCGTATAATTTGATTGATTGCAAAAGCTAGATTTATTTTAGGTTTTGTGTGCAAACCGCAAAGTTAGTTGTCTTTGCGGTTTCTTAAAAATATTGTAGAATAATAAAAATCATAGCACAATGAAGAAAATACTAATTCAAACAGATTTTTCACATGTTAGTTGTCAAACCATCGACTCCGTCTTAAAACTCTTCAAAAATAAGACCTGTGATTTTTATTTTCTAAATACCTATACATATAATATCAAAGGTTTAGATGCGTTAAGTTTACTTCATGTAGATGAGGAATGGTATGATAAACCAAAGGAAGAATCAGAAGATAAACTAGCAAAGTTAATTGGTTACTACACAAAAAAGTATTTGATGAGCAATCATAATTTTCATTCAATTTCAGAGTATTCTACACTAGTAGAGGCTGTTAAGAAGCATCAGCAGCGTTTAGGAATAGATTTGGTTATTCTTTCTAGTGGAATTAATGAAGATTTAGATAAAGAAAATAAGCTTGTGTTAGAACAAATCCGTGAGTGTCCAGTGTTGCTTTTGCCTGCGATTACACATATAGATAATAAGCTGAGTATTACTATTGCCGCAGATTTTAAACAAACCATAAATACAGACCAAATAGATCAATTTAGACTAGGTCTTGGTCGAAAAAAAATTGAAATTGGGATTTTAGTCTTGGATGAGCAGAATAGATTATCTGAGGATGTAGCAAGAAACCTCAAAACATTTATAGCATATCTTAAACAGTTTCAAAACACAAAAATAAATCTTGAGTACGCAAGGGACAAAAAACAGCTTAAAGCTTACGCCTCTCAACATCTTAATGGTATTATGTGTCTAGTCGATAAGAAGCCTTCATTTTTGAGAAAAATAGGTTTACATAAGTCCCATTTAGTTTCAAGATTAAAACAGCTGAGCACCAATTCAGTATTGGCTATTCATCAATAAAAGAAAAGTATAAACAACACTTATATTGAATCTCTATTTTAATATTTGTTAGTTAGCCGAAATGTAGAAATCTTATGTTTTAATTGTTAAGAAGTTTTAATTTATACGATAATGCATTTCAATGACAACCGCAAGAATTTTAATGTTCTTGCGGTTATTTGTTAGGCGACTTAACAAATTTCATAACAATGCAAGTTTAGGATTAGATATAGGATATGATGCAGCTGTTTTTGGAGGTAGCGTTTCTGATTTTGCATTGTACTCTCATTTGGTAGAAAATAGTGAAGGTACTCCAATGGCAATACAAGCTGTTAATTCTAGTGATACATTAGATATTATTCCTTTAGGTGTAAACTCAAATCAAGATGAGGAATCAAGATTTAGCATTGCTGAAATAGCATTACCAAGCGCTATTAATATTTATCTTGAAGATGCTATTACCAATACAACAACTCTATTGAACAATACAGATTATGTGGTGTTGCCAGAAACAACACTTTTAGGAACATGACGTTTCTTTTTAAGAATCACTGAGAGTGTGCTATCAACTATTCAAAATAATTTAGACACCTTAAATGTCTTTGTTGTCAATAGTTCTAAAGATTTAATTGTAAGAGGTCGGTTGCATGAAAGTATAACATTGACTTTGTACGATTTGTATGGAAGAGAAGTATTTTTATCAGAACTTGATTCATCTATTTATGACAATCGTATAGACATATCTTCACTTAATGGAGGTGCTTACATTATATATCTACAAAGCGATAAATGGCAAAAATCAATAAAAGCTGTTATTGATTAATGAACTATTAAAATTTTTTATTTATGCTTAAAGTTTTTAGTTTGAAAGTTTATTTTTAAATACTTTTAAAGTAAGTCTTGGTTATAATACCTCTACAAAAATTCTCAAAGTCCTTATATTTACCTATATTAGTACCTTAACATTAATGTTGTGTTAGTGTTTTTTTGACTTTAATCAAGATTATTGATTTACAATAATGATAAGCAGAAAGGTACTGTTACTTGTTTTTACAATCTCATCCATTATTTATGGCCAAGAGATTCCTCCTATTCAGATTTTTACAACTCAAGACTATAAGGCTGAAGACCAAAATTGGGATATTTCTCAAGACGATGAAGGCGTGGTTTATTTTGCTAATAATAAAGGTTTGTTAAGATATAATGGAGCGAGATGGGAATTGTTTCCAAATCCTAACCAATCTATTTTAAGATCTGTTAATGTTATCAATGCTAAGATCTATACAGGTAGTTACATGGATTTTGGTTATTGGGAGAAAAATAGCTTCGGTGGTTTGGTTTATACATCTTTAATAGATCGCTATGGTGTTCAGCCAAAGGAAGATGAACAGTTTTGGGATATTGTAGAGATAGATAATTATATCTTATTTCAATCATTAGACAGGATATATATATACAGTTTAGGTGCTAATGATTTTAAAATTATTGATTCTAACCAGCGGATAAATAAAATTTTCAAAGTTGATAAAACAATATATTTTCAAAAAAATGGAAGTGGGATTTATGAGATTTTAAATGGTGAAGAAAAGCTTATCCTGCCATCAAATAAATTTCATGATAATGAGATTATCAATATGTATAATGTTGATGAATCTCTGTTGTTAGTAACCAAAGAAAATGGTATTTATAATTATAAAAACGGAGAAGTTTCTACATGGAATAACAAAGTAAATGAAGAACTTAAAAATTTAAGTATTTACAGTAGTATAAGGCTTAACGATGGTAGTTTTGTTTTTGGTACAATTTCAGAAGGGATTTTACAAATAAGTCCTAATGGAGACAAAATCTTGCAAATTAACCAATCAGGTGGTTTAAGTAACAACACCGTGTTGTCGGCTTATGCAGGCAATAAAGGTAATTTGTGGTTAGGATTAGACAACGGTATTAATTGTGTAAATCTAAAGTCTCCCTATAGCGTTTATAAAGATAAACAAGGTGTCTTAGGTACTATATATGCATCTATAAAAGTTGGTGATAATCTATATTTAGGTACCAATCAAGGGCTTTTTTATAAGAATGTATCTAAAGATTCTAAGTTTAGTTTTGTCGAAAAAACTAAAGGTCAGGTATGGAGTTTAAAGTATATGAAAGGAACCTTATTTTGTGGTCATGATAAGGGTACTTTTATACTTAAGGATGATAAAGCAGAACTCTTGAATGGTGAAATAGGATCTTGGATATTAAATGAAATTGAAGATAACCCAAATTTAATTTTGCAAGGAGGTTATGAAGGGTTGAGCGTGTTAGAATTGCAAAATGGAACATGGACTTATAGAAATAAAATTGAAGGTTTTGATATGTCTTCTAGATATTTTGAATTTATAAATTCAAATGAATTATTGGTCAACCATGAATATAAGGGTGTTTACAAAGTAAAAATAAACTCAGATTACAGTAAGGTTTTAGACTTTAAAAAATTAGATGTAGAAGAAGGTTCTAAATCGAGCATTGCTAAATATCAAAACAATATTCTATATAGCAATAAAAATGGTGTTTATAACTACAATAGCCAAACATCTAAGTTTGTAAAGAACGATGAGTTGAGCGCTTTAATTGAAGGTGATAACTATTTGTCTGGCAAATTAGTTTATGAAGAGCGTAGCAATAGGTTGTGGATGTTTAATAAAAGCAGTATTCTTTACGTAGAGCCAGGTAAACTTTCAGAAAAACCAAAGGTTAATTACATACCATTATCTTATGAGCTTAGAAACAGTAAAGTTGGCTATGAAAATATTCTCAGTATAGATAATGACCAGTATCTAATAGGCGCTAATGATGGTTATTTGGTTGTAGAATTAGATAAGCTTAATCATAGCCCTATTCAAGTTAATATAGATAACATATCATTTAGTTCTTTACATAATAAATCTGTGGATTTGGGAGTAAATGAACCTGCGGAACTAGAAAACAAGAATAATAGTATCTTTTTAAAATATAGTGTAACAGATTTTAATAAGTTTTCAAATACTCAGTACAAATATCGATTAGTTGGTATTTATGATAGCTGGAGTAATTGGTCAACTAAATCAGAAGTTCACTTTGAGAATCTCCCACACGGTAATTACACATTTGAAGTTAAGGCTCAATTAGGGCGAATAGAATCTAATAATACAGCTACATACAATTTTACAATACTAAAACCATGGTACCTTAAGCCAATGGCGATTGTAACTTATACTGTTCTGGGATTATTGCTTTTGTTCTTAATACAATATTTTAATAGTAGATATTATAAAAAGCAAAAGCAAAAGCTATTAGAAAAAAAGGAAAGAGAGTTAGAACTAGAGCAACTAGAAAATCAAAGACAGCTCATTCAATTTAAAAACAAAAATCTTCAGTTAGATATTGAGAATAAGAATAGAGAGCTTGGTACTGCTACCATGAATTTGGTTAAACGAAATGAACTATTAAACAATATCAAAGAGAGATTATCTCAAAGCAAATCTTTAGATGATGTAAAAGGTGTTGTAAAATTGATAAACTCTAACTTAAATAATACCAGTGATTGGAAACTATTTGAAGAAGCATTTAATAATGTAGACAAAGATTTCATGAAGCGTATAAAGTCACTTCATCCGTCTATAACACCAAATGACTTAAGATTGTGTGCTTATTTAAGGTTAAACCTTTCGTCCAAAGAAATAGCACCACTATTAAATATATCTCATAAAAGTGTAGAGGTTAAACGATATCGTTTGCGTAAAAAAATGGGATTAGACCATGAGCAAAGTCTTACAGACTATATTTTGGATTTGTAAGTTGTGTTAATCTTCTTTTACTACCTATACATTACCTATACAAGTACAGATTACAACACTACAACATACTTTATTAAGTCAATGCAAAATGCTTAAAATGCTAGGTTTAACAGCTTTTTAATATGGTATTCTTAAATTTTAGGGTGTTTTTTTGAAATGTATGTTTTTTGTATAGTCTTTTTTTGAGATTTCTATAATTATTTATTTTAAGTTGCAATAACTATTAAACCGGAATATTGTATAGATATCTTTTTCAGTACAATTCTCTAAAATTTAAGATATAACTATGGTAAACAATCTTTTAAGGCTATTTGCATTTCTACTGTCTATAAGCTTTGCTTTTGCTCAATCAGCTAAAGTGTCGGTTGAAAGTAATTCAGAGGGGCAAAAATTAGTTGTCAACGGAAAACCATTTATGATTAATGGTATGAATTGGGATTATGTTCCAATAGGTACTAATGTTGTTGATGCAGAATTCTACAAAAAATCTGATGATATTATAAAAGCAGGTTTAGATGCAGAAATGGCATTACTTCAAAATATGAATGTTAATGTCATAAGACAATACGTGGGTGTACCAGCCAAGTGGATAAAATATATTTACGAAAACTATGGCATTTATACCATGTTAAACGATTCGTTTGGTCGTTATGGTCTTACTATAGATGGTGTATGGACGCCAATTACTGACTACAAAGACGAGCGCACAAAGGAGCTGCTGATGTCAGAAATTACCAATATGGTAACCGAATATAAAAATACACCTGGTATTTTACTCTATCTCATAGGAAATGAAAATAACTATGGCTTGTTTTGGCAAGGAGCAGAAACTGAAGATTTTCCAGATGGTGAAGAAAAAATCAATGCTGTAGGTGAGCTTAGAGGAAGACCAATGTATAAATTGATGAACGAAGCAGCAAAGAAGATGAAAGCCATAGATCCTAATCATCCTGTGGCAATATGTAATGGTGATCTTTTGTTTTTAGAAATAATAGCACAAGAGTGTCCAGATGTGGATATCTATGGAACCAACATGTATAGAGGTGAATCCTTTGGTGATGCATTTCAGCGTGTAAAAAAGGAATACGGAAAACCTATTATGTTTACTGAGTTTGGTTCAGATGCTTTTAATGCTGTAGAAAATCAGGAAGATCAAAAGATGCAAGCCTTCTATATGAAATCTAACTGGAAAGAGATTTACGAAAATGCAGCAGGTTTAGGTAAAGCAAACAACTCTTTAGGTGGGTTTACATTTCAATTCTCTGACGGATGGTGGAAAGCAGGTTTTGATGATAGAAAAGATGCAGATACACACCAAACAGAATCTACATGGAATGCTGGAGGTTACAAATGGGATGAAGCTTATCCTGGTGCTAATAATATGAACGAAGAGTGGTTTGGTATTTGCGCAAAAGGACCAACAAACGAAAGAGGGCTTTATACATTATATCCTAGAGCTGCCTATTACACGTTAAAAGATGCTCATAGTTTAGACCCTTATGCTGAAGGAGTAAATTTAGATTTCATAAATAATTATTTCAACAACATTAACTTAATGGATGCCGTACTTAGAGCTAGAGGAGATAAAGCTGCTTTGGGCGAAAATGAATTGGAGAAAATTAGGTTAAGTCGTTTAACAGCGCAATTCACAACATTCAACACAGGTGGAAGTTTAATTACCACACCCGAAACGGCAGATCAATCACAAAATACATATCCAAATCAATTGGGCTTTGATCATATGCAATCCTATTTTGTTGGTGTAGAAGGTAAGCCTAATGCTAGCATGAGAGCAGAAGCTACATTCAATATACTTGGTAATGTAGCAGACAATCCTATTAACGAGATTTTTTATGAAAATGTAAATAGACCATATACTGTACAAGATGCAAATACAGGCGAAAATGTTACAATAGCAGACAATAACAGAATTAGACTATACCAAGCGGAATTTGAGTGGAATCATAAAGATTTTGATCTACGAGGGTTTTATCGTACAGGTCATTATCATTGGGCTTACGAAGGGGATTTCTTTAACCTTTATCCAGAGGCAAATTATGGTCCAAACTTAGATATTTATAATGGGGAAATTTTAGGAATTGAAGTAGATGCCAAAGGAAAATTAGACGGACTTAAAGCAGCATTCGGACCGCAACTATGGTGGGGCGCAAACCCAACAGCTTTATTAAAGTATCAACGTAAGTTCGGAAAATGGGATGTAACAGGTATTTATCATAGAGATTTAGATACAGGTTTAGAATTTGATGCAACTGGTCGTCGAGTACTAGATGCCAACCAAGTAAGAAGTGGTATCATTCCACCATGGCCAACAGAAAGAGCAACACTAGTTGTAGAACGCAAATTTGGTAAGTTTGATATTACCGTTGGTGGTATTTGGGGAGGAAGCCCTCTAAATGGTAGTACATTTCAAGACATTAATGACAACAATCAAGTTGTTGAAGATAAGGTTTCTGGTAGTGATAATTGGGGTGGTAAAGCCAAGGTTACATACCAAGGAGGTCGCTTTAATTGGTATGGGCAAGCCTCTTACATGGGAATAGTAGCTGGAGGTGGCACAGATCAAACACAAACTTTTACAGGGTGGAAGTTAAAAGATAGTGGTAGTGGAAATATGGTAAATGCCTTAACCGGATTCACTTACTCATTCGGTGATTTTCAAATTGCACCAAACTTTATGTACCAAGAACCATTGGTAGACCCTATTCCAAATAATTTTGGAGGAGCAGCTCGATTGAGAAACTTTATAGATGATCCATTTGCAGTAAGAAATGGAAACAGAGAAATGTTTGGTTCTGAAATTTTACTAACATACGACCCAACACCAGGTACTTGGATGTACCAATGGGATAATGATAGAGCCGAAGATGCAAAATTTGCGATGAACTTAGGTTTTGTCTATCGTCGTTTACCAACAGCAATGGATGCTCACATAGGATTCTTGGCAGACCGTACCTTCTTTGCCTTTCCAAATTCTGCGCCAGCTGAAGATCTTTGGGAAGTACATTCTAGAATGGTATCTAAGCTAAACCCAGATCTTGGTATTATTGGTAACTTCTACTATGGTAATGGGCAAGGTAATGGAGATTCTGATAGAACAATTACACGTTTTGGAGCAGATGTGAGAGCTATATATAGAAAAAATATGTTGCAAGCGCATGTAAAAGTTAATGATTGGGGACCTTTTGATTACCATAGAGATTTTAACCTTACGTTCCCATTACAATTAATGCTAGACTTATCTACCTCGATAGGAAAACCTGATTGGTTCATATTACCAAGTACTAGAATAGGTGTTCGAGGAACTTGGAGATCCCTTAATGAATTTTCACCAAGGTATGCTCCGTTGGCTACACCAGCAGGAACATTTAATGCACCTCCAACTTTAAGTACTGAAGGATTCCCTAATGGTTCAGAATGGGAAATAAGAACTTATATACACATCAATATCGGAAAATAAAAAGCTATAGAAATGAAATATTTAAAACAAATACAAACAAAAACACTTTGCTTACTAAGCTTGGTGTCGATAGTATTATTTGGCTGTGAGCGAGATTTGCCAGCTGATGCACCATTGGCAACATTTCCAAATATAGCCGATGTATTTACTGATGTCCCAGTTAATTTAACGGATGAATTTTTTATTTCATTTGATCCTTCAGGTGGAGCAAATGTTAACGGATTTGGAACTGATGAAAATGAAGCTTATCAAGGAACAACGTCAATTAGAATAGATGTACCAGCAGCTAATAATCCAGATGGTGGTTTTATAGGTGGTATATTTAGAGACCGTGGAGAAGGTCGTAACCTTACGCAATACGATGCACTTACTTTTTGGGCAAAAGGATCTACAACAGGTACTATAGGTGAAGTAGGATTTGGTGCCGATTTTTTAGATGATAAGTTCCCAGTAAGTCGCAGTAATATTCAATTAACTACAGATTGGAAAAAATATGTTGTACCAATACCAGATGCTTCTAAATTAACACAAGAGAAGGGTATGTTCCTGTTTGCTGCTGGTGGATTAGATGTTCTTGGTGATGGTCCAAATGGTAACGAAATAGGTTGGACATTCTGGCTAGATGAAATACGTTTTGAAAACTTAGGAACTAACCTGGCTGTAAATACAGAAATACTTAATGGTGAAGATCAGGTAGTTGAAGCATTTACTGGGTCTAATATAACCATTTCGGGTCTGTCACAAACTGTAAATCTAGGAACTGGAGAAAATGTAAATATCAACATTGCACCCGCATATTTTGATTTTATAAACTCAAATTCTTCAGTTGCAACTGTTAGCGAATCTGGATTGGTTTCTGTTGTTGGAAGTTCTGGAACAACTACAATTACAGCAATATTAAATAATATACAGGCAAACGGATCATTAGAAGTTACTTCAAACGGCCAGTTTCCTAGTGCGCCTATTCCAACCAGAGATTCTGCAAATGTAATATCGCTTTTTAGTGATGCTTATACAAATGTACCTGTAAGACATTATAATGGTTTTTTTGAACCATATCAAACTACTTTAGGTGGAGCAGGATCAGATCCAAATAATGTAGACATTCAAGGAATGCTTCCAGATGGGTCATTAGATAACATTATCAACTATACTCAGCTAAACTTTGTAAGTATAGGTACTTATGAAACAGTACAGTTGGTTGATGCAAGTACAGCTACTCATTTGCATATAGATATTAATGTTAGAGAAACTATTGATGCTGCAGACTTCATTAGGTTAGAGTTAGAGAGTGGCACGTTTACTGGCACTACGGCTAATGGTAGTTTTGTTCTTAGTTCAGCAGCTTTAAGTAATGTAAATAGCGATGGATGGGCAAGTATAGATGTTCCGTTAGCGAGTTTTTCCGGTGCTGTAGATTTTAGCAGTCTAGGTCAACTGTTTTTTATATCTGATGGAACAATATCAAATATTTGGGTAGACAATGTGTACTACTATAACGAGTAATTACAATATCTTTTAAATAGAAATATATTATGAATATAAAATTCTCATATAAAATAAGTCTTTACGTCGTAGCATTATTGCTGGCAACTAGTTTTTTAGGATGTAATCTAGACGAAACACAAGAAGTTGCAACATCTACCAATTTAGTTTGGGAGGATAATTTTGATGAAGACGGAGCTCCAGATCCGTTAAAATGGATTTATGAAATAGGTGATGGTTCTGCACAAGGTATACCTGGCTGGGGAAACAATGAGCTTCAATATTACACAGATAGATCAGAAAATGTAAGTGTAGAAAGCGGAGTGTTAAAAATAACAGCAAGACAAGAATCTTACGAAGGTTCTAATTATACGTCTGCAAGATTAATAACTAAAGGCTTGTTTCAAAAACGTTATGGCCGCTTTGAAGCGCGTATAAAATTACCAACAGGTCAAGGTCTGTGGCCTGCTTTCTGGTTGCTTGGCGACGATAGCAATGGAGAAGTTTGGCCAGAGATTGGCGAAATTGACATTATGGAATACCTAGGAAATGAACCAACTAAAGTTTTAGGAACTGTTCATGGTCCACAATTTTCAGGAGCTGAGTCCATTTCTAAAGAACTGGTTTTAGAAAACGATCGTTTTGATACTGGTTTTCACATTTTTGGTATCGAATGGTCTCCTAATAAAATCAACTTTTATGTCGATGACAAATTATATCAAAGCATAACACCAGAAGTTGTAGATGAAGAAACTGATGGTGAGGGAGAATGGGTTTTTAATGACCGTCCTTTTTACATAATTCTAAACGTAGCGGTTGGAGGAAATTTACCAGGTCCGCCAAATGAGGAAACAATGTTTCCTCAAAGTATGTATGTAGATTACGTTAGAGTTTATAACTAAAAAATTAAAAGAAAATGAGCGTATTTAAATCAAGTATTTCTAAACTATTTTTTATTGCACTTGCATTAATAGCATTCTCTTGTGAAGATAACGAAAGCGGAGTAGACCTAATAGGTCTAGAGGCAAGATTTACCACAGAGTTTAACCAGAGAACAGTAAGCTTTAACAATATTTCTAATGCCGCTACAAGCTACATTTGGGACTTTGGCGATGGAACAAATTCCACATTAGAAAATCCTGTAAAAACTTATGAAAATGGCACTTATACGGTATCTCTTACAGCGTATAATGATAATGGAGATTCAGACACGTTTGAAAAAATGTTTACTATAGATGTTGCTATATGTGACGATGAAACTTCTGAAAACATTGACCCAGCTAATGGTAATTTAAATTGGACTTTTATGTCAACAGACGGAAGTGCCACATTTGATGCCTTCGGAAATATTGGTGGTTCAATAGTTACAAACCCAAATTTTGAAGATGGTATAAACACAAGCTGTAATGTTTACAAATACGAAAAAATCAGTGGTTGTGAAACTTGGTCTGGTGTAGGTATTGCGCTAAATACTGCTATGGATTTTACCGATGCGAATACGGATAAAGTTTTTAAAATGAAAGTCTTAGCAGAAAATCAGTTAACAGACGTCACATTGCGTTTAGAGCGTTTACCATTTCCAGATACAGAACCTTCCCAAGAAAGAATAGCAAGTATTACGCAATTAGGAGAATGGCAAGAGTTAACTTTTGATTTTTCTGGTGTTAATACCGGAACCTACAAAAGCATGATCATTTATTTTGAAAGAAATGCACCATGCGACGGTGACGTATATTACTTTGATGATATTATTCAAGAATAATACACATCAACTTAGTCTTAATTGCGGCTTTAATTATTCTGATTAAAGCCGCAATTATAAAAACAAATCTTTACTAAACCTTAACCCTATAACCGTTTTTATTGGTAATGAATATAAAACCAACAAATATTACATCATTAGACAAAAACATTTTACTTACTAGAGTAACAATAGATAATCAGGCATACTTCAAAATCTCTAATAGCGATAAAATGCGTCCATTTTTTATGAGTATCGTTAGTGATTCTAATCACTGGATGTTTATATCAAGTAATGGAGGTGTAACCGCAGGTAGAAAAAATGCCGAATATGCACTTTTTCCTTACTATTCAGATGACAAGATTACTGAATCTGCAGAGATTACAGGTGCAAAATCTATATTTCAGGTTACTAAAAATAGAAAAAAATATATTTGGGAACCTTTTTCTATCAGATTTCAATATGAGTATAGCACACAAAGAAATGTATATAAAAGTGTTTATGGTAATGCTATAATTTTTGAAGAAGAGAATCTCGATTTAGGCCTAACGTATAGATACGAATGGTGTTCTAGCAATGCCTATGGTTTTGTTAAAAAATCAACTTTAGTAAATAACTCTAACCAATCTGTAGAGATAGAACTTGTAGATGGTATTCAAAATGTTATGCCTTTTGGTGTTAGTAGTGCGCTACAAAATGCGAGTAGTAACTTGGTTGATGCCTATAAGAGAACGGAACTTGAAAAAGAAACAGGAGTAGGAATTTTTGCTCTAAGTGCCATTATAGTAGATAAAGCGGAGCCAAGCGAAGCTCTTAAAGCTAATATATCTTGGTCTTTGGGTATAGATAATCCTACTTACTTGTTGTCTTCTTTACAGTTAGATACATTTAGAAAATTTGGTAAGGTTACACAAGAAACCGATGTTAAGGCAGAAAAGGGTGCGTACTTTATTAATGCTACAATACAACTAGATTCTAAAGACTCTAAAGATTGGATTATTGTTGCTAACGTTAATCAAGATGCTTCAGATATTGTTGCAATTTCAAAACAAATAAAAACAGACGATCAGCTTTTAAGTAAGGTTGAAGCTAATATTCAATTAGGAACAGAAAATTTAATTAAGCTCAATGCATCTTCAGACGGTTTACAGTTAACTTCAGATAATTTTAGAGATACCAGACATTTTTCTAATACGCTTTTCAATATAATGCGTGGTGGAATTTTTGATGATGGCTATACCATTGAAAAGTGGGATTTTGAAAACTATTTAAAAAAGGCCAATAAAGATGTGTATCGTAAGTGCGAACATCTGTTACAAGATTTACCAGAAACCTTCTCTTTGCAAACAATAAGAAAGTTTGCGAATTGGAATGAAGACAAAGATTTTAAGAGATTGGCATTAGAATATCTGCCACTTAAGTTTAGTAGAAGACACGGAGATCCTAGTAGACCTTGGAACAAGTTTTCAATCAATACAAGAAGTGAGGTCGATGGCTCTAAAATTCTGGATTACGAAGGTAACTGGAGAGATATTTTTCAAAACTGGGAAGCGCTTGCCGTTTCTTACCCAGAGTATATTGAAAATATGATTCAGAAGTTTCTTAATGCCACAACCTTTGATGGTTACAACCCTTACCGTGTAACCAAAGATGGTTTTGATTGGGAGACTATTGAGCCAGATGATCCTTGGTCTTACATTGGGTATTGGGGAGATCATCAAATCATATATTTATTAAAGTTTCTTGAGTTTTTAGAAGACTATAATCCTGGAAAGTTAGAGCGTTTCTTCTCGCAAGATATTTTCGTTTACGCTAATGTGCCTTATAAGATTAAAGAATATCAAGATATTTTAAAAAACCCAAAAGATACCATAGAGTTTGATGAAGATTCTGATAAGGAAATACGATTAAAAAGAGATAAGATTGGTGCAGATGGTGCATTATTGCAGTATTCAAATGGAACTGTTGTTAGAGCGAATTTTTTGGAGAAGATTTTAGCAACAACGTTAGCCAAACTTTCAAACTTTATACCAGAAGGTGGTATTTGGATGAATACCCAAAGACCAGAATGGAATGATGCTAATAATGCCTTAGTAGGTAATGGAGTTTCTATGGTGACACTTTATTATCTCAGAAGATTCTTAAAGTTTTTTGAAGATGTTTTTGAAAACGCAACTGTAGATAAGGTTGAGGTGTCGTCTGAAATTGCTGAATTTTTCAATGCTGTAAAATCCGCATTTCAGCAAAACGAATCTATTTTGAGTGGGTCAATAGATGATGCCAAAAGAAAACAAATATTAGACTTGCTAGGTATAGCAGGTAGTAATTATAGAGAACATATTTACCATAATTCATTCTCTGGTAATAAGACAGAAATAACACTAAGCGATGTTTTAGACTTTACTAGGTCGGCGATTAAACATCTAGAGCATTCTATAAGAGCCAATAGAAGACATGATAATCTATATCATGCATACAATCTAATGACCGTAGATGGTGATAAGGTGTCTATTTCATATTTAGACGAAATGCTAGAAGGTCAAGTTGCAGTATTAAGTTCTGGATATTTAAGCTCAAAAGAAAGCTTAGCTGTTTTAGATGGGTTAAAACAAAGTAAATTATTCCGAGAAGACCAATACAGCTATGTGTTGTATCCTTATAAAAACCTAAAAGGGTTTATGGATAGAAACACCATCCCTTCAAATGCTGTTAATGATTCCAAATTATTAAAGGCTTTAGTGTCTGATGGTAATACGCAAATTCTTAAAAAAGATAGTAATGGAGATTATCATTTTAACGGGAATTTTAAAAATGCCAATGATGTAAAACAAGCATTAGAAAATCTTAATGCACCTGCTTACATAGAATTAGCTAAAACAGAAGAGTCTAAAGTGCTTCAAATCTTCGAAGATGTTTTTAATCACAAAGCATTTACAGGTCGTTCAGGTACGTTTTATGGATATGAAGGCTTAGGTTCTATTTATTGGCACATGGTTTCAAAACTGCAATTAGCAGTCATGGAAGTTTGTCAAAAAGCTATTGCAGATAATGAGTCTCCAGAGGTAATTGGGAGGCTCCTAGAGCACTACTACGAAATTAACGAAGGTATAGGTGTACACAAATCACCAGAGTTATACGGAGCTTTTCCAACCGATCCTTATTCGCATACACCTGCAGGTAAAGGAGCGCAACAACCAGGAATGACAGGTCAGGTAAAAGAAGACATTCTTAGCCGATTTGGAGAACTAGGTGTTTTTATGAAGGAAGGATTGCTGATTTTTAATCCATGTATGCTCAGAAAAGATGAGTTTTTAGATGAAGCACAGACCTTTAATTACATTAATGTTAATGGTGATGAGTCCGTATTGAAAGTTGAGAAAAATCAATTGGTATTTACTTACTGTCAAGTACCTGTGGTTTATGCCATTTCAAACGAATACAAAACAAATGTGTTATTTAATGATGGCTCGCAACAGACTTTTGATCAAATGGGATTAGATAAAGAAACTAGTGAGAAAGTTTTTAGTCGTTCGGGTGATATAGAATGTATTACGGTTCATGTAAAAGAAGCGTTTTTAAAGTAAGAAAGAAGCATCATGAAAATTAGAAAAATAATAGTTTGTGTTCTATCTATAGTCTTCATGATGTCTTGTAAAAATGAAAAGCGCGAAGAGCCTTTAACTCAAATCAAAAAAGAAGTGACAGCAAAAGATATATTAGGAAATCCGGATTACTTGGCCATTTCTTATGGAGGATACAGAGGAAAAACCAGAGATAGTCAGCCTTCAATTGCAGAATTAAAAGAAGATTTAAAAATTCTTTCTACAATGGGTATTAAGTTGCTTAGAACCTATAATGTTCAGCCAAAATTACCTCATGCATCTAATGTTTTAAAAGCCATTTCAGAATTAAAAGCCGAGGATGAGAATTTTGAAATGTACGTTATGCTTGGCGCTTGGATAGACTGCCTTAATGCTTGGACAGGCAAAGAGCCAAATCATAATGCTGAAAGCCCAAACAATGCAGATGAGATAAAAAGAGCAGTGGCATTGGCAAATCAATACCCAGACATAGTAAAAATAATAGCAGTTGGTAATGAGGCCATGGTAAAATGGGCAACGTCTTATTACGTACAGCCAGAAGTAATTTTAAAATGGGTGAAGCATCTTCAAAATTTAAAAGCAGAAGGTAAGTTGGCAAAAGATCTTTGGATTACAAGCTCAGATGACTTTGCGTCTTGGGGAGGTGGCGAAGATACGTACCATGTAGCAGATTTAAATGAATTGATTAAGGAGGTAGACTTTATCTCTATGCATACTTATCCTTATCACAATACACATTACAACCCAGAATTTTGGGGAGTTCCAGAAGCGCATGTAAACATGCCAGATACTACCAAGATTGAAATGGCTATGGAGCGCGCATTAAAATTTGCTCAAAAGCAATACGACAGTGTTACTAATTACATGAAAAGTATTGGTGTAAATAAACCAATTCACATAGGTGAAACGGGTTGGGCAACTACATCTACAGGACATTATGGTTCTGATGGATCAAAAGCAACAGACGAATATAAACAAGGCTTGTATTATAAATTAATGAGACGATGGACCAACAGAGCTGGTATTTCGTGTTTTTATTTTGAAGCTTTTAACGAGCAATGGAAAGATGCTAATAATCCAAATGGATCAGAAAATCATTTTGGATTATTCACTATAGACGGAAAAGCAAAATACCCAATTTGGGATTTAGTTGACAAGAAAATTTTTAAAGGCTTAATAAGAAACGGTAATCCTATAATTAAAACTTACAATGGTGATAAAAAAGCACTGCTTAAAGATGTTTTGGTGCCTCCGTCTCAAGAAGAAATTATGGCAAATAGATAAAAATATTAACACATGAAAGCGTTAAAAACCAGTATTTATTGTCTTTTAATATTAGCTATGAGTTGCAATACCCAACCAGAAGAATTGAAAGTTCAAATTTTTGAAACTTCAGCAAGCGGAAATCAATTAACTCAAATAGAGCCTTTAGCTGTAGATGAAGAAGTTGATTTGTTGCCAGTAATAAGAATATTACCTGACCAAAAGTTTCAAACCATTACTGGTTTTGGTGGAGCATTTACTGAGGCGTCAGCATATTTACTCAATAAGTTAAGTCAAAAAAACAGAGACCTTATTCTAAAAGCTTATTTCAGTGAAGAAGGTGCAAATTATTCACTTTGCAGAACACATATGAATTCTTGTGATTTTTCGCTAGATCATTATTCTTACACACCAACGGAAGATAAAGAGTTAAAAGACTTCTCTGTAAAAGAAGATATGGATGATTTAATCCCAATGATTAAAGATGCTCAAGCTATTTCAAAAGATGGGTTTAAATTGTTTGCATCTCCATGGACAGCACCACCTTGGATGAAAGATAACAAAGAGTGGGTTGGTGGTAAACTGCTGAAAGAGTACTATCCAACGTGGGCATTGTTTTTTTCAAAATATATAGAAGCATACAAAGAACAAGATATAGAGCTTTGGGGTTTTACAGTAGAAAATGAACCTCATGGCAATGGAAATAACTGGGAAAGTATGCACTTTTCACCAGAAGAAATGACCGATTTTGTTCAACATCATTTAGGACCAAAATTAGAAGCCGATGGTTATGGAGATAAAATCATTTTAGGCTACGACCAAAATAGAGCAGGCATAAAAGAATGGGTAGATGTAATGTATGCTACAGAAGAGTCTTTAAAATATTACGATGGTACAGCTATACATTGGTATGAGAGTACTTATGAGGTTTTTCCAGATAATCTACAGTACGCACATAACAAAGCACCAAATAAATACCTCATAGAAACCGAAGGTTGTATAGATGCGCAAGTTCCTGTATGGAAAGACGATGCTTGGTACTGGAAAAAAGAAGCCACAGATTGGGGCTGGGATTGGGCATCGGCAGAAGAAAAATACCTGCATCCTAAATATGCACCAGCTAATCGCTATGCCAGAGACATTATAGGTTGTCTTAACAATTGGGTAGATGGTTGGGTAGATTGGAATATGGTACTCAATAAACAAGGTGGCCCAAATTGGTTTAAGAATTGGTGTATTGCACCTGTGATTGTAGATGAGCTAAATGATGAGGTATACTTTACACCGTTGTATTATATAATGACTCACTTTAGCAAATACATAAGGCCAGGAGCAAAAGTTCTGGGTATAGACAATGTAGGGAGTGACATTATTGCGACAGCTGCAGAGAACCCAGATGGTTCTACAACTCTTGTAGTATTTAATGAAGGTAAAGAAGCTAAGACATTTTATTTATGGCTTAATGATAAGCGAACTACTGTAAGAATCAAAGCGCAGGCTATTCAAACTATAGTAATGCAGAATAATTAGCAAAACCACACAATTATGGCAAAAGTTAAAACAGCATCTAGAAATAAAGTACCATTTGGTCAAAAAGCAGCCTTTGGTTCTGGTCATTTTATTTTAAATATTCTACCAGGAACATTAGGTGTTTTTATTCAATTTTTCTTGTTAACAGCTTGGGGAGTTGACCCTTTATGGGCTGGACTTTTGGGCGGTTTACCGAGAATTTTCGATTCTATAACTGATCCAATTATGGGTTTTATATCAGACAATACAAAATCTAAATGGGGAAGACGAAGACCCTACATTTTTATTGGTGCTATAATTAGTGGAGTTTTATTCTTTTTAATGTGGCAATTAGATGACAATGCATCTCAGAGTTATATTATTTGGCATGTTATGGTTTTACAATTGTTATTTCTTATTGGAAATACAATGTTTGCAACACCTCTTGTTGGTCTTGGGTATGAAATGACATCAGACTATAATGAACGTACAAGATTAATGGCGTTTTCTAATACAATGGGTCAAATTGCGTGGATGATTGTTCCGTGGTTGTATGTAATAATACCAGATACAGACACCTTTAATACACAAACAGAAGGAGTGCGTACAATGGCTCTTATTGTAGGTGTGATGTGTGTTGTATTTGGGATTTTACCGGCATTATTTTGTAAAGGAATTGATGCTTCTCACATGGAGAACAGAAAAGAAATCAATTTCAGAACATTAGCTACAAATATGAAGGAACTTCTTGCTGGGATTGTGCAGGTTTCAAAAAATAAAGCTTTTATGAAATTATGTGGCGCAACTTTTTTAGTCTTTAATGGTTTTCAGTTAGTCGCTGCATTTGGAGTGTTTATTATTGTGTTTTATCTATATAATGGTAGTTATGAATTGGCTGGTACATGGCCAGCTTGGTTTAATACCATAAATGCTATAATTACAGCATTTATAGTTATCCCAATTATTTCAAGAATGGCTAATAAATGGGGAAAGAAGAAAGCATTTATTATTTCTACAGTACTATCAATTATTGGTTATATACTAAAGTGGTGGGGATTTGATAAGGATCTAAATAGTCAATTTGCTCAGACAAGTTTAGGTAAAAGTTTGAATGCTGGTGTTGGGTCTTTATTCGAGTCTTTAAATCCTGTTTTGGATAATATTGGTATGTCATGGTTTAGCATAGAGCCAGGAAGTGAAATTCCTTGGTTAATTTTTGTTCCAATTCCTTTATTTGCTTTTGGTATGGGAGGATTGTTTACACTAATGATGAGTATGACTGCTGATGTTTGTGATTTAGACGAGTTGGAAAATGGTATGCCTAGAAAAGAAGGAACATTTGGAGCTATTTATTGGCTAATGGTTAAAATCGGGCAATCAATTGCTCTAGTGTTAGGTGGAGTAATATTGAGTATCGTAGGTTTTGATCCCAATGCAACTGAACAATCAATAGAAACTATGAATAACCTTAGGATAGCAGATATTATTGTGCCATCAGCAACAGCAGCATTAGCTATTTGGGTGATGTGGAAATATAGCTTAACCGAAGATAGGGCTAAGGAAATAAAGAAAGAATTAGTAGAACGTAGAGGTGAATTATAAAAATATAGAAGTAAGAATAAAATGTCTTTAAGAAAAGAGAAATTTTTAGCATTGGCATCTATTGATTATGAAGGGATGTCAATTGATGACTTAAGAAAGTTGTTCAGAAAAACGCTAAAGTCTGGCATGCATGGTTTGTGCTCTAGTCCTTATGAAGAAGGTCAAGAACCAGGAGATCAATTAACAGAAGCGCAAATACGACGTCGATTAGAGATAATGAAGCCATATACCAAATGGATAAGGTCATTTTCGTGTACTGAGGGTAATGAGTTAATTCCTAAAATAGCAAAAGAAATGGGAATGAAGACCTTGGTAGGAGCGTGGCTTGGTGATGACCCAGAAATAAATAAAAATGAGGTAGAAGGACTCATAAAACTATCTCTTGAAGGAGTGGTTGATATTGCTGCAGTTGGTAATGAGGTGATGTATAGAGGCGATTTAACAGAAGAGGAATTGTTGCAAAAAATTTATCATGTTAAAGATGCGCTTAAAGATACAAAAATTCCTGTAGGTTATGTAGATGCATACTATGAGTTCGAAGAAAGACCAGCAATTACAGATGCTTGCGATATTGTTTTAGCAAATTGCTATCCGTTTTGGGAAGGTTGTGATTTAGACTATTCTTTATTATACATGAAAGATATGTATAATAAAGCTTATAGAGCTGGTAAGGGTAAAAAGGTAATTATTACCGAAACAGGGTGGCCAAGTGAGGGTACAAATTTACAAGGCGCTTTTCCTTCTGAAGAAAATGCGATAAAGTATTTTATTAATACACAAAAGTGGTCAAAAGAAGAAGATATTGACATATTCTATTTCTCATCATTTGATGAATCATGGAAAGTAGGAGGAGAAGGAGATGTTGGTGCTTTTTGGGGTATTTGGGATAAAACCGAAAAACTTAAGTACTAGTGTGAGCACTACAAATTATTTACAACAACTAAACCAAACACAACATTACCACTACAAAATAAGATTTTGTGTTGGTTTATAAGAGGTTAGGTAACGGATAAGGTTAATGTATATAATGGTTTTGAGCCGAAAATTATTGAATAGCTAAATCGATTTCGTTGTATGTTTTTTGTAAAGGTGAAATTTGGAAATATTCAATTTTAAAACAATAATTTTATGAAATAAGCAATTTAAAGTATAAATAATTGCTTCTGTTTAATAAATAACTAAAACAAATAACAATTATGAAAAAAATTACTTTTTTAATTTTTCTTTTATCTGGTCTTGTTTATTCTCAAGTAAACTTGCAAGATTTTGAGATAGCACAAAATAATGCTTCCGAAGAAATTTATGGAGGTTTTGGTGCAGGATTAACAGCAGGGCTTGATGTAGATCCAACTAATGCTTCAAACCAAGTTGGGAAAATTGAAACAACTGCTGGAGGTGATGTCTGGAGAGGAATTTTTGTAAGACCTCAAACACATTATTTTGATCTAACTACAAACAAAGATGTAACTGTAGATGTTTATTCAACAACAGCAGTTTATTTCTTAGGAAGAATACAAATTAACCAAAATGGTACTTCAGATGAAAACGGATCTACTGTACAGCACACAGGATCTGGATGGGAAACATTAACATTTTCTTTTCCATTAGCTAATGACGAATATTACGAATTTGTAATGTATGCTAATGTTGATAGTTCTGGTGCATTTATAGATGGTGCTCCTACTGTAATGACTGCTTACATTGATAATGTAACTGCCAATCAAGGGTCAGCTATACCTGCATCTACTCAAAGTAATGTGACTTTTAGTGTAGATATGAGTGAATATGCAGGTTCTTTCACTGAGGTTAACGTTAACGGTACTTTTAATGGATGGTGTGGTTCTTGTAATCCAATGACAGATATGGGTAATGGGATATATGAAGTAACATTACCACTATCTAATGGTGATATAGAATACAAATTTACAGTTGATGGATGGACTGCTCAAGAAGAGTTTGTAGGAGGTGAACCATGTACTGTGACAAATGGTGGTTTTACAAACAGAGCTTTAACAGTATCTGAAGATGTAACTTTAGATACAGTATGTTGGAATTCATGTATAGCTTGTGGTGCTACACCAACAGACTATAATGTGACTTTTAGTGTAGATATGAGTGAATATTCAGGGAGTTTTACCGAAGTCGACTTAAATGGGTCTTTTAATGGATGGTGTGGTTCTTGTAATCCAATGACAGATATGGGAAATGGTATATGGGAAGTAACACTTCCTATAACAGAAGGTACTATTCAATATAAGTTTACTTTAGATGGGTGGACTGCTCAAGAAGAATTTGCGGGAGGAGAGTCTTGTACAATAACAGATGGAGGCTTTACAAATAGAGTGTTAACGGTATCAGGAGATGTTTCTTTAGATACAGTATGTTTTAATTCTTGTGATGCATGTTCAACAGTAGAACCGCCTACAATACCAGCACCTCCAGGTGCACCTACTTTTAATTCACCTACAGATTACTCAACAGTTTATTCTTCATATGGAGAAGCTGTAGGGTTGGTGCCTTCTGCATTTGCAGGTGCATCCGAGCAAACAGTTGCCATAGAAGGTGATGATGTAAAACAACTTGCAATTTTAAATCCAGGAGGAGGTATGAATTTTGCTTTTGCACCTCAAGATTTAGCAACAGAAGGATTTACACATCTTTACTTTAATTTTTACTATGATGGTACAGAAGAATTTGGTAAACTGTTTAACTATCATTTACAAGGTGGTGGAGCAAATATCTTTGGCCAAATGTTCTTAGAGCCAACAGGACGATCTAGTGATGGATGGCAAACTGTTAACGTTGAGATTGCAACTATGAATAATGGAGCTACAGATCCTACAGATAACATTAGCCTAGTGCAAATAGTTGGAGCTGGAGGTACAAACCCTTGGGGAGATTTATATTTAGATAATATTATTTTTTATAAAGCAGGATCTTTAAGCACTAATGATTTTCAAACTGCAGATTTTAAAGTTTTCCCTAATCCTACTCAGGCAGACTGGAATATTTCTAGCTCTAACATTATAAATAGCATAGCTGTTTATGATATTTTAGGTAAACAAGTATTGTCTTTAAAACCAAACTCAAATCAAGTTGTGCTAGATGCTTCTTCATTAAGATCTGGTATTTATATAACAAAAATTGAAGGAGAAAACGGAACTAAAACAGTTAAGCTGGTTAAAAATTAATAGCGAATCTAATTAATAGAAAGAAGAAAGGGCGTATTTTTACTATACGCTCTTTTTTATTTAACCAAAAAAATAATCTATGACTACTTTAAAAGAATTAGCAAAACTCTTAAATATTTCGGTTTCAACAGTTTCAAAAGCACTGAATGATAGCCATGAAATTAGTGAGAATACTAAAAGAAGGGTTAATGAATTGGCAGAAAAACTAAATTACAAGCCTAATCGTATAGCTCAACAATTAAAGAGTAATAGAACAAAGACAATAGGTGTAATTTTGCCGACCGTTACAAATCCTTTTTTTGCTGAGGTTTTACACGGTATAGAGACTAGTGCTACAAAAAACAACTACGACATTATTGTCTGTTTGTCAGATGAGTCATTAACAAAAGAACAGCGTAGTTTAGAATTGTTATCTAATGGAAGTGTTGACGGATTTATAATAGCTGTAGCAAGAGAAAGTCAAGTAGAAGAGAAAACAACACATATAAATACTGTTATAAATAGTAAAATACCAGTCTTAATGTTTGATAGGGTTGTTAATGAAATATCGTGTGATAAGGTTGTGGTAGATGATTTTCAATCTGTATATGAGGCTACGGAATATTTAATAAAAAAAGAAAAAAGAAAGCATATTTTATTGGTAAGTAATATTGAAGAACTCAGTGTTGGAAAGCTTAGAATTAAAGGTTACCAAAAAGCTATTGAAGATGCTAAACTAAAATCTAATGTATTAAAGCTCAGTAAAGTTGATGATGTAGAAAAGCATGTATACGAATACCTTCAAAATAATCCTAATACAGATGCTATTGTATCCATTGACCACATAACAGGTATCATTGCTATTAATATGGCAAAAAAAACAGGAAAAATAGTACCCAAGGATTTATCTGTAATAGGATTTGGGTATGAACATACACAGTTGTTGTCTAGCCCAAAGATTTCAATAGTTCATCAAAAAGCCTATGAAATAGGTGAGATGTCTGTAAAACTACTAATTGACAATTTGCAATCAGATGACCATAAAACACAGACTATAGTTGTGCCAAGCGAACTTAAATTAAGCGAGTCTACTAAGTAATATAACAAAAAAAGCCTGATTTTTTATCAGGCTTTATATTTTCTAAATTAAGAAACTTTTTAGTGTCCTTTCATTTTGTCAGCAGCTTCTTTTCCTGCTTCTTTTACTTTATCAGCAGCATCGTTAGCGGCATCTTTAGCGTCATTTGCCATTTTTTCAGCACCTTCTTTTACGCTATCAACTGCATCATCAGCAGCGTCCATAGCATCGTCCATTGCTTCACCTGCTTCGTCGGCAGCATCTTCAGCAGCATCTTTAACGTCATCTGCAGCGTCTTTAGCGGCATCTTTTGCGTCATCCATTGCTTCACCTGCTTTGTCAGCAGCATTTTCAACAGAGTCTTCAGCTTTTTCTTTAGTCTCTCTACAAGAATTTAATGATAAGCCTAAAAATGCAACTAAGGCTAAACTTAATACAACTTTTTTCATTTTTATAGTTTTAGTGTTAATTGTGGTTAATGCACTAATTTAACAATTTAAATGAAATTTTAACAAAATTTCAACACTTATTAATAGTGCGACTTAGCTATATACGTATGAATTTTAATATTTGGATGACTGCTCCTTTATTTTTTTCTATATACTTTTTATTGATTAAACCTTGATTTTTTCTATGAGATTTATCTGAAATTAAAGTTTTAAAAGCTGAATTAAATTCTGCTTGTGTTGATACAGAGGTCACTCCGCCCAGTTTGATAAGTGCGTTAGCTTCTGGGAATTTGCTATGGTTTTTTCCAATGATTATAGGAACACCAAATACTGCTGGTTCTAAAATGTTATGTAAACCAGTTGTTCCAGCTGCACCACCAACATATACAATATCTGCATAACTATAAACTCGGCTTAGGTAACCAATAGTATCTAAGATGAAAACACTATAATTTGAAAGATTTTTTTTATTAGACAATTCAGAAAAGCAAATAGACTTAACCTTTATTTGAGATTTTAGAGACTCTATATAACTAGGTTTAATATTGTGTGGGGCAATTATAACTTTTACCTTCTCAAAGTCTAGTGTATTAATGTAGTCCATGTAAAGTTTATCATCTTCTGGCCAAGTACTACCAAAAACAATACATAATCTATCTTGCTTGAAATCTTCAATAAAATCTACTGAATTATCAATTTTTAATTGATTGCTCACTCGGTCAAATCTTGTGTCTCCAGAAACAGAAACATCATTGTAGCTAATGCTTTCTAACAGTGTTTTAGAGGCTTCATTTTGAGTAAAAATGTGATCAAAAGCAAATAGCGCTTTTTTCATAAAGCCTCCATACCATTTAAAGAAACTTTGTGATTTTCTAAATACTGCAGAAATAAGTATGGCTTTGTGTTTTCTCTTTTTTAGTTCAAGCAAAAAGTTTGGCCAAATCTCATATTTTACAAAAATGGTATAATCAGGGTTTACAAGATTTAAGAACCTTCTTGCATTTGCTTTGGTGTCTAATGGCATGTAAACCACAACATCTGCAATCTTAGAATTTTTTCTAACCTCGTAACCCGAAGGCGAAAAAAATGAAAGTACCACTTTATAGTCTGGATACTTCTCCTTTAAAGCTTCAAAAACTGGGAGCCCTTGTTCATATTCACCTAAAGAAGCAGCATGAAACCAAAATGTTTTGTCATTGCGATTTATATGCTTTTCTAGGGTTTTGAATGTTTTGCGTCTTCCAATAACACCTAGTTTTAGCTTAGGATTAAAAAGCGCTAACAGATTAAGCACAAAACTTGCAATGTAAATTCCTAAAGAATAAAGTAGTTTCAACATAAAAAGTTTGTGCTAAAATACATTTCTTTCAGTTAAAATGCATTGGCTTAGCAGTTACAATTTTGTATTTTCGCCTAGAGCATTTTTTAGAATGCATTTCAGAACACATATAATCCTTTACGGAATGAAAAAAATACAAATGGTTGACCTTCAGAGTCAATACGCAAAAATAAAAGATGTTGTAGACCCTTCAATTCAAGAAATTTTAGAAAGTGCAGCATTTATAAATGGGCCAAAGGTTCATCAATTTCAGAAAAACTTAGAAAACTATCTTGGTGTAAAACATGTTATACCATGTGCCAATGGTACAGATGCATTACAGATTGCCATGATGGGTTTAGGTCTTAAACCTGGAGATGAAGTAATTACAGCAGATTTTACATTTGCAGCAACAGTTGAGGTTATTGCCTTGTTGCAGTTAACACCTGTTTTGGTAGATGTAGATCCTATAACTTTCAATATTAATGTAGCAGCTATTGAGAAAGCAATAACTCCAAAAACAAAAGCTATTGTGCCTGTACATTTGTTTGGTTTAGCTGCTGATATGGATGCTATTATGGCTTTAGCAGAAAAGCATAACCTTTACGTAATTGAAGATAATGCACAAGGTATTGGTGCGAGTTATGCACATAAAGATGGTTCAAAAACTAAAACAGGTGCTATTGGTCATGTTGCATCAACGTCATTCTTTCCGTCTAAAAATTTAGGTTGCTACGGTGACGGAGGTGCTATCTTTACAAATGATGATGATTTAGCTCATATTATAAGAGGTATTGTAAATCATGGTATGTACGAAAGATATCATCATGATGTAGTTGGAGTAAATTCTAGACTAGACTCTATACAAGCGGCAGTTTTAGATGCAAAATTGCCACATTTAGATAGTTATAATGAAGCAAGAAGAAACGCAGCAAGAAAGTACACTGAAGCGTTTAAGAATCATCCAAAAATCACAACTCCATCAGGTAATACAACTTGCGATGGTATATGTGATACTTGCGATTGTCACGTTTTTCATCAATATACTCTAAATTTAAATGATGTTGATAGAGATGCTTTAGTTAAGCATTTACAAGAAAATAATATTCCTTGCGGAGTCTATTACCCAATCCCTCTTCATTTACAGAAAGCTTACAGAGATGAGCGTTATAATGAAGATGATTTTAAAGTTACAAATCAGTTGGTTAAATCGGTAATTTCTCTACCAATGCATACAGAGTTAGATGATGAGCAAATTGAGTTTATTACAACAACTGTTCTCAATTTCATTAACCAAAACTAAAACATGAAAATATTAGTCACAGGAGGCTTAGGTTTTATTGGATCGCATACTGTTGTTGAACTTCAAAATAAAGGCTTTGAGGTTGTAATCATAGACAATTTAAGCAATTCTTCTATAGATGTTTTAGACGGTATTACTACCATAACAGGTGTAAAACCACATTTTGAAAAGATAGATCTTAAAGAAAAAGCTGACGTTGTTCAATTTTTTGAAAAGCATAAGGATATTGTTGGCGTTATTCATTTCGCAGCAAGTAAAGCTGTGGGTGAGAGTGTAAAAGAGCCTTTAATGTATTATGAAAATAATATTGGGACACTTGTTTATATGCTTCAAGCAGTTTCTAAACTTGAAAAGCAGAATTTTATTTTTAGTTCATCATGTACAGTTTATGGTCAGGCAGATGAATTGCCAATTACAGAAAACGCTCCAGTAAAACCTGCAGAATCTCCGTATGGTAACACCAAACAAATAGGTGAAGAAATTATTAGGGATACATGTAAAGTAAATGATAAACTAAAAAGTATAGCTTTAAGATATTTTAATCCTATTGGTGCGCATCCTTCAGCAGAAATAGGCGAATTGCCAATTGGTGTGCCTCAAAATTTGGTGCCATATATTACGCAAACAGGAATAGGAATGCGTGAGCAATTATCTGTTTTTGGTGGAGATTATGAAACGCCAGATGGAACATGTGTTAGAGATTATATCCATGTGGTAGATTTAGCTAAGGCTCATGTTATAGCTTTAGAACGCTTATTAGAAGATAAGAATCTTGAGAATTACGAGGTTTTCAATTTGGGGACGGGAAAAGGAAGTTCTGTTTTAGAAGCTATTCATTCTTTTGATAGGGTTTCAGGTAAAAAATTAAAATATCAGATTGTAGGAAGAAGGGAAGGCGACATTACTGCGGCTTATGCAGACACAACAAGAGCAAATGATGTTTTAGGTTGGAAAACAGAACTCAGTTTAGATGATGCTATGGCATCAGCATGGAAATGGGAGCAAAAAATTAGAAATAAATAAATTCAATAACTATGAAAACTCTACTCAGTATTTTGGCATTTGTATTTGCAACTGTTTTGTCAGCACAAAACACTTATCTGCATTGTGGAAAATTAATAGATACTGAGTCTGGTAAAGTGCTTACTGAGCAGACAATTATAGTTTCAGGGAACAAAATAGTTTCAGTTGAAAAGGGTTATAAAACCCCTAGTAATAATGAGGATACTGTTATAGATTTAAAATCTAAAACCGTAATGCCAGGTCTTATAGATATGCACGTGCATATTGAAAGTGAAACCAACCCAAAATCATATCTTGAAGGTTATACATTGAATGATGCCGATGTCGCTTTTAATTCTGTTCAGTATGCAGAAGTCACTCTAATGAATGGTTTTACGACTGTTAGAGATTTAGGTGGTTCAGGAGTTAATGTATCTCTAAGAAATGCAATAAATGCAGGAAAAGTAAAAGGCCCAAGAATTTTTACTGCAGAAAAAGCTTTGGCTACAACTGGTGGCCATGCAGATCCTACAAATGGTGCTAGTAGAGAATTAATGGGTAATCCTGGACCAAAGGAAGGAGTAGTCAACGGAGTGGATGATGCCAAAAAAGCAGTAAGACAGCGTTATAAAAACGGCGCGGACTTAATTAAAATAACGGCAACAGGAGGTGTGCTTAGTGTTGCAAAAAGTGGTCAAAATCCACAATTCACTGTTGAAGAAATTAAGGCTATTTGTGAAACAGCTAAAGATTATGGATTTCATGTTGCGGCACATGCTCATGGTGATGAAGGTATGCAAAGAGCCATTTTAGGAGGTGTAAAAACTATTGAGCATGGCACTTTAATGAGTGATGAAACCATGGAGCTTATGAAAAAGCATGATGTTTACTTAGTTCCAACCATTACAGCAGGAAAATTTGTGTCAGATAAAGCTAAAATAAAAGGCTATTATCCTGAAGTTGTTGTACCAAAGGCCTTGGATATTGGGCCAAAGATTCAGGATATGTTTGGCAGAGCATATAAGTCTGGTGTAGGGATTGCTTTTGGAACAGATGCTGCGGTTTTTTACCATGGAGAAAACGGAAAAGAATTTGGTTATATGGTTGAAGCAGGAATGCCAGCAATCGAAACCATTCAAAGTGCTACAGTTACCAATGCAATGATTCTTAAAATGGAAAACCAACTAGGTCAGTTAAAAGGAGGTTTTTTAGCAGATATTATTGCTGTAAATGATGATCCAACAAAGGATATTTCTACGATGGAGAACGTTGTTTTTGTAATGAAAGAAGGCATTATTTACAAAAACTAAGTATTCTCTACATTTTTTCGATTACAAATCTATTAATGATGCAGAAATTTCATTAAGAATATCTTAATGATTTTAGTATCTGATTTTCAATATGATAATCTAAAAAAGGCTTAACCAGGATTTAACATTTATTTCTTGGGATTGCTTCTTAGTCTTGGTTGTTTTGTATCTAATGATAACTGGATTACAATGAAATTGATAAGCATTAAAAGAGAAACAAAGCAAGAAGGTCGATTCTCAAAAAAGATGGGTGTACTGTCTACAAAAGTTACTTACATTAAGAAACAATTCTTAAGTATTCCTTACAAAACCCTTCATAAATATCGCGAAACTTATTACGGTGAAGTTAAAGATTGTGAAGATTGTCAATTAGCGAAATAAAGCACTCTTTCTTCATTTTCATTATTGATTTTTCCTGCCTTAGAAAAGGTAAACTTTTATCGGATTTTACGTTTTTTTATACTTTTTAAGAAGTTTTTAAGAATTTTATTGGTCAGATGGATTTAACTTAGAAGTGTCAATCAAAAAATAATCAACTAAGTTCTAATCCATGGTTTTCCTAAGGCACATATTGGTATTTGCCGTTGTGCTCTTGTTTTTTAGCAAGGGCTATGCTACTTCATATAATAATACGAACTCTAAAATCGATGTAGAATCCCTTTCTAAAAAAGGACTAGATAGTATCCTAAAAGTTCAAAAAGAGAAAGATTCTGTTGAGCGTGCAGATTTAATAAAAATCAATGAAAGGTTACTTTCAGACAATACAAGCGACTCAATAGCAGTTACCAAGACATTAGCTATATTATATTCAGAAAATAACAATGTAGATAAAGCTTCAAAACACATAAAAAAATATATTAAGGATACCCAAGACTTATCCATCCTTAATGATCATGTATTTTCTGGAATTAAAAGTGATGCCAAATACGATCATTTAACAGAAGAGTATAAGCCGCATTTTAATTTTTTAGCATTGATACATGCTTTTACTGGTATTATTGGAATTTTTATAGTCATTATTCTTTTTGCCAAGCAAAACTTAGATAAAACCTCAGTATGGTTAATAGGGGCTTTTATATTGTTTCATTCATTTTTTATGTTGCACGTTAGTTTGTTTGTATCTAATTACAATCTAATGTTTCCGCATTCATTTTATATATCAACTCCATTTTCTTTCTTATATGGACCATTACTTTATTTTTATTTTAAACGAGTAGTTGAAAATTATAAAATATCTTTAAAAGACGCTGTACATTTAATACCAACCATCTTATTAATTATTTGGCTTATACCTTACTATAGTCTAAGCGCCACAGAAAAGTTTAACCTGTTAGTTGAAAATACAGAATCAGTAGATGTAGGTAGAAAAGCCTTGGTTGTTATAAAAGCATTGTCGTTATCTCTTTATGCAGCAGGAATTTATATTATTTATAAGAACAAGAGACAGAAAGCCAATACCAATAATCCAGAGGTAAAAAGTAGAGCACTTTGGGAGAGGACCATTATGATTATTTTTGTTTGCTATGCTTTGGCATATTTACTTCATGGTGCTGTGGTAGTAAGATTGGTAGAATATATGCCTTTTAATTATTTGAAATCTGTGTTTATGATTGCTATGATTTTTTATATGGCTTTAATGTCTGGATTAAGACCAGAAATTATATTGAATGCAAACGGAGATGCTCTTGGAATTAATAAGCTGCCATTAAAGTATGAAAAGTCTAATCTTACCCAAAGCCTATCAAGCGAATTAAAAGATAAATTAGTTGATTTATTAACGCATCAAAAAGTGTATAAAGACAATAGCATAAGTTTAGAAATGCTTTCTGAAATGCTCGGAACGACTAGGCATAATACATCGCAGGTTATAAATGAGCACTTTGATATGAGTTTTTATGATTTAATAAATCACTATAGAATAATAGAGGCGGTAGATATTTTTGATGAAGATCAAAAACGAAATCTAAATATTATAGAAGTGGCTTACGAAGTTGGTTATAATAACAAAGTAACCTTCAATAAAGCATTTAAGAAACACATGAATCAAACACCTTCTACTTACATTAGGTCACTTCGATTAGCTTAATCCTGTTTTTTCGTTTAATAATACTTGTTGTATTATTCTTCCATTTTTTCCTTTTACTATTTGTCTGTTTTTAAAGACCAACAGCTTTAAGGTTTACTTTTAAAGTATAGATTTTTTTCTGATTAAATGTTTTAGGGTAAAATCCTTATTACTATTAACAATGGTCTTTCCAATCATTATTTTTCCTAAGTTTTTTCTAAATGGTAAATAAGAGGTAATCATTTGTCGGCATAAGTAAATCCTTATAACTCTTGCCTCTAATTTGCTGTTTGGTTGGTTGTTTTACCTACGCAATTGCAAAGGAAGGCAGTGGAAGCCTTACTTTTTTATGAAATAACCATGTTAACTTTAATTTCATCAATCAAAGTAATTATTTTGAATTAGTCTTTAAAATTACTTCGCTGCCGACCTTTCTTATTGCAACAAACTAAGTGTATAATCTAAAATGAAATTTTATGAAAGTAAAAAATTATGCTTTGGTTCTGTTGTATTTATTTTTTGGATCTCAAATGGTTTTAGCCCAAGAAAAAACAATCACCGGAACCGTTACAACTGAATCAGATGGAATGCCTTTACCAGGCGCTAATGTGATTGTAAAAAACACCTCAAGAGGTGTGCAATCAGATTTCGATGGTAAGTTTTCTATCCGAGCAACAAAAGGAGATGTATTGGTTGTTTCTTATGTGGGAATGGAAAATGCTGAAGTAGTAGTTGGAGATGCCAATGTTTATAATGTTGCTTTAAAAGAAGGTAACGCCTTAGACGAAGTCGTTGTAGTAGCTTATGGTAAACAGAAAAAAGAGGCTGTTGTTGGATCTGTTCAGACAGTTGGCTCAACAGAAATTGAACAACAACAGGTTACGTCACCTGTAAAAGCTTTACAAGGATCTGTTGCAGGTGTTAACATGATTACTCAAGGTGGTCAACCTGGTAACAATCCAAGTTTTGTTGTCAGAGGTTTTTCTAGTATAAATGCATCTAGCTCTCCTTTAATTATATTAGATGGTACTCCGTTTAATGGTAATATTAACACAATAAGTCAAGATCAAATAGAGTCTTTAACTGTTTTAAAAGACGGTGCTTCAGCATCATTATATGGTTCAAGAGGTGCGAATGGAGTTGTGATAATTACCACTAAAACAGGTAAGAAAAACACAGCTGCAACAGTTAGTATTAGAACCCAATATGGTGTATCTAATCCTGCTGTTGGATTACACGATAGAGTTGGGCCAGGCACTTACATGGAACTGCTATGGACTGCTGCTAGAAATAGAAATATTTATGAATTTGGTCAATCTCCTGATGTGGCTGCACAAAATGCTTCTAATAATTTAGTGGGACTGATTGGTTATAATCCATATGATGTAGCAAATCCAATAGGAGTTGATGGAAAATTAGTTAGTGGAGCAAATTTAAAATACAGTACAGACTGGGAAGATGTTCTACTTAGGGAAAATGTACCTAGGGTTAATCACAACTTATCTGTGGAGGGTGGAAATGAAAAAAGCTCGTACTTCTTTTCGTTAGATTACCTAAATGAAGAGGGTCAGGTAATTGAAGCAGATTTTGAAAGAGTGTCAACACGTTTTAATTTTGATTCTCAATTAAAAGATTGGTTAAAGGTAGGTGTAAGAACAAGTTTCTCTAGATCTAATTCAAGTAATCCGGAGGCTGGTGCTGTAAGTGCTGTTAGTTGGATTTATAATGTTGGTAATGTTTTTCCAATTTATGCCAGAGATGCTAACGGTGATTTGGTATATGATGCTTCTGGAAATCCGTTTTATGATCTTGGTAATGGTAATGGTGGTAGACTAGGGCAGGCAGTTAATGCTAATAGAATTCCTAGAAGTGGTGAGAATATTATGGCAATAATTAAATTAGGAACAGAAGAGCGAATAAGAACAAATTATGTTGGAAACGCATACGCTGAGATTGATTTCTTGAAGAATTTTAAGTTCCGAACTAATTTGGCTTATGAAAACTTCTTATTTGATTCTCATAGTTTTGATGATGACCAATACGGAATCGCTTCTGGTATTCAAGGTAGAGTAAGTAAAGCTAGAAATATCACCACTACCCTAAATGCTATTCAGAGCTTAAATTATACTAACTCTTTTGGTTTGCACAATATATCAGTTGATGCTATAATGGAAGCTTACAGTGAAAATTCAGATTCATTTAGTGGCTCAGGGACAGGTTTGTTACCAGATTTAGAGGAGTTGCAGACTGCTAATATACCAGAGGCAATTAGTGGATTGAGAATTGGTAGAAGAGTTAATGGGTATTTAGGGAGATTAACCTACAATTATGATAATAAGTACTTTTTTGAATCTTCATTTAGACGCGATGGTTCTTCACAATTTGGACAAGATTTTAGATGGGGTAGCTTTTATTCTGTAGGCGGTAGTTGGATAGTATCAAAAGAAAATTTTCTATCAGACTCTAGTTGGTTAGATAATTTAAAGCTAAGAGCTTCGTATGGTGAGTTAGGTAATAATGCAGGTATTGGTTTCTTTCCTTACCAATTTGTATTTGTTGGCGCTAATCCTGGAAACACAGTTATTTCACCTGTTGAAGGTAATCCAGTTGCTATTCCACCTAGTTCATTACCAGATCCTTCTTTACAGTGGGAGAAAACCGCAACTACTAATTTTGGTGTGGATTTTTCAATTTTTCAAGGTGCATTATCTGGATCAGTAGAATATTATGAACGCGAAAGTATTGATTTGTTATATTCAGTTCCTGCTGCATATTCTACAGGTGCTACAGATATTTTTACAAATAATGGAGCTGTTCAAAATAGTGGTTTAGAAGTCACATTAAATTCAAGTATAATAAATACTGAAGATTTTTCTTGGAGTGTTGGTGGAAATGCATCATTTCAGAAAAATAAAATTACAAAATTGCCTCAGGATCAATTTGTTAATGGGTCTAAATTGTGGAAAGAAGGAAACTCATTATTTGAGTTTTATTTAAGAGAGTGGGCAGGTGTTAACCCAGCTACTGGTGACGCACTTTGGTATGAGGATGTTACGGATGCTAATGGAAATGTTACCGGAAGAACGGTGACTAATGTTTATGCTGATGCTACTAGATACGAAACCGGTAAAGAGTCCCTTCCAGATATTCAAGGTGGTTTTAATACTAACTTTAGGTATAAAAACTTTGATATCTCAGCAATGTTTAATTATAGTTTTGGTGCTTACTTACTGGATACCGATTATTCAGGTTTAATTGGGAATTTTGATTCAAATGGTGCGCCTGCACATCCAGACAACCTTAGTGCTTGGTCGCAACCAGGAGATGTTACAGATTTTCCTCGTTTAACAACTGCAAATGTTGAGTTTATACAATCATCTGACAGATGGTTATTTAAAAACGATTATGTGAGATTAAGAGCTCTTACTATTGGATATAATCTTTCTGATGAGGCACTTAAAGGTACTGGGCTCAAAAAAGTTAGAGTATACTTTCAGGGTGATAACTTAATTACATGGCAATCTCATTTTGGTATAGACCCTGAGCAATCTTTTGGTGGAACCACAGCAAGTAGGTCGCCTTTACAAAGGACATTTACTTTTGGCACTTTACTACAATTTTAATAATTATTACTATGAAAAAAAGTTTAAATCAATTTAAAAAAATGAAAACATTAAAACTGGGATTATATACTATCCTAAGTTTTATGATGATAGTTATTACTACTGCTTGTAGTAATGATTACTTAGATGAGCCTGAAAATAATTCTGGTATTACAGAGGATGTAGTTTTTAATTCTAGAGAAAACGCACAGCTGTTTGTCTCAGGTATTCTATCAAATTATAAGGGTCAGTATAGTGATGCAAATTCTCCAGCCGCTGCTGATGCTGGAGGATTGTATTCACTTTATATGGCTAGAGCAGTTAAGGGCAAAGATTTGATTCAAGGAGGCTTTCCGTATAACTTTGACTATGAGCATGGAAATAGAGAGCCTAATTTTAGAAGAGTTCTTTTTGCCTGGGGTTTCAATTATTTAAATGTTAATTATGCTAATATTTTAATTGATGGGATACAAAATAGTTCTTTAAATGAATCTGATAAGGCTGAATTTATTGCTATTGGAAAGTTTTTTAGAGCTTATCATCATTTTCAATTACTGTTAGATTTTTGTCCTAACTATAACAACGATAGATCGCTTGAGAGAATTCCTTACTATACAAGTAGAGTTACACTAGAAACTGCAGATGGTAATCCACCTGCTCCTATGAGTGAGATTTATGATCTTGTTATTCAGGATCTTGAAGAGGCAATTGTTGATTTACCAGAATCTAGAATAGGAAAGAGTTATGTAAATAAAAAAGTTGCACAAGCGATTTTAGCAAGAGTTTTGTCTGTAACTCAGGATGATTGGCCTAGGCTAGCAGAATTGTCTAAAGCAGTTTATGACAACAATGCTAACCAAGCTGTACAATCTACAAATTGGGGTGCTGGGTTTAATAATATGCAAGATGAAGAATGGGTTTGGGCAATGTTCCAAAATGGTAATGATGAAACAAATTTTTTCTGGGGTCATCCAGCTGCTACCTTCGATCACACTGTATTGTCTTGGCAAGTTACCTATGCTGATTCAAATTTTGTTAATGAGTTCTCTTCTTCAGACGTGAGAAATACATTTTTCGATTTTTACCCTGGTGCTTCTGAGCCATGGAGAGATTTTGTGTCGAGTAAGTTTGGGTTTTCTTTTGCTTCAGACATACCTATTCTTAGAAAATCTGAGTTTGTACTTTTAGATGCCGAGGCTCAGTATCAAATGGGTAACATTGCCGAAGCCCAGAGTTTGTTGTTTGCATTACAATCTGCTAGAGATCCAAATGCAGTAATGAGTAACAATTCAGGAGCTGCATTGTTTAATGAGATATTGTTGGAAAGAAGAAAAGAGTTTTATGGTGAGTTTGGAGTTGAATGGTTTGATGCTAAAAGATACAATTTGGCAATTGAAAGAGATATAAATACTCATCGTGTAGATGTAGATGTTCCTGTTGATAGTAATTTATTTTTCTTAAAACTTCCCGAAGTAGAATTAGACGCTAATCCTTTTTATGACAATAGTTTTGTTAACGAATAATTTAAAAAAGTTAAAATGATGAAAAAAATATTAGTTTTATTAGTAATCATTACTGTGCTTTCGTGTGACAGTGATAATAGTTTTTCTACAGTTTCTGATTACGATTTTATAAGTTTTGAAAATGATAACGTTACTTTTGAGTTAGATCAGGATGGCGAGTCCTCACAAATGATAACTGTATATAATTCTAAAACCTATTCTAATGACAGAACTTATAATTTAGAAGTTTTGTTAGAGTCTACTACAATTAGTGCAGAATCCTATGCTGTGCCAGCCTCCGTGACTATACCTGCAAATGAACGTTCTGCCCAGTTTGGTGTTACAATTACAGATAATGGCTTTGGAAGTGGCGACAGATTGGTGTTAGGGTTTGCTGATGATAATACAGCTTTAAATCCGCATCCGTTACAAATGGATATTGTGATTGTTTGTCCGATGAATGAACTTATTTTAGATATCACTTTTGATAACTATGCTGAGGAAACCAGTTGGGAACTATATACAGATATAACTACAGCGCCAACCTTAATAGCTTCTGGTAGCGGTTACGATGATTTAGATGACCAATCTATACAACAACGACTTTGCATAGATAATGGTGATTTTGGTTTTGTAATCTATGATGCATATGGTGATGGCATGTGCTGTAGTTTTGGACAGGGAAGTTATTCTCTAACAGTAAATGGAGAAGTGATACATCAAGGAGGCTCATTTGGTGCCAGTGAAGTAACAACGTTTTCATTACCTTAGACATAAGTGATATATATACTTTAACTAAACTAACTCAAAAAAAAGACCCTTTCTATAGAAAGGGTCTTTTATGTTTTTTAAACTTTAAATCTTATGATTCAGAAGTTGTTGTGTTCTTTTTGGTGTTAAAAATTCCACTAAAGAGCAGCATAATCATACCTGTTGTTACAGAGATGTCCGCAACATTAAAGATTCCTGTTTTAAAAACTCCTCCTAAATCTATAAAAAAGAAATCGGTGACTTTGCCAAATACGATTCTATCAAAAACATTAGCAATACCACCTCCAATGATACAACAAAATGCAATAAGACTTAATCGGTCTAATTCCTTAGTTTTTATAATATAATAAATAACATAAGTTAAAACTATAGCAGGTAAAATCAATAAAAAGATAGTTCTTAAAGTAGGATTCATATCACTACCCATACCAAGAAAAGCACCTTTATTATAGACGTTTGTGAGGATAAATTTGTCGCCAATTAACTCTATAACCTCTCTAATTTCAATATTTGCTCTAACAATTACTTTTGTAATTTGATCTATAGCGATATTAAAAGCTATCAGAAGAACAATAAAAATGGTTCTATTCAAAACAGAAAATATTAAGCGTTAGTTTCAAAAGTAGCGGAAGATGTTTCTGCTTCTCTGTTAATTTTCTTTACTAAACCTTGTAAAACTTTACCAGGACCTACTTCTGTAAAGTGTGTAGCGCCATCTGCTATCATTTGTTGTACAGATTGTGTCCAACGCACAGGAGCTGTTAATTGAGAGATTAAATTGGCTTTTATTTCATTTTCATCTGTAACTGCAGAAGCCGTCACGTTTTGATAAATTGGGCAGTTTGGTTTACTAAACGAAGTGTTTTCTATAGCTGCTGCTAGTTCCTCGCGAGCAGGCTCCATCATAGGAGAGTGAAAAGCACCACCAACAGGCAATACCAATGCACGTCTTGCACCTTCTTCTTTAAGAGCTTCGCAAGCTTTATTTATAGCCTCAATTTCACCAGAAATCACCAACTGACCAGGACAGTTATAGTTTGCGGCAACTACAACACCTTCTGTATTTTCACATACTTTTTCTACAACATCATCATCTAAACCTAAAACAGCAGCCATAGTACTTGGTTGTAATTCGCAGGCTTTTTGCATGGCTTGAGCTCTTTGAGAGACAAGTTTTAAACCGTCTTCAAACGTTAGGGCACCAGCTGCTACTAAAGCAGAAAATTCACCAAGCGAATGGCCTGCAACCATATCTGGTTTAAAGTTATCTCCTAAAGTTTTTGCTAAAATTACTGAGTGTAAAAATATGGCTGGTTGGGTAACTTTGGTTTGTTTTAGGTCTTCATCAGAACCTTCAAACATGATGTCTGTGATAGAAAAACCAAGTATATCGTTAGCTTTTTCAAAAAGTTCTTGTGCTAAAGGTGAGCTTTCATAAAGGTCTAAACCCATTCCTGAAAACTGAGCACCTTGACCTGGAAATACATATGCGTTCATGTGACTAATTTTTAGTGCTGCAAAAATAGAGATAAAATATTAATCTATTATGTTTACTATGACATAGAGAATTACTAAAGGAAAATAAAAATAAATTCTTTAGAGTTTAGTTCTATTCCATATAGTTTAGTCGGTTGCCATTCGTTATTCAAAATTTGATTTTTTAATTGACTTTTAAAGATGTTTTCATACTCTTCACTTAAGCCAATAGAAGATAATATTAAACTGTCTACATGTCCTGATCTGTTGATTATGAAGTCAGCGGAAACATAAGTTATGCTGTCGTTTTTAACTGTATAGCTGTCAGGAATAATAAAGTTCTTACTAAAGGCTTTAGATATAGAGTCGTGCCAATTTCTATAAGTTTTAGATTTATACCTATTCATCATTCCATAGGAATTAAACCTTGAATATACAGTATCGGGATTTTTATGATGATAAACACTATCCACAATTCTTTTTGATTTAGAAATAAAATCTTCTCCGTATTTTTTTTCTATTGCTTCATGCATTAATCTCTCATAGCATTTACCATACTTATCATCGTCTGAGACAATGCAACCTATTAACAATTCAATAGAGTTAATTGAATAATTAGACTTTAGATACTCTGGTAGATTAGTAAGAGTTTGTTGGAGGTATTCTCTGTCATGACCAATGAAATAATTTAGTTTACCTTTTTCTATGTCTAATTCGGCTTTAAAAGAATCCAAATGACAATAGGACTCTTTCGTTGGTCTAATCTTTAAAATTTCTCTTTTATAATCTCTATACGAATCATAGTCATAGATATTGACACTATCTAGCTTTTCTTCATATTCTGATATTTTTTTATACTTAGAGTTTTTGCAGCCTAACAGACTAATTATAGCAAAAAAGATAAACAGTTGTTTCATAAAAATTAAACGATTAATTAGCTTGAAAATTACTTAATTGTCAATATTTAAAAGCTAATAAATCGTTTTTTTGAGCAGGCTATTTCTTTACATAAGTAATAAACGAAAAAGCATAGTTATGATTCTCGTCAGCATCATGAGTGGTTTTAGAAATCTCTTTCCATTTATTTGAATCTACTTCTGGGAAAAAAGTATCGGCACCTTCAAACGTGGCGTGTACTCGTGTTAATTCTAGTTTGTCGGCTATGTTAATGGATTGTTTATAGATTTCACCTCCACCAATAATAAAAGGTTGATTATCTTTTCTTGCTGCATCTAAGGCATCTTCAAGATTGTTGACCACAATAACACCTTCAGGTACTTTGTAATTATCTTGTCTTGTAATAACTATATGTGTACGGTTTGGTAATGGTTTTGGGAAACTTTCAAAAGTTTTGCGTCCCATAATAATATGATGGCCAGACGTTAGTTTTTTAAAATGCTTTAAGTCATCTCTAAGATGCCAAATAAGGTCGTTGTCTTTTCCAATGGCATTGTCTTCACCAGCTGCTACAATGATGGTTAGCTCATTGGAGTTTTTTTTTTCTTCAGGCTTTGTATCTGGGTGCGTTTCGTTGTAGGCTTGAGACTGAGCAATTTTGCGTTCTTCTTTTAAAAACCCTTCTTTTAACTTGTCAATACGCTTTTGCTGTTGGCTAACGAGCTTGTCTAGCTGTTGTTTTTCCCAATCCTTTCCCATAAACTTGTTTGTGATAAACACGTTTACAAAATGATAAACAAATAAAAATAGCCAAAGTAGTATGGCGTACACAAACCAGCTAATGCCAGCAATAGTAAAATCTTTGCCAATACCCAGAACTGTATTTGCTAGAATTAAAAATACAGCACCAATAAGAAATACAACAAAATGAATGTATAAACGCTTTTTTTGCCTAATACGTTTTTGAGCATTTTCTATGAGTTCTAATTGGTCTTTATCTATTGTTGAGACTTGTTTTTTCTTTCCGAACATAATCCTAAAATTGTCTGATAAAGATACTTCTTTTTAACTAAAACGTTGTCGCTAATTCATTGGAATTTACTTTTACTATTTTCGAAAACGATATCGTTGATTATCAAGTGTTAAGCCTTGATTTTTGTGTTATTAATCTCATAAATTTCACATTAAAAAATTACATAGTTTACCAAAAAGTAAAGGCTATTTTAATAAAATGATAATTCTTTCATTTAAAGTAAGTTAAACTGTAATTTCTGCTTTTTTCTTTTATACTTTTGAGCCATTATTTAAAACTATTATTATGGCAATTAAAAAACAGTATTTAAAGAGTAAGCCAGTTTGTAAGGTAACATTTTCTGTTCCTGCAGAGGAGGCAAAAAGTGTAGCGGTTGTTGGAAGCTTTAACGAGTGGAATACTGAAGCTACAGAATTAAAGAAATTAAAGAACGGTACATTTAAAGGTACAGTAGATTTAGAGAGTGACAACTCTTATGAATTTAGATACGTTGTTGACGGTAACTATGTTAACGATGAGCAAGCTGATGCGTATGCATGGAATGATTTTGCTGGTGCTGAAAATGGTGTATTAAACTTATAATAACCCTTATTAAGACACAATAAAAAGGCGTTTCTTTTTAAAAAGAAACGCCTTTTTTTATACAGCAACAACACCTTTAATATGTGGATGCGGATTATAATCGACAAGTGTAAAATCTTCGAACTTAAAGTCGAAAATGTCTTTTACATCTGGATTAATCATCATTTTTGGCAAAGGTCTAATATCTCTTGATAGTTGTAATTCTAATTGCTCAAGATGGTTGTTGTATATGTGAGCATCACCAAATGTATGTATAAATTCACCTGGTTGGTAGCCACAAACTTGTGCCATCATCATTGTAAATAGTGCATAAGATGCAATATTAAAAGGTACTCCAAGAAAGATGTCGGCACTACGTTGATAGAGTTGGCAAGATAATTTACCATCAGCTACATAAAATTGAAAAAACGCATGGCAAGGTGGTAAAGCAGCTTTACCATTGGCAACATTTTCTGCAAAAGATTTAGATGTATCTGGTAATACAGAAGGGTTCCATGCAGACACCAACATTCTTCTGCTGTTTGGGTTGTTTTTTAATGTTTCAATAACTTCTTTAATCTGGTCTATATCTTCACTTGCCCAATTGCGCCATTGGTGTCCGTAAACAGGTCCTAAATCTCCGTTTTCATCAGCCCATTCGTTCCAGATTCTTACACCATTTTCGGTTAAGTAGTTAATGTTAGTATCACCTTTTAGAAACCAAAGTAATTCATAGATAATGGACTTAAGATGTAGCTTTTTGGTTGTTACCATCGGAAATCCTTCGCTTAAATCAAAACGCATTTGGTAGCCAAAAACACTTTTAGTGCCTGTACCTGTTCTATCTCCTTTTTCGTTGCCGTTTTCTAATACGTGTTTTACTAGGTCGTGATATTGTTTCATGCATACTTCCTGCGAAAGCAGGAATCTCATTTAATTAAACTTTATTTTTAAGCGAAATGCAAATAGCATAATTCAAAAACGAAAATAAAAAAAAGCTTCAAAACCATTGATTTGAAGCCTTATATAATATAAAAAGTTATTAACTGTAAATAATCGAGATTCCTGCTTTCGCAGGAATTGGTTTTTACCCTATTATCATTCCAGCAATGGTAGCAGATATTAAAGAAGCTATTGTACCTCCAATTAAGGCTTTCATACCAAATTTAGATAACTGCTTTCTTTGTCCTGGTGCTAAAGATCCAATACCACCAATTTGAATTCCGATAGAAGCAAAATTAGCAAATCCGCACAGCATGTAAGTTGCCATAATTACAGACTTGTTATAGTTTAAATGTGTGGCATTGGCGACATCTTTTAAGTCAGCAAGTTGTATATAGCCAACAAATTCGCTTGCAGCCAATTTAATTCCTAAAAGCTGACCCATCATCATCATATCTTCTTTAGCCACACCAATAAGCCACATTAAAGGAGCAAAAATAGTTCCCAGTATAGCTTCTAAAGAAAAGCTTTGGTAAGGTGTATTTGCAGCCATCCATGTATTTAAAGAAGTAACATCGCCAGCCCAACCGAGAATACCGTTAATCATTGCAATAAAAGCTACAAACACTAATAACATTGCTCCAACGTTTACGGCTAGTCTTAAGCCTTCTGTAGTTCCGTTAGCAATGGCATCTAAAAGGTTGGCACCGATTTTTTCTTGAGAGACTTTAACATCTGTATTGATGTCTTCTGTTTGTGGGTATAATATTTTTGAAATGACAATAGCTCCTGGTGCTGCCATAACTGACGCTGCTAACAAATGTTTTGCATATAATAATCGCATAGCAGGATCGTCACCACCTAAAAAGCCAATATAAGCTGCTAATACAGCACCAGCTACAGTGGCCATTCCGCCAATCATGACTAAAAGAATTTCGGACTTATTCATTTTCTCTAAATAAGCCTTAATTAACAACGGAGCTTCGGTTTGTCCTAAGAAAATATTTCCGGCAACACTTAGACTTTCCGCTCCAGATATCTTTAGAAGTTTAGTTAATAACCAACCAAAGCCTTTAACCACTCTTTGGATAATACCTAGATAGAATAAGACAGATGTTAATGCAGAAAAGAATAAAATCGTTGGCAATACCTGAAATGCGAAAATAAACCCAAAGGTATCCATGTCTACAACCAAACCTTCAAACAAAAACTTACTACCTTCTCTTGTAAAATCTAAGACACTTACAAAAACACTTCCGATACTTTCAAAAATAGTTTTTACAAATCCAACCCTTAGTACACCAATAGCGATAAGTAACTGAAAAGCTAAACCGATTCCTACAGTTTTCCAGTTTATAGCTTTTCGGTTGCTACTAAACAGAAAAGCAATAACAATTAGAGTAAACATACCTAAAATACCTCGCCATAAACTATTAAAGGAAAAACCTTGACTTGGTTTAATTGTGTTTTCTGTATTTTCACCTGTTATGGCGGAAGCTATAGCAGTACTTTTAGATTTTAAAGATTTAAAACTATATGTTGTTAGTTTTTCAGTAAAAACAAGTGTTGAATCTGTAAACTCTCTGACCTTATATTTTCTGATAGTATCTTTTGGTTTGTTGTAATAAAAGACCAAAAGATTATTTTGAAATGTATAATGACCAGAAGCTTTAAGGCTATCTTTGCTTAGTAGTTTGTAATCAAAATCACCATTCCTAAATTTTAATACATCAGAATCTGAAATGGATAATGATTCACCTGTTTGGGTGTTTTCAATTGTGGTGAACTGCCATGTTTTTTCTAGCTCTTGTGCTGTAATTGATGAAACTCCAATAAATATAGCAATAAGGGCTTTGAAAAAATGATTCATAAAAAGGGGTGTTAGTTAGCGCTTAGAAATTTCGTCTCTTATTTTTGCAGCCTTTTCATAATCTTCATTATTAACGGCTTCTTCTAAAAGGCTATTCAATTCTTCTAAAGATTTGTCTTTATAACCTTCTTGGTCGGCAACTGCATTTTCTATTTCTTCAGCTATAAAATCATCTACAAGTATGCTATCTTGTTCTTCATCCTCTTTTTTAGGATTTACTTTAAGGTAGATACCTGCTTTGTCTAAAATGTTTTTGTAAGTAAAGATTGGTGCCTGAAAACGTAATGCTAATGCAATGGCATCACTGGTTCTGGCATCAATGATTTCTTCAATTTTATCGCGCTCACAAATAAGACTAGAGTAGAAGACACCATCAACTAATTTGTGAATGATAACTTGCTTTACAACAATATCAAATCTGTCGGCAAAATTTTTGAATAAATCGTGAGTTAAAGGTCTTGGCGGACGAATTTCTTTCTCTAGTGCAATAGCAATAGATTGCGCTTCAAAAGCACCAATAACAATAGGAAGTTTTCTGTCACCATCAACTTCATTAAGTATTAAGGCATACGCGCCATTTTGTGTTTGGCTGTAGGAAATACCTTTTATATTTAAACGAACTAAACTCATGAATTTTAAAACACAAAGAACTGTTTAAATTTGGACTTTACCAACTGCAAAATGCAGAATTGGATATTTTTCTCAATACTTTCGATGAAACGTAAACCTATTAAGAAAATCTAAATTTAAACAGTCCTTTAATATTACAAGGTAATAAAATTATGCGTTTTGAGCTTTAAAAGCTTTTAGTTTTTCTATTAATGTTGGTACTACTTCAAACGCATCACCAACAACTCCATAGTCAGCTGCTTTAAAGAAAGGAGCTTCAGGATCTGTGTTAATAACAACTTTTACTTTAGAAGCATTAATACCTGCTAAATGCTGAATTGCTCCAGAGATACCAACAGCAATGTATAGGTTAGACGCTACAGGCTTACCTGTTTGCCCAACGTGCTCACTGTGAGGTCTCCAGCCAAGGTCAGATACAGGCTTAGAACATGCAGTTGCAGCACCTAAAACATCTGCTAACTCTTCTATCATTCCCCAATTTTCTGGACCTTTTAATCCTCTACCACCAGATACTACTATTTCTGCATCTGCAATACTTACTTTGTCTGTTGCTTTGTCTACAGACTCTACGCTAACACCAGAGTCTGGTATTGAAGGTGAGAAATCTTCAACAGAAGCACTACCACCAGCTTCAATAATTCCGAAAGAATTGTTAGATAAACCAACGATTTTTACATCTGTATTTATTTCTGTATTAGCAAAAGCTTTGTTTGTAAAAGCAGTTCGTTTCACTGTAAAAGGAGAAGTGCTAGATGGTGCTTCTACTACATTAGAAACATATCCTGCATCTAAACCTACAGCTAATAAGGGTGCTAAGTATTTACTGTCTGCACTAGAACTTAAAACAACAACTTTTGTACTTTCATTTTTAGCAGCTTGCTCTATAACAGCTGCGTATTTTTTAGCGTTAAATTTATTTAGACTTTCATCTTTTACAGACAATACTTTAGAAGCACCATAAGCGCCTAGGCTATCACTATTGTCTGCATTAATGGCAACAGCAGTTACTGTTGTGCCCATTTGGTCTGCAACAGCTTTTGCGTAAGAAACGACTTCTAAAGCTGCTTTTTTAAATTTTCCGTTTTCTGATTCTGTATATACTAAAACTGACATAATTCTTTTTTTAAATGACTTTAGCTTCGTTGTGAAGTAAATTTACTAACTCATCGATATTATCGGCATCGACTAACTTAACCGCACCTTTAGGTGCAGGTTTTTCGAAACTAGCAGTTGTAGTTTCTGAAGTAGTATCAACAGGTTCAACAACATTTAGAGGTTTTTTACGAGCCATCATAATACCTCTCATATTTGGGATACGAAGATCACTTTCTTCAACAATACCTTTTTGTCCTGCAACAACTAATGGTAGAGAAGTGCTTACAGTTTCTTTACCACCATCAATTTCTCTTACAGCTTTTGCATTGGTACCATCAACTTCTAATCCAATACAGTTAGCTACAAAGTTAGCGTCTGTCATTGCAGCTAACATACCAGGAACCATTCCGCCATTATAATCAATAGACTCTCTTCCTGCTATAACTAAGTCGTAACCACCATCTTTAACCACTTTTGCTAATTGTTTTGCAACAGAAAAGCCATCAGTAGCTTCTGTGTTAACTCTTATAGCAGTATCGGCACCAATAGCCAATGCTTTTCTTAATGTTGACTCAGTTTCTGCACCACCTACGTTTACAACATCTACGCTTGCACCTTGCTTTTCTTTAAACCACATTGCTCTGGTTAAACCAAATTCATCATTAGGATTAATTACAAATTGCACACCATTAGTGTCAAACTTAGTGTCACCCTCTGTAAAGTTAATTTTGGAAGTCGTATCAGGTACGTGGCTGATACATACTAAAATCTTCATACTTATATCTTATTTAAGTTTACATTATTATGTGAAATTTTACGATAACGATTTCGCTAACCATTTGTAAAACATCAAAAAATTGCGGTTACGAAGGTAAATATTTTATTTCGAATATTTACTATGCGTGCATAATAAATTTTAAAGAAATTTGAGCTACTTAGTTTTTCATTTATTGCTATTTTTGTTCTTCGTTTAAAAAGAAAATAATGAAGACAATTCAATTTAGAGAAGCTATCGCTGAAGCCATGAGCGAAGAAATGCGTAGAGATGAAAGCATTTATCTTATGGGTGAAGAAGTTGCAGAATACAATGGTGCTTATAAAGCATCAAAAGGGATGTTAGATGAATTTGGACCAAAGCGCGTTATAGATACACCTATTGCAGAGCTTGGTTTTGCTGGTGTGGCAATTGGTTCTACAATGACTGGTAACCGTCCTATTGTAGAGTATATGACGTTTAATTTCTCTTTGGTTGGTATTGATCAAATTATTAACAACGCTGCAAAAATTAGACAAATGTCTGGCGGACAATTTAAATGCCCAATCGTATTTAGAGGTCCAACAGCATCTGCAGGTCAGTTAGCAGCAACACACTCCCAAGCTTTTGAGAGTTGGTTTGCTAATACACCAGGTCTTAAGGTGGTTGTGCCATCTAATCCTTATGATGCAAAAGGACTTTTAAAATCTGCAATTAGAGATGACGATCCGGTAATTTTTATGGAAAGTGAGCAGATGTATGGAGATAAAGGTGAAGTACCAGAAGGTGAATACACAATTCCATTAGGTGTTGCTGATATTAAGAGAGAAGGAACAGATGTTACTATAGTATCTTTTGGAAAGATTATAAAAGAAGCTTTTAAAGCTGCAGACGAATTAGAAAAAGAAGGTATCTCTTGTGAGATTATAGATTTAAGAACTGTGCGTCCTATGGACAGAAAAACAGTTGTAGAATCTGTAAAGAAGACTAATAGACTTGTTGTGGTGGAAGAAGCTTGGCCTTTTGGTAATGTAGCAACAGAAATTACATACTTAGTACAATCTGAAGCGTTTGATTATTTAGATGCTCCAGTTGTAAAAATTAATACTGCAGATACACCTGCGCCATATTCACCAGTACTTTTAGAAGAGTGGTTGCCTAATAGCGATGACGTTGTAAAAGCAGTGAAAAAAGTAATGTATAAGTAAATAAATCGCAGTTTTCTGCGTTTAATAAACTTCATTAATAACCAAAAACTAATTTTAGCACGGTTGTTGATGAAGTTTATTGTTTAAATATGAAGTTAAAACTATTCTTTGCCCTTTTTATTATTGGCTTAACCTCAGCTTTTTCTCAAACAAAAGTTAGTGGTTACGTTTATGATGTAAACGATGAGCCAATTCCTTTTGCAAACGTAGTTTTTAAAGGTTCTACCGAAGGTACTATTACAAACGAAGACGGACGATTTTATTTAGAGTCTGACGAGACTTGGGATGCTTTAATGGTTTCTTTTGTTGGTTATGAAGTTTTAGAATTTCCACTTACTAAAAAAGTAAACTACGATTTAAGATTTATACTAAAAGAAGAAGCAGAGTCATTAAAAGAGGTTGTTGTAGTAAGTGGCAAGCAATCAAAGAAAGCTTCAGAAAATCCAGCTATACGTATTCTAAAAAAGATTTGGGAACGCAAAAGACAAAACGGACTTAGCCAATTTAAACAATACCAATACGACCAGTACGAAAAAGTGGAATTCGATCTCAATACCATTGATAGTGCTTTAATTAAAAGTAAACTTTTTAAAGGTATGGAGTTTGTTTTTGAAGAAGTTGATACTTCCTCGGTAACAGGTAAAACGTATTTGCCAATTTTCCTGAATGAGTCTGTAAAAAAGGTTTACGGTGATAATGAAAGAAATGAAAAGCGAGAGGATTTAGTAGGAAATAAAAACTCAGGATTTAGTAACAATCAGGTTATTATAGATTTTATAGATGACTTATATTCAGACTATAATATTTACGATAACTATCTAAAATTCTTTGATAAGAGTTTTGTAAGTCCGTTGAGTCGTACAGGTATTCAAACCTATAACTATGTACTTTCAGATAGTGCATACATAGATAATAAATGGTGTTATAATATCATTTACTACCCAAGACGAAAAAATGAATTGACCTTTAAAGGAGACTTTTGGGTTAATGATTCAACTTATGCAATCAAAGAAATAAATCTTCAAGCCTCTAAAAGTGCCAATATCAACTGGGTAAAAGAAATTTATATAGAGCAGGAATTTGAAGTTTTAAATGATTCGGTTTTTCTTATAAAACGCGATTATTTTCTTTCGGATTTTGCCCTAAATAAAAAAGAAAAATCGAGAGGTGTTTACGGTAAACGTACTACGTTGTATGATAATTATCAATTCAATCAGCCAAAGGATGAAAAATTCTATGATAAGGTAGTTTATACTTATGATGCTGATATTTATAATAGAGAAGACGATTTTTGGGAAAAGAATCGATTAGAGGCTTTAAACAAAGACGAAAAAGGTGTTTACAAAATGTTAGACACTTTAAAAACTGTAAAAAAATTCAAGCGTCTTTATAATCTCGGAAGTATACTCGCCTCAGGATATGTAGAATTCCCAAGTATTAATTTTGATTATGGTCCAATTTTTTCAACATTCGGTTTTAATGAAGTTGAAGGGTTGCGTCTTAGAACTGGTGGACGAACCTATTTTGGTCCAAACGATTTATGGAGGCTTGAAGGGTTCTTGGCTTATGGCTTTAGGGACGATAAATTCAAATATGGTATTTCTGGTAAGTGGTTGTTAGATAAACGGAGCCGATTAACCATTTTTGGTGGTAATAGGCGAGATATAGAGCAGATTGGCGCAAGTCTAACAAGTTCTACTGACGTTTTGGGTAGAAGCTTAGCCTCTAGTGCAGTTTTTACAGCAGGTTCAAACGATAAATTAACCAATATTAATTTGACCAATTTAGGGTTTTCAATAGAACCACTTCGGAATTTTGAAGTGCGTTTAGACGGAAGTTTTAGAACCTTAAGTTCAGCATCACCAACCTTCAGTTTAGATTATAACAATCCTGAATCTTCAACAGGAATTTCATCAGAGATTAAACAGTTTGAAAGCAGGTTGGCTTTATCTTATTTCCCTAAACGTGAAATGACAGGCTTTGGAGTAGAGCGCAAAGAGAAGAACGACAATTTTGCCAGACTTTTTGCTCAGGTTACACGTGGAGATCGCAATTGGTTTGATAGTGATTTTGATTATACCAAAGTACAGTTTTCTTATATCCAACCATGGCAAGTAGGTGGTTTTGGACGTTTAGTGACGTCGATTGAAGCTGGTAAAACATTTGGTGAAGTACCACTAGGTTTGCTAAGTGTGGTTCCTGGTAACCAAACCTATTTCTCAATATACAATACATTCTCACAACTCGATTTTTATGAGTTTGTTACAGATACATATACTTCTGTTCATTTTGAACACAATTTTAATGGTCGCCTTTTTTCTCGAATTCCATTTTTAAAGAAATATAATCTTAGAGCAATTGTTGGTCTGCGAGGTGTTTGGGGAGAACTGTCTGATGAAAACATAGCTTTAAGTACTACAGGAAATCCAGTTGAATTTCCACTTTTAGCACCAGATACACGCATGTATTATGAGTATAGTTTTGGTGTGGCTAATATTTTCAAGATTCTAAGAATAGATTTCAACTTTAGAGGTAATTATTTAGACAATCCAGATGCCAGACGTTTTGGAGTTACAGGTAGTTTTGGCTTTTATTTCTAAAAGGAACATGTCAGCGTCTACGTTTTAGGTTATATTTTCGTTATTATTCTATAATAGAATTGGTCTAACGTCATCAAACACTTATATTTGCAACCTTTTTAATTATATTAATGATGACAGATTCAACCCAATTAACCTTCGATGTTTTAATAGAAATCCCAAAAGGGAGCCGTAATAAATATGAATACGATTTTGCATTAAACAAAATTAGATTCGATAGAATGCTTTTTTCGTCAATGATGTATCCTGGTGACTATGGTTTTGTGCCAGAAACTTTAGCTTTAGATAGCGACCCATTAGATGTTTTGGTTTTAGGAACAGAGCCTACATTTCCAATGGTAGTAATGGAGGTAAGACCTATAGGAGTTTTTCATATGACAGATGAAAAGGGACCAGATGAGAAAATAATTTGTGTGCCAGTTTCGGATCCAATTTGGAGTAACAATCATGACATTAGTGATTTAAATCCGCACAGGCTAAAAGAGATAGAACACTTTTTTCAAGTTTACAAGGATTTAGAGGAAAAGAAAGTAGATGTAGGTGGATGGGGAAATGCCGAAGAAGCTATAAAAATATACCAAGAGTGTGTAAAGCGTTATGATGAAAGTGAACATAAGAAAAAGCGAACTTTCACTATTTAGTACTTTGTGAAATAAGCACTTTTTTATAATAATAATCTAAAAAAAAGCAATATCAATTATTGATATTGCTTTTTTTCGTAAAATTTGATTGATTTTACTACTTTTGCCCAGTTTGAAAAGCGAATAACTAATCTCAATAAATATTATATGGAATCAAACATAATTTATGTACCGATGGCATTAGCAATTGTAGGATTGCTTTTTATGTTCGTTAAAATGTCTTGGGTAAAAAAGCAACCTGCAGGCGATGAAAAAATGCAAAGTATTTCTAAATCAATTAAAGAAGGTGCTCTAGCATTTTTGGCAGCAGAATATCGATTATTACTAGTATTTGTAGTAATGGCAGCTGTGGCATTAGGGGTTGTATCATATTTAGTACCAACCACGCATTGGATCATTATTGTTGCTTTTGTTTTTGGAGCAGTATTTTCTGGTTTAGCCGGAAATATTGGTATGCGAATAGCAACTGATGCAAACGCTAGAACAGCTGAGGCTGCAAAAACAAGTTTGCCACATGCTTTAAAAGTGTCTTTTGGTGGTGGAACTGTAATGGGGCTTGGTGTAGCTGGACTTGCTGTTTTAGGTATTAGCTTGTTCTTTTTTATTTTCCTTAAAATGTTTGTAACCGGAGAAAACAGTTTTTATGATGAAATGACAGTTGCTCTTGAAGCTTTGGCTGGATTCTCATTAGGTGCTGAGTGTATAGCATTATTCGCAAGAGTAGGTGGTGGAATCTATACCAAAGCTGCTGATGTAGGAGCTGATTTAGTTGGTAAAGTAGAAGCAGGTATACCAGAGGATGATCCACGTAATCCAGCAACTATTGCAGATAACGTTGGTGATAATGTTGGTGATGTTGCAGGTATGGGAGCCGATTTATTTGGGTCTTATGTTGCTACAGTTTTAGCAGCTATGGTACTTGGTAACTACGTGATAAGAGATATGTCTACAGGAGCGCCATTTACTGATGCTTTTAATAATATGGGACCAATCCTTTTACCTTTAGTTATTGCAGGTGTAGGTGTTTTAGCTTCTATTTTAGGAACATTCTTAGTGCGTATTTCTAGTAATGACGCTAAAGAATCTGTGGTTCAAAAAGCTTTAGATACAGGTAACTGGGTTTCTATTGGAATTACTTGGGTGGCTTCATGGTTTTTAATCCGTTGGATGTTACCAATGACAATGGAAATGAACTTTTTTGGAGAAGGTTTAAAGACAATTCCTTCTAGACATGTATTTTATGCTGCTACTATAGGTTTGGCTGTTGGAGCTTTAATTTCTATGGTTACTGCATACTATACAAGTTTGGGTAAAACACCAGTTTTAAAAATCGTTAAAAATTCATCTACAGGTGCAGCTACTAATATTATATCAGGTTTAGCTGTTGGTATGAAATCTACATTTTTATCTGTAATTCTTTTTGCTGTAGCAATTTGGAGTGCTTATGTATTGGCAGGATTCTATGGAGTAGCTTTAGCTGCTTCAGCAATGATGGCTACTACAGCAATGCAGTTGGCTATTGATGCATTTGGTCCAATCGCTGATAATGCAGGTGGTGTAGCAGAAATGAGTGAATTAGAGCCACATGTTCGTGAGCGTACAGATATTTTAGATTCAGTAGGTAATACAACAGCAGCAGTAGGTAAAGGATTTGCTATTGCTTCTGCAGCTTTAACAGCGTTAGCTTTATTTGCTGCGTATGTAACTTTTACAGGTATTGATGGGATTAACATTTTTAAAGCACCTGTGTTAGCAGCATTGTTTATCGGTGGAATGATTCCTGTAATTTTCTCAGCACTTGCAATGGAGTCTGTTGGTAAAGCAGCAGGACAGATGGTAGAGGAAGTTAGAAGACAGTTTAGAGAAATACCTGGGATTATGGAAGGAACAGGTACTCCTGAATATGGAAAATGTGTAGACATTTCAACTAAAGCTGCATTAAAAGAAATGATAATACCTGGTCTTATTACTATAGTAACACCAGTAGTAATGGGAATAGGTACAGCGCTAGTAAACGATGATTTTTTACTTGGTGCAGAAGTACTAGGTGGTTATATGGCAGGAGTTTGTGTTTCTGGTGTAATGTGGGCTATCTTTCAAAATAATGCTGGTGGAGCTTGGGATAACGCTAAAAAATCATTTGAAGCAGGTGTTGAAATTAATGGGAAAACATTTTACAAGCACAAAGATGATAACCCATCACCTCCACATCAAGCAGCAGTAACAGGTGATACTGTTGGTGATCCTTTTAAAGATACTTCTGGTCCTTCTATGAACATTTTAATTAAATTAACGTGTTTGGTAGGTTTGGTTATAGCACCAATTTTAGGTGGTCACTCTTCTGAAGAAGGTTTGGCTAATAATGAAAAAGAAGTCTCAATAGAAATGACTATTGAGTCTAAAGACATGGCAAAAGCTACAGTAAACTACTCTACTATTAAGGATGGTGAAAAGGTTTCTGAGGTTATTGTTTTTGAAGGCACTGAGGCAGAAGTGAAAAAAGAGTTAGAAGCTTTTGAAGCTACTGTTAAAAGTGAAGCTAAAAACGTCGAAAAAATTATCGAAGAGGTAAATATTACTAAGGAATAATTTTTTAATAACTAGTTATTAAAACCACGCTAAACAGCGTGGTTTTTTTATTTTTACGTACTAAGATTAATAGATGTTTAAAAAAGATCCACTTCAAATCATTGCATTTCAGGGTTATGGTACGGATACCCATTTTTATGCACGTGGCAGAGCTTTAGAAGACGAATCTATTGATCTCGAAAATCAAAATACTTGGCATCTTATTATCAATACTTGGAAACGTTTTGAAACTGATGAAATTAAAAATGTAGGGATTTCTATTAAACTTCCGGATGGAACAATTCTTAAAGGTAAAACAGATAGAGATGGTTATTATAAAATTGAAGCCAATTTAGCTGAGCTATCAAAACTTGTCAATGACGAAGGTTGGTTACCTTTTGAATTGTCTTATAACGATGTAAACATTAAAAGAACCATTCAAAATGATAATAGATTTCCGGGTGAAATATTAATACCCTCAGTAGAAGCACAGTTTGGTGTTGCTAGTGATATAGATGATACTATTATTCATACTGGTGTAGTGAGTACTTTAAAGTGGGAAGTTATTTATAATTCGGTATTTAAACATGCTAAAAACAGAATTCCGTTAGAAGGAGCAGCAGATTTTTATCATAAATTACATAGAGGTGTTTCGGGTAAAAACTCTAATCCTATTTTTTATGTTAGTCATAGTCCTTGGAATCTCTATCGTTATCTAGAGCTGTTTTTAAGACAGCACAATTTCCCTAAGGGACCAATTTTGCTTAGAAACTTCAGTAATCTTCTTAGGAAACAACCGCAAGATCAAAAACCACAAAAACAGAAAGAAATTCTTCATCTTTTAAAAACCTATCCTAATTTGCCATTTATACTAATAGGTGATAGTGGCGAGCACGATCCAGAGATCTACATGGAGATAGCAGAAGAATTTCCAGATAGAATATTGGCAATATATTTACGCACTGTTAAACACAAAAAGAAAATGCTTCGCGTAAAAAATCTTGTAGATAATTATAAAACCACAGAGGTATTATTGGTAGAAAGTAGTGCGCAAGCCATTGAGCATGCCAGAGAATACGGTTTTATAGCCTAGAATAAACCGTTTATTTCAGCATCAATTTTGTTGATGATACCACCCAAATCTTCAGGATTGGCAACAAAGTCTAAATTGTCAACGTCAATGATTAGTAAGTTGCCTTTGTCATACTTAGTGATCCAAGCTTCGTAACGTTCGTTAAGACGGCTTAAATAGTCAATACTTATAGTGTTCTCATAATCACGTCCACGCTTATGAATTTGAGCTACTAAATTAGGAATAGAACTTCTTAGGTAAATTAGCAAGTCTGGTCCTTTTACAAAAGATTCCATCAATTCAAACAACGATGAATAATTTTCAAAATCACGATTGGTCATTAAGCCCATGGCGTGCAAGTTAGGTGCGAAAATATGGGCATCTTCATAGATGGTTCTGTCCTGTATAATGTCTTTACCACTAGTTTGAATTTGGCTAATTTGACGAAATCTACTATTGAGAAAATATACTTGTAAATTGAAACTCCAACGTTCCATTTGATTGTAAAAATCATCTAAGTAAGGATTGTCTACAACGTCTTCTAATTGCGCTTCCCATTTGTAATGTTTAGCTAACATTTTAGTCAACGTCGTCTTTCCTGCTCCTATGTTTCCAGCAATTGCAAAATGCATAATTTATTGTAGTTTAAGTTGGTATTGACGTAGAATTTCGTCGTGGTAAATATACAAGGTTTCGTTGGTTACCAAAAACTGACTTATTAACAAATTTGGGTGTTCTATGGGTTGCGTTTCATCACTGTTTTTAGATAGTAAAAAGAGATTGTTTTCTTTTCTTAAAACCAGTTGCGCCTTACTAAATGCCATGTTTTCATAACCTTTGTTAGGGTATTTAGCAATTAAACTTCCGAAATAATTATAGATATACAGATACTTTTCGGTAAGCATATAGCAATTGTTATAATCGCTCTTTAAATCTAAAACTTCAGATTGTACAGGTACTGTTTTTTGCTTTATTTTATTGGTTTTGTAATCGTATAATTCTAATTGCTGTAAATCCTGATTAAATATCCAAAGCGTATTGTCATAACCTGTAGATACAAAACTTACGTTTTTATAATTTTGAAGCGTATTGAAGTCTACTTTAAAAACTTCAGCTAAACGATTATCTAAAATAACGACAGTATTAAAATCTTTATAAAAAAGATTGATTTTTAATGGGTTGAAGGTGTTTGCAGTTGTGATTTCACCAAGTTGAAAGTTGGCATACGTAATGGTAGTGTCTTTAGTTTTTTTGTTAAACGTATTATCATCTGTAGCGTAATATAACGTACCAAAAGTATCTATACCATAGACAGATTTTGCCTTTATTTTGGTAGAATCATTTAACTGCATTTGCACTTTGTTTTGGGCAAAAACAGAAACACTCAAAAGAAAAAAGAAATAAGCTATACGTTTCATACAAGACAGAAAAATACAAAAATTGCACCAATGATTGTGTCATTCTGAACTTGTTTCAGGATTTTTTCAAAATAAAAAAGAAATGTTATGTTTAATACAAAAGCAGTACAAGGCTTTAATCCGTGAGCTTGTATCCAAACCCACGAACATTTATAATTTGTATGCTCTCGTCTTTTTTAAGTTTTTTTCTGAGCTTGGTTATAAAAACATCCATGCTTCTGGCAGCGAAAAAATCGTCCGTTCCCCAAAGTTTGTTGAGGATTACAGAACGGTCTAAAACCTGATTTTTATTTTTAATTAAGTGAAACAATAAATGTGCTTCTCTGTGAGTAAGTTGAATGCCTTCTTCGTTTTCAAAAAAGAGGTGTTGTTTAGGAAAATCAAAAGTGTACTTACCAATCACTAAACTTTCAGATGTTTTTTGAACTTTGGTACGGTTTAGTATATTATGAATACGTACAATAAGCTCTTCCATACTAAATGGTTTCTTCAAGTAATCATTACCACCAATAGAAAATCCTTCTACCACATCTGCTGTTTGAGATTTTGCGGTTAAAAAAATAATAGGAATAGCATCATCAATAGCTCTTATATCCTTTGCTAGAGTAAAGCCATCTTTTTTTGGCATCATTACATCGAGAACCAGTATTTCAGGTTGTTCTGACTGATATTTTTCAAATGCTTTTTCACCATCGTTACAAAGTACCACATCAAAATCTCTGGTCTCTAAACTTTCTTTTATAATCTGTCCCAATGCGGCTTCATCTTCAGCCAGAAGTAGTTTTATTTTTTCAGCCATTTGGAAGTGTAATTTTAAAAGTGGTTAAATCTTTTGCTAAGCTAACATCAATAGTGCCTCCATGTTTTTCAATAATAGATTTGGTGTAATATAAACCAATGCCAAAGCCTTTTACATCGTGTGTGTTGCCTTTTGGTACACGATAAAATTTTTCAAAAATACGTTCTTTGTTGGCTTTAGATAATTTGTTTCCGTTGTCCGAAATTAGAATTTGAAAGTTTTTTTGCTTCGGAATTAAATCAATAGAAATAATATCGCCTCCGTATTTAACGGCATTGTCTAAAATGTTATTTAAAGCGTTTTCAAAATGAAAACTATCTACTTTAATTTCTAAATGTTCAACTTTAAGACTCGTGTTAAATTCTTTTTCAGGATATTGAATTTTATAGCGTCGAGATAAATCATTTAAGAGTGTTACAACATCAATCGATTCTTTGTTAAGTTCTAAGTTGTTGCTATCTAAAGTAGCTGTTTCCAACAGTTTTTCAACCATAAGATTCAGTTTTTCTAACTGCTGCGAAGACATGTTAATATAGTTCTTCGTTTTCTCTTTATCCTCAATGGCGTTAAAGTTATTAATGCTTTCTAGAGCTACTCCTATGGTGGCTATAGGTGTTTTAAATTCGTGTGTAATATTGCTAATAAGGTCGTTTTTTACTTCTGCGAGTTGTTTTTGGTGTTTTATAATTTTCAGTAGATAAAAAAGGCTGCTTATTACAGCAGCTATTAGTAATGTTGAAATAAGAATGCCACCAAAGCTTCGTTTTAAAACAGTTGCTGTTTCATTAGAAAAGCTCATATTTAAAGAACTTCCTTTTGGTAAAAAGGTAGACTTTGATGATGTATGTAGTTTGTTTTTGAAACTAGGCAATGTATCCTTGTTTTTTTTGCTATTGAAGTGTAGGTCGTAATCTAGATAAAGTTTTTTTCTCAATAATTCTATACCAACCAAACTATCTAGTTCAACTAAATCTAGGCTGTCATTATTAATAGAAACCACAATTTTTGAAGTTAGCATTTCAATTTGATAGGCATCAGTTAAGGTTTTAGGATTTTTAATACTATCGAATTTACTTTTAAACTGGAAAGCTTGGTTTGTTCCTTTTACTTTTTTTAGACTGTCAATTTTTAGATTTAACTCTTTAAATTCTATAGGTTTAAGTTTTCTATCAAAGACATCAGACATTGAATCGGCACTAAAACCTCTCATTACTGTAATACCTTCAATAGAATTGGCATCTATGCTATCTAAACTTTTAAAACCAAACGAATCTTCATCAATTTGTTGCAAAATTTTTTGAAAATGCCCTCCCTCTTTTAACGGGCTCTCTTGTTGGTCACCTTCAAAGAAAATTCCAATGGTAGTTCGCTCTGCCAAAGCGGTATAATAATCATCTACAGCTTTATCTAAACTTACCTGAACATCATTAATAAGTTGCTGTTTGTTGGATTGATAGTTCTTATAGTTCCAAAACACTTGTATGCCTATTGTAACCACAATTACAGTTACAATGGTATACAAAATCCATTTATATCGTTTATCGTTCATACTTCAAAAGTAAATGTAAAAAACTACTTAGCATCAATCGGTTAACACACGTTAACACTAGTTAACCTAAATACTAAAACTTACTTTAGATATTTGTGTTGTAGAAATTTAGAAATCTTAAAAGAATCAATCAAATGACAACAATTATTAGAGTTTTAGTTTTGACATTAACAGCTGTATTTACGGCTGTTAATGCTCAAGAATTTCAAGGTGTTGCAACATATAAAACACAAAGACAAGTAGATATTAAGTTAGACAGCACTAAGATGAATGATGAAATGCAGCAAAAAATGCTGGAAATGATGAAAAAACAATTTCAAAAGACCTTTACCCTTAACTTTAACAAAGAGGAATCCACATATAAGCAAGAAGAAGAATTAGATAAGCCTAATGTTGGCATGGGAGATGGATTTCAGTTTGTCTCTATTGGTGATGGAGGTGGCTCCGATGTATTGTATAAAAATACAAAAGAACAAAGGTATGCTGAACAGGTTGACACTTTTGGAAAAATATTTCTTGTAAAGGATGATATAGAAAAAACAGATTGGGAGTTAGGTTCTGAAACTAAATATATTGGGGAATATCAATGCTATAAAGCAACTTATACTAAGATGATTGAAAAACCAAGAGTAGTATATAATAGTGATGATGATGATAAAATAGAGGATAAAGAGCCTGAGATGGAAGAACGTATCGTTACAGCTTGGTACACGCCTCAGATTCCTATTAATAATGGTCCTGATAATTATCAAGGGCTACCAGGTTTAATTTTAGAAGTCCATGATGGCAAATTAACTATTGTATGCAGTAAAATTGTGCTTAACCCAAAAGATAAGGTCGAAATTAAGGAACCTGAGAAAGGAAAAGAGGTTAACCGAGAGAAGTACGAAGAAATTATGGACAAAAAATCCAAGGAGATGATGGAGAGATTCAGACCAAGAAAAGGAAGAGACAACGGCGAAACCATCGAGATACGTATAGGCGGTTAAATCATTAACATAAGTTTAACGCAATTAAATTTAACAAATAGCATCTAAAGAGGTCTAAGTAACCGCTTAGAACAATAAATTTACATTTGTTAATCAAGATTAAACTTATAAAATGAAAAATTCACTTCAAATTTTTGCATCTCTAGTTTTAGTGTGTTTTTGCACAATTTCATTTGCTCAAAAAGACTTTCAGGGAAAAGCGTATTACATGTCTAAGACCACAATGGATTTAGATCAATGGGGAGGAAGAGAAATGACTCCTGAACAAAAAAAGCGTATCGAAGAGCGCATGAAAAGCTTTTTGGAAAAAGAATATATCTTAACCTTTAATAAAGAAGAATCTATATACAAGGAAGACGAAAAATTAGAAGCACCTGGTTCTGGCGGACGTTTTGGAGGGTTTGCAAGTAGTTTTTCTGGTGGACCAAAATATAAAAATGTAAAGTCTAAAGAACTATTGCAAGATCAGGAGTTCTTTGGTAAGCAGTTTTTAATTAAAGACGAGTTAAAGTCTTTAGAGTGGAAAATGGGAACTGAAACCAAGCAAATAGGTCAGTATACATGCTTTAAAGCAACAGCAACAAAAACTGTTGATGAGTTTGACTGGAGAAGCATGAGACGTCGAGGAGATAGAGATGAAGACAAGAAAGAAGCTGAAAAGAAAAACGACTCTTTAAAAAAGGATAACGACCCAATGAATGAGATTGAAGTACCAAAAACTATTGAGGTAGTTGCATGGTATACTCCACAAGTGCCAATCAACCAAGGCCCAGACGATTATTGGGGTTTGCCAGGTTTAATCTTAGAAATTAATGCAGATAGAACGACCATTCTATGTACTAAGATAGTTATGAATCCTGAAGAAAAAGAAGAGATAGAAAAACCAAAAAAAGGTGATGAGGTAACCAAAGCAGAGTATAACGAAATCATCACTAAGAAAATGCAGGAAATGCGAGAGATGTACGGAGGACGAAGAGGTAGTCGTTCAGGTGGTGGAAGAAGACACTAAAATCTAACAAAATCAACTTATGAAAAAAATAGTATTGCTACTATGTTTGGTAGCAGCTGGAAGTTCCTTTGCACAAATTAAAATGCAAGGTGTCGTAAAAGACAGTATTGGTACTCCATTAGAGCTGGCAAATGTCATTGCTATAAATCAAGAAACTAATGGTTTAGAGTCTTATGCTGTAACTAATGACAAAGGAAAATACGTTTTGGCTTTAGGTAAAAACGGCAAATACAAAGTGCAGATAAGCTATATAGGTTTAAAGTCTCATGACGAGATTATCACAACAACAGAGGTTGATATTACAAAGGACTTTACCTTGATGCCAGACAATTCTTTAGATGCTGTTGAGTTAACCTACGAAATGCCAGTAACTGTAAAAGGAGACACGATTGTTTATAATGCAGATTCGTTTAAAAATGGAAGTGAACGTAAGCTCGAAGATGTCCTAGAAAAGTTGCCAGGAGTTGAGATTAATGACGATGGTCAAATTGAAGTTGAAGGTAAAACTGTAAGCAAGCTAATGGTAAACGGAAAAGATTTCTTTGATGGAGATACCAAACTGGCGACTAAAAATATTCCTTCAAATGCAGTAGATAAAGTTCAGGTGCTTAGAAATTATTCAGAAGTTGGGCAGTTAAGTGGAGTGCAAAACAATCAAGATAATGTTGCTATTAACATTAAGCTAAAGGAAGGAAAAGAAAATTTTTGGTTTGGAGACGTTACTGCTGGTGCAGGTACTGCTCCTTCACCAAATGACGAACTTTACTTAGTACAGCCCAAGTTGTTTTATTATAGTCCAAAGTATAGTATCAACCTAATTGGTGATATGAATAATATTGGAGAGGTAGCTCTAACCAATAGAGATCTTCGTGGTTTTGGTGGTGGATTTCGCATGCCAAGTAGAACCAGTGGTACAAGTATAAATCTTGGTGATAATGGACTTGGAGGTCTAACCAGTATTGCAAACGCACAAGAAGTGGTGACTAAATTAGCATCTGCTAACTTCAGTTACTCGCCAAATAAAGCTTTAGATTTAAGTGGATTTTTAATTTTTAACAGTAGTCGTTTAAGAACCAGAGAAGAGAGCTTTGTTGATTATATCGAAGTAGAAGATGATCCTTCAACTACAGATATAGATGAATCAACAACCATTCCTCCAGATGAAGAAACCGTATCTACAGGTAGAGAGGCAACCAATCAGTTTATTGCTAAGTTGAGTGCTTCTTATAAGCCAAACGTCAATAATCAATTAGATTACGATGTGTTGGCACGTTTATCAGATGATAAAGAGCGTCAGAATTTATTTTCTTCTGTGGTTGGAAATACTAATCAAGTAAATCAAGTAAAGCCATTCAGCATCAATCAAAATTTAAACTATTATTATACGCTTAACGAGAACAATATTTTTGCTTTTGAAGCTCAGCATTTAATCAAAGATGAAGACCCTTTTTATAATGCTATTTTAGATGATGAAAACAATGCTTTTGACAATACAGCAACAGGCTTAGGCTTGGATTTAAATCAGTTGAGTTATGACTTAAACCAAGAAAGACGTGTAAAGAGTAACCAATTAGATGCCAAGGTAGATTATTTCAATATTCTTAATTCTAAAAGTAACATTAACCTTACCTTAGGAACTATATTCAGTAACCAAAAATTTAATTCTAACATCTTTCAGTTTTTAGATGATGGTACACGCTTAGATCCTACACCAACTATAACAAACGAAGGTGAGTTGCTTACTGCAGAAAATGACAATGTAGAGTATCGTTTTAGTGATGTGTATTTAGGTGTACACTATAGATTTAAAACAGGTAAATTTACATTTACACCTGGAGTATCTTTTCATGCGTATAGTAATCAGAATACACAAAATGGAGACACGTTTAAAGATAATTTCTTAAATGTATTACCAGATTTTGAAGCACGTGTTCAGTTTAAAAAGAGTGAGTCTTTGCAGTTTAACTACAACATGACGAATACCTTTACGGATATTACAAATATTGCTGAAGGTTTAGTGCTTAATAATTATAACAGCATTCAATTTGGTAATCCAGAATTACAGAATGCATTGTCACATAACTTTAGATTGTTTTACAGTAGTTTCAATTTGTTTAATTATACCAATGTATTTGCAGGAGCCAACTACAGCAAAAATGAAGATCAAATACGTGGATTAACCAATTTTGAAAGTGTTATTAGAACAAGTACATTCTTCAACTCGCAGTTTGCAGACGAGAGTGCTTCGGTTTTTGGTAGAGTAGAGCGTACGTTTGGTAAAATTAGAGCACGTATGGGAGCTAATTTTAATTACAGCAAATTAAATCAGTTTATACAAGGAAGACAATCGCTTAATGAAAGCTTTACACAATCCTATTCTCCAGAGTTAAGAACCAACTTTAGAGAAGCACCAAACGTAAGGTTGCGATACAGATATACTGTAAGAGATAACGAGCAAGGTAACAATATTACCAAGTTTATAACCAGAGCGCCATCTTTGGAGTTTGATGCTTACATTTGGGATGCATTATCGTTTGTAACAGAGTTTACTTATAACGAGCAAGAAAGCGATGGGCAAACACAAGTTTTTAAAACTTGGGATGCATCTTTACGTTACAGAAAAGACAGAGATGCAAAATGGGAATACTCGCTTAGAGCCTCTAATATTTTGGATATCGATTCTAATATTAGTAATGGTGCAGGTACTATTTCAGTATTTAGTTCTGAAACCTTTATACAACCACGATTTATTACGTTTAGATTGACTTATACTTTATAAAACAAAAAGGGCTTCTCTAAATAACATGAGAAGCCCTTTTTTACTTTATAAATCTATCTTAATTGTCTCTTAAGACATGAACAACTCCGTTTATGCTATGTGCGTTACCATCCCAATCCTCATAAGAGCCACTGAAGTTGATATCAATATACTCACCAACATTGCCTAAAGCAGTGAGGTTGTAAGTGATGTTATTATTTTCATCAGAAACACTTAGACATTCACCAATAAAAAAACCTGTGTCACCAATTGTACCGTTAAAGACATAGTTATCATAAGTGCCTAAGTAGTCAGGATCGTTTAATGAGCCAAACATGTAGTAGCAATTTCCTTGATCATTACTTGATGCAAATATATCTAGCGTTGGTCCAGGATAATTAGGACTATCTGTATAAAAGTTAGCAGAAATATTTTCAAAAATTAAAGTACTCTCACCATCGTCTACCGTATATTCTATAAACTCAGTTACGGCATTGCAAGCAGAGATAGTACCAATGTTAGTTAGAGGTGTTGTAAATGTATAACTAATACTATCTGTAACCTGTAAGTTAACGTAGTCACTAGCCTCTATAGCAAACGTGTTATTATCACTACATCTTAAAAGATTAATTTCAAACTCACCATTAGTTACAGCATCAATAAAAGTTTGATAACCGTAGCTTAATCGTACGTAGCCGTCTGTTACGGCATTACCATCGCAAGTGTTGAAAGTTCCTACTACAGTTTCTTGGATAATATCTGGATTATCAGGTACTGTAACTGTAATACTAGAATCTACAGTAAATGGACCTACAGTTTCTGTGTGTAATGGAGCATCTCCACACATGTCGTAACTATAAACATTAAGAATTAAACTTTCATTACTTGGTACGTAACCGCAAACTTCACCATTCTCATTAGTGTAGCCATAGGTGGTGCCAAATGTTGTGCTAGTAATGGACACTACCATATTTGCTAAAGAAACATTGTCTTCATCTGTTGTAGTAATACAAAGTGTAATAGCCTCTGCAGGAATATCACAATTCCAAAAGCTAAAGTGAGATACTGTACCAACATACATATTACCTTGCAAGGTTGCTTGTCCTTCTTCTTTCCAGTAACCATTAGCTTCATCAAAATACCAAAGCGGAATAGTGTTAGGAGCTATGTTCATTAAACTAGCATCTACAGGAATTTTAATTTCAGAAGTTGAACCTTCAGGTAAATTTAAATCTTCGCCACCAGAACCTCTCAGTTCTACTGCAAGCATACCTAAAGTTTGAAGCATACGTTCTGCACCATTTTCATTTTCGGCATATAACATGCCTGGCATTTGCATTGGCATGTCGTCATCAGCAGGATCTAAATGATGCAAAATAACATCTACAGAGCCGTCATAAGTTGAGCCGTCTTCTTTAATAAAGTTTCCATCAAAACTTACGGAACTACCATCGGTTGCTGTTACTGTTGATGTGCTCCCACTTGTTACAGAGCCTACAACTGTAGCTTCTAGCATCATTATGGTCACTTTATTTGTTCCGTTAGATGGTACAACACTTCGTGAAGCATGAATGTATCCAGCTTTTTCAGCTTTTATATAACCAAAACGTTGCTTAACCGTAGCTCCGTTAATCATAAAAACACCATTGCTGTCTGTTGTTGCGGTTTCGCTACCGATAGTAATAGTTGCTCCTTCAATGGGATTATGGTTTTTGTCGATAACGGTACCTAAAAAGTCGCGAGAGATTTCATTGCCAAAATATTCTGAAAAGGTATCAGGAATATTTTCTTGTGGGTTATTATTGCCAGAAGGACCATCATCTTTTTGGCATGATGTTACCACGATTAAAGACAATAAAAGTATTAAAATTAGATTTGGGAAGTTTTTAATTCTTTTCATAGTGAATTGATTTAGTTAAAAGTAAGTCTTCAAAAAAGACACTGTATATATAAAACAGTTATAGGATTAAAAACCCTACCCAATCGTTAAAACAAAAAAAACTCTGACTATATAATAATCAGAGTTTTAGGTTTTGAGATTTATGTTCGTTACAAACCGAAAGCGGCTTTGACTTTATTTACATAATCTAATTTTTCCCATGTAAATAACTCAACTTCTAGAGTTTTTGGTTCACCATTTGGTTGTTGAAAGGTTTTAGTAACTACTTCATTGTGTCTTCCCATATGACCATAAGCAGCAGTTTCGCTATACATTGGTTGACGAAGCTTTAAACGCTCTTCAATAGCTGCTGGTCGCATGTCAAAAATTTCAGAAACTTTTTTAGCAATTTCTCCATCTGTAAGATTGAATGGACAAGTGCCATAAGTATCAATAAAAATTCCCATTGGTTCTACAACACCAATAGCGTAAGATACTTGTACCAAAACTTCGTCACAAACACCTGCAGCAACTAAATTTTTAGCAATATGTCTGGTAGCATAAGCAGCACTTCGGTCTACTTTACTTGGGTCTTTACCAGAAAAAGCACCACCACCATGTGCACCTTTTCCTCCGTATGTGTCTACAATGATTTTTCTTCCTGTTAAACCTGTATCTCCATGAGGTCCACCTATTACAAATTTTCCAGTTGGATTGATGTGATATTTAATATCATCTGTAAACAATGGCTTAATATGGTCTGGTACTTTTGCTACAACACGTGGAATTAAAATCTCAACAATGTCCTTTCTGATTTTTGCCAGCATAGCTTCATCAGTATCAAAATCGTCATGCTGTGTAGAAACCACAATTGCATCGATTCGCTGAGGTGTATTATCATCGCTATATTCAATTGTTACCTGACTTTTAGAATCTGGTCTTAAGTAAGTAATATCTTTGTTTTCGCGACGTAATGCAGCCAGTTCTTTAAGTATCAAATGAGAAATGTCTAGTGCTAGAGGCATGTAATTATTAGTCTCATTGGTAGCGTAACCAAACATCATGCCTTGGTCTCCTGCTCCTTGTTCTTCTTTGCTAGCTCTGTCAACACCTCTGTTAATGTCTTCTGATTGTTCGTGTATAGCAGAAATTACTCCACAAGAGTTACCGTCAAACATGTACTCCCCTTTGGTATATCCAATCTTGTTGATGGTATCTCTTGCTATTTGCTGTACATCGAGGTAGGTATTAGATTTTACCTCGCCTGCTAATACAACTTGGCCTGTAGTTACTAAAGTTTCGCAAGCTACTTTAGACTCTGGATCAAAGGCTAAAAAATTATCAATTAATGCGTCACTAATTTGATCTGCAACTTTATCTGGATGTCCTTCTGAAACACTTTCAGAAGTAAATAAATATGGCATAAATCCTATATTTTAGTTTATTATTTCGAAAAATATGAGATTGCTTGGTCGCTAGAGAAGTCGTAAACTTAACTGCTTTAGCATTTTTGTTCAAACTGAATGGATTTCAGTTTAAGAGGTTGCAATCAGACAAATTTTTCCTCTTTGTAAATCTTGGCAAAAATAGAGATTAAATTTAAGATAGCGCATCTTGAAATGATAATGAAATCTTAAAATAGTAAAAATGATATCATTTCAGTTTGTTTTTTACTTAGCTCAATAGCAATAAGCATAGTGGTTTTGAAATGTTTTTTGGCTTCTGAGTTTTGTTAAATATTTAAAAATTTTCAAAAATTATTTTGAATTTAAATTTTTGTATCGCAATATTTGCACTCACAAAGTTCAAAAACTTACTGAAATGTTATCAAGAAAGGTGGAGGGAATAGACCCTGTGAAGCCTTAGCAACCCTTAGACTTACTAAGAAGGTGCTAAATTCTACTTGAACACGCAAATCATTTCTTGCAGGTTCGGATAGATAACTCAAGACCAATTACTCATCTGTAATTGGCATTTTCTTTATAACATTTTTCTATTAAGTACGCTTCTCAAAGAGGCTTATTTGGCTTTTGGTTTAATTATTTATTAACTCAAAAACTTAGAAAAATGAGTACACAAAAATTTGCAACAAAAGCGTTGCACGCAGGACACGATGTAAAAAACAATGGCGGAACTAGAGCAGTTCCTATTTACCAAACCACTTCGTATGTATTTGATGATGCTGATGATGCAGCAGGACGTTTTAATCTTTCTGTTCCAGGATTTATTTATACGAGATTAAATAATCCTACAAACGATATTTTAGAGCAGCGACTTGCTGATCTTGAAGGAGGTATTGGTGCAGTAGCTACAGCATCTGGTACAGCTGCTATTTCAACAACGCTACTAACCTTGTTAAGAGCAGGAGATCACATTGTAGCGTCGAGTAGCTTGTATGGAGGAACGTATAATCTGTTGAGCGTAACTCTGCCAAGACATGGTATAACAACCACATTCGTAGATCCTTTGAATCCGGAAAACTTTAAAAATGCTACTCAAGAAAATACCAGAGTATTTTTTGTTGAGTCTCTTGGAAATCCAAAGTTAGACGTTTTAGATATTGAAGCAATTTCTAATGAAGCCAAAGCATTCAAGGTGCCATTAATTGTAGATAATACAGTTGCTACGCCTTATTTATTAAACCCAATTGAATATGGTGCTAATATTGTAATTCACTCGCTAACAAAGTACATCAACGGCAACGGAACTTCTCTCGGTGGTGTAATTATAGATGCAGGTACATTTGATTGGACTAACGGAAAATTCCCTGAATTTACGGAGCCTTCACCTGGTTACCACGGCTTAGTATATAGTGAAGCTCTTGGGTCAGCAGCCTTTATTGCAAAGATTAGAGTCGAAGGTTTAAGAGACTATGGTGGTGCATTAAGTCCTTTTAATGCATTTCAAATCATTCAAGGGTTAGAAACCTTAGAATTACGTATAAAAAAGCATAGTGAAAATGCACTTCAGCTTGCAAAATGGCTACAAGAACAACCGGAAGTTACCTGGGTAAATTATCCTGGATTAGAAACTAGTAAATACAAAGTTCTGGCAAAAAAATACTTGCCAAAAGGACAAAGTGGAATTGTAACTTTTGGTGTAGATGGCGGTTACGAAGCCGCAAAAATAATAGCAGATAAAACCAAGTTATTCTCATTGTTGGCCAATATTGGTGATACTAAGTCTTTAATTATTCATCCCGCAAGTACAACGCATCAGCAATTAAGCGATGATGCGCAAGAAAGTACAGGAGTGACCAAGGATTTAATAAGATTATCAGTTGGTCTTGAAAATATAGAAGACCTAAAAGCCGACTTAAAGGAAGCTTTTCAATTGGTAAAAACCCCACAATTAGTTTAATCTCTTTTTGTATAGTGTTGTTTTATCAGACTGAGTGAATTTTTTTCACTCGGTTTGATTTTGAAATCATGATTGAAGAATCAAAAGAAATGTAATTATGAGTGTTCTCAAATTTATAGAACTAGATCATTTTGAGTTGTGCAGTGGCAGAAATATTAGCCTTAGATTGTCGTATCAGTTATTTGGAAAGCCATTAGGAAATAATCCGATAGTATTGGTAAATCATGCCTTAACAGGAAATTCGCAAGTTACTGGAGAAAATGGTTGGTGGAATGATGTTGTCGGTAAGGGTAAGGTTATAGATACTGAAATCTATACGGTTTTAGCGTTTAACTGCCCAGGAAATGGTTTTGGTGGTATAGAAGAGTCTTTTTTAGAGTTTTATAAAGAGTTTACAGCAAGAGATATTGCGCGTATTTTTTCAGAAGGATTAAATCGTTTAAATATTAGTGCTTTATATGCTATCGTTGGAGCATCTGTTGGAGGCGGTATTACTTGGGAGTTGGCAGCGTTACGACCAAATTTGGCAGAATATGTAATACCAATAGCTACAGACTGGAAATCTACAGACTGGGTAATTGGTAATTGTTTTATTCAAGATGAAATTTTAAATCATTCCTCTCAACCTTTGTTTGATGCCAGATTGCATGCTATGACGTTTTACAGAACGCCAGAATCTTTTGCTTCAAAATTCAAAAGAGAAAAACAACGAAAAGATGCTTTTAAAATTGAAACTTGGTTAGAGCATCATGGAGAAAAACTAGAAGAAAGATTTGAGTTGTCAGCTTACAAAATGATGAATCAAATTTTAAAAACTATTGATATTACACAAGGTAGAGGCACGTTTACCGAAGTGGCAAAACATATTGCTTCTCACATTCATATTATAACAATTAATTCAGATTTACTATTTAAATCAGATGAAAACTGGAACACGTTTGTAGAGCTAAAATCCGCAAAAGAAAACGTTACTATTGGCGAACTAAAATCTAATGATGGTCACGATGCTTTTTTAATAGAGTATCAGCAGCTCATTAAACTATTAAAACCAGTTTTTAATTTAAAATTAAAAAAGCATGACAACGATACATCTTGCCATATTCGGAATTGGTAATGTAGGTTCTACGTTAATAAATCAAATTCAGAACATCAAGTCAAAATTACTAACCGAACAAGGATTAGATATACAAATACCAGTTATTACAAACTCGACTTTGGCATTTTTTTCAAATGACATTAATGGGCAATGGGAAGTAGATTTTGAAAATTTTTCCGAACCTTACAATGTAGAAGATATTATTCGTCATTTTAAAGCATTAAATGTAGAAAATGCTATAGCTATAGATGTTACAGCTAGTCAGAGTTTTATAGCGCATTACGAGACGTTGATAGAAAATGGTTTTCATATTATTTCTGCAAATAAGGTTGCCAACACATTGAGTTTTAACTATTATAAAAAGTTAAGGAAATTATTAGACGAGAATAATAAAACTTTCCTTTACGAAACCAATGTTGGTGCAGGCTTACCAATTATTGAAACTATAAGAAACTTACATCAGTCTGGTGAAAAGGTTGAAAAAATAAAAGGTGTATTCTCAGGCTCATTAAGCTACATTTTCAATCAGTTTTCAGAAGGATCTTTACCATTTGACCAAGTGTTAAATGATGCGGTAAGTCAAGGTTTAACAGAGCCAGATCCTAGGGAGGATTTATCAGGAAAAGATGTTGCCAGAAAATTACTGATTTTAGCTAGAGAACTCGGTTCTAATGCAGAATTAAATGATGTAAAAATTGAATCTCTAGTACCAAAACAGCTGAATGGGACTACCACATTACAAGAGTTTAAACAACGTTCACATGAGTTAAATAGCATTTTTGAAACCAATAGATCTCAGCAAAAAGAAGCATCTGTGTTGCGTTATGTTGGTCAATTAGATGTTTTGAATAATGTTTTAGAAGTAAAATTAATATCAGAACCAAAAGCTTCACCTTTAGGACAGTTAAAAGGATCTGACGCTATTTTTGAAATTTACACAGAATCTTACAATTCACAACCTTTAGTTATTCAAGGTGCAGGTGCAGGAGCTCAAGTAACGGCCAGAGGCGTTTTTGGTGATATTTTACGTTTGTCGAACACATTAATTAAAAAGCCATGTATAAACCAAGCAAGGAACATCATTTAGAAACTGCCGTAATTCGCACTCAAATAGAACGCACACAGTTTTTAGAACATTCTAATCCTTTGTACTTAACATCGAGTTATATTTTTGAAGATGACGAAGACATGCGCGCTTCTTTTGCAGATGAAAAAGAGCGTAATATTTATAGTAGATATACAAATCCTAACAATTCTGAATTTGTAGAAAAAATCTGTAAAATGGAAGGTGCCGAACGTGGCTACGCTTTTGCCACTGGAATGTCTGCTGTGTTTTCAACATTTGCTGCTCTTTTAGATTCTGGTGATCATATTGTGTCTTGTCAGAGTATCTTTGGCTCTACTCAGACTTTGTTTAATAATATTCTTCCTAAGTGGAATATTTCAACAAGTTACTTTAGAATCAATGAAATTGAACGTATAGAAAGTTTAATTCAGCCTAACACAAAAATTCTTTATGCTGAGAGCCCAACAAACCCAGCTGTTGATATACTAGATTTAGAACTTTTAGGAGATATTGCTAAAAAACATAATCTCATTTTTATTGTAGATAATTGCTTTGCAACTCCCTATTTACAACAACCCATTAAGTTTGGTGCAGATTTGGTCATTCATTCAGCAACAAAACTCATTGATGGACAAGGTAGAGTTCTTGGTGGCGTAACTGTTGGAAACGCTGAGCTTATTCAAAAAATCTATTTGTTTTCAAGAAATACTGGTCCTGCGCTTTCACCTTTCAACGCTTGGATTTTGTCAAAAAGCCTAGAAACCTTACCCGTAAGAGTAGAAAAGCATTGCGATAATGCATTAAAAATAGCTGAATTTTTAGAGAATCACGACAAGGTAAACTTTGTGAAATATCCTTTTCTGAAATCTCATCCTCAGCATGAATTAGCAAAAAAACAGATGAAATTCGGTGGTAGTATTGTCGCTTTTGAAATAAAGGGAGGCATTGATGCTGGGAGAAACTTTTTAAACAGTATAAAACTCTTATCGCTATCTGCTAATTTAGGAGATACAAGGAGTATTGTTACACATCCTGCATCAACAACACATGCTAAATTATCGGAGGAAGATCGCCTAAAAACAGGGATTTCAGGTGGATTAATACGTGTTTCTGTTGGGCTAGAACATGCCGAAGATATTATTAACGATTTAAAACAAGCTTTGAAGTAATGCCAAACATAAAAGAAGAAATACAAAAACGAATTTTAGTGCTAGATGGTGCAATGGGTACCATGCTTCAGCAATATAAATTCACTGAAGAAGATTTTCGTGGCGAGAGATTTAAAGATTATCCAACGCCATTAAAAGGTAATAACGATTTGCTATCTTTAACACAGCCAGAAGCAATTGCAGAAGTACATCGTAAATATTTTGAAGCTGGTGCAGATATCGTTGAAACCAACACATTTTCAGGTACATCAATCGCTATGGCAGATTACCAAATGGAAAATTTGGTTTACGAATTAAATTTTGAGTCCGCTAAAATAGCCAAACAAGTTGCGGAAGAATTTACTAAGCAAAACCCAGAAAAACCTCGTTTTGTAGCTGGTAGTATAGGTCCAACCAATCGTACCGCAAGCTTAAGTCCAGATGTAAACAAACCAGAATTTCGTGCTATTACTTTCGAAGAATTGCGATTAGCCTATAAAGAGCAAGTCGTAGCTTTAATAGATGGTGGCGTAGATGTTTTGTTAGTCGAAACCATTTTTGATACGCTTAACGCGAAAGCCGCATTATTTGCTATAGAAGAAGTAAAAGAAGAACGCAATATAGATATTCCAATTATGGTGTCTGGAACGATAACAGACGCTTCTGGTAGAACATTATCAGGGCAAACGGTAGAAGCTTTTTTAACTTCAGTATCTCATATTCCATTGTTAAGTGTTGGTTTTAATTGTGCATTAGGTGCAGAACAATTGCAACCGTATTTAAAACGCTTATCCGACAAAACCGAATTCCATACTTCTGCACATCCAAACGCAGGATTGCCAAACGCTTTTGGTGAGTATGACCAATCCCCAGAACAGATGCAACAACTTATAGAAAACTATCTAAAGGATGACTTAATCAATATTATTGGTGGTTGTTGCGGCACAAGTCCTGCACACATTAAAGCTATTGCTGAAGTTGCTAGTAAATATAAACCAAGAAAAGTAGTTTTTGGTGTTTAGTGTTTGGTATTTAGAAATTAAAGTAATTGATTCATGAAAAATTATACAGAGTTAGATGTTTGGAAGACAGCAAGAAAATTAGTTAAGACAGTTTACAGCTTAACTTCTCAATTTCCAAATACTGAAATATATACTCTTACAAATCAAATTAATAGAAGTGTAATTTCAATTCCTTCAAATATTGCTGAAGGCATAGGAAGGCAATCAGATAAAGAGACTATTCAATTTTTATATATCTCAAAAGGTTCTCTTTTTGAACTCGAAACTCAGTTGTTTCTAGCTCATGATTTAGAATATATTTCAGAAAAACAGCTTTCAGAAGTTTTAGAAGAGATTACTTTTGTAAAAAGATTATTAAACGGATTCATTAATTATTTCAAAAATAAAAAGTAATGATGAATTCAACCAAACACCAAACACCAAACACCAAATACTTACAGTTATCAGGTTTAGAACCCTTAATCGTTACACCAGAAAGTAATTTTATAAATGTTGGTGAGCGCACAAACGTAACCGGTTCGCGTAAATTTTTACGATTAATTAAAGAAGAAAAATATGATGAAGCGCTAGATGTAGCAAGAGAACAAGTTGAAGGTGGTGCGCAAATCATAGATGTTAATATGGATGAAGGTATGTTAGATGGCGTTTACGCTATGACTACCTTTTTAAATTTAATAGCTTCGGAACCTGATATTGCACGTGTCCCAATTATGATTGATAGCTCAAAATGGGAAATCATTGAAGCTGGTTTACAGGTTGTGCAAGGAAAATCGGTTGTCAATTCCATTAGTTTAAAAGAAGGTGAAACTGAATTTATCCGTCAGGCAAAACGTATTAAACGTTATGGTGCAGCAGTCATTGTGATGGCTTTTGATGAGGTTGGTCAGGCAGATACCTACCAAAGACGTATAGATATTTGCAAACGCTCGTATGACATTTTGGTCAATCAAGTGCATTTTCCTGCGCAAGATATCATATTCGATCCTAACATTTTTCCTGTGGCAACAGGTATGGAAGAGCACAGAAAAAATGCACTCGATTTTTTCAATGCGACTAAATGGATTCGAGAAAATTTACCTCATGCAAACGTATCTGGTGGCGTTAGTAACGTGTCGTTTTCTTTCAGAGGAAACAATACGGTAAGAGAAGCGATGCATTCTGCTTTCTTGTATCACGCCATTAAAAACGGAATGAATATGGGTATCGTCAACCCAACCATGTTAGAGGTTTATGATGAAATTCCGAAAGAATTACTAGAACGTGTTGAAGATGTGTTATTAGACCGACGCGATGATGCAACCGAAAGATTATTGGATTACGCCGAAACTGTAAAAGGCAATAAAAAAGAAGTCGATAATGCAATTCAAGAATGGCGAAATGAACCTTTACAAAACCGAATTACGCACGCTTTGGTAAAAGGTATTGATGCTTTTATTATTGAAGATGTTGAAGAAGCACGACAGTCAGTCAATGCGCCAATAGAAGTTATTGAAGGTCATCTAATGACTGGAATGAATGTAGTTGGCGACTTATTTGGAAGCGGAAAAATGTTTTTGCCTCAAGTGGTAAAATCGGCGCGAGTAATGAAAAAAGCTGTAGCCTATCTTCAACCATTTATTGAAGCTGAAAAAGATGGAAAACAAGAGTTTTCAGGAAGAATTTTAATGGCAACTGTAAAAGGTGATGTTCATGATATTGGAAAGAATATTGTAAGTGTTGTTTTAGGTTGTAATAATTTTGAAATTATTGATTTAGGCGTTATGGTTCCGCCAGAAAAAATCATAGAAACGGCAAAAAAAGAAAACGTAGATATTATTGGATTAAGCGGATTAATAACACCATCGTTGGATGAAATGGTAACTATTTCCAAAGAAATGGAAAAGCAAAATTTCAAGATTCCGTTAATGGTTGGTGGCGCGACAACATCCAAAGCACATTCGGCTGTAAAAATTGCGCCACACTACAGTAATACGGTTATTCATGTTAACGACGCATCACGTGCAGTAACGGTTGTTGGTGATTTGTTACAGAAAGACAACCAAGTATTTAAAGCGCAAATTAGAGAAGAATATAATTTATTTAGAGAAAAGTTTTTAAACAGAACTAAGCAAAAAGAATATATTTCTATTCAAGAAGCGCGACAAAAAAAGTTTAAAATCGATTGGAACACTACTGAAATTGTAAGGCCAAAACAATTAGGAATTCAAGATATTCAAGATTTTGATATCACACTTTTAAATGACTATATCGATTGGTCACCATTTTTTAGAAGTTGGGATTTACATGGTAAATTTCCTGAGATTTTAGAAGATGAAGTGGTTGGTAAACAGGCTTCAGAATTGTATAAAGATGCCAAAGTATTGCTACAAAAAGTGTTTGATGAAAAGCTATTGAAAGCAAAAGCGATTTTTGGATTGTTCCCTGCAAATTCAGTTAACGATGACGATATTGAGGTGAGTTTGTCACCTCGAGCGCAGTCGAGAGGTTTCACAAAATTCTTAACCCTACGTCAACAATTAAAAAAACGAGAAGGCGTTCCAAATTTCGCATTAGCCGATTTTATCGCGCCAAAAGGCACAGGAATTCAAGATTACATAGGTTGTTTTTGCGTGACTACAGGATTTGGAACCGAGCAGTTAGCTAAAGAATTTGAAGCGAATCACGACGATTATAATTCCATAATGATTAAAGCGTTAGCTGACAGATTAGCTGAAGCTTTTGCAGAGTATTTACACCAAAAAGTGCGTACAGATTTTTGGGGTTATGCATCCAATGAAAATCTAAGCAATCAAGAGTTAATTAAAGAAGTATATAAAGGTATTCGTCCTGCGCCAGGTTATCCAGCTTGTCCGGATCATTTAGAGAAACAAACCATTTGGGACATCTTAAAAGTTGAAGAAACCATTGGTGTAAAATTAACCGAAAGTCTCGCTATGTGGCCAGCAGCGAGTGTAAGTGGTTATTATTTTGCAAATCAAGAAGCTAAATATTTTGGTTTAGGAAAAATTACCGAAGATCAATTAGAAGATTACGCCAAACGAAGAAAAATTAATAAAGAAGATGCTGAAAAATGGTTAAGCCCAAATTTGGTTGATTAGCTGAATTCCTGCGAAGGCAGGAATCTCAAATGAGATAAAATTAAAAAGATACCTGCTTTCGCAGGCATTAGTATGAAAGTAACAGAACACATAAAAAACGCCAACGGAAAAACCTTGTTTTCGTTTGAAATTTTACCGCCTTTAAAAGGGCAACACATCCAATCTATTTTTGATAATATTGATCCGTTAATGGAGTTTAATCCTCCATTTATTGATGTTACATACCATAGGGAAGAATACACGTATAAGGACGTAGGGAATGGGTTGCTTAAGAAACAAATTGTAAAGAAAAGGCCAGGAACCGTTGGGATTTGTGCAGCCATTCAGAATAAATACAATGTGGATGCTATTCCTCATATTTTATGTGGTGGATTTACAAAAGAGGATACTGAGAATTTCTTAATAGATCTAGATTTCTTAGGTATCGATAATGTTATGGCTTTGCGTGGAGATGCTGTTAAAAGTGAAACCTATTTTAAACCAGAAAAAGATGGACATGCTTATGCTAGTGATTTGGTGTCTCAAATTGAAGATCTTAATAATGGAAAATATTTAGACGAAGAATTGCTTAATACTTGCGCTACTAACTTTTGTATTGGTGTTGGTGCATATCCTGAAAAGCATATGGAAGCGCCAAGTTTAGATAGTGATATTCACTTCCTAAAAAAGAAAATAAAGAATGGAGCGACCTACATTGTAACCCAAATGTTTTTTGATAATAAAAAATATTTCGATTTTGTAGATAAATGCCGAAAAGAAGGGATTACAGTACCAATTATTCCTGGGTTAAAGCCTATAGCAACCAAAAAACAGTTGAATTTAATTCCGCATCGTTTTCACGTAGATTTACCAGAAGATTTAATTATTGAAGTTGTAAAGTGTAAAGACAATGCTGCTGTAAGACAAGTTGGAATTGAGTGGTGTATTGAGCAATCTAAGGAACTTCAGAATGCAGGAATACCAACATTGCATTACTATTCTATGGGTAAAAGCGAAAACATTAAAGCCATTGCTTCAGAAGTATTTTAAAGAAATGTCTTTGCTTACGTAAGGATAACATTAAAGCTATAGAATAATGATTTCTTAACTTTTTGTTGCTGTCTTGCTAAAATTTACAAGCGTGATATTACAGAAATTTGCACCAAAACCAAATCACATGAAAAAGTATAAACTAGAAGTCGGTTTTGCGTTAAAGTTAATGGCAATAACAGTGTTATCTTTAGTAGCAACCTTGTTTTTAAATTAATTATTCTATTACTTTTGCCAGTAACCAATTTTTTATGAAGTACTGGCTTACAAGTTTTACAGTTTTGTTTGGATTATTGTTGTTTTCTCAAAATAATAATAACTCAAATTCATACTTAGATGTCAATTATTTCTCCGGAAATATTGCACTTCACAATAACGATATTCTTCATCTTATTCAGGGACATCCAGATGGTGTTATTCTAAGCTGGAACAAAAAAACCTTTGGAGAAGAGGCCTGGCAACAGCGATTCAATTATCCAGATTATGGTGCATCGTTTATTTATCAAGATTTAAAGAATGATGTACTAGGAGAAAATTATGGGCTCTATGCGCATTACAATTTTTACTTTTTCAAACGCAACCTTATGTTTAGGATTGGGCAAGGTATTGCCTATAATACCAATCCGTATGACAAAGTAGATAATCATAAAAATATAGCTTTTGGATCGAGGTTGCTAAGTTCTACTTATGTGATGCTTAATTATAAAAAAGAGCGAATTTTTAATCGTTTCGGTTTACAAGGTGGTCTGTCTTTGGTGCATTATTCAAATGCTAATGTAAAGGCGCCAAACACAAGTGTTAATTCTATGACGCTAAATTTGGGTTTAACCTATAATTTAGATGAAGAAGATGCTGAGTATATAGATAATCTAACTGATGAAAAATTCACCGAACGCATTAAGTATAATATAGCGTTTAGAAGTGGCATTAACCAAAGCGATATTATAGGAAGCGGACAGTATCCTTTTTATATTTTGTCTGCCTATGCTGATAAAAGACTTGGTCATGTCAGTGCTATTCAGTTTGGAGTAGATGTTTTCTTTTCAAACTTTTTAAAAGAGCTTATTTACTATCAATCGGTGTCTTTTCCTGAATTAGATGTTACTGGAGATGAAGATTATAAACGTGTGGGATTATTTGTGGGTCATGAGGTGTTTATCAATAAAATGTCAATAGAATCTCAAGTAGGATACTATGTATATTATCCTTATGATTTTGAAGGTAGAATGTACTTAAGAATTGGTTTAAAACGCTATTTTGGTAAGAAGTTATTTGGAGCCATAACCTTAAAATCTCATGGAGCAAAGGCTGAAGCTGTTGAATTTGGAATCGGAGTACGATTATGAAAAGACTAATTTATATATGTGCGTTTCTCATGTTTGCTTGCAATAGCGAAGATGCTAACGATTGCTTTCAAGCATCAGGTTCAATTATTCAACAAGACGTTGATGTTTTAGACTTTGAAAGAATTTTAGTCAATAGAGATATAGAATTAATCATAACTGAAGCACCAGAATATAAAGTTACTATTGAAACAGGTGAGAATTTAATCAACGATGTAGAAGTTGAAGTTATTGGTAATAGATTAGTCCTTACAGATAATAATGATTGTAATTATGTAAGAGATTATGGCATCACAAAAATTTATGTTGAAGCTCCAAACCTTACAGAAATAAGAACATCATCTCAGTATGAGGTGTCATCAAACGGTATATTGACCTATCCGACTTTGGGATTAATCTCAGAAGATTTTAATGAAGCTGTTGATTTTACCGTTGGTGATTTTAGAATATCGATAAATTCAGAAAATTTACATATCACCTCAAATAATATTTCATCTTTTTATATTGATGGTGAAGTCGATGACTTGTTTGTTGGTTTTTTCTCTGGTTCTGGGCGTTTTGAAGGTGAAAATTTAATCGCTCAAAATGTAGATGTTAATCACAGAGGTAGTAATGACATGATTGTAAATCCGCAAGCATCACTCACAGGAATATTACGAGGAACAGGAAATATTATTTCAGTAAACGTGCCACCAATTGTAGATTTAGAACGTATTTATACTGGTCAGTTGTTTTTTGATTAGTGTTAGCTTAGGTTAATGACTATTACAATAATTAAAACAATTGTAATAAGTCCAACACGTTTATTCCAATCCTCTTCAAGAACGACACTAAATCTCTTTTTTCCACCATAGTAACACCAACGAATTGTCGTACCAATCAACTTTGGTAAAGAATCGAATAGTATTTGGAAAAAAATCCCACTAATAAATTCAAACATACTAACTCGTCAATTCCCTAAACAAGCTCTCTAAACTTGCATTTTTTTGGTTAAGCTGAAGAATTTTTAGTTCATTATCATGGGCAAAATCAAAAACATGAGAGCGCATATCTTCTTTGGTTGAGAATGTTATTTCGTAAATAAAATCGTGCACATTTTTTACGTTATTTACTTTAGGTAAACGTTGTAGAAAAGCATCTTCAACACGATAGTCAAACTCAACTATAATCACCTGTTCTTGCCCTTCTCTTAAATCTTTAAGGTACTTGTCAGCAACCACTTCGCCTTTGTTTATAATTATAACACGATCGCACATGGCTTCAACCTCTTGCATAATATGAGTTGATAAAAACACCGTTTTTTCCTTACCAATGTTTTTAATGAGGTTTCTAATATCCACCAGCTGGTTAGGATCCAAACCAGTTGTTGGTTCGTCTAAAATTAGGACTTCAGGATTATGTAATAAGGCATTTGCCAATCCAACACGTTGTCTGTAACCTTTAGAAAGTTGTCCTATTTTTTTATGCGCTTCTGGAGTCAGCCCAGTCAGCTCAATAACTTCGTCTATTCTAGATTTTGTAGTCCCATAAACATTAGCATTAAAGTTGAGATACTCTTTTACATAAAGATCTGTGTAAAGCGGATTGTGTTCTGGCAAGTAACCTACACTTTTTTGAACCCCTTTTTTATCTTGAGAAACATCAAAGCCATTCACTTTAGCAGAACCTTCTGACGCTTCAATATATGTTGTGAGAATCTTCATCATTGTAGATTTTCCGGCGCCATTTGGGCCTAAAAAACCAACAATCTCAGCGTCATTCACTTTAAACGAAACATCGTTAAGTGCTTTTTGATCTTTATATAATTTTGAAATGTTATTTACTTCAATAGACATAATCCTGAATATTTAATCAAAAATAGTTAATATCTTAAAGGACACATTATTTATTATAAAATCTTTAAAACTTTAGACCTAATTCAAAAAAGAATGACTAACAATTTTGATTTGTGAAAATATTAATTACATTAGCCACAGAATATTATGACACATATCTCTAAAACATATTATAACTGGTTTTATTTCTTTTTTAACAAAAGAAACGAGGCTTAGTATGTTTTAGTGAATAAAATATAAGTTTAAAAAGTCTCGATTTGTTCGGGACTTTTTTTTGTTATGACAAAACCAATAGCCATACAAGGAATAAAAGGGTCGTTTCATCACGAAGTGGCTCAAAAGTACTTCAGCTCTAAAGCAGAAGTTATTGAGTGTATGTCTTTTGATAATGCTGTAGATAACCTATTACAGAAAAGTACGGATACTATGGTAATGGCCTTAGAAAATTCTATAGCAGGTTCCATAATTCCTAATTACGCACTTATAGATAATCATAACTTAAGTATTGTAGGTGAGTATTATTTAGATATTCAACATAATTTATTAGCGTTAAAAGGGGAAACCTTAGCAACTATTAAGGAAGTGCACTCGCATCCAATGGCCTTATTACAATGTAAACAGTTCTTTAAGGATTATCCGCACATAAAGTTGGTAGAAGCAAAAGATACGGCAGATGTAGCTAAGCAAATTGCAGAAGATTCTATTAAAGGAATCGCAGCTATAGCAAGTAAAAATGCAGCAATTTTGTATCATTTAGATGTCTTGGCAGAGAGCATTCAAACCATAAAACATAACGAAACACGCTTTGTAATTGTTAAGCGAGAAAATAACAACCTTGAACGAAAAGGAATCAATAAGGCATCCTTAAAATTTGAATTGGATCATAAACGTGGTAGTTTAGCTACAATACTCAATGTAATGAGTGATTGTAAACTAAACCTAACTAAAATACAATCCTTGCCAAAAATAGAGACGCCTTGGAAGTATGCCTTCTTTGTAGACGTTACTTTCGATAACTATAAGGACTATGAAAAGGCATATGCGATTATGCAGATTATGGCTGAGAATTTTAAAGTGTTAGGTGAATATAAAAATGCAAAAACATGATTGAAGTAGCCAATCGATTAAAACATGTCGAAGAATATTACTTTTCTAAAAAATTAAGAGAAGTTGCTTTTTTGCAATCTCAAGGAAAACCTATTATCAACCTTGGTATTGGTAGCCCAGATTTAGAGCCGCCTTTTAAAGCGACGATGCTTTTAAAAGATAGCTTAGACGAAGAAGGAGCAAACAAATACCAGAGTTACCAAGGTTTACCAGAGTTAAGAGAAGAGATTGCCAATTTTTATAAAAAGCAATATAAAGTAAATCTAAGCGGTCAAACAGAGGTTTTACCACTTTTAGGAAGCAAGGAAGGTATTATGCATATCTCTATGGCTTTTTTAAATCGAGGTGATAAAGTTTTAGTGCCAAATCCAGGTTACCCAACCTATTCAGCAGTAACCAAGTTGTTAGAAGCAAAACCTGTTTTTTATGATTTAAAGGAAGATAATCATTGGTTGCCAGATTTTGTGGCTTTAGAACGATTAGACTTAAGTAAGGTCAAAATTATGTGGATTAGCTATCCGCACATGCCAACAGGAGCTAATGCGCCAAATAAGTTTTATGACGAAGTTATAGCCTTTGGAAGACGACACAATATTTTAATCGTTAATGATAATCCCTATAGTTTTATTCTAAATAAAAAGCCAATTAGCATCATGCGCTATAACCATGCAAAGGAGGTTTGTTTGGAGTTAAATTCATTTAGTAAAACCTTTAATATGGCAGGTTGGCGAGTTGGGATGTTAGTGGGTAGTTACGAGCATCTCAGTGCTGTGCTTAAGGTAAAAAGTAATATGGATTCTGGGATGTTTTATGCTGTTCAAAAAGGAGCTATTGAGGCTTTAAAAAGTTCCAATATGTGGTTTGTGAGTTTAAATAGCGTTTACGAACAAAGACGAGAACTTGTTTGGAAACTAGCAGAAGCTTTAAACTGTACCTATGATGAGTATGCAACAGGTATGTTTGTTTGGGCAAAATTACCTCCACATATAAAGTCTGAAGAATTTACCGATTTAGTATTAAAAGAACATTCCATATTTATAACACCAGGCACAGTATTTGGGAGTAATGGTGAGGGCTACGTGCGTTTTTCGTTGTGCTCACCAGAAGAAACAATTAAAGAAGCGATAGCGAGAGTTTAGACAGATGAAACATATATTTATCATAGGAGTAGGGTTAATTGGTGGAAGTTTTGCCTTAGATATAAAAAAGTATAACCCAGAATGTGTTGTATATGGTATTGATAAAAGCGAATCACATTTAGATAAAGCAAAAGCTCTAGGTATTATAGATAAAAAAGCTACTTACGAAGATTTAAGTAAAGCAGATGTTGTTATTGTGGCTATTCCTGTGGATGCAACTTTAGAAGTATTGCCAAAGGTTTTAGATTTGGTTTCAGACGAAGCTATTGTGTTTGATGTAGGTTCAACAAAAGAAGATATCTGTCTTAAGGTAAAAAATCATCCAAAACGTAGAAATTTTTTGGCTGTTCATCCTATTGCAGGTACAGAGTTTTCAGGTCCAGAGGCAGCTCTTCATAATTTATATCATAAAAAGACTAATATAATTTGCGAAGTTGAAGAAACGGCATTTAAGCTTCAGGAAAAAGCATTGAAATTGTTTTCGGATTTGGGAATGCGTATTCGATACATGAATCCTAAAGCTCACGACAAACACATAGCTTATGTATCACATTTATCACATATTAGTTCGTTTATGTTGGGTAAAACGGTAATAGAAAAAGAGAAAAACGAACGCGATATTTTTGATATGGCAGGCAGTGGTTTTGCAAGTACGGTACGTTTGGCAAAAAGTTCGCCAGCGATGTGGGCACCTATTTTTAAACAAAATAAATCTAACGTTATTGAAACTTTAGATGAGTACATAGAAAACCTAAAACATTTTAAAAAACTGATGCAAGAAGATGATTTTGAATCGGTTTTTAAAGAGATGGAAACCACAAATCATATTAAAGACATTTTAAACGGAATAGAATAAAATTTTAGAAAAAGATTAATAGTAAGATGGAGAACAAGAAAGAATTAAGGAACTGGTTAGATGCTTTTAATTTAGATCATCCGCTGGTAATTGCTGGGCCTTGTAGTGCAGAAACAGAAGAGCAGGTTTTAAAAATAGCACATCAGCTTAAAGATAGTGATGCAACCGTATTTAGAGCAGGTATCTGGAAACCAAGAACGCGTCCAGGTAATTTTGAAGGGGTAGGAGCGCTTGGTTTAAAATGGCTTCAAAAAGCAAAAGAAGAAACAGGTATGCTTATTACTACAGAAGTAGCAAACGCTAACCATGTAGAATTAGCTTTAAAGCACGATGTAGATATTCTTTGGGTTGGTGCGCGTACAACAGTAAGTCCTTTTATAGTTCAAGATATTGCAGATGCTTTAAGGGGAACGGATAAACCTGTTTTAATTAAAAACCCAGTAAACCCAGATTTATCTTTATGGTTGGGAGCTGTTGAGCGTTTTTATACGGCAGATGTTAAGAATTTAGGTGTTATTCACAGAGGGTTTTCAACCTATGAGAAAACACGTTACAGAAACAATCCAGAGTGGCAAGTGGCAGTAGATTTACAAAACCGTTTTCCAGATTTGCCATTAATTTTAGATCCTTCACATATTGCTGGTCGTAGAGATATTATTTTCGATTTGAGTCAGACAGCATTAGACCTAAATTATGATGGTTTAATGATTGAAACACATCACGATCCGGATAATGCTTGGAGTGATGCTGCTCAGCAAATTACACCTGAGACTTTAATAAAGTATACGGAAGATTTACGTATACGAAAAGAAGTTGGTGAAGCTGCAGAGTTTAAAAACAAGATTAACACATTAAGAACTAAGATAGATGTTATAGATCATCAGCTTATCGAAATTTTAGGAAAGCGCATGCAAGTTGCAGATGAGATAGGTGCTTTAAAAAAGAAACATAATGTTGCTGTTTTACAAAACAAGCGTTGGAATGAAATTTTAGGTAAAATGATTTTACAAGGTGAAGAGAAAAATCTTAGCGAAGAATTTATTCTTAGAATGTTTAAAGCCATTCATCAAGAATCGATTAATCATCAAGAAGAGATTATTAATCACTAAAATCTCATATAAAAAGGCTCACAATTGTGAGCCTTTTTTGTGCTATAATTACTGTACGTTTCTTTTAAAGATATATCTGGTTACAAAAATTCCTTGTCCGTCATCATTGCCTGCATCACTTTCAGAAGAACTAACTACAAAGGCGAGTTCCCAACCTTCACTACCCATTGCTGTTAATTTAGAAGCAACAAGAGCATCATTGGCAACAATGTTTTGAAAACGAATTCCGCCCAAATTATAAAAGTTAAGGAGCTTGGTTTCTTCAAAATCTTTAACACGAATATCTTTTCGTTTCGATTTGTTTCTTGTTTTGTCTTCTTCGGTTTGTTCAGAGGTGAATTCAGAATAATCTCTATCAACATTAGAAGATATAAGTCTAGAACGTCCCAATCCATTAGGAACAATAGATTCTACACTGGTAATTACTTTGTATTCAACTTGGTTTGTTGGTTTTTCGTCTTTTGTGTTTTCTTTATTTATGAAAGAAAACGAAATAAAGCCTACAATAATGGCTAATGCTAGTAAGAAATTTTTTTTCATTGTGTTAGGTTTTGATTATATATAAAAGTAAAGACTTTTTTAATGAAAAGTTGTTACTTTGTTATTATTTAATTGTTGAATGACAGGAACAGTTTATAAATCTACCGGAAGTTGGTATACCGTTAAAACAATGAACGGTAAGTTTTATGAGTGCAGAATTAAGGGTAGATTTAGGATTCAAGGTATAAAAAGTACCAACCCGATTGCAGTAGGAGATAAAGTAGAATTTGAGCTAGAAACCAAGAACAATACCGAAACAGGTGTTATCCATCGTATTGAAGAACGAACTAATTACATTGTTAGAAAATCGGTAAATCTATCTAAGCAAACCCATATTATTGCAGCCAATATAGACCAGGTATTTCTTTTAGTCACCATAGATAATCCGCCGACGTTTACAAGTTTTATAGATCGCTTTCTGGTGACTGCCGAAGCATATTCGGTAAAGACTGTTTTACTGTTCAATAAAATCGATACATACGAGGAAGAAAAGCTACTCGAAGTAAAGTATTTAGAAAGCATTTACAGAAAAATAGGATATGAGTGTATCGAGGTTTCTGCAACTACAGGTTATAATGTCGATAAGGTAAAAGCGCTAATGATAGGAAAAGTAAGTATGTTTTCTGGTCATTCAGGAGTTGGTAAATCTACCTTGGTTAATGCTATAGAGCCATCATTAGATCTTAGGACAAAAGAAATTTCAGAACAGCATATGCAAGGACAGCATACAACCACTTTTGCAGAAATGTTTGACTTAAGTTTTGATGCTAAAATCATTGATACACCAGGTATTAAAGGTTTTGGAGTTGTGGATATGGAAAAGGAAGAAGTAGGTGATTATTTTCCTGAGTTTTTTGCTTTAAAACAAGATTGTAAATTCAATAATTGCCTGCATCTAAAAGAACCAAAGTGTGCTGTTAAAGAAGCTCTTGAAAATGATGAAGTGTCTTATTCTAGATACCGAAGTTATATTCAAATTTTAGAAGGAGAGGAAGAGCATTACAGAACCGATAATTGGAATAACGAATGAAGTGCATAGTTTTTATAGCTTTTTCTTGTGTAGTGCTTTCATGCGCTTTTGAAGAGCCCTATTTTATGACTATAGATATAGATAATTGTGGTGATAGAGCTATAGTAGAAGGATCCTTTGTTGTATTGTCAGAAGAGTCTTTAAAAGCTGAAATCTATTTAAAAACTAAAGATTTAGACTCTGTTCAATTTTCAAAGTTTTTTGTAAAACTAGGTGTGTCACCAGATGCAAAAGTGAAGGATGTGTCTCTAGTTGAAAAGGAGCTTCAAAAAGCAAATATCCATAAAGTTAAGTATTATAATATTGGTAATGTACATTGTGGTTTTTAATTAATTATGAAAATAGTAATTCAAAGAGTTTCTGAGGCTTCTGTAGTGATAAATAAAAAAGAAGTAGCATCAATAGAAGAAGGTCTTTTGGTTCTGTTAGGTATTGTTAACGAAGATACCCAAGACGATATAGATTGGTTGTGTAATAAGATTTTAAATCTTCGCGTATTTCCAGATGGAAATGGTGTGATGAATGAATCGTTATTAGGAGCTGCTGGTGAGATTATAGTAGTAAGTCAATTTACCTTACATGCCAGTACCAAAAAAGGCAATAGACCAAGCTACATAAAAGCTGCAAAACCAGATGTAGCCATTCCATTATATAAAAATTTCGTTGAAACTCTACAAAATAGTTTGGGTAAAACAGTACAAACAGGAGAGTTTGGGGCAGACATGAAAGTACACTTAGTTAACGATGGTCCTGTAACTATAATTATTGATTCAAAAAATAAAGAATAGCATTATAACTTATTGAAAAAATGCAGTTTATCGATTATTAGGTTGCTGTAGGGATTTTAATACATAAAATATTGGATGGGCTAATTTTACTTTTTATATTGTGCTGCCATTCAATTCAATCAATCAATGCCCTGTATAAAATATATTTCCTCAGCAATATTTCTTTTTTTTGTTATTGCTAGTTTTTCACAATCCGAAGAATTATATAAATCCAACTCAATTCCCGAAGAATTAAAAGCTAAAGCTAATGCAATTGTAAGACTTAATGATGTTAGTATTGATGTAACATCTATAGACGAGCTAAGCATTGTAGAAAAGAGAATAGTTACTGTTTTAAATGAAAAAGGAAATTCTGCTGTTGGTGCCTATGTTGGTTATGATAAGTATAGAAGAATCAAAAAAATTGAAGCTAAAATCTTTAATGAAGAAGGAGAGGAAATAAAAAAATTTAGGAAGAAGGATTTTATTGACAGAAGTGCAGTTGATGGAGGAACCTTATACTCTGATTCTAGGGTATTACTAATGGGATATACACCTGCCACATATCCTTATACTGTTGAATTTTATTGCGAGATTGAATCATCTAACACAGCTGCAATTCCTACATGGAGACCAATAAGTGGGTATTATGTCGGTGTACAAAAAGATGTATATAAATTAACAGACAATGTAGGTTTAGGAATGAGATTTAAAGAAAAGAATCTTCAAGATTATACCATTACAAAGAGTAACTCGCCAGAATCCTTAAGCTACACATTAGAAAATGCTCTTCCTATATCACCAGAAGATTTAAGTCCTTCCTATTACAACTATTACCCACAAGTATTAGTGGCAATGGAAAACTTTTCATTTTATGGAGTAGAAGGAAAAGCAAAAAACTGGTTAGAGTTTGGTGACTGGATAAATGATGCGCTTTTAAAAGGACGAAATACGGTTACAGAAGAGACAAAACAACAAGTTTTAGAATTAACAGCCAACCTAAGTGATCCAATAGAAAAAGCAAAAGCTGTTTTTAAATTTGTTCAAGAAAATACCAGATATATTAGTGTGCAAGTAGGTATAGGTGGAGTGCAACCAATACCAGCATTAGAGGTAGACCAACTAAAGTATGGAGATTGTAAAGGGTTAACCAATTATACCAAGTCTTTATTAGAAGTGGTTGGTGTAACATCTTACTACTGTATTGTAGAGGCTGGTGACGAAATAATAGATTTGGAAGATGATTTTGCGTCTTTAGAACAAGGAAATCATATCATTCTTTCTATTCCAATAGATGACGATACGGTTTGGTTAGATTGTACAAGTCAATTACACCCTTTTAATTTTATTGGCGATTTTACAGATAACAGAAATGTATTGGTTGTAAAACCTAATGCAAGTGAGATTGTAAAAACAAAAGTATATTTAGATAGTTTAAACCATCAATCAACCGAAGCAGACATAAAATTAAATGCTAATGGTAGCTTTACTTCTATAGTTAGTCGAAAGACCAAAGGATTACAATACGATAATAGATTTTATATAGAGCGAAAGCCAAATGACAAAGTTGTTGAATATTACAAGTATCATTGGGGCTATGTTAATAACTTAGAAATTTTAAAGTATAACTTTAATAACAATAAGGTTGATGTAGAGTTTACCGAAGATTTAGAAGTGGGAGCAAGTTCTTACGCTACAGTTTCTGGTGAAAGACTGCTATTTAAGCCAAACGTTTTTAATCAGAATTCTTACGTACCAACCAGGTACAGGTCTAGAAAAATGCCAATAGATATCTCCAGAGGTTACTTAGATGAAGACACTTTTAAAATAGAAATTCCAAAAGGTTATGAGGTCGAAGCCTTACCAGAAAATATGACCATAAAAAATAAATTTGGGGAGTATCAGTTTCAAATAAGTAGCTCTGATAATATAATTACTTACAAACGAAGATTATTTATTAAAAAAGGTCAATATCCTAATACGGATTATAAAGATTATAGAGATTTTAGAAAACAAATCTCAAAAGCCGATAACTCTAAAATAGTATTAAAATCAATCAACTAATCATGGTCAAAAACATTTATATTCTATTATTTGTCTTAAGTTTTGTGCAATTCTCATTTTCCCAAGAGATAGAGTTTGGGGAAGTATCTAAAGAAGAATTATCCGAAAAATTTTATGATAAAGACTCGTCAGCAAATGCGGTAATACTATATAAAGAAAGAAGAACATACTATGGCGCTAACGCCTCGTCAGTAGAGTTGGTAACAGAAATCCACGAAAGAATTAAAATCTATAATAAAGAAGGATTTGACAAAGCAACGATAGCTGTAAATTTATTCAAAACAAGATCAAGTAAAGAAAGAATAGGCAAAATAAAGGCCTATACCTATAATCTGGAAAACAATAAAGTTACAGAAACCAAATTAGACAAAAATCAAGTTTTTGAAAGTGATTATAGTTATAATTACAAGCAAGTTAAGTTTACCATGCCAAATATAAAAGAAGGCTCGGTAATAGATATAACCTATAAAATTACGTCTCCTTTTGTTTTTTCAATAGATGAGTTAAAATTGCAATATGATATCCCAATTAAGCTTATAAATGCTGAAATCCAAACACCAGATGGTTATAACTTTAGAACGAAGGCTAAAGGAAGTATTAGCTTTTTTCCAAAACATACAAGAAAAAGATCAATTGCGCTAGATAGAACTATGGATGTGCTGAGTTACACTTTAACAGATGTGCCTGCACTAAAAGACGAAATGTTTGTAGATAATATACATAATTATAGAGCAGGTGTGTTATTTGAATTAATGTCTATTGTAACACCAACTACAAATAGATATTTTGCCCAAACATGGGGAGATGTTGCGAAGACTATTGGTAATGATGATGATTATAAAAATGAATTAGATAAAACCAATTCTTTTGATGATACGTTAGATGGGTTAATAACAGAAAACCAAACCGAAGTTGATAAAATGAAATCCATATTTAAATATGTAAAGGATAATATTCAATGGAATGGTATTGATGGTAAGAATTTTTACAATGGTATAAGAAAAACCCTAAAAGAAAAAAAAGGAAATGTCGCAGATATTAACTTAACACTTGTAGGAATGCTAAGGTATGCTGGTATTAATGCTAATCCTTTAGTTATTAGTACAAAAGAAAATTCGATTCCCTTTTTTCCAACAGTAGATAGGTTGAATTATGTTTTGGCTTATGCTGTTATTGACAAAGAACAGTATTTTTTAGATGCTTCGGACGAGTTTAGCGACATTAATGTTTTACCATTAAAAGATTACAATTGGGAGGGAGTTTTTATAGATAATAACAAAATGGTCTGGAAAAAAGTTGCTATAAAAAAGCCCGAAGCTGGTATATCGCAGTATATGATAAATGCTAGTATAAATGAAGAAGGAGTTTTAGAAGGAAATCTAATGTCAAGATATACAAATCACAAGGCTTACGATTTTAGAAAAAATTATAAGAATGAAGATTTAGATGCCTATCTTACTGGTAAAGAAGAGTCATTAGAGAACATAGAAATTTCAAGCTATAAAGCCCAAAATGCAGAAACATATGAGGGTTATGTTTCAGAATCTTATGATTTCTATAAAGAATCTGGTGCAGATATTATCGATGATAAAATATACATTGTGCCTATGTTGTTTCTTAAGTCTACCGAAAACCCTTTTAAACAAGATAAAAGGGAGTTTCCAATAGATTTTGGGTATCCTATGAAAGAGCGTTACATGATTAATATAACTATTCCTGAAAATTACACTGTAGAATCTAGCCCTGAACCTATAATGTTAAAACTGCCTGAAGATCTAGGAATGTTTCAGTTTTCACCTAAAATCTTAGGGAATAAAATTCAACTCTCTGCCTCAATAGAGCTGAATAAAGCATTAATGAGACCAGAAACTTACGTATATTTAAAAGAGTTTTTTAACCAAATTATTAATAAACAGAAAGAACAAATAGTATTAACAAAGGCTGAGTAATGAACATTAAAAATGCACAACAAGAAGTAGATGATTGGATTAAAGAGCATGGAGTAAGATACTTTAATGAGCTTACTAATATGGCGCAGCTAACTGAAGAAGTTGGTGAAGTAGCTCGTATAATTGCTAGACGTTACGGAGAGCAAAGCGAAAAAGAAAGCGACAAAGATAAGGATCTTGGTGAAGAATTAGCTGATGTCGTTTTTGTAGTATTATGTTTAGCGAATCAAACAGGTGTAGACTTACAAGCTTCTTTTGACAAGAAAATGGATAAAAAGGCAAAACGAGACCACGATAGGCACCATAATAATGAAAAATTGAAGTAGTTTTGTTTCTGCTTGAGAAGGAAAGTTACATGAATATTCAAATTCTAAAATCATTAATCGCCAATCGCCAATCATCAATTACAATCACAGGGTCTAAAAGTGAGTCTAACCGTTTATTGTTGTTGCAGGCACTTTATCCTAATATTTCTATAGAGAATCTTTCAAACTCAGACGATTCTGTATTAATGCAAAAAGCACTGTCCTCAGAAGATGAGGTAATTGATATTCATCATGCAGGTACAGCCATGCGCTTTTTGACGGCATATTTTTCTATTCAAGAAGGTAGACAGATAACATTAACCGGTTCTACTCGAATGAAAGAACGACCAATAGGTATTCTTGTTGAAGCACTTAAACAATTAGGTGCAGATATTCAATACGTAGAAAATGAAGGTTTTCCACCACTTAAAATCAAAGGAAAAAAAATAACCAATTCAAAAGTTAGGCTAAAAGCAAATGTAAGTAGTCAGTACATTTCAGCATTATTGCTTATTGCATCAAAATTAGAAAACGGATTAGAGCTTACGCTCGAAGGAAAAATAACTTCTGTTCCTTATATAAAAATGACTTTACATTTATTAGGTCAAATGGGAGTAGAGACAGTATTTAAAGATAATATCATTACGGTAAAACCAAAAACGACTAAAGTAGAATCTCAAACGTTGGTGGTTGAGTCCGATTGGTCTTCTGCTTCGTATTTTTACAGCATTGCAGCTTTAAGTGAACCTGATACAGAAATAACATTGTCTTCGTATAAAAAAGATTCGCTTCAAGGCGATGCTGTGTTGGCTAAAATATATAAGCAGTTTGGTGTTTCCACAATATTTAAAACCAACACCATAAGACTTCAAAAATCATCAATCGTCAACCGTCAATCTCCAATCAATTTTGATTTAGCAAACGCTCCTGATATAGCACAGACTATTGCGGTTACGGCATTCGGGCTAGGCTTAGAGTGTTACTTAACAGGTTTACATACCTTAAAAATTAAGGAGACCGATAGATTGGTAGCACTAAAAACAGAGTTAGAAAAACTAGGAGCGGAAGTGGTAATTACCAATGATTCTTTACACCTTAGTAAATCTGATAGCATCACAGAAGACGTGTCAATAGATACGTATAACGACCATAGAATGGCAATGGCATTTGCACCACTAGGATTAAAAACAACATTGCAAATTAATGATGCAGAAGTAGTGAGTAAATCTTACCCGAAATTTTGGGATGACTTAAGTGCAATAGGCTTCAAAATAAAATAAGTCGCCAATTACTTGACAAGGCCTGTTTTGAGATTGTATATTTGCAACTTCAAAAAAATAAACATTCACAATTGAAATCGATTTGTTTAAATAATGATTTAACATAATACAAATCATTATTTAAACAATAAAGATTCCATTTGACTATAGAAATCAATAAACATTCACAAATGAAATTATCAAATTTTAATTTTGACCTTCCAGACGAATTATTAGCCGAACATCCTGCAGAACATAGAGATGAATCTAGGTTAATGGTTTTAGACAGAGCTAATCAAACTATCGAACACAAACTTTTTAAAGATATTATCGATTATTTTGATGAAGGTGATGTGATGATAATGAATAATACTAAGGTTTTTCCTGCTAGATTGTATGGTAACAAAGAAAAAACTGGTGCTCGTATTGAAGTTTTCTTACTTAGAGAATTAAATCAAGACCAACGTCTTTGGGATGTTTTAGTAGATCCTGCTCGTAAAATTAGAATTGGTAACAAACTGTACTTTGGTGATGATGAAACTTTAGTGGCAGAGGTTATAGATAATACTACATCTAGAGGACGTACTTTACGTTTCTTATATGATGGCTCGTATAATGACTTTAGAAGAAAATTAACAGAGTTAGGAGAAACACCACTCCCAAAATATATTAAAAGAGGTGTAGAGCCAGAAGACGAAGAGCGTTATCAAACTATATATGCCAAAAGTGAAGGAGCAGTAGCTGCACCCACTGCTGGTTTACACTTTTCTAAGCATTTATTAAAGCGTTTAGAAATTAAGGGTGTTGAGATGGCTGAGGTTACGCTTCATGTTGGCTTAGGTACATTCAACCCTGTTGAGGTAGAGGATCTTTCTAAGCACAAAATGGATAGCGAGGAAATTTTAATTAGCCAAAAAGCGGCTGATACAGTTAACAAAGGAATAGAGAATAAAAAACGTGTTTGCGCTGTAGGTACAACATCTATGCGTACCATAGAAAGTTCTGTGTCTTCTAATGGTAAGTTAAATCCTTATGAAGGTTGGACAAACAAATTTATTTTTCCTCCTTACGATTTTAGTATCGCTAATTGTATGATTACTAATTTCCATACACCAAAATCAACATTATTAATGATGATTTCTGCATTTGCTGGACACGATTTTGTAAAGCGTGCTTATGAGGAAGCTGTAAAAGAAAAATATAGATTCTATTCTTATGGTGATGCTATGCTAATCATCTAATAAAGGATTTTAAAATAATTTTAAACCTCTACTCACACTAAATAAAGGGTAGAGGTTTTTTGTTTCAAAAAATAGATGAAGTAACAAATGACTATTTTTGTAGTATATGGATGTGAAAAAGAAAGACATAAGAGCCTTAACTAAAGATCAACTTAGGGATTTTTTTGTAAATCAAGGAGATAAAGCGTTTAGAGGAAACCAGGTATACGAGTGGTTATGGCAAAAATCGGCTCATAGTTTTGAAGATATGACCAACATATCGTTGCAAACGCGCCAAATGCTAGAAGACAACTTTGTGATTAATCACATACAGGTAGATCAGATGCAGCGCAGTTCTGACGGTACTATAAAAAATGCCGTAAGACTTCATGATGATTTAATTGTAGAATCTGTATTAATACCAACTTCTACACGAACAACAGCTTGTGTGTCTTCTCAGGTTGGGTGTAGTTTAGATTGTAAGTTTTGTGCTACTGCTAGGTTAAAACGTATGCGTAATCTTAATCCAGATGAGATTTATGATCAAGTGGTTGCCATAGATAATGAAAGTAGATTGTATCATGGCAAGCCATTGAGTAATATTGTTTTTATGGGAATGGGTGAGCCACTCATGAATTATAATAATGTATTAAAAGCCATAGATAAAATTACATCACCTGAAGGTTTAGGAATGTCTCCCAAGCGAATTGTGGTGTCAACATCTGGTGTGCCAAAAATGATAAAGAAAATGGCAGATGAAAATGTGAAATTTAAATTAGCTGTCTCACTACATTCTGCTATAGATGAAGTAAGAACATCTATAATGCCTTTTAATGCCACATTTCCTTTAAAGGATTTAAGAGAGGCACTTGAGTATTGGTATTCAAAAACAAAAAACAGAATTACATATGAATACGTGGTGTGGAAAGGAATAAATGATAAACGAAAAGATGTAGATGCCTTAGTAGAATTCTGCAAGTTTGCACCTAGTAAAGTTAATCTTATTGAATATAACCCTATTGATGATGGTGAGTTTCAGCAAGCAGACTCTAAGGCTTTAGATATGTATGTTAATGTTTTAGAAGCTAATAATATTACAGTCACAGTAAGGAGAAGCAGAGGTAAAGATATTGATGCTGCATGTGGTCAGTTAGCCAATAAAAATAAAGCATAAAAAAAGCGGCATTAGCCGCTTTTTTGTGAATTAGTTAGAAACTAGTCTTTAGTAACTCTTATGGTTTGAGACTTGTCTCCAGAAGTTATTTTAACTAAATAAAGACCTTTAGATAATTCTGATAGATTCACTGAGGAATCAGTAATCTGGTTTTTATCAAAAGAAGCTACATTTTGTCCAAGTAAATTATATACCGTAACATTATCGACGTCTTCGTTAGATTTAATATTTAGTATACCAGATGTTGGGTTAGGATAAACACTAAACGTTTCTATGTTATTATCAGTAATAGATAGTTGAGAGTCTGTTGTGAAACTCCATACAGGACCTTCTGTTACACCAAAACAGTTAACAGTGTCTATTCTCCAGAAATAGGTTGTGTTCACTTGTAAGCCAGTTAACGGATCACCGATTTCAAAATCAAAAGATTGATCTGGTGGATTGGCAGTACCAATATTTAGTACGTAAGTGTCTTCAGGTGCTCCAGCTGTCCAAGAAAAATTCACAGCACCATCAGGACCTTGAATTGGTACAGCAGTCGCAGAATTAGCAGGGTTAGGGCCACTAGCAGCTGTTGGTGCAGCAGTTGCTGTACAAGCAGCGGTGGTAAAGCTAAAAACAGGACTCGTTGTTAAACCAGCACAGTTAACGGCCTCAATAAACCAAAAATATGTAGTATTTGGTTGCCAGTTGAAATTAATAGAATTTCCTGAATCAAATCCACTAATAGTTCCAATATCGTCACCAGCTATATTTGTTCCTAAACTTATATTGTAGCTGTCAGCTGTAGGCGCATCAGTCCATTCAAAAGGGCCTAGATTATTTGTGGTTGTCCCATAATTAATCTCAACATCAGTAGCACCACTAGCAGGCGCTACAGCTGAAACGGCAACGGGAGGACTTACTGTACATTGGAAAACAGAAATATTGTCAATTGACCAAGAAATAGACCAATTAGCTGTAAACCTAAATCGAATTTGAGCGTTACTTACACCTATTAATTCAGGTACATCAAATGTTTGTGTTCCAGTTACAGTTGTATTAGGAGTGCCACCCGAAGCAGTAGCATATGTTTGTATTGTAGTCCAAGAACTGCCATTGAAAACTTCTATGGTGCCTTGTCCTCCAAAATTTCCATTATACACTGTGTCAAAAGAAAGTGTTACAGAGGTTAAAGTAGAACAATCAAAAACAGGACTTGTTAAAGTAGTATTCTCGGCAGTACCATTATTACCGTAACCATCACTATCCATAGTTGCATAATTACCAACACCACCATTGTCATAAACTAATGTGTTTCCAGCTGTAAAACCACCAGCTTCACCTGTGTTGTCTATTACCCAAACCTCTGCATTTGGAGGTGTAGCTAAGTCTTCAACAGTCCAGCCAGTAGAAGTAGGGAAAGCTGTGTCATTTTCAAAATCTTCAGTTAAGACAGTTTGTCCAAACATTAGGCAAGAGGAAAAGACTAATGTCATTAATAAAGTAATTTTTTTCATAAAGTTTGTTTTTAGATTAATTGTCTAAAGTTACAAATATTTGCGTAGCTACCATGTTAAATTTACATTATTCAATTTTTAGCGATAAAAAGAGGCTTTATTTGTAATTTTGCAAAGTTTTAAATGCGTTTATGAAGATAACCGAACAAATTAAGCAACCAATTGCATATGAGATGGAGCTTTTTGAACAGAAGTTTCAGCTCTCTATGGCAAGTAAGGTGGCTTTGCTTAATAGAATTACACATTATATTGTTAATCGAAAGGGCAAACAAATGCGACCTATGTTTGTATTTTTGGTTGCTAAGATGTTGAATAACGGTGAAGTTAGTGAGCGTACATACAGAGGAGCTTCGGTTATAGAATTGATTCATACCGCAACCTTAGTACACGATGATGTTGTAGATGATAGCAACAGACGTAGAGGTTTCTTTTCAATCAATGCACTTTGGAAAAATAAAATAGCAGTTTTAATTGGCGATTATTTGCTTTCCAAAGGATTGTTACTTTCAATAGATAACAATGACTTTGATTTGTTAAAGATTATATCTGTAGCGGTACGCGAAATGAGTGAAGGTGAATTGTTGCAGATTGAAAAAGCCAGACAACTTGATATTACGGAAGATGTGTATTACGACATTATCCGCCAGAAAACAGCAACATTAATTGCGGCATGCTGTAGTTTGGGAGCAGCATCGGTAAAACCCAACACAGATGAAGTGGAAACGATGCGTAAGTTTGGGGAACTTATTGGTATGGCATTTCAGATAAAAGACGATTTATTTGATTATGGCGAAGAAAAAATTGGTAAACCAACAGGTATAGATATTAAAGAACAAAAAATGACCTTGCCATTAATTCATGTTCTTAACAACTGCACGAAAAAAGAAAAATCCTGGTTAATCAATTCTGTAAAAAACCACAACAAGGATAAAATCCGTGTTAAGGAAGTTATTGCGTTTGTAAAATCTCATGGTGGATTAGATTATGCCATTTCAAAAATGAAAGATTTTCAGCAAGAAGCCTTAAAACTACTTAATAATTATCCTGAATCTCCTTATAAAGCTTCATTAGAGCTTATGGTTAATTATGTAATTGACAGAAAAAAATAATTTTTAAAAACCTAAAAATCAATAGGTTGAAATTGTTTTAAAAAATAGTTTACTTTCCAGACAACCATTAGCAAGATATTTGCGTCTATACAAATAGAAGAGCAACTGTAACCAGCAACATGAAAGTTATTCAGCTTCATAAAAACGAAACAAAGCTTATACAAAGAGCTGCGAAAAACAATCGCGAAGCACAACATGTGCTGTATGAGTTGCACGCTCCAAAAATGTTAAGTGTATGTAGATACTACATTAAGGATGTGTATAAGGCTGAAGAGGTAATGTTGAACGGTTTTTTTAAAGTCTTTAAGCACATTAAAACGTTTAAAAATGAAGGTAGTTTTGAAGGTTGGGTAAGACGTATTATGATAAGAGAGGCGATTTCTTTTTTAAGACAGCAAAAGCATATTGAGTTTGCAACCGAAGATGATTATTTAGAGCAAGATTATACCAATAATATTAATACCAATATTGAGGTTGCTCAGATTCAGCAGTTAATAGATGGTTTACCAGAAGGATACAAAATGGTGTTTGTAATGTATGCTATAGAAGGCTACAAACATCACGAAATAGCAGAATTATTGAATATTTCAGAAGGTACATCAAAGTCGCAATTGTTTAAAGCCAGACAAATGCTTCAAACAAAAATAAAAGAACTAAACAACAGCAGTTATGGCACCAATTAAATTTGAAGAACAACTAAAAGACAAGCTAGAAAAACGCAGCTTGCAACCGTCGGCAGAGAGTTGGGCAAAATTGTCTGAACGTTTAGATGCTGACGAAAAGAAATCCAAAAGTCCGTGGTTTTGGTGGATGGGAATCGCAGCAGCAGTTATAATTACATTAACCGTTGTGATGCAAACAATTGGAACAAAAAACACTAAAGAAATCTTACCACAAGTTGTAGAACAAGACGCTAAAGAAGACACAAACAAAGTTGAAAAACCTCCAGTAATTGATACTAAGTCCGTTGAGTTAGCATCAGAAAATAATGAAGCTCAAAGCGGTTCTGAAAAAGAAGATAACAATAACAAGCCAGAAATCATTAACTATAAATCGGTTACTAAGAGCGGTAAAAACACACAATTAGCAGTTGACCAAAAAGTAAATGAAATCAATACAAAAGACATTAGCAATCCTGAAAGCGAGCAGAAAGCAATCATTGAAAAAGCTACTATAGATAAGGCTGTGGTTGAACAAGCTATAAAAGATTTAAACACAGAAAAAACAACGGTTACAGACAGAGAAGTTGACTCGCTTTTAAAAGTAGCAAACAAAGAACTTTTTAAAGACAAATTACAGAAAGAAGCAAGTAGAACTGTGGATGCAAAGTCCTTGTTGGAAGATGTGGAAGACGAAATGGGACAATCCTTTAGGACCAAAGTTTACGAAGTGCTTAAAGATGGATACCAAACTGTGAAAACAGCAGTAGCTCAGCGCAATGAATGAGTTTCTGGAGAAAAATTAGAATCAAATTAAACAATTATAAATCATCAAAAAACGAACAGTTATGAACACAATTACACGATTAGTAGTATATGCCATTATATCGGTAACCTTTGCTACAACTCACGCACAAGAAAAAGCAGTAGACAGCTTAAAAAAGACTTCAGTAGACTACAAAATTGAGGCTCTTGAAACTCTTAAAACTAAGATTGAAAAAGAAGAAAGAGAATTCTTAAAGCAAGAAATAGAATCTATTAATGATCGTTTGGATGCTAAGCAAATTACTGCAGCAGAAGCCGAAGAATTAAAGAAAGAAGCCGCAGAAAAGAGAGCAGCTAATATTGAAAATAGATTAGCAATTGTAGATAACAAAATTGAACTCTTAAAAAGAAACGATTCGGTGTACTCTGTAGATGATGATGAGTCTTTTATTTTTAGAATTGGAGGTGACAATGATGACTTTGGGGACGAATTCATTTACTTTGGAAAGAAAAATAGAGTACATAAACCGCGTAAATACGACAGACGTACTACAAGCGATATAGTGTTTGCAATTGGGTTCAATAATGCCATAATAGAAGATCAAGATTTTAACGATTCTCCATATAAGTTAGGTGGTTCTGGTTTTATAGAGTTGGGTTATGCCTGGAAAACAAGAATTTTTGACAATACCAATTTCTGGAGATTAAAGTATGGGTTTTCATTTCAGTGGAATAAGTTTGATATTAAAGACAACCAATACTTTGTTAATACAGATGGTGATGTAACGTTACAAGAGTTTCCGTTAGACTTAAACAAAGCAAAGTTTAGAACCACAAACTTGGTGTTTCCTGTACATCTAGAATTTGGTCCGTCTAAAAAGATTGAAAAAGAAGATTATTTTAGGTACTCTACACGAAATAAATTTAAAATAGGTCTTGGAGGTTATGCAGGTCTTAACATTGGTAGCATGCAAAAGCTAAAATATAAAGAAGACGGTAACCGTATAAAAGATAAACAACGTGGTGGTTTTGAAGTTAATGAGTTTGTGTATGGACTAAGTGGTTATTTAGCTTGGGGAGATACAGCACTTTATGTAAAGTACGATCTTAATCCACTGTTTAAAGATCAAGCTTTTGACCAAAATAATATATCAGTAGGTCTAAGGTTTGATATGGACTAAAATCATTTTTCATCAATCAATTTTTGAGTTTTTTTAAAAGCCTTAATCTAGAAATGGATTGGGGCTTTTTAAATTACTACTAATAAGTATTTATTTATAGTTATTGTTATAGGGCGTTTTTTATTATCGCTTCCTTATGGTTAATAATATCTTCATCTGACACATTAATTCTGGATAAAAAATCATTTGCCCAAATTTTAGAAACTGAATAAGATTCGGCTAATATTCTTAAAGCAATAGTTAATTCTTTCTTGCTGTTTCTGCTTTGTTTCTCAATTGACACAAATCTCTCAACTGTTCCAATAGATAAGCCTTTGGCAAATTTATTATAATCATTTTCAGCTAGCTTTGATTTTGCGCGTTTCATACAGGTTTCATTATAATTGGCTATCTCTAAATTAATTGGAGCTAATATTGATGCTCTATGAGACCAATCATTTAGGAAGTTATTCCATTCTTTATCTAAATGCAAATAATGATTATTATAGTATCCGACTTTAGTAAATAGTGAATCCCATATTTTAGTATCATTATTATTCTCTCTGACAGTCTTACATAATAAATTTATTTCATGATTAAGTCTATTCTTATTAGCTAAAACAGAATCAATTTTCAATAATTCACTGAATAACAATTTATTTATTTCATCATCAGAAAGGTTGTTATAAGATTTGCCATATACAGCTTTTGGTGTATTAATTGCAAATAACATAAGTCCACTAATAAATTTATCGATTCTTGCTTTGCTAAACAATTCAGAATATTTATTCCTATTTGCGATAACAAATTTGCTTAACGGAGAGAAAATTGAATAGGAATGATTCTCAATTAAGTGAAAGTATTGAGAAGAATACCATTTGCTTTGAGAAATATCCTGAAAATAATCAAATAGAACCGAATCCTTTTCAGATGGATTCAAATAAGCAACAAAGGAGCTAAACTCAATAAGATTTTTTATTTCTGAGTTATATTTTGATAAAGAATTCGGTACCGAACCAAATGATAATTCTTTATTTACAGCGTTATAACCTAATTTTAAAAATTCTTCAGGTCCTTTATATCCAATATGTTTCAGTTTGATTTCTAATTTAGGGGATAAAAATAGTAACGTTGGGTAGACTTGAACTTCAAATTTATTTGCCAGAGTAATACCTTCTCCTTTTTCTGCATCATATTTGAGACATATATAGTTTTCATTGTAGAAGTCTCCAATTATTGAATCTGCAAAAACGAAGTTGTCCATTCGTTTACATGGTCCACACCAAGAGGTTGAAAAATCTATGAATATAGGTTTATTCAGTTCTTTGGCAATTTTAATAGCTTTATCAAAAGATTCTGTGGAGAATTCAATTCCTTTTTTATTTAACTCTGCTACCTTCTTATGGTTGTGATAACCACTTTCAATTTTACTGTCTTGTTCTTTGTTGTGAGTTGACTTTTTGTTGTTTTCACAATTGCTCAAGGAGATAATAAAAAGTAAAAATATTAGAAGTCTTTTCATTTATAATGGTTTATGAAATGCCTTATAATTGGTTATACAACAATAAATATAATCATTAACCTGTCTTATTTCCGTGATGAGAGAAGTTTTTGCTTCTCTACATCAAAATCAATCAAATAACTTTTCAACACAAATTTCTAAAACAAATAGATTATCTTAATTTTACACACTTGTCATTCCTGCGTGTCACACTGAGCTTGTCGAAGTGTTTTTTTGTAGTATGGCATGTATAATTTAAAAAATTAAAGAGATTCCTGCCTTAGCAGGAAGTTGTATGATTTCACAAAACACCATATCACAAGTTTTTGAAACTGCTCGCGTAGAGGAGGTTATTGGTGATTTTGTACAACTAAAAAAAGCTGGTAGTAACTTTAAAGGCCTCAGTCCGTTTAGTGAAGAGCGTACACCTAGTTTTATGGTCTCTCCTGTAAAACAAATCTGGAAAGATTTTTCAACAGGCAAAGGTGGTAATGCTATTACCTTTTTAATGGAGCACGAGCATTTTACCTATCCAGAAGCTATACGTTACTTAGCTAAAAAGTACAACATCGAGATTGAGGAAACTGAGCGTACAGACGAGGAAAAGGAACAAGCCAACGCCAAAGAAAGTTTGTATTTGGTAAGTGAGTATGCTAACGAGTATTTTCAAAAAGTATTACAAAAAACAGACCAAGGACAGGCCATTGGTAAAAGTTATTTTAAAGAACGTGGCTTTACCGAAGATACCATTAAAAAGTTCCAACTTGGTTACTCGCTAGATGAGTGGCAAGCCTTTACAGACGATGCTTTGGGTAAAGGTTACAAACTAGAGTTCTTAGAAAAAACAGGGCTCACCATTGTTAAGGACGAAAGACGTTTCGATAGGTTTAAAGGTCGCGTTATGTTCCCTATTCATAGTATGAGTGGGAGAGTACTCGGTTTTGGTGGAAGGATTTTAACCAACGATAAAAAAGCAGCAAAGTATCTCAATTCACCAGAGAGCGATATTTATCATAAAAGTAAGGTGCTTTATGGTTTGTTTTTTGCTAAGAAAACCATAGCAAAAGAAGACAATTGCTTTTTGGTAGAAGGCTATACAGATGTCATTCAGTTTTACCAAACTGGTGTAAAAAATGTAGTGTCTTCTTCTGGTACAGCATTAACCTCTGAGCAAATTCGACTCATTAATAGGCTTACCAATAACATTACAGTGCTTTTTGATGGTGATGCGGCAGGTATAAGAGCCTCTATTCGCGGTATAGATTTAATTTTGGAACAAGGTATGAATGTGAAGGTCTGCACCTTTCCAGATGGAGAAGATCCAGACAGTTTTGCAAAGTCTAATACCTTAGAAGAGCTTACCGAATATCTCAATGAAAATGCTAAGGATTTTATTCAATTTAAAGCATCACTTTTAGTTACAGAAGCGAACAATGATCCTATTAAAAAGGCGGAAACCATAAGAGATATTGTTAATAGCATTGCTAAAATTCCTGATGCTATTAAGCGCGAAATTTATATTAGAGAATGTGCCTCTATCATGGATATTAGCGAAAATGTATTGTTTAGTACATTGGCGCAAATCAATAAGAAAGAGTTTCAAGAGGCAAATAAGCAACACAAACAAGAACAGAGAGCTTTTGATGTTGTAAAGAGTGAACAGCAAAAGAAACCAAAGATTGATGTTCAGTATGAATTAGAACGAAAGATTATTGAAATCTTAATGCTTTATGGGAATAGAACCGAGCAGTTTGAAGACCTAATCTTAAAGGAAGATGAGGTGTCTGGCGATTTAGTTTTAGAGCCAGCTATCCATGAGGCACGTGTATTTGAAAAAATATATTTAGACCTTCAAGAAGACGAAATGATGTTTTCTAATGAAAAGTTCAAAGCGTTGTATTATTCTATCATCGATAGATTAAACCAAGATGAAAATTTTTCAACCAAAAATTTTATCAATCAATTAGACCAAGAATCTGCAACTGAAGTCACAAGCATTTTAATGGAGGATGAAAAATACAACCTGCACGATTGGCAACGAAATCATATTATACCAAAAGAAAAGGAGCACTCGATTTCCCAGTTGGTAAGCCAAACAATCTTGAGTTTGCGCTGTTATCTTATAGACCAAAAAGTAGCGGAATATAAAAACGAAACCTTAAGAGAAAACGTAGATACGCGTTCGGTAATGGAAGACGTAAAAGATTATCTAGGTCTTAAAATGCTTTTGTCTCGTAAACTTGGTAAAGTTATTGGCGGCTAATTATGTTAAGTTATGATGCTTTGCCTGATGAATTAAATCTACAATATTATTCACATTAAGCTTTTTAAAGAGTCTGGCTTTGTAAGTGCTTACTGTTTTTTCATTAATATCAAGTTCTTCTGCGATTTCCTTGTTTTTACGACCAATAGATAGAAGTTTTAAAACTTCAACCTCTCTAGTGGATAGCTTTTTAAACATTCGGCTTTTGCTCTTGCGAGTGTCTTCGTAACGTAAATGTTTATCCATTTTTTCACTCAGAGACACTTCACCACCATGTATTTTTCTAACAGCAGCTTCTATGGCTTCTACATCGGCAGTTTTGTTTAAGTAACCAGAGGCTCCGGCTTTGAGCGTACTAATGGCATAGATTTCTTCAGGTTGATGGCTAAACATCAATACATTAACCGATTTATTTTCTTTTTTAATAGCTCTAAGAGCTGTAATGCCATTAAGTTCAGGCAAGTCAATTTCAGATATAATAACATCAACTTCATGACGTCTTACAAATTCAAAAATTTCTATACCGCTACTTAGTTTACCTACAACTTTTAAATCGGGTTTACTGTTTAAGAACAATTCTAAGCCTGTTCTTACGATAGGGTGATTGTCAACAATCAAAATTCGTATCATGACAATTGATTTTGGTTTGGTTAGGGTTAATCAGTTGTTATAACAATAATACTAAGTCAAGATTCTCGTGGAGATTTGCTTAGTAAAGGTAATCAAAAAATAAGCAGAATAAGCAATTTATTCGATAAAGTGTAAAAATTATCTTAAATTTTTAGGGATTTCACAAATAGGGATTGGTATCATTTTATGCTGATTTCTAGTGTTGTAACTTGTAAAAATGTTAAAAACTTCCCTTTGTCTTCCTGTAAAGTCGTCAGCGGTTTTTCCTTCGTCTTTCATCTTCATAGCCCATTCTAATTCTGGATAAGTAGCACCAATTTGGTCTTCATCTGTTCTGTCGTCTCCCCAAAGACCATCTGTGGGAGCTGCATCGATGATTTCTTGATTAACGTCTAAATAACGTGCTATTTCATAAACTTCACTCTTTAGCAAATCTGCTATAGGGCTAAGATCAACGCCTCCATCTCCGTATTTAGTGAAAAAACCTACACCAAAATCTTCGACCTTATTTCCTGTGCCAGCAACTAGATATTTTTTTAAAGCAGCAAAATAATATAACGTCGACATTCTTAATCGTGCTCTTGTATTTGCTAGAGACATAAATCGACTTTCTTCATCTTGTACACTTGGAAGTTCTTCCAAAAGCTGATCAAAAACAGGAGTCAAGTTAACCTGTGTCATGCTTACATTAGGGTGTTTTTCTTTTAACCAATTAATGTGGTTAAGCGCTCTGCTTACTTGAGACTGAGCTTGGTGAATTGGCATTTCTAAACAAAGTAAATCTAGACCTGTCATGGCGCAAAGTGTAGATGTTACAGCGGAGTCTATTCCTCCTGAAACACCAATAACAAACCCTTCCATTTTAGCGTTTGTGGCATAGTCTTTTAACCAATTTACAATATGATTTACAACCTTTTCTGTTTGCATAATGTTTACAATTTAAAACAAAGAAACGTACCTTTGCACAACAAAAATAAAGGAAACGTGTTAGGATTAAAAATGTTTCGTAAAATGTCATCAAGAATTTTCGTTTTGTTAATGTTGAGTTTGGTTTTTGTGTCTTGTAGTGAGGACTCTAAAGCTGAAGAAGAAATTTCAAAAATTGAAGTAGACTTTGTAGTTGAGCGTTTTGATAAAGCCTATGCAGAAGCAAAACCTGCTGACTTGCCAAAATTAAAACAGGCTTATCCGTTTTTGTTTTCTAAGCATGTGCCAGATTCAGTTTGGATTGATAGAATCAACGATACGCTACAAGATCAATTGCTAAAGGAAGTAGGTAAGGTGTATCCTGATTTTAAAGAAGTAAAAGAGGATTTCAAAAAATTGTTTCAGCATCTAAAATATTATGATAAAACTTTTGATGTGCCAAGAGTGGTGACTTTAACAAATGATGTGGATTATAGAAACAAAACCATTGTTACAGATTCTCTATTGCTTATTGCATTAGATAATTTTCTAGGTGAAGACCATGAGTTTTATCAAAATATACCAAGGTATTTGGCTAAGAATATGCAGAAGGATCAAATTATACCAGAAGTTTCAGAAGCTTATGCGAAGAAATATACTTATCAATCTAACAGAAGAACACTTCTGGATGAAATGATTTATTATGGAAAGTTACTCTATTTTAAAGATGTTATGATTCCTTTTAAATCTGATGCAGAAAAGATTGGTTACACAGAACAAGAATTAAAATGGGCAGAAGCCAATGAGAGCCAAATCTGGAGTTATTTTATTGAAAAAGAACTGCTCTTTAGCACAGATAATAAATTGCCAAGTCGTTTTATAGCAGATGCTCCTTATTCTAAGTTTTATTTGGAATTGGATAATGAGTCTCCAGGACGATTAGGGCAGTATATAGGTTGGCAAATTGTGAGAGCCTATGCCAACACTACAAATGAAAATGTGTTGAGCATTTTAGAACAAGAACCCGAAGAAATTTTTAACAAAGCAAAATTTAAACCAAAGAAATAATGTCTAAAACCATAACCTCTAAAATAGAATTAAACATAGAACTCGACGAAAATCGAGTGCCAGAAAAATTGAATTGGTCCGCCCAAGATGGAGGAGTAAAAAATGAAGAAGCCAAAGCTATTATGTTGTCTGTTTGGGATAGTAATGCACAAGAAACTTTAAAAATAGATTTGTGGACTAAAGATATGCCAGTTGATGAAATGAAACAGTTTTTCCATCAGACTTTGGTTACTATGAGCGATACGTTTCTGCGCGCTACTCAAGATGAGAAAATGACAGCTACTATGAGAGATTTCTGTGATTATTTTGCTGAAAAATTAGAACTAAAAAAATAGCGGTCAAAATTTAACTGCCTTCGTCAGATTTGTAAAAAGGGTTAGTATTAAAGCAATCGGATTCCTTTATGTTAGCATAATCAGGATTTCGTCTTTTGAAACGTAAGAATTTTGCGGTGTCATAAACTTCCCATATTGTTAGTTTGTTATGCTTTCCGGCTTTAGATTGTAGGTCTATTTTGTGCTGAGCAATCATTTCATCAACAACTTGTTTGTCTCCTATACGCATTTTTTTGCTAGAACTGTGACCCTTGTTGATGTATTTTACTATCCAATAAAACCTCACAGGTTTTGTTAAGGGTTCGTTCAATACTTCTTCAGTTTTATGATTTGAGATTGATTTGCCTTCAGACTTATTTTGATAGGTTGATTGACCAAAAATGCTGTTTTGTTCGTTGGCTTCTGTTTCGGTTATTTTAATAGTTTCAGTTTCACCTTCAATATTCTCATGCCTTAAAAGTGTTATTATAATTAACTTATCGTTCACTTTTACTTCAGTAACAAATCTACCAACCGGAATATCGGTTAAAGGTATTTTTGTATCAAGACTGTTTACTATATATGCTTTTTGGAAATCGGTATTGAAAATTTCAACTTTATCAATAGTACGTTCACCTTTTAAAATTAAAGTGTCACCAGTTTTGTTTAAGCTGTGGTGCAGTTCGTTAGCCCTATAATTAATGTTTTTTAATAAGGTTGATTTTTGACTATGAATAACTGATGTCAAAAACAAGAGGAGTATGGTTAATAGTCTTGTCATTTTACGTAGGTTGTTTTTGGGGAAACAATAGGTATTTGTCTAAATACTTGTAGTAAAGATAGATTCTAGTCTTCGGTTATTAATATTCTTAGGCTGTATGGTGTTTTTTTAAGTTGAAAAGCTTATGGTTTCGATATAAGTTTTAAAAAATCGTTGTAGGTAACGTGCATAATAAACAATTAATACATAGATAAGAATTTGGTAATCTGATATTATAAAAAGCAGTTTATTTTTGTAATGCTATTAATCATTGCTGAAACATTAGTTAGGCCTTCACAAGAGAAGGAAACTAGTGTTTTTTTTATTTATTGAGTAATTCTAACCATAAAAAGCAGAATGAACTGATTATTCTTTAAATTAGCATATGCGAAAAATCTTATTCGGTGTAATAATAACTTTAATAGTACTTTTTACCTTCAAATATTGTGGTGACAAAAAGGAAGAGCAAATAATTTTAAAAGAAAACTCAGCCTTAATCCAAGAACAACTAAAAAATGTTAGTAAGCTCGTGGTAACCGAAGGTCATTTTAGCGAGGTGTTTTCTTATGAAAATTCGAAGCTTATTTTTGGGGACTTATTTGAAGCAGAAAAGAAAGCATTGGTTGTGGTAAATGCAGACGTAGCTGTATCTTACGATTTGTCTAAACTTCAATACAATGTAGATGAGACCACAAAAACCCTTCAAATATTAAGTGTTCCAGAGGAAGAAATAAAAATAAGTCCAGATTTTGAATACTATGATATTCAGGCAGATTACCTCAATCCTTTTGAAGCTAAGGATTATAACGACATTAAAAAAACGGTAAGACAACAATTAATGAAGAAGATTGAGGCTTCAGATTTAAAATCTAATGCGCAAAACAGATTACTTAGCGAGCTTTCTAAATTCTTTATTCTTACCAATTCTTTAGGTTGGAAACTAAAGTACAACGAAACACCAGTTGAGTCAGTAGATGCTTTAAAATCAATGGATATAAAGTTTTGAAGAATAGCATAGAAACTAGAAAGGAAGAAATTATCAGAGTGGCTGCAAAGCTTTTTAAAGAAAAAGGCTATAGTGCGGTAACAATGCGCGATCTGGCATCTGCTATGGGTATAAAAGCAGCTAGTCTTTATAACCATATCAACTCTAAGCAGCAAATCTTAAAAGAGATAATTATCTCATTGGCAGAAGAATTTACTCAAGGCTTGCAGGACATCCAAAAATCTAATAAATCAAATATAGATAAGCTCAAAGACATTGTTAAGTTGCATGTTAATATAACCTCTCAAAACACTTATGGTATGGCTTCTCTTAACAATGATTGGATGCATCTCGAAGAGAAATTAGAGTATTATCTTCAGTTGCGTTCTAATTATGAGGATGAGTTTAGGAATATTATTGTTCAAGGTGTTCATAGTGAAGAAATAATAAATGATAATGTAGAGATAATTCTCTTTTCAATGTTATCAACCTTGCGTTCTCTTTACCTTTGGATCCCTAAAAAAGAAGACTTAAATCCTGAAGAACTCTCACAACAGTTAAGTCAGGTATTAATTAACGGTATTAACAAAAAAATCGATTAATTTTTGTAAATTTGTCAAGCAAACTAACAAGTGTTAGTTTTTTTTAGTTTGCATTTCGAAATCGTTTTCGGGTTGAAACTAAATAGTAATAAAAGTGATAGATAATTACTCTTAACGAATGGCAGATTTTCATAAATTAAGAATAAAAGACCTTTATAAGGAGACAAAAGACACTTCGGTAGTAACTTTTGATGTTCCTAAAGTGTTGGAAGAAGACTTCAAATTCTCACAAGGCCAACATTTAACGCTCAAAACTTTAATCAACGGTGAAGATGTGCGTCGTTCTTATTCACTTTGCTCAAGTCCGTTTGACAACGAATGGAAAGTTGCTGTAAAAGAAATTCCAGGAGGAAAGTTTTCAACCTTCGTAAACTCAACATTAAAAATTGGTGATGAGTTGGAGGTAATGCCTCCAAGTGGAACTTTTGGTGTAAAATGTAATGCTGAGAACGCTAAGAACTATCTGTTTTTTGCAGCAGGAAGTGGTATTACACCAATCCTATCTATGATAAAAGCACACTTAGCAACAGAACCGAATTCTACTTGCAAATTATTCTATGTGAATAAAACAGCAAAATCCATTATCTTTAAGGAAGAGTTAGAACAGCTAAGAAACACGTATTTTGGAAGGTTGGAAATTTATTATTTTTTAACCAAAGAAAAACGAGACATTGAGCTATTTAATGGACGTTTTGATGATGATAAGATGAAAGTGCTCACCAAAACATTTATTGATATTCCAGATACTAGTGAAGTGTTTTTGTGCGGTCCAGAAGATATGGTGAATTACGTAAGTAATTATCTAGCGGAAGCAGGTTTACCAAAAGAATTAATTCATTTTGAATTATTTGTAAAAGGCTTAACCGAAGAAGATAAAAAACGTGTAGAACGATTGTCTGAACAAAAAATTGATGGAGTCGAAGTTATCATTATAGATGGAGGAAAGGAATTTCGTTTCACCATGCAAAAGGACGATGATAACATTTTAGATGGTGCACTAACAGCTGGTGCAGATTTGCCATTTGCGTGCAAAGGTGGTGTTTGCAGTACGTGTAAATGTCAGGTTATGGAAGGTGAAGTTGAAATGAAGATCAACTACGCACTAGAGGAAGATGAGGTTGCACAAAACTATGTATTAAGTTGCCAAGCTGTGCCAACAACTAAAAAAGTAGTAGTCGATTTCGATGTGTAAATATAATTTGTCATTCTGTATTGTCTCACTGAGCGCAGTCGAAGTGTAATGCGGAATTTACTAAACACTAAAAACTATTCACTAAATACTAAATTATGAGTGAAGAACAAATAAAAAATCTAGAAGCAGAATTTGAAGCACGTATTGCACGTGATGAGAAAATCGAACCTAAAGACTGGATGCCAGAAAAATATCGTCAAACGCATATTAGGCAAATCAGTCAGCATGCGCATTCCGAAATCGTTGGGATGTTGCCAGAGGGTAACTGGATTACTCGTGCGCCTTCATTACGTCGTAAAGTAGCCTTGTTGGCTAAAGTACAAGATGAGGCTGGTCATGGACTATATTTATACAGTGCTTGCGAAACATTAGGAATTTCTCGCGACGAATTATATGAACAATTACATTCTGGTAAAGCAAAATATTCTTCCATTTTCAATTACCCAACAGTAACTTGGGCAGATATGGGAGCTATCGGTTGGTTGGTAGATGGCGCAGCTATTATCAATCAAGTACCGCTTTGTAACACCTCTTTCGGACCTTATGCCAGAGCAATGGTGCGTGTATGTAAAGAAGAAAGTTTTCATCAGCGTCAAGGTTATGAAATCATGCTGAAGTTATGTGAAGGTACACCAGAACAAAAGGAACTTGCTCAAGATGCACTTAACCGTTGGTGGTGGCCAAGTTTAATGATGTTTGGTCCAACAGATGCAGAATCTACACATACAGAACAAAGCATGAAGTGGAAGCTAAAACGTAAGACTAATGACGAGTTGCGTCAACAGTTTATAGACCAAACTGTGCCACAAGCTGAAATTTTAGGATTAACAATTCCAGATCCAGATTTAAAATGGAATGAGGAGCGTCAAAGCTATGACTTCGGTGAAATTAATTGGGATGAGTTTTGGCAAGTTGTCAAAGGTCACGGTCCAATGAACAAAGAACGAATGAAAGCCAGAGTAGGAGCATGGGAACGTGGAGAATGGGTTCGTGATGCAGCGATGGCTCATGCTGAAAAGCAACAAGAAAGAAAAGATAAAAAAGCAGTTTAATTTCATCTAAATAAGATGAGGTAAATAAAACCTTATGTCAAACAAAAAAAACTGGCCACTTTGGGAGGTCTTTGTAAGAAGTAAAAACGGATTAGAACACCGCCATTTCGGAAGTCTTCATGCGGCAGATGCTGAAATGGCTTTAGAAAACGCGCGAGATGTGTATACAAGACGTAACGAAGGCGTGAGCATTTGGGTTGTAGAAAGTAAACATATTACAGCATCAAACCCAGAGCATAATGGCGAATTATTTGAGCCTGCACAAGATAAAGTATACCGTCACCCAACATTTTATGATTTACCAGACGAGGTAAAGCATATGTAAAATGACAAAGTTTGTCAGCCTGAACTTGTTTCAGGATCTCTTTATTAAGGTTAAATGTCACCTTGAGCGCAGTCGAAAGGTCTCAATTTGAATGAAAATGAAAAACAAAAACCTATACAACTACATCCTTGGCATCGCAGATAATAGCCTCATTCTGGGTCAGCGATTAGGAGAACTTTGCGGTCACGGACCAAGTTTAGAAACGGATATTGCTTGCACCAATATGTCACTAGATTTATTAGGGCAAGTGCGTAGTTATTATCAATATGCGGCGAAGATTGCAGGTGATGGTAGAGCAGAAGATGATATTGCAATGCTTCGTAAAGAACGCGAATACTTCAATGTGTTATTGGTAGAACAGCCAAATACCGATTTTGGTTACACAATGGCAAGACAGTTCTTATTCGATGTGTATCATTTTTTAATGCTAACCGAATTAGAAAAAAGTACTGATTTAAATCTGTCTGCAGTTGCAAAAAAATCCATCAAGGAAGTAAGTTACCATAAACGTTTCTCATCCGATTGGATAAAACGACTAGGAGATGGAACGGAAGAAAGTCATAACCGTATTCAAACCGCAATAAACGATTTGTGGACCTATACCGATGAATTATTTCATCAAACCGAAGCTGATAAAGCTATGGTTGCTGAAGACGTTGGAGTAGATGTCGCTAAATTAAAAGACGCTTATTACGATGAGGTAAATGCAGTTTTAGAAGAAGCAACTTTAAGCGTACCAGAAAGTAAATATTTTCAAAAAGGTGGAAAGCAAGGTATTCATACTGAACACATGGGTTACTTGCTAGCAGAATTACAATATATGCAACGTACCTATCCAAATATGGAATGGTAACAAATTCTTGATGTTTCATCCTGAACTTGTTTCAAGATGCCATTCGTCACTTCGAGTGATTTGTGAAGAATGAACAAATTGTATCGAGAAGTATTTTAGTGAAAATTCCTGTTTTTAGGAAAAATAATGACAACAACAGAGCAACATATCAATCCAAAACTGGTCTCAATTCTAGAGTCTATTTCAGACCCAGAAATCCCAGTGTTATCCATTATGGATATGGGCGTTGTACGTTCTGCTGTTTTAGAAAATAATGTTGTTAAAATCGAAATCACACCAACTTACAGTGGCTGTCCTGCAATGGATGTTATCGGAGACGATATCAAACGCGCAATGCAAAAAGCAGGTTATACCGCTGAAGTAGATTTGATTTTACATCCAGCTTGGACAACCGATTGGATTACACCAAGAGGCAGAAAAGCACTCGAAGATTACGGTATCGCAGCACCATTAGATGCTGAGTCTGATAAATCAGTGTTGTTAGAAGGAAAAAAATTAGTGAAATGTCCGCAATGCGGAAGCACAAATACAAAAATGATAAGTCAATTTGGTTCAACCGCTTGCAAAGCACAATTTAAGTGCAACGACTGTCAAGAACCATTTGATTATTTTAAATGTTTGAAATGAAGGGGTTACGAACAACAATATATAAAGTTGCAAGTTTAAAAGATGCTAAAGAATGGTATTCCAAAGCATTTAAAACAAAACCATATTTTGATGAGCCCTTTTATGTGGGCTTTAATATTGGTGGTTACGAATTAGGATTGTTGCCAGAAGAATCTCAAAAAGGTGACAATGTTCTATCATATTGGGGCGTAGAAAATATTCAAGAAGCTTATCAAGAGTTAATCAGATTAGGAGCTACTGAACACGAAGCACCTCATAATGTAGGAGAGGATATTATGGTGGCAACGGTTAAAGATCCTTGGGGAAATATCATAGGAATTATTTATAATCCACATTTCAAATTACCTTAAAATATGAGTTCGATTCAATCGAAAATAGAGAATAACATTGCTTGGCTTCATTTAAATAGACCAGAAGTCTTTAACAGCTTCAACCGCGAAATGGCATTAAAACTTCAATCGGTTTTAGATGACTGCGAAAACAACCAAGAAGTACGAGCCATTGTTTTAACAGGAAACGGAAAAGCATTTTGTGCAGGTCAAGACCTTAAGGAAGTTACTAGCCCAGAACTAAATCCAGGATTTAAGAAAATTCTAGAGGAACATTACAATCCAATAATTACCAGAATTAGAAGCATTAAGAAACCAATCATTGGTGCGATAAATGGTGTAGCAGCTGGAGCAGGAGCAAATATCGCATTAGCTTGTGATATCGTCGTGGCACACGAAAAAGTAAGTTTCATTCAAGCCTTTAGTTTAATAGGTTTAATACCAGACAGCGCAGGAACTTTCTTTTTACCACGCTTAATAGGCTTTCAAAAAGCATCAGCTTTAGCAATGTTAGGCGATAAAGTGTCTGCCGATGATGCTGAAAAAATGGGAATGATTTACAAAGTTTTGCCCTTAGAAAGTTTTGAAGAGGAAGTAAATAAACTAGCCTTGAAACTCGCTAATATGCCAACATTAGCATTAGGAAAAATTAAGGAAGCTTTCAATCAATCTTTAACCAATAATTTAGAAGATCAACTAGCATTAGAGTCAAAATTACAAATAGAAGCAGCTCAAACCGAAGATTACGAAGAAGGCGTTTCAGCTTTTGTAGAAAAACGTAAACCAACTTTTAAAGGAAAATAAAGCTTTTTTATTCCTGCATAGGCAGGAATCTTTTTTTAATGAACAAAGAACTTCTCATACAAACCCACCAAAGAATAAAACCATTTATTCACAAAACACCTGTGTTAACATCACAATTATTAGATGAAATAGCAGGTTGTAATGTGTTTTTCAAATGCGAAAACTTTCAGAAAATGGGTGCCTTTAAAATGAGAGGTGCAGCAAACGCGATTTTATCGCTTACAGATGAAGAAAGACAAAACGGTGTTGTAACACATTCTTCAGGTAATTTTGCTCAAGCGGTTTCATTAGCAGCTAAGAAAGTTGGTGTTAAGGCATATATTGTTATGCCAGAAAACGCACCACAAGCTAAAAAGAATGGTGTTAAAACCTATGGAGGCGAAATTATAGAATGTGAGTCAACAGCTGAAGCTAGGGAATTCACAGCTATTAAAATTCAAGAAGAAACTAAAGCGTCATTTCTACATCCATCTAATCAAGATGAGGTTATTTTTGGTAATGCGACGGCAGCAATTGAGTTGATAGAAGAGCATCCTAATCTTGATGTAATTATAACACCAGTTGGAGGAGGTGGATTGTTAGCAGGTACAGCTTTGGCTGTTAATCAGTTTGCTCCAAATTGTAAAATTACAGGTGCTGAACCTATGGAAGTAGATGATGCGTATCGCTCCTTAAAATCAGGTAAGATTGAAAAAAATGAAAGTACAAACACCATTGCAGACGGATTAAAAACGTATCTGGGCGATCGTAATTTTCCAATCATAAAAACTTTGGTTGATAAAATTATCAGAGTTGAAGAACAAGAAATTAAAGAGGCAATGCAACTCATTTGGGAACGAATGAAAATAGTTGTAGAGCCATCAAGCGCAGTAGCCTTTGGAGCTGTTTTAAAGAATAAAGAAGAATTTAAGAACAAAAATGTCGGAATTATTATTTCTGGCGGAAATGTAGATTTGGCAAATCTTCCCTTTGGATGATTTGTCATCCTGAACAGTCACACTGAGCTTGTCGAAGTGTTGTTTCAGGATCTCAATATAAAAACAAATATGAACGTAGGAATAATCGGTTCAGGAACAATGGGAAGTGGCATCGCTCAAGTAGCGGCTACTGCTGGTTGTTCTGTGAAATTATACGATACCAACCAAGAAGCTTTAGATAAAGCTAAAGCGAGTCTTGAAAAAATATTAAGTAGACTCATTGAAAAAGGACGAATAGATACTGAAGAAAAAAACAGAATTCAATCAAATATCATTTATGTCGATAGCTTAAAAGCGTTAGCAGATTCAAATCTAACGATTGAAGCCATTGTTGAAAATTTGGATATTAAAAAGAAGGTTTTTTCAGAATTGGAAAGCTATGTTTCAGAAGATTGCATTATTGCTTCTAACACCTCTAGTTTATCAATAGCATCCATAGCATCATCCTTGCAAAAACCAGAACGTTGCATTGGAATTCACTTTTTCAACCCAGCACCACTAATGAAATTGGTTGAGGTGATTCCAGCAGTGCAAACCTCAAAAGCGGTTTTAGATAAGTCGGTTGAAACCATAAAAAGTTGGAAGAAAACCGTAGCTGTTGCCAAAGATACGCCTGGTTTCATCGTGAATCGTGTGGCACGACCATTTTATGGTGAAGCTTTACGTATTTACGAAGAAGGTATTGCAGATTTTGCTACTATCGATTACAGTTTAAAATCGCTTGGTGGTTTTAGAATGGGACCATTCGAGCTAATGGATTTTATAGGTAATGATGTCAATTATACAGTAACAGAAACCGTATTCACAGCCTTTTATTTCGATCCAAGATATAAGCCGAGTTTTACACAAAAACGCTTAAGCGAAGCAGGGTATTTAGGTAGAAAAACAGGAAAAGGCTATTATGACTATTCTGAAGGTGCTGTAAAACAAGAACCAAAAGAAGATGGCGAATTGGCACAAACCATTTTCGACCGTGTCTTAGTAATGCTCATCAACGAAGCCGTAGATGCTTTGTTTTTAAATGTTGCTTCTGCTGAAGACATAGACAATGCTATGACCAAAGGTGTTAATTACCCAAAAGGCTTATTGGCTTGGGCAGACGAAAAAGGTATGGATTGGTGTGTAACCAAACTAGATGAATTGTACAATGAGTATCATGAAGACCGTTACCGTTGCAGTCCGTTGTTGCGTAAAATGAATAAAGAAAATAAAACGTTCTTTTAATGCAAGGAGAATTAATCCCACATAAAATGTTAAGTCAAGACGCTTTTAGTACTTGGTTAGGCATTGAAATTTTAGAATGCGAAATCGGTCGTTGCCGTGTTGCTATGACTGTTAGAAAAGAGATGTTGAATAGTATGGGAAAAGCACATGGAGGCATCAGCTATGCCTTAGCAGATACAGCCTTTGGCTTTGCAGCAAATACGCATGGAAAATTTGCAGTTTCCATAGAAACAAGTATCAACCACATTGAAGCTTTAGAAGAAGGCGATTATTTAGTTGCAGAATCAGTGATAGAAACTGTAAAAAACAAATTAGGATTTAATATTGTAGAAGTCAAGCGAGGGGATAAATTAGTGGCCTTATTTAAAGGTGTCGTTTATCGTACTCAAAAAGATTGGGAATAAAGAAATTGTTAATAGAATGAAAGAAGCATATATAATAGACGGAATTAGAACACCAATAGGAAATTACAAAGGCACATTGTCAGCTGTACGTACAGATGATTTAGGCGCTTTAGTTATAAAAGAAATTATAAAACGAAACCCAAACATCCCAAAAGAAGCTTATGACGATGTTATTTTGGGTTGTGCTAACCAAGCAGGTGAAGATAACCGTAATGTCGCTAGAATGGCATCGCTTTTGGCAGGCTTACCGTTTTCGGTACCTGGTGAGACCGTAAATAGATTGTGCAGCTCAGGTTTATCGGCTATCATTCATGCTAATAGAGCAATAAAAGCTGGTGATGGAGATCTCTTTATATCTGGTGGTGTGGAAAATATGACACGCGGCCCTTATGTTATTGCAAAACCATCGAGTGCATTTGGTACTGATGCTAAAATGTACGATAGTAGTTTTGGGTGGAGATTTGTAAATCCAAAAATGCACGAAATGTACGGTACGGACGGAATGGGAGTCACTGCTGAAAATCTTGTTGAGAAATATAATATTTCACGAGAAGATCAAGATGAATTCGCTTATTGGAGTCAAATGAAAGCATCTAAAGCACAGGAAAATGGTCGTTTGGATAAGGAAATCGTTCCTGTTGAAATACTACAGCGTAAAAAAGACCCAATCATTTTTTCAAAAGATGAATTTGTAAAACCAACGACAACAAAAGAAATATTAGGAAAACTTCGTCCAGCTTTCAAAAAAGAAGGAGGTAGTGTAACAGCAGGAAATTCCTCAGGATTAAACGATGGTGCGGCAGCAACAATTATCGCTTCAGAAGATGCTGTTAAAAAGTATAATCTAAAACCATTAGCACGAATAGTAAGTTCTGCAGTGGTTGGTGTAGAGCCAAGAATTATGGGTATAGGTCCTGTAGAAGCTTCAAATAAAGCTTTGGCTAAAGCAGGTCTAATAATGGATGATATTGATATCATTGAATTAAATGAGGCTTTTGCTGCTCAAGCTTTAGCATGTACCAGAGCTTGGGGATTAGATGATAATGATCCTAGAATTAACCCTAATGGAGGCTCAATCGCTATTGGTCATCCATTAGGAGTTACAGGAGCAAGAATAGCCTATTCAGCAGCTTTAGAATTAAAAGAACAGAATAAAAAATATGCATTAGTAACAATGTGTGTTGGTGTCGGACAAGGTTATGCTGCAGTAATTGAAAGAATTCCTGCGTAGGCAGGAATCTCTGAATAAAGATTATGAAACTCTGGTATGTCTATATAATGGCTAACAAACCAAATGGTGTGATTTATATTGGAGTAACAGATAATATTGAGGAAAGAGTAAAAGAACATAAGAACAAGTTATATCCAAAAGCTTTTACGGCTAGATATAATTGTGATAAGCTTGTCTATTTTGAGGAAATTGAAAATGGAGTGGAAGCCACAATAAGAGAACGAAGGTTTAAAAAGTGGAAAAGAGATTGGAAGATTCAATTGATTGAAGATATGAATCCAAGTTGGTCTGATTTAAGTCTAAATTGGAATTTGGATAATAGAAAATATAGAGCAAATAATTAATAAGATACCTGCTTTCACAGGCAATGATTATGAACAAAATACAACACTACGTCCAAGGACAATGGACCACAGGAAAGGAAGAAGGAGCACCAATTTACGATGCCATTACAGGTGAGCATTTTACAAATTGGGCTGTTGAAGGATTAGATATTCCTGAAATTCTTAATTACGGACGTATAAAAGGAGGAGAAGTTCTACGTAAAATGACATTTCAAGAGCGTGGTAATATGCTCAAGAAATTAGCACTTTACCTTACCAAGCGTAAAGAACAATTTTACGATTTAAGTTACAGAACAGGTGCAACTAGAGTTGATAGTTGGATTGATATTGAAGGTGGTTTTGGTAATTTGTTTGCCAACGCTTCATTACGAAAATTGTTTCCAAACCAACCCTTTCATGTTGAAGGAGATCCGATAGATTTATCACGTGGTGGACGCTTTATGGCGCATCATATCATGGTGCCTAAAAAAGGTGTTGCAGTTCATATCAATGCATTTAATTTCCCAGTTTGGGGCATGTTAGAAAAATGTGCAGTCAATTGGATGGCTGGTGTGCCAGCAGTGGTTTTGCCAGCTCCATCTTCGTCATATTTAGCGGAAGCTGTCGCCAGAGAAATTATCAATTCTGGTATATTACCTGAAGGAGCACTTCAAATTATAAATGGAACCGTAAAAACCATTTTAGATACAGTTGAATCTCAAGATGTGGTGACTTTTACGGGCTCGGCAGCAACAGGTAGATTGTTAAAAGCACATCCAAGATTGATTGAAGAATCTGTGCCTTTTACTATGGAAGCCGATTCATTGAATGCTTCAATTTTGGGTGAAGATGCTGTTCCGGGAACACCAGAGTTTGATTTGTTCATCAAGGAAGTTAGAAATGAAATGACCGTAAAAGCGGGTCAAAAATGTACAGCGATAAGAAGAATTATTGTTCCTGAAAATCTAGTTGAAGACGTTCAGATAGCTCTAGGGAAGGCTTTAGATAAAGTGACTATTGGAGATCCAAGACTCAAAGAAGTCAGAATGGGATCTTTAGTCAGTAAACAACAAGTTGAAGCCGTAAAACGTTCCATTTCTGATATCAATAAAGAAGCTGAAATGGTTTATGGGAATTTAGAACATATTGAAACTATTGGAGCTGATGCCAATAAAGGTGCATTTATAAGTCCTGTAGTTTTTAGAACTGATAATCCATTCCAAAGTAGTATTGTTCACGAGCGTGAAGCCTTTGGGCCAGTTAGTACTATTATGCCTTACAAATCAATAGATGAAGCTGTGCAATTGGCTAAAATGGGTAAAGGCTCGTTGGTGTCTTCCATCGCAACATTTGATGATAAAATAGCAACCGATTATGTTGTAAATGCGGCATCTCATCATGGTCGTATTATGGTCATTAATCGTGAAATGGCTAAACAAAGCACAGGTCACGGTTCGCCTTTACCATATTTGGTTCATGGAGGGCCAGGACGCGCTGGAGGTGGTGAAGAAATGGGTGGCATGCGTGGTATAAAACATTATCTACAACGCACAGCGATTCAAGGTTCTCCAACTACAATTTCAGAAATCACTGGTATATATCAACAAAATGCCAAATACAAAGAGGCAGAACAGCATCCATTTAAATATCATTGGGAAGATATTCAACCAGGAATGTCAATGAAAACCCATAACAGAACAATTACAGATACCGATATTATTAATTTCTCAAACATTACTTGGGATCATTTTTATGCACATACAGATATCACATCTTTAGACGGAAGTATCTTTGAAAAGCGAACTGCTCATGGGTATTTCATTATATCAGCTGCTGCAGGCTTGTTTGTGTATCCAAATAAAGGTCCTGTGTCTGCCAATTACGGCTTAGAAGAATGTCGTTTTTTACGTCCTCTGTACCATAATGATACCATTTATGTGCGTTTAACGTGTAAGCAAAAAGTAGATAGAGATGTCGCGTCAGCAGAACATCCTAGCGGAATTGTAAAATGGTATGCAGAAATTTTCGATGCTACAAATGATGAAAAAGTAGCATTTGCAACAGTATTAACAATGGTTCAGAAGAAACAAGAAACTTTTGTTGAAATGACAGAAGAAAAGATTGAAGAACTATTGATAAAGCTTAAGCCAGATCTAAAACCAAAATGGGGAATTATGACTCCTCAGCATATGATTGAGCATTTAGAATATACGTATAAAATTGCTTCAGGTGAAATTCAGGATTTTGAAGTTGCTACACCTGGAAAGATTTTAGACAAAGTTCATGCGAGCTTATACAATTATCAAAAGTTCCCTCAAAACAGTCAGTTTCCACAATTAGAGAAAGATAAATTAGATGATTTAAAACATCCTGATTTAGAAACAGCAATCGAAAAATTTAAGGAACAACGTGAAAAATACATTGAATTTTTCAAGGAAAATCCAGATGCCAAATTGAAGAATTTAGTCTTTGGTGAATTGAATCGTTATGAATCATACTTACTCGAAAGAAAACATTTAAACCATCATTTTGAACAATTCGGATTAATATAATTATGTCAGAACAACAACCATACGTAAAATTAGAAATAGAAAACCAAGTAGGATATATCGAATTTTTTCATCCTGCACACAACTCACTTCCAGGTGATGTGTTAGCTAAACTCGCAAATACTATTACTGAAGCTGGTACAAATGATGATATCAAAGTCATCGTTTTAAAAAGTGGAGGAGATAGAACATTTTGTGCAGGAGCAAGCTTTAATGAACTTATAAATATCAATGACGAAGCTACAGGAAAAGTCTTCTTTTCTGGTTTTGCTAATGTTATTAATGCGATGCGTAAATGTCCAAAATTTATTATAGGTCGAGTGCAAGGAAAAACCGTTGGAGGTGGAGTCGGTGTGGCATCGGCAACCGATTATTGTATGGCAACTAAATTCGCAGCTATTAAGTTAAGTGAGCTAAATGTCGGTATAGGGCCTTTTGTTGTTGGTCCAGCAGTAGAGCGTAAGTTAGGTTTAAGTGGAATGTCGCAAATCGCAATTGATGCCAATACATTCTATCCTGCAGAATGGGCAAAACAAAAAGGATTGTTTACACAAGTGTTTGATACTACAGAAGAATTAGATGAAGCAGTAAAAACCTTTGCTGAAAATCTTTGCAACTACAACCCAGAAGCTATGAAAGAAATGAAAAAAATCTTTTGGCAAGGAACAGAAAATTGGGACACGCTTTTAGCCGAAAGAGCAGCTATAAGTGGTCGTTTGGTGTTGAGTGATTTTACAAAAGAAACATTAAAACGATTTAAATAGTGATTTACGAATTTCAAGGTTACATACCAGTCGTTCACGAAAGCAGTTTCGTTCATCCCTTGGCAGCAGTTACAGGTAATGTCATCATTGGCAAAAACTGCTATATTGGTCCAGGTGCAGCCATTCGTGGAGATTGGGGACAAATTATTTTAGAGGATGGTGTTAATGTGCAAGAAAATTGTACGGTTCATATGTTTCCAGGTAAATCCATTGTCTTAAAGGAAAGTGCACACGTTGGTCACGGAGCCATCATTCACGGAGCTAATTTAGGTCGAAATTGCCTAATTGGTATGAATTCGGTGATTATGGATGATGCTGAAATAGGCTATGAAAGTATTGTCGGAGCAATGGCCTTTGTTAAAGCTGAAACTAAAATTCCACCGCGCAGTTTAGTGGTTGGTAATCCTGCAAAAGTAGTAAAGCAAGTCAGTGATGAAATGATTGTTTGGAAAACCAAAGGGACGCAACTATATCAGCAATTGCCAAAAGATTGTCACGAGAGCTTGAAGGAAGTTGAACCGCTTCGTGAAGTGCCAAAAGATAGAATTATACAAGAAAATACGTATGCTACATTACGTGATTTTATGAAAAAATAAACTAACAAACGCTAGTTAATAAGAATGTCAAAATTCGAGCTAAAAATGCCCAAAATGGGTGAGAGTATAACCGAAGGAACCATAATTAATTGGTTGGTTAATGAAGGAGATACCTTTGAAGAAGGTGATATTATTTTAGAGGTTGCTACCGATAAAGTTGATAATGAAGTTCCAGCTCCAGCTTCTGGAACTATGGTTGAAACCAAGTTTCAGGCTAAAGATGTTGTTAAGGTAGGTGAAGTTATTGCCATATTAGAAGTTGAGGTATCGAGTTCGAAGTCGCAACCAAAAAAAGAAGTTATCGGGTCGAGTGCAGTCGATACGTCTCAAAAGAAAACTAAAAAGAATCGTACAGTTACATCGAGTACAGTTGAGAAGCCTAGCTCAAATTCATTTTCAGTCAATAATACAAACACATTCTTTTCGCCACTAATTATTTCCATAGCCAAAGAACATCACATCAGTTTTGAGGAATTAGCAAGAATACCAGCAACTGGAAAAGAAGGACGATTAAGAAAAAGTGATGTATTTAACTATATTGAAGATGGTAGACCTTACAAGTTTGCACAGCCTGTAGCACAAGATCCAACAGCATACCGTATTCCGCAATTAGAGTTCGATAAAGGCAAAGGTAAAATCATAGAAATGGATCGTATGCGCCTAATGATTGCAGATCATATGGTGTATTCCAAGCATACGTCACCGCACGTAACGGCTTATGTTGAAGCTGACTTAACCAATATGGTAAACTGGCGAAATGAAAATAAAGTTGCTTTTCAAGAAAAATATGGCGAAAAACTAACGTTTACACCATTGTTTGTAGAAGCCGTAGCTAAAGCGGTCAAAGATTTTCCAAACATCAATGCGTCGGTAGATGGGAACAATATCATTGTAAAAGAAGATATTAATATTGGTATGGCAACAGCATTACCGAGTGGAAACTTAATTGTGCCAGTAGTTAAAAATGCCGATACCAAAGATTTAAAAACGTTAGCCGAAAACGTAAACGAGCTAGCAGGAAAAGCAAGAGAAAACAAGTTGGCAGGTGATGATATTAAGGGAAGTACATTCACTATTTCCAATGTTGGAACCTTTGGTAGCGTAATGGGAACACCAATTATCAACCAACCAGAAGTAGCCATTTTAGCGTTAGGAATTATTAAAAAACGGCCAGAAGTTATAGAAACAGAATCAGGAGATGAAATCGCTATTAGAAGTATGATGTATTTGTCATTATCCTTTGATCATCGTGTCGTGGATGGTTTCCTAGGTGGAAGCTTTGTTCGTCGTGTAGCTGATTATTTTGAACAATTTGATACCAATAGAAAAATATAATTAACTGTCATCCTGAACTTGTTTCAGGATCTCATCAATTTAAAGTTATGTCTTACAACATATCCATCCAAAAAGTAGAAAAATCAAAAGTTGAAAACATCGATTTCAACAACATACCATTAGGAACTGTATTCACCGATCACATATTCATTTGTGATTATGAAAATGGCGAGTGGACCAACCCAAGAATTCAACCTATGGGATTAATACCAACGCATCCAGCAGCTATGGCTTTGCATTACGGACAGGCTATTTTTGAAGGCATGAAGGCAACGATTGATGCTGAAGGTAATCCTATGCTTTTTAGAGCAGATGAAAATGCAAAACGAATGAATTTCAGTGCAGACCGTATGGGAATGCCAAATATATCTAGTGATTTATTCGTAGAGGGTTTAAAACAATTGGTTGATCTAGATCGTAATTGGATTCCACCAATGGATGGTAGCGCGTTGTATTTAAGACCGTTTATGTATGCCGATGAGCCTTTTATTGGTATGCGTGCGGCAACCCACTATAAATTCATAATCATGGCATCGCCTGCTGGGCCATTTTTCAGCAAGCGAATTAAACTTTGGGCCGAAAAGAAATTTATAAGAGCCGCTCAAGGTGGAACAGGTGAAGCTAAAGCTGCTGGAAATTACGCTGCAGCAATACGTCCAACCGAATTGGTAAAAACGAAAGGTTACGATCAGGTATTGTGGTTAGATGCAGTAGAACATAAGTATATTCAAGAAGTAGGAACGATGAATATCTTCTTTAAAATTGAAGACAAATTCATTACACCAGAATTGGATGGTTGTGTGTTAGATGGTATCACAAGAAAAAGTGTGATTAGTCTTTTAAAAGATCAAGGATTTGAAGTTGAAGAACGAAAAATTACCATCGATGAAATAAAACAAGCTTCTGAAAACGGCACTTTAAAAGAAGCTTTCGGCACTGGAACTGCTGTGGGTATTGCTTACATAGAAAGTATTGGTTTTGGTGATGAAGAAATTTTTGTTTCAAAAGATAGTCCTGTTGGTCTTGAAATCAATCAAAGGTTGAATGATATTAAAACAGGAAAGATTGAAGATAAATTTGGTTGGATTACTAAAGTCGAAAAAGAATTAGCATAAGATGAATAAAGACATATTAAAAAAAGGATTTTCAAATTTATGCACAGCCAAAGCAATGGCAGAATTGTATGAAGAAAACTTTAAACAAGTTTCAAAATATGTTCATGCTACATCAAGAGGTCATGAAGCTATTCAGACCGCTATTGGTATGCAATTATTGCCACAGGATTATGCATTTCCATATTACAGAGACGATGCGATGTTGTTGGCTTTTGGATTACAACCTTATGATTTAATGTTACAATTGTTGGCAAAAAAGGATGATCCTTTTTCTGGTGGACGAACCTACTATTCGCATCCGAGTTTAAAAGATGCTGATAAGCCTAAAATTCCACATCAATCCTCAGCAACAGGTATGCAAGCTATTCCTGCAACAGGTGTTGCCATGGGAATGCAATATCTAGAAAAGCAAGGACTTCAAAATTCAAATGTCATTCAGAATGATGGTGAAGAATCTCAACTAAAACCAATCACGGTTTGCAGTTTAGGGGACGCATCAGTCACTGAAGGCGAAATTGCGGAAGCCTTTCAGATGGCAGCTTTAAAACAAATGCCCATTTTATATTTAGTGCAAGATAACGGTTGGGATATTTCGGCAAATGAAGCTGAAACCAGAGCGCAAAGTGCTTTTGAGTATGCGCAAGGTTTTCATGGATTAGAAGCCATTTCTATAGACGGAGCTAATTTTATTGAAAGCTACGAAGTTTTAGAAAAAGTTATAAAAACTATTAGAGAAGAGCGTCGTCCATTTTTGGTTCATGCCAAAGTACCGTTGTTAAATCACCATACGTCTGGTGTGCGAATGGAATGGTATCGAGATGATTTGGAAGAAGCAAAATCACGTGACCCTTATCCAGTTATTAAACAACAATTGTTGGATAATGGGTTTTCAGAAAAGGAAATTTCAGAAATAGAAAAAGAGGTTAAAGAAAAGGTGCTATCTGATTTTGAAAAAGCACAAAAAGCAGAAGACCCAAGACCTGAAGATTTATTTACGCACGATTTTGCACCAACTCCAATTACAGAGGAAAAAGGTGAACGTTCGCCAGAAGGTGCTGAAAAAGTGGTGATGGTAGATTGTGCCTTATTTGCTGTTGAAGAATTAATGAAAGAGCATCCAGAATGTTTACTTTACGGACAAGATGTAGGTGGACGACTTGGAGGTGTTTTTAGAGAAGCTGCGACATTGGCGCAGAAATTTAGTGATGACAGAGTTTTCAATACACCAATTCAAGAAGCTTTTATTGTAGGTTCAACAGTTGGGATGAGTGCAGTAGGACTAAAACCAATTGTTGAGGTTCAGTTTGCCGATTATATTTGGCCAGGACTCAATCAATTATTTACCGAAGTAAGCCGTAGTTGTTATTTAAGTAACGGAAAATGGCCTGTAAGTATGATTTTGCGTGTGCCAATAGGTGCTTATGGTAGTGGTGGACCTTACCATTCGTCTTCAGTAGAAAGTGTGGTGACCAATATTCGCGGTATAAAAATTGCCTATCCGAGTAATGGTGCAGATTTAAAAGGCTTAATGAAAGCAGCGTATCACGATCCAAATCCAGTAGTGATTTTAGAACACAAAGGCTTGTATTGGTCTAAGGTTCCAGGAACGCAAGGCGCAACTTCTGTAGAACCTGCCGAAGATTACGTATTACCTTTTGGAAAAGCTTGGGTTTTACAAGAAATTTGGAAGCAAGACGATGTAGAAACCTGCACTATTGTAACTTATGGAATGGGTGTGCATTGGGCAATGAATGCTTCTGAAGAAATGGGTTTAAGGGATCAAATAGAAGTTATAGATTTAAGGACGTTGTATCCTTTAGACGAAGGAACTATAATGAAGTCGGTTAAGAAAACAGGCAAATGTTTAGTGGTAACCGAAGAGCCAAGTAATAATAGTTTTGCTAGAGCTTTAGCTGGAAAAATTCAAGAAGAATGCTTCAAATATTTAGATGCACCAGTAATGACGATTGGTAGTGAAAATATGCCTGCAATTCCATTGAACTCAACATTAGAACAAACAATGATTCCTTCTACTGAAAAAGTGAAAACAAAGATTGAATATTTGCTAGATTATTAAATAAATAGCGGTTGTCTGAAATAGAGAATCTGTCATTCTGAATTTAATTCAGAATCTTGAATTTGATTTTCTTTTAGTTTTAGAATCTGAAACGAGTTCAGATTGACAAAACAAAAAATTTCAGACAACCTCAAGTTTTATAAATCGTATTCCGAAAGCGGTTTTGTAAATTCTTCAGGATTAGCAGCTAAATAATAACGAGGATCATTAATATCTTCAACTATAACCTCTTTAAACTTAGGGCTTGCTTTATACATTAAGGCTTTGCAATCTTCACTAAGATGCTTCAATTTTAAACTCTTTCCAGCGGCTTCATATTTATTTACCAAATTGAAAATGGCTTCTAATGCAGAATGGTCACTAACACGAGACTCTACAAAATCTATTTCAACATTTTCTGGATCATTTTTCACATCAAACTTAGAGTTAAAACTCTGAATGGATCCGAAGAATAATGGTCCCCAAATTTCATAAGTTTTAGTACCATCTGGTTGTATACGTTTACGTGCTCTAATCATCGTAGCACTTTTCCAGGCAAATACTAATGCAGAAATAATTACACCAGCAATAACGGCAACCGCCAAATCTTTCCAGACTGTAATTGCAGAAACTGCAATAAGCACAATAGCATCAGAAATTGGGATTTTACGAATAATTCTAAAACTAGACCAAGCAAACGTACCAATAACTACCATAAACATTACACCAACAAGTGCAGCGATTGGAATTTGCTCAATCAACGGTGCGGCAAATAAAATGAAACCTAATAATGCTGTTGCTGCAAATGCACCAGATAATCGACCTCGACCACCAGAATCTACGTTGATGATGGATTGACCAATCATAGCACAACCACCCATTCCACCAAATAAGCCATTTAACATATTGGCACTCCCTTGAGCAATACATTCACGATTTCCATTTCCCCTAGTTTCTGTGATTTCATCTACAAGGTTTAAAGTCATTAGAGATTCAATTAAACCTACAGCAGCTAATATAAACGCTGTTGAAATAATCATATCCCAATGTCCAGCAAGTGTTCCGAATAACCCAAAAATCTGATTTTGAAATGTTGGTAATCCTCCTTCTAAACCTTTACCACCACCTTCAGAAATAAATGAGCCTACAGTACTCATTTCAATACCTCCAAAAATCGTAATACAGGCAACCACTATAATGGCTACTAAAGCTGCCGGAATTTTCTTGGTGAGTTTAGGAAGTCCAAGCATAATTCCCATAGTTAGACCAATGAAGCCTATCATTTTCCAAAAGGCAACATTTGAGAATAATGCTGAGAACCATTCAGAAGTATTTCCTAAAAACGAAATATCTTGTGGTACTGCATTAGGGAATAACTTTAATTGTGATAAGAAAATTACGATTGCTAAACCATTAACAAATCCCATCATTACAGGATGTGGAATAAGTCTAACGAATTTTCCGAGTTTAAAAACACCTGCTAAAATTTGAATACCACCAACTAGTAATAGCGTGATAAATAACCATTGAAGCCCAAGGTTGTCGATGGGTGTGTCTAAATTAAGACCAACTTCATTTCCTTTTTGAATGAGGTGCACCATAACCACTGCCATTGCACCTGTTGCACCAGAAATCATTCCTGGTCGTCCACCGAACAACGCGGTAACGATTCCCATCATAAAAGCACCATATAATCCAACCAATGGATCTACACCAGCAACAAAGGCAAATGCAACAGCTTCTGGTACCAATGCCAAAGCAACGGTAAGGCCAGATAAAATATCGTCTTTAGGGTTTTGGGTAAAATTCTTTCTTGTAGTTTGACCTAAAATCATAACATTTTCATTTTGAAGTCGGCAAAGATAGACTATTTAGAATAAAGAGGGATTTCGAAAGTGTAAACAAAAAAAGCACTGAGTTATCAGTGCTTTGTATTATTTGCTTAAATTCTATTATTTAGACGGTGGAAATTGTTCTAAAGTTTTAGCAACAAACTCTTTGATTCTGGCTTCTTTCTTTTCAACATTATTAGTTACCAAGTATCCAGTACCAGAACCTTGCCATATTAATTCCTTTTTACCTGTGTCAATAAAATCAATGAAGAGCATACCTTCTGTTCTGGTAGAAACATTACTGCCTCCCCAGCCAAAACCAGGTCCCCAGCCCCAACCCCAACGGTTGAAACCTCCCCAGCCCCAGGCACCAGCACCCCAAGCATTATTATATACGTCTACACGTTGGTTAGATTTAGTGAAGATGCTTACTAACATATCAGGATTTTCTGATTTAGTCATACCTTTTGCAAGTAGTTCTGCTTCAATAGCTCTAAGGATACGTCTTTTGTCAATATCGCTTATTTCTGCTTTATCAATACCTGGTTTGAAAAACGCAAAGGTCTTGTATTGGTCAAAATTAGCCTCTCTGTCATAATCTGCAGCCACTCGTACAGAGCTACAAGACGATAGAAGGATGGCTAAAACTAAAATCGGAGTAAATTTGAGTAGTTTCTTCATATCACTTTTTTTTAAATGTTTTCTAAAAGATCATCATCAACAGTGTTTGGTAATGTTACTTTTAAATTTGGTTCAGTTTCCATAGCGCGTTTTATGGCGAAAATTGCTCCTTCATTCCTTGCCCAACTTCTTCTTGAGATCCCATTATTAACATCCCAAAACAACATTTGTTTGAGACGTGTTGATGCTTCATTAGTACCATCAAGAACCATGCCGAATCCACCATTAATAACTTCGCCCCAGCCAACACCACCACCATTGTGGATGCTTACCCAGGTCGCTCCTCTAAAACTATCACCTATAACATTGTGTATAGCCATATCTGATGTGAAACGTGAACCGTCATAAATATTACTGGTTTCACGGTAAGGTGAATCTGTCCCAGAAACATCATGATGATCACGACCCAGAACAACGTAACCTATATCGTCTTTTGCAATTGCATCGTTGAAAGCTTGAGCGATTTTCATGCGGCCTTCAGCATCAGCATATAATATTCTTGCTTGTGAGCCGACGACTAATTTGTTTTCTTGAGCACCTTTAATCCACTGAATATTATCAGCCATTTGCTGCTGAATTTCTTCAGGTGAATTTTTCATAATCTCTTCTAAAATTTCACAAGCTATCTCATCGGTTTTTGCTAAATCTTCTGGTTTACCTGAAGCACAAACCCAACGGAATGGCCCAAAACCATAATCAAAACACATAGGACCCATAATGTCTTGGACGTAGCTTGGATATTTAAATTCACGGCCAATAGTTGGATTTTCAGACATCACATCTGCTCCAGCACGAGAAGCTTCTAACAAGAAAGCATTTCCGTAATCAAAGAAATAAGTGCCTTTCTCCGTATGTTTATTAATTGCTTTTGCATGACGACGTAAACTTTCTTGTACTTTAGATTTGAACAAATCAGGATTGTTTGCCATCATTTCGTTAGAATCTTCAAAAGATTGTCCAACTGGATAATAACCTCCAGCCCAAGGATTGTGTAGTGAGGTTTGATCGCTTCCTAGATCGATATGAATATTGGCTTCATCAAATTTTTCCCAGACTTCAACAACATTTCCTAGGTAAGCAATAGAAATAGTTTCTTTGTTAGCTTGAGCATTTTTAACTCTTGTAACCAATTCGTCTAAATCAGAAATTTTTTCATCAATCCAACCTTGGTCTAATCGTATTTGAGTGATTTTAGGATTTACTTCAGCGCAGATGGTTATACAACCAGCAATGTTTCCTGCTTTTGGTTGTGCACCAGACATGCCTCCCAAACCAGAGGTAACAAAAATGTGTCCTTTAGGTGATTTGTTTATTTTTCTAAAGCCGTTTAAAACGGTAATCGTTGTGCCGTGAACAATACCTTGAGGCCCAATATACATGTAGCTTCCGGCTGTCATTTGTCCGTATTGGGTAACGCCTAAGGCATTGAATTTTTCCCAATCGTCTGGTTTAGAATAATTAGGAATCATCATACCATTGGTAACAACAACTCTCGGAGCTTCTTTGTGCGAAGGAAATAAACCCATAGGATGGCCAGAATACATCACAAGCGTTTGTTCGTTGTTCATTTCGGCCAAGTATTTCATTGTAAGTCTGTACTGTGCCCAGTTTGAAAATACAGCACCATTTCCACCGTAAGTAATTAATTCATGTGGATGTTGCGCCACAGCATAATCTAGGTTATTCTGAATCATCAGCATAATAGCTGCAGCTTGCTTTGATTTTGCAGGATACTCGTCAATTGGTCTTGCGTACATTTTGTAATCAGGACGCAAGCGGTACATATAGATACGGCCGTATTTGTCTAATTCTTCCTTAAACTCCGGTAATAACGTACTGTGGTGTTTTTTATCAAAATAACGCAATGCATTTCTAAGTGCTAACTTTTCTTCTTCGGGAGATAAAATTGCTTTTCGTTTAGGCGCATGATTTATATTTGGATCGTATGGTTTTGGTTGAGGTAAAGTGTTAGGGATACCTTCTAAAATCTGATCCTTAAATGATAATTCTGTTACTTGCATTATTTCTTTTTTAATTTCTCTTTGTTAAATCCGTATGGGCAATGTCTGCAACCACTTTCACAACAATAGCCGCGCTTTAGGTGATATTGCTCTGTAAAGCAGCGATAACCTTCGGGTGTTAAATAGTAATCGCCTTCTTCTATTGGGACATATTTTTTCATCTCCTACAAAGATAGTGTAATTTGGATTGATTTTTGATTTGAAAGCACTGTGATACTAGTTTCAAAATATTTAGTACCTAGAGGTTATATAGGTTTGACTGTTTTTCCTTTTATGTTTTTAAAACACAAAACATTGAAAGGGAATAGCGTGTTGATTAATCATGAAAAAATTCATTTGAGACAACAGTTAGAATTATTGATTATTCCCTTTTTTATGATATATATTCTGGAATATGTTGTTCGATTAATACAATACAGAAGCAGGCAATTGGCCTACCGAAACATTTCATTTGAACGTGAGGCATACATAAATGAAAAAGACCTCGATTA